>Ga0183100_1000046_pt1 | contig 201671 bp, 175 predicted proteins | sample Biomet2_FD_127789 | JGI IMG/M metagenome (GOLD analysis project Ga0183100, IMG submission 127789) | Microbial communities from bioreactor (seeded with anoxic lake sediment) at LBNL, California, USA - Biofuel metagenome 2 | ecosystem: Engineered > Bioreactor > Anaerobic > Unclassified ...
GCCCGACGTGTGGACTGCGGCGGGGGCCTGCGGGGTGTTTGTGCGAGTGGGGAGGGGGGGGGGGTCGCTCGCCGATGTCTCGCGGGAGTGGGGTATCCTGTGGATGCTGACAGGGGGGTACGGGCTTTGCGCCTGGAGGTCCTTTTCCAGGGAGGCGATGGCCCGAAGATAGGGGACGGCGTAGAGCACGGTTCACAATTGTGATGCGAAGCGTAGACGAACCGGGCCTGCCGTCCTTATTCCTTGCGCCGTTGGCCCTTCCAGGCAGCCCACAGGGCAAGGTTGGCCAAAAGACTCAAGCCCAGGAGTACGGAACGCCAAAGCGGGCAGGTTGCTTCCGGCGTTTTGTCCTGGGATGGCCGGTGCAATTCGTCGATTGCGATTTCCCGCACGGCCCGATGTCCTTCGCCGTCCTTGGCCTCCACCAGCCACATGCCCGGCGTCGCGGGAACAAAGGCGAAAAAGCCCAAGCGATCCGTATGAGCGCTTTGATAGACGGTCCCGGCTTGGTCCGGGGCGTGAACCAAAATCTGGGCGAAGGCCATGGGTTCCCCATCGGCGTAGAGGAAGGCCATGGCCTTGGCCCGATCCGACTCCAATTCGCGGGAGCCGACCCCGTGACCCAAGGCGGCGGCCGGGTGCCAGATGGCCGCCGTCAACAAGGCCGCGAGAAATATACTGCGGGGCACGGCCATCATTGCACCGGGAAGGCCAGCACCGAACGCAACCCTTCTTGGTCGGCCGCGCCGTTTGCCGCTGGTTGTTTGATTTCAGTGCGCACCAACCAGAATCCGGGGTGCGTGATCCGGATTTTGGCAACGCCTGCGTCGTTGGTTTCGGTATAGTAGGCAAAGGAGTTCGGCGTGTTGGTGAAGCCATCGTACGTGGCTACGACCGTAGCCGGAGTGGGTTTGCCGTCAAGGAGCACTTTGATATCGATATCCTGGCCCACCGTTACTTTGGTAGGATCGGTGAGTGGGACGAGTTCCAGGCGTTGCCCAACCACGGTATCGAAACCGGCGGTGGAACCACCAACCGGCACAATGGTTTTGGCGAACTTTTCATAGAGCGTACTCTTGGTGGCTCCGGGCAGATCCTTTTTGCTCCCTTTTTGCGTCCCTTCGGGCGTCAGGCTCCACACCTGGGGTAAGCGGTGGACCAAAAGCAGGCCCGCTCCCGGTTTGGCAAATGCCGCAGCGCCATCATAGGTCAGGGTCTTTTCGTTGGCCTTGACCTCGATCGCCTTGGTCTGCCCACCATCGAAAACAGAGGCTTTGACGTCGGCCGGATCCTCAAGCTCTTCACTTTTTAAAAAAACATGGCTGGAAAATATTTGAAACGGTACAGATTCGCCCACAGCCACGGCTTGTTTGGCCGGTTTGATCACGATCTCGTGCGCCGCGCCGGGACTGGCTAGGAAGACCTGGACAGCCAGCGCTACGACCAGGGAACCCCACATCCTTTTCACCACATGCCTCCTTGGAGGAATTTTAGATAAAATTTGCAATCTCATAAACTTTTTTGGTTAAATAAATATTTTTCGTGTCACCAGTCAATAACGAAATTTATAAAAATACACTTTAAAAGTGACTTCTTTTGACTTCGGCAACAAATGGCTCGGGTGCGGTCTGAACGGATTGAAGCTTCCGGTCAGGGGATGGCGCATGCGTCATACGGTACCCCAGTGATGGGAGCGATGCCCGCCTGATACCAGGGGATGGCGAAGAAAAATCAAAATGTTTAACATGCCCTTGTGCTTTCACAGGGCATGGAGACGCGGCAACAGCTTCCATCGCCGCAAAGGTGGACCGGGCATGATCATTTATGAGCACGGCAGTTGGCGGTCGCGACTTGCCCGATGGCACAAACGGCTGTTTTCGATCCTGGGACCCCATCTTACCCCACGTCGGGTCTGGAATCTGGCCGCATGTGAATTTGGTCGGAGACTTCGGCTGTCCCGGCTTCCGGCACGCCCCTATCAGCTCTACGTAGAAGTTTCTTCCATATGCCAATTGCGTTGCCCGGGCTGCCTGGCCAATGCGCCCGGCTGGGAACGCAAACTCATGGACCTCTCCACGTTTCGGACGGCCCTGGATCGCTTTGCCCCGTGGCTTATCAACGTCGAATTGTACGGCTGGGGCGAACCGTTTCTCAATCGGGATCTCTTCGGGATGATTAAGGCCTGCAAGGCGAAGAATCTTTTCACGCGCACCTCCACCAATTGCAATGCCATGCAGCCGGGAGACGCCGAACGCCTTGTGGACTCCGGATTGGACCAGCTCAACGCCAGCCTCGACGGCGCGACCCAGGAAACCTATGCCGCATACCGCCGGGGCGGTTCCCTGGTCACGGCTTTGGCCAACCTGGAACGCCTTGTGGACGCCAAGCGTCGGGCAGGGGCGAAATATCCCATCATCGAGTGGCAGTGTATCGTATCCCGGCAAAACTATGGCGAAATTGACGAGGTTCGCCGACTGGCCCGGGAAATCGGCGTGGATATCCTGCGCTTCGACCTACCGTTTTCCCTGGTGCATATCGACGAGGCCGACGATCAGACAGCCGCTATGCGCTGGTTGGCCGATGACCCACATTACCGGCTGTGGGCCGGGAGCGCCTCTCCGAATGGCTACGCCTTCCCGTGTGCGTGCAGCTATCTCTGGACGGCCCTGCAAGTGAACGTCAACGGCAAGGTCACATTGTGCCCCAACCGGATGGGCAGCCAGCGGGTGGTCAGCGGGCGGGTGGCTGCAGATGGCCCTTCGGCCCGGGATCTCTGGAATGCGCCGGTCTTGATGGAGGCGCGGTGTCTTTTTGATCGTCATCCCCGGCAGATGCCGGACAGGGGGCATCCCTGCGCTGCCTGTCGGGAGTTTCGCCAGCCTTGGAAGGAACGCCTGCGTGGGTCGTCCGCGTCAGCATAGTGGATTTTAACGGCTTTTTTCGAACGGTCTGCGACGGGGATTCCCTCATCGTTGCGGCCAGTCCAGCCCTGGCGCCAGCAGGTTTCGGGCCGGAAATGCTGCCGGAATGGACCCGTTGACGGCCGTCATATCGATAACCCGCTGCATGGCGGCCTGATCCAGCCCGGACGAAAAGGCGGGCAGGGCGATTGTTGCCGCCGTATTCGGCGCGAGTTTTGTGTTTCGGGCCAGTACGCCGGGCATCTCCGTCGGATGGGCGGTGATGTAGGCTGAAGCCTTGTCCACGGCGCGGCGGAAAGCCGCGGCGCATCCAGGATTGGCGGCTGCCCAATCCGCTTTGGCGAACCAGCCGGCGATCATGAATTCCCGACCAAAAACCGCGTGTGGAGCCGCTACCAGGAGCCGCGTCCCGCGCGCGAGGCTGGAGGAGAGGAAGGGTTCGGCCATGAGCGCCGCGTCAACGGCCCCGGAGGTCAGCGCCGCCTCCATGTCCGGGAGGGGGATCTCCACCATCCGCACGGCCTGCGGGTCTTTCCCCGTGGCTTCGACCAGGACGGACACAGCCAAATCGTTGACGTTGCCGAGGGCGTTGACGGCCACGGTCCGCCCCGCCAGATCCCCGACGGTCTGTAACGGGGAATCGCCGCGCACCAGGAGACTGTGCGTCAGGTGCGGTCCGTCGTCCTCCAATGCGCCCGGAGCCAGCAGCACGAAGGAAAATCCCTGTGTCTGGGCCTGGAACAGGGAAATCACATTGGACCAGCCAATATTGAGTTCTCCGGCCTCCACGGCAAGGCTCAGGATAGGGCCTCCCTGCATGGGGCGCGTTTCGACGTTGAGGCCTTCGGCCGCAAAGAAGCCCTGTTCGACGGCCACGTAAAGTTGCAGGCAATCGGCGATGGGAATGTAGCCGATGCGCAGTGGTTGCGCTCCCCAGGCCGCAACGGGCAGGCAGCAAAGGGACAGGAAGACGAACAGGAGAGACAGGACGCGGTGGGGCAGGGACATGTACGTTCCTTTACGGTTGAGGGGGCAGACGCTGATAGGCCGGAGCCCAGAACAGGATGCGGCGTTCCAGGAAGGACAGACCAGCGGCAAGTGCCCATCCGGCCAGACCCAGGCCGATGACGCAGGCGTACATCTCGGGGATGCGCCAGGTGCGCTGCAGACGCAGGATGAGTCTGCCCGCGCCGTCGCCGCCGACCATTTCGGTCAGCACGGCCACAATGAGCGCCACAGGCAAAGCGGTGCGCAGGCCTGTGGCCAGACCCGGCAGACAGGCCGGCGCGATGACCCTGGTGGCGATGCGCAGCCTCCCCGCGCCCAGGCTGCGGGCTGTGTCCAACAGGGGGGCGGGCATGGCGCGTCCTGCGTCCATGGCGGCAAGCAACAGCGGGAAACAGGCCGCGAAGCCGACCACGGTCACATACATGGCCGGGCCGAAGCCCAGAAGCAGCATGGCCGGCGGGATAAGCGCCGGCGGCGGCAGCGGGCGTACAAGTTCCATGGTGGGAGTCAGGAGTGCGCGGGCCGTCCGGGAGCAGCCCATCCACAGCCCCAGCGGGACGCCAAGGCTTATGGCTGCGCCAAGACCCAGGGTCGTGTGACCAAGGGTCAACCCCAGCGCACGCAGCAGCGTGCCGTTAAGGACGAGGTCGACGAACGCCGAGGCGATTTCGCCCGGTGTGGGCATCGCGCGGGTCCCGGCTGCGCGCGATGCCGCCTCCCAGAGCAAGGCTGCGGCAAGAAGCCCGATGAGAGGGCGAAGACGCGTCATGGTCTTTTGCCTTTACGATATTGCACTCCGAGTAGGCCGGGGCGGGACCGTTCCACCAGCCGTCGTAGGAACGAAAAAACAAGGGAGCAGATTCCGCCGGCGAGTCCCATGGCCAGTACTGCCGCCCAGGCCAGGGGCTCTCGATGGGAGAACGATGCGGTTATGGCCAGATGCCCCAGGCCGTCCGACGAGGCCACCATCTCGCTGCTGATGGCCACGGCCACGGCGATGCCAAGGGCTGTGTGGAGGCCCGTGACCGCACCCGGCAGGCTGGCGGGTAGGACTACCAGCCGAAAGGCGCGACCCTGCGTCAGACCGCATATTCGGGCCGTGTCGCAAAGCAGGGGATCGACAGCGCGCACCGCGTCGCGCACGGCCACGAAGACCGGCCAGGCGCAGGCGAACGCAGCCACGGCCACGTTCATGCCATTGCCAAGCCCCAGGAAGAGGATGGCCACCGGGATGATGGCCACCGATGGTATGGGGCGCAGAATTTCGAGCAGCGGCAGCAGCGCCTTGTCGAACCGTCTGCAGACTCCGCAGGTAAGACCGAGGCCGAGACCCGCCGCGCCGCCCAGAACGAATCCGCCCAGGGTTCGGAGCAGGGTGTGCCCCATCTGGTCCAACAGATCCCCGGCCGAGCCCGGCGTGACGAGACAGGCGAGGATGGCGCTGGGAGCAGGCACGAACCGGGCGTCGATGACGCCAAGGCGGCACAGGCTCTCCCATACCAAGAGCAGCCCCAGGGGGAAAAGACGCCCGACTTGCGCGATCACACGGCGGTACCTTTGTTGAGCAAGCTAAACAGCTCGCTGCGCAGGGTCGCGAAAGCGGACTCGCCACGGGTGCGTAACTGTTCGCGCGGGCGTGCCAGACTGACGGATACGGCGCCGACGATGCGCGCCGGACTCCCTCCCAGGACCAGGACGCGGTCGGAGAGGTAGATGGCCTCGTCGACGTCGTGGGTCACGAAGAGGACACTCGCGCCGCGCTCGCTCCATAACCTGAGGAGGAGGTCTTCCAATTCGATGCGGGTCAGGGCGTCCACGGAGGCGAAAGGTTCGTCCATGAGCAGCAGCCGGGCCCCGGAAGCCACGGCGCGCGCCAGGGCGACGCGCTGCTGCATGCCGCCGGACAGTTCCCAGGGATGATGCGCGGTGAAATCCGCCAGACCGACGTCCGCCAGGGCGGCTCGCGCCCGGTCTTTGCGCTCGCTGCCCGGCATGTTCCTGCATTCCAGGCCGAACAGCACGTTGCCGAGCACGGTGCGCCAGGGAAAAAGCGTGGCGGCGTAGTCTTGAAAGACCATGGCCATGCCGGGCGTCGCGCCACACAGAGGGCGACCGTCGATGCGCGCCACGCCACGGGTCGGCTGCTCAAGACCCGCCAGACAGCGCAGGAGGGTGGTCTTGCCCGCGCCGGACGGGCCGAGCAGCGAAAGAAACTCCCCGTCGGCCAGCGTGAAGGAGATGTTGTCCAGCACGGCGACGGTCGCGTTGGTTCGGCGGTAGTCCATGCCGAGGTCCTGGGCTTGGAGGCGCATGACCATTCCTTGTTGTGAAACAACCTGCGTATCGGGCGGTGGCGGATTGGTAGCAGAGCGCCCGCTCCAGGGGAAGCGTTTTGCGCAGCGCTGTACACCGAGCAGCCGCGTCGGCCTCAGAGCGGTTTCCCGGGCGTCGGTCGGGGCAGTGAGAAAGATTCCTCGCGAAGCGCCTGCCGTTTGATTTTTCCCGTGACCGTGTGCGGTAGCGAGGCGCAGAAGATCACGCGTACCGGGCACATGTGTCGGGGCAGGTGGGCGAGAACGTGTTCCCTGAGAGCCTGGGCCAGGTCGGGACCGGCGGCGTCCGGGCGGTGCGGGACCACGTGGGCCATGGGATGTTCCAGTCCCATGACGCGGCAGGCGGTCACCGCGCAGTCGAGGACTTCCGGGTGGGCGCGCAGACACTCTTCGATGGGCAGGGGCGAGACCCATTGCCCGCCGCATTTTATACTGTCGCCCAGCCGTCCCACGTGGCGGAATCCATGTTCTTCTTCGATACAGAAGTCGCCGGTTTCGAGCCAGCCGTCCGGCTGGACGACGCGGGCGGTCTCCTCGGGCCGGTTCCAGTAGCCTGGGGTTAACCCCGGGCCGCAGACTCTGAGTCTTCCGGGCGTGCCGGGCGAGACGGGAGCGCCGGATTCGTCTACAAGCGTGACGGTGAACCCGGGCGCGGGGCGGCCCAGGCTTCCCGGCGCGGCTTGGCCGGGGGTGGTGGTCAGGAAGGTGGTGAAACTTTCCGTGGCCCCGAGCCCCTCGCAGATATCCAGACTGGTGTGCCGTTTCCAGGCTGCGAAGATCGCGGCCGGGAGCGCTTCGCCCGAGGCATGGCAGAGTCTGAGCGAGGCGAGTCGGTTATCGTCGTCGATTTCGCGCAGGAGCAGTGCGTAGATTGCCGGAACGGCGAAAAAGGCCGTGACCGCATGGCGCGCGATAAGGTGCAGCAGACGCGTGGGGTCCGGCGGCTCGGGATCAAGGACAAGGGCCGCCCCGCGTGCGAGGGCGCAGGCAAGCTGCACCTGCAGGCCGTAGGAAAAGGAGAGCTTGCTGGCGCAAAGCACGGTGTCGGCGGCAGGGTCGGAATCGGCGCCTGTGCTAAACAGATGATCTCCAAACGCGGCCTTGGCGATGAAGAGGTCGCCATGGTTGTGGATGACGCCCTTGGGCTGGCCCGTGGAGCCGGAGGTGTAGAGCATGAAGGCCGGCCGCGCGGGGTCCGCCGTGGGCGCAGAAAATGTCGAAATATGGGGGGGCACAAGGCCCGTCAGAGCGCAGGACAGGACGCCGGGAACGGGCAGACCGGCGGCGTTCTCCCCGTCAGGTACAACCAGCAGGCGCGCGTCGCTATCGGCGAGGATGAAGGCCTGCTCCTGCATGGAAAGCTGCGACGCAATGGGCACGGGCACGGCCCCGATCAGATTTGCGCCCAGAAAGGCCGCAATAAAAGCGGGAGAGTCGGGCAGGCGAAGGGCGACGCGTTCGCCGGGACGTACACCGTGCGCAGTCAGATGGGCGGCGAAGCCCCGGATCAGGGCGGCCAGTTCGGCCCGGGGCATGGCCGCATCTTCAAAATAAAGGGCTGTGGCTGCCGGATATGCGTCCAAAAGGAGCAGGATGCGCGCCGCATCGACTTCCTGTCCGGGGCGCGAAGCGGTGTGCGGTGAAAGAGGCCTGGGCTGGTTCTGCTGCATAATTTCCTTGCGTACCAAAATGGCTGTCGCATCACAACGCATAAGCGGGAGCGCGGTTGCCGGACTCGGGGACGCAAGGGGTTGCGTTGACTGGGACAGTGGCGTTTGTTAGGAACAAAAGGCTCAAAATGGGAAAGGATACTATCGATAATCACGTCCGCGTAACCATGGAGAGAAAAGATGAAGACGTCCCTGTTCTGCATCGCATTGCTTATCTGTTGGGTCGGATTGGCCAATGCGGAAAAATTCGATTGCGTCAACCTGCCTTTTGGCAAGGAATTAAGTGAGTTTAATCAGGAAGGACATTTTATTAAGTACAATGAAAAGAACGGTATATCATATTATAACTATGTCGGATCGTGTGTTATTGAACAACAAAAACGGCTCAATGTTGCTATTGCTTATGGGTTTATCAATAATAAGCTGTACGCCAGATATATAACTGTTGCAAATAATGATGAGGCTCATGCAGACAAGGACCTGATTGTCAAAAATATTACCAGAAAGCTTGGAGTAAAACCTAAAACATATGAAGATGGCGATTGGTATGTGATGGACTGGACTCTATCTGACAAACAACAAGAGTATAAGATGAAGTTTAATATGAAGACAAAAATGTCCAAGTCTGCCTATTATTATACCCCGTTGCGCCCCAAAGCGTCGGAAGACAAACAGACGCTGGATGAGCAGTAATCCTGCACAGGTTGGTCCCACACCTCAAACACGAAACAGTATGCGCTGCGCCTGTTTTCACGGGCGCGGCGCGAAGCGTGAGAAGAACGCTTCCCCACCGCCATGGCAGTGACCTTGAATGAATTGAAGCAGCTGATCGTCCGCGCAGGCGTCAGTCCACAGACCGTCGATCAGATAGATCCGGCCGTGCCGTTGTCGCGCCAGGGCGTCGACTCCATCGCCCATCCCCTCTTGATTTTGGCCGTTGAGGATCAGTTTGGTGTGCATATTAGCGATGAGCAGGCACTTTTACTGCGTACGCTCAACGATTTTCTTTCTATGCTTCAATAAACAGCGCCGACCGGGCTTTCCCGGGGCGGTTTACGGGGCGAAAAATGGTTCTTCGCCGGCCCCGGCCATCAATTCCCGAAAGGCCAGAAAGCGCAGGTAATGGCAAGGGTGCTGTCGCACGCGTTGTTCCAGGATTGGCACGTAGGCGCGTAACGCGGCTTCGGCTACGGCCTTGCGGGGAAGGTTGTTGTCTGCCGCAGAGGGCAGAGGGGGCTCGATGACCATCGTGTTGCGCCCATCGCGTCTCCGGATCACGAACACCGGCAGCATGGGGCTTTGGACGTGCGCGGCCAACTCCAGCGCGCCAATGTTGAAGCGGGCGGTGCGGCCTAGAAAAGGCACCGACGTAAGGTTTGCTCCGTGGCCGCCATCCACGGCCACGGACAGGATGCCGCCCTTGCGCAGGCAATCGAGCGCCCTGGTCAGCGGGCCGAAAACGTTGACATGGGTGACCGGGAGGGACTGTTCGTGCTTCCAGCGTGTCCTGAGCGCTGCGCGGAACAGGGACGAGCGCCTGCCGGGCATCTTTTCGTCCAGCGCCATGGCCGGGGCGCTGATCTGACAGAGGCTGCGGCCCGAGTGGCCAATGCCGGCCATGACCATCTGATTGGCCCCGAAATGGGCGACGAGGAGCAACGCGCCCCTGCCCTGGGCCAGCGCCGCGTCCAGGCGGTTTAGACCCTCGATTTCGATGCAGTGCGGCAGGTTGTGCGGCGTCATGCGGGGAAAGAGCAGGGCCTCGGTCTCGTTCATAACCAGGTTGAAGATGCCGCGTCGGGCCGCGCCCCGGATCATCGTGGGCGGAGATTCCGGGCCGAGCACGATCCGCGCGGCGCGCTCCATGGCCGCCCGCGTCCCCGTGGGCAGAAGGGCCAAAACGCGTCCCAGCGCGCGACCCGCAGCCAGGGACACGGGCAGGGGCAGGCGCAGGAGCGTCCATCGAGCTGGGCCCCACAAAAGCCAGAAGAGCAGATCCTTGACGAGGCGCACGCCTTTGTCTCCTTGGGGCCAAGCATGGCGATCCGGTTTCCGTCTTGCCCGGCGTATCCAATTACGGTAACCACAGTCTGCCTTGGACGATGCCGGCGCTGTTCGGATGCGGCCGAACGACCCCTCGGCGGCCAGGCGCGATACTAGTCCATCGCAACCAGCAGGCAAAGGGGCGACCTGCCTCGTATGAACCATATTACCCTTCTGGCCCCGACCCCGCCCGATTGCAGCGCCTTCGGCGTGCGCAGTCTTTCAGCATTTCTGCGTGCCGCAGGGACGCCCACACGCATCGTCTTTCTGCCCGGCTCCATTGGGCGGCTGCGTACGGACGGCGGCTTCGCGTATGCCTACTCGCGGGAGGAACTGGCCGCCGTACAGGATTTATGCGCGGGCTCGAGGCTGGTTGGCATCTCGGTTATGACCCCGTTTTTCGACCGTGCCGTGGAGCTCAGCGCAGCGGTCCGACAATGCCGCATCCCGGTCGTGTGGGGCGGGGTGCACGCCACGTTGCGTCCGTCTGAGGCCCTCGTTCATGCCGACTTCGTCTGCGTGGGCGAGGGGGAGCGGGCCCTTGCCGCCCTGGCGGCGCAGCCCCTTGGGGCCGGGGCCGGCGTGGCCCTCCCTCCCGGAGTGTACAGCCACGAGAGCGCGGCGACCATGACGCCGCCCGATTTCGTCCCCGCGCCCCTGGCCGCCGATTTGGACAGCCTGCCCCCCTTCGATTTTTCCTGTGAGGAACACTATCTGGTTGCGCCGAACCGGACCGGGTGTCCTCTGGACGCGCGACTGATGGAACGCCTGCTGCCCGTGGTCCCCGGGCCGGGTGGAAGGCTGCGTCGCGTCTACCGCACCATGGCTGACAGGGGCTGTCCCCATCACTGCGCCTACTGCAACGTGCCCTCGGTCAAAGCCCTACATGCCGGTGACCCGACGCCCTTTTTCCGTCACCGCAGCCCGGAACACGTCATCGCCGAGATCGAGGCCGCGCATCGCCGCTTCGCCTCGGTGGAAGCGGTTCAGTTCTTCGACGACACCTTTTTCGCCAAGCCGTTGTCCTGGTTTGAGGCGTTCGCCACCCTCTACGCGCGTCGCGTGGGGCTGCCGTTCTACTGCCAAGCCAGCCCGACCACCCTGGACGAACGCAAGCTCGATTTGCTTCTGGACGCCGGGTTGTGCTTTGTGGAAATGGGCGTGCAGACCGGCAGTGAGAAAATGCGCCGCATTTTCCGGCGCAATGCCAGCAGCCGGCGCATCCAGGCCTGTGGGGACATGATCGCGGCGCGCGGGGCGCGACTCCTGCCGCCGGTCTACCACGTGATTATCGACTCGCCCTGGGAGACACATGGGGATCTGCTGGACACGGTACGGCTTTTGGCTGCATTGCCCAAGCCTTATGGTCTGGCCATCTCCAGTCTGGTACTGTTCCCCGGCAGCGAACTGCACGCCCGGGCTCTCGCCGAGGGACTGCTCCACAACGAAACTGCCGAGGTCTATCGCCGGCCCTTCCATGTGCCGCCGCACCGGACCTATGCGGGATTTTTGCTTTACCTGCTGTCCTTCCGGAATTTTCCCACGCCCCTGGCGAACCTTTTGCTCCGGCCGAGCGTGGTGTCCTGGTTCGGGCGCGTCAAGCCCGTCCGGTTTTACCGGCTGGGCTATGGACTCGGCGAATCGTTTCGTTTGATCTGCAAGGGGGTGCGGGCCCTGGTCCTGGGCGATTGGCGGCGCATCGCGTCTTGGTTGGCCGCGCGCCTGCGGGGCGAGCCGGGACCGCGTGGGAGGATGGGGGAGTGAGCGTCGTCCTTATTTCGCCCTATCCCGACCTCACGGCCTTCGGGCTGCGCACCCTCTGCGCCTGTCTGCGTCGGGCGGGGATCGACGCCCGGATGATTTTTCTGCCTGACCCCTCGCCCGAGGGCGGCCATACGGGACCGGATCGCTACCCACAGGCGGTCCTGGAGCAGCTTGTAACGCTGTGCGCGGGGGCCCGGCTCGTCGGTGTCAGCCTTATGACCAACTATTTCGACAATGCCGTGCAAATCAGCCGTTATGTGCGCCGCGCGGGCCGCATCCCGGTGGTCTGGGGCGGTGTGCATCCGACCCTGCGGCCGCAGGAATGCCTGGAGCATGCGGATTTCGTCTGCGTGGGCGAGGGTGAGGAGTCCCTCGTGGAGTTGGCCCGGGCTCTTGAGTGCGGCGGGGAGATCACCTCTATTCCCGGCATCCGGGGCAGGGGTGCCACGTGCGCGCCGCCGCGTCCCCTGGTGCGGGATCTGGACCGTCTGCCCGCGCCGGACTATTCCCTTGAAGGGCATTTCGTCCTTGATGGCGGTCGCATTGAGCCCCTGACCCTGGAGCGGCAGCGCCGTTTCATGGCCGGGGCCACACTTTCCCGGCTTTACGGCCGTATCGGCTACCAGACTCTGACCGGCAGAGGGTGCCCGCATCGCTGTTCTTACTGCGCCAACGACGCCTTGCGTGACCTACATCCGGACGCGCCGCCCGTACGTTGGCGTTCCGCGGCCCACGTTATGGACGAACTGGAGGCGGCCCGGCGCGCCATGCCTTTTATGGAGTTTGTCTGGTTCTCGGACGACGCCCTGACCAGCATGCCGGGGCGGGTCATGGAGGAGTTTTTCAGGCAGTACCGCGAGCGGATCGGTCTGCCGTTTTCCTGCCTGACCAGCCCCCTGACGCTCAGCGCCGAGAAGATGGATATCCTGATCGGGGCCGGTCTTTTTTCTCTGCAGATGGGGGTGCAGACCGGCAGCCCCCGCATCCAACAGCTCTACAACCGCGCAGCCATGACCAACGAACGCATTTTAGCGGCCATGGACTGCCTCCATCGCCACAGGCAGCGGTTGGAGTCGCCGCTTTACGACATCATTCTTGATGCGCCTTTCGAAACCGGCGAGGACAAGCGGCAGACCGTTTCCCTGGTGGCCAGGATGCCCAAGCCTTTCCGGCTTCAGCTTTTTTCCTTGGTATTTTTCCCTGGTACAGCCCTGCACCGCGAGGCGCAAGCGGCGGGGCTGCTCTCCGGCGATCCGCCCGACATTTACCGCAAGAGCTACGAACGGCGGGAGCCCGGCTACTATAACCTGCTTTTGACCCTGGCCCGCAACGGCCATTTCCCGTCGTTTCTGCTGCGGCTGCTGGCTTGCCGCCCGGTCGCGGCCGCCCTCGGCCATGATCGTTTCAAACCTTTGTGGGCCGCGCTTGAAGCGGCCCTGCGTCGTATCAGGCGGAGGCTTGTCCGGTCATGAGGGTGCTCTTGGTCCAATCTTACGTCTCCGATCAGGACATCCTTGTCTATCCCCTGGGGCTGGCCTGCCTTACAGCCTGTCTGGGGGAGCACGAGGTGCGCACTTTGGACCTCAACGTCTACGCTAATCCCTGGGGGGAGCTTACGCGGGTGCTCGCGGCGTTTCGCCCGGAGGCGGTGGGCGTGTCGCTGCGAAATCTTGACTCCCCATTCACCAAGGTCAGTTACTACGAGGATTTCAAGCGGCTGGTGCGCCAGATACGACGTCGTCTCGCCGGGCCGCTTCTCGTTGGCGGCGCGGGCTTTTCGCTTTTTGCCGAAGCCATCATGCGCGACGTGCCGGAGCTGGATTTCGGCGTCCTGGGCGAGGGCGAGCGGGTCCTGCCGGAGCTGCTCGCTCGCTGCGACGCCCCTGAGCTGATCCCGTCGGTTTATTACCGTCGGGACGGGAAGGTGCACTTTAGCGGCGTTGGGACGCCTCCGCGTGATCTGGTCTCGCCCGACCTTACGGCGTTTTCGGTCGAGGCCTACGGCCGCGAAAGCGTCGCCGAGGCCCTCGGCGTGGAGACCAAGCGCGGCTGTCCGCTTTCCTGTGTCTATTGCCCGTACGGATATCTCAACGGCAGGGAACTGCGTCTCAAGCCCCCGTCCCGGGTGGCGGATGAAGTGGAGCGACTGGCCGCGGGCGGGGCGTCGCGTTTTACCTTTGTCGATTCCATTTTCAATATGCCCCGACCCCACGCCGAGGCCGTTTGTCAGGAACTTATTCGGCGGGGATCGCGTCTGCCCTGGTCCGCGTGGTTAAGCGAAAAGTGGCTGGACAGGGAGTTTCTTGATCTGGCGGTCCAGGCCGGGTGTGACCATGTGCTGCTCTCCCCCGACGGCTTTTCGGACGAAGCCTTGCGACAGCTGGGCAAGGCTCAGTCCATGGGGGACATCCACCGCGCTTTTGCCTTGCTGCGCGCCACGCCTGGGGTCGAGGTTAGCTGCAACTTTTTTTGCAACCCGCCCGGCCAGTCGCCGGGAGCCTTTGCGCGCATGCTTGCCTTTTGCCTCCTGGCCAAGCTGCATATGGGGTCGCGCCTGCATCTGCATTTGTCCGGGCTTCGCATCGAGCCGCATACCGCCATCCGGGAGTTGGCCGTCGACCAAGGGCTGCTTACGCCGGATGACGACCTCTTGCAGCCCCGCTTCTATTCCCAACCCCATACCGCATATCTGGAGCGCGTGTCGAAAGCGCTTTATGCGCTTCGCGCTTGGCTCAAAGGGAGCTGACCATGCGCGTGCGCGAATCCCTGGTGCGCGATCTGCTGCGGCTGGTTGCGTGGTATCCTTTTCGTTTGGCCGTGGAGCGGTTGCCGCCGTGCGTCGCTCTGGCGGTATTTCGCGCCCTGGGCGACATACACGGGGCCATAGCGGCGGGGAAGCGCCGTCATCTGGCACAAAATCTCTGCCGCATGGGGCTTGATCCCGGTTCGACGGCGCGGGCCGTGTGGGAAAATTTTCGCATCCACTATGTCAGTCAGCTTTTTGTTTTCGTCTATCCCCGGTTGACCCGGAAGTCGCTTGGCGAACTCGTCGAATTCGTGGGACTTGAGCACCTGGACGCGGCTTTGACCAAGGGACGCGGGGCGGTATTGGTCCAGGCTCATTTCGGTCCGGAGCAGCTGGCCCTGGCCGGGCTGTCCCTACGAGGGCACCGCGTGATGCAGATCGGCTGCACCAACGATACCGGCTTAAGCGCCGTTGGCCGGGGGGTGTCCCTGCGGCTGCGCCGACGGTACGAGGCCGGGATTCCCGGCGAGATACTCGACGCCAGGGGGGGGATACTGCCTGCCTTTCGGGTCCTGCGCGAAAATGGTCTGGTCCTGAGCTCCGGGGACGGGGCCGGCTGGGCCAGACGGCTGGGACGACACGTCCCTGTCCGACTCTGTGGCCAGGAGGTACTCTTTCCTACGGGCCCGGCGCGTATGGCTCTGGGCAGCGGCGCGGCCCTGCTACCGCTCTTTGTGGTCAGGGGGAAAGAAAAGCCGTTCGCTGTCGTTATCGAGGAGCCCATCATGTACGCCGAAGAGGCTCACATGGCGGAGGCGTTCGCCCGACGCTATGAACGCAGGCTCCTGGATGCGCCGGGTTTTATGCGTTTTTTGGAGCTCTTCGAGCCGGGCGGACTCATCGAGTCCGATGGGCCTGTTGCAATACCCGGTGATACGCGGCCGCAGTCGCGTGGGCCGTCCGATCCCAGCTGAACCTGCGGCTTTGCGCAAGCCCTTGGGCGATAAGCCGGGTGCGCAGTTGGTCGTCGACGAGAACCCGCTCCATGGCCTGGACCAGGGCCGTCGTATCATGCGGCGCGACCAGGATGCCTCCGTCGCCCATCACCTCGGGCAGAGAGGTGGCGTTCGAGCAGATCACCGGAATCCCGCAGGCCATGGCCTCCAGAGGCGGTAGTCCGAACCCCTCGGCATGGGAGGGGAAGGCGAAGAGCTCCGCTCCCCGGTAGAGGTGCGGCAGATCCTCGGGGGTGACGCGGCCGATCATGGCGACCTGCGGGTCGTCCTGTCCGAGATCGTCCGCAAGTCGGGCCGAGAAGAGCGGATCGACCATGCCCGCTATAACCAGGGTAAGCTCCCCATGTCCTCCGCCCGCAAGTGCCCGAAAGGCGCGCACCAGGCCGGGAATATTTTTTCTGGGCTCCACCCGGCCCACGAAAAGCACGTATTTGCCGTGCACGCCGTAGCGCGCCGCCACGGTTTTGGCTGCCTCGCGTGCGGCTGCATCCTGTGCGGGCCGGAAGTCCTCATCGGCCGCCAGGGGGATGGCCGCGATGTGGTCCTCGGGCAGGCCGTAGAGTCGGATGATCGCGCGGCGACTGTACTCCGAGCAGGTCAGCACCAGGGCGGCGCGGCGGGCAGTCCGGGGATACAGTCGCCGCATAAGCACGCGCATGCCGCCGGGATAATAGTCGGGATGGGTCTCGTGCAGCACGTCGTGCAGGGTGACGATGCACGGGCAGGGCAGGAAGGGCGGCGCAAGGTACTGACAGTGCAGCAGGTCCGCACGGGCAAGGCGCAGTCTGGCGCCAAAGGAAAGCAGCCGCACTGCGCGCGATCCGGGCGTCCGACGTGGGAAGACATTGGGGGCCGTCAATCGTGCGGCCTCCTGGCTACATCCATCCGGCAGGTAAAAAAGATAGTCGCTGTCCGGGTCAAGGCCGGGCAGCCGCTGGGCGAGATTCCAGGCGTAGGTCCGTGAGCCCTGCATAAGCCGCGTCAGGGTGTGCAGGTCCAGGGCGATGCGTGGCCGCGTCATGGGCGTTTGCGCCGCAGCCTGTCCCGGACCGCCGGGCACGTTGTACATAAAACGTCCGTCCCCTGTGCCCCGTCGTCTCCAGACGGGGCCTGTCCCCTGGTGGCGAGCCGCCGGGCGGTCCTGAACCGGTCGTTGTTCCACAGCGCGGACAGCCCCGCGTCCAGGGCGTTGCCGAAGTCGTTGCCCGTGTTGCGCACGTCCCGACAGCAGGGCAGCACCCCTCCATCCCAGTTGATGTAGGCCGCCCGCCACAACCAAGCGCATCGCTGCCGCTCGGTAGTCTCGTTAACGCGTGGGGCTTCGACCCAGGTCCAGTCGGGGGCAGCGTCTTCCGGCACGAACGGCCGGATGAACCGGAGCTGATCCACGCCGATCTCTCCGGCCAGACGCCGGGCTGCGTCCATCTCCCCGGCGTTGAACCCGGTCACGCAGTACTGCCAGTCCACAAAGGGAAAGCGTGATCCGGCCTGTTTCCGGGCGGCAAGCACGTCCTGGACGTTGCCAAGGGCAAGGTCGAGGCTGCCGCCGCCCATGAAGTGGGCGCAGGTCGCCTGCGTGGCGCCGTGGATGGAGACGATGAGCGTCTCAAGCCCGGAAGCCACGATGCGCTCGGCCAACCCCGGAGCGTCAAGCTGCATGTTCGAAGAGACGCCCACGCCGATGTTGCGGTCCGTTGCGAGGCGGATCATGTCGCAGGTTTCGGGGAACAGGAACGGTTCGCCGAAACCGTAGAGGTTGATCTTAAAGAGCCAGGGCGCGACATCGTCAAGGAGGCGGGAAAATTGTTCGAGACGCATCCGGCCGTAGGGGCGCTGTCCCGGCCCCGGCGCGGCGCGGCCGTCGTGGCAGTAGGGACAGTGCATGTTGCAGATATTCGAGGACTCTATTTTGAGCAGGTAGGGCCGCGAGGCCGCGCATTCCCGCCCCAGCAGGCGTTCGCATTCGACCCGTAGGAAGTTGCCCAGCCTGCGCGCGGTGGCGTGGCGTACAAAGGCCTGCACATGCCGCTTGAGGATGCGCCACCTGGAGCGGGCGTCGCCGCCGCGTGTGGCCGTGGCGAAGCTCATGCTGTTTCCCTCTCGTCGTCCGCCGCGAGGATATGGCGGGCGGCCTTGATTCCTTGCTCCGCGGCCTCGGGAGACATGCAGAAATGCCAACCGCCAAGCCTGCCCACGGACAGGAGGTTCCCTATGGCGCGGATGTCCTGATGCGCTTTGGACATGCGCGCCTCGTACCCAAGGTCGTACACCGGCAGGGCCGACGGCAGCAGCACGGTCTTGATCTCCCGTTGCCGCGCGGCGGGGTGCAGCCCGATGCGCGCGACATCCGCCACCGCGCGTTCGGCCAAGGCCTCAATGGAAGGGCTGCCAGCCACCGCGCCCGGCGTGATCTCCAGGCAAATGCCCTCGCGTCCGGGCGGGCTGTGCTCCCGAAAGATGGACGTGGGGTAGGAGCTGCGGTTGAAGATGATCGTCGGATCCGGGTGGTAGACGTAGACGAAGGGCCGTCTGGGCGGGCGGGGGCAGTCGTAGGTCAGCAGGACAAGCAGGATGTCCTCGAAGCGGGGCGCTGGCGCATCGCAAAGCCCCAGGACCTGTTGGAGTCGGTCCATGGGTGCGGTCCAGACCACCTGGCTCACCGGGGTCCGCTGCCCCTGCACGGTGACGGCGCAAATCCGGTCCGTGTTTCGTTCCAGTGTGATCGGCCCGCAATCGAGCACGGTGCGACCGCCTGCCCGTGTATACCGTTGCAGCAGCTTTTTCGGCAATGTCCCGAACCCGTTTGCCGGGTAGATATAGCGTCTGTGCAGACGTGCCAGGATGCCGAGAAGCGTGGCGACCCGGGAGCGTGGGCGGAACGGCTCCAGTTCGCCGTGAGCCGTGCGGTTTGGCCGCATAAGCCAGTGGCGGTGCAGCATCTCGCCGTCCAGGGCGGTCTTTTTTTGCAGCATGCCCTTGAAAAGCAGGTCGTACAGGCCGGGGCCCGTTTTGGCCGAAAGCTCGTTATGCGCCGTATCGTTGCCTGCCTCGCGTGGCTTGCGTGGGGCCAGAAGGCCGGCCAGAATCTCCCGCTGAAAGCGCCAGGGATAGCGCAGTACGTCGAAATGGTTGGGAAAAGTCCAATGCCGCCCCCCCGCCTGGATCGCGAAGGCGAAACGGCGTGAGAGGGTTGGCTCGTTCGAGAGGGTTTCGAGGAGAAGCTGCGCGCCCGGTCCCTGCTCTTTAAACAGAACGTGTGGGCCATAGTCGAAGGTCACGCCGTCCAGCTCCAGGGAACGGGCCAGTCCGCCTGCTTCCGGTTCCCGTTCCAGAAGCAGGCAGTTTCGTCCGGTTTCGGCCAAGGTCACCGCCGCGCCGAGTCCGGCGAGTCCGGCCCCCACGACGAGGATGCACGGTTGGTCGCAGGTCGTATGCGGGGCCGTTCTCACATATACCCCAGGCTTTTGAGCTGCGCGATAAGGGCCTTTTGGTCTTTGGAGTCAAGCGTTGGGTCGGGCTCGGTCCCGGTCTCGGCGGCAGGGTCCTGGGTGGCTGGGTCTCGGCGGGAAGTATGAGCGGGCTTGACGCTGGGCGTCAGGGCCCGGGCCAAAACGAAGCCGTCCAGCCCTTCAGGCAGGGGGATTCCCAGCAGGGCGAGCAGGGTGGGCGTCACGTCGGCCATCTTGCAACTTCCCGCGTCGCCGCCGCTTACGCCCGGACCGGCCAGCACAAAGATGCCGAACGGTTCGTGACGGCCGGACCAGGGATGGTCCAGAAAAAGTTCCTGGCGTGGGGTCTGGCCGTTGATCAGGAACTCATGGGGCGCATAGATCTGATAGCCGGGAGCGCAGGTCAAGATGAGGTCCGGGGCGGCCGCGACCATCGGGCCAAGATAGATGTCCTCGCGCCAGTGTACAGCCTCGATAACCGTCCTTCCGGTACGCGGATCGACCAGCCTCTTGAGGTCGGCGGACAGGCGTCTGCACCGGTCGACGCGCTCCTCGCTGGTGCAGGGATTGATGTATATCCCGCCGCCCATGCCATCGGACCAGGCCAGGGTCTTGTCCCAGTCGATAATGGAACGCAACAGGTTGTTGACCCGCGTCTCTTCGAATGCCCTGGCTGCGGCCTTCATCGTCGCCGCGCGGCCGGGGGCCACGGGGGACAGCGCCCGGGCGAGCAGACGGCGCAGCAGGCTGCGGCCACCCCAGGCCGGTCGGGAGAAGGTTCGGGCCAAGTCACCCCGTACATGCAGCCAGCCCTGGTCCATAAGCCATCTGTTGAGGAAGACCCCGGTGTGCAACGGTCCGGCGCCGTGGTCCGAGACCAGGGCCACGTTGATGTCCGGGCCGGCGACCGTAAGAATCCGGCCCAGGGCCTCGTCCATGGCTTCGTAAATGCGTTCCACCGCGTCACCTAGTTCGTGGTGGCGCGGGTGGGCCGGGTCACGGTACTGCCAAAAAAAGTGCTGGACGCGGTCGGTTTCCATGAAGACCGCGAACAAAAGCTCCCAGGGGCCGCGCTCAAGCAACCACAAAACCATCTCGAGCCTTGTCTGCACGCCCTTTAATAAGGAATCGAGATAGCGGACGGAGTCGGCATATTTGGGAGGCGAGTCGGCCAGGGGGCCGAAACGCGCGGTAAAGGCTGCGCCCATGTCGGCTGGGAAGATGGCGTCCGTGGCGTCTGGGGGGGCAAACATGCCTGGAGCAAGAAAGCCGCGTAGCGGCTCTGGGGGGTAGGTCACGGGCACGTTGAGCACTGCGGTCCTGCCACCGTGGGCGTTGACCATGGACCACAGCGCCGGTGCGCGGCGCATGGTGGCGCTGGCAAAGCGGATTTGTCCGGTGTCGGGGTCGATCTGGTGGCCGTCGAAGATGCCATGCTTGCCGGGGTTCACGCCGGTGACCATGGTGGTCCAGGCGACCGGCGTCACGGCGGGCGTGGTGGAGCGCAGGCTGGCGAATGCACCACGCTGCATGAGCCGTGCGGTATGGGGCATGCGGCCTCGGGCTATCAGTGGATGGATGATGTCGAAGGTGGCTCCGTCCCAGCCGAGCACGAGGACTTTTTCCGTACCAGTCATTCCCACGCGATGCCCTCCCCGCTGCTGCGTCCGTCTCTTGCCTGATTTTTGCGTTCATACGTCCCTCCCACAAGCAATGGCAAGGCTTTTGGCCAGGAGTGTTGTTTTCCAATGAGGTTCGTGGCATTGGGATTGGGGGGGCGAATGGAACACAAGGCAGAGGTGACATTCGAGACTGGCTTGGCGGATATGCTGCAACGCGAGCGTCGCTATCGGCCGCTCAAAAGGGCGCTCGATTTGTGTTGCACCCTCGCTGTTCTTCCCTTGGCGATTCCGGTCATGTTGCTTTTGGCCATTGCCATCCGCATCGATTCCCCTGGACCGATCCTTTTCCGGCAGCAGCGTCTGGGGTGGCACGGTCGTCCCTTCACGCTCAACAAGTTCCGCACCATGCATCAGGAGACGCAGCCGTACGCCCCGCACCCAAAGCGCCCTGACGACGCCAGGATCACCAGGGTGGGGCGGTTCCTGCGCCGCACAAATCTGGATGAATTGCCCCAGCTCTTCAACATTCTTAAAAATGACATGTCCCTTGTCGGCCCCAGGCCGGAGATGCCGTACATTGTTGCTGCCTACACGGCAAAAGAACGGTTGCGCCTCGAGGCCAAGCCGGGCCTCACGGGGCTTTGGCAGATCTCGCCGCATCGGGGAAGCCCTATCCACGAGCACATGGAGCACGATCTTGCCTACCTGAATGGCATGAGCCTGTGGCTCGACATGAAAATCATACTGCGCACATTTCCTTTGCTCGTGCGGGGTGACAAGGCCAAGAGGGGAGGCCGTAAGGACGGTTCGCATGACTGAGGCGAGCAATTTGCCGGGAACGGCCTTTGGCCTGTCCCCGGTCCAGGTCCTGCGGGCCGGGAGTTTCGACGAAGTTGTCCGGCGTCTGGCCGAGGTCCTTGATGCGCAGGCTGACCTCCTGCCCCGGGACATGGGCGCTCGCATCGTGCTCAAGCCCAATCTCAATTCTTTCATGAACGCCCTGACCGGCAACACCACGGACCTGCGCGTCCTGTCCGGTCTGCTGCGCGTATTGTCGGACAGGGGGTACCACAATCTGGCCGTGGCCGAAGGGACCAACAGCGGCTTTTACCGCACTGGCATTAACGTCATCGGGCGGTTGCGCGTGGACGTCCTGGCCGCACATTATGGGGCGGAGGTCATCGATTGTAACGCTTCGGCCGCGCCGCGCCCGGTGGCCTTCGCGGGCGGCGTCACAGCTTCCGTGGCTGGAGAATGCATCGAGGCGGACCTGCTCATCAACCTGCCCAAACTCAAGACGCATTTCGAGACCGGCATGAGCGTGTGTCTCAAAAATCTCATTGGTTGCCTGATCGGGCAGGAAAACAAAAAAAAGACGCACCAGGACCTGCCCGGCAATATCTTGCGCCTCAATGCGGCCCTGACGCCTGACCTGCACATTGTGGACGGGCTCGTGGCCATGGAAGGCTGCGGTCCTTCGCGCGGGCTGCCGGTGGCAGGCGGCATCCTGGCTGTTGGCCGGGATCCCTTTGCGGTCGATCTGGTCTGCGCCCATATGGCAGGCATCGCGGTAGAGCGTATTGCGCCCCTCGCCCTGGCCCGGCGACTCGGGCTGCTGTCGCCTGGGACGGAAGAGGGAGTGCGGCAGATGGTCGCGCAGGGGCTTGCACCGTTGTTGCCTCGGCCGTTGGCTCCGGCCCGGCCTTCCCTGGCCGCCTGGCTGGCTCTGCGTTCGCCCCTCGGCGGGGTGTTCCGACGCCTGCGCGCCAGTCCTTTTGGGGCGTGGTTGGCCGCCACACAGTGGTTTGGCAGTCTGCTCTTCCGGTCGGGGGTCCGCCAGGACTCCTTTGACGCTGCGGAAGCCTGCATTCGCGCTTTGGAGATGTCTGGCGGCTCCTGCGACGGTTGCGGCATCTGCCGGGACATCTGCCCCATGGGTCTTGCTCCCGATCGCCTGCTCGCAGGCAAGGGCGCGGTTCCCCTGCCCGAACTGGCAAAGACGGGCTGCATTGGATGCCTCTACTGCTTTATGATTTGCCCGAGGCGGGCCCTGGCAGTTCACGGCGAGCTGGGCTTTTTGCAGGAGCAGATGCATAGGTACGACAGCTGCATCCGCGCCCTTTTCGTTCGAAAATCCGTTTCCGACTGAGTTGGTTCTGCCGGGCGTGTTTTATGCCTTGCTGCCAAGGCCTGGCGCGGGATGCACAACGCCCCAAAGCGCACCGCATCCCAGAGCCACTCCCCGCAGCAAGACCATGACCGGCGTGATGGCTCCCACCGCGCGGTCCTTGCGCCAGTTCTTTTGGGTCAGCGGCCATGCCAGGGCGAGGATGGCGGCCGGACAGACCTGGACGGCCGCGAGCAGCCAACCGCCGGCCAGGGGCAGGGCCAGCAAGCCCGCGACGCTGCCGCCGATCCAGGCCATGGCCGCCAGAGCCCCCAGCTTGACCGGAAGGGTCGTGTAACGATCCTTTAGGGCTTTACCGGGATAGCGGCGATATACCTGGATTCGCCAGTAGCCCCGGTGGCGCTTGAGGCGCAGATAGTCGGCCAGGGAGGCAGGGTGCTGGTGACGGACCACGGCCCGGGGGGCGAGGGCCAGTGTGTGCCCTCTGGCCAGGAGTCGGTAGGAAAATTCCGTGTCTTCGTTGTCTGCTGTGGAAAATCGTTCGTCGAAGCCGCCCGCCGCGCTGAAAATGTCTCGCAGGTAGGCTGCGCTATAGGTGGCGACGAGGTCGATGGAAGGATAAGCGCGCATCAGATCATAGCGATCCTCGAACTCGGCCTGGGCGAAGCGGGCCACAAGACTTCGTTGATCCGTAGCGTAGCAACCCTGCACGCCGACCACGCTACTTGTGATTCTGGCTTTCAGGGCCTGGACCATGGCTTCGAGCCAGCCCGGCTCGGCGCGGCAATCCGCGTCGATGAAGACCAGAATGCGTCCCCGTGCCTGACGTGCGCCGTGGTTGCGCGCCGCGGCCGGTCCCTTGTGGGGTTGGGAGAGGCAGATTACGCCATGGGCACGGGCCACGTTCGTCGTTTCGTCTGTGGAGCCGTCGTCCACCACGATAATCTCGAAGGCCGACGCAGGCATGGTCTGGCCTTGCAGGGCTACGAGGCAGGCAGACAGCAGGTTGGCCGCGTTGCGAGCCGGGATGACGACCGAACAGGCGGGCAGGGCGTCTGGACGGGTCATGGGGTTATCCTTTTGACTGCATGCCAGGCAGCAGATGCTTGATGAAGCGACTGCCGGCCATGAGTGTACGTCGGAATTCATCGGCGCTGCCCAAGGCGGCCGCTAGCCTGCGCGCCAGATAGCCGGGCCGAAGATAGAAGCGGCGGCGGGCCAGGGCGCACAGCGCTTCGATCTCAGTTGGGGAGAGATTGGCGTTGCCCGCCACGCAGGCATGGTTGCCGGATGCGGTGAGCCAGTGCATCGACTCCGTGGCGTCGAGCCAGCCCCTGGCTACGTAGTCGTCGTGTATGGCCGTCCCGGGGTAGGGGATCACGGGATAAAACTGGGCCGTGTCCGTGCCCAGGGCGCAGGCCAGGGCGATGGACCGTTCGATGCTGTCGCGGGTGTCGTCCGGCAGGCCGAACATCCAGCAGCCGTGAATGCGCAATCCGCAGGCGCGGGCGTCGCGCATAAAGCGGCGAGCGCTGTCCGGGGCGATCCCTTTGTGTATGGCGCATAGGGCCTCCGCATCGGCGGACTCGAAGCCCACGCACAGCATGCGGCACCCGGCGTCGCGCATGCGCCGCATGATTTCGCCCGGCAGGTCCGCCCTGGCGTTGGCCGTCCAGGCGAAGCGCAGTCCTCGTTCCCTGATGCCGTCGCACAGGGCCAGACAGCGGTCGATGTCGGCTGTCAGCGTGTCATCCTCGAAAAAGATAGAGCGCGCCTCAGGGAAGGTCGCCAGGACTTCGGCAATCTCGTCCAAGACGTTTTCAACGGACCGTTTGCGCAGTCTGTGCCCGGTCATGGTCTGCGGATAGAGGCAGAAGGTGCACCCGTTCGGGCACCCCCGGCTGGTGACCAGGGTCACCATGGGGTAGGCGGCGTTGGGGTTGAAGTAGCGACGGATGTCGAGGTGACGCCGGTAGGCGTGGCTGACAAAGGGCAGTGTGTCCAGGTCCGTGATGAAGGGACGGTCCGGATTATGGCGTACGGTCTCCCCTTCGCGCCAGGAGAGTCCGGCAATTTTGGCCAAGGCTTCGGACTGCGGGCCACTGCCAGCTGCGGCCAGGGCCCGGGCCACGTCGCGTACGGTGTGCTCGTATTCGCGTCGGGCCACGGCGTCCGGACCGGAGGCGGCGAGGCATTGTCCTGGCCGGGCGGAGGCATGCGGCCCCACCAGAACGACGTAACAACCAGGGAGACACTGCTTGATTGCGCGCGCGGCATCAAGGTCGGCGGCGATACTTGGCGCGCTGGTGTCCAGTACCGCCAGATCCGGAGCGAAGGCCTCGACCCGCTGTACTGTGCGTCGCAGATCCAACCCTTCGGCCGGGGCGTCGATGAAGAGGATTTTATGTCCTTCGTTTTCCAACGTCGCACAGCACGAGGCCAGCCATATGGGTATGTAGAGCGTCCCGCTGCGCGTTACGGCGGGGCTGCGTTGCGGGCGGGAGAACCGCGCCAGGAAGGGCGGGTTGAGGAGCAGGACCCGCAGTACGGGCAAAGGGCATTCCTGTTGGACCATGCCAGGAGCTCTATCGACTTTTTGAGAGGTTTTCCATACAAACAGGCCGTATTTCGGCATTTTCCATGCATACAACCCACAACATCGCAGGTACAGATGCCCAGCCGCGAGCGAAAAAACGTCGAGGCCAAGCCGGGAGGGCTGGCCGGCAACATCCTGTGGTCAACTGCTTCGCGCGGAATCCAGGCGATCACGGGCTTTGCTGCGGCCATTGCGGTGGCGCGGCATCTGCCCTTGGCCGATCTTGGCCAATATCTTTCCGCACTGGCCGTGGCCGGGGCCATTTTGTCCGTGAGCTACTGCGGCATCCAGCAGTACCTTGTGCGTGAAGCCGGCCGGGGGGCTGGCGAGGCGGGGGCCCTGCTGGGTGCGGGGCTGCTGATCCGGCTTGCGATCATCGGCTTGGCCGGATTGGGGATGGGCTGCTGGGCGGCAATCACCCCGGCCGGGTCGCAAACCGGGCTGGCCATCGTGGCTGTGGCGCTGTGCGCCGAGGCCTTCAGGTCTATGGGCCAGCTCGCCAGCGCCGTGTTCCAGGCCCACGAACGCATGCGGCCCGAATGCCTCCTGGCGTTGCTGCACGGCCTGCTGTGGGGTGCGCTGCTCACTGCCGCGATTTTCCTGGACTCCGGAGCGCTCGGCCTGCTGTCCGCCTGTTGTCTGGCTCTGGCCGGCCACTGCCTGGCTTCTTGGGGCGTGGTCGTGCGCGGCTATGTCCGCCCCAGGCTTGCATCCGGACTTACGTGCATTGGGCCAATGCTTCGCGCCTCGCTGGTCATCGGCCTTTCCGTGGTCCTGGTACAGAATCTTTTTCGGGTCAACGTGCTGGTGCTGGAATGGCTTGGCTCAGCCGAGGATGTGGCTTTCTTCCAGACCCCGCATGATCTCGTCCTGCGTCTTCAGGTGATATTTCAGGCGGTCATGCTGGCCGCGTTCCCCGTTTTTTCGCGGTTGTTCGCAGCTGGGGAAACGGGCAGGCGGGCCCAGGGAACGAACCTCGCCATCGCGCTTGGCCGCCTCGCAGCTGCGGGGGCCTGCGGTCTGGCCTTGGTGCTGTGCCTGTTCGCCGAGCCTCTCCTGGGGACGCTCTACGGGGCCAAGATGCTGCCTGCTGTTCCCTGCCTGCGGGTCTTGGCCCTGGGCACGGCGCCACTGGCGCTGGGCATGCTCTGGGCGAACGTACTCATAGCCACAGGTGGTCAGCGTCGATTACTGCTGGTCAACGCGGCCTCGCTCGGGGCAAATTGTATCCTGAGTTTGGTGCTGATACCGTGGTACGGGGTTCTTGGGGCCTCGGTCGCCGCGCTTTTGGCCTATGCAGCCAGTGCGTTGGGTGCGCTGTGGGCCGCGCGCGGACAGTTTGAAGGCCGGATCGCCGCGTTGGCGAATCTCGGGGCGCTGGCGGCCATGGGCGGCGGCCTGTTGGCTGCGGTCGTGCTGCCGGGCGTCTGGAGCGGCCCTGCCGGGCTTGTGGTCTATGTGGCCCTGCTCGCGGTTTTGCGGGGCGTGAGTCTCCATGATCTCTGGATTTTATCGAGTTGCGCCCGTCCGGCCTTGCGGCCATGAGCGGTCGCGGACGACTTGTGCGCAGGATGGACTCATGAAATCCTAAGAAAGATACTGACGAAAAATAAGGCCATCCAGCTCACAGACAAGATCCCTGGGCAAATAACAGGAGCAATACGGGTAATTGTGGCTGGCCATTTTTCACAACATCCAAACGTAAAATAATTATCCTCTGTTATATAGGAAGAATTCCTGACAAGTTTATTTAAACGCTTTGACCAAACAGAATGCATCCATGACGCAGCGCCGACACTACATAAGGCTGAAAGAGATGTTAAAAATCCAATAGAACATATTGATAAATGGACGAGTAATAAAAAAAGTGGATCAACCATGACATGAGCGCTTAACGTTACACAAAATCCGGCTAATAAAAAACCTTGCGCTGTTAAGAATATCCCATTTCGTTCATGCATGTTTTTTTGTTCTAAATTACATGCTGAAACGAGCCTATGCCATGCTGCGAGTTCACGTGCTTTCAGGTTTTTTTTCGCATCTTCTGTGGACATATTTCATACCTCAACCATTCAGTATAAACTTGCATAAAGGTCATCTCAACAGGCGCTCTTTCCTTCGTCGTCGTGTCAATCGCTCGGGCAGCCTTCTCTTTGGGCCGTCAGTCACCGGGGACCATTGAACCCGAACATGGGAATCTTGTCGTGCTGCGCGGTGCTATCCAGCACCTGATAAACATCGTTGAAACATCAAATGTCGGTGGAATTTTTCTCCGCGCGTTGGGATTGGCCATCCTGTGGATCATCCCGCGCCTGCGGGGAACACGCTTCTGGTAATAGACCGATGTTATATACCTTTTTAAATGCCGGATAATCTATCAAAAACATAATATATGTTATAAAAAATACAGTGTGTTCGATACCGACGATTTTAGGCTGTGACAATGTACAGGAAAATGGCTTGTTAGATACAATACTGGGAGGTCTTGGCGGCGAGCATCACCTGCTCCTGCTCCACCAGATCCATAAGGCTCTTGGTGTCGTAAACGCGCTCCAAAGCCTCGCGCGCTTCATTCCATAGACCCATAAAGACGCAATTGCCCCTGAGCGTACAGCTGAAGTGGGGTTTATCCAACTGACAGTCCACCGGATTGGTCGGTCCGTCGATAAAACGGATGATTTCTCCCACGGTGATGGTCTCGGCTGATCGGCTGAGAAAAAAACCTCCTTCTTTGCCCCGTTGGGAATCCACGAAACCGCCTTGCCGCAGTTGGTGGAGGATGACTTCCAGAAAACGTTTGGGGATCGCCTGGTTCGTGGCGATATCGGCAGATCGGACCGCGCCATCCCCCTGCCTTTTGGCCAATTCGAACAGCGCCCGCAAGGCATACTGACATTTCTGCGTGACCCACATGGGCGTCGATTCTCCTTTTCGGGCTGGCTGCCATGTACGAAGTTGTGTCGTGTGCGCATCCTGCATCCAACCGTACCAAGGTAGCAATGGGCGCTTTGGAGCGTCAATACGTCTTGGAAAGAATCGTCAGGCAAGTTGCACGGCGTCGCCGGGGCGGATCGCGCCACCGGCCAGGACTTTGGCAAAGATGCCTTCCTTGGGCATGACACACGAGCCGACGGCCCGCATGATGGCGCAGCTATGCCCATGGCATTCCTTGCCGATTTGCGTGACCTCCAGCAAGACGGTCTCTCCCACCCAGATACGGTTGCCAGGGGCCAATCCCAGCTCATTGAGTCCTTTGACCGTCAGATTTTCGGCAAAATCCCCAGGGATGATGCTCGGTAACTTCTGTTGCATACGTTCCACGCCTTCCAGAGCCAAAAGGCTTATCTGCCGTCCGGAACCCGCGTGGGCATCTCCCTCCACGCCAAAATTTTCCCGCAACATCACAACGTCTACAGCTTTTTTTTTCTCGCCTTTGCGTTCGCTGGTGCACACGGAATGGATAACGGCCATGATGTTCCTCCGGGAATGTTCCAACCCTGGGGTGGAGTTTTTCGTATCGAAATTAAATTATAATTCCGATCAATATTATGATATTTTAATGGTCCGCACGCGGGGTGTCAAGCCGGCCGGGACTCACTCGCCACAAGAGGGGAAATGGCCCTTGCGGTCTCCTCAAACCGCTACGGATTTTTCCAGGGCCTGTCCCAGATCCTCCATAAGATCGTGGGCGGATTCCAATCCGACGGACAGGCGTACCAGGGCGTCGGTGATGCCGCGCGCCTCGCGTTCGGCCGGTGGCATGGCCGCATGGGACATGGTGGCCGGGTAGGACAGGATGGATTCGACGCCGCCGAGGCTGACGGCCAGTTTGGGGAGCGTAATCGACTGCATGAATGTTTGGGCCGCTGCGGTGCTTTGCAAGGTGAAGCTGACCACGGCTCCGGCCCCGTCGGCTTGGCGGGCGTGGAGCGCGCGGCCGGGATGATGCGGTAGCCCGGGGTAATAGACCCGGGACACCTCCGGTCGTTCGGCCAGCCAGCCGGCCAGAACTGCAGCCGTGGCCTGTTCGGCCGTAAGACGGACGCCCAAGGTGCGCATTCCCCGCAGGAGCAGCCAACAGTCCTGCGGGCCAAGTACGGCTCCGAAGGCATTTTGGACATCTTTGAGCCGGCGTCCAGTGTCCGCGTCGGCGGCGACGGCAAGGCCTGCCAACACATCGCTATGGCCACCGAGGAATTTGGTGGCGCTGTGCAACACGATATCGAAGCCAAGAGCGATGGGGCGTTGCAAAAAGGGGGTCATAAACGTGTTGTCTATGATGGAGACAAGTTCATGAGCCTTGGCCAATTCGGCCATGGCGGCCAGGTCGGTAATGCGTAAGAGCGGGTTTGAGGGGCTTTCCACGTAGAGAGCCCGGGTGTGTGGGGTGACGGCCCTGCGTACGGCGTCGACATCGGAAGTGTCCACAAATGTCGTTTCCAGACCCCATTTGGTAAAAAGCGTGGTCAGGACGCGGTAGGCTCCTCCGTAGAGATCGCGGCTGGCAATCAGGTGATCGCCTGGGGAAAAAAGCAGGAGCGTTGAAGATATGGCGGCCATGCCCGAAGCAAATGCCAGTCCACGGGCGCCGCCTTCCAGAGAGGCTATGGCCGATTCCACGGCCTCGCGGGTGGGATTGCCGCTTCTGGAATATTCGTAGGGGCCGAGGCCTTGCGGATGGTCTTGGGCGTAGGTGGAGCTCTGGTGGATGGGGGGCGTCAGATCGCCGAAGCCGTCTTCGGGAGCCGCTCCGCTGTGAACAAGCAGGGTAGTCAGGTCCATGACAACCTTCTTTGGGTTGGGTGTTCGTCGGGTTAGAGGACGGCGTCCAGGTCCGCCACGAGATCATCCGGGTCTTCCAGGCCGATGGAGAGTCGCAGCAGCGCGTCGGTCACGCCGAGCCGCTCCCGGACTTCCGGGGCAATGTCGGCATGGGTCTGGACTGCCGGCAAGGTGATAAGCGACTCCACTCCGCCCAGACTTTCAGCAAACAGAAAGAGTCGCACCCCGGCCAGGATGTCGGGTATTTTGGCTGCATCAGCGACTTCAAAAGAGATCATGGCTCCGAATCCGGTGGCCTGGAGACGTTGCCGGTCATGGCCGGGGTGATCGGGCAGCCCCGGGAAATGGACCCGCCGTACGCCTGGATGCCCGGCCAAAAACGTGGCCACGTGCAGGGCGCTGGCTTGTTGCCGCCGCAGGCGCACGCCGAGTGTTTTAAGGCCCCGTATGGTCAGCCAGCAGTCCTGGGGGCCGAGGACCGCGCCCACGGCGTTTTGGTGGAAGGCCAGCTCCTCGGCGTTGCCGGATTCCCGCGCAACCAGCAAACCTCCTACGACGTCATTGTGGCCGGAAAGATATTTAGTGGCGCTGTAGACGGTGATATCGGCTCCGAAGGACAGCGGCCGCTGCAGCAGTGGCGTCATGAAGGTGTTATCCACGACGAAAAGTGCTCCATAGGCCCGGGCCAGATGGCCAAGGCTGCGCAGATCGGCCACCTTGAGCAGGGGATTGGTCGGACTTTCGACAAGGAGCGCCTTGGCTCCCTGCGAGAGGGCTGTCTCCACGGCCGGGGTATCCGACGTGTCCACATAGACGGCCGTAATGCCCATCGGCCGGTAGACTCGTTCAAAAAGACGATAGGTGCCGCCGTAGAGGTCTTCGGTGACCACCACCGTATCGTCTGGTCGAAAGAGGCGGGCCAGACAGTCCAGTGCGGCCATGCCCGAAGCGAAAGCCAGCCCCCGGCAACCGCCGTCGATGGCGGCGATGGTTTCCTCCAAAACGGTCCGGGTGGGGTTGCCGCTTCGCGAATAGTCGTAACCCGTGGACTGCCCAAGACCCGGATGGCGAAAGGTGGCGTTTTGATAGATGGGCATGGAGAGGGCTCCCGTCCGACTGTCCCATCTGGAACCGCATTGGGCGAGGTAGCTTTCGGGGTGCATGGGAAAATCCTCCTCACACGTGCAGGCGCGCGTCAGTTTCTTTCTGTCTTACCTTAAATGCCTTCTCCCAGACCAAAAAAGCTTGTGGCCACCATGCGGCGCCGTCTTTCCTGACGATAAAGATCATTGATCTGCCGGCGCAGGGTCTGGAACTCCGGGGCTGCATACAGGGCGTTTCGTTCCCGGGGGCGTGGCGCGGCAATGGAAACGTCGACAATGGCCGGCCCGAGAGCGGGGCCAAGTCCGATGATGCGGTCGGCCAGATACAGGGCTTCGTCCAGATCCTGCGTGGCCAGCACCACGGTCCTTCGCGGAGTCAGGCTGGCCCAGGCCAGTGTCAGCAAATCCTGCAGGAGCATCCGTTCTGGAGGATCGAGGACGCAAAACGGGTCGTCCAGGAGGAGCGCCGGGGAACCCAGGGCCAACGCCCGGGCGATGGCTCCCCGTTGTCGTTGGCCTCTGGTGATTTCAAGAGGTCTTTTGTGGCTGATGGCGTCAAGGCCCGCCAATGCGAGGTATTCCCCGGCCAATTGGCGATTTCGGAGCGACGGCGTATTGGGACTGGCCGCATCAAGGGCCATGATGATGTTGTCCTGCAGGGACATCCAGGGAAACAGGCCGCAGTCCTGGAAGATCAGACCGCGTTCGAGGTCCTGGCCGGCCACCAACCGGTCGTTCCAGGCAACGCGTCCGAACCCGGGAATCTCAAGCCCGGCCAAAAGACGCAGCAACACGGTCTTGCCGCTGCCGCCCGGCCCGAAAAGGCATACGAATTCTCCTTGCCCGACGCGGAGTTGCAGATCTTCCAGGAGGGTCTTTCCGCCTTGGGAAAATCGTAGATTCTCGACAGTAAATCCGTTTTTCCCTGTAGAGTGTTGCGTGCCGGAGGTCATCATGGGCGATCCCTTGTGGTCTGGAGGTTGCGACGGAAGCGTCGTTGGGTGGCCTCTTTTTTAAATTATCACTAAGATGGTTGAGTTACTGATATGATAGGGACTCTCCCTGGTCAACCCTGGCAGCGAACGGATTTTTTGTAAAAAATCATCTATTTAAATATGTTGCAAATAATATTATTTTTATGATCGAATTAGTGATGAAAATACGTTAGGTCTTTTCCATGGCCGCTCCGTCAGGGGAGAGACCACCCAAACCGGGGAGTCGAGCACTTTCAAATTTTTTTATTGATGAATCGACAGGCAGGAGGAGCCAGCGATGCAAACTCGGACACTATGGGACAAACAGGCGATTTTGGAACTCCTCTCCCTCCGGGAGAAACAGGAACGCCACGCCCTGTACGCGCGGGCGGACGCGGTGCGCCAGGAATTCATGGGCGATGCGGTGTTTTTGCGCGGCATCATGGAATTCTCCAATTTATGCGTCAACGATTGTCTCTATTGCGGTATCCGGGCCTCCAATGCCCGGGTCAATCGCTACCGGCTTGACGATGAGACGATCCTGGCTGCGGCCCGCCGCATGGAGGGCTTTGGCCAGACGACAATCGTCCTGCAGTCCGGCGAAGCGCCGTCTGTGGCCGGGGATGTGGCTCTGGGAAGGCTTATTTCCCGTATTAAGGCCGAAACACGACTCGCCGTCACGGTATCCGTGGGCAATCGCCCCCGGGATGTCTACGCTTTCTGGCAGGATTGCGGCATGGACCGCTACCTGCTTCGTTTTGAAACCAGCGATGCAGCGACCTTTGACCGCCTGCATCCAAATTGCCGCTTTGAAGCGCGTCTTGCCTGCCTGGAGAATCTCAAATCCCTGGGCGTCCAGATCGGAAGTGGGTTTATGATCGGTCTTCCCGGCGAAACTCCGACCATCCTGGCCGAGAATATTCTGCTGTGTCGGGATCTCGATCTGGACATGATCGGCATCGGGCCGTTTTTGCCCCACGTCGATACGCCGCTTGGCGAGACGAAAAATGTCTATGCCGACGATCCGGATATGCATTTCGTCACTCTGGCCGTATTGCGCTTGGTCAACCCGGAGGCCCACATTCCGGCCACCACAGCCTTTGATGCCCTCTGGCCGGGTACGGGGCGCAACCTGGCCCTGACGCGCGGGGCCAATGTCTTCATGCCGAGCAGCACGCCGGCCGAGCGCCGCAAGGATTATATGCTCTATCCCGACAAACCCTGCCTGGACGAGACAGGGGAAAGATGCGCGAGGTGCGTGCTGGGGCGGATTTCCGCGCTTGGCCGGACGGTGGGCCTCGGCCCCGGGCATTCACGGCGGGCCGGCCGGCGTATGTCAGATTTGTCCTTCGAGGCATAACATCGGTTCTTTGGGCACCGGGTGAGCGCCAACGACTGGAAGAACGGCGTGCCGTTTTATTTCATAGTAAGGCGGTATGAAAACAGCTCGACAGGCAAATCGGAATGTTTTAGTAAGATCATTAACACGATCAAGTTAATGATCTGTATTGGGCAGATGCACCGCCGACGGCTTGTGCGAACAACCAGCGGTCGGGGCCGTGGACCAACGCCGGCAACGGCGAAACGCTTGGAGGGAAAGGGTATGTCTCAGGTCTTTACGGATGCTTCGCGTTCCACTGGTGGCACGCCGTTGGTGCGCCTGAATCGGTTGGCTGGGTCCAAAGCCACTGTTTTGGCCAAAATCGAGGGGCGTAATCCGGCCTATTCCATCAAGGATCGTATTGGCGCGGCTATGATCGAGGACGCCGAACAGCGTGGAGCGCTCACGGCAGGTATGGAGATCATTGAGCCTACCAGTGGTAATACCGGCATTGCCCTGGCCTTCGTGGCAGCGGCCAAGGGCTACGCCATCACCCTGACCATGCCCGAGACAATGAGCCTGGAACGGCGGCGGGTACTGGCCTTTTTGGGCGCCAAGTTGGTGTTGACGCCGGGAGCGGCGGGCATGGCCGGAGCGGTCCGCCGTGCCGAGGAAATTCAGGCCTCGGAACCGGGCCGGTATTTCCTGCCGCAACAGTTCAAAAATCCCGCCAATCCCGCCGTCCATGAGCGGATTACCGGTCCAGAAATCTGGAATGCTACGGATGGGGCCGTGGATGTGGTGGTCAGCGGAGTGGGCACCGGGGGCACCATCACCGGCATTTCGAGCTTCATCAAAAAAAATCGTGGGAAAAATATTGAAAGTGTGGCCGTGGAACCCGCAGGCAGTCCCGTCATCACCCAGGCGCTGGAGGGACGGCCGCTCACGCCAAGTCCGCATAAAATTCAAGGCATCGGGGCCGGGTTCATCCCGGACACCCTGGATCTGTCCGTGGTGGACCGGGTGGAGTTGGTGGAAAACAATGAAGCTGTGGACACCGCCCGACGTCTGGCCCGGGAGGAAGGCATTCTGGCGGGTATTTCTTCAGGGGCGGCCGTCGCGGCGGCTATACGGCTGGCCAGCCTGGATTCTTATGCCGGCAAGACGCTCGTCGTCATCTTGCCTGATGCGGCGGAGCGCTATCTTTCGACGGTGCTCTTTGAGGGCGTCGGCGAAGCCTAGACGGATGCCGGAACAGGCACGTCATGAGGCGTTGCCTGTTCCGGCGGTGCTGTCGGGATATGGAACACAGGCTCTTCGCGATACCAAAGTATATGTTTTTTGGGGCTTACAGGCGCGTCGGATACAGAAATGCCACCTGTCAGGGATGGTTCCCGGCCGGGGGAGAGGGTCGGCGCGCCCTTATTTATAGTATCATACTATGAAATTGTTGACGGGCGATGGGCTCAAAAGTTAGCAAGCTGATAGAGTTTATGATGTAACAGGAGTCCCATACTCGCAGCTGAACCGAATCAGGGAGTTGCCATGGATGCTGCCCCGCACCCCGCGTCTGATCCACGGGATTGGCCCGAAGACGTGGTTCTCGAACGTATAGCCGACCTCAAAGCGCGCCTTGGTCGGGATGTTTTGATTCTGGCCCATCATTACCAACGGGATGCCATCGTGGGAGTGGCCGACCACGTGGGCGATTCCCTGAAGCTCGCCCAGGCCGCGGCGGTGGCCACGGCCCGCACCATTGTTTTTTGTGGTGTGCATTTCATGGCCGAGACGGCCGATATCCTGACCAGCCCCGAGCAGTCGGTCCTTTTGCCCGAACTTCGGGCCGGATGCTCTATGGCCGACATGGCCACCCCGGATGCCCTGGAATGGGCCTGGGAACGGTTGTCCGCCGTATCCCCTGGCAAGGTGCTCCCCATTACCTACATCAACTCGGCGGCGTCGCTGAAAGATTTTGTGGGTCGCCATGGCGGCGCGGTGTGCACCTCGTCCAACGCCCGCTCTATTGTGCGCTGGGCTCTGGAGCAGGACGCCAAGATCTTCTTTTTTCCCGATGAGCATCTGGGCCGCATTACCGCCTACGAACTTGACGTTCCTCTTGAGGACATGGTGGTCTGGGACCGGGACAAGGAGCTTGGCGGCCATACCCCTGCGGCCGTGCGTGCGGCCAGGGTGTTTCTATGGAATGGCTTTTGTGTGGTTCACCAGATGTTTGAGCCCGAGGACATCGCCGACTGGCGGCAAAAGGAACCGGATATCCAGGTCATCGTGCATCCGGAGTGTCCCTTTGCGGTGATCCAGGACGCCGACTTCCATGGCTCCACGGAAAAGATCGTCCGGACCATCGAAAACGCCCCAGCCGGGAGCAAATGGGCTGTGGGGACGGAAATCAATCTTGTGGCCCGGTTGGCGGACCGTCACCCGGACAAAATGGTGGTTTCTCTGTCACCGCATCAGGCCCTTTGCGCCAACATGTACAAAATAAAGCCCCTCTCCGTCTTTCGAGTGCTGGATGCCTTGGCCGAAGGTCGGGTCTTGGGCCGCGTCCAGGTGCCCGGACCTGTTGCCGGGCAGGCGCGGGAGGCCTTGGAACGGATGCTTTCCTTGTCCTGACAGGAGGAAAAAACATGGCGGCCGTCTATTTCGACAACAACGCCACCACACCCCTTGATCCCCAGGTGTTGGAAGCCATGCTCCCGTTTTTACGGGAGTGCTTTGGCAACCCTTCCAGTCCGCACCAGTTTGGACATCGGGCCAAAGAGGCCATTGAGGAAGCCCGGTCGGAGGTCGGGGCGCTGCTTGGCTGCCCGGCCGACCGGTTGATTTTTACCTGTTCCGGCTCCGAGGGCAACAACACGGCGCTTTTGTCGGCGGTGTTGGCCGATCCGGCCAAAAGGCGGGTGGTCACCTCGGCGGTCGAGCACCATTGCGTGCTGCGTCGGCTGGAATATCTGCGCGACCAGATGGGCATCGAGGTGGTGTTTATGCCCGTGGATGGTCAGGGGCAGCTCGATTTGGAGGCCCTGGAGCGGGCCATTACCCCGGAGACGGCCTTGGTTAGTCTGATGGGGGCCAACAACGAGACCGGAGTGTTGTGGCCGGTTGCGGCCATTGGGGAGATGGTCCGGGCCAGGGGTGCGCTTTTCCACTGTGATGCCGTGCAATTGGCCGGGAAGGAGCCTTTTTCGACCGAGGCGCTGTCGGTGGACTACCTGACGGTGTCGGGGCACAAGCTGCATGGCCCCAAAGGCGCCGGGGCGCTTTTCGTCCGTCGGGGGGCTCCTTTTACGCCTCTTCTTTTTGGCGGCATGCAGGAATTCGGACGGCGGGCCGGCACCCAGAACGTGGCTGGCATTGTGGGATTTGGCAAGGCGGCCGCCCTGGCCAGGGCTTTTTTAAGCGTCAACGGGCAGCTGCGGCTCCAGGAACTGCGTGACCACCTGGAATCGCGGCTTGTTGCGGAAATTGACGACGTCGTGGTGCATGGCGTGGCAAGCCCCCGGATCGCCAATACCCTCAGCATTGGTGTTGGCGGCGCTACGCAGGAAGTGCTGCTCCAGGAACTTGATGATCGGGATTTTGCGGTCTCAACCACCTCGGCCTGCGAATCCAAAAGCGCTGCACCCTCCCATGTGTTGTCGGCCATGGGCGTTTCCGACCGCTATCTGCGAAGTACGCTGCGCCTGTCGCTTTCCCGGATGAACACCTTGGAGGAAGTGGAAGCCTTTATGGTCGTCTTTCCCTCGGTGGTGGCCAGGGCCCGTCGGTTGGGTCAGACCACCGGAACTTGACCAAACGTAAAAGGAAAACCCGATGCAAGGACTCCTTACGACACTCGGCGAGATCCTCGATAAGGGCGAAAGCGTGGTGGCCGCCACCATTGTCTCCAAGGACGGTTCCGCTCCCGGCCCGGCCGGGGCCAGAATGTTTTTGCTCGAAAACGCGGATATCATCGGCACGGTGGGCGGTGGTCCTCTGGAAGGCCGTACGATCAACGAGGCCATTGCGATCATGGCTTCCGGCCGATCGGAGTTGCTCGAAATCGATTTATCCGACGAAATCGGTGATGGGTCTGACGCTATCTGCGGTGGCGTGGTCCACGTCTTTCTGGAGCGGATAGATCCATCCAAAGAAAATGTGGAACTTTTCCGAACGCTCCATGCCTTGCAAATCGCCAATCAAACTTGTTTTTTAGTGTCGCCTCTGGATGTCGATACAACGCCCACGGAGAAGGGACAGGGACGCGCGGTGCTATCCCGCGACGGCCGTTTGCTGGCGGGACGCTTGCCGGAGGGAGTGATCCGGGAAATTTTTCGGCAGGGGGTGGCATGGTCGGCGGCGACCATTGTGAAGATCAAGGGGGTACGTTATTTTTTAGAACCGTTTGTGGCCAGAAATACGGTTTATATCTGCGGTGCGGGACATATTGCCCGCCCGACGGCCCAGATCGCGGCTATGGCGGAATTTCGGGTTATTGTCTTGGACGACCGGGCCGAGTTCGCCAGTCGGGAGCGCTTTCCTCTTGCCGATGAGGTGGTGGTATTGGACTCGTTTGACGACTGTTTTGCCGGTTATGTGCTCGACGCCGAATCGTTGGTTGTCATCGTTTCCCGCTGCCACAAACAGGACCGCAAAATTCTCACCCAGGCGCTTGGCACGGACGCAGGATACGTGGGCATGATCGGCAGCAGTCGCAAGGTTGCGGCCGTCCTTGAGGAACTGATCAAGGACGGGTTTTCGAGACAATGTGTGGCCAGGACACATGCCCCCATTGGTCTGGCTATTGGCGGGGATACCCCCGTGGAGATTGCCGTTTCCATCGTGGCCGAACTTATCAGGGTTCGAACCGGACGTCGCAATCCGGAGAGCCTGTTGGATGGTAAAACAGGCTACCATGAACTGCGGGAGATGGGCCGGACTGGAACGGGGAAAGGAAACGCTCCAGTCCGGCCGTCAGCGTAGTTCCACCATGACCTGATGTTCCTGGCGATCATCCTGTAATGGGATCGTGCCCTGCGTACGTCCATTCCCATCCACTCCGGGTCCATCGATTACAACGCCGTCCACCAAGACGCGAAGAGGCTGTTCTGCCTTTTCTCCGACGCGGTGAACGGTGATGTGGTAGACGGTCTCGCGGTGACGGTAGTGAATTTTATAGAAATCCCAATCTGCTGGGATGCACGGCGCAATGTGCAGATGGTCCACTTCCAGGGTAAGGCCGAGCAGCGTTTCGACGGTCAGTCGATACATCCATCCGGCTGCGCCGGTGTACCATGTCCAGCCTCCCCGACCCACATGCGGCGGTGCGGCGTACAGGTCCGCGCTCATGACATAGGGTTCGACTTTATACCGCGCGATGGACTCCGGAGAATTTCCATGGTTGACCGGACTAAGCATGGCAAAGAGTTCCCAGGCCCGTTCCCGATCGCCCATCATGGCGAAGGCCATGGCGGCCCAGATTGCGCCATGGGTGTACTGGCCGCCGTTTTCCCGCACGCCAGGGACGTAGCCCTTGATGTAGCCGGGCTCAAGGTCCGAGGTGTCAAAGGGTGGGGTGAGCAGTGCGATGAGCCCCGCGTCGCGGCGTACGAGTCGTTCGTCCACGGCGGCCATGGCCTGCCTGGCCCGCATGGCGTCGCCGCCGCCCGAGAGGATCGCCCAGCTCTGACTGATCGAATCGATCTGGCATTCCTTGTTTTCCGATGAGCCAAGGGGGGTGCCATCATCGAAGTAGGCCCGGCGATACCAACCGCCGTCCCAGGCCTGGGTCTCAATATTGTTGCGCAATAAGGACGCCTGCCCGGTACAGGTCTCCGCCAAAGCCATGTCATTGCGGCTTCGGGCCAGTCCCGCGAAAAGTTGCAGGTTCTCGTAAAGAAACCAAGCCAGCCAAACGCTCTCGCCCTGGCCTTTTTGGCCGACGAGATTCATGCCGTCGTTCCAATCGCCACAACCCATAAGTGGCAGTTGATGGGCGCCAAAGCGCAGTCCGTGCCTGATGGCCCGCACACAGTGTTCATAGAGCGTGGCCGTTTCCGACGAGCGTTGCGGCTGGTCGTAGTAAGCCTCCTCATTCGGCGCGAGTTCGCGACCTTCCAGAAACGGCGCGGGTTCATCGAGCACGCCCGTGTCCCCGGTCGTCAACACGTATCGACAGGTCGCATAGGGGAGCCACAAGTAGTCATCGGAGAAATGCGTCCGTACGCCCTGGCCATTTGGCGGATGCCACCAGTGTTGCACGTCGCCTTGCGGGAACTGACGCCCGGCGCAACGGAGCAACTGCTCGCGGGCCAGCCACGGCGCGGCGTGGACCAACGCCATGGTGTCTTGTAACTGATCACGGAAGCCGTATGCCCCGCCGGATTGATACGATCCGCTCCGGCCCCAAATCCGGCAGGAAAGCGTCTGGTAGATCAGCCAGCCGTTGGCCAGCACGTCCAGGGCCGGATCGGGCGTCTCCACATGCACGGCGCCGAGCGTGCGGTTCCAGTGTTCCCATACTGTTTCCAGGGCTTGGCGCGCTCCGACCGGTCCGCCGAATCGCTCGATAAAGTAGCGCGCCTCGTCGGTGTCGCGGGCCGCGCCGATGATAAAGACAATCTCTCGTTCCTGCCCGTCGGCCAGTTCGATCCGGGTCTGTATGGCGGCGCAGGGATCAAGACCCGCTCCGGTTTTCCCCGACAAGTATTTGTGACGCAGGGCCGCCGGGCTGGCCAATGAACCATTGCGGCCAATGAACTCTGTGCGGTTTCCGGTCACGCTGCGTTCCCGTTCGCTGACCTGGGCAAAGAAGACCCGGCCGCCGCATTCGCGACCGTAGGCGTTGTGAGCGAAAAGAGCCTCGGTCAGCGGGTCTTTTTCGGTCACGATGTGCGGTGCATTGGCGTGACGCCATTCTCCAAGCACCAACTCCCAATATCCGGTCAGCGACAAGCGACGCGGGCGCATCGAATGGTTGCGAATCTTGACCACCACGAATTTGACCGGGGCGTCCATGGCCACATAGGTGGAGAGTTCCGAGAAGATGCCGGCTTCGTCGTGTTCAAACACGCTGTAGCCGAACCCGTGCCGGCAGACGTAGCCGGACCGTCCGGGGGTGGGACGTCCCGTCGGTGACCAGAAGGCCCCGCTTTTTTCGTCGCGCAGGTAGATCGCTTCGCCGCTTGTGTCGCTTACCGGGTCGTTGTGCCAAGTGGTCAACCGGAATTCATGGGCGTTTTCCACCCATGAGTAGGCGCTGCCGCATTCACTGATGACCGTGCCGATGAAGGGGCTGGCGATGACGTTGACCCAGGGCGCGGGCGTCGTCTGGCCCGGTTCCAGGGTGATGACGTATTCACGCCCATCAGGGGTGAATCCCCCAAGGCCGTTTTCAAAAATACGGTGGCGCGCCGTAAGTGCATGAACCGGTTCGGTTCCCGGTCGTGGCGCGGTCTCCAAACGGTCTTGCCTGCGCTGGGATGGCCCGCGGCGTTCCATCTGTTCGGCCAACGTCTCGGCAGAATCGGTCAATACGACCCGGGCCACAGTTTGAAACAGCACCCGATCTTCCTCGGAGAGTTCCTCGGCGCGGCGCACGAAGACCCCGCCTGGCTTGTCAAGGATTGCCGCTTCGGAACCCATGTTGACAAGTCCGATGATCTGGTCCTGTAATACCGCCCGGTAGCCCGAAAAATCTTCGTTTATGATGACGAGATCCGAGGCTAGGCCCTTCATCCGCCAATAGGCATGGGCCTGGAGCAGTTGTTTGACCAGATCGATGCGGTCAATGTCGCTGATGCGCACCAGGACAATGGGGAGGTCGCCTGAAACGGCAAAGCGCCAAAGTCCCGACTGGCCAAGCTGGTTACGGGCGATGACACTCGGTGCAGCCCGGCGCAGAGCGTTGCCGAAAACGATGGAAGTGGCCAAACGTCCATAGATCTGGGCATCAGGTTCGGTTGCGCCCAGACGGCGGAGCACTTCCTGGCTTTGAAACCAAGCCATCTCAAAGGCTCGGTCGACGAAGTGCCGGTCGTAATACTTTTCAAGGACGGCCAGAGCCGCCTCGCGTGTATCCGCGACGCCGGAGATGATCTGCACGGAGGCCGAGGCATCGGGAGCCAGGCTGACGGTCTGGCGGATGGACACGATGGGATCGAGCACTGAACCGGCGGCGTTCGACAGTGTCGATTCGGTGCCCTCCAAGGCCTGAGGGTTCATGGCCGTGCGTCCACGTCCGATGAACATGGCTCGGTCGGTCTCGTAAGACGCTTCTCCGGCGGCAACGCCGGGAGCGACCAGGAGGTGAAACATCCAGGGGGTATGTTCATCCGGCATGCGGCGGCGACGCGTACACAAAATGGCCTGTCTGTCCGGAAGAATTTCGGTTTGCACAAAGAGATTGCTGAAAGCGCGGTGGGCGAGGTCGGCATGCAGGGAAGCCAGCACGACCTCGGCATAGCTTGTCACTTCGATACGGCGGGGACGCGACGACAGGTTGGTCAATGTGACACGCCGAATTTCGACGTCGTCTTCAGGCGAGACGCTGATTTCGGTGTGGGCTTCGATGCCTTGATCGCGTCGCCGGAATTCGGCTCGCGCCTGCACGAAGGCCGCCTCGTAGTGTTCGGCCTGATGCTGGGTTGGTTGATAGGCGCTTGACCAGTACCGGCCCGTGTCGCGGTCGCGCAGATAAATAAACGTGCCCCAGCAATCGCAGGTGGCGTCCTCGCGCCAACGGGTGACAGCCAGATCGTGCCATCTGCTGTAACCGCCACCGGCAGCGGTGGTCATAACGTGGTAGCGACCATTGGAGAGCAGATGCACCTCGGGCAACACGGTGTTCGGATCGTTGAAAATCCGCATGATCGAGCCCGATTCCGTTGCCGGGGGATGGGCGGCGGCGCTCACTTCGGCGGCGTGAGGGTGCAGCGTGGCGCCGTCTTTCGGCACCCGCTCCTGCAAAAGCGACTGCGTCGCCCGGATAAAGGGGGCGGACATGAAGCGGCGCTGCATGGGTTCCCCGAGCAGGACAGAGGCGAAAGCCAGCAGGCTCATGCCCTGGTGATGGGCCATGAAAGCCCGCACAATGGCGTGATTTTTCCCCCGGGGCACACGGGATGGCGTGTAATCAACCGCTTCATAAAAGCCTTCGCTCCCCAGGAATCCTTCGGAAGCAAGGCGTTCCAGGTTGCGGCAGGCCTCCCGGGGGGTCACCAGGAGGGCCAGGGCGCTGGCGTAGGGCGCGATGACCAGATCCTCGCCGAGTCCCCGTTTGAATCCCAGTCCGGGTACGCCGAAGGCCCGGTATTGATAGGCCTGATTCAGGTCGACGGTGTTATAGCAGGATTCGGAAATCCCCCAGGGCACGACTCGTTGGCGGCCGTATTCGATCTGACGCGACACGGCGGCCTGACAGGTTTGTTCGAGTAAGGTATTTGCATAGCTCGGCATGATCAACTGGGGCATGAGGTACTCGAACATCGAGCCGCTCCAGGAGATAAGACTCGGATCTCCACCATGACTGGTCAGCAGGCGTCCCAGAGAAAACCAGTGTTTTTGTGGGGCCTGCCCCTCGGCGATAAGCAGGAAACTGGTCAGACGCGCTTCCGAAGCCAGCAGATCGTAGCAAGAGGGATCGCGCCGCCGTTCGCCCACGTCGTAACCGATGGCCAGCAGATCGCGGGAGGTGTCGTAGAGAAATTCGAAATCCATGGCCGCCAGTTCCCGGCAGCGACAGATCAGATCGTCGATGGCCCCAAGCCGTTTTATCGCGACATTGAAGCGGGAAGCCGACGCCGAAGGGGCCTCGCCCGGGGGGGCTGTTGCGACAGTTCCTGCGCCGGCCTTGGCTATGGCTGTCAGGGTCGGGTTTTCGTCATCGTGCCCTTGCTCCAGGGACAGCCATTGCAGGTCTTCCCGCAGGGCGTGGATTTGTTGGCTGAAGGATTTGGCCCAATCAAAGAGCTCGGCGTCGACGCTTTCGTAGGCCGGTAACCCGGCAATCAGTGTGTCCCCCTGGCTGCACAACGTGGCCAATAAGGTCCCGGCTGTCGCCAGGGTGTGCGGTGGTTCATTGTGCCGGGAGGTTCTCAGGGTGTCCCGGAGTTGTGTGATTTGTTGCATCAATTCAGGCGCGCGCGAGGCGGGTACGAGTTCGGCCAATATTCGTGCGGTGTCTTCAAGGCCCGTAAACGCATTCGGGGACAGGACAGGCTGATCTTTGAGCTCGGCCAGTCCCGCCTGAAGGGTGAGCAGACAACCAGCCAGATTGCCGCTGTCAACTGTGGAGACGTATTGGGGCCTTAAAGGAAGAAGCGTTTTGGTGTCGTACCAGTTGTAGAAATGGCCTCTATAGCGCTCTAACTTTTCCATGGCCGCCAGGGTGTTTTCCGTACGGTGCAGAAATTCCCCCGGGCAGATGTACCCGAAGTCACAGGCTGCCAGATTGGCCAAAAGGGCCATGCCGATATTCGTTGGCGAGGTGCGCGAGGCGACCATCTCCGTTGGATATTCCTGGAAGTTATCAGGGGGGAGCCAATTGTCTTCAGGCCCGACAAAGCGGGCGAAAAAGCTCCATGTGCGTCGGGCTGCTCCCCGCAAAAACGTCCGTTGGTCAACGGTCAGCTCCCGTCTGACGGTTGCGAGCGGCCGGCTGATCCACCAGGCGACGACCGGCGCGGCGAACCAGAGCAACAAGATTGGCGCGCAAAAAAACAAGACGGTCAGTTGATTCAGAAGGACGGCGGGGACCAGACTAACGGCCAGGATTGGCGCAAACCATATTTCCACGACGAAATCGGGCAGTGTGCAGCGCGCATTGCGACGGGCGTAGGCCGGTCCGTGCCAGAGCAGGAGCCCGTGCCGCGTGAAAAGCATCCGTATGCCCGAACAAAAAATCGCATCCAGGCAGAGAATCGCATTGTACGGCAAAAAGGTCAGCGTCAGCAGCGCGAGCAGGATTGGGTGACTGGCCGATTTGCCCGTCTGATACAGATGCGCCAGCCAACCTCGTTCTTCAGGTTTTCGGACAAGTTCGATCAGAATCCCCGGTACGACGGGCAGGAACAACACGCCCACAATCAGAAGCGTCCAGAACCACGCCGGTCCAGGACCCAGGAGCCATCCCCCCACCAGCAGGGCGCAAAGCGACGGGGCGACAAGACTGCGGCGCAGGTTGTCGAAAAGTTTCCATCGCGACAGCGCCGTCAGGGGATTCGGTTGCCATTGCGCCTTCGTGCCATTCTTCCCAGCCGGCCCGGGCACGCGTGGTAAAAGCCAACAGGCCAATTGCCAGTCGCCACGTATCCAGCGGTGCCGTCGACTGCTATCAATGGCATAGCTGGCGGGATGTTCCTCAATAAGGTCCACGTCGGACACCAGGGCTGAACGGGCGTACCCGCCTTCCAGCAGGTCATGGCTCAGAATGAGATTTTCCGGAAAGCGTCCGTCCATGGCTTGGCGGAAGGCGTCCACATCGTAGAGGCCTTTTCCGATGAACGACCCTTCCCCGAAAATATCCTGGTAGGCGTCGGACACCTCGCGCGTGTACGGATCAATGCCCGCTTCCCCAGAGAAAATCTTAGCGAAAAGGGACTGGCCGGCGCTGGTTAGACTGATGGAAACGCGGGGTTGCAAAATGGCGTAGCCTGCGACAATGCGTCCCTTGGTCGCGTCATAGACAGGCCGGTTGAGCGGGTGGGCCATATTTCCCACAAGGGTGCGCGCCGCGTCGCGGGGCAGTTGGGTATCGGTATCCAGGGTGATGACATAATGGATGGAAGGAAGGAGAGACTTATCGCCTACGATTTCCGAGAAGGCAGAATCCGCTGCACCTCGCAGCAAGGCATTGAATTGCTCCAGTTTGCCGCGCTTGCGTTCATAGCCCATCCAGGTCTGTTCGGAGGGATTCCACACTCGGGGGCGGTGCAAGAGGAAGAAGATGCACGGGCGGTCGTTTTTATAGGTGGCGTTAAGCGACTCGATCGCCGCACGGGCCTGGATGAGCAGCGCGGCATCGCTTGGCAATGTGCACGTTGCCGCATCGGGAAAATCCGTCAGCAAAGCAAAGAACAGGTTGGGGTCGCGATTGCCGAGATAGCGGATTTCCAGGGCTTCAAGGAGATCTTCAATGTCCTGCGGGGAGCCAAGCAAGGTGGGGACAACCACCATGGTTCGGTGCTTTTCGGGGATGCCTGATGCTGCAAAGTCCAGCCGGGGCAGGGCGCGTGGCGACAAAATGCGGGTGGCTGTGAAGTTCACCAATGGGACGGCCAAGGCCGAGCCCCCGCAGGCCCCGAGTATCGCGACAACCCAGTACCGCCAGTCCTCCGGGGCGAACCCACCGAAGCCCGTCAATGCAATCCATGTCGTAAGAACGATAAGAAGCAGGATGGGGCCGAGGTAACAGAGCAGACGAAAGGTCGGGCTCGTCCGGTTGGCCCAGGAGCGTATGGAGAATCGGCAGCCGACCATGCGTTCCAGCATGGGGCGCCCGTGATCGATCAGGTAGTACCCGATATGGGCGGTGCGGTCGTCGGCGCCGAGCCGTTCTGCCGCCGCGCGTGCAAGCGCAAGGACTTGTCGGGCTACGGCCGGTTCGCTTTGCGTGCTCCCCCGGGCCACATCTTCAATGACATGCCGGTACCGGTCCCGGGTGGCGAAGTCTTGGAGGGCGTGCACCTGTGCCGGGTCTTCGCGCAAGGTCTGTTCGACGAGGCTTAACGACTCGACGTATTTTTTCCAGTCCATTGCCCCGATGAAACGCAGGCTGCCGATGCTGTTGGCTATGGAGAGCTGGTTGGTTGCGGCGGTCCGTCCGGCCGCCTCCGAGAGTTGTGCCGCAGTCACGCCTTGTTCGAGGAGTTTTTGTGCGACCCAGGTTTGAATGAACCCCATAGCGGCGCCCTGGGTCTGCAATCTGGCGTGGAATTCCTCCACAAATGGTGCGGTCAGCGGCACGTCGGCGTTGGCAAATTCGGCCAGCAGGAGAATAAGCTGCTTGGGTTCTTTTTCGGCCGTGGCGAGCATGCGGTCCGCCCAGACGATGGCCGTGTCACGTTCTTCGCGGCGTTTTGCAATGCGTACGCTGACGCGGCGGAGGTTTTCCAGAACCGCGAGTTGCAGCATGATCGGGAAGGCCCACAGTTCGCCAAGGGTCAACGGTTTAACCGTCTGATAGGCGGCGAGGAATTGTGTGGTGTTGTCGTTGTCGACACGCCCGTCCATGTGGGAAATCAATTCCAAGGCCAGATCATAGACGCGGGGGAAACCGGCCGAGGAACCCTCGGCCAGTCGTGGTAACTGGCGACTATATCCGCGGGGCAGGTGTCGGCGCGCCAGCCCGATTTGCTGCTCGATAAGGTAATAATTGTCGAGGAACCAGGCCTCGGCCGGTATTACCCGTCCACCTGGCGTGCCCGTGCCGGTTACGGCGTCATAGGCAGCCCGTAAAACACGTGCATTATCCGCCAATCGTGGGAGCAGCATGTCCGGCCCGGGATGGGGGTCGATGCTGTGCTCTCCGGCTAATTTGACGGCGTGGAAAGTGAGCTGCTTGAGGCTATAGAGCTCAGAACGCAGCAATTCGGCATTGTTATCGCTACGCAACGCATTTCGTGTCCGAGATGCAAGTCCGAATTCTTTTATAAGTATGGTATGCTCCTTATAGCTCAGGGAAATTCATATCATGCCTTTTTTAAAATTCATATTGATATTTAGAAAATGTCTTTTATTACTTGAATAATATGTGTTATAACTCAGAGTTACTTTTTTTGTACAGGATATTTTCAGAACTGCCAAAATCAGTTTTTCCCTTTTTGTTGTGCCGCACCTCGGTAATCCTGTCTTCGATCCCAACGAAGGGGCGATTCAATGTGAAGAGGGAATGCCATCAGATTTTGAGAGGTTGTGCGTTACGCCTTGGCGGAAGGATTTTTTGCGAGCGGCAGCAACATGCTTCTTGCTGTGTGGCGACAATCCAGCGGACATGCGGTTTAGGCAGGTTTTCAACCTTCCGCCGGGTATCGGCGCACTGGAGGGCAGGTCTTTGCTTTCCCGCGCGACGGATTTATACGCCTTCGGAAATCGAGCGAGGTTGGCATATGGCGAAGAGTACCCGGGCGACGCAACTTTTGGCGAAAGCCGGCATCCCGTTTACCATGCACCACTATGACTATGAGTCCGGGGCCGACAGAATTGGCCTTCAGGCTGCGGCGGCGATTGGTGAACCGCCCTGCCGGGTCTTAAAAACCCTCATGGTCGAGGTCGACGGCAAACCGGCCTGCACGGTGATTCCTTCCGATGGGGAACTCAGCATGAAACGGGTGGCCGCGACATTCGGCGGCAAGACGGCCAAAATGATGCAACCCGCTGACGCCGAAAGAGTGACAGGCTATCATGTGGGCGGCATCAGTCCGTTCGGGGCAAAGAAAAAGGTTCCCATAGCGATTGAAGAGGCGGTCTTTTCCGAGCCGTATGTGATCATTAATGGTGGGCAGCGCGGCGTCATGGTGCAGCTTGCCCCCGAGGACGCCCGGAGTGTCTTGCAGGCCAGCGCCGCGCCGCTTCTTGCCTGACGCGCCGCCGTCGAACGATGCCCCGGAGGACTTCTTCGGGGAGGCTCTTCTTGGAATGTGCGTCGTGGGCCTGCATTTTTTGCGCATCCATAATATTCTCTGACCGTCGTCCGGCGGTACAGGGTTTGCTGCCTTGGCTCCCTGCGGCCGGGGAACGTCCATTCTCCTTTCCTCTGCGTTTTGTACGATTCAGTCACGTTCTTCTTGCGCCATCCCGGTCGGGTGTGTTCCTGATTCTGCCTAACGTCTGTGTCCCCTGTGATTTTTTTAGCAACATCCTGTCATATTTTGCTTTATCCTTTTCAGCGTACCGTTTCTGGAACTGTTTCCGTATCTTTTTTGGCACGAGCTGGAGAGCTGGCCCAAATGGGACGCTCCGCTGTGTTCGCTTGTGAACAACTCCCGTATATTTTGTACCGTTCGGTACTTTTTTTGTGGATCCGAGGACATTTGTTCGAATAAGAAATGTACATTTGCGTACAAACTGGAGTGTGCCTCGTACCATGAGGTACAAGTATTATCGTATGTCCTTTTACAAGACGCAGAATAAGGTCGTTACGCTCAATTTATGCTGTGTAATTGCGGTTGGCATGGTCGCTGCAAAGCTCTCGTCCAAGACAGGCAAGCATTTTCTATAAAGTGCAAAACAAATCATAAACGACAGGAGCCCCAGGATGACCCGCAAAATCGCAATTTATGGGAAGGGCGGCATCGGCAAGTCGACAACCACGCAGAATACGGCGGCGGCCTTGGCGTATTTCCACGGCAAAAAGATCTTTATTCATGGCTGCGATCCCAAGGCCGATTCGACCCGGTTGATTCTGGGTGGCAAGCCCCAGGAAACGCTGATGGATGTGCTACGCGAACAGGGCGCTGAAAAAGTCACCAACGAAAAGGTGATAAAAACCGGGTTCATGGGCATTCGTTGCGTGGAATCGGGCGGCCCGGAGCCTGGCGTCGGCTGTGCCGGTCGTGGCGTGATCACGGCTATTGACCTTATGGAAGGCAATGGCGCCTACACGGAAGATCTTGACTTTGTGTTCTTTGACGTCCTCGGCGACGTGGTGTGCGGTGGTTTTGCCATGCCGATCCGCGATGGAAAGGCGCAGGAAGTGTACATTGTTGCTTCCGGTGAAATGATGGCCGTCTACGCCGCGAATAATATTTGTAAAGGCCTTGTCAAATACGCGAAACAGAGTGGCGTTCGTCTCGGCGGCGTCATCTGCAATAGTCGGAATGTCGATAAGGAAAAAGATTTCATTGAGGAATTCACTGCGGCAATCGGTACGAAGATGATTCACTTTGTGCCACGTGACAATATGGTCCAGCGCGCTGAATTCAACAAGAAAACCGTCACGGAATTTGATTCGACCCAGAATCAGGCTTTGGAATACAGTGCGCTTGGCGAAAAAATCATCAACAACAAAGACTTTGTTATTCCCAAGCCGCTCAGCATGGATCAGCTGGAGGCCATGGTGGTCAAATACGGTCTTGCCGACTGAGTTCATTGAAAGAGCAGGCTTGGTTCGTTGCCGGAAGGCTTTCAAGCGAAGGAACGTTTTCAGGAGATGCACAAGAAGCCTCCTTTCCCGTGGGTCGTTGTGTGTACAAGAAAGGAGGCTTCGCCAGTGGTCAGATTGGGGAGTCCACAGATAACATGATTTTTGTCGCCCTGTTGACGCGGCCTTACCCTTTTGCACAGACGGGCCGGGTGAAAGCGCAATACGCTATATGGAGTGCTGATTATGCCATATCATTTGTTTAAATGCAGTGAGTGTATTCCTGAACGGGAAAAGCATGCTGTCATAAAAGGCCATGGCGAGGATCTGACCTCAGCTCTTCCTCTTGGATATCTCAATACGATTCCTGGATCGATTACAGAGCGCGGTTGTGCCTATTGCGGCGCCAAACATGTTATTGGTACGCCCATGAAGGATGTCATCCATATCAGTCATGGACCGATTGGATGCACTTACGATACATGGCAGACGAAGCGCTATCTTAGCGATAATGACAATTTTCAGCTGAAATACACGTTCGCAACGGACATGAAAGAGAAAAACATCGTGTTCGGCGCGGAAAAGATGTTGAAGCAGAATATTCTTGAGGCGTTTAAAGCATTTCCGAATATCAAGCGGATGAGCATCTACCAGACTTGTGCTTCCGCCCTCATTGGCGATGATATTAATGCGGTTGCCCAGGAAGTCATGGAGGAAATGCCCGATGTGGACATCTTCGTCTGTAATTCCCCAGGCTTTAAGGGGCCGAGTCAATCCGGCGGCCACCATACGATCTGTATCGCCTGGTTCAAAGACAAGGTCGGAACTGTCGAGCCGGAGATCACCAGCGATTATGTCATCAATTACGTTGGTGAATACAATATTCAGGGCGATGAAGAGGTCATGTGCAACTATTTTCGGAAGATGGGGATACAGGTGCTCTCCACTTTTACCGGAAATGGCAGCTATGACGACCTCAGAGCCATGCACCGCGCCCATTTGAATGTTCTCGAGTGTGCGCGTTCCTCTGAGTATCTTTGTAACGAGCTCAAGAAAAAATACGGCATTCCCCGTCTTGATATTGATGGCTTTGGCTTTGAGCCGTTGGCTCTTTCTCTGCGAAAGGTCGGTCTGTTTTTTGGTCTCGAAGACAAGGCGCAGGCCATCATCGACGAGGAAACCGCCAAGTGGAAGCCCGAACTCGACTGGTACAAGGAACGTCTGCGAGGCAAAAAAGTCTGCCTCTGGCCGGGCGGTTCCAAGCTGTGGCACTGGGCGCATGTCATCCATGAAGAAATGGGGGTCGAAGTCGTTTCGGTGTACACCAAATTCGGCCACCAGGGCGACATGGAAAAGGGGATTTCCCGGTGCGAGGAAGGGGCTTTGGCCATTGACGACCCCAACGAACTGGAAGGGCTTGAGGCCATGGAAATGCTCAAACCCGACATCATCTTTACGGGGAAGCGCCCGGGCGAGGTCGCCAAAAAAATCCGGGTTCCCTACTTAAACGCCCATGCCTATGACAATGGACCGTGGAAGGGATGGGAAGGATGGGTTCGATTTGCCCGGGATATCTACAATGCCATCTATTCCCCGCTGCACCAGCTGGCCTTGTTGGACATCAGCAAGGACGAAATCCCCACGGACAAGGGGTTTGCCACACGCAGAATGCTGTCTGACGTCAATTTGACCGAGGAAGTGCGTTCTTCAACAACGCTTCGTGAATACACAGGAAAATTCGATTGTTTGCCGGACTATACGAAGACGAAGAATGATCCCCTGCCGAAAAAAGTTCTTTCCGGAGCCGCATAAGGAGACGCGCCAGTATGGAAGCTATGATACATGACAAAATGGAGCAGCTCCTGGATTATATCATGAAGCATTGTCTTTGGCAGTTTCACTCCCGGGCCTGGGACCGGAAAGACCAAAACGAGGGAATTCTCAGCAAAACAACGCAAATTTTGTGTGGAGAAGAACCCGCGCATGAAACGCCGGCCGATCGCTGCTACTGGGTGGATGCAGTCTGTCTGGCCGAAGAATACAGAAAACGATTCCCCTGGCTGACCTCAATGGACAAAGCGGGAATCTCGGAACTTATGCAGGCGCTTCATGAACGCATGGACGTTTTGACCATTACCGGCTCGCTCAATCAGGAGCTGACAGACCAGCACTATTAGAGAAGGATATCCGTATGCCTTGCGAAGTCATAGATCGGCCGCGTGTTGGTTGTATCAACCCCATTTTTACTTGTCAGCCTTGCGGTGCACAGTATGCCAGCATCGGGATCAAGGATTGTCTCGGGATTGTGCATGGCGGACAGGGGTGCGTGATGTTCGTCCGCCTGCTGTTCTCGCAGCACTTTAAGGAAAGTTTTGAACTTGCATCGTCCTCCGTCCATGAGGAAGGGGCCGTGTTCGGGGCTTGCCGGCGTGTTGAGGAAGGGATCGACGTGCTTTTAATGCGCTATCCGCACGTGAAAGTCATTCCGATCATTTCGACATGTTCGACGGAAGTCATCGGCGACGATATCGACGGGGTTGTCAACAAGCTCAATGAAGGACTGTTGAAGGAAAAATATCCCGATCGGGAAGTGCACCTCATTGCGATCCATACGCCAAGTTTCGTGGGCAGCATGATCACCGGCTACGACATTGCGGTGCGCGATTTTATCAGCCATTTTGCCAAAAAAACCGAGCCGAACGGCAAGCTGAACCTCTTTACCGGCTGGGTCAATCCGGGGGATGTGACGGCACTGAAGCATCTCTTGGCGGAAATGCAGATTGACGCCACCGTCCTTTTCGAAACCGAAACCTTCGATTCCCCGCTGATGCCGTATGGAAATTCCGTTTCCCATGGCAGCACGACCATTGAGGATATGGTCGGAACGGCCGATGCACTGGGCTCGATTGCCCTGCATCGGTACGAGGGGGCCAAGGCCGCCAAGTACCTGGAAAATGAATTCGGCGTTCCGGCGGTCATCGGGCCGACCCCCATAGGCATCCGTAACACGGATAGCCTGTTACAGACGCTAAAGACCATGACCGGCAAGCCCATTCCCGAATCCCTCGTACGCGAACGGGGCATCGCCATTGATGCGTTGACCGACCTGACCCATATGTTCTTTGCGGAAAAAAAAGTTGCGATCTACGGGGCTCCCGATTTGGTCATCGGTCTCGCCCAGTTCTGCATCGACCTGGAAATGAAGCCCATGGTTCTGCTACTTGGCGATGACAACCCGTACTATAAGGACGATCCCCGGATCAAAGAACTTCAGGAAAATGTCGATTGGGATATGCAGATCGTCATGAACGCCGATCTGTGGGAACTGGAAAACCGGATCAAAAACGAGGGACTCGAACTGGATCTGATGCTCGGGCATTCCAAGGGCCGGTTTATCTCGATTGACTACAATATCCCGATGGTCCGAGTGGGCTTTCCCACTTACGACCGGGCCGGCATGTATCGGCATCCGGTTGTCGGTTACGCCGGGGCGGTCTGGCTGGCCGAGCAGATGGCGAATACGCTGTTTGCGGACATGGAGTATAAGAAAAAAAGGGAATGGAGCCTCAACGTCTGGTAGTTAAAGCGTATTGTGGAATGTGTCTCTTGCCTTATTTACAGGGAACCATTGCAAAACTCCGCATCTGGTTTTGTGGAGACGGATTGCACTGGTTCCCTTTGTTCTGACACAGGGAGAAGACCATGACCGACAGCCAGGCCGAAGGAACGCCATCCCTCTTTCCCGATCATTTGGTCTTTTCGGGAACTCCCAGGGAGCTCCATTATTTCGCCTATGGTTCGAATATGAACAAGGCGCAAATCCTTTCACGTTGCACTCGCCCGGTTGTGATCGCTACGGCGAAGTTGCCTGAATATTGTATTGGGTTTTATGGCTATTCCAAGACGTGGGACGGCGGCGTGGAAACTCTGGTGGAGGCCCCAGGTCAGGAACTTTGGGGTGTGATTTACGCGTTAAATTTTTCCGATGGCGACAGTCTCGACGCCTGGCAGGATGTGCGCCAGGATGGAACAGGGGCGTACTTCCACTATCCGGTCCTGGTGACGGATCCGGAAGGCAACCGGCATACCGTGCTGCTCTATAAAAAGGATTGTCTGGGCCCGCCCCGAAAGCCCAGTCAGGAGTATCGCGACGTTATCGTGCAGGGGGCTGAAGAACAAGGCTTGCCTGCTTGGTATATTGAGACGCTGCGGCGGATTGAGGCCAAAAAGGCAGGTTTTGCCGTTCCGTTGCGCGCCAGCTCCGGCCGCAAAATTTTCCTGACCGGCTGTTCCGAGTGTGAAGGCGGATAGCTGCGAGGCAACCTGACTTTGGCAGCCAGGTTGCCAGACCGGAATGCACGTTTCCCTGTTTTGTTTGTGTTATTTCCCAGAAGAGACGGTGCCTATACGCCGTGTTTTTTCCCCTTTATGGTGTCAATATCAATACGGATAACGGTCGTATGCTGGTAATTTCTCTCTGGGTAGTCAAAGGTTTTATTGGAAAACTGTGCGACAATCATGTCGAGGGCTTTCTTCTTTTCCCTTTCGTCTTCTACAAACGTCGCTTTGCCAATACCGATGACCGTACGGTGCTTGGCTTCAAAATCACAGGCGATGTCACTGGTAAGAATGCCTTGGTATTCACTGATTTCAAAACAAATATTGTTGTTTTGTTTCAGTATTTTTATTTTTGTCCCTGTTTTTGCCGAATGAAAATACAACGCATGTCCGTCGTAGCCGTAGAAGACAGGGACAAGAAACGGCATGTCGCCGTCGACAAGGGCAATATGCATCAGATGCCCCGAACGGAGGATGGCCTCAATTTCCGCCGGTTCTTTGATCTCACGGTCTTTGCGTCGCATACTATCACGCGGATGGCCCTGTAATACTTCAGACATAGCAAGACTCCTTCTATGCAAGAGGATCGGCGAGGAGGGCAGACCGGGAGCCTTCCTTGAGGCCGGCGGCTTCATCCCCGCGACGAAATTCCTTGTAGGTCAGGTTGTACTTCCGCATGCGCAATCCCATGGTGCGCCGCGTCAAACCGAGTTCCTTGGCCGCATCCGTCATGTTGCCCTGATGCAGGCGCAGTGCGCCCACGAGCATTTCGTACTCAACCGCCGCGAGTTTGGCCTCCAAGCCGTTTTGAATATCAGCCCCGGAAAAGACCGGCAGTTGTAACGAGAGCGGCAGATTGTAGGCATGGATGGTTTCATCTTCAGTCAGGATCACCGCCCGGTGCATGACGTTTTCCAGTTCCCGAACATTGCCGGGCCAGTGATAGTTCATGAGCATATTGAGCGCCGGCGTGGCGATCCGACTTATTTTCTTGTTATTTTCTTTGGCAAACCGGGCCACAAAATGCTCGGCCAGGGTGATGATGTCGCTGCCGCGATCCCGCAGCGGCGGGACCAGAAGGGGGAACACATCCAGGCGAAAGTATAAATCCTCCCGGAAGGTGCCATTGGCGACCATTGCGGCAAGGTTTTTGTTTGTGGCCGCCACGACGCGGATGTTGACCGTGATGGTCTTGTTGCCGCCCACGCGTTCGAAGGCGCGCTCCTGGAGCACGCGCAGAAGTTTCGCCTGGACGCCGATGGATAATTCGCCCACTTCGTCGAGGAAGATCGTCCCTCCGTCCGCCTCCTCAAAACGCCCTTTGCGTAACTGCGTCGCTCCGGTAAACGAGCCTTTTTCATGCCCGAAAAGCTCGCTTTCCAAAATGCTTTCAGGCAGGGCGGCACAGTTGAATTTTACCATCGGCCCGTTGGCGTTGGGGCCGTCATAGTGGATGGCATTGGCGATCATCTCTTTACCAACGCCGCTTTCCCCAAGCAAGAGGACCGTTGTCTTGGTCCTGGCGACCTTGTGAAGCAGGGCGAAGACTTCCATCATGGCTTTTGAGGAGCCAATGATGTTGGAGGGCTTGAAACGCTCCCGCAGTTCTCCAAGAAGCGCCCGATGGCGCTGTTCCCAAAGCACTTTATCCACGTTCTCAACAAGGTAGAGCTCCACCGCCTGGGCCAACATGTAGGAGACGACCACCAAGGCGTCAACGTGCTTGTTGAGCAATTCCTCGTTGTCATAAGAGCGGACCGCGCTGATGCTGCCGAGCACTTTTTTCCCGCGCAGGATGGGAACGCAGATAAAGGAGTATTCGCGCTCTTCCGGGCATGCAAGACTTTCCGTCCGATTTAAAAAGGCCGGTTCGTCCCCGATATGGGGGACGATAATGGGTTTGGCCTGTTCAATGACCTGCCCGGTTATCCCTTCTCCCGGGAAATAGACTCCCCGGGCTTCTTCCTCTTCCGTTAGTCCCAGGCTTTTATGGATAAAAATATGACCGGATTCCCGATGATGCAGATTGATCATGGCCCGCCTGACGGCCATATCGTTACGCATGTATTCAAGGAGGATATCGAGGGCCAGGGAGAGGTCGTTTTGTTCCGAGATGGCCCGCCCCATTTCGAAAAGCAAAGGCACAATCTTGCCTCTGCACACGCCGGCATGGCATTCTTTGATACGGGGATCACTGTGTTTGTTTTCACACGGGTACATGCTTGTCTCGCTCAAAGCTGCAACAGCTTTGTCAATGCCACGCATCTTTTCGGGGACGCTTCCCCGCATGCAACAGAGCGCCCGATCACATTATGAAGACGGGCGCTCTTGCAACCACTGGGTGGAGTGGAATCTCGGCCGGCCAGATGCCGTTTCGGCCAGGATGCCATGGGCCCAAGCTGGTTCAACAGATGGCGCTCTCGCCACATTCGCCCGTGCGCACCCGGAGCGAGTCATCGATATCGAGCACGAAGACTTTGCCATCGCCGGGATTTCCGGTCTGATTGACGGCAATGATGGTCGAAACCACGGCGTCCGTCTTGTTGTCCGGCACAACGACGGTCACCATCCGCTTGGCAAAAAGCCTCCCGGTTTCCATTTGGTTTTCGGTCAGGCGCAGGCTGGCTTCAAGGGGACCTTTATCATCCTGGGGCAACCCGGACCCAAGGCCTTTTCCCCGTCCCAGCACCTCGTTGGCGAAAAAAGCCGGCACTCCGGCTGCCAACAGAGCGTCCTTGGTCTTATTGATCATGTTCACGCGGATAATGGCGATGACTTCCTTCATAAGGTATCCCCTCTGGCGCCGGATTCCTTTGCTCCGGAACTGATGGTGTACATTTCCCCCACGGAGGAAATGAAAATTTTTCCATCACCATAATTGCCGTTGTCACCCGTTCGGGCGGCATCGACAATCGTTTTGACGACAACCTCTTTGTCGGTATCCGGGATGACGGTCATGATCATGGTTTTGGCCAATTCGTCATAGGCAACGTCGCCAATTTTTATGCCGCACTGCTTGCCGCGTCCGGCCACAAAAAGTTTCGTCGCACCGGGAAATCCGGCATTCATAAGGGCCAGGAGCACCTCGTCGGCCTTTTCGGGGCGCACGATGGATCGAACCATAACGAGAGGCATGCGTTTTCTCCTTGTATGGGTTGGTTGCAGGGGGAGGCGGCCTGTCGCCAGCGGCAATCCAGACGTTTGCCCAGCCCCTTTCGGCGCAGTGGTTGGGGCTGACTGAGCAAGCTATGTGCCAAGAAGACGGGGAGGCCGTGTGTATTCAGATAGGGTTTTCAGTGGGTTATACTAGGTACTATGCTATGGATAATATAAAATTGATTATCCTTGCGTCGCGGAAAAAATGCTGCAGAGCAGAAGTCGGCAACCGTATCGTGTGTCTTTTAAAAAAAGCAGAAGAGGGGAGCGTGTGAGGCGAAGCGGCGCAAATGACTCTTGTTATGTCTTATTTGGCATAGCTTTGTGCCACAGATCCACTTCGGACAGTGGCTTCGTTGCTTACGTCCGGTCACAGCGTAAGCGCCATTCTTGTTGAAACTGGATGCGGATGGTCAAAGTATGACAGTTTGCTTAACTATGATTATCTGCAGTAATATGTTGAGCTGTCATAACCATAATTATGTGCAAAAGAACGTAAAGAAAGAGATTGTCGTTTTATATTGCGTCGGCAGGTTTCTTGTTTTTTGAGAATTGGAGCCATCAATGTCAATTCGTTTTGGGTTTTTACGCTGTTGGATCAACCCATTTTTGAGACATCAAGAGTTGTACTACAGAGATTTCCATGGAAAGGTCTCCGATTGCCAGAGGGAATGTCGGTCCGCCGTCTGGGGAGAATGTTTGGGTGAGGTGAGACAGGGAAACGTCGCGACAGCGCTTCGTACGATTCCGTACTTTCCCTGCCGTTTTTGTCGGGTGTTGCAACATTGGTGTCGTTGCCTCGCCGGCTAGGGCACACGGTGTCGGCCAGTGTCTTTTCGAGGTCTTCCAGGCTACGCGAAGCGATTTGTAGGTTTGGACGCTTCGCACAAGCGCGTTTTTCGAATCTGGACGGGATGGCGGCCGACACGGTATACCGCGCGATACGTCACGTCGTCCCCTTCCCTGCTGTCGCTGGCGGACAGGGGGAAAATGTTTTTTACTTCCGCGAGACGTCCTTCTGGTGTGTGGAATGATAAAGGAGAGGGCGCTTGCGCCCAGGATGTTTTTTATGGTTGGAAACACTGTGGACGAGACGGCCATGGAAACCGGACAGAAGCTGCTGTCGCGACAAATCGCAATGCAGTTGCGCACCATGATCGCTGCCGACGAATTAAAAGCCGGAGCCCCCTTGCGCGAGCGGACGTTGGCCGTGAAGCTTAATGTTTCCCGTACCCCCCTGCGGGAAGCCTTGAAAATTTTGGCCGGCGACGGGCTTGTTACGCTGCAACCCAATCGTGGGGCCGTGGTGACTGTTTTTTCCGCCAGGGAGATTCAGGAAAAGCTTGACGTGCTGGGACTTGTCGAGGGCTTTGCCGGGCAGGAGGCCTGCCGTTTGGGCAGTGACGCGGAAATCGCGGAAATCCGGGCCTTGCATCATGAAATGCTGGCTGCCTATGAACGGCAGGATCGGAGAGGGTATTTCCGTCTGAATCAGGCCATTCATGCCGGCATCGTCATGGCCGCCCACAACCAGACCTTGTTTCAAGTCCACGAGATGCTCAATCGGCAGCTGTTTCGGTATCGGTATCAGGGGAGCTCCAACGCGGCGACCTGGCAGACCGCGATTGGGGAGCACAATACGATCATTGATCTTCTCAGCAACCGTGCGGCGGAAAAGCTCGACATATTTTTGCAACGGCATGTGCGCAGCACCTGGGAAAAGATCAAGGCCGATTTCGCCTCAGATCCGAGAACCTCCTGAATACCATGCGCCGCCCGGTCTTCCGGGCGGCAGTCTGGGGGATAGCCGTTTATTGTGTATCGTCAAGCAGGGCATCGATCTGTCCGGCCGATAACAGACGCACTGGCGCGCCCCGTAATAACATAAAGAGTGTGGCGGATTCTTCCAATTCTTCGGCGATCCGGACGGCGTCTTCAAGCGTTTTGCCGGAGACGACCGGGCCGTGGTTGGCCAAAAGAACAGCCCTCGCCGATGCCGCCTCCGTGAAAATAGCCTGTTCCATGGCCGGATCGCCGGGGCGGAAATAGGGGACGAGCGGAAGCCGTCGGCCGACGCGCATGACAAAATAGGGCGTGGCCGGCGGAATCGGGTTGTCCGTATCCACATCCGCCAGGCAGGCTATCGCCGTCGCCATGGTGGAGTGCAAATGAACCACCGCCCCCACTTCCGGCCGGGCGTTGTAAAACGCCCGGTGCATGAACACCTCTTTGGAAGGTTTTTCTCCGGAAACGTGACGAAATTTCGTGTCAAGTTTGGATAATATATTGGCGTCAAGCCGTCCGAACGAAGCATTTGTCGGCGTCATCAGATAGCCGTCGTCAAGACGCACGCTGATATTCCCGGCACTCCCCACACAAAAGCCGCGTTGGAAAAGGCTGGCCGCTAAATAGACCAGCAGTCGGCGTGTTTCGAATTCCGTCATATGTCCTCCCGTGGTGTACGTTCGATTCAGACGGTGAAAGCCTTGAGGAAAAAGTCCGGTGCACCGAAATTGCCTGATTTGAGAGCTAATTGCAGACCACCGGCCACGTCGGCCGTATAGGTCCAGGGGACGCCCGGATCGATCTCCTGGCCGATGCGCAGGGTGCGTGCTCCAAGGCGGGCGACCACGGCTCCCGAGGTTTCTCCGCCGGCGACGACCAGTCGGCGCATGCCCTTGGCCACAAGTCGCGCGGCGATTTCGGCCAGGGCCGTTTCCACCAATGCCCCGGCCTGCGCCACGCCAAGGGCTTCCTGGACGGCGGCGACCCGTTGGGGTGGCGCAGATGCGGCAATCACAATCGGGCGTTCGCTGAGGCGTCCTTCGGCCCAGGCCAAGGCCTGATCCGCCAGGGCTCCGGCCTCCGGCGTCGCTAACGGGTCGAGTTCCAAGACCGGCAGTAAGCTTCGGGCGGCTTCAATTTGAGTTAATGTGGCGGTTGAGCAGGAGCCTGACAGGATCACCGCTCCACCGGGTACGTCCGGCAAGGCTCCTGGGTTGGCGTATTCCAAAAGCAACCCTTGTTCCTGGAAATTGCGCGGTAGGCCCATGGCCACGCCCGATCCGCCGGTCACAAGAGACAGATTGCGGACAGCCGCGCCGATCGCGCGCAGGTGTGCGTCGTTGAGAGCGTCGAGAACCACAAAGCGGTTGCCTTGATGTTGGTTTTCGGCCAAGGCCGTGGCAACGGCCAGAGCGCCTTGTTCGACAACGGCGTAGGGGAGGAGAGCCACCCGGCCCAGAACTTGTCGACCAAGCAGCCGGACCAGATCCGCGTCCCGCATGGGTGTTAGCGGATGATTTTGCATACCGCTTTCATTGAGCAATCGGTCGCCGACAAAGAGGTGTCCCTGGTAGACGGTGCGGCCATTGGCGGGAAAGGCCGGACAGACGGGTATGACGCCGGCGTCGAGCGCCCGGCCCAGAGCTTCCGCCACGGGACCGATATTGCCGGCGTCGGTGCTGTCGAATGTAGAGCAATACTTGAAGAAAAATTGTCGGCAGCCGATGCCGCGCAGCCATTCCAGACTGTCCAGGCTTTCCCGGATGGCCTGTTCCTTGGGCGCGGTGCGGGATTTGAGGGCTACGACCACCGCATCGGCTTGCGGCGCGGGATCGTGTGCGCCGGGCGCGCCGAGCACCTGCACGGTTCGCATGCCATTTCGCACCAACATGGAAGCCAGATCCGTCGCTCCGGTATAGTCATCGGCCAGGCAACCTAAAAGAGGCATACATTCTCCTTACTGTGTGGCTTCACGCCACATGGCGTACAGTGTGGACTGCTCAAAGACCAACAGGTCCGCCGTAATGATCGTTCCGGCCGGGACATCGGCCGCGAGGCGCTTATTGGCCGCCAGATAAAACGGCACAGTCTGTCGGGGGGCCTCGGCGGCGGCGAGCAACAGCGGCGTCACGGCCTCAATATCATGGTGATGGCCACCCATGGCGAGCACTTCGCCGGCTTTGAATGCACGTTCGGTCCGGATGGCCATCAGGGCGTGGACGGCCTGATCGGCGCTCCCCGAGGGGCGGTTGTGCAGGACCGAGGAAAAAAGGCTGAGAGGCGTTTCCAGGCCCATCAGATGGTAGGGCAGGAAAATACAGGCATATTTGCCGTTGCGGCTGACCAGATGGCCTTTTTGCCGCAGCACTTCCCAGACTGCGGCGTCGGTGCAACGCACGGTGATGAAGACTCCGCCGGCGAAACTGGCCTCGTCGGTGCGGCGCAGGCAGTTGAAGACATCGACTACGCCGTTTTTTTTGAGGATACCGCCGTCTTCCTCCGGAATAAACACGTCGGCCAGCTCGGCCACATGGCACAAGGGATAGCTGAGCGCATCGCAAGCCGGAAGCAGGCCGGTGGAATTGGCCACCACATTCATCTCACAGTAATCCGGGGTGGCTTTCTGGGGTAACTGTTGCAGAATTTGGCGGCGGCGGGCCAGGGTCGCCGGGGCGTTATCGCCAAGCGTCCATACTTTGGCCAGTTCGGGGGCGGGCACGGTTTGATCCCGATAGGTCAGATTACCGGTGGCGGCCTCGAAAATGTAATCGTATTCGCTGGATTTTCCGGCGGCGATGATTTCAAAGCCCAGCACCCGGGCCCAGGTCACCAGCCCGATAAGATTGCTTGGTTGGTCGCCGTCCGGCGTGGTGTAGGTTACGCCGTGTTCCTTGGCTAGCCGGTTGAGGCTTGGTCCCACTACGGAATCGGTTTCCTTGCTGACCATGGCCACATGCACCTTGCGCCGGATGGCGGCCAGGGCGATTTCCACGCTGCTTTCCGGTTGGCCGGTGGCTTCGACCACAATGTCGAGGGGGAGGGCGTCGAGCAACGCCGCGTCGGCGACCACGGCTATTTTACCTGCCTCAGAAGCCTGCTGGGCTTGTTCCCGGGTGTCACACCGGGCAGCGGCGTCGGTGGCAAAGCCGAGGCTGGCCAGCAGGTTCAGGGTCCCTTCCACGTCGAGATCGCACAGGGCCGCGATGACGATTTGGGGAATGGCCCGGCATTGGACCAGCAGGGAGCGGCCAAAACCGCCTTTGGCTCCGGTCAGCGCCATGCGGATGTTGCGATCCCGAAGTTGTGAAAACAGCATTTCGTAATTCATGATGACATCCTTGTTTGCGCGGGCGTTAGCCGACCAGGGCGTTTATGAGCACGACGCCGATCAATCCGAGCAGCGACTGCGCGGAAACCAGCACGGTCCAGGTCTTGAGGGTTTCTGGCACGGTAAGCTGGAAATATTCCTTGAAGAGCCAAAATCCGGAATCATTGAGGTGGGACAGCATGAGGCCGCCGGCGCTGGTGGCCAGAACGAGCAACTCCACGTTGACGCTCGGATCAGAGGCGGCCAACGGAGCCACGATGCCGGCTGCGGTCACCGTGGCCACGGTGGCCGAACCAATGGCGATGCGCATAAGGGCGGCCACGGTCCAGCCGAGAACCAGAGGTGAGATATTCCAATGGCTGGCGCCTTGGGAGATCAGATCGCCGATGTGGGTGGCAATAAGCATTTCCTTCAGTCCGCCGCCGGCTCCCAGAATAAGAATGACGCCTGCTGCCGGGGCCAGACTTTTGCCCAACAACTTTTGAATCTGTTTAAGCCCGAGACCGGATCGGAAGCCCAGGGCGTAAATGGCGAACAGCACGGCAAGAAGCAGGGAAACAATGGGGTCGCCGATAGTTTCCGCAATTTCATGCGCCATGCCCTGGGCGCCGACAAACGGTCGGATGGCGGTGCGCAGCATCATGAGTCCCGGAGGCAGCAGCACGGTCAAAAGGACGATAGGCAGGGACGGTTGACGCAGGGCTTGCCCTTTTTCGTTTGTCTGGGCGGCGGCCATAAGAGGACTCGACGTGACGTCGATTTCCCTGGGGCACCAGCGCAGGAGTACTTTGGTCAGCCAGGGGCCGGTGATGACCGCTGTGGGGATGGCCAAAAGAAAGCCGTAAAACAGAGTGCGCCCGGCGTCGGCATGGAAGACGGCCAAGGACAACGTGGGTGACGGGTGGGGGAGCAGGAAGCCATGGGAGACGTAGAGGCCAGCGGCCATGGGCAGCCCGATAAAGAGCAGCGGATTTTTGGTGCGCTGGGAAATGGCGTAGAGCAATGGCACCAGCATGACAAAGCTAACGTCGAAAAGATGGGGCAGGCCGATTAAAAGGGCCGCTGCACAGATCGAGTAGGGAATCCAGCGCCTGGAGCCGGTCCCGACAAACGTGTTGGCTATTCTGTCCGCGCCGCCGGAATTGAGGAGCAGGCCGCCCAGCATGCTGCCGAGACCAATGACCAGACCGACAGTGCTGAGTACGCCGCCAAATCCTTTTTCAAATGTTTTGACGGTAGCCGTTGGGGCCAGTCCGCTCGCGACACCCAGAAATCCGGCGGACAACATCAGGGCCAGGAATGGGTGCAGCCGTAGTTTAGTGATGAGCAGAATCAGCAGGGCAATGGCAAGCGCAGAGACGGCAAGTTGAGTCATATCCGCATGCATGGTTTTTCCCCTCCCTTATTGGAGCGTCCGTTGCCTCGGCGACGGGGCGGTTTCGGCAGTAGCGGCCCACCTTCCTGCCAGCGTCCAGGATCGTTGTGGGCGCGGGTTATCTCCTTGAGATATGGTATGCCATTTATCAATCTCTCCAGGATGTTACTCCTATGGGGTATGATAGCGCATACGGCTAACTCCTTCTTATCTTAAATTCTAATCAGCAAATCTTGGTCCATTTCGCAGAAAGTATCCCTTTGTGACAAATTGATGAAATTGCATACCAAATGACAAAATTCTGTCAAGTATGGTTGGTTGAAATTATCGACTCCTACGAGGGAAAGGAAAAAAGTAGGGAAAATGGTATGCCAAATGCCACGCATTGACGGAGACGCTTCGAGCTTCTATGGAACCTCTGTGCCGCAGGATGTCAGAATCTTTTTTTCAGGGTGCGGGAGAGGCTTTCGACTCCCGGTGCTGCTGCTTCTTGCCATGTTTTCCCTGGTATGCGTCCGCTTGGGGTATGCGCAGGACATCATAGTGACCCGGCCGCCCATTGTTGTCGGCGGTGATCGCGACTATCCGCCCTACGAATTTTTGGACAAAGACGGCCATCCCGCCGGGTTCAACGTGGATTTGACCCGGGCCATTGGCGAAGCCATGGGCGTAGAGTTTGAAATCACCCTTTTTGACTGGTCGTTGTTGCATCAGGCGTTGGAGGAAGGACGGGTGGACGTCCTGCAACGCATTCCGTCCTCGAATTTATGGCTGCGGGAAGCCGACCTGACGCCGCCGCATACCATCATTTCCCATGCGATTTTCGCTCGTCAGGGTACACCGGCGGTGGGTTCCCTTGAGGAACTCAGTGGGAAAAAGGTCATTGTCCATCCTGGCGGCAGCGTGCATGAAATTCTGGTGGGACTTGGGTTTGAAAAGGAGTTGATTTTTTCCAGTACACCGACGGACGGTTTGCGTCTTTTGGCTTCGGGGGTGGGCGACTACGCTGTTGTGCCCATGTTGCCGGGGCTGTCCTCCATTGCCGCACGTGGCCTGGATAATGTGGCCATTGTGGCGAAAAACGTGACAGCTCAACCGTATGGTTTCGCCGTCCGTCGAGGCGACGATAAAACGCTGGCCCTGCTCAACGAAGGGCTGGCTCTGGTCAAACAGTCGGGGCGCTACAAGGAAATTCGACGGAAATGGTTTGGCGTCATGGAAGCCCAGACACTGACCTGGAATGCAGCCCTCAAATACGCCGCCGTCGTCCTCGCGCCATTACTCGCCTTACTCGGCGGCACGGTGCTGTGGTCGCGATCATTGCAAAAACAGGTGCGGCAACGAACAAAATCTTTGTCCGACGCCTTGGAGGCGTTGCGCCAAAACCAGCAACAACTGGTTCAGGCCGATAAAATGGCGGCCCTTGGGGTATTGGTTTCCGGCGTCGCCCATGAAATCAATAATCCCAATGGATTGATCCTGCTGAATCTGCCCATCCTTAAAAAACTGCATGGCGAAGCCATGCGCGTGCTGGACGCGGTCTATGACGACAAAGGGGATTTTGCCCTGGGAGGCAGTACCTATTCGCGGGTTCGCAGCAAATTGCCCCGGCTCTTGGAAGTCCTGGAGCAAAGCGCCCAACGGATCCGGCGCATCGTGGACGACCTCAAGGATTTTTCCCGGTTCGATCCCACCCCACATAAGGAATCTTTTGATTTAAACGAGGTGGTCGGCAAGACGGTACGCCTTATGGCGACGTCCATCCGCAAATCCACCAATCATTTTACGATCCAGTATGGAAACGAACTGCCCCGTATCATGGGCAAGCCCCAGCGGATCGAACAGGTGGTGGTCAATTTGGTACTCAATGCCTGTCAGGCTTTGCCGGACCCCGAACGGGCTATTGCACTGGCGACCGCCTTTGCCCCTGCAACCGGCATGGTAACGCTGACGGTAACCGACGAAGGGGCGGGCATTGCCCCGGAAAGTATCTCCCGCCTGACGGATCCGTTTTTCACCACGAAACGGGCCATGGGTGGCACGGGATTGGGGCTTTCCATTTCAGCCGGAATTGTCAAGGAGCACGGCGGCGACCTGACGTTTGTCTCTGTGCAGGGTCAGGGTACTACGGCCTGTCTGGCCTTGCCGGCGGCCCAGGAGAAAACGGCATGAACCAGCAGACAAGCTTTCCCTCCTTCGCGATCCTGCTCGTTGATGATGAGCCGGACTGGCTGACTTCCATGGCCCTGACCCTGGAATTGTCCGCCGGCATCACCAATATTCGCCAGTGTCAAAATGGCCGGGAAGCGTTGGAACTTCTTGATGCCGGCGGCATTGGCCTGGTCTTGTTGGACCTGACCATGCCGGGGCTTTCCGGCGAGGAACTTCTGCCCCTGATCGCTGAGCGCCATCCCCAGGTGCTTTGTATTGTTTTGAGCGGTCAAAACCAATTGAGCGCCGCCGTTGCGTGCATGAAACTTGGCGCCTACGATTATTACGTGAAAACCGATGATGAAGAGCGCATTCTTGGAGGTGTTCTACGGGCGGTGCGTCTGCTCGAATTGCAGGAAGAAAATCATGAAGTAAGCAGTCGACTTGTATCGGGAGAACTGCGTCATCCCGAAGCCTTTGCCGGGATATGCACCCGCAGCCGGGCCATGTATGCGATTTTTTCCTATCTGGAAGCCGTGGCCAAAAGTCCCCGACCGCTGCTTGTCACCGGTGAGTCGGGCGTCGGCAAGGAAGATCTTGTCCGGGCGGCCCATGTCCTGAGTGGTCGTAGTGGTCCTTTGATCGCAGTCAATGTGGCCGGTCTGGACGACGCTGTTTTTACCGATACCCTGTTTGGTCACGTCCGGGGAGCCTTTACCGGAGCCGAGGCCCCACGTCGGGGTATGGTCGAGGAAGCTGCCGCAGGAACGCTTTTTTTGGACGAGATCGGCGATTTAAGCGTTCCTTCCCAGGTGAAGCTGCTGCGGCTGTTGCAGGAGGGGGAATATTATCCGCTTGGCAGCGATCAACCCAGGCGCTTACGGGCCCGGGTCATTGCCGCCACCCATGCCGATCTTGTGTCCAAGGAAAAGGATGGGCTGTTCCGGCGAGACCTGTATTACCGCCTGCGGATGCACCATGTGCAGGTGCCGCCGCTTCGGGAACGTCCTGAAGACATCGGACCGTTACTCGACTGTTTCCTGGAGGAGGCCGCCGTCGCTTTGGGGAAAGTCAGACCCACTCCGCCTCCGGAATTGCCCGTGCTGCTGGCCAGCTATTCCTTTCCTGGCAATGTTCGTGAATTGCAGGCCATGGTGTACGACGCTGTCAGTCTGCACCAGGGGCGGATGCTTTCTATGGAAACATTTAAACGCCATATCGGTGCAGGCGATGCTGCCGTTGTGACGCCTCAGGAAAATCCTTTTACCTGTCTTAAATGGTTGCCGACTTTCGCCCAGGCCGAAGATTTGCTGCTTGTCGAGGCCATGGCCCGGTCCGGCGGCAAACAGACCTTGGCTTCCCGGCTGCTGGGCGTTTCCCAATCCGCACTCAGCAAGCGTCTCAAAGCTTTGCGACAAAATTAAACCTTTTTTTGTTTTCTTTTCCCATGGTCAGAAAGACCTATGCGTTTGGGAATACTATGCGCTTTGGGAAAGCGCTACGAATCGCCTGCCCTCCCGTGATTTGCTGCACATCCGTTCGTCGTTATGCCTTACGGCATACCCCTTTACCTCCCTCTTTTTGACGATATTTCAAAAAAATCCTTTATATCTATTTAGTTAGATAAATTGCCTTTCCTGGCATCCTCTCTGCTTTATGGGCTTTACGACAGGCCTCGGGGCGCTGGCGGCCGGTTGGGCCGACATGCGGCCTGTCGTGTGTGTCTTCAGTGTATCCACACAACATTTGGCAAGGAGCAATGTCATGAGAATGCAGCAATGCCTGGGCAAGGGCCGACGCAGCCATTTGGCAATGATGGCCCTGTTTTTTTTCGGTGCGGCGTGTTTGTTGTTGTCCGCAGCCACCAGCGGTCTGGCCGCCGGGGAGGCCCATGCTCCCCTGACGTATGAGGGGGCCAGCACCATCGGCTCGAAGATTCTGCCTGAAGCGAGCAAGCTCTTCACCCAGCGGACCGGCATTCCTTTTGGCGCCATCGGCTTGGCCGGAGCCGGGGCGGGGTTGAAGGCTGTGGTGGAAGGCAAGGTCTCCATGGGCGGTCTGGCCAGCGCCATGACTGACAAGGAAAAGGCCCAGGTTACGGATGCCGAGGTCATCGGCTACGACGTGATGGGCGTGTTCGTCCATCCCCAAAATCCAGTCAAATCGCTCACTATGGCCCAGCTTAAGGAGATTTTTGCCGGACGCGCCACCAATTGGAAACAGGTCGGCGGTCCGGATGCGCCGATTGTCGTGTACAGTGAAAAGTTGTCTGGCGGTCGGGCAACGGTCAAGGCGTTTAAGGACATGGTGCTTGGGACCGATGCCTATGGGCCGCTGAAGGAACTCGACGACGCCACAGACTGTGTCGCGGATGTCGCCAAAGACACGCATGGCATCACCGCGTCCTCGATGTCTTTTGCCACACCCCAGGTGACCGCCCTTGCCGTCGGCGGGGCAACGCCCGTTCGGGAGGCGGTGCAATCCGGGGCCTACCCGCTCAAGCGCCCGTTGACGCTCATCGCGATTTCTCCCTCGGCTGATGTGAAGGCTTTTTTTGAGTTCATGCTCACCAAGGAAGCGCAGGACATCGTCGCCAAAAATTTTGTTCCCGCAAAGTAGCTCCTTCCGTGCGTATCGCGGGTTTTGGCGCAAAAGTGTTTTCAAACCAATAAGAGAAAAGGTCTTCACGATGACTACTGAGAAGAAACACCAGGATACGACGGATCGTCGCAACTTCATAAAAGCCGGCATGGTGGCCGGGGTTGGCGCCTTGTTGTCGCCCTTGCTCGTCAAAACAGCCGAAGCGGCCACCGAGTCCGCCGCCCCGGCTGCCCCAACTGTTCCGGTCGCCGGGACAGCCGCTCCCGCTGCGGGTGGGGGGCTCAAAATGGGGGATGTGCTGCGCATCGCCCGCGAAAAGCTCTATCCCTTGTGTCGTGTCTGTCCGGAATGTGACGGCGTGGCTTGCGCCGGCGAGGTTCCGGGATTTGGCGGTATTGGTTCGGGACAGGCGTTTCGCAACAACTACAATGCGCTAAAAAATATCGATCTGGTGATGCGCACTTTCCACGACGTCAAAAAACCGGATTTGTCCGTGGAAATTTTTGGTTATTCCCTCAGCATGCCGCTTATGTCCGCCGTCACAGGCGGCGTCACCTACAATATGGGTGGCAAGATGACGGAGGAGGAATACGTCACCGCCATTCTGGGCGGATGTCAGGATGCCGGCACCCTGGGGTGGGCGGCCGACGGCATTGGCGACAAGATGGAGGTTTTTGAGCGCCGTTTGCAGGTGCTCAAGCAGTTTAACGGCAAGGGCATCGTTACCATCAAGCCCAAGACCCAGGATGAAATCATCAAGCGCATCCGGTTGGTCGAGGAAGCCGGCGGCATCGCCTTTGGCGTGGATATCGATTCAGCCGGCCGGGCCGCCCGGGCCGTCCCCGGACAGACCGTGGAACCCAAGACACCACGCCAACTGGCCGAATTGGCCAAGTCCACCAAGCTGCCGTTTATTATCAAGGGCATCATGACGGTGGAAGAGGCCAAAATCGCCGTGGACGTCGGAGCCCGGGGCATTGTGGTCTCCAACCATGGGGGACGTGTCCTGGATTATACTCCGGCCACGGCTACTGTGTTGCCGGCTATCGCCGACGCGGTCAAAGGCAAGATCTTGCTTTTGGTCGATGGCGCCGTACGCCGGGGGTACGATGTGCTCAAATATCTGGCCCTTGGCGCGGATGCCTGTCTGATCGGCCGTCCGCTGATCCGTGGCGCCCATGGTGCGGGGCGGGCTGGCGTGGCGCTTATGCTTAACGACATCAAGCGCGATCTGACCGATGCCATGGTCCTGACCGGCGTCGCCAACGCCCGTAAGGTTCCAAGCAACATCATCACGAAGGTGCAGGCATGAAGCGAGCGTGGAGTCTTTTGCTCCTGATCCTTCTGTGCGCCATGCCGGGCATAGCCGCCGCCACAGGCGGGGGTGAGGCCTTGCGCTATGGCGGTGGAGGACAGGGGTCCGTCATTTTCGACGGCAGGCTGCACGCGGGCAGGGGATACAGGTGCGTGGACTGTCACTCCCAGCTCTTTGACACGCGCAAAGTGGCCCATATCAAAATGGCCGACCACTTTACCGACAAAGCCTGCTTTAAATGCCATAACAATGAAACCGCCCCTCGGGATTGCGCCAACTGCCACCGCAAGGTGCCGTCCTCGTCGGTCAGTTCGACCGATGCCATGGCCGGCATTATTGCCACGCCGTTTACGGCTGACGATGCGGTCAGGGACATGCTGTTGTCCGGGAAGCAGGGCGCAACCCTGCAAAGCCAGGCCTGTTTGTCCTGCCACGGCGCATCCACACCGCCGAAGCCGGTCACCGAGCGTGGCAAGACTCTCAACCTGCACGTGGACGTGACCGATTATCAACACGGCACCCACGCCAACATTGCCTGTGCCACCTGCCACGTGGGGACCAAGGGGGCGGCAAGCTTCCTGGAGCGTCCGCACGCCGTGGCCCGTCCGGACAATGCGACCTGCCAGTCGTGCCACAGTGTGGGGCTGGCCCATGAGATCAAGGCGTTTGGCCAAAGCAACCATGGGCAAAAACTCAAGGATAAGATGTCTTGTGGAAGTTGCCACAATCCACATGCCCAACCGAAGAAACCGGCTCAGATGGCCTATCGGACCATGGCCGGCATGTACAACGCAGCCTGTCTGGCCTGCCACGACAATGCAGCCCGCCTGCGCGAGTTGAGCGGCAAGGATATTGATGCGGCGGCTTCGGGTCATGCCTTCCTGACCAAATGGCAGACGCATAGCCGGACGGTGCTTTGTGTCGAGTGCCATACGCCGGTGGTCAACCCCGACGATCACCTGATTGGGGAAAAGAAAACCGCGCTGCGCGACTGTGCCGTGTGCCACACGACCGGCAATTCCCTGGTCATCGAGCGCGCCAGTCTCCATGTCGGCGGGGCGAAGACCATTGCCGAGAGCTACTTTCCGCCGGTGCGCGTCAGCCCGTATCTGGATAGGCCGGTGGGCATCGCCTTGGCTGCTATGCTGGGCCTGCTCGTGCTCCACGGGCTTGCCCGCCTGTTCGGCCGGCGGCGGCCTGTGACCGGTCCGTGTGTTTATGAGGCGGTTTATCCGGGCGTTGTGCGCATCAGCCACTGGGTAAACGCCGGGCTTTTCCTTCTTCTTGGCATAACCGGTCTGTCGGTCCGCTTCGAAGAAGCGCCATGGGCTCTTGGACTTGAGACCGCGACCCGGTTGCATAATGCCGCCGGCGTGCTGTTGGCGTTAAACTTTGTGTTGTTCCTGATTCGGGGCATCCTGACCGGGGACATTCGTCAGTATCTGCCGTCCCCTGATGGTCTGATCGGACGTATGGCCCGGCAGGCCCGCTACTACCTGTGGGGTATCTTCCGAGGCGAAGCAAAGCCGTTTGCCGTCACCCGGGAGCATCGTTTTAACCCGCTGCAACAGGTGGCCTATCTGTGTGTCTTCCTCCTGGGGATGCCAGTGCTCATTGTTTCAGGCGTGTTGTTGCTGCTGCCTGAAAGCGTCACCAGCGGCATTGCGCCGCGCCCCTTCCTGGTCACGATGCATTACGTGTTCGTCGTTTGTTTTGCCCTTTTCTTCGTGGGGCACCTCTACCTGGCAACGACGGGGGAGACGCCGTTCACTTTGATTTGGGGCATGGTGACGGGACGGCATGCACATCGGGCGGCCATAGCGGATCAGCCGGTCGAGGACAAAAAAAAGACCCCATAATGGGGAGATGGGAGAAATTTTTTCGATGACCTGATGGGGCGCAAAGGCTGTGTGGTCTTTGCGCCCTTTTGGTATGGCGGCAGGCCGGAGTGGTGGTAATGCCGGCTTCCGGTCTTTTCGTGTTATTGCTGCTGTGGCACGGTGCCTGAAGCGGCGAGATTGTCCAAGACCTGCCGGCACAGAAGATCATAGCCGTTCATGGTCATATGGACGCCGTCCTTTCCGCGCAGCGAAACCGTCTTGCCGTCGATTTCCTTGGACTGGGCAAAATTGCCCGAGGCATCGGCGAAGAGCGGCGAAGGTTCCATATAGGCGCAACCCGTGACTTTGGAACAGGCTTCCTTGGCGGCCGCGTTGACGCCCTGAACCCGGCTGGAATAGGCCGGATCGCGCATGACCGGCAGGCCCACCCAGAGGACTTTGACTCCGGAATCTGCGGCAATCTTGAGAAAATTTTCGGCTTTTTGGCGGTAGGCCTCATTCCATTCAGGCGTGCCCGGCGCTTTGCCGGCAATGGAATTGTTGGCGTCGTTGCCGCCCATCATCACCACCACGGCCGCAGGCTTTTCCCGGGTGACAAGTTCGGTCAGCTTCTTTTCCCAGTCAAAGGACTTTTTATTGATAAGGCCCGTGGAGACCTTGCCCATGGAATGAAAGCTCATGCCTTCATACTGCTTGACGTGTTGCTCCATGGTCATGCCAATGCCGACAGCCAGGGAATCTCCGACAACGGCAATGGAACGGGCCGGGGCCTTGGCGTCGGCGTTTTTCCCTGACTTTTTGTTGGTCGAGGCGGCGGGGGCGGACAGGGCCGTTTGAGGCAGGGGGTTGGGTTCCAGGGTTTCCTTGGTCTGCTGGTCGGGGGTCGCCGGGGCGGCTTGGGGCTGCGACGTTCCAGCCAGGGGAATGGCTGGCGCTGCCGCCGCCGGCGGAGCATCCACGGGGGCGGGTTTGACCTCGGCCTCGGCCGCTTCTTTGGATGCGGGGGTGTCTTCCACGGTCTCCGATGTCGCCACATGGGAGTCCGTCTTTTTTGAGGAAGGCGATTTGGACGAATCTTTGAAACATCCAGACATGGCCAGGACCGCGAGCAACACGGCCAAGCCCACAGGGGCTAATGATCGCATGAGACCTCTCCGCTAGCGTAGGATTGTGGCTGGGATCTTGGGAAACAGGGGTGTCAGGGACCGGGCCTGGGGCTGGTATGCACACCGCCTATGATCGAACCGTCTCCGCGTCGTGGGCGCGACGGTTTCGCCCGCGCTTTCGATGCCGTAGATTGGCATATTGTGCAAGAGATGCAGCCGCACCAGTTTCCTGTCAATAGAGATTCCTGTTCGCGGCCGCCTGGCCGCAAGCGCCGTTCGGCATACTCTGCCAAGACGGAGCCGCGACCACCGGACGCGGGGGCGACCCAAAACGCGTGCCCGACAAGATCCCCGGCCTTGTTATCGCATGGCTTCGGGAAAGAGTTTGGCGCCCAGTTCCCGCAGTTTGTATTTTTGCACCTTGCCACTGGTGGTCAGCGGCAATTCTTCAACAAAGGCAATGTATTTTGGAATCTTGTGCCAGGCGATTTGTCCCCGGCAGAAATCCTTGACATCCTCCGGCTCCATGGTGACGTTTTTTTTGAGAATGATAAAAGCGCCCACTTCCTCGCCGTATTTGCGGCTCGGAACGCCGGCCACCTGGACGTCGGCGATGCCCGGCATGGTATAGAGGAATTCTTCGATTTCGCGGGGATAGATGTTTTCTCCACCGCGAATGATCATATCCTTGATGCGGCCGGTGATGGTCACATAGCCATTCTCGTCCATAACGCCGAGGTCGCCGGAGTGCAGCCAACGGTTTTTATCAATGCACTTGGCAGTGGCTTCGGGGTTGTTATAGTACCCCTTCATGGCGTTGTAGCCCCGGCAACACAGTTCGCCCTGTTTGCCGCGCTCCATAATCTCCCCTGTTTCAGGATTGAGCACCTCGACCTCAACATGTGGGAAGGCCCGGCCCACGGTCTCCACCCTGTAGTGGTACGAATCGTCCACATCGGATTGGGTCATGCCCGGCGAGCTTTCCGTCAGGCCATAGACGCTCGTGATCTGCTTCATATACATTTTTTCGGTCACTTGGCGCATGGTCTGAACCGGACAGACCGAGCCGGCCATAATGCCCGTGCGCAAGGACGAAAAATCAAATTTCGAAAAAAGCTTATGCTCCAAAATGGCGATGAACATCGTCGGCACGCCGTAAATGGCTGTACATTTTTCCTGTTCGATGGAAATCATGCTCTGAATTGGATCAAATACCTCGGTAAACACCATGGTGGTGCCATGGTTGACGCAGGCCATGACACCGAGCACGCAGCCGAAGCAATGAAACAACGGCACCTGCAGACACAGTTTGTCCTTGTTGGTGAACCGTTGGCGCTGGCCGATGGAATAGCCGTTGTTAAGGATGTTATGGTGGCTGAGCATGACCCCTTTGGGAAATCCTGTCGTTCCCGAGGTGTATTGCATATTCACCACATCATGACAGGATAGGCTGTCCTGGCGGGCCTTGAACTCTTCATCCGAAACCATGCGGGCCAGACCGATGATTTCGGGGATGGAGTACATGCCCCGATGCTTTTCCATGCCGAGGAAACACACGCGCTTTAAATGCGGGAAGGTCTCGCTTTTGATGGCACCGCGCTGCATGTTGCGCAGTTCCGGAGCCAGCGTGTAGAGAATCTCAATATAATCGGAATCGCGGAAGCCGTTGATGATGAAGATGTTCTCGGCATCCGAGTTCGTCAGCAGGTACTTGAGCTCTTTTTGTTTATAAGCCGTATTGACGGTGAGCAGGATGGCTCCCATCTTGGCCGTGGCGAACATGAGCGCCACCCAGAACGGGACGTTGGTGGCCCAGACGGCCACTTTTTCGCCGTGTTTGATGCCAAGGGCCATGAGACCCTTGGCCAGTTCATCCGTCAATTCGTCGAATTGTCGCCAGGACAGGCGGTAGTCGCGGTCCACGTAGACCACGGCGTCCTGATCGGGGTATTTGGCGGCCGTCTCGTTGAGCAGTTGGCCCAGGGTTATTTCGCGTAAGGGCGGCAGAGAGGACATACGGAACTCCTGTATTACTGCGGGATGTAAAGGACGGCGTAGATGTCCGTCTTGGCCACATTGCCGCAGCCCACATAGTGGGGCACCACGGAGTTGAAGTAGATGGAGTCGCCCGTGCCAAGCGTATAGTGGTCCGGGCCGACAATCACTTCGAGTTCCCCGGCGACCACGACGATGAATTCTTCCCCTTCGTGGGAGGACAGCGGCCTTTGGGCGTTTACTTCCTCGTCCGGATAAACTTCGATGAAAAACGGCTCCATATGCCGGTCTGTCTTGGTCACGCCAAGCGAATGATAGCAAAAGGAAGCCCGCTTTCCCCTGGCTTTGCGCAAAACGGCGTCGTCCGAGCCGCGGTCTGCCCGGCAGGTCATGCAGATATCGCCGTCTACGGCGTCGTCCATAAAGGTGCCCAGGCGCTGGCCCAGGGCGAGAGCGATTTTGAGTAGAGGACCGAGCGACGGGGTGACGTCTTCTTCTTCAAGAGCCGTCAGAAAATCTACGGAAAGGCCGGTTCTCCGGGAAAGTTCCTCGCGGGAGAGTTCCTGCCGTTCCCGATAAGCGCGGATGCGTTCGCCAAGCTTCTTGTCGCTCATGACTACCTCGTTGGGAATGGAGTGGGGCGTTACAAAGGGGCTCGCCCCGATGAAACTCCATAGATACCTCAGGATGGACAAAAATTCCAGCCGTTTTTCTGCTGCAGATCGTGGCGAAAAAAATTGACAAGGCTGCGTCTGGTGCGAAATGACGGGGACACATCTTTCACAACCCGAAACATCAGGCAAGGGGATCCGTATGAACAAGGAGATTGGGCCGGTGCGGGAGATTGCCATGCGCCTTCGCGGCATCCGCGAAGTGACGGGCTTTTCTCCCGAAGCCCTGGCCGACGTTACTGGCGTTTCGGCGCAGCAGGTCGTGGAGTTTGAATCCGGGGACAAGGAAATTCCCGTCAGCTATCTCTATGAGGTGGCCAAGGCCTGCAGTGTGGATCTGACGGCGCTGCTTACCGGCGATGAGGCCCGGTTGCAGGGCTATTCCCTTGTCCGGGCCGGGCAGGGACTCTCTGTGGATCGGCGTAAAGCCTACATGTATCAGGCCTTGGCCTACCGTTTTCACAAGCCGTCCATGGAGCCCTTTCTGGTCACGGTGCCGCCCAAGGAAGAGTCTGAATTGGATTTTAACCGGCATCTTGGCGAGGAATTCATTTACATGTTGCGCGGCCGTCTGGAAGTGCGTCTGGGAGAGGATATTGTGACTCTCGAACCGCATGACTGCCTCTATTTCTCCTCCCGCACTCCTCACGCCATGCGGAGTCTCGACGGGCAGGAGGCCGAATTCCTGGATGTCATCATCTAACCAACCCCTTGCTTTCTGGAGACCGTAATGCCCGTCGCCAAATTGCGACCGAAAACGTATCGTGAATTGCGGGAGACGTTTTCCGTCTCCGTGCCCGAGAACTACAATTTTGCCTTCGACTTCCTCGACGCCGAGGCGGCGGTCGATCCGACCCGCCCGGCCATGATCCATATCAGCCCCGATGGCGTGCGGCGGGATTTCGATTTGGCCTATTTCAGCCGGGAATCGTCCCGACTGGCCAATGCCTTCAAATCGGCGGGGTTGGCCAAGGGCGACCGTGTCATGGTCATTCTCTATCGCCGGGTGGAGTGGTGGGTCACCATGCTCGCCCTGCACAAACTCGGGGCCGTGCCTGTGCCTTCCCCGAATCTCCTGACCCCCCATGACATTGATTTCCGGGTCAACTATGCCGGGATCAAGGCGATGGTGGCCGAGGATTCCGTCGTCGCCCGGGTGGAGGCCGCCCGTCCCACCTGTCCGACCATGAAGCTGCTGGTGCATGTCGGGAGCGCCCCCATGCCGGACGGCTGGCTCGACTATGAAACCATCCGCGCCGAGGCCTCCGACGTGTTTCCGCGCACCAGCGAATCGCCCGGCGGCAACGACACCTTGCTCATTTTCTTTTCTTCCGGCACGACCGGCATGCCCAAAATGGTGGAGCACCATCATGGGTATGCCCTCGGGCATCTGACCACGGGGGTCTACTGGCACAACCTGGAACCGGGCGATATCCATCTGACGGTGGCCGACACAGGCTGGGGCAAGGCGGTCTGGGGCAAGTTTTATGGCCAGTGGATGGCCGGGGCGATTGTGTTCACCTGGGATTTCCGAGGCAAATTTATGCCTGCGGAGCTGCTTGAGATTATAAGCAAGCACAAGGTGACCACGTTTTGTGCGCCGCCGACCGTCTATCGTTTTTTGATTCGCGAGGATCTGAAAAAGTACGACCTGTCGGCCCTGCGGTACTGCACCACGGCCGGTGAGCTTTTAAACGACAGCGTTTTCAGGACATGGAAGGAAATCACCGGACTGCCCATTTACGAGGGATACGGACAGACCGAAACCTGTCTGCAGATTGGCACTTTCCCCTGTATGACCCCAAAACCGGGGTCTATCGGCCGTCCCGCGCCGGGCTGGAACATCACGATCCTCGACGAGGAGGGCAATGTCTGCCAACCGGGCGTTGAGGGCGAAATCTGCATCAAGTTGGAGCCGGGCAAAAATATCGGGCTTTTCAGCGGCTATCTGCTGGAGCCGGAAAAAACCGCCAGCGTCGTGTTCAACGGTTACTACCATACCGGCGACAAGGCCTGGATGGATGAAGACGGTTACTATTGGTTCCTGGGCCGTACGGATGACCTTATCAAATCGAGTGGCTACCGCATCGGACCCTTTGAGGTCGAAAGTGCGCTGATCACCCATAAGGCAGTGGTCGAGGCGGCGGTGACCGGCGTGCCCGATCCCGTGCGCGGGCAGGCGGTCAAAGCGACGGTGGTTCTGGCTGCGGGCTACGAACCGTCCGACGCCCTGGTCAAGGAACTGCAAAACCACGTGAAAAAGGAAACTGCGCCCTATAAGTACCCGCGCATCATTGATTTCGTGACGGATTTGCCGAAGACGATAAGCGGTAAGATCAAACGGGCCGAGATCCGGGCCCGGGATGCGAACCGGGAGATTTAGGCGGAGGGAAAGCCGGGTGGAGAGACTCGTCCCCACCCGGCTTTTGGGATCAAAACAGGGAATCGTTTCGGTTTGCGGGAGACAGAGGCATGCTGCCGCATCGCAAGAACCGGAAAAATCCTTGAAAAACGGGTTGCAGGGCGGTTGCCACTGTGGCCGGGGCGGTCTATGGAAGGGGCCATCCGACGCGGCGTCTCTTTGGGGCCGCCAGTTTCCCCGAGGTCTCATGCGCCAGGGCGATACCCCTAAAGTCCTTTCTCCCATTGAAGCCGTGCGCCGCTATTGTCTTTCCGCCTGCATGGGCGGGCAGCGAAGCCTTGTCGCCGGTTGCGTCGATCGGAATTGCCCGTTGTATCCGTTGCGTTTCAAGGAGATCCCCGAGGGATTTCCGGTGCGGGTGGTGCGGGTGGTGCGCCGGTGTTGCCTGCGCTGCACCGTCGGCGACCGGGATGCGATTCGCCGTTGTACGGAAAAGGACGTCTGTCCTCTCTGGCCCTATCGTGTGGGTGTTTCTCCCAAAAAACTCAAGCGACTGCTTGTCGCCAAGCGCCGTCCCAAGCAACTCGAATTGCCGTTTTAAGGTCTGTCGCTGGCGGGAGCCGGCGTCTGGCTCTCTCTGCGGGACGGGCGTTTTTTTTCAAGATCCTGATCAACGCCTTTGTGTGTGGCGGCGTTTTGTCGGTTCTGCCTGGTCGCGGAGTCGCAGGCGCTGCGTTTTGCTCCCAATCCACGTCCGCTTGCCCACTGCCCGTGTTATCCGTTTGTCCCGGTAAACGGCGATCTTCTTTTCCCCTCTGCGAGACCTTCCCCGGGCGGCCCCTTTCTGTGTAATACAGCACTCTTTCGTATCGTATCCTATTTTCAGTCCTGAAGTTTTTGGGAGAGACGCGGGCGGAACCGACTTTCCGTTGTCCCCTGGGTGGAAAAAACGGTTGACGGGGCATGCGGGATTCTCTAAATAGGAATCAACAGCAAATAGGAATAAATCTTATGTCGATTGAACCACTCAAAGACCTGTTCGCCAAAAGCGGCCTGAAGTTTACCAACCAGCGCTATCTGGTCTATACGGTAATGCGTAAGGCCCGGGATCACCCGTCTGCCGAGATGATTTGGCAAAGAGTGCGAGATGAGGCCCCGGCCATATCCCTGGACACGGTCTACCGGACCTTGGCCGCCTTCGAAACTCGGGGGCTGGTGATGCGGGTTCCAGGCGACGGGGAGGGGGGGCGTTTTGATGGCAATACGACGCCGCACCACCACCTTATTTGTTTTGTATGTGGTTCGATCGAGGATTTCTCCATGTCCGGGGTCGGCTTGGCCGATTTGCCGCCAACCGTTGCCGCTTGGGGACAGGTCCGTGACGTCCAGATAATAGGACGCGGCATATGCCGGCAGTGTCTGGCCTGTATGGAAAGCACCCAACCCGATGTACATAACCAAAGGAGCACGATGATGAGTAAGACCATGGAAAATTTGCAGGAAGCTTTCGCTGGCGAGTCTCAGGCCAACCGTAAATATCTTGCCTTCGCTGCCCAGGCCGAAAAAGAGGGCCATATCGGCGTTGCTAAGCTTTTCAAGGCCGCAGCCGCTGCCGAAACCGTCCATGCCCATACCCATTTGCGTAATATGAAGGGCATCGGCTCCACGGCCGAGAACCTCAAGGCCGCCATTGCCGGTGAGACGCACGAGTTTACGAAGATGTACCCGGGCATGATCGAGACGGCCAAGGCCGAAGGCGATAAGACGGCCGAGCGCGGCTTCACCTTCGCCAATGCCGTTGAGGAGCTGCATGCCAATCTGTACTCCAAGGCCGCCGAAGATATCGCCGGGTACCCTGACAAGGATTGGTACGTCTGTTCGGTGTGCGGCTACACCGTTGCCGGCGCGGCTCCGGACAAATGCCCGGTTTGTCAGGCCCTGGCCAAAGCCTTTTTCAAGGTCGACTAGGCCCGTTGCCGTCCGAGGAGCGAACATGGCCGCGCCGGAAAGCATGTGGCAGTGTCAGACCACCAATTGTGGCTACATTTATACCCCGGACAAAGGGGACCGCAAAGGGAAGATCCCGGCGGGCGTTGCCTTTGAAGATTTGCCTGAGGATTGGAAGTGTCCGATCTGCGGCGCCGGGAAGAAGTGTTTTCGTCCCTTGGCCGGCCCTGGCTCGACCAAGGAAGAGGGGACGCATCCCGTCTGAGCCCCCTGTTGATGCTCCCGGGGCGTTACCCCGATCTCCGCTGGGAGAAATCATTTATCCCAGACGTTCTTGAAAGTCCGAGCCCCCGCTTGTCGGGGGCTCTTTTTTATTCCTTCGGGTCTTCGGGAAACGGCGTGGCGGCCGCCACGAGATTGCGTTCCTCAAGGACGTGCCGGTAATCCTCGGCGTACAGCGACAGCATGATCATGGCAAAGCCCAGCGTCAGGGGGCCATACAGAATCCCGAGCGCCCCGAAAAATTTGATGCCGCCGATGATGGCCAGAAACACCCAGAAGGTCGACATATTGGAGCGGTTTTTCATCATGAGTGGCCGGATGATGGAATCAATGCTGGAGATGACGAAGACGCCCCAGCCGATGATAAACAGGCCCCAGGGCCACTGCCCGGTCAGCATGAGGTACACGCCGACCGGCAGCCAGATGATGGCCGTGCCGACGACAGGGATCAGGGAGGCGAACCCCATCATGCAGCCCCAGAAAAACGGTGGAATGCCGACAATGAAAAGACCGATGCCGCCGGCTAAGCCCTGGGCCAGGGCAATAACGAACGCCCCGAGAATAACGGACTTGGACACGTCGTCGAGCTGGCGGAAAATGCGGTTTTCCTGGTCGGTGGTGAGCGGCAGGAGATACCGCATGCGTTCGAGCATGGTTTCTCCGTCGCGGATGAGGAAAAACAGCACAAACATCAAGATGACGAAATTCATGGTCAGGATAAAGACGTTGCCGATGACCTTGGTGCCGCTGTCGAGCAGAAGTTGGCCGGCGCTTTTGGAAAGATCGATCAGATCAGCCTGAAGCGCCAGTTTCTTGATGTCGAGAAACGGGAGATGGTCCTGGATCCAGGCCATATAGGGGGCGATGGAATCCTGGCTTAAAAGCCGGTTGAAATCCATTGTGGCCAGTCTGGTTTGCAGCGCGTTGACGGACTGGACCCCCTGGGCCAAAAGCGAGCCCAGGAAAAAAAAGATCGGGATAATGATGCAGGTGAAGATAAGCCCCGTTGTCAAAAGGGCCGCCAAGGTGTCGCGTTTGTGGCAAAAGGCTTGAAGATGGCGGTAGATGGGGTGAAAGAGCCCTGCCAGAACGACGCCTATGATAAGGATGTCCACAAAGGGTTGCAGCACGTTATAGGCCAGGGTCAGGGCTGCGGCCAGGATCAGCAGGAGAAAGGCGGAATAGAAATGTCTGCGTTCTCGGTTCATGGCATGGGCCCTATCAAATTCGACGTTGTGGCGGCAAGGGAAATGGCGGGGCAGGGGCGGCGGTCTTGCCTCTTGTCCGCGATTCGACATAGAGCGTCGCACGTATGATGACCAAGAGCTTTCTTTTGACCTTCGTTGTTCTGTCGGGGTGTGGGGCGTGACCGGGCAACCGCGTCCCCTGATGCCGCGTCGTCCGGCCGTGGCGGCCAGCCGGGTTTCCCTCTGGTTGCGCCCTGGCCAAAGGGATCTGACCCAGGCGCTGACCGGCGTCAGCGGGCCGGCGACGGAAATCCGGGCCAGGGATTGGTCCCTGGTCTTAACGGCGGGGGGCATTCCCCATACGCTGAAACGCCAAGGGCCGGGCTGGCGGCTTTTGGTGCCGCGCCGACGGGCCGAGGCGGCCCTTTTGGAGATTAGCGCCTATACTGCCGAACGCCGGGATATTGTGCTGCCTGATCCTGAGGCGATTCCCGATCGTCCGTCGGTCTGGTTTGCCGTGCTGTGCTGGATGGGGATTGCGACGGCGGTCTGGGGCGTTTTCCTGGGGGAAACCGCGCTGTTTGGCCACCAGATTGTTTGGCGAACGCTTGGAGCCGGCGATTCTACGGCCATGCTCGGCGGGCAGTGGTGGCGGGCGGCAACGGCCCTTTGCCTGCATGCCGATCCGGCCCATCTGTTTGGCAATGCGGTTTGCGGTTCGGTTTTTTTGATTTTGTTGTGCCGGGAGACCGGCCTGGGTTACGGCTTTGCCCTGACCCTTGCCGCCGGAATATGCGGCAATGTCCTGAAGGCAACAATCCAGGGACCGGGCCTGCATTTCCTGGGGGCGTCAACTGCGGTTTTCGGCACCTTGGGGGTGCTCGGCGGGGTCCGTCTGATGTGTCGCTGGCCGCCGCTTTCGGCCCGTCGTTCGGCTCCGGCCGGAGCGGCCCTGATGTTGCTCGCCATGTTGGGAGCCGGTTCCGAGGATGGCGGGGCAGTGGATCTGGCCGGGCATCTTTTTGGTTTTTTGTCCGGCGCGGTTTTGGGGCTTGCCGCCGGCTTCCGGTTGGATCGTCGGGGGCGGCCCGGGCCCTGGGCGCAGGGCCTGTGGGGTCTTTGGTGCCTTGTGGCGCTGAGCATGGCCTGGGGACTGGCTTTGGCGGCGGGCAGGCCGTGACGGAGTCGTCTTGCGGCGTCTGTCTGGGCGACCGGAACTCCGGGGCAGGAAGGCTTTGCCATAGACGCCGGTTTCGGATAACAGTATGAAACGTCGCCGGTTCGCGCGTAAGCGGGCCGGAAGGGACGACACGTTATCAGGAATGGGGGAAGCATGAGTCTTTCAGGCCTCGTTTTTGAGGGGGAAGATATCCGCTACAGGACGGGCAAGCACTGGGTCGTGCTGGCCAAGGCTGCGATTTTGTTCGTCCTGGCCATGATTATCTGGTCGAGCGAGCCGACCCTGCTCAAACTTGTACAGTTCAAGGCACCGGAAGAATTGGAAAAGTTTTTGCCGAAGATCCTCAGCACCGGCATCTGGCTCTTCCGTTACATTTTTTTTCTCCTGTTTCTCCTGTTGGCTTTGACGCGTTTTTTCTCTTTCTTCACCCTGCGGGTGGGACTGACGGGAAAACGGCTCTTGTGTGACGACGCCTTATTTGGCAGCTTTTCCCTGGATCTCGGCAAGATCGAATCGGTCAAGTGCGAACCGGGCCTCTTCGGCGGTCTGTTCGGCTATGGCAAGATGATCCTGACGGCGTCCAGCAGCCAGAGGGTGGTCATCACCAATATGTGCCGGCCCCACATTCTCGAGCAGGAAATCTTCGCAGCCAAATAACTTCCGGGGCATGGCGGCAAGCGGCCGCTACGGCCGGATTCGGGCCGTCCCCCGTGTTGTGGACCCGCCGACCAATGTACCTCTATCGCAAGCCCATCAAGCAGTACGGCATCCTTTTCAAGCTGCTGGTGGTCTTTATCGGCATCATGGTTGTGGCTTATTTCACCACATCCACGCTGCTGATCTACATCAAGGATTCGGTCAACATCTCTCGAGACATCGTCAAGGTGCGCTTTGAGGTGCTGACCATTTCCCAGCGTTTGGTGGACAGTTTGCTGACCATGGAGGAAAACCAGAAGAAGTTTGAGATCCTCCATTCCGATGAATACAAAAAAAACTTCATGGCGGCGCTCAATGAGTACAAAAACGCCATTTGGAGTATCCTGTGGTTTCGGTATGAGGGCTTTTCCGCCTGGGAGGAGCTGCATGCTGAATTTCGCGAAGCCTTTCCGGACATGGGACAGGGCAAGGAGCTGAGCCACGAGCCCTGGATCGAGCAGGAAAAGCTGAATCAATGGATGCGCATTGTCGTCAGCGCTCGACAGGATAATGAGCGGGTTTTGGAATCGGGAATGCGGGAGCTTTTCCGTATCAGCGAGTCGGCCGTCAGTCGGGGCGTCTCGGGACTTGCCATTTCCATTGCCGTCGGGTTGCTGGGTGTTTTGTATCTGACCTACTCCCTGAGTCGTCCGCTTCGGGAATTGCGCCGGGGCATCCGGGCCTATACCCGCGACGGCCGGTTGGAGCCTATCCGGGTGTTGTCCAAAGATGAATTGGGCGAACTTGGCGCGGCTTTTAACGACATGACGGTGCGCCTTAAGGAAGAAGAGCGCATGCGGACGGATTTTATCGACATGATAAGTCACGAAATCCGCACGCCGCTGACGTCCATCCGGGAGTCGGTCAATCTGATGCGCGAGCGGGTGCTCGGTGACGTCAACGAGCGACAAAAGCGTTTTCTTGATATCGCCAGTGATGAATTGCAGCGTATTTCGACCATGTTGACGAGTCTTTTAAAGGTGTCGAGCATGGCTTCCCAGATTGTGGACCTGACCCCGTCCACCTTCAATCCCGAGGAGCTCGTCCGGGAAATTTTGGAGAAGGCCGGACCGGCCGCCGAAGCCAAGGGCATCCGTCTTGTGCCCCGGGTGGCCCGCGACATTGTTTCGGTCATGGGGGATCGGGAGCTTTTGGGACAGGCGCTTTATAATCTTGTTGGCAACGCCGTGAAGTTTTCGCCGCCGGAGTGCGCGGTCCAGGTGGGACTCGAACTGGCCGACGGCGGTCAAAAATTGCTGCTCAGCATTTCCGACGAGGGACCCGGAATTGCCGAGGAAGAACAGTCCCATGTGTTTAACAAGTATTATCGCGGGGCGCGCACCAAGCGCACAACCGACGGTATTGGTCTTGGCCTCAACATTGCCAAAACCATTGTCGAGGCCCATGGCGGGAATATCTGGCTGTCGAGCCTGCCTGGAAAGGGCTGTACCTTTTATTTTACAATTCCAGTGGATGGGGCAAGAGCATAGTATGGCCCGAGATGTTTTCCAGCGTATAGGCGTCGTCACGATCCAGGGACTGTGTTGTCTGTTCGTTTTGGTCGGCTTGGGGTGCGTCAAACATGAGCCAATCCCGGTTGTCTCTCCCCTTCCGGCTGCGGTCCCTGCGCCCGTCAAACCGTTGCTTGTGCGCAAAATGGAGCAGGAAACGCTGTATGACCGGGGTGTCCATGCCTATGACGCGGGTGAAATCAAGCGTGCCGTGTCATTCTGGCGCGAGGCGATGACTGTCGAAATTGATCAGGATATACGCCAAAAGGCTCTTTTTGCCCTGGCCTCGGTCAAGCTGTCCCAGGCCGGCAATGATACGGATCTTTCGACGGCTCTGGAGTTGTTCGACGCCTGGGCGAAGAATTCCCCCTCTGGGGGCAGCGGCGAAGACCCGCGTTTTTTGTTAACCTCGCTTCGCGCCTTTAAACCGACGTTTGCCGTCAAGGATATGAAATCGAATCTGGAACGGGAGTGCGCCAAAAAACTTGCCGTACGCGAGGAATCGGTTCGTCGCAGCTTGCAGCAACAGGTCAAGGCGCTTGAAAATATTCACCAACAGATTCAGGAAAAGAAAAAGGGATTGACCAATTATTAGCTGCCGCCGGGAGCACTGCCCCCGTTTGGGATGGTGCGCCGGGGCGCTTCCGCAGCGGAGCGTCTCGGGAAAACCGTTGGAACGCCCATGAGCAACGCCGACCAGACCCGAAAGACCATCCTGGTCGTTGATGACGACCCCCATATCCTGGAAGTGCTGGAAGTGCGTCTGGTGTCGGCTGGCTATGATGTCGTTTCGGCCAGCGACGGGCGGGAGGCTCTGGAGGTACTCGACCGGCAGCCGGTGCGGCTGGTCATCTCCGACATTCGTATGCCCGGTATGGACGGTATGCGGATGTTGGAGGAAATGGAGCGCCGCCGGCTCAAACTCCCTATTATTTTTCTGACCGCCCATGGCAGCATTCCCGGTGCGGTGGAAGCCATCAAGCACGGGGCGGTGGATTATCTGACCAAACCGTTTGACGGCCAGGAGTTGCTGACCCGGGTGACCGAGGTTTTGGCCAAAGTGGCCGAAGCCGGGAAAGGGGCCCCCAGCGCGCCGGAACTGGGCGAAACAGGGCTTGTCGGCAAAAGCCCGGCCATGCGTGATCTGGCCGCCATGATCGAGAGAGTGGCGCCGCGCGACGTCAACGTGTTGGTGCTTGGGGAATCCGGCACCGGCAAGGAACTGGTGGCCAACCTGATCCATCGCCGCAGTCCGCGCAAAAACGGACCATTGGTCACGGTGGATTGCGGTTCGACCCCGGCTGGGCTGCTTGAATCCGAACTCTTTGGCCATATCAAGGGCTCATTTACCCACGCCGTTAAAGACAAAAAGGGGCTTATCGAACAGGCCCACCAGGGGACGCTCTTTCTCGACGAGATTGGCAACATTTCGACGGAGATGCAGGTGCGTCTCCTGCGCGTTCTTGAAAATCACAAGATCCGCCGCATTGGCGACGTGAAGGAAATCCAGGTGGATTGCCGGGTCATCGCCGCCACCAATGCCGATATTTTCGAACAGGTCTCCGAGGGCATTTTTCGTGAGGACCTGCTGTATCGCCTCAAGGTTTTGACTATAAATGTCCCGCCGCTTCGCGAGCGACGCGAGGATATTCCCATCCTGGCCGAGCATTTCGCCCGTCAGTTCTGTACAGCCCAGGGCATGCCGCCTGTTACCGTGCCGCCGGAAACCATGGCCTTTCTGATGGCCTATCCCTGGCCCGGCAATGTCCGCCAACTGCGCAATGCCCTGGAGGCCGGGGTGGTGCTGTGCACCGGAGGCGTGCTCGCTCCGGAAGACCTGCAATTGCCTTTGGCCGGCAAAGGGCCGGATCGCAGCGCCGAATCCCTGTCGCTTGACCAAAGCGAGAAGGCCGCCATCGTGCGGGCTCTCGAACAGTCGGCCTGGGTGCAGAAAGCGGCAGCCCCGTTGCTTGGCGTCAGCCGACGGGCTCTCAACTACAAAATCCAGAAGTACGGGATCGAAATTCCCAAGCGGCGTCCCAAGAAGTAACCCCCCGGGCGTCTTTGCCGTTCTGCGCCTTGGCAAGGGTGGGGCTTTCTGTCAAAGACCGGTGAATCCCCCGTTTTTCGGGGACAGGCGAGTGGACGGTCCCCCGGGGCCGAAAGCGGGTGGGTATATGCGGCATACAGGGGCGGTGTTGCCTTCCGGTCCGGGCCGGGAGACGAAAATCGCCAGACAGGTGGTGCTGCCATTTCGCAAGTCCCTGGAAATCAGTCTGCAAAATATCCGGGTTCGTTTTTTCCGCTCCATGATTACCGTGGCCAGTCTGGTGCTGGCCGTGGCCTTTTTAAGTTTTACCCTGACCGGCTCCAATGTGGCGGCCGGACTTGTGCGCACCGGGGAGCCGGCGCTTCGGGCCGCCCTGATCGACGCCGGCTATGATTTGCCGGGCTCGCCGCCGGTTGGAAGCAGCGCTGCGGAAGAAGCCAGACAGTTGGGAACCGGGGCGAAAGAGCGTTGGATTGTCCTTTTATCGTTGCTGGTTTGCACTGTCGGGATCGTCAACGCCCAACTGATGGCCGTTACGGAACGATTTCGTGAGATTGGCACCATGAAGTGCCTGGGAGCGCTTGATAGTTTCATTCTACGGCTGTTTTTGCTGGAAGCCGGTATGCAGGGCGTGGCCGGCTCTCTGCTTGGAGCGCTTGGCGGCATGGTTATCGGCGTCGCCGTGGGGTTTGTTCGTTTTGGACTGGCCGCCGTCACGCAGCTTTCCGTAGCCGATCTTGGCCGGACGCTTTTTTTCTCCATTGCCGTCGGTGCGGGGTTAAGTCTGCTTGGCGTGGTCTACCCGGCCCTGGTGGCGGCCAGAATGCGGCCAGTCGAGGCCATGCGGGCCCAGGAATGATAGCCCGTGGAAGCCGGTTGCGGCGACAGGCGAAGGAGAGGGCGGGATATGGCCGAGGCGCATAATATCGTCCGGGTGAGCGGGGTGGCTAAAACCTTCTCCATGGGCGCGCAGGTGGTCACGGCCCTTCGCGGCGTGGATTTGACCATCAAGGTCGGAGAATATCTGTCCATCATGGGACCGTCCGGATCGGGTAAATCGACGCTGTTCAACATGATCGGTGGGCTCGACAAACCGAGTTCTGGCAAGGTCTTTATCGATGAGGTGGATATTGCCCAGCTTGATGCCTACGAGCTGGCCTGGCTGCGTAACCGGAAGATTGGCTATATCTTTCAGACATTCAATCTCATCCAGGTGATGACGGCCCTTGAAAACGTCACGCTCCCCATGATTTTTGCCGGGGCGTCCCAGGATGAAGCCGTGGAGAAGGGGCTTGAACTTTTAGGGCTCGTCGGCCTGCGCGAGCGCCATGCCCACAAACCCCAGGAACTTTCCGGCGGCCAGCAGCAACGGGTGGCCATTGCCCGTTCTCTGGCCAATACGCCATCCATTATTCTGGCTGACGAGCCGACCGGCAACCTTGATCTGACCACAGGCGAGGAAATCATCACATTGCTCAAGCGGTTGAGCAGCGAACGTGGCGTCACGGTCATTTCGGCCACCCATGACTATAAAATGCTCAACGTCTCTGATCGGGTGGTCTGGATTCGCGACGGCCGCATCGATAAAATCGAAGGGCGCGAGCAACTCGACATTTCCGTCGGAACTATCGGGTCCAAGGACTGATTGCGCATGGCGTCCGCTGTGTTTGGTGCCGTTTTGCCCCACCGATGGCCCCGTTGGCCCCGTTTTGGGGTGGGCGCGTTGATGGTTGCGCTTCTTTTGAGCCTGGCCATTGATTGCGTCGCCGCGCGTGGGCCTCGGAAAAGCCTTGCGGATGGCCGGGGAGCGGCAATCGCCACGACGTGGCTTGCCGCTTCGGAGGCGGACCTCGAGCAGACGGTGGTGACGTCTTTGGCCGGTCTGGGCGACCGGGCGACGGGGACAGCCGGCTGCCGGCTGGCGGCCGATGCCCTGGGAGCTTTTTTTCGGGGTCTTGACCGTGGCGAGGTGGGGCAGCTTGCGTACCGCGTTCCGGTTATGGCCCACGGCGCAGCGACGCTTGCCGTTGCTGGCGACAAAGTTCCGTTGGCCCCATTGGCCCTCAACGCCTTGACGCCCGGGGCCGTTCCGCCGACCGGCCTGACCGGTCCCTTGGTTTTCGCCGGGGAAGGAACCTTTCGGGATTTCGACGGCAAGGCCCCGGAAGGGGCCCTTGTGCTGCTTCATTTGCGTTCCGGGCGCAATTGGCAGACGGCTGCCCAGCTTGGGGCTAAGGCGGTTGTCTATGTGGACGACAGCGATGCCGCGGCGTCTGCAGACAATGGGCTGTATAAAGACAAATTCGAGCTGACGCCGGTGCCGTTTCCCCGTTTTTTGTTATCCGTCGGGGAGGCCGAGGCCCTTTTGGGCGACTATCGGTCCTTGGCCGGTGCTCCGGCCGGTCCAGTGGCCACCGTGCAGGCCAAGGCGGCCTGGACTCCGGCCGTGGCGAGTGATGTCTATCTCCTTTTCCCCGGAACCGATCCGGCCCTGACGGGGCAATTGTTGCTTATCGAGGCCCCGTATGACGCGGCGGCATTTGTCCCCGGCCATGCTCCCGGCGCTGATGAGGCTGCTTCGGTGGCGACGCTGTTGCGTCTGGCCCGGCATCTGGCCGGACATCCGCCGGCCCGGCCGACGCTGCTTGTCGCCACGTCGGGCCATGCCCAATCGCTGATCGGACTGCGGGAATTTTTCGCTGCGTTGCGCGGCAAGGGAAAGACGCTACGCACCCGATCCCGGGAACTTGCGGAAACCGTGCGGAGCACGGAGGCTCTCGTGGCGGCCTTGGAGACGCTCCGTGGCGACGGCGACCCGGCGGCCTTTGATGCGCCCCTGGTCCGTCAGACCCTGCTTGAAAGCCTGAAGGACGAAGTGGACGCTGTCACCACCCGGTTGATGCGTCTGCGCTTGGCCGGGCCGCAACGCGATGCGGCGGCCACCGCTGCCTTGGCCGAACGGCGGGCGGCGTTGCGACGACTGTTGTGGCGGGAGGATTTGCGGCAGGTGTCCCCGGCTGAAGCCGGAATGCTTCTGGCGCTTGTGCCGGCGGCCAAAGCCCGGTTGCTTGCAGTCAAAGCCGAGGCCGAAGCCGAAGCGGAGTGTGTAGAAAGCGCCAGGGAGCTGCGCAAGCGCGTCGGGGACAAGGATATCGTGGCCCAAGCGTCGCTATATCTTTCCAGCCACGGCGACGGAGTGGGGAGTTTTTGCCAGGGGTTTGCCTTTGACGTCAAACCTGACGTCAAACCGGGACAGGCTTATGGACGCGTGAACCGTTCCCTGGCCACGGCGGCGGAGACTGTTGCCCAGGAACAGGGGCTCGATCCTTCCTATTATCGCGACGCTATGCGCGACGATCGGCAACATCCCTGGCAGGGCGCTTTGCCGGACCGACCGCTCCTTGGCGGGGAAATTGGCAACATTGCCGGGGTGCTCGGGTTTTCCCTGGCGACGGTCAATGACGCCAGAGCGGCCTGGGGGACTCCCGGCGATACCCCGGAACGCGTGGACTTTGACGCGCTCGGGCGGCAAAGCCGGTTTGTGACCGGTCTGCTTACGGCCATGGCCGCTCCGGAGTTTGTTTTTGGGGAGAAGCGACCCCGCAATGTGTTCGCCACGCTGCTCGGGAGGGTCAATTTCATTCGCCAGGGGGAACTGTTCCCCGACCGTCCTGCGCCGGGAACGGTAGTGTGCGTCTATCAGGGGAAAACCCGTTTTTACGCCATAACCGACGCCCGGGGCGTATTTCGGGTGCACGGACTGGCCAATAAAAAATACGTGCTGGACAAGGCCATCATCGAAGGCTTCCGCTTCGACCCCGATACCGGCGAGGCCATATGGGCCATCGACAAAAAACAGACCGGCAAGGATGCCTATCGGGTCCGGATGAATCGCAGTGTCATGGAAACCGACCTGATTATGTTCGGGTGTGACCAGACGACGTTTTTTTCCGCCTTCGACCCGCGTTCGTTCCGTTATTTTACCCGCATAGACGTGTTGGACGCCCGACGTGAGGCGCCGCCTCTGCGCTCCTGGTTCAGCCGGCTCGACACGCTGGATTCCACCCTCGTTTCCGTCTTTCTGGAACCCGGCACCCCCTTTAAGGGCATTCTTTCCGATACGGTGCTGGCCAGAAAACTGCTATTGTTAAACGCCAGTCCGGAGCACCCGACCGGCACCGGCTACCCCGTCGAGTCCTGGCCCATCTTGCCTGTCACCGAACTGCTTGGGGCTAGGGATATGTGGGCGTTGCTTGGACCCCGCGTTAAAAATCTTGAAGACCATGGCATTGTGAGCGAACGCATTCGTGCGCTCGAGACGCGAGGGCATGCCCTGTTGGCCGAGGCCCTGGCCGCCCGGGACGCCCACCGCTTCGAAGCCATGGCCACGGCCGCCCGGGCCAGCTGGGCGCTGGCGGTACGGGTGTACAATGATGTGGAAAAGACCCAGCGGGACGTGCTGCTTGGCGTGCTTTTTTATATCGCCCTGTTTATTCCCTTCGCCTACTGCGTGGAACGGGTCGTCTGCAACTTCGCCGATATCCACAAGCGTATTGCCGCTTTTCTGGCCATTTTGACCACTGTTATTACCGTGGTCTATCAGGTCCATCCGGCTTTCAAACTTACCTATAGTCCGTTGGTGGTCATCCTGGCGTTTTTTATTCTGGGACTTTCGGTCATGGTGGCGGCCATTATTTTTCTGCGGTTCGAGCGGGAGATGACGGCCCTGCAAAAACGGGCCTCCCACGTCAAGGTTTCCGAAATCGGGGGAATGCGGGCCTTTGCCGCCGCTTTTGTCATTGGCGTGAGCAATCTGCGTCGCCGCAGGGTGCGCACGGCCCTGACCTGCCTGACGCTTGTCATCCTCACGTTCACTATCATGAGTTTTACAAGCGTCAAATCCACCCGGGAAGAGGGAGCGACACGTCTTGCCGCCCGCGCCCCCTATCAGGGTGTTTTGTTGCAAAATATTGGCTGGCGCTCCCTGCCGCCCGAGGCGTTGTCGGTGGTGCGCGACGCTTATGGCCAATCGGAGGAGGTTGCGCCGCTGGCCTGGCTTGAGTTGCCGGAAAAGACCCTGTCACCGACGACAGTGGCCAGGGTTGGGCAACGGACTGAAACCGTGCAGGGCGTTATGGGGCTTACCGCTGCCGAAGCGGAAATCGGTCGTATGGGTGGCGTATTGTCCGATGGGCGTTGGTTTGCCCCCGATGAGCGCGACGTCGTTGTTGTGCCGCGTCCCATGGCCGACCGGTTGGGCGTGGCTCCGGGCGACAGCCTGACATTATTTGGCCGGCCGTTTACCGTCGTTGGGATCTTTCACAAAAATGCCCTGGATGCGCGACTGGATTTGGACGGCGAACCCATGACGCCGGTGGTTTTCCCCTCCGAGGCATCCATAGAAGTGTCCGAGGCCGAAAAAGAGGCTGTGGATTCGGGCGAGGACATAAAAACCCTGCAAAGCCGTTATCAGCATATTGACGACGACCTGACGGTAATTGTGCCCTATGACACGTTGCTTGGGCTTGGCGGTCAGCTCAAGTCGATAGCGGTGGCCCCGCCGGTCAACCGACTGGTCATGGGGAAAGCTGCCGCCGGTGGCGGACAGGCATTGGCCACGGAACTGGCTGATCGGTTCGGGCTGACTCTTTTTTCCGGCGAGCCGGGCGGAATCTTTGTGTACCATGCCGCCGATGCCTTAAATTACGCAGGGGTGCCGAATATCCTTGTCCCGCTGGTCATTTCGATCCTTATTGTCCTTAATACGATGATTGGAGCGGTGTACGAGCGCAAACGGGAGATTGGGGTGTATACGGCCGTTGGTCTTGCGCCTTCCCATGTCTCGTTTCTCTTTATCGCCGAAGCCTTGGCGTTTGCCGTCATAAGCGTCGTTCTGGGATATCTTTTGGCTCAGGCGGCGGCGGGAGTTTTTTCCGGCACCTGGATTTGGGCCGGTATGACCGCCAATTATTCGTCCACAGCCGGCATTGCCGCCATGCTGCTGGTCATCGGTGTGGTGTTGCTTTCCGTCATCTACCCCTCCCGGCTGGCCGGGAAGATTGCCATCCCCGACGTCAACCGGTGCTGGAGCCTGCCCGCTCCCATAAATGGCGTGCTGCGCACCCGGTTGCCGTTTTTGGTCAAGGTGCGCGAACAGGAGTGCGCTGGCGGCTTTTTGTACGACTATTATGAAGCCCACCAGGATGTCTCACATGGTCTTTTTTCCACGGGGGACGTGGATTACGCCTTCGAATGTCCCTGGGACGCGCCTGGTGCGGCGCCCCATCCCCGGGAGCGACACCCGGAATTTTGCGATTTGCAGGCTTGCATGCATCTGCACGGGACGGTCTGGCTGGCGCCGTTTGATTTTGGCATCAAGCAGACCGTAAGCATCTTTTTTATTCCGGCCCTGGATACGCCGGGCTACATGGAGATTGATGTGGAGCTTTCCCGTCTGGCCGGCGAAGCCGGCATGTGGAAGCGGCTCAACAAGGGATTTGTTAACGATTTGCGCAAGCAACTGCTGGTGTGGCGTTCTCTGGAGGAATCCACGCGGACGTCGTATGAGGACAAAGTGATACAACGCTATACGACCCGGCTGCACGACGGCGAATCGGTCGAAGAGGGGCGGGCATGACGCCGCAGGGCATCCGTTTCCGGGCGGTGGCTCTGGGGATTGGCCTTGGGCTTTTGGTGTGCGCCGCCACGCCGCTTAACAACCTGTATTATGGCGCGACGCCGCTTGGCGGTGGGCACTTTCCCCTGGCGCCGTTTTTCCTTTTGGCCTGGCTGACAGTCCTGGCCGCCGGGCTGGGTCGGCTTTTTCGTGGGCGGTCCTGGCTGACCGGCACGGACCTGCTTGTTTGCTGGATGCTTATGGTTCTGGTCTCGGGCGTGGCCCATACTGGTCTGGCCCGCACGTTTTTTATCAACCTGACTGCACCCTTGCATTTCGCTACCGAGGGCAATCAATGGAACGCCATGCTGGGGCCTCTTTTGCCCAAAGGCTGGTATCCCACGGATCCTGAGGCGGTGGAGACGCTGTATAATGGCTTGGCGGGCGGTTATGCCATGTCCTGGGGTCAGGTTGTGGCGGCTATTCCCTGGAAGGCCTGGGCCGGGCCGTTGGCGACATGGGGCGTCTTTATCGGCCTGTGCTATTTTGTCCTGTTGTGTCTGACCAATCTTTTTTCCCGACAGTGGATCTCCAATGAACGCATGAATTTTCCGCTTCTTCGTCTGCCTCAGGCGCTCACTGGGGCTGTGGACGAAGGCGGGCTGGCCGCTTTTTTGACGGATCGTTTTTTGCTGTGCGGCCTGCTGTGCAGCGTCGCGCTGCATACTATAAACGGCATTGCCTTTTATGACCCGTCGGTTCCTCAGATCCCGACGCTTCTTCTGGCCGGACCCTATTTTCCCAAAAATGGCCTTTTTTCGGGATTTACCAAGCTGAAGATTTATTTTTATCCGGCGTTTATCGGATTTGCCTATCTGACCTCTCGTCAGATTTCGTTAAGTTTTTGGCTGTTTTTCCTCCTTGGCGGTCTCGCGTATGGCGTGTTTGACGTGCTTGGCCAACAGACGCCGGCCTCGGCTCTTGGGGTGACGTTTGGACCGACCCTGACCATGCCCGAGGAAACGCAGATGATCGGGGCGTATGGCGCTTTTTTTCTGTTTTTGCTCTGGCTGGCCCGACATCATTTGTGGGACACAGCCAAAAATGCCGCACGGTTGCGGTTTCGAGGGCCCGACGAGGCCGAATGGGTGGGGGCCCCTTTTTCGTTTTGGGGACTTGTGCTTGGCGGTGGGGCGCTTGTGGCTTGGAGCATGTCGTTTGGCATGCCGCTGGCCCAGGCCGTGTTGCTCCTGGGCGCTTTTTTCATGGTCATGCTTGTGGCCAGCCGTATCATCTGCCAGGGCGGCATCGCCTATTTTACGCTCACTGCCGCACCGACGGATGGATTGTTCGCCTTTTTGGGCACTGGGATTTTCAGCCGCGTGACCATTTTAATGGCTGCGGTCATGCAGAAAATGCTGTTTGTCGATCTGCGCGAATCGCTTTTACCGTCGCTATTCCAGGCAGCCAAGGTGGGAGAGGGCAAACGACCCAAGCCGCTCTATCTGGCCGCCATTATCTGTGCCCTCGCCGCCGCCGTGGCGGTGTCGTTTCTGGCCATGTTGGCCGTTTGCCACAAGTACGGCCTGCGGGATCTGCAAGTCGATTGGGAAACCCAGACCGTCACTACGACCTATGAAAATGTGCAGCGCCTTCTTGAAGCCCCGGCCGGGACGAATGCCACCATCATCGGGTTTGCCCTGGTTGGGGCCCTGGTCATGTGCGCCCTTGTTGGTGCGTACCAGCGTTTTTATTGGTGGCCGATCCACCCCCTTGGCTATCTGACCATGTATTCCTCGGCCATGCGGATTTTGTGGTTTTCCTTTTTTCTGGGCTGGCTCTTTAACCATCTGACGATCCGCTATGGCGGCGTCATGCTGTTTAAACGGGTGCGACTGCTTTTTATCGGGCTTATTCTCGGGGATTTTTTAATGGGGGGCGTGTTCGCCCTGATCGGACTGTGGACCGGGCAGAGCTATCTGGTGCTGCCCAACTAGCGGTGCATTCCGTTTGAGGACGCGCTGATGTACGACGACAAAGAGTTGGCCGAATACCGGGACCTGCTCCCGGCTCCGACCCACTTCGAAGAGGGCTTCGATTGGAAGACCATCGTCGGAGCGGTCTTTATCGGCTTTCTCATGATGCCGGGCAGCATGTATTTGCAACTCGTCATCGGTACCGGCATCGGTCCGGCCGCCCGCTGGGTCACCATCATCCTCTTCGCCGAAATCGCCAAGCGCGCCTATACCGAGCTCAAACAGCAGGAAATCTTTCTGCTTTATTACATGGCCGGCGCGGCCATGGCCTCGCCGTTTCACGGTCTGCTTTGGAGCCAATATCTGGTGCAGTCCGACGCGGCCAAGATGCTGGGCCTCACCGAGCTTATCCCGACCTGGGTGGCCCCGGGCCCGGACTCGGATTCGTTGCTGACGCGGACGTTTTTCCACCGTGACTGGCTGGTGCCGATCCTGTTGCTCATAGGCTCCCAAATTGTGCAGCGGATCGACCATTTCGGCCTGGGCTACGCCCTGTACCGCATCACTTCCGATGTCGAAAAATTACCGTTTCCCATGGCTCCGGTCGGGGCGCTCGGCACCATGGCGCTGGCCGAATCCACCGAAGATCGCAAATCCGGCTGGAAATGGCGGATCTTTTCCATAGGCGGCATGATCGGGTTGGTTTTTGGGGCGCTCTATGTGCTTTTCCCGGTGGTGTCGGGACTTGTTTTCACCGAGCCGGTCAGTTTGTTGCCCATTCCCTGGGCTGATTTCACTCGTAATACCGAAGGCTGGCTGCCGGCCGTGGCCACCGGTATCCAGTTTGATCTGGGCTTGGTTTTTACCGGTATGGTTCTGCCGTTTTGGGCGGTCATCGGCGGGCTGGTCGGACTGCTCATTACCATTGTCGCCAATCCGATGCTTTATCACCAGGGCATTTTGCACCGTTGGCGGCCGGGTATGGGCACGGTCGATACCGTATTCGCCAACAACTTCGACTTCTACATGTCCTTTGGCATCGGCCTGGGGTTGGCCATCGGCGTCATTGGCTTGTGGCAGGTGGTCAAATCCCTGCGCAAGGGCGGAGTTGGCAGCGCGGCCTACAAGGCGCTTTTTTCCACCAACAAGGCGCGCGGCGACATCAATTTCTGGGTATCCATCGCCATCTATGTGTTTTCCACCCTGTGTTATATCAGCCTGTGTCTGTTCCTTGTACCGCAATTCCCCTGGCTTTTTTTCGTGCTCTACGGGTTTGTCTACACGCCGGTCATCTCCTACATTACGGCCCGAATGGAAGGCATCGCCGGTCAGTTTGTGAGTTTGCCCCTGGTGCGCGAGGCTAGCTTTATCGCCGGAGCCCGTTTTTTTGGGTATCAGGGCATCGAAATCTGGTACGCCCCCATCCCCATTCATAACTATGGCAAGGCGACGGTGGATTTTCGGGAAATCGAACTGACCGGAACCAGTCTGCGCGGCATCATCAAGGCCGAAATTGTGGTCTTTCCCGTGGTCATGGTGGCCAGTCTGCTCTTTTCCCAGTTTATCTGGCAACTGGCCCCCATTCCGTCAGCCAGCTATCCCTATGCCCAGGAACTCTGGCACTTGCAGGCGCTTAATACGCTGCTCATGCAGACCGCCACCCTTGAGGGCAATTCGCTTTTTTTCCAGGCCTTAAACGGCTGGTATGTGACCGCCGGCCTTGGACTTGGTCTCGGCGCGTATGTCCTGCTCATGATTTTCGGCCTGCCGGTGCTGCTGGTGTACGGCATTGTCCGGGGCATGGGGCAAAGCGTGCCGCATGGCTTGATTCTCGAAGTGGTCGGAGCGTTGGTTGGGCGATTTTATTTTCTCAAGCGCTACGGGAAACGGTGGCGGCAATACGCGCCGGTACTGCTGGCCGGTTTTTCCTGCGGCATGGGGCTGATGGGGATGTTTGCCATGGGGGCGACACTGATTTTGAAGTCGCTTGGCAAACTGGCCTATTAGGGGGAGGCCCGGTTGGGCCAGGGACCTTTGACTGGGGATGGAAGGTCTCGTGTTATTGCTTGCGCTCTGGCTGAGTCTGATCTATAAGCTTTGGTTTCGCGTTGGATCTCATGCGTCCGACCGCCAGCCGGTATGGGGCGTTTCCCCCTTGACTCGGCGAATAAATGTCTTACCAGGGGAGCGAAACGCGCCCCGGCCGAACGCTTATTGCTTCCAACGTGCAAGGAGAACCGCATGGCGCGTATTACCGTTGAAGATTGCCTGGAAAAAATCAACAACCGTTTTCTTATTGTGCAAATGGCCATCAAGCGGGTTCACATGTATCGCGAAGGATACGAACCGCTGATCGATTGCAAAAACAAGGAAGTGGTCACCGCGCTTCGTGAGATCGCCGCTGGCGAGGTTTTGCCGGCCGAACCCATTGTGGAAGCAGGCGTGCTGCTGCCCGAAAACGAATAGTGGTATACAATGCCCCGGGATTATTACGAAGTACTCGGCGTTGAACGCAACGCCGATGATGAGACGATCAAGAAGGCCTACCGCCAGATGGCCTTCAAATACCATCCTGACCGTAACCCAGACGATCCCGAGGCCGAGTCCAAGTTCAAAGAGGCGGCCGAGGCTTACGAGGTGTTGCGCAATGCGGAAACCCGGGCCCGGTATGACCGCTTTGGGCATGAAGGGCTTGGCGGCAACGGCTTTGGCGGTTTTGGCTCCACCGATGACGTTTTCAGCGCTTTTTCCGATATTTTCGGGGAGTTTTTCGGCTTTGGCGGACGGACCGCCTCCCGAGGGCCACGCCCTCAGGCTGGGAACGATCTGCGTTATGACCTGACGGTTTCCTTCCGCGATGCGGCCAAGGGCACCGAGGTCATGCTCAAGATCCCCAAAGACGTCCAATGCCATGTCTGTAACGGCACAGGCGCTGAACCGGGAACCACCGCCGAGACCTGCAAACAGTGCAATGGCACGGGGCAGGTTATCCAGAATCAGGGATTTTTCCGTATCGCCGTGACCTGTCCCATCTGCCGGGGGGCTGGCAAAGTGGTGACCTCGCCGTGCAAGGAATGTCGGGGCCGGGGGGTGACGCGTCAGGTCCGTGAACTGAAGGTTCGCGTTCCGGCCGGCGTGGATGACGGCAGCCGTCTGCGGTTGCGGGGCGAGGGCGAAGCCGGTTTGCACGGTGGCCCTCCAGGCGATCTGTATGTCATTTTGCATGTGGAGCAGGACAAGGTCTTTGATCGTCAGGGGCAGGATTTGGTGCTTCGGGTGGAGCTCAGCTTCGTGCAGGCGGCGCTTGGCCATAAACTTGAAGTTCCGACGCTTGACGGCCATGAGATCATGGATATCCCCAAGGGGACGCAAAGCGGCGAAGTCTTTTCCATCCGTGGGCTTGGGCTTCCCGCGCCTGGAACCAACCATCATGGTGACCTGTTGGTCGAAGTTTCCGTGGTCACGCCACGTGGACTGACCAAGAAGCAGGAAGAGCTTTTGCGCGAGTTCGAGAAGCTCGACGAACAAAAGCCTATGGAAAAAGTCAAAAGCTTCTTCCGTAAGGCCAAAGAGGCCATTGGAAACTGATATGGGGAAATATTTGGGTTTTGCGCCGTTGGCGCTGGCTTTGGCGTTGGTGTTGCCGGGCGCGGCGTTTGCCGATCCGACCCAGGATTATAATGAGGGTATGAATGCCGCCACGAAAGGGGATATGGATACAGCCATAGCCGCCTTCACCCGGATCATCGAAGCCAATCCCCCCATTGAAGCCAAAAATCTTGCCGTCACGTACAATCTGCGTGGGATGTGCCACGATACCAAAAGTGAACTGCAGCAGGCCTTGGACGATTATAATAAGGCCATTGCCATTGATCCCAAGTTGGCCGAAGCCATCGGCAACCGGGCTTTCGTATACATGAAGCTCGGCGAGATGGACAAGGCCAAGGAAGACGCGACGGCGGCCCGACGCATCGACCGCAAGATCAAGGTCCCGGACTTCAAATAGGCAGACTTATGGCTGACGGTTTCACGCATATCGACGCCGAAGGGCATACCCGGATGGTGGATGTCGGTGGCAAGTCCAAGACGCGTCGCCTGGCCATTGCCGGCGGGGAAGTACGGCTTTCTCCCGAAACCATGCGGCTTTTGTCTGCGGCTGCCCTGCCCAAGGGCGATGCTCTGGCTACGGCCAAGATTGCCGGCATTATGGCCGCCAAACGAACGGCGGATTTGATTCCGCTTTGCCATCCACTGCCGCTGGCGTTTGCCGATGTCCGGTTTGTCGTGGATACAGCGACCGCTATTGTGCATATCGAAGCCGAAGCTTCGACCACCGCCGAGACAGGTGTCGAGATGGAAGCGCTGACGGCTGCTTCAGTTGCCGCGCTGACCATTTACGATATGTGCAAGGCCGTGCAAAAGGATATCGTCATCAGCGAAATCAGGTTGCTCTATAAATCCGGAGGCAAATCCGGCACGTTTGTTTCACCGTATTGGCCCAAGGATCGGCCATATCCGGACGCCTAACCGCCACCCGTCTACAATGTTCAAGCCCGGAAGATGTTCTCTTCCGGGCTTGTTTTTTCCCATCACGGGGTCCGGGGGGATTATCTCCCCGGTGGGGTGCAGGGGCAACGCCCCGCTTCTCCCCTTTTCCCCTCTCCCTATTCTACTTTCCCCATCTACCAAACACTCCGTACTTTGACGCCGCGGGCGGCCATATGGTCTTTGCACTGCTTGATCGTGTATTCGCCATAGTGGACGATTGAGGCGATAAGCGCCGCCGAAGCCTTGCCGATGGTCACCGCGTCGGCCATATGATCCGGATTGCCGGCGCCGCCCGAGGCGATGACCGGAATGGTCACGGCTTCGCTTATAAGGCGGGTGAGATTGAGTTCATAGCCGGTTTTGGCGCCGTCGGCGTCGATAGAATTGATACAGAGTTCGCCAGCTCCGAGGGCCTCCACGGTTTTGGCCCATTCGAGCGCGTCGAGGCCCATGGGCTTACGACCGCCATGAATAACGACTTCATAACCGGACGGGATTTTTTCCGAAACCGGCATCTGCTTGACATCCATGCCGACCACCACACACTGGGAGCCGAACGCGGCTGCGCCTTCGCTTATGATGTCCGGATTTTTGACGGCAGCCGAATTGACCGAGATTTTTTCCGCGCCGGCCAGGAGTACCGCCCGCATGTCCTCGACGGTTGCGATGCCGCCGCCGACCGAAAAGGGGATGAAAATCTGGCTGGCCACCTTGTCGACCACGTCGAGCATGATGCCCCGGCCTTCGCTTGAGGCCGTGATGTCGTAAAAGACCAATTCGTCCGCGCCGGCTTCATAGTAGAGGCGGGCGGTCTCCACGGGATCGCCGATATCCACGTTCCCCTTGAATTTGATGCCCTTGGTGAGCTTGCCGTTGCGAACGTCGAGACAGGGAATGACGCGTTTGGAAAGCATGACTTAGGCCTCCCGGCAGTACGTGGCGAAATTGCGGAGAAGGGCCAGACCCGGCCGACCACTTTTTTCCGGGTGGAATTGCACCGCCCACAGTCCTTTGCGGCCATGCATCGAACAAAAGGTCAGGCCATAGTCCGTGACCCCGATGATGTATTCGGCCTTGGGCACGGGGTAGTAGCTATGCACGAAATAAAATTCGGATTCAGGCGGGATGCCGTCGAAGAGTTCACACGGTTTTTCCAGTCGGATTTGATTCCACCCCATGTGCGGAATGCGGATCGGGCTTCCGTCCGGTTCGGTCAGAGTGGGGCTGAACATGGCGCATTCCCCGGGGATGACGCCAAGCGCCTTGGTGTCATTTTCCGGGCTGTAGTCAAGCAGGATTTGGCAGCCGACACAAATGCCGAGCAAGGGTTTTTCGGCTGCTATCTGTTGCCGTAACAGCGTGTCGAGCCCGGTGGAGGTCAGTTCGTGCATGGCTTGACCGGCAGCCCCCACCCCAGGGAAAATGATGCCTGAGGCGTCGGCGATGATCGCCGGATCAGCGGTTATGCGGCAGGGAATACCAAGATGATCCAGGGCGCGGCGCACGCTGGTTTGATTTCCGGCCTTGTAGTCGAGGATGGCAAGCATGTCGTTCTCCTTAAGGAGCCAGGGCTTCGCCCGGAATCCGCCGGGGCGGATAATTCCCCCCGGCCCCCCTTGCTAGGGGAGGGGGAATGCGGGAATACTACGGCAATCGGCCACGTGGCGTATGCCCGATTTCGTAAAAAGCGGTTGTGAACATTTTAGGCATTTTTGGCAAGGGAGACAGGCATGATCATTGTCACCGGCGGGGCCGGATTTTTGGGAAGCGCCCTGGTATGGGGCCTTAATGTCGCCGGCCGGGATGACATTTTGGTGGTGGATAATCTCGGTTGTAGCGAGAAGTGGAAAAATTTGGTCAATCGCCGTTTTGTCGACTATCTGCACAAAGATGTCTTTCTCAAAGCCCTCTCCGGCGGCGGCGATCCTTTTGGGGTGGAGGCCGTGGTGCATCTGGGGGCCTGTTCTTCCACCACGGAGACCGACGCCGACTACCTGATGCGCAACAATGTCGCCTATTCCAAAGTGGTGGCCCGGTATGCCCTTTCGCATCAGGCCCGGTTGATTGTCGCGTCCTCGGCGGCCACCTATGGGGACGGGGCCCAGGGATTTGACGACGATCCGGCCCGTCTTGACGGGTTGAAGCCGCTTAATATGTACGGCTATTCCAAGCATCTTTTCGATTTGTGGGCAAGGCGGGAAGGGCTGTCGGGCCAGTTGGCCAGTCTGAAGTTTTTTAATGTTTACGGCCCGAATGAATATCATAAGGACGACATGCGGTCGGTGATCTGCAAGGCCTTTGCCCAGATTACGGCCACGGGACGGTTGTCCCTGTTCAAATCCTACCGGTCCCAATATCCAGACGGCGGACAGATGCGGGATTTTCTCTATGTCAAAGACGCCGTGGCCGTCATGGTCTGGTTGCTGGAACACCCGCAGACCGACGGTATTTTCAATGTGGGATATGGCGTCGCCCGGACATGGAACGATTTGGCGGCGGCGGTTTTTGCGGCAATGAAACAGCCGGTTGCCGTGGACTATGTGCCCATGCCCGAAACGATCCGGGATAAGTACCAATATTTTACCGAAGCCCGGATGGATCGGCTGCGCCAAGCAGGCTATGACCGCCCCTTTACGTCGTTGGAAGCCGGGGTGATCGATTATGTTCGCGGGTATCTGGCCGGGCCTGACCGCTATTTATAGGCTCTCCAGGTCTTCTCTTCTTTCCTATTTCTTCCCCGCCAAGGGGGCCCGGGGGGAATTATTCCCCCCGGGCGGGTCCAGGGCGGAGCCCTGGCGTGGGGCCATGCCTGTTAGTCGTATTTGACGGCGCTGATTTCCATCAGTTTGTCCAATCGGATGCGCGTTTCAATGCGGCGCATGGTGCCGGTCTTGCCACGCATAACCAGGGAATGGGTGATGGCATGGGAACCGGTAAATTGGACGCCATCCAGGAAGGTGCCGCCTGAAATGCCGGTGGCGGCGAAATAGGTGTCGTCGCTTTTGACCAGCGTTTCTTCGGTGAAAATCCGCTTGCAGTCGAAGCCGCCTTCCAGCAGCCCCCGTTTTTCCTCTTCCAATTGGGGATCGAGACGGGCCATCAGCCGGCCGCCCAGAGCCCGGATGGCGCAGGCCGAAAGGACGCCTTCCGGGGTGCCGCCGGTGCCGAGCATGACATCCACGACGTTTTCCGGATCAACCGCCATGAGCGAACCGGCCACATCACCGTCGGTGTGGAGCTGAATGCGCGCTCCAACCGCCCGGATTTCCTGAATGAGCTTTTTGTGGCGCGGCTTGTCGAGGACGAAGACCACCAGATCGTCCACATCCTTGCCGAGCGCCTTGGCAATTTTTTTGAGATTGTCGCCAACTGGGGCGTCGAGGTCGGCCACATCTTTGGCTTCGGCCGGCACGACCAATTTTTGCATGTAGTAGCTCGGGCCGGGGTTGAACATGGAGCCGCGCGGCGCGATACCGACAACGGAGATAGCATTGGGCCGGCCGTAGGCAAGCAGATTGGTGCCTTCGACCGGATCCACGGCCGCATCAACGGCGATGCCTTGGCCGCTGCCCACGCGCTCGCCATTATAGAGCATCGGGGCCTCGTCCTTTTCCCCTTCGCCAATGATAATGACGCCATCAATGGGTAACGTGTTAAACGACAGCCGCATGGCGTCCACGGCGGCCTGGTCGCCGGAATTTTTGTCGCCGCGGCCGAGCCAGCGCGAGGAACTCAGCGCCGCCGCTTCCGTGACCCGTACGAGATCCAACCCGAGATTTCTATCCGGCGCTTCCATGCAGGACTCCTTTGGAGAACGTGGAGGAGAGACGCAAGGAGCGCGGGGAGGAGATCTTTTTTTACAAAAAATCCCCTCCCCGCGCCCCTCCTCTCGCAAAACGCTCAAGCCTATGGTTTTGGGAATGCAATCCAATGGCGGCCCCGAAAGTCGGGACTTCCGGGGCCGCGTCAAAAACGACAAGCCGGGGTCGCGTCGAAAACGCACCCCGGAGCGCTATTTTTTATCGAAAGCGTCCTTGATCCGTTGGGCCAGATGCTCCGGCGTGAAGCCGTACGCTTCGGCCAGTTTCTCGGCCGGAGCCGAAGCGCCAAAGTGATCCAGACCGAGCACGCGGTCCAGACGGCCGGTGTATTGGCACCACAGTTCGGGACGTCCGGCCTCGGCGGCGAAGCGGAACGGCACTTCCGGCGGCAGCACGGCGTTTTTGTATGCTTCGGGCTGCTCATTGAACAGCTCCATACTCGGCATGCTGACAATGCGAATCGCCAGATCGGGCAGGAGCTTGGCTGCAGCCATGGCCAGAGAGATTTCGGAGCCGGAGGCCAGCACAATGATCTCCGGTTTGCCATTGGCGGCGTCAACGAGCACATATCCGCCATGCTTTACGCCTTCCTTGAGTCCGGGGAAGGCCGCATGGTCGAGGATGGGCAGATTCTGGCGCGTCAGCAGCAGACAGGTCGGCCGGCTGGTCTGGGTCAGGGCGATTTCCAGACAGGCGCTGGTTTCATTGGCGTCGGCCGGGCGCATGACCAGCATGTTGGGAATCAGGCGCAGGGAGCTGATCTGTTCGATTGGCTCATGCGTCGGGCCATCCTCGCCCACGTAGAACGAATCATGGGTGAAGACGTGCAGCGCCGTGGTGCGCTGCAAGGCCGCCATGCGCAGGGCATTGCGTTCATAGTCCGAAAAAATGAGGAACGTGGCTCCGAAAGGAATCAGGCCGCCATGCAGGGCTATACCATTGACGATGGCGCCCATGGGGAATTCGCGTACGCCAAAGCAGAGGTTGCGGCCCAGGCGGTTCTCCTTGGTGAAGATGCCAGTGAGCTGACGGAATTTTTCCGTCTGATTGGAGGGGTCGAGATCGGCAGATCCGCCGACCAGCAAAGGCAATTGGTCGATGAGACCGTTTAAGGCCGCGCCCCAGGCCGAACGGGTGGCCATGGATTTGCCCGGTTCAAACACGGGCCAGGCAAAGGTGCGGTTGCCCGGAGCCCGTTTGATCTGCCGCCAGAGATCCTCGAACGCCCCGTCGTTGGCCAGACGATCTTCCAGCGCGGCGTTCCAGGCTTTGCGGGCGGCTTCCTGGGCCTGGTTGCGGGAATGGAAGTGGTCAGCCACATCCTGCGGCATATAAAAAGTGCGGTCCTCGGGAAGGCCCAGGAGCTTTTTGGTCGCCTTGACCTCCGTTTCAGAAAACGGCGCGCCGTGGGAGGCGCTTTTGCCCTCCATGGTGCTGGAGCCCTTGGCTATGGTGGTAAGGCCGATGATCATGGACGGCCGTTTTGTTTCCGCTTTGGCGGCGTCAATGGCGGCGTGGATGGCGGCGTGGTCGTGTCCGTCAATTTCGATGACGTGCCAGCCCAGGCTTTCAAACAGCATCTTGTGGTTGGCGCCTTCGCAAACGCTCGTCGGACCGGACAGTTGGACCCGGTTTTTGTCGAACAGAACGATTAGACGTCCCAGGCCCCACAGACCGGCCAGTGCGGCCGAGCCCAGGAAAACTGGGGTCTGGACGTCGCCATCGGATGACAGGACATAGGTATAGTGCCCGGCGATGTCCTCGCCCAGGCGGGCGCGCAGCATGGTTTCGGCCACGCCCATGCCAACGGCCATGGAAAAGCCCTGGCCAAGCGGGCCGGTGGTGCATTCCACGCCCGGCGTCTCGTAGTTCTCGGGGTGGCCTGGGGTTTTGCTGCGAAACTGGCGGAAGTGCTCCAGATCCTCCATGGACAGGATACCGCGCAGCTGGAGCAAGGTGTAGAGCAGCGCTGATTCATGCCCGGCCGAAAGCACGAAGCGGTCGCGGCCGAACCACTGGGGATCAGCCGGGTCGAAGCGCAGATAGTCTTTGAAAAGCACATACGCCATATCGGCCGAGGACATGGCCCCACCCGGGTGGCCGGAAGCGGCCTTATGGGTGGCGTCCATGATGCAGCCTTTAATGGCATTGACGGCCTTGACGTCGATGGCGGCGGCATTGGTGGTCATGGAGGAATCCTTGAAAGGAGATCGGTTGAAGGGTTACGCGCCGCAGGAAGGACAGCACGTTTCGATGAGATCCACGCGACGCTGGTGGCGTCCGCCTTCAAAGGCGGTGTCGAGGAAGACGTCGGCGATAGAAGCCGCCAGACCCTGTCCCACCACGCGTTCGCCCAGGCACAGGACATTCGCGTCGTTGTGGAGCCGCGTCATGCGGGCCAGATACTCGTTAAGGCACAGAGCCGCCCGGATGCCGGGGATACGGTTGGCGGCAATCGACATGCCGATCCCTGTGCCGCAAATGAGAATACCAGCTGCTCCGGGCGTTTCGAGAACTTTTTGGCAGACCGCCTTGGCGAAGTGGGGGTAGTCCACACTGGCGGCGTCATTGGGGCCAAGATCCACGACGGTATGGCCGGCAGCAGACATATGGTCGCAAAGCGCGGATTTGAGCGTCAATCCGGCGTGATCGGAACCGATGAAGATGGTTTTGGACATGCAAGGCGCTCCACTTGTTGGCACGTTATATTCAAGCGACCAGTCGGGCTGGATCTTACAGTTCCGGCAGCAGTCCGCCTTCCCCGGGCGTTTCCAAAGAACGGAAGGAAGCATGGGGAGGAACCGGCAATTCCAGGTCGGAAGCCGGATAAGGCGTCTGATGCGGTTGCAGACTCTTGACGCGAAGCGTCAGGGACGCGCCGCCCGGCGTTGTCAAAATGAGTTTTCGGGCGAGCGGTGCAGCCAGTCCCGGCGCAGGTTCGTCGTCTTCAAAGTCCACACGCCAGGGTTCTACACCACGGCCGGTCAGATGTCGCGGTTTTCCTTCGAAGTCAAGGGTGAGTGCGGACAGGCGGGGATCGCCGGAAAAGGCGTATTCGTAGCCGCCGGCCACTTTTTTGGCTGTGCCGTAGTCTCTGGGGGCCAGTTCGCCGAAATGTCCGGAGACGATGGCGGCCAATTCGCGCAGGGTAAAGGGCAAAGGCATCCCGAGGCGCGATGCGCCGGCCTTGGCGTCGACGTGGCTGTAGACAGTGTCGCGTCCGGGAACGTAGGCGGTGAATTCCTGGCTATCCTCACGCAGGTGGGCGTAGGCCCCACCCATGGGCGTGGTCAGATCGAGACGGACCGGGTTGGCCAGATTGCCGTAGAAACGGTAATTGAGACGGCCGCTTTTGTTCTTGTTGACGAAGCTCATGGAACCGGCCAGGGAAAAGGCGGGCGCGGGATCATTTTTGGCCTGATTGGCCAGAAAGGTTTTATAGACGGTTTTGGCTTCATCCGCGACGGGCGATGTGGGGCGGGTGGCGGCGCAACCGGTGGCCATAAGAGCCAGGGCGGTCCACAGGACAACCCGTGCAAGAAGACCGTGGCAACGGGGCATTTACAGGGCCTCCAACTTCTTTTTGACGGCGGTCGGCGTTTCCGAACCGAGTTCAAGGGCGGTGCGATACGCTTTTTGCGCTTCGACCTTGTGCCCGGCCGCAGCGGCGATATCGCCGTAGTGCTCCCAGATGATGGCGTCTTTTACTTTGTGGGCAATGGCCTGTTCTATGGCGGCCAGGGCTTCATCCGCGCGTTTGAGCCGGTGGAGCGTCCAGGCCAGGGAATCCAGAAAGAAGGGGTTGTCGGGCTCTTTTTGCAAGGCCGTGCGGATCATTTCCAATGCTTTATCCAGGTCGTGTCCCTCTTCGGCCAGGGAATATCCCAGGTAGTTGAGGGCGTCGGCATTGGTGGGATCCTTGGCCACAATCTTTTCCATGACGGCTTTGGCTTCGTCACGACGCTTGAGCTTTTCGAGAGCCACGCCGTAGCGATAGAGCATCTCCAGGTCATCCGGCCAGGTCTTGAGTGCGTCTTCAAGGGTTTTGGCAGCGCTTGCGGTATCGCCGGCCTTATCGAGAATGGCCGCTTCCATGCCGATGAATTCTTTTTTGTCGGGGAATCGTTCCCGACCTTCGCGGGCCAGGACCCGGGCTTTGCCCAAGTCATTTATTTCCGAAGCAATCTGGATGCGAAAGCTCAGACTTTTATCATAGTTCGGATTGTTCGTCGGCACCTGGGCCAGGATCGACATGGCCCCCTTGGGATTCTTGTCCCCTTCGTAGGTCAGGACGGCCTTGTAAAAGAGCAGGTCCGGGGCCGAAGGATCGGCCGCTTCGATCATGCCCAAGACTTGGCGGGCCTGTTTGGGATAGCCGCCTTCGACCAGGGCGGACATGGCGTCCAGGAGTTGATTTTTTTCCGGCTGGCCTTCCTGGAGAAGCGAGAGGGCTTTGGTCGGATTTTTTTGCTTGATGGCCAGCCGCACAAGTTTGGCCCGGACTTCCGGCGAATCCTCGCCAAGTGTCAACATCTTGCGGTAGCTCTCTTCCGCGCCTTTGAAATCCCCTTCCTGTTCGAGCAGGCCGGCCAGATCCACCCAGGCGGCCATCAGATTAACGTCCTTTTCTGTCGCCTGACGCAACAGGCGGATGGCGTCCTTGTTTTGGCCAAGCCCGGCGATCGCCTTGCCCATGAGATAATAGATCGTGGCATCGCGGTCGGCCTCGGGAATGCGGCCAAGCAACTCAAGGGATTCCTTGTTTTTGCCGGCATCCGCCAGAAGCGCCGCCAGTTCCTGGGTGGTCGAGGCGTCTTTGGGATGTTTGACCAGAAAATGTTCCAACGTTTTGATGGCCATATCGTTCATACGACGCATCTGATAGGCGTTGGCCAGATAAAAGGCGATTTGTCGGGCGTCGGGGAAGGTGGCCAGGGCTTTTTCCAGGGTGGCGGTGGCTTTTTCCCGCTCGTTTAAGCCCCACTGAAGATTGGCCAGTTCCACAGACAAATCCGGAGAGGGATGGCTTTCGTTCAAATCGGCCAGGATGGCGTTGGCTTCATCCTTTTTTCCCTGACGTAACAGGTCCTGATAGATCAGAAATTGGTAGTTGGTTTCGGCCGAGGGCGTCAGTCCCCGGGCGGCATAGGCCGAGCGGGCGGAACGGCTGGAGGCGCACGAGTTGGACAAAAGACAGGGTAAAAGCACCAGCACGATAAAAAGCGGCAGGCGCGTCGGGAAAAAACGGTTCGTTACGTCTGACATGTCCGGCATCCGATGCGGCGGGCGGGCTCCTTCGTCGGCCCGTGTGCCGACGAAGGAGCCGCTTGGCAGGCCGCTATTCTTCCTTGTGAATCCAATCCGAGGAAAAGTCCTCAATGCGCTTGGAGAGGTGTTCCTTCAGTTTTTCCAAAAGCCGGGCCTCTATCTGGCGCACGCGTTCCCTGGTGATGCCGTATTTGGCGCCGATCTCCCGCAGGGTTACCGGGGAGTCGGAGAGGATGCGGTTGTCGAGCAGGTCGATTTCTTTTTCATTGAGTTTCGGTCGGAGGGTCTGGATGTGCTTGTCAAGCTGATGCGATATCTCATCGCCAGCCAGAATTTCCTCAATGCCCGGGGTCAGGGCCGGCAGAAAGTCCAAACGCGTGGACGTGGAGTCGTCGCCCAGGGTGACGTCGAGGGAAAGATCGTTGCCGCTTAAGCGTTGGTCCATTTCCACGATATCGGATTCCGTGACGTTTAAGGCCTCGGAAAGTTGGGAAGCGCTCGGGTCAAAGCCCATATTCTGGAGACGCTGGCGTTCCTTGTTCAAATTATAAAATAACTTGCGTTGGGCCTGGGTGGTCCCGATTTTGACCATCCGCCAGTTGTCCATGATATATTTAAGGATATAGGCCTTGATCCAGTAGGCCGCATAATACGAAAATTTGATGCCCTTGTCGGGATCAAATTTGGTGACGGCACGCATGAGCCCCACATTGCCTTCCTGGATGAGGTCGAGCACGTTTTGCATCCAGCGGCGCTGAAAGTCCATGGCGATTTTTACCACCAACCGCAGGTGAGAGGAAATGAGCCGGAAGGCGGCTTTTTGATCGCCTTTGTCCCGGACGCGCCGGGCCAGTTCCTGCTCTTCCTCGGGTTTGAGCATGGGAAACTTGCCAATTTCCCGCAGATATAAATGGAGCGGATCGCGCGTGGACAACGAACTGCCCGTCCCCTCGCGAGGGGCGGGAAGCTGGAAGTCATCGGCGGGTTCAAGGTCAATGGGCGCAACGTCAGGATCGTCTGCGCCGTCGAACACTTCAGGCTCGACGGGGTCCAGTTCCGTTTCTTCTTCTGGCGAAATGTCTTGATCGTCTGGATGTTCCATCGGATAATGGCCGGGTTGTATGGTGCGGTCATACCGCTTGGGTTCAGGCGGGCATGAAGGCGTCCGCCTTTTTTGCGCCGTCTCGCATGCCTATCGCACACTGTAAAGTTTTGATTTGTCCTTTTCAATGTTTTTCAGTAGACCGGCCGCGTTTCGACCCGGCTCTTTGGCCGGGCGACAACCGCGAAGGAGACTGCGTGGGCAATTTCAGACAGGCGCTTGGCGATGGCGGCATTCTTATTTTCGACGGGGCCATGGGGACCTTGTTGCAAGGGCGGGGTCTTTCCGCCGGCGAATCCCCCGAACTTTTCGGGCTGACCCATCCCGAGGCCATCATGGCCACGCATCGGGAATATGTCCAGGCCGGCTCCAGGGTCATCACGAGCAATAGCTTCGGCGGGTCGCGCTATAAGCTGCCGGCCGGCGTCGATGTGACGGGGCTTAACCGAGAAATGGCCCGATTGGCCCGCCAGGCGGCCGGACCGGGTGTTTTTGTGGCCGGTTCCGTCGGCCCGACCGGGCATTTCGTCGCGCCGCTTGGCAAGGCGTCGTTGCGCGATCTGGTGGACGCGTTTGCCGAACAGATCAAGGGATTAGCCGAGGGCGGCTGCGATTTGATCGTCGGTGAAACCCATTTTGATCTGGCCGAGGCCAAGGCCGTGATTTTGGCTTGTCGTCAGGTCTGCACGCTGCCCGTGGCCCTGTGCATGACCTTCGAGGGCGCAGCCAGTCTGACCGGATCGAGCCCGGAAGTTTTCGCTGATACCATGGAAAACCTGGGCGTCGACCTGATTGGCGTCAACTGCGGCCAGGGACCCGACGATATGCGCCTTGTCGGCGAGGTTTTTTCCAGACGTCTGGCCACGCCCTTTTTTATCAAACCCAATGCCGGGATGCCGCGGCTTGAAGACGGCCGCACGGTCTTCCCCATGGGGCCCGAGGAATTCGCCGAGAAAACGGCCCGGTTTGCCGATCTGGGAGCCAAAGCCCTGTCCGGGTGTTGCGGGACCACTCCGGCTCATATTGCGGCTTTGGCCAAACGACTCTCCGGTCGGTCCTGGACCCGTTCGGCCGCGCCGGACCGCCCGGTTTTGGCCGTGACATCGCGGGGGATTACGGCGTCGTTGGGCGGGAAGAGCCCCTGCGTCATCATCGGCGAGCGCATCAATCCCACTGGCAAGGCCGAACTGGCCGCCGAACTGGCTGCCGGAGAGTTCGGCAAGGCGTTGGCCTTTGCCGAAGAACAGACCAGGGCCGGGGCACAGATTTTGGATGTCAACGTGGGCGCGCCCATGGTCGATGAAGTGGCCGTCCTGCCCGGACTGGCCATGGAGCTGACCAAGCGCCAGCGCCTGCCGCTGTGTCTTGATTCCAACAATGCCGAGGCGCTAACCGCCGGCCTTTGGGCCTACCCCGGCACGCCGCTTGTCAATTCCATAAGCGGGGAACCGGGGCGCATGGAGCTTTTGGGGCCGATCTGCCGCACGCATGGCGCGCCGTTTATCCTGCTGCCGCTGAAGGGCCGCAAACTGCCGGTCACAGCCGTCGAGCGCATTGGCATTATTGAAGAGCTGCTTTTGCAGACGGAAAGTCTGGGCATCCCCCGGCGACTGATCCTGGTGGACGCCCTGGCCCTGACGGTTTCCTCCAAACCCGAGGCGGCGCTGGCCTGCCTGGAGACCATCCGCTATTGCCGGGAGAAATGGGGGTTGCCCACAGTCCTTGGTCTGTCCAATATTTCTTTTGGTCTGCCGGCCCGGGAACTGATTAATTCCACCTTCCTGGCCATGTGCATGGGGGCCGGACTGGCCGCCGCCATCGCCAATCCCAATGTCGCCCGCCTGATGGAAACTGCTGCCTCGGGCGAGGTCGTACTTGGCCGCGATCCCCAGGCCGGGCGTTTTATCGAGGGCTACGCCGGCTGGAAGTCCAATCAGCCGACGGTGGCCGCAGCCGCCGGTCAGGACAACGGCAGCGATGATGGCAGTCCCTTGCAACAGGCGGTCATTCGGGGACGGCGGGTCGTTCTGGACGGGCTTATCGAGGCCGCTTTGGCCGAGGGGCGGGCTGCTGCCGCCATTTTAAACGAGGATCTCATTCCGGGCATCATGGAAGTGGGCAGACGCTATGAGCGGAAGGAATTTTTTTTGCCCCAACTCCTTGTCGCTGCTGAAACCATGCGGGCCGGCTTCGAACGTCTGGAACCCTTGTTGGCCGAAAATTCCGGTGCCGGGAAGGCCCGGATTATCATGGCCACCGTCGAGGGCGATATCCATGACATTGGCAAGAACATCGTGTGTCTGATGCTGAAAAATCATGGGTTCGAGGTGATCGACCTGGGCAAAGACGTGCCGGCCGCGCGGATCGTGGATGCGGCTGAAGCCCATGACGCCGCTGTTATTGGTCTTTCGGCGTTGATGACAACCACCATGGTGCGCATGGAGGACACGGTGCGCTTGGTGCGGGAACGCGGACTGCGCGCCCGCATCATGGTTGGCGGGGCCGTGGTGACCGAGGCGTTTGCCCGCTCGATCGGGGCCGACGCCCATGCCGCAGACGCCGTGGATGCCGTGCGCCAGGCCAAGGCTCTGGTTGGCGGCGAGTAGGGAAAAAAACGCTGGCGCGCCCTGACTGCTTTGGATTAAACCGGCCGAGACGGCTGCCAGCGCGCGCCGAACATCGTTTGTGGAGGACGCCGTTGCGTATTCGTTCGTTTCTTTTCGTCCTGGCCCTGTTGCTGTCGCTGGCGCCTTGTGCCAATGCCCGGGCTCAGGAGGCTGGTCCGATTACGGGGCAAGCCGTTCTTGACGCCATCGTCGCCGCCCAGGGCAAAGTGGTGGTCATTGATTTTTTTGCTTCGTGGTGCAAACCGTGCCTGATGGAGATCCCCGATTTTATCGAGGCGCGGAAGCATTATCCGAAAGATAAGGTGGTCTTTATCGGCGTTTCGCTGGATCAGGATCAGGGGCAGTATTTGCGCTTTGTCAAACAGACCCCGTTTAACTTTCCTGTGCATCTGGCCGATCCCGATGTCCTGTCCACCTTTGGCGTCAAAATGATTCCCAAGACTCTCATCTATGATGTCAAGGGACAGCAAGCGTTAAACCATGCCGGTTATATGCCTGGCGAGATGTTGCGGCAGGTGGTTGACAGCCTGCTAAAAGACGGCGGTTCATGACCAATTTTTTTATTCGCAAGGCGAGCATTCAGGACGTTAAGCCAATCCATGCACTGCTTATGAACTGCGCCCGGCAGGAGTTCCTGCTGCCGCGCTCCTTCAACCAGCTGTATAGCCATCTGCGTGATTTCTTCGTACTCGCGGAGCATGATGCTCCAGGCATTCGGGGATGCTGCGCGTTGTCGATTTGCTGGGAGGATATCGCCGAGATCCGTTCCCTGGCCGTGGATGAAAACATCCAAAAGCAGGGTTGGGGCGGCAAACTGGTGGAAGCCTGCCTGTCTGATGCCGTGACCCTTGGCATTTTCAAGGTTTTCACCCTGACCTATCGGCCGCACTTTTTCGAACGTCTGGGTTTTGCCCCGGTGGATAAGGAGCGGTTGCCACAGAAGGTCTGGGCCGATTGCATTAACTGCCCTAAATTTCCCGAGTGCGACGAGCACGCACTGCTTATGGAAATGTAGGGATATTCTGGAACATCCAAGACGCAGGGCATCATGGCGTACGAATTGCGCGAAGTCTTTAGTGAGGCGGCGGTGGCCGCCCGTGTGGCCGAGCTGGGTCGGGAAATCTCGGCTTTTTATGCTGGCAAGGATGTGGTCATGGTCGGGGTGCTCAAGGGGGCGCTGCCGTTTATGGCGGATCTGCTCCGGGCGCTCGATTTTTGTCCTGAACTCGATTTCGTGCGCGTGGCCAGCTATAACGGCGGCACGTCTCCGGGGGATCTGCGTTTTTTGACGGATGTTACGACCAACATTACAGGTCGTGATGTGCTGCTCGTGGAAGATATCGTGGACACCGGGCGTTCTCTGACCTATCTCCTGGAGACGCTTGGCCGACGCCGGCCGGCCAGTCTCAGGATCTGTTCATTTTTGGATAAACCGTACCGCCGTGAAGCGGACGTGACTGTCGATTTTGTCGGTTTCCCGGCTCCCCCTGTTTTTTTGGTGGGCTATGGCATGGATATCGAAGAGCGGTTGCGCCGGCTGCGCGGTGTATACGAGTTGGTTCAGCCATAAATGGCCCTGAAATTGCAAGGGAACGGCCAAAAACCGCAACCGGGTGGGATAAAGTACCATGATCGTAAATTGCCCGAATTGCCAGGCCAAGTTCAAGTTGCCCGACGACAAAATCGGCGCGACGGGAGCCAAGCTGCGGTGCAGTAAATGTCGCCAAGTTTTTCACATTGATCCGGTGGAACAGCCCAAACCCGGCGGGCTGACGGATTTCGATTTTCCCGAGGATCTGGCCCCAAGTCCTGCCTCGGCTTCCCCTGTTGCGCCGGCCCAGACGGAGCGTGGCGAGAGTGTCTCGCGGCCCTCCGCCAAGGCCAGCCTGCCGGATGACGAGCCGCCTGACCTCTTTCATTCCGAATCGTACGAGGCTCCGGCAAGTGCGAAAAGGCATAAAAGGGATGTCGACGAGCAGGAAGAACAGGAAGAAGAGCGCGACACCGGTCCGGTCAAGCCGGGCTTTAGCCTGCAGGACGTGGCGGATATCCCTTTGCCGGGCAGCCAGCCGTCAAAAGAACGACGTCGGCGGGTTTTGATCCTGGGCGGCGTCATGCTTCTGGTGCTGATTGGCACCGGGGTCGCCGTGCATTTTCTGGATTTGTGGCCCGGGAAAAAGGTTGCCCCGGATGCCGCCAAGCCGGCGGCCACGGCTCCGGCAACGCCTGAAACGGCCAAACCGGCAGCTCCTGAAACGCCTCCCGGCCCGGAGGCACAAAGCGCCCAAAAGCCTGAAGAGACGGCCAAGGTCAAGGACATTATGCTGCAAAACGTGCGGCAGTATTATGTGTCCAATGAAAAGGCGGGGCAGCTTTTTGTCATTGAGGGCAAGGCGGTTAACAATTTTAAAACGCCCAAGGAAATGATCAAGCTCGAAGCGAGCCTGTTCGATGAAAAGGGCGGCTCCCTGGCTTCCCAGGAAGAATTGGCCGGCAACACGGTTTCCCTGTTTCAGTTGCAGGTCATGAACCGCGACGAGCTGAAAAATGCTCTGACCTCCCAGGTCGGGGTCTTGACGAACAATACCAACATTGCTCCTGGCGCCGACGTACCCTTTTTGATCGTGTTTTTTGATCCGCCTGAAGCCGTCAAAGAATTCGGAGTCAAGGTCGTCGATGCCAAGGATCCGCCCAGGCAGTAATGGCAGCCAAGGCCAAACGGGTTTTTGCCTGCTCGGCTTGCGGGGGCATCTCGCCCACGTGGCGTGGCCAGTGCCCCAAATGCGGGGCGTGGAACACCATGGCCGAGCGGGTGGACCCGGCGCCCCATGCGGCTTGCTCCGAGGGGTTGCCCAACGGCGTACCGACGCCGTTGGCCAGCCATCCTGACGCTGATTTCAAACCCTTTTCGACGGGAATCGCCGGGCTTGATCGCGTGCTCGGCGGTGGATTGACGCCCGGCGGCGCGGTCTTGCTTGGTGGGGAACCCGGCATAGGCAAGTCCACGCTGTTGTTGCAATTAGCCGGTCTGGCCGCTTCCGCCGGTCGCCGGGTTGTGTACGTTTCAGGCGAGGAATCGTTGCCCCAGCTCAAGGCCAGGGGCGAACGTCTGGGCGTTTTGCACGACGCCTTGCTGGCCGCCTCCACCTCCGATGCCGGCGCGGCCGTCGATATCCTTGGAGCGATGCCGGCTCCGGATCTGGTCATTGTCGATTCCGTGCAGACCATGCATATCGCCGGGGTCGAAGGCGCGGCCGGTTCAGTGGCCCAGGTACGGGCCGTGGCCGCTGCCTGTGTCGAAGCGGCAAAGCGGGGGCAGGCCTGTTTGGTGCTTGTCGGCCATGTCACCAAGGACGGCCAGATCGCCGGCCCAAAGCTCCTGGAACATATGGTTGACACGGTGCTCTATCTTGAAGGCGAGCGCCGTCATTTGTTTCGCATTCTGCGGGTGCTGAAAAATCGTTACGGCCCGACCGATGAACTGCTCGTCATGGAAATGCGCGAGGCGGGATTGGCTGAAGTGCCGGATCCTTCCACGTTTTTTCTGGGGGATCGGGATCCGGCCTCGTCTGGTTCCGCAGTGGTCATGGCGGTCGAAGGGCGACGTCCTTTTGCCGTGGAAGTGCAGGCGCTGGCCGCCAAGTCCTTCTTGTCCATGCCGCGTCGGGCCGCGCTGGGACTTGATGTCGGCCGGTTGCATCTCTTGTTGGCGGTGCTGGAAAAGCGTCTGCGTCTTAATCTCGGCCAGACTGATATTTACGCCAAGATTGGCGGGGGATTGAAGATCCAGGACCCTGGTCTGGATCTCGGCATCGCCGCTGCTGTGCTGTCCTCGTTTTACGACAAACCGTTGCCGCCTGGCGCGGTTTTTTGGGGTGAAGTGGACCTTTCCGGCCGGATTCGTCCTGTCGCCAATAACGGGACCCGCCGCAAGCAGGCTGATCGCTTGGGCTACGGCCCGGTGTTATGCTCGGACCCCACCGTACGTAAAGGGGACGGCAAGGTTGAAACCTTGGCGGATCTGGCCCGGTTGCTCTTTGTTACGTCCTGATTCCCATAGGTTTCCCGTCACCCTCTGTCCTTATCGCAATCCCATCTGCTGCCGACCGCTCCTCTAGACGGAAAACGTCTCCTTCATATCCTGACAGAAGCGTGGGGGCTGTTCCCGTGGGAAGCGCTTCAGCCGTCTGTCGGATGCGCCGGGTTTCGGGAGGGAACATCCAGGCTATCGCCAGGGGTGGCATACCGGAACAGGGTGGTGGCCGGGCCGGCCAATCGATCGGCGTAGCGGTCTATGTAGTGCGTGTGGCCGTCGAGATGCATGGGTACGAAGACCCGGGGCGCAATGGCGGCCACGAAGTCAGGTGCGCCGGCCAGACTTGGCAGGCGAGGGTCCATATTGGAAAAAGCGACGTCCACCGGACGTTTTTTGATTTGGGCAAGCGCTCGTCGCCAGGACATCCCGACGGCCCGCGCTGCAATCGGTGACTGCCCCGGCCAGTTCCACAGGGCCAAATCCCCGCCGTAATAGACCGAGAGTCCTTCCTGCGTCGTGATGCGATAGGCCACGCCCTGGTCGTTGCTTTCCATGGCCTCGAGAGTCAGGCCCTCCAGAATCTGCTGGTCCTTTGGAGCCATGACCAGCGTTTGCGGCGGCAGAACGTCGGCGTACAGGTCGGCCACATCGTCGGATACGACAAAATGGCATGAAGCGGCCTGCCGTGTGGCCGCCACAATATCTGGATTGAAATGGTCCTCGTGGGCATGGGAAACAAAGACCGTCAGTGATGCGCCGGCCATGACGGACGCGGCGGCTGCAGCCGCCGCGTCGGGCAGAAAGCTGGGAGATGGGTAGTCGAAAAGCAGGGCCTGCCTGTCCGTCAGCAGGAAAAAACAATTGTGGTGGATATAGACGATCCGGGCCATGGCTACCCGGTTAGGCCACATCCCACTGGGGACCGGCCGGTGTGTCCATGACCGTGACGCCAAGGTTGGCCAACTCGTCGCGGATGGCGTCAGAGCGGGCGAAATCCTTGGTCTTGCGTGCTTCCTGACGGTCGGCCACGAGACTGTCCACCTTGACGGCGTCGATTCCAAGCCGGGCCAGGCGGCAGGCTTTGAGATTCGTCAAAAAGTCCTGACTGTCCCGACCAAAGACGCCGAGAATCCTGCTCCAGACTGCCAGATCCGCCATTATGCGGCGTAAGAGTTCCGCCGTCTCCCGGCTTTTGGCCATGGTTTTGTCCTCCATGAGCCGCCCGGCCAGTCGCATCGCCCCGAACACATGCCCCAAGGCCTGGGCGGTATTCAGGTCGTCATCCATGGCGGCGGTGAATTCTTCCTCGTGCCGGGTCAGCTCCTGGGCAATCTCCGGCGGGAGTTTGGTTTCGGACCACTTGGAGCGGTTCAGGGCCTGTTCCATCTGGGCCTTGGCGGCGTAGATGCGTTTGATGCCCTTTTCCGCTTCGTCAAGACCCTGGTCGGAGTAGTCGAGCGGGCTTCTGTAGTGGGAGGAAACCAGGAAGAACCGGAGGACTTCCGGCAGGTAGCGCTTATAGATATCCCGAATGGTGATGAAGTTGCCAAGGGACTTGGACATCTTCTCGGTGTTGATGCGAACGAAGCCGTTGTGGACCCAAAACCGGCAAAAATCCTGACCGGTCGCGGCTTCACTCTGGGCGATTTCATTTTCGTGATGCGGGAAAATAAGATCCTGGCCGCCGCCATGGATATCAATGGGAAGGCCGAGGAGTTTTTCGCTCATGGCCGAGCATTCCAGGTGCCAGCCCGGCCGACCAGGGCCAAAGGGGCTGTCCCAGACCGGTTCTCCTGGTTTGGAAGACTTCCACAAGGCGAAATCCAACGGATCTTCTTTTTCTTCCCCGGGAGTGACGCGCGCCCCGGAGCGCATATCTTCAATATCGCGGCCGGAAAGTTTTCCATATTCCGCAAAGGAGCGCACCCGGAAATAGACGTCGCCCGAGGGCGTACGGTAGGCATGGCCCCGTTCGATGAGTCGTTCGGCCATGGTCGCCATCTCGTTGATATATTCCGTGGCCCGTGGCGCGGCATCGGGATGCAAAATGCCGAGCTGGTCCATGTCTTCGTAAAAGGCCGCAATATAGCGTTCGGCAATTTCGTGCGACGTGACGCCCTCGGCGTTGGCCTTTTTGATGATCTTGTCGTCTACGTCTGTGAAATTCCGTACGAATTTCACTTCGTAACCGAGATGACGCAGATAGCGCACCAAGACATCGAAAACGACGGACGAACGGGCATGCCCGATGTGACACAGATCATAGGCGGTGATCCCGCAAACATACATGGCAATCTTGCCAGGTTGGCGGGAAACAAAGGATTCCTTGCTCCGTGCCATGGTGTTGAAAAGCTGCATGCCAAGCCTCCCGTGAAAAGTCCCCACCCTTTGCAAAGCGGGTGCGTAAAGTCAAGGGATGAGGATGGAACCGCAGGGAGGAAACCTTTTTTTGTAAAAAAGGGTTTCCTCCCCCCGAGCCATCCACCTTCCTGAAAAATTTTGAGTGCTGTTGCATCGCGATGTGTGTGCGTCCGTAACATCCCCGATTGAGCGTGAATCCGTGAAGACGGGGAGGGGAAGCGTGGGGAATCGGTGCGTCGTTACTGGGCGGTGGCATGCCGCCAACCGGTAACCAGGGTGACAGCCTTGATCCCTTTTTTTTCGCCGGTAAAACCCAGACCCTCTTCCGTTGTGGCCTTGAGATTGACCTGGGATTTGTCCAGCCCCAAAAGCGCCGCCACATTGGAGCGGATAGCCTGTGTGTGGGGGCTTATCTTGGGAATCTGGGCAATGAGGGTCATATCCACGTGGGTGATCTCGAGGCCGTTTTCTTTAGCGAACGTCAGTGTTTCGCTCAAAAAAACGCCAGAGGCCATGTTGTCGAAGGCTGGGTTGGTATCAGGAAAAAGCTGGCCGATATCGCCGCCGCCCACACAACCAAGCACGGCGTCGATGAGTGCGTGCAATAGGACATCCCCGTCGGAGTGGGCCAGAACATCGGGGGCTCCGGCAATGGGGAACCCACCGAGTTTCATGGGGCGAGGCGGCTGTTTGCCCGGATGGTTCGGGTCGGCGTAGCGGTGCACGTCGTAGCCATAGCCGGTAACGGGCGTTGCTGGCGGCGTTTGGGGCATAAGGAGCTGCAAATCCTCGGGATGAGTGATTTTGATATTGTCGGGACTGCCGGGCACGATGTGGACGGGCTTCCCCAGATATTCCACAAGACTGGCGTCATCGGTGACGGTGAAATCCTCTCCGACGCCTGCGAAGGCCTCCAGCAGCAGGGCCTTGTCGAATCCTTGCGGCGTCTGGACAGCGGCCAGCGCGTCGCGTCGCAGGGTCTTGACCACGGTTTCGTCGATGATTTCCTTGATTGTGTCCGTGACGGGCAGGACGGGAATGACGGCGGTGTGCCCATTATCCAGGGCTTCAACGACACGGTGAATCAAAGCCGTATCGACAAAGGGTCGCGCTGCGTCGTGGATAAGAACGCGATTCGCCTCGCGGGGCAGGGCGGCCAGACCGTTTTGCACCGAATCCTGGCGTCGTTGCCCGCCGGTGGCGGTCAGGACGGGAATGCCTGGATTGTGCTTGGCAAGCAGGCCATTCAGTTGGGCTTCAGCCGTAGCATAGTCGGCCGGTGGGAAAACAACCACAATGCCGGCCACCTCCGGACTTTTGGCCAAGGTAGCCAGGGATCGCCAGTAGAGCGGGCGTCCGTCCACTGCAAAAAATTGTTTTTTGACCCCGCACGCGGCAGCGGCCAGACGGGTGCCGGAGCCGGCGGCGAGCAGCACGGTCCACACGGACACGGGGCATCCTTTTGTTTGGGGGTGAAATAAAAAAGGGGAGTCGGTCGATAAGCCGGGTTTTGTTCCCCGGAGATTCCGGGGCGGCTATCATTCCTCTAGGACCGCAATTGCTCACGGCCTCAAGCAACCTACCCGAGGGCACGGCCGGGCCAGCCTTAACGCCCTCCTATTTGGTCTTGCTCCGAACGGGGTATGCCGAGCTTGTCGTGTCACCACGACAACTGGTGGGCTCTTACTCCACCGTTTCACCCTTACCCGCATCACAAGGACACGGGCGGTTTGCTTTCTGTGGCGCTTTCCCGAGATCACTCCCGCTGGACGTTATCCAGCGTCCTGCCCTGTGGAGCCCGGACTTTCCTCCCCGGGCCGAACGGCCCGCGACGATAGCCTGTCCGACTCCCCGCTCTTCCATAAGGCCCTTTTCCCTATTCGTCAAAGGGCGGACTGTTTCTGTGCGGCCTTCCGGGAGATTGCACCGGCTGTCGAGAGAGACAGTTGCCGTATGGGCGTATGTCTTTTTTAGAAATACAACCCACGTGGTTAAAAAGATAAAAGAATCAGGACGGAAAATGCTCTTCGGAACCCGTCTCGGACAGCCGGTTGCGGGGGGACAGTAAAATATTTTTCCGTATCGATTTACTGGAAAGCGCGCCAAATTTTTTCGTTGACCCCGGAAACAAAAAAATAGGCCTTCTCCATCTCTGCGATCCGTTTTGATGCGAACGACAGCGATGCCGTGTGGCAGCTTTTCCTGGGCATTTTGCGGAGTTTTTGCATGGAACGCGGTATGGTGAAAAGACAGCCCGAGAGCGCCACAACGGTCCAGACAACAGGGAACACCGAGAGGAATGGTCTGCGAGTGGTGGTTTTGAAAGGCCTGCTGCCCGGCCTGACCTTGCTTGTTGCCGGTTTTTGTTTCTTGGGTTTGGCCTGTTGTGGTTGGTTCGGTGTGAGACGAGGCGTCTATGCCTTGGGCTGGATTGCCGCTTTTATCGGGATGGCCCTGGCTGTGCGGCAGTTTCCGGTTGTGTGGTCGCGTCGGCGGGCCACGACGGGCATTGTGGCGGCAGGACTGCTGTTGCGGCTCCTTTTCTTATGGTCCTGGCCGGCGGATTCTGACGTCAACCGCTATATCGTCGAGGGGGCTTTGCAGGAAGCCGGTGCCAATCCCTATCAGCTTGCCCCCGGAGATCCGGCGGTGGCTGCGTTGTTGCCGGAAGCGGCCCGGCCTGTCCTGGCCGGCGTCAATCACAAGGAATTATCGGCCGCCTATCCCCCTTTGGCCCAATTGTATTGCCGACTGATCGCCTCCTTCTCGCCGCGACCCAGGGCTTTTAAAATTGCGGCTGTCCTGGCGGATATGGCCACCTGTCTGGTGTTGGCCGGGACTCTGGCCCGGTTGAGGCTCCCGGCCCGGCTGCTTGTCCTTTACGCAGCCAATCCGTTGGTTCTGGTCATGACGGCCGGGGAAGGGCATCTCGATGTCGCGTTGACCCTGTGCCTCGCCTTAGCTTTGCATGCTTTTGCCGGTCAGCGCGCGGGAAGAGGATTCTTTTGGCTGGGCGCAGCGGCTATGGTGAAATATCAGGTTGTGGTCCTTGTGGCTTTTTTTCTCTGCGGTCGAAAGAACCACAAGATCCTGCTGGCGCTTGCGCCCCTGTTGCTTTTTGGACTGTATGCCGCGGCCGGTTGGCGTGTTTTCGATTCGCTTCGAACGTTTGCCGGCTCTATTGCCCATGGCGGCTCATTGGTCGCCGCTTTGTTGCCTTTTTTTCCCCAGACAGCCCCTTTTTTGTCGATGGGACTGGGGGCGTTCCTTTTAGCGGTGGTTTGGTTGACCTTCCAGGATACGCGACGCAGCGGCTTGGTGGCCATGACCGTGGTCCTCGCCTGTCTGCCGATGGTGTACCCGTGGTATGGACTTACGCTAGTCCCCTTGTGGCTGCTGTATCCGGGCTGGGCGTGGTGGTGGCTTTTGACCGGTCTGGGGCTGGTCACCACGCCGACATGGCTTCGGGGCGCCGGGCTTGGCGGCGAAGGATGGCTTTTGGCAATGGTCTGGCTTGGAGCAGGATTTATAGCCGCATTTGGCTGGCGTCGATCGGTATTTTTGGTCCCCGTACGGTGTTTTGTCCCGGTGCGACGCCTTTCCGTAGTGGTACCGACGCGCAATGAGGCCGGGGGATTGGGGCGCTGTCTGGAGGCCGTGACCGGGGCTCTGGGCGCTGCCGTCGATGTGGTGGTGGCCGATGGAGGCTCGACCGATGCCACTGTCGCCGTGGCTTTGGAACATGGGGCGCGGGTTGTGGCGGCGACGGGCGGGCGTGGCGGGCAGATTACGGCCGGGGTGGCGGCCTGTGCGGGGGATGTGGTGCTTGTCGTCCACGCCGACGCGTTGTGCCGACCGGGGGTGGGGGATCGGATTTTTCAGGCGCTTAATGCCTGTCCCGAAGCGGCCGGTGGCGCAGTCGGCATGGATTTTCAGCAGACTTCGCCGGGGCTTTGGATCCTGGCGCGTCTTAACGCCTTGCGGGCCTGGACAACCGGCATAAGCTTTGGCGATCAGGGGCAGTTTTTCCGCCGTGAAGCCCTGGCCCTGATGGGCGGATTCCCGGCGATGGCCTTGATGGAAGATGTGGAACTGGCGTTGCGCCTGCGGGCCGTTGGCGAAACCGTCCTGCTTGGCGGTGGGCTGACGGTTTCCGGGCGACGGTGGATCGGGACGGGATTTGGCGGCAAAGTGGCCGGCGTGCTCCGGCTGTTCATCGGCTATCTGGCCGAACGTCGTCTGGGGCTGTCCGACCCGACGGGCTGGCGCTATTATCGTCTTTATTACGGTCCGCTGCCTCACCAGACGGAAGAATAGGCCAGTGGGGCCAGATTCCAGGAGCGGCCGTAGACATGCACCTGTCTGGTCGGCTGGCCCGAAGGCGTCACGACGATTCCACCGGCATGAAGCCAGCCGAGCAGGCCGCCGGCCATATTGCGGACAGGCACCCCTTGTCTGGTCAATTTTTCGGCCATGACGCCACTGCGGTAGCCTATGGTGCAGTAGGTCACTGCCGTTTTTCCTGCAAAACGTCCGGGATCCGCCAGATAGTCCGGTTCGGAAACGGCTCCGGGCAGCGTGGAGACCGCTTGTTCTTCCGGACTGCGGGTATCAATGGGCACAAGTTTTTCCTGCCGCCACAAGGTCAGGGCTTCTTCCGGAGTAATTTCGGGTGCATCGGGAAAATCTTTTTTATACCCGCTATACAGCGCCCAAACCCGGGCCTTGCGACTGGCGTCATCGGCCGGCGGCCGGGAACAGGCAATGGGAAAAAACAGGCTTGCAGCAACGAGGAGAAGCAGGGAAAGGGTGGCTGGGCGTTTGTCCATATCAGCGTCGTGTCTCTGTCATGGCGTTTTCGTGATCTGAAGACGGAGCTGTCTGCCGCCTCCAGCGGCAGTTTTCGAGGAATCAGGCCCCGCTAGGACGATTTTTCGGACCGGATAGGCAAAAGGCCAGTAGCCCTATGACTATGATGAGAGTGGCCAAAAGCAGCAGATACTCCATGGCCGCCTGCTACCATTCCCGGCGGCATCCGTCGATGGGGTGCACAAGACGAGCCGCCGGGGAGAGAGATGACAGAGGCGGCGAAACGATCTATTGACCGGCAAAACGAGCGCCGCCAGTACGGCGCCTTTGGAGGACTCATGCGCAAATGGAGTTGGTTGGTCGTGGCCGCCGTGCTCGCGTTCGTTGCCCGTCCGGCCTTGGCCGAAGATGACGTGGAACGGGTGCGCACGGTACTGCGCGAACATCCTGAAATCGTGCTGGAAGCCATTAAGCAGCAGGGACCGGCTGTGCTTGAAGTGATCGAAAGCACTGCCCGCTCCCGGCAAAAGGATCTGGAGCGGGCTCGTTTCGCCAAAGAGCTGGCCAAGCCGCTGCGCCCGGCCCTGGAGAGTGGACGAGCTGCTCTTGGACCGCAAAACGCGCCGGTGACCATTGTCGAATATTCCGATTTCCTGTGCCATTTTTGCGCCCAGGCCGCCGGAACCATAAAAAAATTGGTGCAAAATCACCCCAATGACGTGCATTTGATCTTTAAGCATTTTGCAACCGGGAAAAATGATGTCCGGGCGTCGCTTTTCTTTGAAGCCCTGAATCTTCAGGATCCCAAAAAAGCCTGGGCCTTTATGGATGCGGCCTTTGCCAAACAAAAGGACGTGTCGGAAAAGGGCGACGAGGCGTTGACCGCCATCGCCAAGGAAGTCGGCGCGGACATGAAGCGGCTGGCTGAGGATGTGAAGCGCAAGGATTTGGCCGACCGCGTGGCGGCCGACGTCAAAGAGGCACGGGATTTCGGGTTTGAGGGCACGCCGGTGTTTCTCATTAACGGCGCGGCCGTTCGCGGCGCTGTTCCTCTCGATATCCTGGAGGAATTCGTTGGCGTGGCGGCCAATCCTCCCAAAGAGGCTCCTGCCCCGGCCAAAGCGCAATAAGTGTGGGGGAATGGACGTCGCTTCGGCCCGGAGCTTGTCTTCGGGCCGAAGCGGGCCTATGTTCAGGATTAAAAGGCCGATAACCGCAGGAACCGGGATCGCGCCATGCCAAGCGTCAGACAAATACTGGTCCAAAATGTTATCAAGACCATTCCGGTAGGGCTGCTGGTCATCGGCCCAAAAGGTAATATCATGGCCGCCAGTCCTTCGGCCGCAGTCCTTTTGGGAATGCCGCTGGAAAGCCTTGAAGGACGGGATTGGAAGACGCTGTTACGGTCCGATTCGAGCAATGAGCACTTTAATCGCAATCTGACCGGCGCCGTGGAACGCGGCCAGGCCTTTCGCCATTGTCTGGTCGACTATCGGCGTCCCGACAACGAAATGCGGCGGTTTTCCATTACCGCCTCCTGTCCGGAAAACGAGGGCAAACGGATCGGCGTCACGTTGCTTATTGATGATGTTACGGCGCTGTATCGTAGCCGGGAACGGGAAAATGCCGTCTTGCGGGAGAAAAACCGCCTGCAATACGACATGATCGAAAGTCTCAACAATCTGGCCTTATCTGTCGCCCATCAGGTCCGCAATCCAGTCGCCACCATTGGCGGCTTTGCGCTGAAGTTGCTGCGCGAGCACAAAGAACGACATCTTTCGACGGAATGTCCGGACATTATTTTTCAGGAAGCCCGCCGTCTGGAGGATCTGGTCGGGGCGGTGGTGCGTCTTGCCTCGCTGCCACATCCGAGGCTTTCGGCCGTTAATTTGAAAACGCTGGTCGAGGAGGCCGTCAGCAAGGCCTCTGAAGCGGCCGTAGCCCTCCATACACATGTGGATTTTGCGCTTTCGTTGGAGGAAACCGAGATTGTGGCCGATGCAGCCCTGATCGGGTCGGCGCTTGATGAAATCTTGCTGAATGCCGTGGAATTCTCCGGCCGCGATGCCGTCCGGGTGACGGTCTCCATGACCCACGGTGACGGCGGCGTTGTTTTGCTTGTAAGCGACGACGGCCCCGGCGTGCGGCATGACCTGCGTCCCTTCGTATTTGATCCTTTTTTTACCACCAAGGCGCGTGGCGCCGGTATCGGCCTGACGCTTGCCCGCAAAGCGATCCTCGAACACAATGGCGAGATTGAAGTGCGTGATGCAGTGAACGGCGGCACACTGGTGGCCATACGTCTTTTCGATACACCTGAAGAAGGACTCGGCCGGGAAGCCTTTCATGGGCCTCTGGGGCTGGATGTACGGGAACTTAAGACCAAGGCCCGGGAACTTGGTCTCGATATTTCCGGTCTGACCACCATTGACGCCGTGCGCGCCATACAAAAACGTGAGGGGTTCGCACCCTGTTTCGCCTGGGGCGTGCATGATCGTTGCGGGCAGGCTTTTTGCGCGTTTCGTCGGGAGTGTGTCAAAACCATGCGGATCGACGCTGGTCGGCGTATTGTCTATGAGGGCTCCTAACAATCGGAGGGACGCCATGAGGACGCTTCGGGGCAGCGGATAGGGTAAAAAGTGAGGGAAGGATGGGACAGACAGGGCCGCAGATTGATTGTGAAGCGTGTGTGGGATGTGGGACGTGTGTTGGGTTGTGTCCCTCGCGGGTGTTGCACTTGGTTGATAGCATCGCCCAGGTTCAGGGCAGCGGTTGTATCGGATGCGGTCATTGTGAGGCGGTCTGTCCGGCCGGGGCTGTAAGCCTTGAGGTCGGCGATAGTTGGGCTGAATCCTTTGCCTCCATCACCCCGACGGGTGCGGTGGTCCAACCCGGAGCGTTTGCAGCAGGGACACTTGTTGATCTGCTGCGTTCGCGCCGTTCCTGTCGTCGGTTTACGGATGCGCCTGTTTCCGGTCCGATGCTTGAAGATCTGATCCGAGCCGCCGTGACCGCTCCTTCCGGCACCAATTCCCAGGCCTGGACGTTTACGGCGTTGACCTCACGGGCGGCCGTCATGAGCCTTGGCGGAGCCGTGGCTGATTTTTTTAGACATCTCAATAAACTGGCCGCCAATCGGTTCGTACGCAAAGCCTATGCGCTCATTGGCCATGGCGAGCTTGAGCAGTATTATCGGGAGTATTACCCGACCGTGGCAGCCTCATTAGTCGAGTGGGACAAGGACAGGACGGACAGGCTTTTTCACGGGGCGACGGCGGCCATTCTCATTGGCTCCCGACCTGGGGCGAGTTGCCCGGCCGAAGATGCGTTGCTGGCTGCCGCTAACATGCTTTTGAGCGCGCATACCATGGGTCTTGGCACGTGCCTTGTAGGATATGCCGTGGAGGCCATGCGGCATGACCGGCGCGTCAAGGATGCGGCCGGGGTGCCTCGCGAGGAGACCGTGTATGCGGTGGTCGCTTTGGGGTGGCCAGATGTGTCTTTCCTCCGACCGACCAGACGGCGTCGACCTGTGGTGCGCTACAAGACCGCCTGAAATGGTCGAGAGCCTCCGGCGTGTAGGCCGTAGGGGATAATTGGTGAACCGGGTGTTTCGGCAAGGCGTTGCGCGAGGGGCAAGTTCGTGACGCCGTTGGAGGGGAAACAATGCGAGGATGGGCATGGATGGCCCTGGTGCTTGGTTGCCTTTTGATCGGGCCGCTGGATGCGGCAGCCAAACGATTGGAGGCGGTGCGCCTGCAAGGGCTGGCATTGTTACGGGAGCCGGAGAGATCGGCAACCATGATTCGCGCGCTGAAGGCTGGCGAAACCGTAACCGTTTTGGGACGTCAGGGCGACTATGTGTCGGTCAGCCTCGCTGACGGAACCCAGGGCTATGTACACGGTGGGTTTTTGACAGGATTTGACGATATTGCGCCGATTGCAGCGTATGCGTCCCGGATTGATCCCGGCGTTGTCCGCCCAAAGGGTGGAGCAGAAGGGCCCGTTGCTGCCGCTGCGTCGACGAAAGCGTCGCCGGCCTCTGTCCCGGCGAAGTTGACGCCGGCCTCTGTGGCAGCCAGCCGGACGGCAATTGCGCCGACTTATGTGCCGGTGGCGGATGGTGGCGGCCTGGAAGCGTTTGCCAACACGCTTTCGCGTTCCGTCGGGTCGGGGGAGCAGAGCCCGGATAGGCTGTCCGGCGATGTTGGGGGACATAGAAACCGTTACGCGATTGAAGTGTATTTATCCGAGCGCAAACTCTACCTCTATGAAAATTTTCCCGATGGTTCACGCAAGGTGGTTCGAACCTATGTTGTGGCCGTGCCGGGCAAGGATATGGAAGCTCCTCAGGGATGGGGCGTGGTGACCGGGATTAATTTTGACCCGCCCTGGCGTCCCACTCCGGGCATGAAGGAACGGGCGCTCAAAAAAGGCAAAACGCTACCTGAATATGTAAAACCAGGTGTAAAAGAAAATCCTATGGGACCATTTAAGATTATATTATCCCATGGATATGGATTTCGCATTCACGGTAACAATAATCCAAATTCCATTGGTCGGTCCGTCACTAGTGGCTGTATTCGAATGCGCAACGACGAGGGGAAGGATATGGCCAAAATGATTGACGTCGGTACGGAAGTCGTCATTTTGGAATAACCTTCGGCAGTATCGAAAATGGCGAACCAAAGGGAGGGACGGCCGGACCTTCTGCGGAGGATCCATGAAAGGGGTATCCCCGGGCGCCGGAGCGCCTGCCGATGCGGTTGCGCCTGCCGATGCGTCCGAGAGTGAGGCGGCGGCCAGAACCTTTGACCCGGAATCCGCCAGACAGCACATGGGGGTCGATCAGGACGATTTCTGGCGTTTGTTTGAATATATCTGGCGTGAAGTGTCTGAAAGGCGAACCCTCCTGGATGCGGCGGTTGGGGCTGGCGACAGAAAAGCGATAGTCTTGCAGGCCCATACGATAAAAAGCTCTGCCGCAGCCATTGGGGCAACGGGCCTCAGCCAGGCCGCCGCTGCGGTCGAACGGATCGCCGCCGTTGGAAGTATGGAGGAATTGGCCATTGCCATGGAAGCATTTCATGCCGCGAAGGAAATCCTTTCCACGCTTGTGGGGATGGGATAGCACCTCGCAATCACGCCAACCATGACAGGGAGGAGACGCTTGATGCGGCGTCTTATCACCGCGTCGGCCCTGCTGGCTGTTTGCCTGGCCGGGTGCGCCGCGAACAAAGATTTCGAAAAGGAAATTCTGGGCCATCCGGCTCCCGAATCGCCCAGTGACACGGGCTGGGCAAGAACTCCGCCACCACCTCCGCCCCCGCCACCGGGCAGGCCGATGACGCCGCCACCGGTTGCGTCTGCACCTGCACCTTCGTATGCGCCGCCTCCTGCCGCTCCGACCCCTGCAGCGGTCCCGGCTCCAGGCGTCCAGGCCGCACGACGGCCGGCGACACAGCCGTCCGGCGATGCCCGGTTTGCGCCGAAACCCTTTACCCCGGCTCCGGCAGCGCCAGCCGAGCCCGGCCAGGGACAACCTCCGGCAGCGCCCAATGCGGCTGCTGCTGCGCCTGCTCCCACCCCTGTTGCCGCAACTCCTGCGGCCGCTGCGGTTGCTGCGGCTGCTCCGCCGGCGTCGCAACAGCCAAAAGCGTCGGCCGGGGAACGTGTGGTTCTTACCTTTCAGGTTGGGGAGTACGCTCATGCCGAAAAAGCCAAAGAGCTGATGGGAGCCTTGGAAGGAAAGGGATTCACGACCCGGATGGATCAGGGGAAACGAAATAACCGCACGTTTTATAAACTGTTTGCCACGAAGGAAGGCGACAATCGGGCGGAAGTGGAAGGCGAGCTTTTGGCCTGTGGCGTGACCGAGCCGCGTCTGACCGCAGAGCAGCCGGCTGGCGCGGCTACGAAAAAGGGGAAAGCCGATGGAGCCCCCAAGGTCACGCCGGCGGTTTCACCTGCGTCACCGGCTCCGGCTACGACGCCAGCCCCTGCAGCGACTCCTGCCGCCGCTTCCGCGCCGGCTCCCACCGGCACACGACCACGCGCGCCGTCGCCGAAGCAGTCCGGCAATATCCCGCCACCCGTGGTGGAGCCAGCTCCGCCACTTCCGGATGGCTACGTGCCGCCTCCTAAAAAAAGCGGTTCGTAAGCAAGCAGGCAAGCTTCTAGAGTCGGCGCAGACCCGGGACGACAACGTTTCTGGTTTGCGCCGATAGTTTTTTTCTCGGCCTGGCCAGAACTCCAATGCCAGCCAGGACACCGGCGCAGCCGGCCAATTCCCGCCATCCCACCTGTTCCCCGCACCACAGAGCCGCACAGCCAAGCGCAGCTACCGGCATGATACCTGTCATGACGCCGGCCGTTGCCGCATCCACCCGCATCACGCCGTAAAACCAGAGGATATAGGCGGCAGCCGTGACGGCGAGGCCATAGTAGGCCACTTCTGCCGCCGCCATTGGCGTCAGTTGTGCCGGGTCGAGGCTTACGGCCTCATACAGGCCGGGGAGCAGGAAGAAACCAAATCCTAAGAGCGACACCCACATGGCGGCAGCCAGTGGGCTTAAGGGCTCATGGATGGCGCGGCGCAGCAACAGGAAAATCGCCTCGAAACCCACGGCGCAAAGGATCAGGATGGTGCCTCCTATCGGGGAGGAACCTGCCGTCGAGGAGTCCGTTCCTGCATGCAGGATTACCAGCCCGGCAACGGTGACAGCAATGCCGATGGCAGTCTTTCCCGACAACTGTTCCCGGAAAAACATCCATCCCATGAGGGCTACCGCAGCAGGCGTGGTGGCTGCCATGACGCCTGCCGCAGCTGCGCCGGTCAGTCGCAGACCGGATAAGAGACAGACAGTAAACAAAAAAGAGCCGCAAAGCGCCTGGGCGATAAGGACGATGAGGGTGCGGCGGCGGACCAGGGGGAATCGCCCTTCCAACCGAATGACAAGCGGGACGAGCACCACTGTTGCCAGGGCAAAGCGGGCCATGGACGTCAAATGGATTGGCAGGGTGGTTGCCAGCATTCTTCCGACGGCTACGGAAGAGCCGACCAAAAGCATGGCGACAGCCAGGGCCAACAGGGCCTTGAGGCGAGGAGACAACATGAGGACCTCCGTCGAGTGAGGACGGAGACTAACGGCTGTGGGCTGGCGTGTTTTGAATAATCTTGCGGTATGTGCCCGGAGTGAGGCCGAAACGGGCTTGAAAGGCCCGGGTGAGATGGCTTTGATCAGCAAATCCCACCGCTGCGGCAATGTCGGCCAGACGTTCAGGCCCAGCCAGTCGATCCCGGGCTGCCCGGCACCGGCATGCAAGCAGATGGGCATGGGGAGGCAGTCCTGTATGTTGTGTGACGACCCGGGTCAGATGCCAGGGGGAGAGGCCCGTGAGCCTGGCCAGATCGTCCAACGTCGGATTGTCGGCGAATTTTTCTGCCAGCAGTTCGAGGACGAGCCGCACGGCCTTGGGTTCCCTGCCGACTGGCGGGGCGGCAGGGTGATCATCGGCATAGCGGGCAATCCAGACGGCCAACAGGGTGAGCAGACTTGTTTCCCTGGCCAGCGGCGTTGTGCCCGTATCCATGAGCAACCGATGTGTCCAGGCGATACGGGTGGCCAGGCCGGGATCGTTGAGAACGCCTTGGCGGAAGTATGGGAGCTTGCCTCGTGGCAACACCTGCCCGAGAATCGGGATCGGCAGGTAGAGCATCCGATAGCGCCAACCCTCGGGGACGCCGGGAGCGCCGTCATGCGGGATGTCCGGCTGGACCAGATTGACCGCGCCAGCTGCGGCCACCAGCGTGTTTCCCCGGTAATGAAACGTCAGCGCACCAGCCTCAATGACGCCGAGGGCATATCCTTCATGCGCATGGCGAGCGAATCGTTGTGTTTGATAACTGGCCGTTAGGGCGAGAATCGTATTGCCCAGGACGGGCAGACGGCTTCCCACGGCAAGAGGAGCATGAAGGATTTTGGAGATCGTGTCGGCTCTCTACGCAAACGATGCCGCCGCGCCAAAATGCGGCGGCATCGTTTGCAACTCGTTAATGGGCGACAGCGTTTCGCCGATACTGAATGAAGGCATCCTTGACGGCGCTGTAGGGCTCAATCGCCGGTTTGACGAGACCATCGTATTCTTCAATCGTGACAGGCAGGCGGTTGAAGAGGTCGCCGCCCTTGATGATATATGACCAGTACCAGGGATTGTAGTCTCCATACGTCCAGGGACCGAATATCCAGGTCAGCGGATTGGCGAGGGCGTCACCGGCCAAGCCAATACTGTCACGCACGGTCGAGGGTCCGAGCAGTGGCCAGACGATATAACAACCTTCGCTCATACCGTAATGGCCGAGCGTCTGGCCGAAGTCTTCATTGCCGGGCTGGAGATTCGGATCTGCTTTGGCCACATCCATAAGACCGCCGACGCCAAGGGTCGTGTTGATCATGAACCGGCCAAATTCCCTAGAAGCCTTGGTCACGTCGAGTTGGAACAAAGAGTTCACGAACCGGATGGGAAAAACGAAATTTTGGTAGGCATTGGCCAATCCGGTGCGGATCATCTGCGGCATGACGAAGGCATAGCCATTGGCCAGGGGACGCATGAGCACGCTATAAAAGACGTCGTTGAAGGTAAACCAGAATTTGTTCCAGCCATAGAACGGGTCGGGCACGGGCACAGCTGGAGCGTCCGTGGGGCCTGCCGCAGCATAATCGTCAACCTGGGCGGCAGACGGTGATGTCGCCGAGGGAGCTGACGGAAGGGCTGGGGCGGCAGTGGCAGTCGTCGGAGCCGTCACCGGGCGAGCCGCAGGGGGAATAAAGGGCTTGGCCATCTTTTCGGCAGCCTGTCCACCGGACACAGCCAAAAATATGAAAAGCAGTGTGAACAGGGCGATACGGCGCGGGGTAGTGCTGGTCATGACGACTCCACAAGGTGGTTTTGCCGGTGCGGTTCCGCGCTGCGGTGTTTTCGGCAGCGTTGATTACCCCTGGACGCAACGGCAGATGTTCAGCAGTGTTACGATTTTTTCCCCGAAATTTTCGTGATAAGGACCTCAGGCGTTTCGTTCATGAGGATTTGGCCAAACTGCGTCCGGTAGTTTTGCACCAGACTGACACCCTCAATAACGACGTCGTAGACCTTCCATCCCCCGCGATCAATAAGACGATAGGCAATGGGTATTTCCTTCCCTTTGCCGATAACCTTCGTGACTACCTCGGATTTGCCGTCTCCGAGATCCTGTTCCTTAAGGTATTGTACCTTCTCATCGGTATAGCTTTCGATTTTGTCAAGATAGGTATTTTGTAACAGTGTGCCAAAAGCCTTCACAAACCGGGTCTGCTGGTCGGGCGAAAACTTGTTCCATTCCTGGCCAAGGGCCCGGCGGGACAATTCCTTCATGTCGAAGATACCGTCAATGGTGGCGATAAGCTTCCCGCGCATTGCCGGACGGGTGGAAGCATTTTTGTATTCGGGGCTCGACAGCAGATTAATGATCTGATCCACCGAGGTGCTTAAGGTGCTCGTCGCCGGACCGGCCATGGCCGGGAGGACAGTTCCAGCCACAAGGAGCAGCATGCCAACGAAACAGGAGAGAATGCGATTCATACGTCGTTTCCACGGGGAGATGCTAAAGGATCAGGGGGAGACGGCCGGATTGCCGCTTATTTTACCCCGCCAAAAACATACTTGCCTATAAGGTCGCCGAGATCCACGGAGGGTTCTGTTTCAACAATCATGCCACCGGGCTTTAATATGTCATCGGAACCGCCCGGGGAGATCTTGACAAATTTGTCGCCGATCAGTCCGCTGGTCTTGATGGAGGCGATGGCGTCGTCCGTCAGGCGGACGCCTTTTTCAATCTCAAGGCCAACGAGAGCCGAGTTGTCCTTGGTGTCCAGCGTGATTTTGCAGACCCGGCCGATGCGTACGCCGGCCATTTCTACATAGGCTCCGCTTTTGAGGCCGGTGACATCCTTAAACCGGGCCGTGACCGCATACCCGTCACCGCCGATAACTTCAAGTTTGCCAAGCTTGACGGTCAGGTAGGCCACACACAAAAGCCCCGCCAGGACGAAAACCCCGACCATGGTTTCCAAGGAATATTTTTTCATGCCACTGGCCTTTTACGGGGAACCCGTGGAAGTTGCAACACAGTTGGCCCTTTCGCGGGTCACAGTAAAAACGAGGTCAAAACATAGTCGACGATCAGAATCGTGACGCACGACAGGACAACCGCCGAGGTGGTGGCCAAACTGACGCCCTTGGCTCCGAATCCGTCCCGTCGCGTATGGGTGAAGTAGCCCTCGTAACAGCAGATTGCCGTTACCACCAGGGCGAAAACCAGGGCTTTGGTGAAGCCCTCGGTCACATCGGTCAGTTCGACTGCCGCATCGATGCGGTCAAAATAGACGCCGGGGTTGATGCCAAGCAGGATGACTCCTGTCAAATATCCACCAATAATGCCCATGACATCAAAAATGGCCGTCAAAAGCGGAAAACATAAAAGCGAAGCCGCCAGCCGTGGAGCAATCAAAAAACGGATTGGATTGATTTCCATGGTCGACAGGGCGTCGATCTGCTCGGAAATCCGCATGATGCCGATTTCAGCGGCCATCGAGGAACCTGCCCGACCTGTGAGCATGATGGCTGTCAGCACCGGACCAAGTTCCCGGATGATCGACAGGGCCACGGCGGCGCCAAGCAGCCCTTCCGAACCGAATTTGACCAAGGTGTAATAGCCCTGCAGGCCAAGCACCATTCCGGTAAAGAGGCCGATCAGAACGATGACGAAGATGGACTTGACCCCGATAAAATACACTTGCTGCACGATCTTGCGCCAGGACGGGGCAGGAATGACGATCCGGTAGAGTCCCTGGGTCAGAAAAATAAAAAGCCCACCCAGTTCCGCGATGAAGGAAAGGACGGTCCGGCCAAGGGCGGCAATGGGAGCAAGAAGCTTTATGCTTGTGTCGGTCATTGTGTGCGGGCGCGGCGGGTAACACTTCACGGGCCGGCCGGATCTCTGAGTTACACTTCTTTAACTGGAATGGGAAGCGGCCATACGGCCTTTCGGCTCTTGACAGTATCAACCTTCCATTTTAACTGTTTGTTTAAACCAAATAGTTAAAATGGAAGGTTGGAATGGACGAGGTAACAACCGTAACCGTATCGGAACGCATTTTGGAAGCCGCGACTGAGGAATTCGGCCGGGAGGGGTATGCCGGCGCCAAAGTGGACGCCATCGCCCGGCGGGCCGGGGTAAACAAGGCGGGGCTTTACTACCATGTCGGCAATAAGGAGCAGCTTTACGAGGCAGTGCTGCGACGCCTTTTCGATCAGGTGGCCGGAACGCTTGAAAATGCGGTCGCGGGCCGGGAAGACCCTTTCGCCGCCCTGACGGCCCTGGCGGCGGCCCTGGCTTCCTTATTTACGCGTCTGCCCATGCTGCCGCGCATCATGGCTATGGAAATGGCTTCCGGAGGAGCGAATATGCCGGAGGCCGTTCTGGGTGAATTTCGGCGCATTTTTGGCGTAACCCGGGAGCTGCTCGCTCGGGGACAGGCGGACGGAGCGCTCCGTCCGGCAGAACCAATCTTTGTCCATTTAGCCCTGGTTGGTTCGCTTATCGTTTATTCCCTGTCTGAACCGTTGCGGCAACGGTTTGCCCGAGCCGTCGAGGATATGGGCTTACGCCTGGATTTGCCGCTGACGGATATGGCCATATTTTTAGCCGGACTTGTCGGGCGTGGGTTGGCCCAGGGCCCGGACGCCGTCGTTGCCAAGGAGGTGCCCCGTGACGATCCATAAGGTTTGCCTTTGCCTGGTGGCTCTGGCAGCGGCTCTGGCGTCCGGATGCGAGACATCAAAGCCGGCGACCTATCAGGGGTATGTGGAAGGGGAATTTGTCTATATCGGCGGGAAGATCGGCGGTCGTCTGGATGCCTTACGCGTGACCCGAGGCGATGTGGTGACGGCCGGACAGACGCTTTATGTCCTGGAGCATGCCTACGAAACCCAGGGGCTGGCCTTGGCTGAGGCGGATTACAGACAGGCGCTGGAAATCCTGCACGACAAGCAAAAAGGTTTACGGACTGAGGAAATCGACCAAATTGTGGCCGATCTGCGCCGGGCCGAAGCCGCCCATGCGTTGTCGCGCCTGGAATATACGCGTCGCATCAAACTCTTTTCCGACGCCACCATCGCCAAGGAAGAGCTGGACAACGCCCGTACGGTCCATCTCCGGGACAAGGAACAGGTTAAGGAACTCGAAGCCAAACTGGCCACGGGCAAGCTCCCCAGTCGTTTGGATCAGGTGAAGGCGGCGGCCGCCGCCGTGGAGGCAGCTCAGGCCAAAGTTGAACAGGCTCGTTGGGATTTGGATCAGATGGTCCAAAAGTCGGGCGTTGCCGGCATCGTCTATGACACGCTGCAGTATGAGGGCGAATGGGTAGGGGCGGCCAGTCCGGTCGTGGTCCTGCTCCCGGCGAAAAATATCAAAGTCCGGTTTTTCGTGCCCGAGGCCGTGGCCGCCACCCTGACCGTTGGCCAGTCCATCCGGGTCGTTACGGACGGCGACAGCGCGTCTGTGCCCGCCTCGATTACGTATATTGCGTCCAAAGTGGAGTACACGCCGCCGGTCATTTATAGCCAGGGATTCCGGGAGAAGCTTGTCATTATGGTCGAAGCCGCTTTTGCGCCGGATGTGGCCGGCCGGATGCATCCGGGGCAGCCGCTCGACGTCTCGCTTGAGGCCAAAACCGTGGGAGCCGCGCAATGACCGCCGCCTTGTCCACGCCGTCCGATGCGCCGGTTATCAACGTCACGGGCCTGACCAAGGTGTTCGGCCATAAAACCGTGGTGGACCATCTTGATATGCAGGTGAAACGGGGGGAGATCTATGGCTTTCTCGGCCCGAACGGTTCAGGCAAGACGACATTTATCCGGATGCTTTGTGGGCTGTTGCGGCCAGACGACGGCCAGGGAACATGCCTTGGTTTCGATGTTCGGGAGCAGGCCGAGGACATCAAACCCTATGTGGGATACATGTCCCAGAAATTTTCGCTCTATGAGGACATGACCGTCTGGGAAAACCTGGATTTTATCGCTCGGATGTATGGGGTGTCCGGCCGCACGGCGGCCATAGACCGCACCCTTGAACGTATGAATCTGGGGCGGTTTCGCAAACAACTGGCTGGGACGCTTTCCGGCGGCTGGAAGCAGCGGTTGGCCCTTTCCGCCTGCATGATTCACGAGCCTAGGTTGCTGCTGCTCGATGAGCCGACCGCTGGCGTCGATCCTATGGCCCGGCGGGATTTTTGGGACGAGGTGCACAAGCTGGCCGGCGAAGGAATTACGGCGCTGATCTCCACCCATTATATGGATGAAGCCGAACGTTGCCACCGATTGGCCTACATTGCCTATGGCCATTTGCTGGCGACGGGGACAGTGGCGGAAATTGTATCGTCCGAAGGTCTGGTCACTTACGAGGTGACCGGGCCGGAACTGTACGGGTATATCAATCGGTTGCGCGGTCTGGCCGGGGTGGATCAGGTGGTGGCGTTTGGCGTCACCTTGCACGTCAGCGGCCGTGACGCGGAGGCGCTGGCCCAAAGCCTCGCGTCCGTCATTCTTCCACCGCTTGCCTGTCGCAAGATTGCGTCCAACCTTGAAGAGGTCTTTATCAGCCTCATGCGTAAGGCGGTGTCATGATGGCCCGATTTCTGCGTTTTTCCCCGATTCGGTTTGCGGCCATCGTTTCCAAGGAATTCACCCAGATGCGCCGCGACCGCGTGACCTTCGGCATGATGGTCGGCATTCCGTTGCTGCAATTGATCCTTTTCGGCTTTGCCATCAACTCTGATCCCAAGCATTTGCCGACGGCTATTTTTGATAATGACCGCTCGGTTTTTTCCCGGGATTTGAGCATGGCCATGCAAAACAGCCTCTATTTTGATTTCACGGAGGAAGTCACGACCGAGGCTGAAGCCGACGCGTTGTTACGTTTGGGACGCATCCAATTTGTTGTGACCATCCCGCAGCATTTCGGGCGGGATCTGGTGCGTGGCGAGCGTCCGGCCGTTTTGCTTGAAGCCGACGCCACGGATCCCTCGGCCACCTCTAATGCTGTCTCGGCTCTCCAACAAGCCGTTGCCGACGCGTTTACCCGGGATCTGACCGGACCGTTGCGGCCCTTGCGTCCGGCCGTGACGCTGGTGGATCTGCGTTTGCACGCCCGGTACAATCCTGAAGGCATCACCCAATACAACATTGTGCCGGGACTTATGGGAGTGGTGCTGACTATGACGCTGGTCATTATCACTTCGTTGGCCATCACGCGGGAACGAGAGCGAGGCACCATGGAAAACCTGCTCATTACCCCGGTGCGTCCCGTCGAAGTGCTGCTCGGCAAGATCCTGCCCTATATTGTGGTGGGGTATCTGCAGATGGGATTGATTGTTGTGGCGGCGTATATGTTGTTCCATGTGCCGGTTCTGGGCAGTTTGCCATTGCTTTTCGTCGTAGCGTTCCCCTTTATTGTAGCCAATCTCGGGGTAGGCGTCACGTTTTCCACCATTGCTCAAAATCAGTTGCAGGCCGTGCAAATGTCTTTTTTCTTTTTTCTGCCGTCTATTTTGCTTTCAGGTTTTATGTTTCCCTTTCGAGGAATGCCGGAATGGGCCCAATGGGTCGGTTCGGTCCTGCCGTTGACCCATTTTTTGCGTGTGGTGCGCGGCATTGTCCTCAAGGGAAATTCTTTTGTGGATATCCTGCCGCACCTCTGGCCGATCTGTCTGTTTTTGTTGGTTTCCATCGGTTTCGGTGTCAAACGCTACCGTCAGACGCTTGACTAAAAGCATGTAGGAGAGGCGCTGCTTCTCCTGACCTTTCCGCCGGGAGGGGATCATCCCCTCTCTGAGAGCATCCACTCTTCGTCGAGGGAGACCGGGGGGCATCATGCCCCCCGGCGGGGTTCCAGGGGCAGCGCCCCTGCCTTTTCCAGTAAATCGCCGCCGAGCAGCGCCAGATTGTCGCGCCACAGCCGTTCGGCATCGGCGTCGGAGACGGTATATTCCAGTTTGATTTTGTTCCCGATAATGTGGGCCACTTGGGCCTGGGTCTGGGCTTTGGCCAAGCTTGAGCCTTGCTTGTGGGCCACGCGGACAGTGCCATCATAGATGGCGGGATAGCCGGCCAGAAATGAACGGATGTCCCGTTCGAGATCATCAAATTGGGTGGGGTTGAAACGGATGTCGAAGGGACCGGCCGCGTCGATGGCCTGACGGGACAGCAAATGGCAACACCCTGAAACCGAAAGACAGGGACGTGTGTAGGCAAAAAGGCCGAAATCAGCCGTGCCCCGGCAGGATTCGCAGACGAACAGGCGTTCTTTGACGTCGGGCAGGCTGCTTTGGCCGAGATGCGGCGGATAGAGATTGAAATCGGCTGACTGGTGGTCACGTGGGACGTCCATATCAACAATTGCGCAGCCAATGGCGCCGGCCTGAGGATTGGTCCGGGCGGTTTCCAGCAGACGGCTTAACCAGTCGCGGGGCGCAAAGGCGTCATCGTCGAGAAAGGCCGCGTACTGGCAGGCCTTGACTTCAGGCCGGGCGAGCAGCCAGTTGCGGGCGCCGGGGGCGCCGACGTTGACCGGCAGACGCATGGATATGAATTTTCCGGCCGGAAACAAATGAGCCACTTCGGCCAGCATGTCGGACGTCTGATCGGTTGAGCCATTATCCAGCACGGCGACCATGGCCTCGCCGAGATCCGTTTGGGCCAGGTGGGTCAGACATTCCCGAAAAAGATCTGCTTTGTTAAGTGAATACAGACACACGGCCGCTTCGCCGGAGGCGGCGGGGCGCGGTATGGTCTGGGGTTGGGCCAAGGCAAAGGCGCGTAGGGTCAGATTTACATGGTAGGGCAGGAGTCGTTGGGCGGCCAGACAGGTCCCAAGCGCTCCAGGGCGATCGCCGAGGCGCTCCAGACAGTGTGAGGCGGCGATGGCGGCGAAGAGTCCCCAGGTTTCCATATCCAGATCATAGACCGCAGAAAGGGCTGCTTCGGGGGACAGTCGCAGGCAGGCCCATTCAGCCAAAAGTCTGGTGAAGAGGGGAGGCGGCAGATGTGGGGCGAAGGCCGCCAGCAGCTTGCGCGCCGTATCCGCATCAGGCAGGCGGCAGAGGGTGGGAAAGGCCGGGGCCAGCCGGGACAAGGCTTTTTCCCGATCTTTGGCGGCGATTTCAAGGTAGCGGACAAGCAAATCTGTTTCGCCGCTGGCCAGGATCTGGGCAAATGAAATATCGTCCGGGGCAAGTGGCGGCGCAGCGCGCAGCAAGCGCAGCATGGCCGTGCCCTTGGCCGGTAAAAAGGGGTGCGCCTCCTGGATTTTTTCCAAGAGAGCCGTTGCGGCGGCATCGAACGGATCTTCCTGGACGGCTAGGGCCAATAACCCCTGGGCAGCGGCCAGACAATCGGGCCGGGACTGTCCCTGGTTGAGCAGAAGACCGGCCAGGGACAGACGCAGTTCCTTTTGTTCCGACGTCAGAGCCCACAACGGCAGGACGTTTAGTATGTTGGCTAAAAAATCCGGGCCGGGGTTGGGCAGGGGCGGTGGAGTGATACGGCGCGAATCGGCGGCCATGGCGATCCTTTTCCCTTGCGGGTGATAGTGCTAAGTTCCTCCTCGCCCCTACGTGGACGTTGTGAAAAAGTCCATGGATTGTATCTGTTTTGCCGGCGCGGGCGAGGATTCCGGTGTGGATGTCCTGCGCTGCTGGAGGCATTTTTTTCTTATGAACCCCGAGACTCCTGCGACAGACGGTTTGCTTGCGACAGCGGGGCAAATCCTTTTGGGTGGCGGTTGTATTGTCTATCCTACGGAAACCTTTTTCGCTTTGGGAGCCCGGGCGACGGATGCGGCTGCCTTAGCCCGGATCGTGGCCATCAAGGCCCGGCCTGCCACCAAGCCGTTACCGCTTTTGGTCGGGGATATGGGGCAATTGGCCGCTGTATTGCCGGACGACTTTATGGATGGTCCCCTGGGGGGGGATTTTGCCGATTTGACCGACCGTTTTTGGCCGGGACCGCTGTCGTTGGTCGTGCCGTGTCGGGAGACGCTTCCCGGATTGATTCGGGATACTTTGGGGCGGGTGTCGATCCGTTTTACGCCGCATCCGACGGCGGCGCATCTCTGTCGATTGGCCGGAGGAGCGCTGATGGCCACCAGCGCCAATCGAAGCGGCCTGCCGCCTGCTGCCGCACCGGACGATCTGGACCCGCTTGTTGTCGAAGCAGCCGACACTGTCGTGACGCAGGGGCCGATGCCAGCTGGTGGTCCGGCCTCGACGGTGGCCGGGCTCTTGGGGCGGCGGCGGCTTCTGATCTTTCGAGAAGGCGCTGTTGCTCTTGGGGCGTTACGAGCGGCTGGCTATGAAGTGACAGGCCGCCAGGCGCTCTAAAAGCAGTGTGACCGAAATCCCATCCATACATGGCAACGGACGCGGACAACCGGGCGCGAAGTCCCCGGACGTCACGCCGGTACAGGGAGAGCAGGGAAGCCCTGCCGTCACGATATTGAGGCCGATCGGTCCCCACTGTATAGGCGATGTCGGGCCGAAAAGGGCGATGCCCGGTACGCCGTGCATACCGGCCAAATGTAGTGGGCCGCAGTCCGGGCCGATCACACAGCGGGCCGAACGTATGATCATCGCCAGTTCCTGCATATCGGCCGGTGTCACAATCTCGCCATCTTGCGGGGTTATCCCCCGCTCCTGCTCCGCCGGCCCGAGTACGAAAACGGGTCGGACGTGATGGTGCCGTAGCGCGTCCGATACTGTTTCGAATTGGGCCAACGGCCAGGTTTTATCCGGATGTCCGGCCCCCGGGAACAGCAGGACCGTTGGGTCGTCGCTCGGGATATGGCCGCCGAAAAATGTTTGAAATGCCTTTTGGAAATCCGATGCGAATGGAATGCCGCGCGATGTGAGCGCCGTCTGATAGAGCGTTCGTGGGCAATCCCCGCTCCCGGGGAGAATCCCGTTAAGGAAGAAAAAGGCGTCGTGCTCCGGCAGGTCCGGTCGTGTGCCTAGCCCCGGTCGGACAACAAGCGTTGTCTCCAGGTCCGTGGGCCAGCGATCGCCGACAAAGCGGGCCTCCAGGGCTCGGCGTAGCGCCGGTGGGCAGGGTTTGGCCAGGGGGGCCAGCCAGTGGGCGTGGGAAGGGCGTACGGCATGGAATATCGGGATGCCGGCATAGTGGCGGGCAATGGATAAAAACGTTGGCCAAGCCAGAAGAAAATCGCCAAGTGCTCCAACATGTTCCAAAACGATCTTGTCAGGGGTTTTCATTTCGCGTAACCTCAATATTAAGAAAAGACGTATTTTTATAAACGCTTGAGACTTTTTTCTCCGAAACCGGGCCGTCAGGCCCCGACAGGACGGGGAAAAACCTCCCAGGCTCGTCACGGAGCCTTTGCCCATGGCCCTTGTCAAACCCTGTCCCCATTGCGGCCACCCCGTCGTGTACTATCGCAACCCTACGCCCACGGTGGATACGGTCATTCATATCCCTGGGCGCGGTGTGGTGTTGGTCAAACGGCTCAATGAACCGTTTGGCTGGGCGCTGCCCGGTGGTTTCATCGACTACGGCGAGCCGGCGGAGGCGGCGGCCATCCGGGAAGCCAAGGAAGAAACCGGGTTGACGGTGGAACTCACCGGCCTACTCGGTGTGTATTCCGATCCTTCCCGCGACCCCCGGCAGCACACGTTAAGCGTTGTCTACACCGCCCAGGCGCTGGAGCCGGACGAATTGGCGGCTGGCGACGACGCCAAGGAAGTGGAGGTTTTCCCGATTGGACAGTGGCCCAGTCCGCTGTGCTTCGACCATGCACGTATAGTAAATGATTACGCCCTGTTGTTTAAGCGGATAAATCTACGCTAATGAAAGGGTCCCGGAGGAAACGGACGGGTCGGATTCGCCGGCCGCGCCTCGCTCCCCCGTTGCCCGGGAACGCAACCGGCCAGGCCGAGGAGCGAGATGAAGTTCCATCATAAGGTCCTCTTTATCGCTTCGGAAATGTATCCCTTCTCCAAGACAGGCGGGCTTGGAGACGTTATGGGGGCGTTACCCAAGGAGCTTAAGCGCCAAGGTGTCAACGTCGCCCTTATTACCCCGTACTACGGTCGGCTCAACCACGGCGACCACCAGCTACGCCTGATCTATTCCAAATGTCGCGTCGGCTACCCCTGGGCTCCTATCACCGCCGATATCTATACTGCCACGTGCGACGGCGTTCCGGTGTACTTCGTGCAACGCGGCGAGTATTTTGATCGTCGATCCTATTACAATACGCATGACGGCGACTACTTCGACAACTGCGAACGTTTTCTCTTTTTTTGCCGGGCCACCATGGCCTGGGCCAGCCGTCTGGACGGCGCTCCCGCCATCATCCACGCTCATGACTGGCAGGCTGCCCTGGTCCCGGCCTATTTGCATTTTTTGCGTCCTGCCGCGCCGTTTTGGCGCAATACCAAAACGATCATGACCATTCATAATCTGGCCTTTCAGGGACGATTCGCTTCCAGACTTTTCTGGGATTCCGGGTTGCCCAAGGAAGCCTGGAATATGGATGGATCGGAGTTCTGGGGCGATTTCAATCTGCTTAAATCCGGCATTGCCTATTCTGACATTATAACGACGGTCAGTCCGACCTATGCCCTGGAGATTCTTTATCCCCAGTTCGGTTGTGGCCTGGAGGGAATTTTATCCAGGCGTGCCCCTCAGTTGCGCGGCATTTTAAACGGTGCGGACTACACGGTCTGGGATCCTGCAAACGACCGCTATCTGCCAAGCACCTACAGCCCCGACGAGCTTACCGGCAAGGATATCTGCAAACGCAACCTTGTGGCTGAACTGGGCCTGGACCGTCGATTTCTCAAGCGGCCCATTCTCGGATTTATTGGCCGCATCCGCGACCAGAAAGGTATTGATCTTTTGATCGATATCATGGCCCGGCTTATGGAAAAAGATGTCGCCGTAGTGGTCCTTGGCGAAGGCAGTCTCGACTATGAAGCCGTGTTGCTCGAAATGATGGAGAATTATCCGGGCAGACTCGCTGTGCGTATCGGCTATACCGAGGATCTGGCGCATCGTATCCAGGCCGGCTCGGATATTTTTCTTATGCCGTCACGCTATGAGCCTTGCGGTCTGACCCAGATGTACGCCCTGCGTTTCGGCACGCCGCCCGTGGCCACGGCTGTGGGCGGGCTGCGCGACACCATCGTGCCCTGGCCCGATCCCGAAGCCACAGGGTTTACCTTTTCCGATCCTGATCCGGAGCTCTTTTATCGCGCCGTCCTGGACGCCCTGGAGATGTGGTCGCGTCCCGAAGAGTGGCGCGGCATGGTCACCCGGGCCATGCGAGCGGATTATTCCTGGGAGAAGGCGGCCAAAAACTACATCAACCTGTACCGGGAGCTTGGCGCGGACATTTGACGTGGCCCCCGGCAGACAGGAGGAATTGCTCATGAGTCCATCCACGACGTCTGGTACGTCTTCGTCCTGTCTGCCCGCGACTCTCGGGGAGTTGGACGTATATCTTTTCGGCCAGGGCCAGCACTGGGATCTTTATCGTGTCCTCGGCGCACATCCCGAAACCTGCTCTGAAGGTCCGGGCTATCGGTTTGCCGTTTGGGCGCCGAACGCCCAAGCCGTTTCCGTTGTCGGGGATTTTAATGACTGGACGCCGGGAGTACATGCTCTTTTTCCTGTGGCCGCCTCGGGCGTGTGGGCTGGATTTATCCCCGGTTTTGCCAAAGGCGCGTTGTATAAATTCGCCATTACCCAGAAATTTGGCAATACGGTCATGAAGGCTGATCCTTTTGCCTTTTATACGGAAATGCGTCCCGGCATCGCGGCCAAAACCTGGACGCTCGACGAATATGTCTGGAATGACGCCGACTGGCTTACGACGCGTCGGGCCAAAGGCCTGCCATTAAACGACGCCATCTCCATCTATGAGGTCCACGCCGGTTCCTGGCGTTGGAAGACCAAGGAGTACGGCTCGTTTTATTCCTATCGGGATCTGGCTGACGAACTTGTGCCCTACGTGCGCGATCTGGGTTTTACGCACATTGAATTTATGCCGCTGGCCGAGCATCCGCTGGACGAATCCTGGGGCTACCAGACCGGCCACTACTTTGCCCCGACTTCGCGATTCGGCACGCCGGAAGATCTGCGCTACCTCATTGACACCTGCCACCAAAATGGCATCGGTATCATCCTTGATTGGGTGCCCGGCCATTTTCCCAAGGACGAGTGGGGACTTGGGCGTTTCGATGGCACCGGGTTGTTCGAGCATGAAGACCCGCGCCAGGGGGAGCATCCGGATTGGGGCACCTACATCTTTAATTATGGTCGCCACGAGGTTCGGAATTTTTTACTGGCCAATGCGTTGTATTGGTTCAAAGAATTTCATATTGACGCCATCCGTATCGATGCCGTGGCCAGCATGCTCTATCTCGATTATTCCCGGCAGGAAGGTCAGTGGATCCCCAACAAATACGGCGGCAAGGAAAATATTGAGGCCATCGAATTCCTGCGCGACCTCAACGCCGTTGTCCATGAGCATTTTCCCGGCGCCTGCATGATCGCCGAAGAGTCTACGTCCTGGCCCGGCGTCTCCCGCCCGGTTTATACCGGCGGCCTCGGGTTCTCCTTTAAATGGAATATGGGCTGGATGAACGACACCCTGGACTATTTCGCTAAGGATCCGGTTTTTCGATCCTATCATCAAAATCAGCTCACCTTTTCCATGCTCTACGCGTTTCACGAAAACTTTATTTTACCGCTGTCCCATGATGAAGTGACCCATGGCAAAGGGGCGCTTATCAGCAAAATGCCAGGGGATCAGTGGCAGCAAATGGCCAATTTACGGCTTTTTTTGGCTTACATGTGGGCGCATCCCGGGAAAAAATTGATATTTATGGGCTGCGAGTTCGGTCAGTGGAAGGAATGGAACGCCCACGAGGAATTGGATTGGGCGTTGACCGAATTCCCGCCGCACCAGGGGGCCACGGAACTGGTGCGTTCACTCAATAGTCTGCACAAGGCCTATCCGGCTTTGCATTCTCGGGATAACGATTGGACCGGTTTTGAATGGGTGGATCTTTCGGACTATGCCTCTTCCGTGATTACGTTTTTGCGCAAGTCTCCGGACGGTTCCCAGATCCTGTGGGCGTTTAATTTTACTCCGATCGTACGGGAAGATTATACCGTTGGTTGTCGCGTGCCGGGCTATTGGCGGGAAATTTTGAATACGGATGCGGCGTTGTTCGGCGGGACCAACCAGGGCAATGCCGGAGGCGTTACTGCCAAGCCGGCCACGGTTGGCGGTTGGCCGCATTACCTTTCCCTGCGATTGCCGCCACTTGCCGCCGTCGCCTTCACACCTGAATAATACGATCCGACAGGGGCGTTTGTGCTGTTTTTCATCCGGGGAATGCGTTCTCCAAGAACATTTGAAGTGAGTCTATGTCTGCGACACCCATCCTTTTGACGCTTGGCGATGCCAACGGCCTGGGGCCGGAACTGGTTTGCCGTCTGTTGACGCAACATCCCCGGCCCGATCTGCGTATTGGCCTTATCGGCTCCGAGTCGGCGTTGCTGTGGCATTGTGAGCGGTTGGGGCTCGCTCCTTTTTGGACGCCTCTTGACGCGGCCACGCCGGATGCGTTGGCGGAGGCCGCCCCCGGCGTCTTTTTGCTTTCGCCGTTGCGTCTGGCCGGATTGTCCGTCACTCCGGGAAAAGAGACGCCAGCCGGAGGGCTGGCGGCGGGTGAAAGCCTGGAACTGGCTGTCTCGATTTTGGCTGCGCATCCCGATTGGGGACTGGTCACCGGCCCATTGTCCAAGGCGGCGCTCAATGCGGCCGGTTTTACTTTTCCGGGGCACACTGAATTTTTGGCCGAGCGTTCCGGCGTGGGGCGGGCCGGGGTGTGCATGCACCTCGGCGGGCCCATTTTGCGGGTGAGTCTGGTGACCACCCATCCGCCCCTGGCCAAAGTGCCCTCGCTTGTGACCTATGACCGGGTGGCGCGGTGTCTGGAGCTGACGTGGGCTTACGTGCGCCGACTCGGGGTGGCGGATCGGCCCATTGCTGTGTGCGGCCTCAATCCTCATGCCGGGGAAGGCGGTTTGCTGGGCCACGAAGACGAAGATGTGGTGCGTCCGGCCGTCCATGCCGCCGTGGCCAAAGGCGTTGCCGCCGTTGGACCTTTGCCGGCGGACACCCTGTTTTATCGAGCGGCCAAAGGCGAATTTTCGGCCGTCCTGGCCATGTATCACGACCAGGGGTTGCCACCCCTCAAATTGTTGCACTTTGAAGAAACCGTTAATGTGACGCTCGGTCTGCCGTTTGTACGGACTTCGGTCGGGCACGGGACGGCTTTTGAACTAGTCGGTACGGGCAAGGCCGGGACGAGCAGTCTGGCGGCGGCCCTTGATCTGGCCATTCGCTTGACGGGTGGGCCGACTTCTGATTTGAAATCTTAAAAAGTAAGATTTTGTTTTTAAAAAAACGATACGGAGCGTTCCCGTCGTTCCTGCGCGCTATCGTTTCGGGCGTTGCCACAACGCGGGCAGCGACGATTTTTTTTGCGACGTTGCCGCGTCAGGCCACTACCCAGACGGCTAGGCCTTTGGCCGCGTGAATGATTTTGGTCGAAACGCTGCCGAACAGAAACTCCTCCTGTCGGGTGACGCCCCGGCGGCCCACCACGACGGTTCCAAAATCGTCTTCCTCGGCCAGTCGCAGGATTTCGAGAGCGATGCTTGTTCCGATGCTGCATTCCAGGGATTCCCGCAATGGTGACCGACAACTCTCCACAAACCGGGTTGTAATTGCCGTTTCAGGAAGCCCCGCCCCAAGCAGGAGAGATCGGGCCTCCACCAGGGCTTTGCGCATGGCGTCAGCCCGTTTGGCGCACGCTGTTTTCCAGGAAGCATCATCGGGGAACAGGTCGCGGTCCGGCGGTCGGTCAATGGCCGCGACCGTCACCGTGCGTTGTGCCCGGGGATTGGGGCTGAGCATAGCGGCTGTGTAGGATATGGCCCGCAACGAATTTTCCGAGCCATCGAAGGCAATGAGGATTTTGTCGGTATTCATGAAGGCTCCGGCTTTGGGTTCGCAACATTGCGACGGATGCCTAGCGGTCCAGGGATGCACTTGCCCGCGTCAGATCGGCAATCAACTCTTCGGTAGTGTCGTAAAAAATTTCTGCCCCCAGGGAAAAACGCATAAGGACACTGTTAAGCGTCTCCGGAATATAGGGAAAAAGTTTTTTGAGATTGACGATGCGGTTGCCGAACATGATTGAGCAATCGTCGCGGGTTATGGCGTCGAGTTCCCCGGCTGGAAGGGATTGCAGGGTGTGAACGCCCATCCCGACGATATATTGCAGAATGTTGCCAAGACCGAACAAGTCGAGACCAAATGGTTTTTCCTGAAAATCGAAGGTATAGTCGAAATCGATCCAGCAATAGCGCCCGGTGTCATAGCAGACGTAGAGATGGTCACGGCGGATGTCTCCGTGTTTTTCCCCGCGTTCGTGCAGCCAGTGAATGGCTTCGCAGGCTTCAATAAATCGCGTGAGAATTGTCGGAAATAAGGTGTGGAAGTAGTCCTCATGGGGCATTTCCAGATCTTCGATTTTTTCGTCCAGGCGTTTGCCGGCCACAATATCCAGAATACGGACGGGGTTGCCCACGGCATCAGGAAGAGTTTCCCCTTGCATGAAGCGGGGATCGCCGCGCACCAGATCAAGAATGCGGGCTTCCTTACGCGGGCTTCGGGTACAGCTGACGACCATACTGCCAATGGTCATGGGAAACGATTCGTGAAAGACGAGTTTGAGAATATTGCGCGTTCCGGTTTCCAGGCAGCGGCAGCGTTTGACCCAGAATTTAGGATCTTCGAGACCGAATCGGCGTTCGGCTTCATCGCGCAGCATAAGAAAATGCCGTCCGGCTAGCTGGATAACATCGCCATAGCTGATACGCATAAATTGGGTCGTATCAGTAATGATTTCCCCGACATGGCGCATGGGAAAGTCAGGAGCCAGCCGGGAGAGAATTTCGCGAGCGGATTGGGCCAAGCCTGCCTCCCCTGAAAATCGGCTACGTCTATCTTGTGCCCCAATTCTTCTCAGGGAGCAAGAGGCGGGAATTACGGGAGATCAAATATGGAGCGCTAGGATGCGCAAACAAAAGGGGCCTTACGATTTTTCATCGTAAGGCCCTAAATTTGTTGGTGGAGGCGATGGGACTTGAACCCACGACCTCTGCGTTGCGAACGCAGCGCTCTCCCAGTTGAGCTACGCCCCCATCAGGAAGAAGGTTTATAGGCGTAATCCCGGAATCGGTCAAGAAAAGCTTTGGCAGTTTCGGAAGAAACTTACAGATTTCGGTCCGATATTGGGTTGGGGGCTGCATTGTTGCCCCGAAGCAGCAGGAACAGCCTCTATCCCGAAGGGCCACACAAACCAAGTGGGGCGGGCGCGATTGTCAGAACGAAATGCGTGCGTTGCGGCGTGTGCTTTTTGCCTTCCCGTGCTATCTGGTGAATCGTGCCAACCTCGCCCGGATGTGACGGAGGTTTTCGTCTGTTTGGCCGTAGCACCTCATTTTTATTGAGAATTGATCAGAGTGTATGGTACTGTCTCCCCATTGGCTTGGACCGACTGCGACGAAGCTTCCGAGCCCGGAGACGAGAAAGGAGAACATGGTATGCCCCTTATGACCGAACTTTCCGCCCACGCAACTCTCGTTGCCCATTTTAACACGGCAAAAGATCTTTCCATGCGCGAATTGTTCGCCGCTGATCCCGACCGGTTTGGGAAGTTTTCCCTGCGTCTTGGGGATCTCCTTTTTGATTATTCCAAAAACAGAGTAACGGACGAAACCATGCGTCTGCTCTTTGATCTGGCCCGGCAGGCCGGCGTCGAATCCCGACGGGATGCCATGTTTTCAGGCCAAAAGATCAATCGGACCGAAAATCGGGCCGTGCTCCATGTGGCCCTGCGCAATCGGTCGAACCGGCCTATTTTTGTGGATGGCGAGGACGTCATGCCCGAGGTCAATCGGGTGCTCGAACAAATGCGCGTTTTTTGCGACCGGGTTCATTCCGGGCAGTGGCGCGGGTACACCGGGAAAAAGATTACGGATATCGTCAACATTGGCATTGGCGGTTCGGATCTGGGACCGCAGATGGCTACGTTGGCCCTGGCGCATTACGCTGTACCGGGAATGAACGCGCATTTTGTCTCCAACGTCGATGGCACGCATCTGGTCGAGACGGTAAAGCATCTTTCTCCGGAAACAACGCTGTTCATCATCGCTTCCAAAACCTTTACGACCCTTGAAACCATGGCCAATGCCCACTCGGCTCGGGAGTGGTTTCTTGCCCATGCCAAAGACGAACAGGCCATAGCGCATCATTTTGTAGCGCTTTCCACCAATGCCGCCGCAGTGGCCAAATTCGGCATCGATACGGCTAATATGTTTGCTTTCTGGGATTGGGTCGGCGGGCGCTATTCGTTATGGTCGGCTATCGGACTGTCCATTGCCCTGGCTGTCGGTTTCGACCATTTCGAAGCCATGCTTGAAGGGGCATTTGTGGCGGACGAACATTTTCGCACCACGCCGCTCGAGCAAAATATCCCTGTGGTCATGGGGCTTTTGGGCGTGTGGTACAACAATTACTTTGGAGCCCAGACTCAGGCCATCCTGCCATATGACCAATATCTGACCCGTTTTGCCGCCTATTTCCAGCAAGGCGACATGGAGAGTAACGGCAAGTCCGTGTCCACAGACGGCCGTTTTCTTCCCTATACTACGGGGCCGATCATCTGGGGAGAGCCGGGCACCAATGGCCAGCATGCATTTTATCAGCTCATCCACCAGGGCATGAAGATGATTCCGTGTGATTTTTTGGCGGCGGCCCGGAGTCAAAATCCTCTTGGCAAACATCAGGACATGTTGCTGTCCAATTTCTTTGCCCAGACCGAAGCGCTGATGCGGGGTAAGACCGAAGCCGAAGCGCGAGTGGAATTGGCCGGAAAGGGATTGTCGGAGGAGCAGCTTTCCCTGCTTTCCCGGGCCAAGTCGTTTACTGGCAACCGACCAACCAATTCCTTCCTCTACAAGGAACTGACGCCACAAACCCTGGGCATGCTCATTGCCCTCTACGAACATAAGATCTTCACCCAGGGCACGATCTGGGACATCAATTCCTATGACCAGATGGGTGTGGAACTTGGCAAAGTGCTGGCCGGGACGGTGTTAGAAGAGCTTGGCGATGCGGCGACCGTGTCGTCCCATGATTGTTCGACCAATGCCTTGATCAACTATTATAAGGAGCTTCGGGGATAAACCGGGTCACGGTCGTCCTTGGGAAGTAAGAGGCCGGATGTGGCAATCCGAGAGGCCTGCCCAATCAAAACGCACCCTCGTCCGGGAGCAGGCAGGCCTCGCCGCAGACCTCCAGATAGTCATTGACGGCCTCTTCAAAAGCCTGTTGTAGGGCTGGCAAGGTGGCGGCATGGAAGGTTACGATGTCACGGATGCCGGCGATATGGCCATGGTACGCGCCATCTTCTTCCTGGCATTCGAGGCAATAGCCTTTGTAAGTTGTAAAACAGGCGTTATGAAACATGGCGGATCTCTTGTTGGTCAACGAGTCATGCCGGCCCGGATGAGAAATTCCCGAATATCAGCGGCGCAACCTTTGCCGAGTACGGCTCCGGGATGTGGGCGATGGAAAAAGCCTTTGACGCCGCCAAGGAGGAACCGGACCCGGGAACCGGCGGTTTTTTGATGATGATGGATTTCCCGACCGCCCAGAGCCCGAATGAGCGCGGCCACGTCGTCCCACAGAATATCGGCGCGGGGTGGCGTCGTAAAGAGGGCCTGCCACGTGCGCAACCTGGACGTGTTGAGCTTGATGGCAGGAACGGCGGATATGGCCGTGAAACTGGGGCCCATGATGGGGACACCAAATCATTCCAAGGTGTCAGCGTCAAGAGAGGGGAACGCGGCGCCTGGAGATGGTTGGCCGGAATGGAGACCGGGCCGTGAGGCAAACAGGCTGTCCGTGGTTATGATCCAATGGTCGGTTGGGAAAGCGCCTGCTGTAGGGCTTCGGCCAGATGCTGCCGTAGGGTGTCCAGGATTGGGGTCGGTTCCTGGAGAAATCGTTGGTTTACTTCCAGCTCGACACCCACGTACTGTTCGCCGAACTGCCGCCGAAAAGCCGTGACCAGCCCATCGGACACCCCTTTATAGGGGAAGTTGCGCCGTAGTATCAAAGCATCGTTTCGTACGGCCAATTCCCGCATCCAGCTTCGACAAAAATCTTTTTCCTTGGCGCGTCGTGGATCATACAGCAAGCCGACGTCGCAGCGGCGCACGTTGCCGTTGAGAATCGGCGTAAAGCTGTGGCTGGCCACATGGAGCACGGTTTTGCCCGCAGTCAGCAGATGGGCCAGGGCCCGGGCCACGGCAGTACGGTGCGGGTAGTAGTGCGCGGTCAGGATGTCCTGGCGTCGGGCAGTGGGGAGCGGTTTGGTTATGGCTGAGAATAGGTTGGGATTGCCAATCGAGCGGTTCAGATCCACCAACAGCCGGGTGGTGACGGCAGGAAACAGAGGGGCTTTCAGGGCTGCAGCCAGGATTTTGGCCGTTTCGAGCGCCCCGAGGTCGAAGCCCCGATGCGAATCGAGCAAGGCCCTACGCCCCGCAAAAAGCGGGGCGTAGGCCGGCGGCACGTCGTTGCCGCCATGCTCACAGGAGAAAAGGAGCGCCCAGTCCGACATGCAGCGGCTCGTTTTTGGACAGGCATTCGCACAGCCGGGTATAGACCTGTCGGATGGTGCGTGGCCGGTAGTCGTCGGCCACGGCAGCCAGAATGCGGCGGGCCAGACTGGATTGATCGACCATGACGGCCAGGGCTTTTTCCCAAGTCGGATCAAAATCAATGTCCGGCAGGGCGCTTAACGCCAAGCGTCGCCAGATGACGCGGGCCGGGATGCACGAAGGCGCGTAGACGCCGAAAAGGCGGGCGTATTCCTGAGGCACCGGGGTACGGCCGGCATTTTGAATGGTCTTGTTGAAAATATCAGCTAGTTGCCTGGTATCCCAGGATTTTTGTTCTTCAAAGGTGGACCAGCGTTCAGCAACCAATCCTTTCAGCGCCGCTACGACCACACCGGCCAGGGCCAGATCAGCGGCCGGGCATTCCTGGGTGTCGAGTACCCGGATTTCGATAGCCGAACGATCAAAGCGGGCAATAGCGCCCCTGGCATTTAAGAATTCCTCCTGCAGGACCTTGCCGGGATCGAGTGGGGCGATATCCCGGTACATGGGGGCCAGGATGCGGTCTCGATATTCCTGTTCAGTAAAAACCGCTTCAGGGATCACCGCTCCCATAACCGAGGGCACCCGTCGCGCATTTTGGGAATACTGCTCCATGCGGGTATCGAGAAAACCGGTGGACGCTCCGTTTAAGATGGGCGTGGAGGCGGCCAGGGCCGGCATGATGGGTAAAAGCACCCGGATGGCGGCGTGGAGCCGGCCAAATTCTTCGTCCCCGCAAAAAGGCAGGTTGATGTGCATGCTTTGCAGGTTGGACCAACCGTGCCCCTTGCAATTGAAAATGGCGTCAAATGTCCGGTAAAGCTCGCTGTATTCGTGCGGCCAAAGCACGGTCTCCCGTAGCGGATCCATCAGCGGATGGGCTCCGGTCGGCATCAGCCGACCGCCAAGAGGGGCGAGAATAGCGTTGGCCTTGTTCACGCCAGCGGCGAACGCGGCAGCCAGTCCGGAAAGGCTCGGGGCCGGCTCGCTGACTTTCATTTCCAACACGTGGTTGACCAGTTCGTTGGACCACGTGAGCACGCCCATGTCCGCATCTCCGGCACCTTCCTGACCGGCTGCCGTCGCCAGCACCTTGTCGGCTACTGGCAAAACGGCAAGCGTTTCGCGGTCAACGATCATGTATTCGATTTCGATGCCGAAAGCGGAAAAAAGCGATCTGGCCTGACTCATACGTTGAGGCTCCCGGTTTTGCGGCGTTCGATACGCTTGAGGAAGACTTCCACCACACGGAGATACAATTCGTCCTGGAGCACTTCGTCTTCGTATCCCGCGTCGATATTGGGGTTGTCGTTGACTTCGATGACGTACACCTTATCGCCGACCTGTTTGAGATCCACGCCGTACAGGCCGTCGCCGATAGCCGCAGCGGCCTTCAGCGCCGCGTTGATGACCTTCTTTGGGGCCTTGCCCACAGGCAGGGTCTCGACTTCGCCGTAAATATCCTTGCCGCTTTTGCCCTTGAGCAAAATTTGCCAGTGCCCGGCGGCCATATAATACTTGCAAGCGAAAAGCGGTCGTCTGTCAAGGATGCCGATACGCCAATCAAACTCCGAGGGCAGATATTCCTGAGCCAGGACCAGATCGGATTTGGAGAGCAGCCGCTTGGCTTCGTGCAGCAGGGCATCGGATTCGCGCACGAGCACGACGCCTTGGGAAAAGGCGCTATCCGGTTGTTTGAGCACGCACGGCAGGGAAAATTCCTCTAGAATATGGTCGATATTTTTGCTGTGGGCAATGACCGTGCGCGGGGCCAGGATCTTGTGACGCGCCAGCACTTCGGCCAGATAGACCTTATTGGAACAGCGCAGGATGGATTCGGGGTCGTCGATGACGACCAATCCCTCGGCTACGGCCTTGCGGGCCATGCGGTAGGTGTGGTGATCGACATTGGTGGTTTCGCGAATGAACAGAGCATCGAATTCGGACAGGCGGTTGGAGTCTTCGCGGGTGATGCACTCGACGCCAACGCCAAGGGTTTCAGCGGCCTTGATGAAGCGCTTGATGGCTCGGGAATTGGAAGGAGGGCGGGTTTCCTCCGGATCCTGCAAAATGGCCAGATCATAGCGGGACACGGGCCGTTTGGGGATAATGAGTTTTTTGCCGGAAAAGTACTCGCTCGAAACGGATTCGGCGAAATCCCGCTCTTCCTCGGGAATATCCTTGACCGACAGGGGGGAGACGTTTTGCAGCTGCCAGCCGTTTTGGAAGCTGAAATCCGCTCGCAGAAACGGAGTCGGAAAGAGTTTGAACAGCCTTGAGGCCAGCTGTTCCATGCCTTTTTCCATGGTTTTGCCAAAGTAAGCTGCGATGCTGACTTTTTCAGGCTGCCGCTCGACCAGGGCCCGGCCCATGATCTCTTCGAGTTCTTCCGAAGCCAGCCGGATGATGCCCACGGACTTCATATCCTGGATGGCGGTGATGGACGGAATGGGCTTGTGTCCGCGCGCTTCGGCCAGAAGCGACACATAATAACCCATGGACTGATAGCGATAGGAACGGCAGATATTGATAATTTTGACGCCGCGAAGTCCAGTAAAGGTTTCATCCGTCAGATAGGAGCGGGCCGCAACAGACTCCACGCCGGAGAAAACCAGGGAACAGTCCTCGGGGTTTTCGATGACCACCAGAACGGACACGATCAGAGGCTCCTTTGTCGGCATTCAGGCCGACTTTTTTTTCTGGGGGAGAGCACGAGCAGGTTGGCGTCGCAGGTGACGATGCCGAGCATCACGGCACAGACCAGATGGTTGAGGGTGACCTCGTAATACTGGCTGGCGCTGATGGGATTGGGCAGCAGAGGATCAGCGATATGGGTGGTTCGCCGCTCCATGTCATACCCGTTTATGACGACGAAATGTCCCGACGGTTCACCCTGCAGATCGTCATACACCATAGAGTCGCCATCGTCGCGTTCCCGGGCCGTGCGGTACAAATAGGTGGCGGACAGGCCTGCCAGGATCGGTCTGTCGCGTTTGAGGATGCCACGAATAAGGCCTGCCGTCAGATCCTCGAAGCGGATTTTTCCGCCAAGTTCCAGAAAATGGAGATAGGCGGCGGTGGCTCCATGGATCCTGGTGGTTTTTTTATATTTCAGTTGCTCCTGGAGTTTGTGGGCGAGGTCGACGTTATCCCTGGTAAACCAGGTGATGTCGAAGACCGTCAGATCAAAGGTATAGAGTTTGGCGGCATAGCCCCGGGTCAGGGCGTGGCACCCGAGCAATGCGGCCAGTGTGCCGCCGCCGGGCAGGGTTTCGACCTCGCCAATAACTGTCGCAAGGGACGCATCGTCGCCGTAATAACGGTAGATGGCCTGCAGGCAGGTCGGGCCGCAGGTAATGTCGTCTGGCTGGGCCAGGATAGGGATGGCAAGGGTGGATTCCACGGGACAGGCAACTATCACGCCCCCACGCGGATGACCATGGGGGAAAGCGGTGCCGAGCAAGCTTTTCTATAATAAAATGAAGGAATCAGACAAAAGAGCAAGAATTTTGCCGGAGTATTTGGGGCAGTGATCGACAAGACAAAAATATGTCGCCCGTTTCTTGTTGTGGCGCAGGAAATCGCTTGCTGTGGTTTTTCGCAGGGTGGGGTGGGCCATTGCTGGCGGCCTATTCCAGGTGGATGTCTTCTTCCTTGACGATCTGGAAAGCCTTGTTGGATTTGACCAGTCCGGGAATGCCATGGAATTTGCGCACGCCCTGGACCTCGGCTTCCAGCAGATCGTCCACGTCATTATCGAGCATGATAATATCGCCGGGCTTAAGGGACAGGAGCTGGCGGCCTGTGATCTGGGACCGGCCGAAGCGCACCAGTAGTTCCACCGGGGTTTCCAGAAGACGTTCTTTGAACCGGGCGATCCAGGCGTGGTCCACTTCGAGACGTTCGGTCTGGAAGGAGGCATAGAGCTTGGTTCGGATGGGTTCGATGGTGGCATAGGGCAGGCAGACAATCAGCGAGCCAATGGCGTTTTCGAGTTCGACCTCGAAGGTGACCACGATGACCACGTCACTGGGGGGGACGATGGCTGCAAACTGCGGGTTGACTTCACTGCGGACGAGTTCGACATGGACCTCATGGACGGGCTGCCAGGATTCTTCGAGATTTTCCAGGGCGATGCGCACTACCCGGGTAATGATGGCCTGCTCAATGGGGGTGAAGTCCCGGCCTTCGATTTTCGGCTGGGAGCCGGCGCCGCCAAAGAAGGTTTCGACCATGGCGAAGACCAGCCGCGAATCCACCACCAAAATGGCATTGCCGCGTAACGGATCGAGTTTGAAAATATTGATGGATGTGGGGACAGGAAGTGAGCGCATGAAGTCCCCGAATTTGGACATATCAATGGAGATCGGGTTAACATCGGCGCGTTTGCGCATGGCGTTGGCCATGGCATTGGAGGCAAGACGGGCAAATCGGTCATTAATGATTTCCAGAACCGGCATGCGGCCACGGATAATACGGTCCTGGTTGGAAAGGTCGAAAACCACGACTCCCGAATCATCTTCAAGGATGTCGGTTTCCGCTTCGATTTCGCCACCGGAAAGTCCCCGCAGCAGCGCGTCAACTTCGTCCTGATCCAGAATCTTGCTCATTTCCGCACCTTTCGGACTGATTTGTGTGTACTATACAAGCATTGACTCGAAAAGAAAAGAGCGTTTTGCGTAAACAAAAACCGGCCGCCAGAGGCGGCCGGTCGATTTCACGTCGTTTTCGGGCATTCCGATTTGGTGCCGTCCGGCTATCCCGGGGAGGGATGCATCGGCCACTTGTGTCCCAGCAGTCCTGGACGCGCTGCGTCATATCCCGTTGCCTCACGGAATACCCGGTTTTATTTTTCAAACACGTCACCTAGAAGCTGACATTTAAGCCAAGGGTACCACCAAGGGCGTCAACGCCATCTTTGGAAAATTGACCAATGTGCAGGTACTTGACCGAACCCTTGAGGCTCAACTGTTGGGTCAGTGCGAACGTCGCACCAAGTTCGCCGTTTTCGGTCACGCTGTTTTCAAAGCCCGTGTAAGGCACCTTGGCGTCAGCCCACAGACCGCCGACACCGCCGCCGACAAACAGAGTCGCCTGGGACGTGGCCACAAAGTGCCAGCGGGCGTTGAGACTGCCGCCGAGTCCATTGGCGGGAGTGGCTTTGGAACCGTACCCGATCGGGCTTTCAAAGCGTTTGTTCTGGTCAATGAATGCGCCATAGCCTTCGGCTTCCAGGGCAACATTATCAAACACGTAATAATTGAATGCTCCGCCGTAGGTCATAATGGAATTGACGCGGGGATGGCTGGTCCCGAACGCGCTGAACCGGGGTTCAAAGTTGAAGGTTCCCGCCGTGAGATTCTGGGCCATGGCACAGGCGGCCGATGCGGCCAGAATCAGACCGGTGACAGTAAGGGTCAGAAACATTTTTCGAAAGAGCGCGTCCATATCCTTCTCCATGTGTGACGAGATTGGAAATCAACGACTTCATATCAAATGCCGTGCCAGAAATGTTTTAGATGTTTTTTTTGTGGTATCTATCTATAATTTATGAATAAAACAAAATAATGCTAGTGCAAGACGGAAAGGCGTTCCTGGGTGCCTGTTTTATTCTTTGAAAAATTAAAACAACGAATAATCTCAAGGCGAAAGCTATGATCTCTCGCGGAGATACGTGGAAGAAACCGGTAGTGGAAGAAATATGGCAAGGCGCGACTGTAACACGCGGCGTGAAACTGCGTCCGTTGCGCAACAGTCGTGGGGGCAGAGGCAAAGCCGGGGACAGAGTCCCCGGCCGAGAAAACAATTGGGCTGGCTTGATGCGCAGGGGTTAGGCTGGAGTGCGTTTCTCGCGAACTTTAGTGCGCAGCCAGTCGTACCAGTCGGCAAGTCCTTCGCCGCTGCGGGCTGAAACCGGGAAAATGCTGATGCATTCGTTTAACACCCGGGCATGGCGACTGGCCCGCTCCAGGTCGAAGTCCACGTAGGGAAGTAGGTCGACCTTGTTTAACAACATGGCAGCGGAAATATGAAACATGAGCGGATATTTTTCGGGTTTGTCGTCCCCTTCCGCCACGCTTAAGAGCGTGACCTTGAAGTCTTCACCCACATCGAATTCGGCCGGACAGACCAGGTTGCCAACATTTTCGATAAAAAGAATATCCAACCCGTCGAGATCCAGGGATTTGACGGCTTCCTGAATCTGGGAACTGGTCAGGTGGCAGCCCCCTTCGGTGTTGATCTGCACGGCCTGGGCGCCGGTTGCAGCCACCCGACGGGCGTCATTGTCGGTTTGCAGGTCGCCTTCGACGACAGCCATGCGCAGTTCGCCTCGAAGTTCGGTGAGCGTGCGTTCGAGAAGGGTGGTTTTACCCGCGCCGGGAGAACTCATGAGATTGAGGACTAAAATGCCTTTTCCTGCGAAGAAGGTCTTGAGATCTGCGGCAATCCGGGCATTGGCTTCCAAGATATTGCGCACCACGGGTATCTGCATGGCAAGTCTCCGCTATTCCAGTTCGAGGTATTCGATATAGAGTTCGCGGCCGGACAGGACCGAGTGTCCCAATTCCTCGCCGCAGGCCGGACATGGGGCGAACGCCGATGTGGGGGGCTCCGGGCTGAATTCCCGGCCGCAGGAGCGGCAGCGAAGAATAACCGGGGTTTCTTCCATGACGAGGTTGGCCCCGGCTAGGCGGGTTTCGGCAGTCAAGACCTCGAAGCCCATCTGCATGGCCTCGGGGACCACCGCAGCCAGACGGCCGTGTTTGACCTTGACGGTAATAAGCTTTTCCTTGCCGTGTTTGACCATTTCATCTTCGATGAGGGCCAGCAGGCTTTGGACGATGGAGAGTTCGTGCATAGCCATGGCATCCTACGTTAATTTCCCTGCTGCGTAAAGAAAGCCTGGCGCAACCAACTGCTAGGTGGCGAATAGGGGGGCGAGGGTGACGGCCAAAACGATGGCCGGGAGAAGATTGGAAACCTTTATCTTGAGCAAACCGAGCATATTAATGCCGATGGCCATGATAAGTAGCCCGCCAACGGCTGTAATCTGGGCCAGCCGATCAGGCGTGAACTGGTTGTGCGCGGCTGCGGCGAAAAGGGTGAGCAGCCCTTCGTAGAGGAGGATCGGCAGGCAGGACAGGGCCACGCCGGCTCCATACGTGGAGGCCAGAACCATGGCGATTGAGCCGTCGAGCATGGATTTTGTGAACAGGAGGGTGTGGTCGCCGCGCAGGGCTTCGTCGAAGGGGCCGAGGATGGCCATGGAGCCCGTGCAGAAAATAACGGAGGCAGAGACCAACCCATCGGTAAACAGGACGTTTTCCGAACGCAGCAGATTTTTCAGCCAGTCTCCGGCCTGGGCCATTCGGCGTTCGATGTCGACGGTTTCACCGATGACGGCGCCAAGCAGCATGCTGATGACCAGCAGAATGGGGCTGGTCATGGTCAGGGCCATTTTGAGGCCGATTAACAGGATGGAAAGTCCGAGAGCCTGGAACATGATGACACGCACGCGGTCGGGAAATCGACCGTGGAGTGTGAGACCGAGCAGGCTGCCAACGATGATGGCTGCGCCGTTGGCGAGCGAACCCACTGGGATCATGAAAGACTCCTTTTGCCGTCTGACCAGGGGAGGGCTACCAGTTCATAGTGTATGGGACAAGGAAAAATGTTGTTGACAGCCCAAGGGGAGTGCTATAACTTGCGGGATTCATGCCGGGATGGCGGAATTGGTAGACGCAGCGGACTCAAAATCCGCCGGTCGCAAGGCCTTGCGAGTTCGAGTCTCGCTCCCGGTACCAAGATATCCCAAGGGGTTACAGCTTCATTAGCTGCAACCCCTTTTTCTTGTTGTATTGAGCTCACTCCTTTTTCCCTCGGTTCTCCGCAGACTTTTTTGATCCACCCGCCAGATGTCCCTCTTTTGAGATGGTCGTGAAGCTTTTCCCCGCGCCTTCCCCCCGGCTTGTTTCCGGGAAATATCAACGATGGGAAACGAAGGGCTATAGATAGCTCGCTCTATGCAAGACAAAGATGACAACAGACGCACATAGGCAGTAATAGCCGAACACCTGCCAGCGACCACGCTCTAGCCAGTTTGAAAGCCATTTAAGAGCCAAAAGCCCGGCCAAAAAGCTTAAAACCATCCCCAGTAGTCCAGGAAGGAAAATGTTTGCCAGCCCCATTGGTGACGCAAGCGGGAGAAGAGGAGTCTCATGCGCGTGCAGCAGCCTGATCACTTCTCGAAGAATGACCGGCGGTGTAAGGACGACAGCCAAGGCGAAGCTGAACTCCTCCAGCCGCGCCTTGCTTACGCCTGTCGTCAGTCCGATTGAAATTGTGGCCCCAGAGCGTGAAAAACCTCGAAACGGGAGGCATACGCCTTGTACCGCTCCAATTAAAATTGATTTTGCCAAGTCGAGCTCTTCAGGATCTCCTTTCCGCTGCTTTTTCATGCCAGCATAGATAATGAGAAGGCCAACGACCAGCAACGATACCGCAATCAGATCCATGTTGCCAAAAATGAGTTCAATCTCGGCATGTGGTATATGTGCTAGAAAAATTTTCTCAATAAAAAATTTAAGTGTTAGACCAATGCCTCCAGTAAAAGCAGTTGCCACGATAATATAGGTGATAAATTTTCGCATGAATATTCCAGAGCGGAAGTATTGTTCTTTCCACGATCGCCAGAAATAGATAAGCACAGCAAACATCGTTCCTGTATGCAGCATGACCAAGAGCATGGTCATCTCTGGACTGACCGGGTTGAGCCCCATCAGTTTTTCGGCCACAATGACATGGGCAGAACTGGAAACCGGGAGGAGTTCTGCCGCTCCCTGGACGAATGCAAGAATCATAATCTGGAAAAATGTCATAAGGAATTCTCCATTCTTTTGGGGGAGTCTTTCCATTCGTTATGCAGAAACGCCACAAGCTCCAATGATTCGGCGGATGATAAAGAGGGAAAACCGATATGCAAGCAACAAAGACTCAAAGTGGTCAGTGTCTCTGCCGGTTTCTTTCGTACTTGGGACCGGGAGGTAATTTTGAGGCAAAGAGGAATGCTTGTCTATAAATATAAACGAGCATCATTCTGCAGTCAGTGGCGGCCCAATGGGCTCGATCAATGCCGCCCCTTCATTGCGAGTGCTGTTGACCAACGTGCCGACCGGAATGGCGACCAGATCCGGAGCAGGAAGGCGTAGCAGTTCATCAATTTCATGCCTTTCGGTGCAGTTGCGATCAAGCCAAGTCGTGTGGATCGCGGTCGACAGGATCACAGGCATGCGGTCGTGGAGAAGTCGCACAACGCCCGACGCTTCGCGGGTCAGGATCGCTACAGAATCGATAAACTGACCATCAGGGCCGGCGTAGTGCTCGAAAATGCCGGCTAAAGCCATGACACCTTCGTTCGCCAGGGTGAGGAAGAAGGGGGCTTTGGCTCTGGGCGGATCGTGCCGCCATTCGTAAAAGCCCTGGGCCGGGATGAGGCAACGGTGGTAGCGGATGGCCGAGCGGAATGCGGGTTTCTCCAACACTGTTTCGACTCGGGCGTTGATCATCCGATTGCCGACCCTGGGGTCTTTCGCCCAGGACGGTATCAATCCCCATCGAAAAAGTCCGGCCGTACGACGGCCCGAATCGCGGTCCGTGTATACGGCCTCGATAAGCTGTGTTGGCGCAATATTATATCGCGCCGGGGCGTTGGGCATCCCCGGGAGGTCCAGAGCCTCGGCAACACGCCAGCGTGGGATGGCAAGGGCGAATCGTCCACACATAGATGCAAAATACGGAGGACGGGCCGGATTGTCCAGGCGCATGGAAAGCCAAAGGGCGCGGAAGGACAAGGTCTTTATGGCAGGTTCGTATACTGAAAGACCGGCAAGCCAATCAGACGGAATACAGGAGCAGCACCAGCAGCTGGCCGGTAACGACGCGCAGGATCATGGTTAGGGGATACACCGTGGCATAAACCGACGCCGGGGCATCGCCGCCAAGCATCTGCCCGGCAAAGGCCAGAGCCGGCGGATCGGTCATGCTTCCGGCCAGCAGACCGCAGGTGGAAGCGTAATTGCATTTGAGAAAGACCCGCCCGATGATGCCGGCGATAAAAAGCGGCAAAAAGGTTATGCACGCCCCAACGGCCAGCCAGTACAGCCCCTGCCCGGACAGGATCGAGGCCAGGAAGCGGCCGCCGGCCGCTAAACCCACGCAGGCCAGAAACAGGCAGATGCCAACTTCGCGCAGAATCAGGTTGGCGCTTTGGGGCATGTACCAGACGAGCCCGCCGAAGTGATGCAACCGTGAGAGCAGAAGCGAAGCCAGCAATGGTCCCCCGGCTACGCCGAGCCGCACGCCGGTCGTCAGACCGGGCACGGGCACCGGCAGGGAGCCAAGCGCCGTGCCAAGCAACAGTCCAAGGAAAATAGGCAGCACATGGGGATGGGCCAGATCCCTGGCCGAGTTGCCGACGACCTGCTCCAGGGCGGCCAGTTGCTCTGCCGTGCCGACACAGCGCAACACATCGCCAAAGTGCAGATGCACATCCGGGGCCGGCATGAATTCCGTGCCGGAGCGGATAATGCGGGTGACCGTCACTTCCTGCTGCCGGGCAATTCCCAGTTCGGGGACCGTCTTGCCGATGGCCTTGCGCCGGGTGACAAACATTCGACGGACTTCCAGAGGGCCGGGCAGGGCGGGCAGATCTGCGTCGCTTTGCCGTCCGATCCGCTGACAGAAGGCGTTTAAGGCATCCGGATGTCCCACGGCATGGAGCAGCATGCCGGGCGCAAGCAGGGTCGCGTCCGTTGCGGCCCGCACGTTGCCCTGGGTCATGATTCGGGAAACCACCACGGTTCCACCGGCGATGTCCGGGAGTTGTCCCAGCGCGGTGCCGATGTTTTCGGACGCGAGCGTTTCGATGGTCATGGCGGCAAGTGGCGGATGCAGGCTGCGGACCTGCTCTTCAAGTTGGCGTGTCTCTTTGGCTGGATCGATACGAAAGAGGGCCCGAAGCAGAAGCATTGTCAGAATAATTCCAAAAATACCGAATGGGTAGGCCACGGCGTACCCGAGTCCCGCCTGTCCTCTGGCGGCCTCGGCCATGGCCGGGACGACTTCGCCAAAGGCCTGCGATGCGGCGGCCAGGGAGGGGGTGTTGGTGGTCGCTCCGCTGTAGAGACCCACGGCCGTTGCCAGGGGCAGACCGCCGAACAAGTGAAAGGCCGCAGTCAAAAGTGCCCCAAGGACCACGATCAGGGCAGCCATGAGGTTGAGGCGCAGGCCCCGACGGCGCAGGGAATCGACAAATCCGGGCCCTACCTGCATGCCAATGGCGTAAACAAACAAAATCAGTCCGAATTCCCGCGCGAATTCGAGGACGTGTTGCTCAAGAAGCAATCCGTAATGACCGGCAGCCAGACCGCTGAAAAGCACGCCCCCGACGCCAAGACGGATGCCGCATACCCGGAGACGTCCGACGGCCAGTCCGATAGCCACGACAAGGCCAAGCACCGCGACGGCCTGGGCCGGGGATTGGGAGAAAAAAAGCTGCGTGAGCCACGACATGACAGATCCCCCGATCCCTTGCGGTGAACGCCCGCCCGAGGTGGTGGCCACGTGGCCTTGGCGTAGCGGGCCGAGGCTGTGGCGGCTGGTGGACTTGATGTGCCTGAACGGTTCTGCCAACGTCCCTTGACAGTCCGGGCCGTCTTGGTGAAAGGGCTGCGCATTGCGGGCGTCTTTTTACGCCGCATTGAATTTGCGGGGATCCGGGCCGGGCGTCAAGTCTGTCACGAGGCCCAGCACCCGAACCTCTTGCCTTTCCCGGTTTGCGTTACCATACTGTGACAACGGCTCTGGCGCGCTCCGTCGCGAGGGTCGGTCTGCCAAGGAGAACCCATGCCTTTTGATGCCGCCCAATCCCACCGGCTTCTTGAAAAAAAACTTGCCGACTTGGCCAAAAAAACGGTTTTGCCGGCTCCCATGCTGGCGTTGGTGGCTGCAACCGCCCGAATACAACTGACGGCCAGGGCGGCCGAAAACGTGCGGATTTCTCCGGAAATGCTCGAGGACGCTGAGCGGAATTTGCGTGGCGCGCCGCTTTTATCCCGCGAGGCTTTTCCTGTGGATTTTAAGCGGGGCTTGGTCTTATTTGACGCGCTGTCCCAACTGGTCAAAACGAGCGAACCCCATCTGGCCGAAGCCATGGCCGGTATTGAAGCGGCCCGAGCTGACGGGCAACTGGCTCTCGAAAAGGCTTTCACAAAGTATATCGTCGGGGACGACACTTTTTTCGCGGCGTTTGGCCAACAGATTCCTCAGGCTCCCCGGTTGCTTGGCTTTTTGGTGCAGGCGGCCTTGACCCCGCAGCTTGCCGCCGTGGCTGAGGCTGCCTACGCCTCTTTTCCCAAAGAACGATCCTGGAATTTCGGGCATTGCCCGGTGTGCGCCAGCCCACCCCTGATGGCCAGACTCGTGGGCAAGGCCGGGGCCAGACATCTGACCTGCTCGTTTTGTCAGCTCGAATATCGGGCCAAACGCCTGATGTGCCCGTATTGCGACGAAGAAGATCATAACCAACTTGAGGTTTTTACGGTGGCCCAGGAACCCGGATATACGGTCCAGGTTTGTCTGAGCTGCAAAAACTACATAAAGACCGCTGACTTTCGGGAGTTTGACCGGCCAAGCGTTCCGGTCCTTGACGACCTCGAATCCCTGACCCTTGATCTTGCAGCCAGGGGGCAGGGCTATAGCCGGCCGGTGCTTTCCGCCTGGGGGTTCTGATGGATGCAGTTTTGACCCGCGCCGTTTCCTGCCGGCGTTTTCGTGATGGGTGTTATGCCGACACGACCGATGAGGTGGCCACCGAAATCCGGGTCACCTTGAATGTGGCGGGGATCGGTCGCAAAACGCTGTTCGCCACGCCCGTCGATCCTGAAGGACTGGCCATTGGGCATGCCGCCCTGGATATGCTTGGTCCCGGCAAGATTCCGGTCGTGACCAGCGCCGAGGGGCTGTATTTCGAGCTTGACGCCTGTCCCGACGAGCTCGGCGAGGCGAATCCGGCGCTACCGCGTTCCATGGCGGCGACTGACCTTATGGGGCTTGTGCGCCGTTTCATCGCCGCCCCCGGGCTCTGGGACGGAACGGGCTGTTTTCATCGGGCCGCCTTGTACGATACGGAGACGGGTGCCTTTGTGGCCCGGGCCGAGGACATCGGCCGTCATAATTGCCTGGACAGACTGGCCGGTTATGGCGTGCGTCAGGGCGTGCGCCTACCGGAATTGATTTTGTTTTTGTCCTGCCGGGTGACGCTTAGTATGATGGAAAAGGCCCTGCGGGCCGGCCTTCGCATGGTCGTCAGCCGTTCCGCCATTACCGGCGCGGCGCTGGAAGCGGCCAAGGATGCCGGCATTACCCTGGTTGGTTTTGCCAGAGACGCCGAAGAGCGCTTTACGGTATTTACCGATGCTGCGGGCAGGGTCAATTTGTGAATCCGGCCGGAGAAACGCCCCTGGGGGTGGTTCTGGCGGGCGGCAAAAGCAGCCGCATGGGCCGGGACAAGGCTTGGCTTTCTTTTTTTGGCCAACCGTTGTTATGCCGGGTGGCCGACGTTCTTGCCGATGTGACCGGAGAGGTGCTTGTTTCCGGTCGTGATCCCTCGCCTTTTGGGTTAAACATCCCCTGGCTGCCTGACGATATGCCCGAACTTGGCCCGGCGGGCGGGGTGCTGACTGCGCTTGCAGCGAGCAGACGGGCGTGTCTCGTTGTCTCCTGTGATCTGCCGTTCCTCGACGCTCCCACGCTTTTCCGGTTGGTTGCGGCCTGGAGGCAGCGTCCCGATGGGGCGCTTATGACCACGTTTCGTATTGTTGAAACCGGCTTTGTTGAGTCCCTGGTTGCGATCTATGATTTCGCGGGCGCGGCCCTTTTGCGCCACAATCTGGAGCGGGGGCAGCGACGGCTCTCGGCCATTTTTCCCGAATCCCTGCGCTGCCATATCGACTATAGTCGGGCGGACCAGCCGACGGCGCGGGCATTTTTCAACGTCAATGCACCCCCGGACCTCATTGAGGCCCGGAGCATGGAGGATGGAATATGACCGATAACGCTGCCGTACTGCGTGACGGCCGGGGACGTACGGTAAGTTATCTGCGTCTTTCGGTCACCGACCGTTGCAATCTTTCCTGCATGTACTGCCGTCCCCGGGAACGCCTGACCTTTATTCCCCACCCCAATATCCTACGGTACGAGGAATTGCTTGATCTGGTTTCACTGGCCCGGGACATGGGCATTGACAAGGTTCGGCTCACCGGGGGGGAACCGTTTGCCCGGCGTGACGTTATGGTGCTTGTGGAGTCCATCCGGCGTCGTTTTCCCGAGATGGATCTGCGTCTGACCACCAACGCCACGTTGCTGGCCGGCAAGCCGGCTATCTTGGCTGATCTGGGCGTGACGGCCCTCAATATCTCCCTCGATACCCTGGATGCGGCCAAATATGAGCGCATTACAGGTTTCGACCGTCTGGATACCGTGCGCCGGGCCTTGGACGAAAGTCTGGCGGCCGGACTTCGGGTCAAAATTAACGCCGTGGCCCTGCGCGGCATCAATACCGATGAAATTGCGGATTTTGTGCGTTTGGCGCAGGATGCACCGCTCGATATCCGGTTCATTGAGTTCATGCCGGTTGGTGACGGCAATCAGTGGCGACCGGAAAACTACATTGCCGCGAGTGATGTGCTGGCCCTGGCCGGGCAGGTGGCCGAACTCGTCCCCGACGAACAGACGCATCTTTCCGGCGGGCCGGCCAAAATGTACCGGATTGTGGGTGGGCGTGGCCGCTTTGGCGTCATTTCGCCGCTAAGTGAGCATTTCTGCGACTCTTGCAACCGGCTGCGCATTACTTCGGACGGGAAATTGCGCACCTGTCTCTTTTCCGACCGCGAGTATCGTTTGCGGCCACTTTTACGCAATAAGAAGCTCGGGTTGGAAAAAGTCCGGCAGGTTATCGTCAAAGCGCTGCAGTTTAAGCCCCTGGGCTATGCGGTGCTCAATCCCGGCGCCGTACCCGAGGCCAGGAACATGTCGGCCATAGGTGGTTGAGACTTTCGGGAGCGTCGATGGGTCTGGATTTGGAGCGCCACGCCAAAAGCGAGGAGAGCGCCGGGAGGTTTCTGGAACGCTTTTGCTGGCCGGCCGGCCAGCCCATTTGTCCGCGTTGCGGCAGCCGGAAGGCTTACTCCCTGGCGGGAGGGCGCGTGCGTTGCGCCGGCTGCCGTTATACCTTCCATGCCTTGACTGGTCGTTTCTTGGGGCTGGCCGGGCTTTCTCCCCGCCAATGGCTGCGTCTACTGCGGCTTTTTGCGGCCGAGGAAACGGCCCATGCCATGGCCGCCACGCTCGGTCTGGCCTATAATACCGCCTATAAGGCCGCAACCGTGGCCCGTCTGGCCATCCTGGCGGCCAGTCTTGACGGTTTGGCTATCCTGCGTAGTCCGCTTGGGCCGGAAATCGGCTTTTCCGGTAAGGCATTGCGTCCGAAGTCTTCCGAAGAACCGTTGGGCACGGAGCCTGTCTTCGGCATTCTGGAGCGCGACGGCATGGTCTTCATCGACTATCTGCCTGCGATGGGGCCTGAAGATCTGCTCCATTTCAATCGGAATTTTTCGCTGCCCCTGTCGCGACTGGGTGGGATTGTCTATTCGGACCGCTATCAACGGTATGAAACCCTTGTCGTCTGCGGTTCTGAGTTGTTGTCCCGACGGCTGATCGAAGTGGCGGGGCGCGCCCCGGCCGTGGATCCCAGCAAAACGGGCTTCTGGCCCTACGCCCGGGAGCGGTTGGTTCGGTTTCATGGGGTCACGGCTCGAAAATTTCCATTGTATTTAAAAGAATTGGAATTCCGCTACAATCACAGAGAGCAAGATATTATTCCAATTTTATTGGAAATAATTTGTGATTTTGTGCCAGACCTTGACTAATATTTTTCCTGTTGACCGCCACTGTCCTGCTTTTTAGTTAAAAGGTGACTCTGGTTGCGTTTTGTTATGTTATTTTTAACAGTTATGCTAAATTTAGCATAATAAAATTGGACACATTTGCTGCCGTGTGGCGGCGAAAATTGGCTGCAAGGCCGAGCGATAAGGAGACACCTATGGAATGGAGCCGACGAGAGTTCCTTAAAATCGCGGGTGCGACAACGGCCGTGACCGCATTCGGCGGGCTCGGATTCGATCTGCGTCCGGCGTGCGCCGAGGCCCAGGCGGCCAAACTGAAATTCACCAAGCAAACCACCTCGGTGTGTTGTTACTGTTCGGTGGGCTGCGGGTTGATCGCCAGCACGGATAAAGATGGTCAGGGCAAGGTGGTCAATATCGAGGGCGACCCCGACCATCCGATCAGCGAAGGGGCGCTTTGTCCCAAGGGTGCTTCCCACTATCAGCTTGGACAAAATGACCGGCGTATTCTCAAGGTGCTCTACCGCGCCCCCTATAGTGACCATTGGGAAGAGAAAAGCTGGGATTTTGCGCTTGATCGCATTGCCCGCAAGGTCAAGGACGTGCGCGACGCAAGCTTTGTCGCCAAAGACGCCAAAGGCCGGACGGTCAACCGTTGCGATGGAATTGTCTCGGTCGGCTCCGCCGCCATGGACAACGAGGAATGCTGGATCTACCAGGCCATGCTCCGGGCCATGGGGCTTACCTACATCGAGCATCAGGCCCGTATCTGACACAGCGCCACTGTAGCGGCTCTGGCAGAGTCGTTCGGACGCGGTGCGATGACGAATCACTGGATCGATATTGTTAATGCCGATTGTATTTTTATCATAGGCAGCAACCCGGCGGAGAACCATCCTATTTCGTTTAAATGGGTGCTTCGGGCCAAGGACCGGGGAGCCACGGTCATTCATGTTGACCCGCGCTATACGCGGACCTCGCAGCACGCCGATGTGTTTGCCCGGTTGCGTTCGGGATCGGATATTGCGTTTTTTGGCGGTTTGATCCGCTATATCCTGGCCAATAATCTGTATTTTAAAGACTACGTTGTGAACTACACCAACGCGGCCTTTATCCTTGGCGGGAAGTACGATTTCAAAGATGGTTTGTTTTCCGGCTATGATGCCGAAAAGCACGTGTATGACAAGGCGGCCTGGAGTTTTGCCAAGGATGGGGACGGTCGCATCCGTAAAGATCCGTCGCTGGCCGACCCCCGCTGTGTCTTCCAGATCCTTAAGAAACACTACGACCGCTACGACCTGCAGTCCGTTTCCGACATCACCGGGACGCCTGTAGCGGATTTGCAGCGTGTCTATCAGGCCTACGGGGCTACGGGCAAACCGGAAAAGTCCGGCACCATGCTCTATGCCATGGGCCAGACCCAGCATACCGTTGGCGTGCAAAATATCCGGGCCATGTCCATCATCCAGTTACTGTTGGGCAACATGGGCGTGGCTGGCGGCGGCATCAACGCCCTGCGCGGCGAGGCCAACGTCCAGGGTTCCACAGACCAGGGTCTGTTGTATCATATTTTGCCTGGCTACCTTCCGACGCCGACGGCCGCCATGCAGTCGTTGGCGGAATACAACGAGAAAAATACCCCCGTCACCAAAGATCCCCAAAGCGTCAACTGGTGGGGTAACCGGCCCAAGTATCTGGCCAGCTTCCTCAAGTCGCTTTATCCCAAACAGGATCTGGAGACAGGCTACAGCTATCTGCCCAAGCTTGAACCGGGCAAGGATTATTCCTGGTTGTCTTTGTTCGACACCATGCTGACCGGGGCATTCAAGGGCTTTTTCGCCTGGGGCCAGAACCCGGCCGCCAGCACCGCCAATGCCAATAAGACCCGTGAGGCCATGACCAAGCTCGACTGGATGGTCACGGTCAATATGTTCGAGACGGAGACCGGATCGTTTTGGAAGGGTCCGGGCATGGATCCGAAAAAAATTAAAACGGAAGTTTTTTATCTGCCCTGTGCGGTTTCCTTTGAAAAAGAAGGGTCCATCTCCAATTCGGGGCGCTGGATGCAATGGCGCTACGCGGCGCAAAAGCCTTCCGGGGACTCGAAACCCGATGGCGACATCATCTATGAGCTTTTTGAGAAGATTCAGGAGTTGTATGCCAAGGAAGGCGGCGCATTTCCTGATCCCATCAAAAATCTTGACTGGGATGTGGCCACGCATCACGAGTTTGACGCCAACAAGGTGGCCAAACGGATTAACGGTACCTTCCTGACGGAAAAGACCTTGAAGGTCGGTGATCAGGACAAAACCTTCAAGCCTGGAGATCCGGTGCCGTCCTTCGCCCTGTTGCAGACCGACGGGTCCACCTGCTCCGGCACCTGGGTGTACTGCGGCTCCTATACCGACAAAAATATGGCCGCCCGACGCGACAAGTCCCAGACAGCCATGCAGGCGGCCATTGGTCTGTACCCTGGCTGGTCCTGGGCTTGGCCGGTCAACCGGCGCGTTCTGTACAACCGGGCCTCGGTCGATCCCAATGGCAAACCCTATCAGCCGCACAAGCCGGTCATTGCCTGGGTCAACGGTAAGTGGGAAGGGGATGTGCCCGATGGTCCCTGGCCGCCGATGGCGGACAGCGAAAAGGGGAAGTATCCGTTCATTATGACGACCGACGGCATGGGACAGATCTTTGGTCCCGGCCGCAATGACGGCCCTCTGCCTGAACACTACGAACCGCTTGAATGCGCTGTCGGGTCGCATCCCTTTTCTGGGCAGCTGCAAAATCCTGTGGCCATGAAGTTTACAGGGCCAACCGAGGTCCATGCGGTCTGTGATCCGCGCTATCCGTTTATTTGTTCCACCTATCGGGTGACCGAGCATTGGCAAACGGGCGTCATGACGCGCAATAGCCCCTGGCTGCTTGAGGCTGAACCGCAGATGTTTTGCGAACTCAGTCCCGAGCTTGCCACCATACGCGGGATCAAAAGCGGCGATAAGGTTATTATGGAAAGCACCCGTGGGTCGCTTTGGGCCAAGGCCATTGTCACCGAGCGCATCAAACCCTTTACCGTGCAGGGCCAGACGGTGCATCAGGTCGGCATTCCCTGGCACTATGGTTGGACGTGGCCCAAAAACGGCGGTGATTCGGCCAACATCCTGTGTCCGTCGGTTGGCGATCCCAATACGGGCATTCCCGAAACCAAGGCCTTCATGGTCAACGTGCGCAAGGCCTAGGGAGGAAGCTGGCCATGAACGGAAAGACCTTTTTTATCGATCTGTCGCGCTGCACCGGCTGCCGGGGCTGCCAGGTGGCCTGCAAGCAGTGGAAGAACAAACCCGTGGAACCCACGGAAAATACCGGTTCGCATCAGAACCCGCCGGATCTATCCTGGCAGACGCTTAAGGTGGTGCGGTTTACCGAAACTACCATTGATGGGGCGTTTCAATGGCTGTTTTTCCCGGATCAGTGCCGGCATTGTCTGGATGCGCCGTGCAAGATGGTCGGTGATTCCGAAGTGAAGGACGCCATTACCCAGGATCCTGAGACCGGGGCGGTGGTCTTCACCGAGAAGAGTAAGAGCCTTGACGCCAAGGGCGTGCGGGAGGCCTGCCCGTATGATATCCCGCGTGTCGATCCGGCCACAAAGCTCATGTATAAATGTGATATGTGCAACGATCGGGTCCATGCCGGCCTGCATCCTGCCTGCGTGCAGACCTGTCCGACCGGCACGATGCACTTTGGGGACCGTGACGAGATGCTGGCTCTGGCCCGGGAACGTTTGGCCCGTCTCAAGGTCAAATTTCCCAAGGCCGAACTGGTGGACGCCGATTCGGTGCGGGCGCTTTTCCTGTGTCCGTTTCCGCCGAGCGCCTATTACAAATACGTTCAGTTTGGGGATGCCGGCCCACGGCCGTTAAGCCGCAAGGCCTTCCTGGCCAAGGTCTTTCGTCCGCTTCGGGCCTTCGGTTAGGTCGAACGCATCCGTCCGTTTCGGGAGGCCGCTGCCACGGCCTCCCGATTTTGGTCCATTCGCTCCCGGTTGACCCCCATCCCTGATCTGGTACTTCCCCGCCATGGGAAAACCCTTTTTGCCTTTTGCCTATTCCCCCGTCTGGACGGCCCTGTTCCTGGTTTGGTTGCTGTCGGCCTGTTCCAGTGCACCGTCGCCGGATGCGACCGCTTCGGCTGCTATGGGACTGACCGCCGACACCGTGACCATCGGCGCATCCCTGCCGTTGACCGGTCACGCCAGCTATCTCGGCAGGCAGACCCTTTTCGGCGCGCAAGCCTATATTAATGCCGTCAACGACGCTGGTGGGGTGGCTGGACGCAGGATCAAGGTCATCGCCCTGGATGACGGCTATGATCCGCCGCGTTGTGTGGCCAATACCCAGCGACTTATTGTCGAGGATCAGGTCTTTTGCCTGTTCAGTTATGTTGGCACACCGACGACAGCTAAGATCATTCCACTCTTGGAAGAGGCCAAGGTGCCATTGGTGGGAAGCTTTACCGGGGCCAATGTCCTGCGTTTCCCTTTCCGCCGTTACATCGTCAATATCCGGGCTTCCTACTATCAGGAAACCGCTGCCGCCGTGGAGCATCTGGTCAAGGATCTCGGATTCGACCGGGTGGCGATTTTTTACCAATATGACGCTTATGGTTTTGACGGTCTCAAAGGCGCGGAAATGGCCCTGCGTTCCGATGGACTGGCTCCTGTGGCCCGTGGTTCTTACATCCGGGGCACCATGGACGTGGAAGAAGGGCTTGGGCGCATTTTGGATGCCAGTCCCCAGGCCATGGTCATGATCGGCACCTATGGACCATGCGCCAAGGCGATCAAATTGGCCCGGGCCAGGGGATTTAAGGGGCTTTTTTATGCCGTTTCATTTGTCGGGGCCGATGAAATAGCCCGAATCCTCGGGCCGGGAGACGATGCTCCGTTGCTGATGTCCCAGGTCGTGCCGCCGCCGGATCTCCCCGAATCCAAGGCCTTGTTGCTCGGCGTCACGGAGTATGCCCGGCTTTTAGCCCGGTATTTTCCGGGTGAGCGTCCTGACGCTGTTGGACTCGAAGGCTTTATCAACGCGAAAGTGTTGGTTGAAGGGTTGCGTCGGGCCGGCCGTGATCTGACTCGGGAAAATTTTCTCGGTGCTCTTGAGAGCATTGAAAATTTTTCCGTTGGCATCGCCAGTCCCATCAGCTTTGCCAAAGACCGGCATCAAGGTCTGGAGCGCGTCTATTTCACCCGGTTTGTCCATGGCCGGTTTCATCTGGTCACGGATTGGGGACAGCTCAAAACGACCCTGGCCGCCGCAGTCAAGCCTGACAGCGTCCCTCTGGAGCAAGACGGGAACGATCCCGCTGCAACCCAGGCCCCGACGGCCGCGCCGCAATGATTCCCTTCGTCTTTCCGCGCCGGGTCAGCCTGAAGCTTAAGATGTTCGGCGGCACCATGGTCGTGGTCCTCTTTGTCAGCGCCGTCATTGCCTTGCTGGCGCGTTGGATTTTGGTGACGAGCCTGAATCGTGAATTGGAACAGCGCGGGGTGGCCATCGGTCAGAGCATTGCCGAACGGGCCGGCAGCTTTATCCTCGACAAGGATAGACCCGCCCTGGTTAGCCTGGCCTTTGACGGCGTCCAACTGGGCGAGCGCAAGGTGCTTGTCGCTTATATTTTTATTCAGGATACCGAGGGGCGTATTCTGGCCAACTCCTTTGTCCGGCCGTTCCCCAAGGATTTGGCCGAGGCCAACCCGTTGCCGGAAGGTCGGGAAGACAGCATCCGGGTGGTTGCCCTTGGGGACAGGCAGGCTATTGATATCGCCGTACCCGTGCGTGAGGGCATTTATACGCTGGGCGCGGTTCATGTGGGGCTTTCCAAAAATCATATTGACGCGCTGGTTGGCACGCTGCGTACGACATTTCTCGGTTTTATCGCGGCGGTCACGGTCGTCATTTTCCTTATTGTCTTGCGACTGTCCAATGCCGTAACCCGGCCCTTGCAACGTCTGACCCGGGCTGCCGACGCCATCAGTCGCGGCAGTCTCGATGCGCCAGAAGCCATGCTTGGACTCTCCGATGACGCGATCAAGCATTGTCTGGCCTATGCCAATACCGATTTGCCCTGCTGGCATTTCGACCAAAATAAGGCGGATTCTGACATGGCCGGGCAGTCCTCCAGCCGGACATGCCGGGAATGCCGGTTTTATCGGAAAGGCGGGGGAAGCGACGAAGTGGCTCGGTTGGCCGAATCCTTCAGCAACATGGTCTGGAGCATCCGGTTATACCGGCGACGGCTGCGTGAGTCCGAGGAAAAATATCGATCTCTGTTTGATAGCAATCCCGATCCGGTGTTTGTCATTGATGCGGAAAACGGTCGCATTCTTGACGCCAATTCCCAGGCCGAGTCCGTGTATGGCTACGCCCGGAAAGAGTTGACCGGGCGGACCGTCTCCGATCTGGAGCCTGATGCCGAACCCGGCGGCGTGGCCGCTTATCTTCGCAATCGGGATGCGCCGGGTCGGGTGCTCTTCCCGAAGTTGCGCCATGTTTGCCGGGACGGCCGGCCGCTCTACGTCAATTTGCACGCCTGCCGCATTGCCTATCGGGGACGCGATGCCGTCATCTTTTCCGCTACGGATATTACTGAACTGGTGGAAAAGGATGCCCAGCTTATCCAGGCCAGTAAGATGAAGACCCTGGGCGAGATGTCCGCCGGCATTGCCCATGAACTCAACCAGCCCTTGAACGCTATCAAAATGGGCAGCGATTTTTTACAGATGTTGGCCGAATCGGGGCGCCTGCCGCCTCCTGACACCCTGGCCGCCGTGACAGGGCAGGTCAGCGTCCAGGTGGACCGGGCGGCGGCCATTATCAATCATCTTCGGGATTTTGGCCGTAAATCCGATCCGTTGATGGAGCATGTCGACATCAATGTCCCTCTCCGGGGAGTCTTTACCATCATCGGACACGAGCTGGCCCTGCAAGGCATTGAGGTGTTCTTGGATCTTCGGGCCGATAAGCCGATCAAGGCCCACGCCAACCGGCTGGAACAGGTCTTTTTCAATCTGGTGGTCAACGCCCGCGACGCCATGAGCGAAACGCAGTGTCCCGAGGCTACGGTCCGGCCGCGCCGGATTGAAATCCAGTCTCAAACCTTGGAAGACTGGGTGGAAGTGACCGTGGCCGATACCGGTTGTGGCATCCCGGAGACAGCGCGGCACAAGATTTTCGAACCGTTTTTCACCACCAAGGAAACCGGCCGGGGCATGGGCTTGGGACTGGCCATAACCTATGGCATCGTCAAGGATTATGGCGGCAATATCGAAGTAGACAGTACGCCCGGGCAGGGCAGCGTTTTTCGACTGACCTTCCCCGTGGCTCGGGAGTTGCCCGAACAAGGGACTTGACGCGACGTGGCCAAGCCAGCAAAGACCGCAGTGGAGCCCTCCGGGAGCACGGCGCATGCGCATGATTTTGGTGATTGACGACGAACGGCCGACCTTGCAGATGTTTGCGCTCTATCTGGAAGCCTACGGGTACCAGGTTTTGCTGGCGCCAAGCGGCGAGGAGGGGTTGGCTCTTTTTGCCGCCAAAACGCCTCCCATCGTGCTGACGGACATTCGTATGCCGGGCATGGACGGGTTGGCCGTGCTCAAGGCGATCAAGGAATTACGGCCTGAAACTGAAGTCATTGTCATTACCGGCCATGGCGATACCGATCTGGCCCTGACGGCCCTGGGGCTGCGGGCCACGGATTTCATCGACAAACCCATTCGTCGCGAGGTGCTCGAAGCCGCCCTACATCGGGCCAATGCCCGTCTGGATAGGGCTGCCGCCAACGTGGAGGGACAGGACGGCATTACTGTGGACCGCGAGGGCGATGTGGGTATTCTTTATATTCGCGGAAGCCTCTCTGGCGAATCGGAGCCTTTTGTCTCCCGGGCCTTTCGGGAGGTGGCCGAGGCGGGAAAGGTGCTTTTTGCCTTTAGCCCCAACGCGTCAGTCAATGGCGCAGGTCTTGATGTCCTGCTCACCCTGGCCGAGAGCTGCCGCAAGTCCGGTCGACCCGCTGCGGTGTCCGGACTTGCGGAGAATTTTGTCATGGTGCTGACCCGGCTTGGCATCGCGGACAAGGCGCCGCCGTTTGCCAACCGCGAACAGGCTCTAGCCCATCTGGCCGGCTCAAACAGGAATGACTGAGTCCGCGTGGCTGTCTCTTCTACGTCCATGCGGGACTGTGCCATCTCCCTTTCCTGTTGTTGGAAGAGGAACCCGCGTAGCCTTTTGGCGGCGTCTCGGCTTTAGAGTTCGGCCTTGCCTTGTCCGGTCAAGGGTGTAAACAGGCCCGGCCGGACGTTTACAGGTTGGCTTGCCCCCTTTATACTCCCGAGGTGAGACAAGGGCGGGGGGCCGGCAGCATGAAGACCCGAGGCGATGTATTTGGCCGGGGATGCCTGTGGGTAAGCCTGACAGCCGTATATGGTTTGCTTGGCATGCGGGTGTTTGTTGCCTGGCAGGAAGGACTTTGGCTGGATTGGCCCTTGGGCGATTATCTGCCCGATTCCGTCGTGCGTTGGGTATTCGCGTTGCCGAATGCCTCGACCCGGGCCGTTCTGGTCTGGATATTGGGCCGGGACGTCCTCTATCATGCGGCGGTCCTTTCCCTGTTGCTTTGGCTTGTTACCTTGCGCGGCGGATCGCAGTCCGTCGGAAAGGACGGCCATTCCCCCCGGTGATTTTCTGTCAGCGGGGGCGCGTCAAGGAGGTCTGTTTTGATGCGAAGTCTTTTGTTGACCACTGCATTGCTTGTCTTGTTTGGCGGCGTGCCGGCTCTGGCTGGTGAAGCCGTGTCCCTGACCGGCCGGGTTACGGGCATTTTCCAGTATCCGAAAACAGAAATGATCTGCATGACATTTGAGAGCAAGGAAAAGAAATCATATATGATCTGTGATGATGTCACAGCCAAGGACGTCATCGAAAAGCTTTTTGCCTTTGGGAAAAAAGACGCGGATTGCCGCATTGATGGCACCGTGGCCAAAAAAAACGGTGACGATGTGTATTTGTCCATCACAGGCGTTGGGCAGGGGAGTTAGCCCCGCACACGGCTATGCCATCCGACAGGTCGGGGCGCGTCCGCTGCCGTATTTGCCGGGTGGTTTTCCCTATCGGTTCTCCGGCGCGTCAGGACCAGCCCTGGCGACGAGATAAACCCCTACCTACCCCTTTCCCTCTATGCATAACATCCCGCAAGCTCCTGTCAGGCGTCGTACCCGGACCCTCCAGATTGGTTCCGTCGGCGTTGGTGGCGACAATCCCGTCCGTGTCCAAAGTATGACCAATACTGACACCCGGGACGTCGATGCCACGTTGGCGCAGATTGCTGCCCTGGTCGAGGCTGGTTGTGAAATCGTCCGTCTGGCGGTTCTCGACGAGGCCGCCATTGAGGCGTTGGCCGCCATCCGGGCCGCGACGACGGTGCCGCTTGTGGCGGACATTCATTTCGATCATCGGTTGGCTGTGGCTGCGTTGGAGGCCGGTGTCGACGCCCTGCGCATCAACCCGGGCAATATTGGCTCCGAAGATGCCGTGGATGCTGTGGTGGCGGCCGCCAAGGCCCACCATGCCCCGATTCGCATTGGCGTCAATTCCGGTTCCGTGGCGAGGGAGCTTCTGAAAAAATATGGTGGACCGACGCCCGAGGCCATGGTCGAAAGCGCCTTGACCCATATTGCCTTTCTCGAAAAACGTGGGTTTTACGATATTAAAGTATCGCTTAAATCCTCTTCCGTGCGACGCACCGTGGCCGCCTACCGGCTGCTCGCCGACACGGTCGACTACCCCTTGCATATCGGCGTGACCGAAGCCGGCACCCCGTTGCGTGGGGCCGTCAAATCCGCCGTTGGCCTGGGTATTCTTTTGTCCGAAGGACTTGGTGACACGTTGCGGGTTTCCCTGACCGGCGACCCTGTCACCGAAATCGGCGTGGCCTATGAAATCCTGCGATCGCTTGATATCCGCAGTCGAGGTCCGGAAATTATTTCCTGCCCCACCTGCGGTCGGACGGAAATTGACTTGGTCGGCTTGGCCGAGGCCGTGGAAAATCGCCTGCGCGGTGTGACCGAAAATTTCACCGTGGCCGTCATGGGCTGCGTGGTCAACGGACCGGGCGAGGCCCGCGAGGCCGATATCGGCATTGCCGGCGGGCGCGACTGCGGCATCATCTTTCGCAAGGGCGAAGTGCTCGGAAAGGTGCGTGGCGCGGCCAATCTCATTCCCGCCTTTATGGATGCACTGGAACGCTATCTTACTGAAAAAAAGGAATCTTCATGCGACTGAGCCGCTATTACGCGCCTACCCTCAAGGAGACTCCGGCCGAGGCCGAAGTCGTCAGCCACAAGTTGTTGCTACGTGCGGGCATGATCCGCAAGCTGACCGCCGGTGTGTATACCTATCTGCCCCTTGGGCTTCGGGCGCTTAATAACGTCGCGCGCATCGTGCGCGAGGAAATGGACCGGGCCGGCGCCCTGGAAGTCCTCATGCCGGCCGTGCAGCCTGCCGACCTGTGGAAGGAATCTGGCCGCTGGGACTTCTACGGCCGGGAATTGTTACGTTTCGTGGATCGCCATGACCGGGAGTCCTGCCTCGGCCCCACCCATGAGGAAGTGGTCACCGATCTCGTGCGTCACGAAATTCGGTCTTATAGACAGCTGCCGATCAATCTGTACCAGATTCAGACCAAGTTTCGCGATGAGATCCGCCCCCGGTTTGGCCTGATGCGTGGCCGTGAATTCGTCATGAAGGACGGCTATTCCTTCGACAAGGACGACGCCGGAGCCGATGCCAGCTATTGGGCCATGTATAAAGCCTATTCCCGTATTTTTGAACGCCTCGGTCTCAAATTCCGGGCTGTGGCTGCGGATTCCGGGGCCATTGGCGGTTCTTTTTCCCATGAATTCATGGTGCTTGCCGACACAGGCGAAGATACTATCGTGGCCTGTCCTGCCTGTGAATACGGGGCCAACATCGAAAAGGCCGAGGCCCTTTGTCCGCCTCCCGGTCATATTGATGCGTGCCCGCCGGCTGCGACCGTGGCGACTCCCGGCCAGCATACCGTTGAGGAAGTGGCTGGTTTTCTTGGCGTTGTACCTGGGCGCATCGTCAAAACCCTGCTATACATTGCTGATGGCGTCGCAGTGGCGGCCCTGGTGCGCGGGGATCGGGAGCTTAACGAGATCAAGTTGAAAAACCTGCTCGACGCCAAGGAGTTGCGCTTGGCTTCACCCGAGGAGGTTGTCAAAATCACCGGTGCCCCGGTGGGTTTTGCCGGTCCCGTGGGCCTTTCCAACGTAAAAATTCTGGCTGATCGGGAATTAACCCTGGCCTCGGATTGGATCGTCGGGGCCAACGCTGCCGACGCTCATTTGCGCCACGTGGATCTCGGCCGGGATGCCACGGTCACGGCCTTCGCGGATTTGCGCCAGATGGCTCCAGGCGATGTCTGCCCCAAATGCGGTGCAGCCTTGACCTTCACCAAGGGCATCGAAGTCGGCCATGTCTTCAAGTTGGGCCTCAAGTATTCCAAGGCCCTCAACGCCACCTTCCTTGACGAAGCCGGTAAGGACCAGTTCATGATCATGGGCTGTTACGGTATTGGCGTTTCGCGGATTGTGGCTTCGTGCATTGAACAGAATAATGACGAGGGCGGTATCGTGTTCCCGCCGCCGATCGCTCCTTTTGAAGTCGTGGTGCTCAATCTGAGCCCCAAGGACGAAACGGCCTCGGCCAAGGCCGACGAACTCTACGAAGCCCTGACCAGAAGCGGCGTCGAGACGTTGCTCGACGACCGTGATGAGCGCCCGGGCGTCAAATTCAAGGACGCCGATTTGATGGGCTTTCCCATGCAGCTGACGCTTGGCGGCAAAGGCTTGGCGCGCGGCATTGTCGAAACCAAAGACCGTCGGACCGGGGAAAAAGGGGAACTTCCCCTTGAGGGATTCCTTGACGCCTTTACACAGTGGCGGGCTGCGGTGCGCCAGGGGTGGGGTCTGGAGTAGAGAGATCGCCTTGCATCCGTTTCCTGTTGGAAGTTGTTGATAAAAAGGAGCGTGGGGAGGGAGCTGTTTTTCGAAAGGGGTTTCCCTCCCCCGTGCGCCTCTTTTCTCGTCGAGGACGCCGATGCCCCATGTCTTTGAAGTCAGTGAGCTGACGCGTTCCATCAAGGATGCCGTCGAGTCTGAATTCCCCTTTGTCTGGGTCCGCGGGCAGGTGGTGAATTTGTCCCGACCGGGGTCGGGACATGTGTATTTTGCCTTGCGTGACGCCAACGCCTCTTTGACGGTGGTGTGGTTTCGAGGGGCCCAGGGTGGCAAAATGCTGGCTGATGGCGGCCGGTACGATCCGCTCACGGGCGAAGTGTATGAAGATTCCCTGTCTGACGTCCTTGCCGATGGCATGGAGGTGATGGTCGCCGGGCGATTGACGGTCTACGCCCCGCGCGGCGTCTACCAATTGGTGGCCGAAGTGGTGCAGGAGGTCGGGGCCGGGAAGTTGTGGCTGGAATTCGAGGCTCTGAAAAAAGATTTGGCGGCCAAGGGCTATTTCGAGGCGGCCCGAAAGCGTCCCCTGCCGCATCATCCCACCCGGGTGGCAGTGATTACGGCGCCGACCGGGGCGGCGATTCGGGATTTTATCCGGATCGGCCGGGAACGCGGATATGGCGCGGCCGTGCGCATCTATCCCACGCTTGTCCAGGGAGATGCCGCGCCAATGGGGATTGTGCGGGCCATTTTACGGGCTGTGGCCGATGACTGGGCCGAGATTTTGGTTCTGCTGCGCGGCGGCGGATCGCTTGAAGATTTGTGGGCGTTTAATACCGTTGAGGTGGCGAAGGCCGTTTTTGCCTCTCCGTTGCCTGTTTTGACGGGCGTCGGCCACGAAGTGGACGTGACCATCGCGGATATGGTGGCCGACGTTCGCGCGGCCACGCCAAGCCATGCCGCCCAATTGCTCTGGCCTGAGCGCACCCAGCTCATACAGCGCCTGGATGATTTGGATATGGCCGTACGGCGGGCTATGGAACGTCTTTTGGCCGTTCGACAGCGGGATTTGGCGGTTCTGGCCAGAGGGCTCTCGTGGTTGTCCCCCGTGCGCCGGCTTATGCGGTTGGAAGACGCCTTTGACGGGATGCAGATGCGCCTTGGCCGGGCTGCAGAGACGTGGACCGGTGGCCTGTCGCGAACCATGGACGGATTTTTGCAAAGATTTTCGCGGCGATTTGGGCCGGAAAGTCTGGACGGCCGTCAGGAGGCTGTGGCCAGACGGGCGGAGCACCTGGAGACCGTTTTGAAATTTTATATTGCCAGTCAGGAAAACCGGTTGGAACTCGCCGCCGCGCGATTGACCGGTCTTGACCCCAAGGGCCCGTTGGCGCGTGGCTATAGTTTGGCCGTGGTTTCCCGGACCGGGAAATTTCTGCGCCGGGAAGGGGATGTGCGGCCGGGGGACAATCTGGACATCATGGTGTATGAAGGCCACGTCCGGGCCACAGTGACGGACGGTTCGTCCGAGGGCGGGGAGAGCGCATGAGCGTGAAAGAAGAGTCTTTCGAAAAGGCCCTGGAGCGGCTGGAGCGCATTGCCGCTCGTCTTGAGGCCGGAGACGTGCCTCTGGAAAAGGGCGTGGCCCTGTACAAGGAAGGCATGGAACTGGTGGCCGCGTGCCGTAAACGGCTGGAGGCCGCTCGGATGGAGATTGCCTTGGCCGGGGAGGACGGCTCCCCGCGTCCGTTTGATGTCGAAGCTGTGGAAGCCGGCGGGGCCGCCGATTCAATTGGGGAGAAGACCCGTGACAGTTAAGGAATGGTTGGCTGCCCAGGCGGCCGAGGTCGAGGTGTATCTTCGGGAGCGTTTTGGTTCGCGTATGCGGGAACGTGGCGTGCCCGAGGGTTTGCTGACGGCGATGGAGTATTCTCTCCTGGCCGGGGGCAAGCGGTTGCGTCCGGTATTGTGTCTAGCCTTTGCTGAACTTTTTGGAGCGGATCGCGCCCGAGTGTTGCCTTTTGCGGCCGGGTTCGAGTTGATCCACACCTATTCGCTTGTTCACGACGATCTCCCGGCCATGGATAATGACGACATGCGCCGGGGACGGCCGTCCAATCATAAAGTCTTTGGCGAAGCCTCCGCTATTTTGGCCGGCGATGCCCTGCTGACCGAGGCGTTTGGCTGCATGGGGCGGACATGGCCCGGCATTGCCGCGGATTTGGTCTTGCCGGCGCTGACCGAGGCGGCCCGGGCAGCCGGAGCGGCCGGGATGGTCGGCGGGCAGGTGCTCGACATGGAATATACCGCCAGACAGGGCCTGCATTTGGCCGAACTGGCGCGTATGCAGACTTTGAAAACTGGCGTGTTGATCACGGCCGCCTGCGTCTGCGGGGCTATTCTCGCCGGGGCGGGCGAAGAGGGGTTGGCCCGCGCCCGGGAATACGGCGAGGCTGTCGGTGCGGCCTTCCAGATTGTCGACGACATCCTTGACGAGGTGGGCGATGCCGCAACGCTTGGAAAGCCTGTCGGCAGTGACCGCGAACAGGGCAAAAACACGTATCCGAGCATGATTGGCCTGGACGAAAGCCGGCGGCTGGCCGAGGATCGTGGGGCTGCAGCCGTGGCGGCCCTGGCTCCTTACGAAAGTCCGGTTGCGGACGCGTTACGGGATTTGGCCCGCTATATCGTGGTGCGCGCGCAATAGCGGCCTGGGCGTTGGCGCGCGGAGGAATCCTTATGTTCCCCGAACGGCCCGCAGCGTCAGAAGATGGCTGCTGCCTGGGCTGGCCGGTGTTTTGCCGGCAGTCCTTTGGGCCGGTCGGTGTGCAATGGACAAGGAAAGAATTCGATGACCGCAGCATATTCGGATACAGCGCTTCGCGTGCTCACGCGCATCAAGAATCCTCACGACGTTGCCAGCCTTTCGCCTGAAGAGCGTGTCGTCCTTGCCGACGAAATCCGCCGGGTTATTATCGGCACGGTTTCCATGAACGGCGGTCATTTGGCTCCCTCGCTCGGCGTTGTGGAGCTGACCCTGGCCCTGCTTTCGTCGTTTGATCCCGAACAGGACAAGCTGGTCTGGGATGTGGGGCATCAGGCCTACGCCTATAAAATACTCACCGGCCGCCAGGAACAATTCCACACCCTGCGCACCATGGGCGGGTTGAGCGGGTTCCCGCGTCCGGCCGAAAGCCCGTACGATCATTTCGGCGTCGGTCATTCGAGCACTTCCATCTCTGCGGCGCTCGGGATGGCCATGGCCCGGGATCGCAAGGGCGCAAAAAACGACGTCATCGCCATTATCGGCGACGGTTCCATGACTGCCGGTCTGGCCTATGAAGGCCTCAATCAGGCTGGCGGCTGGGGCGGGCGGCTTATTGTCGTTTTAAACGACAACGAGATGTCCATTTCCAAAAATGTCGGTGCGCTTTCCCTCTTTTTAAGCCGCAAGTTGGCCCATCCGTGGGTCAAACGCTTCAAAAAGGACATGGAGAACTGGCTCGGCACCATTCCCTACGGCGGCGATTTATTGGGTTATGTGCGGCGCGGCGAAGACTCGTTTAAAAGCTTTTTCACGCCCGGCATGTTGTTCGAGGCCTTTCGTTTCAATTATCTGGGGCCCATCGACGGGCATAACACCGAGCGTATGATCGAGGTTTTTGACGAGGTCAAAAAAATCGACGGTCCGGTGCTCGTGCACGTGCTGACGAAGAAGGGGCGGGGGTATGCCCCGGCCGAAAGCAATCCGACCTATTTTCATGGCGTGGGCTGTTTCGAACCTGAAACCGGGTTGGTGGAAAAACCGGGTGCGTGTCCGCCAAGCTATACCCAGGTCTTTGGCCAAACGTTGCTGTCCATGGCCAAGACGGACCCCCGGATCATGGCGATTACCGCCGCTATGCCCGAAGGTACGGGACTGGCTGGTTTTGCCGCCGCGTTTCCGGATCGGTTTGTGGATGTGGGCATTTGTGAACAGCACGCGGTCACCTTCGCCGCCGGGTTGGCCGCTGAAGGCTTTCGCCCGGTTGTGGCCATCTATTCTACGTTTTTGCAACGATCGTATGACCAGATCGTTCACGATGTCTGCTTGCAGGATCTTCCCGTGACCTTTTGTCTGGATCGGGGCGGGCTTGTGGGCGAGGATGGAGCCACCCATCACGGCGCATTCGATCTTTCCTATCTCCGGCATATTCCGAATTTGGCCCTTATGGCTCCGGGCAGCGAAGCCGAATTGCCGGCCATGCTGGCCACGGCCCTGGCGCATTCCGGTCCCGTGGCCATCCGCTATCCCCGTGGGGCCGGCGAAGGGCTGCCTGTGCCGGAAAATCCCGAGCCGTTGCCTTGGGGACGGGGGGAATTGATTCGCGAGGGGACCGACGCCGTAGTTGTGGCCATCGGCAGTCGGGTGATGCCGGCCTTTGTCGCCGCCAGGGAACTTGCCGCCGAAACCGGCAAGGAAATCGCGGTGTTTAACGCTCGTTTTGTCAAACCGTTGCCGGCGCAACAGCTTATGGAACTAGCCGGTCGGTTCCCGTTGTGGCTGACGGCTGAGGAAAATGTGTTGCAGGGGGGCTTTGGTTCGGCCGTCCTGGAGTGCCTGTCTGATGCCGATGTCCTGGCCGGGCTGACCGTGCGGCGTCTGGGGCTGCCGGACGCCTTTGTCGAGCATGGGGCGCAAAAGGCCCTTCGCGCGCTGTGCGGCATCGATAAGGACGGTATCAAGGCCGCACTTCGGGCTCTGCTTGGTCTGCCTGTTCCGCCCAAGGGGTAGACTTCTGGATTTTGCCCCTCATGTTTGCTCTTGAAACTTTCCGGCCGGCGCGTCCTTCGTGGCTGGTGCGCGCCCCTTTTGCCCACCGGGGGCTCCATGGGCCGACGACCGGTCCCGAAAATTCCCTGGCCGCCATATCTGCCGCCGTGGCTGCGGGCTACGGCATTGAATGTGATGTGCGGCTTCTGGCTGACGGCGAAGTCGTGGTCTTTCACGATCAGGATCTTGCCCGTTTGACCGGCCGGCCGGGACGGATTGCCACACAAACGCGCCGGGACTTGGTGTCACTCCGGCTTTGCGGTACGGACGAACGACCGCCGTGCCTGGATGAGGTCCTCGACTGCGTCAGGGGACGGGTGCCCCTCTATATTGAACTCAAGAACGAGGGTGCACCCGGTCCGTTGGAACGTCGGGTCCTCGAACGGCTAGCCGCATATGCCGGACCCTTTTGTCTGGCCTCGTTTAATCCTCACGCCTTGGCTTTCATGGCCAGCCAGGCTCCTACCCTGATCCGTTGCCTCATCGCCTGTGCCTCCAAGGACGATCCGGGTTTGGGGCCTTGTCGTCGTTTTTTCTCCCGCAATCTCTTGTCGCTGCCTCTGGCCAAACCGCACTGCATCGCCTATAATTGGCGCGATTTGCCCCAGGCTTCAGTTGGTCTGCTCAGGCGGCTTGGGGTGCCGGTTCTGCTCTGGACGGTGCAGGCGAGAGAGGATATGGAGAAAGCCTTGCGCCACGGAGACAATATCGTTTTTGAGGGCTTTTTACCCTCGTTTCCGGGCAACACGTAAGGAGCGGGCGCGCCTGTGGCCGTTTCCGCCCTGGATAAACCAAGGAGTTACGATGTCTACCATATCCCGTTTCATGGAAACCCATTTCCGTCACTTCAACGCCCGCGAGACTCTGGACGCGGCCAAGGCCTGGAACGATCTGCTCGACAATGGCGGGAAGATGTTCTTGACCATGGCCGGGGCCATGAGCACTTGCGAGTTGGGCATTTCCCTGGCCGAGATGATCCGCCAGGACAAGGTTCATGCCATCAGCTGCACAGCCGCCAATCTTGAAGAGGATCTGTTCAACCTCTTCAACCATAACGAATACAAGATGGTTCCCGAATATCGGGATCTTTCCCCCGAAGCCGAAAAAAAGCTCTATAACGCGGGTTATAACCGCGTGACGGATACATGCATTCCGGAAGGCGTCCTGCGTCAGGTGCAGCGCCGGATCTCCAAGCTTTGGGCTGCTGCCGCAGCGTCGGGCCAGCCCAAGTTTCCGTATGAGTTTATGTACGAGCTGCTCGATCAACCGGGCATCGAAGAGCATTTCCAGAATCCCCGCGAACATTCCTGGGTTCTGGCCGCCAAGCAGAAAGGCTTGCCGATTGTCACGCCTGGTTTTGAGGACAGCACGCTTGGCAATATCTACTGTGCCGAGGTCATGCAGGGCCATGTCAAAGACCATTCTGCCGTTCGTCACGGCACCGAGCAGATGGTGCTTTTGGCCCATTGGTATCAGGAGCAGGCCAAGGCCAAAACGCCGGTCGGCTTTTTCCAGATTGGCGGCGGCATCGCAGCCGACTTTCCGATTTGCGTGGTGCCCATGCTGATTCAGGATCTGGAACTCAAGGATACGCCGTTTTGGGCCTATTTTGCCCAGATCGGCGACTCCACCACCTCCTATGGTTCTTATTCTGGCGCCGTGCCCAACGAAAAGATCACCTGGGGCAAGCTCGACGTCGATACACCCCGTTTCATGATTAACTCCGATGCGTCCATCGTGGCTCCGTTGATCTTTGCCTACGTCCTCGGACAGTAGGAAATGCAATAATCCTTTGCTTCCAGTAGGATCGGGTGTAAATTGACCTAGGCTTCCCTATGGTTTCAACCCGCTTGGCGCGGGTGCCCAAAAGAGTTGAAACCGCCAAACCTGGAGGAGACCATGAGCAACTTCACCGAATCCGATCTGCCGGTCAGCATCAACCACGAGGAAATGGTAACCCTTGGCGACGGAACGACCATTCGTTTCGAAACCAATGGCGAGGCCAAGGACCTGTATGTGGGAGACGCCTTCAATCCGACGACCCAGATGTTTCCGGGCAATGACTTTATTGTCAACGCCGGAAACAAGTCGTTTAAGGTGATGGCCGAATTCGAGGATGTCATCACGGTTTCCAAGGTGTAACGACCACGCTCTTGTACTAAAGGGCCGGGGGCATTCGAACCCCGGCCCTTTTTTTGTGCGCTTTTGCGAGAGATGGGTTTTGATGGGTAAGGCGAGGCGTGGGCTGCGGCGTGACGCACCAGGAGTCGTAAAAAGGCCCGTCGGGGGCTGGCGAAGTGCCTTGAAGGGACGCGGCGGGGCATGGGCAGCGGCGTTTCGAAATTGGCGATAACCGTGTTGCTCCGCATAATTTACATTGTTGTGCTACAGGTTGTATACTAAGACAAAAGTATCAACCAAAGCGGGAGGATTCCCGCCAAACCCCGGCGGTTCGCGAGACCGTTTCCCATGCGCCACTATATTGGGCACCTTGCCGCAACTGATCCCTTGCATGCCTATCTTCGTGACGCCATCCTGCCGCAATTGGTCCATAGCAGGCACGAGCCCCGCTGGCGGGTTTTTCGTGTCGCGGCCGTCAGTGACGTGTACCTCTATGAGGATAAGTGGACACAGACCCAGGTTATCGGAAAATTTTACGCCAGGGCCAGAGGGTTAAACGGCAGCAATGCGCCTCAATCGGCCGAAAACGAATATCGTAATCTCGCGCTGTTGCGGGGCCTGGGGTTTGACCGGCCACCAGACTACGTCGTGCGACCTTTGGGTTTCAATCGTGACCTGGGGGATTTGTTGGTGATTGAGCTTGTCTCCGGCGAGCAGCTCGACGCGGTCATTGATGCAGCCGTCCGGGAAGGAGGCAGTGACCGACTGTTTCACAAGTTGACGGGACTGGCCCGGGTTTTGGCCCGGATGCACAACCGTACGGCTGGTCCGGAGCGGGTGAATTTCGCCAAAACCCAGGCCTATTTCGACCGGGTCGTCACGTATCTTGCCGAACATGGCGTGGTGTCCACGCATCGCAGCGAGCGTTTGCGCGAACTCGGGCATGCCTTTGCCGCCAAACCGGCGCAGTGGGAAGATGTCCAGGTCTTGGTGCATGGCGATGCTACACCGTCCAATTTCCTTTTTGGCAACGGCCCGGATGTCTTTGTTATCGACCTGGAACGTATGCACCGCGATGACCGGGTCTATGATGTGGGACGTCTTTGCGGCGAACTCAAACATTGCTTTTTACGGGCGACAGGCGATCCGGAGCGGTCTGAACCCTTTATCGGGCATTTTCTCTGGCACTATGCCGGGCATTTTCCCGATCAGCAGCGGGCTTTTGCCGCCATTACCGGCCGTTTGCCATTCTATCTTGGCCTGACCTTGCTTCGTATCGCCAGAAATACCTGGCTTGACGAAGGATATCGCAAGCGTCTTGTCCGCGAAGCCAAAGTCATTTTGACGGGGGCGCTATGATTGTAAAAGGCGTTATTTTTGACATTAATGGCACGCTTATTAACATCAACACAGATGAGGGCAACGAACAGATTTACCGGTCGATCAGCCATGTTCTCAAATATTACGGGTTGCGCACCAGCCGCAACGATGTCCGTGATGGGTATTACCAAATTCTCAAGGACCAGCGCCGGGCCAGTGGCGAGCAGTATCCGGAGTTCGACGCCGTGGCGGTCTGGCGGGATTTTTTAACCAGCCGTATGACCCGGTCCGGGGTGTCCATCCCGAAGACCAAACTGGCCATGCTGCCGCATTTTTTGGCAGAACTGTACCGAGGCATTTCGATGAATCGGCTGGAGCTTTATCCCGAGGTGATCGAAGTGCTTGAAGAACTGCGCCCGCACTACCGTCTGGCCGCCTTGTCCGACGCCCAATCGGCCTGGGCTGTGCCGGAAATGCGTATGACTGGCATCGACGGGTACTTTTATCCCATCGTCGTTTCCGGCGATTTGGGTTACCGCAAACCGGATCCTCGCATCTTTGCCCTGGCTTTGCGGCGCATGCAACTCCACCCCGAAGAGACGATCTTTGTCGGTAACGACATGTATCGCGATATCTATGGGGCGCGCCAGGCTGGTATGCGCACGGTCTTTTTCGCCACGGGGCAGGGCCAGCAAAGCATGGACGGCGTGGAAGCCCACTACAATATCTACCGCTTCGGTGAATTGCGAAACGCCATTCGTTTTTTTGAGGAACAGGGATAAAATGGAGACTGAAAGGAGGAGGAATATCAAAAAAAATGGGATGCCCCTAGAACGCCGCGACGGAAACCGAAGAAAGATAAAAATCTCCGTGTGTTAGGCTGCCGTCACGGCGTCGGAACCACGATTCCCGTTGGCGGGGCGAGCGAAAAGAGAAATTCGGTTAGTCGACCAGTTCGGCAAATCCGTCCATCGTTTTGTGTTTTTTCCAGGAAATCTCCAAGGCGAATTTTTCCTTATCCTTTTTTTGGGACGCTTTCATATCCACATTGACCAGAACCGATGGCCGCAGGGACAGACTTTCGTCGCCGGCGGCCAACGTGACAACGCCGGCCTTCATGTCGCAGACAAGCTTTTCCAGGTTGGCGATGACTTCGGACAGTTGCATGACGCCTTCGATTTTGATCTTGCTCTTGTCTTTTTCCATAGCACACTCCTTTTGATCGGCGTTAGTCGATAATTTCGAATTCAACAGCCTGCCCCTGTCGCAGAAGGATCGAGCCGTGGCGCTTGACTACAAAGGCGACGAGCGGCTGCAGTGCTTCCATCGCCAGACTGACTGTTGCAAAACGGCTGCGGAAGAAATGCCCATTGTCGTAGAAGCGCAGGACATGCCTGTCGCCGGGCAGATTTTGCAAACGCGCAGACAGGACCGGACATTGGTCAGGCGTTTCCTGCAGGGATCCTACGGCTGGATCTTCATCGGGTGACTCGAAGGGACTGAGGATCAATTGTAACGCGTGACTGAAATAAAAGAGTTTCTCGACGGGAAGGGCAAAGGTTTCGGCCTCGACGACAACGGAAAGCCGGACGTTTCCAGTCGGCGTGATGCCTTCCAAGACGCCGCGCAAAAAGGCCTCGACCGGATGCGGGGCTTCGTTTGGAGGAGGCGTGGCGACCTCAGGGCGGGGAACGGAGGGTGTTTTCCGGACGGAGGATTCCCTAAGCGGTTCGTCATGCGTGTCGTTCGGCAGTTTTCCCTCGGGGATAGGTTCGAGGAAGGGGGGGCTGGTCGGCGTCGGAGCCGGAACCGATGGTACGGCAACGGGAGGTAACGCGTTTAGGGCGTTTTTTGGTATGGCCTGTCCCTTGCCTTTGGGGGTGGGACGGGGGGCCTTCTTACCGGGTTGCGCGACTTCCCGAAGTGGGTCGCGACCGAGTCGTGAGCGGGTCGCCATGAGAATCCCTTATGGCGCCAAAAGGCGATTTGCCCCGGCGACGGACGGGCTGAGCCGTCTGGTCATTTCCCGGCACAAGGCAGAGAAATCCGAGGCTCCGGCGCTTTTGGGCGCGTAGCGGAAGATGTCCTGGCCAAAACTTGGCGCTTCGGCCAGGGCCACATTCTCGCGGATGACGGTTGCAAAGGAGACTCCCGGGAAATGCGTGCGCACAATGCCTTGCACTTCGCGGTGGAGTCGTTTTTTTGCGCAAAATCGATTGAACACGATGCCAAGGACTGCCGGAGCGGTCGTATTGGGTGCTTCTGCCAAGTGGGCGAGGGTCTCCATCAGCCAAGCCAGACTCTGCATGGCCAAAAAATCCGGAGTCATGGGCACGATGACGCCGGTTGCGGCGGCCAGGGCCTGCCGGGTCAACGGCCCCAGATGCGGCGGACAGTCAATAACGATGATGTCCACGCTGTCGGCCATCGGAACAAGCGCCTGTGATAGGAGGGTCTGGGACGCGTCCTGCCCGGACAGCTCTGCTTCGACGTCCGCGAGGGCGGTCGATCCCGATAGGATGGTCAGCCCGTTTTCCCGGACAAGGCTTTCTTTAAGGGGAATTCGACCGCACAGCACTGCGGCAAGTCCACCGCTTCCTGCCCCCACAAGGCCCAAAGAGGCGCTTAAATGCGCCTGGGGATCAGCGTCGACTACCAGGACACGCCATCCCATCCGGGCCAAACCCGCGGCCAGATTAACGGTGCATGTCGTTTTGCCCACGCCGCCTTTATGGTTGCAGCAGGCCAGACGAATGCTGTCCGGGGTAACGGCGTTCATGGGCCGCACCATGCCCCGACGTCGTTACGATTTGACGACGACTGGCCATTGGTCTTGTTGCGGCGGCGATGACGCCGGATCTTCACCTTTTGGTCATTGCTTGGGAGCCGTCCGCGTCTATGAGGCGGGCAGGGAAGCAGCCTTTGCAGTATTCCCTGAAGGATCGGTATGCCCTTTTTTCAAATCATACGTTGGCGTGGTCGGCCACGGCAGGTTGTCGTGCAGCTGACCGATCGGTGTAACGCCCATTGCGTCCAGTGCGGCATGAACGTGACCCGTGGCGGCTCGCGCGGAGATATGGACGTGGATACGGCCAAACGGATTATTGACCACTGTGCGCGGCTTGGCGTTGCGGCGTTGTCCTTTACCGGAGGGGAACCCTTTCTAACAGGGACATTGCTTTTTACCTTGCTCGACTACGCCGGACGGGCCGGGATACGCTACCTGCGCACCGGTACCAACGGCTATTTGTTCGCGCATCCCGAGTCTGCCGATTTTTCCGACCGGGTCACCCGGCTGGCTGAAGCCCTGGCCCGGACTCCGGTGCGCAATTTTTGGATCAGCCTTGATTCAGCCGATGCGGCTGTGCATGAAGCCAACCGGGGCCATGCCGGCATGGTCGCGGGCGTGGCCCGGGCGTTGCCGATTTTCCACGCCCATGGTCTGTATCCTACAGCCAATCTGGCCTTGAACCGTTTCATGGGCGGCGCGACGCCCCTTGCCGGCGAAGGGGATGTCTTTCGCCAACTGGCTGGGAGCGGGCTGTCCCGGTTCTTTGGGATGGCGGCAGGCCTTGGCTTTACCATGGCCAATTGCTGCTACCCCATGAGCGACGCCGACCGGGAAAAAGGAACGCGGGCCGTCTATGCAGCCACGGCCGCAGACGCCCGGGTGACGTTTACTGACGCGGAAAAACGCGCGTTGTTTCAGGCCGTGCTTGATGCCGTGCCCCGGTATCGGGGCCGCCTTCGGATTTTTACGCCGCTATCGGCAGTCTATGCCCTGTGGCGGCAGTATGGCGTTTCGCCCCGTCCTGCCCGTCCTTGCCTTGGCGGGGTGAGTTTTTTTTATGTGGACCGCCACGGCGAGTGTTTCCCCTGCGGTTATCGGGGGGGCGAGAAGCATGGTCCGTTTTGGAAGCTTTCAATGGCGCAGCTTGGCGAAACCCCGCATTGCCGGGCTTGCGATTGGGAGTGTTTTCGGGATCCCAGTGAATTGCTTGGCCCATTTGACGATTGTCTGGCCGGTCCGGCCGGCTGGTTGCGTCTGCTGCAACGGGACTGGCGCCAATGGCGTCTTTGGTCTGCCGACATGCGATATTTTGCGGCCTGCGGCCAATTTGATGGTCGTAAGCCGCCTGATTGGGTCAAATTGGCCCGGTATGGAATCCACATTTAAAGAGCGTGCACAAACACTGCGGCCCAGGAGATGAACCACCTGCCTGAGCCGCAGCGGAGTTGGCGTTAAGCAGCGTACACCATGCGATGTACGGTCCGTTCCGGCGTGGTGACAGATTCCGTTGCCGGTGTGGCCGAGGTCTCGTCATACATAGTCCAATAGTCCTCAAACGCCTGATCGATGGTTCGTTTTTCCGCATAGACACGTCCGGCCCGGCCCATGGCCCGCATCCGCTCTGGTTCGGCAAGAAGACCGGCGATCGCCCGGTATAGGGCACTGGCATCCCCAGCCGGCACGACAAGACCGGTCTCGTCGGGAACGATGTTTTCCATGGGGCCGCCCTGATTGGTGACGATAATCGGCAATCCCGAGGCCTGGGCCTCCAGGACGACATTGCCGAAGGTGTCGGTGGCGCTCGGAAAAACGAAAAGATCGCTTGCCGCAAAAAGATCTGCCAGTTCTTCGCCTTCCCGGTAGCCGGTAAAGATCGCGGGCGTGCCGGCCAGCGACTTCCGCAGATCGTCGAGATAGGGACCGTCCCCGACAATGGTCAGGGTGGCGTTGGGGTGGGCGAGGCAGAGTTTGCGAAACGCGTCGGCAAGCAGATGGAGGTCTTTTTCCCGGGAAACCCGGCCGGCGTAGAGCAATCGCGGCCCATCTCCCATGGCAAACTGTTTTGCTGTCTTTGCGGAGCGCTTGGCCGGGGTGAAACGGGCGACGTCCACGCCTCGGGGAAATAAGCGCAGCTTGGCCGGATCAAGTCCTTTTTCCACCAGTTCCCGACCCGTTTCCCGGGAGGGAATGTAAACAAGATCCATCTGGTTGTAGTACCAGATGATGAATTTCCAGGTCAGCTCTTCCATGGCTTCGTCACCGGTTAGAATCTGGGCGTACTGGGGCAGGGCGGTGTGGTACGTGCCGTAAATGGGCAGGCGCAACGTCTTGGCGATGCACAGGGCGGCCAGACCAATAGGCCCGGGGGTGGCCGAATGGATACGGGTAAAGCCGCCGGCATAGACGAAATGAAGCATTTCGAGCAGGGGCGGGTAAAAGAGCTTCTGTTCCGGATACTCATCCAGATGATACACGCCGATGGGTTTGAAGTTTTGCACCCCCGGTTCGAACACCCGCTGACCGTGATCGCAGGTGACAATGGTCAGGTTTTTGCCGGTGCGGATCGCCAATTCGGCCTGTTGGCGCAGGGTGCCGGAGACGCCGTTTATTTCATGGAACGTATCGGTGAAGTGGGCGACGCTGACGGCGTCATCCCGACCTGTCTGGCCGGTGAGGGTCCGTTGGACCTCGGTACTGAACTGGCGGTCCTTGGTGAAGATCGAATAGGCCAGAAAGTACGGGGAAAGCATGGTGTACAGGGCTCCGGCGGAACCGAGCGTGCTGAAAATATCGAAGACATTGGCGCCGCTGACATGGTCGAGCAGGGTTCTGGCAAAGTGGGCGGTCACCCGGTTGGTGGCCCGGTTGACGAAGGAGAACCAGCCATTCTCCAGATTTTCCCCGTTGAGCACGCCGGCCTGGGCGAAATCCATCAACGTCTGGTCCGAACGGATAAGGGACTCGGTTTCCCGGCGGATCAGTTCTTTCAGGGATGTTGTGGCGGCGGGACGTCGACGGGAAAGCCCCCGGGCCAGTTTGGCGCGCAGTTTGAACGCCAACCCGGCGCTTCCCTGATGCTCCGGTTCGAGGAAGCGATCCACGACTTTGAGAGTGACGTCCTTATCCAGAAACCGTTCGATGCCGAAGCGGTGTTTATAATACTGGTAGGCAATGCTGTAGAGATTGCGGGCCATGGCGCGGGGCGTCGAAGACGCGCCCACGGCCCGGGATGCGCCATTTTCCAGGCCGTCCAGCACTTCCTCCAAATTCGTTGCCCCATCCACCTGGGTATAGGTGGAGGCAATGGACAGGGCGCTGTGGTCGTCGGAGCCGCCAAGGAGGTTTTTGCGCCAGGGTTGGGGATACCCGGGATCAATGCTGTATTTCTCGGCCAGTCTCCAGAGAGTTTCCGCGTCAAGACTTGGGAGAATTGCGCGCAGGCAATCATTTTGCCAGACATCACGTGCACCATTGATTTCAAAATTTCGAAAGAGCAACAGCAATTTTTCAAAATTGGGGACTGTCATTCGGTCGTTCACTCCGAAAAGCGGATGGGCTACGGCATGGTGCAGCCGTTCCTGTCGCATGTAGTCCACCAGATCATACACGTTTTCGCGTAGCCGTTGGAGTTCCCGGTGGATGGTCTCATTGATGTCGAAGACCAGGACATGAACTTTGCAACGGTCTTCGGGAAAATACGAAGTCACTTCTTCGCTGATAAATGTGTCCGGCAGGTGGGCGATGGACAGTGCGCCTTCAATGCGGTTGTGGTCCGAGATGGTCACAAGCCCCATGCCCTTGCGCCGGGCTTCCTCATAGATGCGCAGGGGTTCGGTGAAGCTCTCCGGACAGTTGAGTTTTTGCAGCACCCATTGGGACGGACGGGTGGAGTACTTGGAGTGTACGTGCAGGTCGACTTTCATGATCTCTCCTTCGGCGAAAAAACAGGCGCCCGGAGTGGCGTTGATTAGAGGTTCACGTCTTCTAGGCTCCCCCGCGTGGCGGTTGGATTGCGGTTGCCCGCAGTTTTGTTGACGCGGCAGCCGGTCTTGTCACGCAATCGTCGCTTGCCCGGGGACAAGGCCTGCCGCATTTTGGCCATTATGGAAAAGGGGCGGGAAACAGCATCAGGCGGTGAGGCCGAGCGAGCCCAATTGGTCCGGGAGGGCCGGGCGGTCTTATTGTCCCTTGGGGAGCCCCGACTGGCCCGGGAGTTTTGCCGGTTGGCCAAAGCGGCCTCAACCTGTGAGGCGCTCTCCGAGCTATTAGTGCAGCACCTCATGCTGCGCCGCCGTCCACCGCGCCGCCGCTGAAGGCTTGGCAAAACGTCTGAACGAGACAACGGGGTCGTTGTCCCTGCGGTCTTCTCGTTGATTGGTCTTGTCCCGTTTGCATGCGCTCCGGGGAAAATACTCTTTTGCGGTTTGGCCCTGTGGATTTGTCACCGGTTCGCCACAAAGCCATGGCGCGATCGTCATGGGCGTAAGCCATTGTGCCTGCCGTTACGCCCGAAGAAAGCATCACGTCATCTCGTGCGAAGGCAGGCAAGTGTTATGCAACAAAATGTGAAAATGGCCGCCGTCAATCTGGATTTTTACTACGGGAAATTCAGGGCGCTGGAAGGCATCAATCTTGAAATTCCGCAAAACCAGGTTACCGCACTGATCGGGCCGTCAGGTTGCGGCAAATCGACATTCCTTCGATGCTTAAACCGTATGAATGATCTTATTCCCGGCACGCGTTACACCGGAGATGTTTTACTGGATGGCGAAAAGGTCAATGTCGCTTCTCTCGATGTCGTGGAGTTGCGTCGTAAGGTGGGCATGGTCTTTCAAAAGCCAAATCCATTTCCCAAAAGCGTCTTTGAAAACGTGGCTTACGGGCTTCGGGTCAACGGGGTGCGCGACAAGGATTATATTTCGAGCCAGGTGGAGAAGAGCCTTATTGCGGCAGGCCTTTTTGATGAGGTCAAGGAACGCCTGCATGATTCGGCTTTGGGGCTTTCCGGCGGTCAGCAACAGCGCTTGTGCATCGCCCGTACGGTGGCCCTGGAGCCCGAAGTGGTGCTCATGGACGAACCGGCTTCGGCTCTCGATCCCATCGCCACGCAGAAAATTGAAGAACTTATCGCCAAACTCAAGCGCGACTACACTATTGTCATTGTCACCCACAGCATGCAGCAGGCTGCCCGCGTTTCGGACCTCACCGCTTTTTTTTACATGGGCAAGCTCGTCGAGGTCGGTCCGACCGAAGCGGTCTTCACGCGTCCGGCCAAACAACAGACCGAGGATTATGTGACAGGGCGTTTCGGGTAGATCGAATCTGCGACTGGAGACGCAGAGGGTCGATTGATACCGGGGACAAACGTCTTTTCGCACAAACACGAGCCAGACGCCGGGGCGTCGGGAGCGCATGGATGGAAACCAGATCGCATTTTCACGCCGAATTGGACGCCCTCAAAGGGCGGGTTGTCGCATTGTTTTCCCTTGTCGAGGCTTCGCGCCAGGGGGCGTTGGCCGCCTATTTGCGACAGGATCTGGTCGTGGCCAGACAGGTGATTGAGGCGGATAAGGCCATCAACCAGCAGACCTGCGACATCGACGAATCCTGTCTGCGTCTTTTGGCCCTGGAGCAGCCTGTGGCCCTCGATTTGCGCCGCATCGTCGGTTATGCCCGGGCGGTCATCAACCTGGAGCGTTTGGCCGACGAAGCCGTCAAAGTCGCTGAAGGGGCTTTGACCGGTGCTGGACTTCCGGGGGATTGTGACAGGAGCCTTGAAACCCTGGCCGAGCATGTGGGAAATATGTACGCAGCAGCCGCCCAGGCGTTTGTCAGCGAGGATCTTGATGCAGCCATGGAAGTCTGCCGTCTTGATGAGCTGGCCCGCGAATTGGCTGTTTCTGCGATGCGCTGTATCACCGAGGCGTTGTCACAGTGTCAGGCCTCCCCTGAGGCCTCGGTGCGGGCCATCCTGGCCGCCAGAAGTTTTGAACGCATGGGCGGCCATGCCGCCAATCTGGCAGAAATTCTTGTTTTTATCGTCAAGGGCGTCTCGTTGAGCCAAAAATGCCAGCCCCGGTAAGGCGCACGGAACAAATGGGCATGGAAGGCGTGTTGGCCAGTTGTCGGGAGCTCGTGGCTCGCTACCTGGAGCCTCTGCCATTTTTCCTGGACATCCGTCTGGCCGATGTACGTTTGACCGTGCGTTGTAATCTTAAAGCGCTTTTCGTGGCATTATCCCGGTATTACCGGGAGTTTTTGGATGCTGCGGGCGTGGCGGACCTTGAGATCGTTGTCATAGAGACAGGTGCGTCGTTTCCGGCGCTGCCTTTTGCTCCGAAGGGGGCGGCAGGCGACGCCGCCAAGGAAGAATGCCTCGATTTTTCCGACGGTCGGGTCGTGCGTAAAAGGCGTTCCGGGTTGTGGCTTGTTTTCGGCCCAGTGGGGGGGTATGCCCTGGGGCCTTGTCTGGAAAACGTCGATCAGGTCGTCAATTTTATTCATGCCCGGTTCATGGACCGGTTGGTACGGGCCGGAGCCCGGTTGCTTCACGCTGCCGGCGTGGCCGCCGGTTCCAATGGTCTGGCCATAGCGGGATTTGCCGGGGCGGGAAAATCCACCTTGGCTCTGGAAATCATGCGCTATGGCGCATGCTTTGTTTCCAACGACCGACTTCTGATTGGTCCTGGCGTGCAGGGGCTGTTGGTGACGGGCATTCCCCGGATGCCCCGGGTCAATCCCGGCACAGTACTTTCTAACGACCGTCTGACCGCTGTGCTGTCCGAAGAAGAGCGCGCGGCCTATGCCCGTCTCGCCCCGGACGCGCTTTGGCATTTGGAGCGTAAATACGATGTTGCTATTCATGCCTGTTTCGGTCCAGGCCGGGTGCAACTCCGGGCCGGGCTCAGGGCTCTGGTGATCCTGCAATGGCGGCCCGGAGGCGGGGCCATGCAGACGGAATGGACCTCTCTAGGCCGCCGTCCCGATCTGCTCCCGGCCTTGATGAAGGATCTGGGAGTCTTTTTCGACGACGGGCCGCGTTTGGCCAACGCTTCAGACTACGTGTCCCTTTTGGAACCGTGCCCGGTCCTGGTGTGCAGCGGGGGCACGGATTTCAAGCGCGCTGCGACCCTGTGTCGGGATTTGCTCGACCTGCCGGCGGGGGCGGGGGAGAGCCCGGCATCCTAAAATTATCTTGTCTTCTGTAGGAATTCGCGCTCAAGGAAGCGTTTGCAGCTATGAAAGCATGTTCCCCCATCACCATCACCCGCACGGTGCGGCTGCCTGATCCTGCCCGGGCCGCATTGTATCACCGCGTCCCGGAACTCGGGCCGAAACTGCTTTTTTTTAGCGGCGGCACGGCATTACGGCATCTCAGTGAAATTCTTGTTGAATACACCCATAATTCCATCCACCTGATTACGCCTTTTGATTCCGGTGGTTCTTCAGCCGTCTTGCGTCGGGCCTTCGCCATGCCGGCCGTGGGCGACATCCGCAATCGCATCATGGCTCTGGCCGATCGTTCCATCACCGGCAATCCGGCTGTTTTTGATCTGTTCGCCTATCGTCTGCCCAAGGATGCGCCTCAGGAAGAGCTGGCAAAGCGTCTTGCCCGCATGATTGCCGGCGATGATCCGCTGGTGCGGCGTATTCCTGATCCCATGCGCAAGATTATCCGCACACACTTACGCTTTTTTGAGGAACGGCGGCCGGATTCTTTTGACTTGCATGGCGCAAGCATTGGCAACTGTATTCTGACCGGTGGTTATTTCAACTATAACAGAATGCTTGATCCGGTTATTTACCTTTTTATGCAGTTGGTCGAGGCGCGCGGGGTGGTGCGCCCCATTGTCAATGCTGATCTGCATTTGGCCTGTGAACTGGTCGATGGTCGCGTGCTTTTGGGCCAGCATAGCATGACGGGTAAGGAAGTGCCGGCCATTGATGCGCCTATCAAACGTTTGTGGTTGGCGGGAAATCTGTCTGATCCCACGCCGGTTTCGGTGTGTATCCGGGAAAAGACGGAAAAGCTTATTTTGCAGGCCGATGTCATCTGCTATCCCTATGGCAGTTTTTATACGAGTCTGCTGGCCAATCTGTTGCCTCGGGGCGTGGGGGATGCCGTTGCTGCGGCCGGTTGCCCCAAAGTCTACATTCCGAATCTCGGCCATGACCCTGAACTGCGCGGTCTTTCCGTCGCCGGACAGGTGGCCCGACTGCTCGACACGTTGGAGGCGGGCTGCACCCGGCCCTGCCGCCGGGAGGATTTGTTGCGTTTTGTCTTGGTTGACAGCAAAAAAGGCAGCTATGAAAATCCGCTCGACCTAAGCGCCATCCGACGTCTTGGCGTGGAAGTCCTGGATGTGTCGTTGGCCCGGCCGGACCATCCCGATCAGGCTGATAGTCGCCGGGTGGCCGAATTGCTTGTTTCCTTGACGTGACCCACGAGAAACGCGTCCCCTGTGCCAAGTGAAAGAGGCGCGTTTCCTCGCGGGAAAGCACATGAATATGCCCGGTACTTGGGCGTGGCGGCTAGGCCAACATGGCCTGGGCGCGTATGAAATCCCCAAACGCCTTGTCTTCCTTGAGGATATGCTTGGTACACCAATCTTCCAGAAATTCTAGGATGTTGCCGAGCATTTCCTCGGACACCACTCCGAATTCCTTTTCGATCTCAAAGAAAATAACGTTGTTGATAAACAGCTCATGCTGTTGTCGATGGGCCTCTAGGTCAGGGTAGTCCATCTCAATCATCAGTTTTGTTTCCAGATCAAAATGCTCGTTTAAATATTTTCTGAGGAAGCATAAGATTTCTGTCGCCGCAGCGGCATCTCCGGCGCCTTTTTTTTCTGATAACTCGTTGACCAGTTTGAAAATTGCACGGTGCTGCTCGTCAATTTCTTCAACACCCAGGGACAAGGATGAATCCCAGGTAATCATGTGTTCCCCCATCTGTCTTGCGGGCATAGGCGGATGTTGCAACCGACTGCCCTTCATCTCTTCTCTCTTATATAAATAATGCCATGGAATCATGGCAAGTCAAGACAGCGGGATGGTTCTTTGCAAGGCAAAATGTCACATCCTGTTTTCGTTTTTTTAATCTATGCAGGCGAGGACTTTTGGTAAAAAGGGGGGTTCCAGGCGGGAATGATAATGGGTATAGCTCCATTTGGGGTGTGATCAGAAGCTGTTAACAAGAACCTGGAGACAAACATGCGCCGCCATGTGGTTGCCATTCCGCTTATCCTCTTTTCGCTTCTTACTGTTTCCGCCTGTCGCACGACCTCCACAACGTCGGCGCGTCCGGCGACGTTACCGCGTCAAGCGGTAGCGCCTGTTTCGCCGTTGTCCGGATCCCGACAACTCGTTTTGGTTGTGCCTGAAAATTTTGCCGATACGCAGGCCCGCTTGCGGCGGTTCGAACGGACCGGCGACGGTCCCTGGCGACCGGTTGGGGATGATGTGGCGGTAACCCTGGGGAAAAATGGGTTGGCCTGGGGACAAGGGCTGCATGGCGCGCCCCTTGGCGAGGGTCCGATCAAAGTGGAAGGGGATGGTCGTTCTCCCGCCGGAGTCTTCAGCTTTTCCACGGCCTTCGCTTACAATCCTGAAGAGCTCTGGACCCCGCCGAAATTGCCCGTCCATCGGGTGACGGCCCAGACGGTCTGCGTGGAAAGCATTAATTCTGCCTCATACAATCGTATTTTGGATGAGGACACGGTGACAGTCAAAGACTGGACTTCGCCGGATCGCATGCTGCGTCCTGATGGCCTCTATCGATATGGCCTGATGGTGAATCATAACGCGCCGGACACCAAGCCTGGCAGCGGCTCCTGCATCTTTTTACATGTGTGGCGCCGGCCCGGCGCGCCGACCGTCGGCTGCACGGCCATGAATGGGGCGGCCATTCAGGTGATTTTGGCTTGGATCGACGCTTCGAAAAAGCCGCTTTTAGTGCAATTGCCGCGTGCGGTTCTGGAACGGGTGGCCCCCCTCTGGGGGACTCCCGAATTGCTTGTGACTAAACGCGGGGACGAATAATAGACAGTACGGCCCGCACGTCGGAGTACGTTCGGGCGGCGTCGGGGGCGGCGGGCGTGAGGAGAACA
>Ga0183100_1000047_pt1 | contig 199539 bp, 195 predicted proteins | sample Biomet2_FD_127789 | JGI IMG/M metagenome (GOLD analysis project Ga0183100, IMG submission 127789) | Microbial communities from bioreactor (seeded with anoxic lake sediment) at LBNL, California, USA - Biofuel metagenome 2 | ecosystem: Engineered > Bioreactor > Anaerobic > Unclassified ...
ACAGTGGGCAGGCTGATAGCGACACGCGCAGTGGTATCAGCGGCATCGCAGGCAACCAGAACGCACGTACCGGCGACGCGCAAACTGGGTTAAAACCGATCTTCGATGCGGATAAGGTGCAGAAAGAAATTGATGCACAAACGCTGATTACACAATCCTTTGGCCAGCAGGCGAGCAAGCTGGTTGGGGATTATGCAGCGAAAAAGATGAATGAGGCCGCTCAACTGAGGCTTGAGGCCACCAACGCGGAAGACGCGAAGGACCCTGATAAGGCCGCTCTGTTAGACCAGCAGGCGGCTCAGCTTGAAAGCCTATGGGGTGACAACGGTACAGCTCGGATCGGCTTGCACACGGCAATTGGTGGTTTGACCGGAGGTGTGGCAGGGGCCGCTGGAAGCTTGGCGGGAACCTTGAGCACAGCGAAGGCAGCCGCACTGCTAGATTCAGCCGGAATCAAACCTGAGAATGATCCGATACTGTACAACGCAGTGGTGGGGGCGGCTGGTGTAGCGGCCGGTACAGCCGTCGGAGGGACAACCGGGGCGGGTACAGCGTTTAATGAAGCCAGCAACAACTATCTGACGCATCTACAGATCACCCAATTGGCCAATAAGGTGGCAGGTTGTCGGGCAAAACATGACAGTGCCTGCGTGCGTCAAGCGATTGCGGATGCGACAAAGTTGTCGGACGCGAACTCAGCTGCGATGCGCTCATGCACAACCAGAGCTTGCCTAGACAGCCATATGCGGGCGATGGATGATGCAGCTAAAGCGTATGGTTTGATCAAAGGCTTGGCACAGGGCGGGGTTGACGTTGCAAGCCTTGCCTTTGGCAATAGCAAGACACCAAACGAAACGGATACGCGTTATTACCTGGATGTGATCCGCCAGACCCCGAGTCTGCAAACGCCGTTTGAGAAGCAGTACTATGCCATGGATAATGCCAAGCGGGCGGGCTTTGAGGCGTCGGCGTTTGGTCATCCGTTAAGTGAGAAAGAAAGATCTGCGCTGCTAGCTGGAGTTGGTGGCAACCCGATACAAGGCGTGTTGGCGGATGCAGCTGGGAGCTATGCCAAGGGCCTTGGCTTGAGTAAGCAGCAGGTGGCGCTTCTGGCTGTGGCGGTGGGGGCAGTAAAATCGGTGCGGGGAGGTGTTGGAAAGGCTGGTGGGGCAAAGAGTGTAGTCAGCGGCACAGAAGAAGCAAGCCATTTTTTTGGACAACAAAGAAAATACTGGTCACAAGAACCAGTCCAATTTTCTGGGAACAAGGTTTATCAGCGCAATGATTTGATAAAACCAGACTTTGTAGATCCTAAAACAGGCATGACAAACTTAGAGCTAATGCAAGTAGGTAGGGCGCCAATCGGACCTGATGGGAAAGCAGTAAATCTACATCACATGCTTCAATCGCAAGATGGACCGATTGCAGAGGTAACTCAATCTTTCCATCAAGGCAATTCAAATCTACTCCACATTAATTATGGTGGCGAGATTCCATCTGGAATAAATAGGTCGGATTTTAATAAATGGAGATCTGACTATTGGAAAAGTAGAGCAAATGACTTCAAAAGGTAAACGTAATGACTAATGATTTGCTTAAAGTTATTGAAGAACTGACTGAACTGGCTCATGGCGCCCATATAAAAACACCACCACCTGATGATTTCTTAATTGATTCTTACCAAAAAGATATAGGGGTGTTGTTTAGTGAAGACTATAAGGTCTTCCTAAAAAAAGCTAGCACCATATTTTACGGAGAAATCGATCCATTTGTCATTACTATAGATAAATCTAGTAGGAGTGAGCTAAGTGTGGCAATAGTTGATGCACAATCGTTAGGACTTCCCAAGGGCTGGCTTCCTATTTGCGAGGATAACGGTGATTATTATTGTTTAACAAAAGATAATACAATTCGTTTCTGGACAAGTAATGGCATGAGTAACGATAGTTGGCCTAGCCTTGGTGCGTGGATAAAAGAAGTTTGGATTAAAAAAAAATAAAACTATACGATACGGCTCTGTGCTAGTTGGGTGTCGAGAGAACCCGTGGCTTGTATAAGGAAAGGGGGGCCGGGACTATGTCTTGCATTGCCATATTTCTGGTTCCGCTTCAGCACTACGTTTGGCGTAAATCACAAGTAAGCTCAGCCTTAGTCCATGCGTGTTGTTTGACAGGACCAGCCTCCGTCCCTCAGCTAGCATCTCAGCAGGAAGTCGCCACGACGAATCCCACAGTCAATCCTTATCAAATTACCAGAATAGCAGCACGTCAGACAATAGCACCGCGTACGGCGCAGTCTCAGTTATTTCGGTAGGACGCAATCGGCAAAGGCATTGCGCCACATCCTGATCGCTGCTTAATTCTTGGCTAATGTAGTACAGAAAATACTGGCCGCTGCCAGTGCTGGCATGTCGTCCTATTCTGCGTATCAGTCGGTCACCGCGGGCCAGGGGAAAACTATCGATGGCAAGGCCAATCAGGTCGATACCGGCCAAGTCGACGCAAATCACAAGCCAATTACCAGCGATGCCAATGCAGCCGACAAGGTGGGCGGCATTAGTGCCAGCATCTCGGTCGGCAGCAGCCACAACGAATCCCATAGCGAATCCGCATCCAATACCGCCTCCGGCAGTCGCATCAATGCGGCAGGATCGATCAATCTGATGGCGATGGGTGCGGGTCAGGACAGTAACATTCTGATTCAGGGCAGTGATCTTAAGGCGGCGCAGGATATTGCACTGGCAGCCGACCACCAGATCCAACTGCTGGCCAGCCAGGGTAGCAGCCAACAGCACAGCAACAACTCGGGCATTAGCGGCGGCATCGGTGTCAGCTTCGGGCTCGGTAACGGTGCCGGCAACGGCCTGATGCTGAATCTGAGTGGCTCCAAAAGCCGCGGCTATGCCGACGGCGATTCGATCGCCTACAACAACAGCCACCTGAATGCCGGAGAAAACATCAGCCTGACCAGCGGTGGTGACACCACGCTGAAAGGTGCGGTGGTGGCTGGCAAGCACATCGACGCAGATATTGGCGGTCAACTAGCGATTGAAAGTCCGCAAGATAAAACCCACTACGACAGCGCACAACAAAGCCTCGGCGGCACCCTCTCGGTTGGCTTTGGTCAGATGGGCGGTAGCGCCAATTACGCCAAGAGCAAGGTTAATAGTGACTTCTTAAGCGTCGCTGAGCAAAGCGGCCTGCTGGCTGGCGATAGTGGCTTCAATCTCAAGGTGGCGGGCGATACCACCCTGACCGGCGGCGTGATCACCAGTACCGATAAGGCCATCCAAGATCAGAAAAACCAGTTCGAAACCGGCGGCAGCCTGCGCATGAGCGATCTGCACAACCATGCCGAATATGACGCCAGCAGCGTTAGCATTAATGTCGGGACTTCAATGGACCCGAAAGGCGCCTGGAGCCCATCCGGTTCTGGCGTTGGCTTTGGCAACGACAGTGGGCAGGCTGATAGCGACACGCGCAGTGGTATCAGCGGCATCGCAGGCAACCAGAACGCACGTACCGGCGACGCGCAAACTGGGTTAAAACCGATCTTCGATGCGGATAAGGTGCAGAAAGACATTGATGCACAAACGCTGATCACGCAATCCTTTGGCCAGCAGGCGAGCAAGCTGGTCGGGGATTATGCAGCGGGTAAGATGAAGGAGGCCATCCAACTGCGGCTTGATGCCGTCAACGCAGAAGACGCGAAGGATCCTGATAAAGCCGCTCTGTTAAAACAGCAGGCGGCTCAGCTTGAAAGCCTATGGGGTGACAATGGCACCGCTCGGATTGGGTTACATACAGCAATTGGTGGTCTGACAGGAGGGGTAGCTGGGGCTGCTGGGAGCTTGGCGGGAACCTTGAGCACAGCAGAGGCGGCCGCACTGCTAGATTCAGCCGGAATCAAACCCGAGAAGGATCCGATATTGTACAACGCAGTGGTCGGGGCTGCTGGCGTAGCGGCCGGTGCAGCTGTCGGAGGGGCAACCGGGGCGGGTACAGCATTTAATGAAGCCAGCAACAACTATCTGACGCATCTACAGATCACCCAGTTGACCAAAAAGGTGGCAGTTTGTCAGAAAAATCATGACAGTGGCTGCGTAAGGCAAGCCATTGCGGATGCGACAAAAGCGAACTCAGCAGCGATGCGCTCATGCACAACCAGAGCTTGCCTAGACAGCCATATGCGGGCGATGGATGATGCATCTAAAGTGTATGGTTTGATCAAAGGCTTGGCGCAAGGAGGGGTTGATGTCGCAAGCCTTGCCTTTGGCAATAGCAAGACACCAAACGAAACGGATACACGTTATTACCTGGATGTGATCCGCCAGACCCCGAGTCTGCAAACGCCGTTTGAGAAGCAGTACTATGCCATGGATAATGCCAAGCGGGCGGGCTTTGAGGCGTCGGCGTTTGGTCATCCGTTAAGTGAGAAAGAAAGATCTGCGCTGCTAGCTGGAGTTGGTGGCAATCCGATACAAGGCGTGTTGGCGGATGCAGCTGGGAGCTATGCCAAGGGCCTTGGCTTGAGTAAGCAGCAGGTGGCGCTTCTGGCTGTGGCGGTGGGGGCAGTAAAATCGGTGCGGGGAGGTGGTACTGAGCCGACTATTAAAGATATTGCACAAAATGCAACTGATTTTGAACGAAATCTGGCTGGACTTCCTCCTGGAGAACGTGTGGCTGTAATCAAAACTGAAGCAAAAAAATTTGCTGAAATTAATAGCTGGGAGAAAGAAGCTAGGCTTAGTCGCATCAATAGTCGTGATGTTTATAGAACACCTGATGGTAAGTTGTACTCACTTGATACGCAGCATGGTACCTGGGAAGAAATTAATCCAAAGACTGGGGCTCACGAAGGAGAATTTCGCCTTATCGATATGACTCAAAACAAAATAACTGACTATTCTGGTAGCCATGATTTAAGGGTGAAATAGCTATGTGGAAGAAACTAATTGATGTCCCAGACCTTATTGTTCAGAGAGGTTATGTCCTAAAGTTCCCTGCTAAATATCCTTTTGAAGATTTTGTTGTGATGATGGTAAGTGGCTACCCTGAAGGTGGTAATAGTCTGGCAGCCATAAGCTTGATTACTATTACTGGCTATAAAGCTGGGATTAATCCGTATGTTTTATTTCCGCAAGAGGTGCATCCGTACGGTACTTTGACTGGTGATTGGCTTATAAAAAATTGGAGTAAATGGGTATGGCCAGAAGGTGATGTTAATGATGTTTGGGTCAAAGAGGCGCTTGATGCGTCTGTACTGTAAATAAATTATTGGTTTGTATTAGGCATGCCAGCCAGTCGATGCTGGCCAGGGACAACCCATCGGCGGCAGCAGCCACAGCGAATCTCACAGCCAATCCGCCTCCAATACTGCCTCCGGCAGCTGCATCAATGCGGCTGGGTCGATCAATCTGGCGGCAGTGGGTGCTGGCCAGGACAGTAACATTCTGATTCAGGGTAGTGATCTTAAAGCAGCGCAGGATATTGCACTGGCAGCCGACCATCAGATTCAACTGCTCGCTAGCCAGGATAGCAGCCAACAGCACAGCAACAACTCGGGCAGTAGCGGCAGCATCGGTGTCAGCTTCGGGCTCGGTAACGGTGCCGGCAACGGCCTGATGCTGAATGTGAGTGGATCAAAAAGTCGTGGTCATGCCGATGGCGATTCGATCGCCTACAACAACAGCCACCTGAATGCCGGAGAAAACATCAGCCTGACCAGCGGTGGTGACACCACGCTGAAAGGGGCGGTGGTGGCTGGTAAGCACATCACGGCAGATATTGGCGGTCAACTAGCGATTGAAAGCCCGCGAGACAAAACCCACTACGACAGCGCACAACAAAGCTTCGGTGGCACCCTCTCGGTTGGCCTTGGGCCGATGGGCGGTAGTGCCAATTACGCCAAGAGCAAAGTTAATAGTGACTTCTTGAGTGTCGCCGAGCAAAGCGGCCTACTGGCTGGCGATAGTGGCTTCAACATCAAGGTGGCTGGCAATACCACCCTGACGGGCGGCGTGATTACCTGTACCGATAAGGCCATCCAAGACCAGAAAAACCAGTTCGAAACCGGCGGCAGCCTGCGCATGAGCGATCTGCACAACCACGCTGAATATGATGCCAGCAGCGTTAGTGTCAGTGTCGGGACTTCGATGAACCCGAGCGGTGCCTGGAACCCATCCGGTTCTGGCGTCGGCTTTGGCAACGACAGAAAATGGACTGACCTATAAGTCAAACTCTAAACACACTCTAGGAATGCAGGGGAACAGATTAGATGCAGGTATTGAGCCAAAAAATTCTCTTGAGCTATTTAATTATTCAATTCAGTATAATAAAAAACGATATGCAATAGATAGCAATGGAAATATTAATCAATTTACAAATTCAAATGATGGCACTTGGCATTGGTCAGGGCAGAGTGGTACTGATCAACCGGTTTCTCAGCAGTTAACTAGAACCAATATACCTAGTGAAGTAATTATAAAGTTTGGGTTACCTAGGAAAGGAAAGTTAAAATGATATTTGGCGATCCGAGTAAATTTGCTATACAGATGGATGTTGTTAAAGCTTGGAGTTCCCCCCCCACGTTTATTGAAGGTGTTGTTAATGTTTACATAAATGGATTTTTGTTGAATGGGAGGGATGTTTATACATCTTCTATATATCAAGATTACATCGATATAGTAAAAGGTGTACTTAATAATCCGCCTATCGTAAATAATGAAGAATTTACTGCGGATGTTATCTGTGTGTTACCAAGACTATTGAAGTCAAGGTACCCATTCTTGGTTTACGATTCGCATCGTGAATATGAAGAAATGCCAGACGAGTGGACTGATGGTGTTCATGATGACTTATCAAATGATGCCACATTTGAGACGTTATCAAGGAAAAGATATAATCTTTTTGTTATAAAATTTAATAAAAAAGTAAGATTAATAATAATAAAGTTTGAATTGAATGATGAGGATTATTATGATATTTCCAAGTTAAGAATGACCGATATTGAGGAAATTATTGTTGATGAATTTTGGTTGATAAATATAATTAACGATATGGAAAATTGGTATTGTGAAATACAAAAAGTAATGTGTATTGATAGTTGAGTGTAAGTTAAATATGTACTAATAAATTATTGTGCCAATACCAGCTTGATACAAGCTAACACCTAATAGATGAGAGTAAGAACAAAAGTACCGCGTACGGCGCAGTCTCAGTTATTTCGGTAGGGCGCAATCGCCAAAGGCATTGCGCCACATCCTGATCACCGCTTAATTCTTGGCTAATGTAGTACAGAAAACACAGGCCGCAGCCAGTGCTGGCATGTCGTCCTATTCTGCGTATCAGGCGGTCACTGCTGGCCAGGGGAAAACCATCGATGGCAAAGCCAACCAAGTTGATACCGGCCAAATCGGCTCAGATCAAAAGCCGACCATGCCAAAGGGGAAAAATTAATGGAAACCGGACGATGCATTGAAGTTCTCAACCCATACGATTGGCTTCCGGGGTATGGGGAAAACACCGTTGAAATCCATACGCAAAACGGCGATTTGTCTGTGCTAATTCCCTACGACAGTGAACAAGGTGAACTCAAGAACGAACTTCTGTTTAGGCAAGCATTTGCTTTTTACAAGTCAGCATTCCCCGGTGTTAGTTGCCTTGATTTGCAGAGCTCATTTCGTGATGATGTTTCCATGGGGTCGCTTGTTGAATACCCTGACTCGGAGGCGGCACGGGCATGGTCACAACACTTCGGAGGGAGATTTAATGTCAAGCACTATAGAATTGCATTTATGTCCGAGAATATTTTGCTTGTAGTCTTCGCAACAGACTTCATTCTCAAACAGGCAAGTTAATGAATAGGTGGGGTACCGCATTCGTTAGCCAAACGCCGTTCTCCGCCTGAAAGAACTTGAAGCCCTGCTTGTGCATTCGCAGGGCTTCAATCTTTAGCACGATGGGTTTGCCGTAGCGCTGGCCAACAGCGGTAGCGGTTTGCACATCCTCAGACAAATGCACATGCTGCCGCTCACAGGGCTTGAGCCCTTCCTTGAGAATCGATGCCAAGAAACGTGTCGACCGTGATAAAGAAATTCCGGCGGCAGTTTCTCTGTATACGTGATTGCTACGCTCTCGGTCGAATGTCCCTGCACAGCACGAATCCGTAACCCGTCTTCCGAAATGGAAAAACGTTTCTTGTCGCTGCTCTCAACAACAGCACGAATCAATGCATCATCCAGTTCTATGCCTGTTTGCCGGGCTCCTGTAATAAGCACCGCAATATCAGCCCAGCCTTGGTATTGGAACCGGCGGAACGCGCCTCTATCTGGATAATATATGCGGGTCGGCTAATGAGAGGTGTGCTACAAACCCCGATGGAAGTCTGATGCTGAACGATGAAGGGAGGGCTCAGTTTATTCCGGAGAGGGCGGGCGTGAAGAGTCTGCAGGAATACCTCGACTCCTCGAAAGGACAGCAAGCCGCAGGGGAAACGGGAGGGATTCAGGGCTGGGCAGGAACACTGTTTGGCGAGCCATATGCTGCAGGGAGTTGGCAGGACAAGCTGATCGAAGCCTTCGGCGGCACACATGACCTCATCGGCGGACAGCTGCCTGGAGGTTATGACGCGCAGGGGAACACTAAGCGTGGCGTGAGCGAAACGGAACGTTTTATTCGAGATCGTGGATCGGAATTGGCCTTGATCCCTTCGTTACCCTTTGCTATGTCAGAGCTTTTGCCTCCGGAAGTCTGGCAGGGTATTTCAATTTTTTTAAAGGCGGCAAAATGAGATGGATGACTCAGATCCATGCCATTCTAGGCATGTCAGTTTTTTTGTCAGGCTGCGGCATTGGCCTTTTCCCAAAAACATCATATGAAACTCTTCATCCTGAACCCTACAGAAACTTTTGGACCAAAATTGGCATGACAGAAGAAGGCCGGAGAGCAGATTGGGTTGCGTGCCAGGGACGTGCAGACGGGAATGCTACGCCAGAAGATCGCCTTACTGGCGAAACAGATGATTTTGCTGCGATGCGTCGAACTCATAGAAGACTTGTCAACTGCATGGGTTCAAAAGGTTACGTGTACTCAGTAAAATAGGTCGTGTTCATAGTTTAAAGCCATGCATGATTAATATCGACACACCAGAAACTGCGCTGAACCCTATATGAAGGCAGCCCCACGCTGCGGCGCGCCGTGATGTCTCAAGCGGGGCTCCGACAGACGGCGTAGTGTCAGTGGAGGGGTGTAATCGCCGCAGCCATCGCGCCGCAGGCAAGTAAACACCTGACTTTTCCTCGCAACTTTAAGAATTTTCGCCGCGCCAGTGTCTGTTTTGTCGGATGTGTTCTGTCGGTTCGCTGGGTATCGTGGAGGGGTGGCATTCGCCACAGTTGGACGCGGGCCCGAGGTGTAGAAGCACCCCGAACCCGCTAACCAATTCTAACTCTGCATTTAGGAAAGTGAGTATAGAATGGCTAAGCGCAATATTAGTCGCATCTGTTCTGTCGCAACATACCCGTCCTTCCGTCAAACCCAGCTGATTTCTCTGGTTTCCGTGTTGTCTGCGCCGCGTGATGCGTGGCTGCTTTCTGACCAGCGTCAGTTGGTGGTTGATAGTCGCCTGCCTTGGGCGGTACAACCGATTGACGGCCAAACCTCGTGGCTCTATCTCGCACGTCCAGCCCGTGCGCAGCAAATCGCCGATTGCCTAGTCCTCAGTGCCGATGACTAAGGCTTAATGGAGCCGGGGATCGCAAGGTCCCCGTGTTGCCACTGAATCCCCACAGAAGTAAGGCTGATGCGTCGCGTCCACTTGCACCTACCCCGCAGTCATTCACGTAAGCCCACACCGCGTACGGCGCAGTCTCAGTTATTTCGGTAGAGCGCAATCGCCAAAGGCATTGCGCCACATCCTGATCACCGCTTAATTCTTGGCTAATGTAGTACAGAAAACACAGGCCGCAGCCAGTGCTAGCATGTCGTCCTATTCTGCCTTCCAGGCGGTCGATACCGGCCAATTCAGGGCAGTGATCTTAAAGCTGCGCAGGATATTGCACTGGCGGGGACACCACGCTGAAAGGTGCGGTGGTGGCTGGCAAGCACATCGCTGCAGACATTGGCGGTCAACTAGCGATTGAAAGCCCGCAAGATAAAACCCACTACGACAGCGCACAACAAAGCCTCGGCGGCACCCTCTCGGTGGGAGCGGGACAGATGGGCGGTAGTGCCAATTACGCCAAGAGCAAGGTTAACAGCGACTTCTTGAGTGTCGCCGAGCAAAGCGGCCTGCTGGCTGGTGATAGTGGCTTCAACATCAAGGTGGCGGGCAAATACCACCCTGACCGGCGGCGTGATCACCAGTACCGATAAGGCCATCCACGACCAGAAAAACCAGTTCGAAACCGACGGCAGCCTGCGCATGAGCGACCTGCACAACCACGCTGAATACGATGCCAGCAGCGTTAGCGTCAATGTTGGGACTTCAATGGACCCGAAAGGCGCCTGGAGCCCATCCGGTTCTGGCGTTGGCTTTGGCAACGACAGTGGCCAGGCTGATAGCGACACTCGCAGCGGGATCAGCGGCATTGCCGGTAACCAGAATGCACGCACTGGCGACGCGCAAACTGGGCTGAAACCGATCTTTAATGCGGATAAGGTGCAGAAAGACATCGATGCGCAAACGCTGATCACGCAAACCTTTGGGCAACAGGCGAGCAAAACTATTGGTGACTTTGCCAATGCGCAGGTCAAAAGTCTGAAAGCTCAAGCAACGCAGGAAACCGATGGGACTAAGCGAAAGGCCTTGGAGGATGAAGCCGCATACTGGGATGAAGGTGGAGCGTACCGGGTGGCTTTACATACGGCCATGGGGGGCTTGCTTGGTGGTGCGGGTGGTGCTGCTGGAGCAGGAGTAAGCGCTGCATCCGCCCCATTACTTGAACAGATGCAGGCCAACATCACAAATAGCCTCAAGGCTGCGGGGTTGCCAGAGGGGGCAGCTAAGTCGGCAGGTAGTCTGATCAGTGCAGGGACTGCTTCCGCAGTGGGGGGTGTTCTTGGAGGTCAAGCTGGAGCGGCTACTGGGTTTGATGTTGATGCCAATAATCGGCAGTTGCACCCGAGCGAACGTAAAGCAATTCTGAAATATAGCGCCAGCTTCGCCAAAAAGTTGAGTGACTACCTTGGCCACCACGTCACAACCGACGAGGCAGAACACTGGTTGGCTGAAGCCGCTTTTGCCAATGTTGATGATGCGGCCATGAAGGCAATGAATCTATTGCTACCTGCGAACGCGGCCTCGGAAGAGCGGCAAGCATACAATCAGGCAAAACAATATCTGTTCCAGATTCAGAAGATGGAACAGAATACCGCTCTGTTCAATGAGAAGAGCCCGGCGCTTTACAACAATAACTTTGCAGGCAGGAATGTTAATGACCCTGCTTACCGCGAGTTTGTCTGGAAGAACTTTGGCATCAATGAAAAGCCGACCAATCCGACAGCTCAGGAACTGGCGACTTATAATGCCAGGGATCACGTGCTTAGACTGAATGCAATCAAGAATGGTGTGTTTGCAGCGATATCAGGAGGCTTAAGTTATGGTATAGCTAGAGGGCTCAACAAGTATTTGCCGATTAGCAAAACAGGTGCGGCAGTAGGCGCAAATACAGGGCTCAATGCTGCAGAAGGCGTTGTTGCGTCACGGGTTAATGTACGGACAGGTGATGCAAATATCACGGGCAGTGGGCTTGAATATGCTTGGAAAAAACATGGTGGTGCTTGGGGTGAAAATAAGTCTGCATTCACAATTTCCAAGGATGAATTAAAGGTTGCTTTACAAGACCCATTAGTTGTTAATACGCCTGCATATCAATCTGCCACATCAGGAAATTACATTCGAACAGTTGATATGGGGCGGACTGTAGGCATTGATGCCAAAACAGGAGGAAAATCTACCAATTTTATGACGGTTATTACTGACTCAAAGGGTAACTTGGTCAATACATTCCCCGGAAAGACTTTCTAAACATGTACTACTTAATTATTTGGGATAAGGGTCTGGCTGCCACAGGTCAAGATGGCAGTCTGAGCAAGCTTGAGATTCCAACGGATTTGGCGAAATTTTTCTTTCACTTGGATGCTGGAAAGTTTCCAATCCTTTCGGGTTTAAGCTTTGACGACTATGATTTATTTTCCGATGCTCAACTTGAATCGCTTATTCATGAATTGCTTGGTGTTGCTAGCATCAATCTCTCGGCTGCAGATTACATTAACTCAATTGTGAAAGTGATTTTTGAGGCAAAATCTTTGGGTAAAAGTATTCTGTTTGACCCGTTTAGGAACGAATAGTCGGCGCAAATACAACAGCAAAAGTGGAAGGTGCTACGACAGGTGGAGCTTTAGAGGGTAATGGCTGCGTTCAGTCGCGCATAAACGTAGCAAACGGTAGAACCAAGACGACTCCGCTTCGTGCAAACGGCGAGCCGGTGTCGGCTGGATTTGAACACGTCATAGACGGGCATTTCGATTTGCCAGTAGCCAATAATAGATCAGTGTTTAATATCACTCCTGCTGACCTCAAAACAGTTTTGCAAAGTAATAAAGTTGTTTCCTCGCCGGAGACAAGGCCGGCGGCTTTAGTTCCAGCGTCTCGATTGGCAGCAGCCAAAGAAATGAAAATTTATAAAGAAAATGACATCATTACATTGACTAAACCAACAGAGGGAGAAGTCATTGGAGATGGGCGAAAAGTGGTTTTACCAATAGGTACCGTCGCAACTGTCGTCCTTGTGCATGGTGATCTTAATCAACCTATGGCATATGAAATTGAAGCTTATGTCTTAGAACAAGATTGCTATGTGTTGGCAACCGTAGAGATATCTGATACTTGATGGCGTTACAAATATTGAGATCAGATACTGTCTTGTTTTGCCATTTCTGGCTTAGCTTCGGCATCAAGTCTGACGTAAATCACAAGTTGGCTCAGCCTTAGGTTGTGTTGCAAGACCTACCCTCTCACCTTCGATGTCAGCGTCTCGGTAGTCACGCTGAAATGTGCGGTGGTGGCTGGCAAGCACATCGACGCAGACATTGGCGGTCAACTGGCGATTGAAAGCCCGCAAAACAAAACCCACTACGACATCGCACAACAAAGCCTCGGCGGCACCCTCTCAGTCGGGGCCGGTCTGATGGGCGGTAGTGCCAATTACGCCAAGAGCAAGGTTAATAGTGACTTCTTAAGCGTAGGCGAGCAAAGCGGCCTGCTGGCTGGCGATAGTGGCTTCAACATCAAGGTGGCGGGCAATACCACCCTGACGGGCGGCGTGATCACCAGTACTGATAAGGCCATCCAAGGCCAGAAAAACCAGTTCGAAACCGGCGGCAGCCTGCGCATGAGCGATCTGCACAACCATGCCGAATATGACGCCAGCAGCGTTAGCGTTAATGTCGGGACTTCGATGAGCCCGAGTGGTGCCTTAAGTCCGTTGGGCTCTGGCGCTGGCGTGGGTAACGAGAGTGGCCAGGCCGATAGCGACACCCGCAGTGGGATCAGCGGCATCGCTGGCAACCAGAACGCACGCACTGGCGACGCGCAAACTGGGCTAAAACCGATCTTTGATGCGGATAAGGTGCAGAAAGAAATCAACGCACAAACGCAAATTACGCAAGTATTTGGCCAACAGGCCGGGCAGGCAGTGAGTAGTTATGTTGAGAGAAGTCGAGCAGCGCTGTTGGATCAAAAGAAGAAAGCCCGCACCGACGCTGAGCGCAAAGAGCTGCAAGGCAAGCTTGATGATCTGACTCAGGAGGAGCGGGTGATGAACATCCTGATCGGTGCGGTAACCGGACAAGGCGCTACGGCAGTGACCAAGGAAGGTTTGTCGCTGGCTGCCGATAAAATGCGTCAGCTGATGATTGAGGACTCGCAAAAATTTAAAGGGATTATCGATACGGATGGTACGGTCTATACCAATTTGTCTACCAAGACGAAAGACGGAAAGCCGTTGACCCATAGTGACGGCGTGCGTGGCGATGGTGAAAAACTCGGAGGCACGCGCTGGGATCTGGATCAGCTGTGTGGTACAGATTACCAGCGATGCAAGACCGTGGCAGGTAAGGATGGCCTCAAGCAGTTGGATCTCAAGGATGGCATGGTTCAGTTTAACCGGGATGGTGCTGACGGCAAGAGTCTGCCGGATTTTCTGAAGACAGACGACGATATAAAACTGTCGGGCGCCACCGGCGGGATTCAGGGGGTTGCCGGGACTTTTTTCGGTAAGCCCTATGTCGCAGGAAGTTGGCAGGACCACCTGGTTGAGGCGTTTGCCGGTACCCACGATATGGTTGGTGGTAAATTAAGTGGATTGTATGACAAACAGGGCAATGCCAAGAGAGGGCGCTCTGAAGCAGTAAAAACCGCACAGGATATCTGGAGTGCAACCGGTGCCATTGCGGCTTCGACCCCGTTTGCCATGTCGGAGTATCTGTCCCCTCAAGTTTGGAATGCTATTTCACTTTTTATTAAGGCGGCAAAATGAGATTTCACCAACTACTGGTGTTCACCTGCGTCGTCATGACGGGGTGCACCATCGGCAATGGCAGGATTTGCGGTTTCCAAACGCCCGCGATTGACTGCGATAAAGCGGCCTACGAAAGACTGCAAAAACCGTATGTTGAAAAATGGCAGAAACTTGGTATGACTGTTGCTCAGCGTGATCAAGATACCCTCTCCTGCGGTAGCGTTATCGCAGGACCCGGTGCGCCGTCCTTTACGCGTGCGGCCCTGCAGGCAGAAGAAAAGCCAGGAGATGATTTGTCTGATGATGCCTTTACGCGCTTACATCGCCATTGGCAGCGTTGCATGCTGAAAAAAGGCTATCACTATACCGGGGATTGTAGTGGGAAAACCTCAACTCCTGCGTGCGGGACCGCATAATTGAAATCCACAGACTAAGCCTGTAGCGATGGGGTGCCGGAGTCAGGAGCAGGTCTCAATTCTGTTCGGTTAGCTACCGTGGACGGTGTGGTTTCAGTGGTAGGGCAATGGGATGGACTCCTCCCTCCTGAGCGGCATCAGTGTGCCAGACTGGAAGTCGTCAACCACCAGTCAAAAGGAAGAGGAGTCCACCATGCGAATTATGCGTATCGGCATTGATTTGGCCAAGCAGGTTTTTCAGATCCACGGCGTCGACTCGAGCGAGAGACCTGTCTTGCGCCGCCAGTTAACACGCCATCAGATGGTGAAATTCTTCTCCAAGCTAATGCCTTGCCTCATTGGCATGGAGGCATGTGCCAGTTCGCATTATTGGGCACGCCGACTCAGATGCAGACGCTATCTGCGAAGCACTTGGTCGACCGAACATGCGGTTTGTGGCCATCAAGACGGTGGCGCAGCAGGATATCCAGGCATTGCATCGGATTCGAACTGAACTCGTGCATCAGCGAACCGCCAAGGTCAATCAGATTCGAGGCTTGCTTGGCGAATACGGCATTGTGGCCGCCCAACGTGTCACATCGCTGCGCAAAGCCCTGCCAGAGATTCTGGAAGATGCTAAAAATGGCCTGACGGGCGACTTCAAAACACTTCTCAATGAATTGAGAGCGGACTTGACCTATCAGGAACGCTGGCCGGAGGGAACTCCAGCGGTAGCGCTGCCAGTACCAGCTACGCAGCCATCAGCGACGGCAGCATCGAGATTCGCCAGCAAGATCAGCAAAAGCAAGACGTGGCCAGCATCAGTCGCGATGTGGAACATGCAGCTAATGGCCTATCGGCAATCTTTAACAAGCAGCGCGAACTGGATCGCTTGCAAGAAGCACAACTGATCGGCGAGATCGGCCAGCAGGCTGTACAGATCGCCGTCACCAACGCCTCCATGGCCGCACTTGAGCTAAAAGCTAAAGCCAAAGACCAACAAGCCGAAGCTGATCAAGCCACGAAGGATGCCGCTGCATTGCGCTCGGAAGGCAAAATTGCCGAAGCAGAACAGCGAGAAAACGCAGCCAAAACAGCGACAGACCAGCAAATCAGTTTCAGCAAACAAGCAGAGGTAAAGCAGAAAGAGGCCGATGCTAAATGGGGTCTGACCAGTGACTATCAAATGGCGGCCCGTGCCGCCAGCGCTGCGCTGCAAGGTCTGGCTGGCGGCAATCTAGGACAAGCTGTCAGTGGTGCGGCCGCGCCATACCTGGCATCGGTGGTCAAAGATTTAACTACCGACGCCAGCGGCAAAACCAACCTGACAGCTAATGTGATGGCACATGCACTACTGGGCGCTGTCGTAGCGCAGGCGAGTGGCGGCAGTGCAACAGCAGGGGCGATAGGTGGGGGTAGTGCCCCATTGGTTAGCCGCATGGTCAGTAGCTTGATTAGCAAGGAAGTATATGGAGAGGACGATCCGAGCAAGCTGACAGAAGAGCAGAAACAGACGGTGTCGGCGCTTACCACACTGGCAGGGACCTTGGCAGGTGCTGCAGTGGGAGGGAGTTCTGCAGATGCACTGACGGCGGGGCAGGCAGCGAAGAATGAGGTAGAGAATAATACTCTGACGACGGCAGCTCAACGTGACATCATTAATCGCTTAGCGCAGGGGAACCCCGCCAGAAGACATCGATTGGCTGCTGCAGCCTGCGCCCTAACAAAATGTTCCTCGCAATTTCCTTCTGGCACGGCTGAGTACGAACAGTACAGGAAATTCGAGCAAGAAGGTGCAACGTATAAAACCGAACAACAAGAATTAAAACAATATAGCGGAACCAGCTTAGAGGTATCAAACCAGTATGGTTTACCGGTTATTTTTAAAACCGTTTCAGATCCGTTTGTGCAAGACAAGGCGGCTGATGGTGCCGCTTTACAACATGCATATACTGTAAAATATTTGCAAGACCAGTATCATGTTTCAGCAGCAACAGCAGAAGCATTTCTTAGTTCTAGCTACACATCTGCTGATGTGTTATCAGTTTGAGATTCATGCATATCGCAATGCTGTGACGGGCCAAGTTGTAGAGCCAAAGTCAATTCCTTATAAATTAGAGAAATCACATGCTGGAAAAAAGTGAAATATTAGAACGTGAAAAATTAGTAGCATTGGCCCAATCCATGCTAGATGGTAAGTTGTCATTTTTTGAGGGCGCATTGCTAGTAACTTCAATAAGAAATCAGTTGAGCGGAATTGTTGATCGTGATCCTGATTTTGATGCTTTTGTCGTCATTAAGTCAGAGACAGATCATTTACCTACAGTTGCACAGAGATCATTGTGGTCGCCAATTGCATTAGTTGACATTGAATCAGAGATCAGAGAAGTTGAAGTGTGGGCAAAATCATTTGCTCCCCAAGCCTGCAAAAATTTGATTGCTCGATTTTCTGATAACTAGGCGAATAGAGTTGGGGTCAGGTTTTGCATTGCCGTATTGCTTATTCAGGATATAGCTGTGTTTTTGCAAGTCCGAGAGTGAGACTGGATGTTGAATTGAGATCAGAGGCTGTCTTGCATTGCCTTATTTCTGGCTTAGCCTCGACATCAAGTCTGATATAAATTACAAGTTTTCTCAGTCTTAGGTTGTGCTAGTTGTTTTGCAAGACCTACCCTTCTCCCTCTATGTCACCGCGTACGGCGCAGTCTCAGTTATTTCGGTAGGGCAATGGGATGGACTTCTCCCTCCTGAGCGGCATCAGGTAAGCCAACGTACGTTGGTCCAACAAATTACGGATCTGTAAGGTACGGAAAGAATGGCGTACATATTGTGCCGGCAAACCCCGAGCAAAGGTAATTTATGAAAAATAAAGCACTAATGAATGCCTCAAGTCTCATTGCCAAAAGAAATCTCACAGAAAAAGTGATTTCAGTCAATGTCAATTGGGATGATGAATGCTCTAAGTTAGTCGTTACTTACTACGTAGATGGTATTGTCCATGATGATGAGCGAGAACTTTGTGAAATAACTCTTTCAGAGCTCTTGGCTGAATTTTCTGACGTGAAATTGGCAGATAGTCAGTGTGTCCGCGTGACAGGGCAGAGTAGTAGGCCTGAAAACATGACGGGCCTAGTATACCGCAGACCACAAAATATAACTGACTCTAATTAAATTTCTCAGAACACTGTGCCCTTGGCTGTGCATCTGGAGAATGCAGGCTCGTTCTTCAATCGCCAGATGTTCATAGCAATGTGTCATTGGCAATACCATATCAGATCATGGTGTTGCACTTGGTTCTAGAATCCGCCCTTTCTTCATCGTCGGTTCACTCGTCCTTTGCTTGCGAACTCCCATCCCGAAGCGAAAATGGCTTTGGGTCTTTTTTGTCCTTTGCGGCTTTGTTCAATTCTCGCTTAATTGGACTACTGGCGCATTCAACATCAATCCGCTGTATTTCCAGCTATTGGGTGCTGGGTTCTTCAAACCGGTGCCCTTCGGAGTAGTCACTATTAACGTCTCACTGCCACTAGGTGCCATCGTTTTCCTTTTGCAACGCAAAAAATGGCTGTCGCATCGGGCGACCAATGGCTAAGTTGGTCGAAGTCTTCGGCGATACTCATGACTTCCTTGGCGGACTAATCACCGGGCTGTACGATGATCAGGGGAATATCAAACGCGGGATGAGCAAAACAGAACGTTTTATTCGAGATCGAGTATCCGAGGTGGCGTTGGTTCCCTCCGCCCCATTGCGGCGGCTGAATCATTGCCGCCGCAAGTGAGGCAGGGAATCGCGATTTTTCTGAGGGCTGTGAGATGAGAAAACTATTACGCTTATTCTTTATGGGAGGAGCATGCGCTTTGCTGTCAGGCTGCTTCTGCATTGGCTGTTTTGTACCTCAGCTTCCACCGCCTTCTGAGCCTTACAGAAACTTTTGGACCAAAATCGGCATGACAGAAGAAGGTCGGCGAGCAGATTGGATTGCGTGCGGAGGGAGCACCAACGGTGGCTTCTCGATGGATCCCAAAAAAATGCGTCCCGGTGAAACATATGAGCAGGGGAGAACCCGGCAAGGGTATGCCCTCCAGCGCTGCATGATTCAACAAGGCTATCGATTCACTGGATACATCGGAAACTGCGCTGAACCCTATATGAAGGGAGCCCCACGCTGCGGCGCGCCGTGATGTCTAAGACTGGCCCTACAGGGAGGCGACCATCGTCAGGCTCCATCACGGTTTCAACCCCGTTTGCCATATTTGGGTATCATCCCCTCAAGTTTGGAATGCTATTTTTATTTTCATAAACGCGGAAAAATGAAATTTCTTCAACTACTGATGTGCTCCTGCGTCATCTTGACGGGGTGCACCATCGGCAATGGGAGAATTTGCAGTTTCCAAACGCCAGCGATTGACTGCGATAAAGGAACCAGGGCTGTGAGATGAGAAAACTATTACGCTTATTTTTTACAGGAGGAGCTTGCGCTTTGCTGTCAGGCTGCTTCTGCATCGGCTGCTTTGTACCTCAGCTTCCACCGCCTTCTGAGCCCTACAGAAACTTTTGGACCAAAATCGGCATGACAGAAGAAGGTCGGCGAGCAGATTGGATTGCATGCGGAGGGGACACCGACGGTGGCTCCTCGATGGATGTCAAAAGAATGCGTCCCGGTGAAACAAATGAGCAGGGAGGACACCGGCAAGAGTATGCCCTCCAGCGCTGCATGCTTCAACAAGGCTATCGATTCACTGGATACATCGGAAACTGCGCCAAACCCTATATGAAGGCAGCCCCACGCTGCGGCGCGCCGTGATGTCTAAAGCGGGGCACCGACAGACGGCGTAGTGTCAGTGGTGGGGTGTAATCGCCGCAGGCAAGTAAACACCTGACTTTTCCTCACAACTTTAAGAATTTTCGCCGCGCCAGTGTCTGTTTTGTCGGATGCGTTCTGTCGGTTCGCTGGGTATCGTGGAGGGGTGGCATTCGCCACAGTTGGACGCGGGCCCGAGGTGACGAAAACACCCCGAACCCGCTGACCAATTCTAACTCGTAAACTAGTGAAAGAGAGTTTAGAAATGGCTAAGCGCAATATTAGTCGCATCTGTTCTGTCGCAACATACCCGTCCTTCCGTCAAACCCAGCTGATTTCTCTGGTTTCCGTGTTGTCTGCGCCGCGTGATGCGTGGCCGCTTTCTGACCAGCGTCAGTTGGTGGTTGATAGTCGCCTACCTTGGGCGGTACAACCGATTGACGGTCAAACCTCGTGGCTATATCTCGCACGTCCAGCCCGTGCGCAGCAAATCGCCGATTGCCTAGTCCTCACTGCCGATGACTAAGGCTTAATGGAGCCGGGGATCGCAAGGTCCCCGTGTTGCCACTGACTCCCTCCAGAAGTAAGGCTGATATCTCGTATCCACTTACCCCCTCTGCCTTCCACATAAGCCCACAGGCTACAACCTGATTTCACCTCTGTTATTTTAAGTGGCCACCGCGTACGGCGCAGTTTCAGTTATTTCTGTATGGCGCAATCGCCAAAGGCATTGCGCCACATCCTGATCGCCGCTTAATTCTTGGCTAATGTAGTACAGAAAACACAGGCCGCAGCCAGTGCTGGCATGTCGTTCTATTCTGCCTACCAGGCGGTCACAGCGGGCCAGGGGCAAACCATCGATGGCAAAACCAAACAGGTCGATACCGGCCAATTCAGGGCAGTGATCTGAAGTCGGCGCAGGATATTGCACTCGGTAGCGCTGCCAGTACCAGCTACGCAGCCATCAGCGACGGCAGCATCGAGATTCGCCAGCAAGATCAGCAAAAGCAAGAAGTGGCCCGCATCTGTGGTCGAAGATCTAACTACCGACGCCAGTGGCAAAACCAACCTGACTGCCAATGTGATGGCACACGCACTACTGGGCGCTGTCGTAGCGCAGGCTAGTATCCGAGCAAGCTGACCGAAGAGCAGAAACAGACGATGTCGGCGCTTACCACACGGGCAGGGACCTTGGCTGGTGCGGCGGTGGGAGGGAGTTCTGCTTCTACCCAAGACCCTAAAGTAAGACTTGCTATTGATGAAAATGGAAATATACATAGATTTTTTAATGATGCAAAAGATGGTACTGGGTCTTATCATTGGAGTGGGAGTACTGCAGATAAAGCAAGTCCATTAACAGATATACAGCTAGGTAAATTTTCAAAAATAATTAAAAATTTAAGGAGTGACAAATGATTTTTGGTAAACCGGAAAAATTTGCCATTACATATGACGTTGTTGATAGTGTTGAGAGTGACTTTTTTTATGGGGTTTTTAATTTTATTGTCAATGATGTTTTTTATCCTGCTATTGGTTCTAATTATACATTAAATCATATAATTCCATTTTTAAATGCAGAAGCAAAATATATAGAAAAATCGAAACGTTTTTATGCGGGAGATATGACTGATGACGAATTGTCGATATCGTTTTCAAAACAGTATGGAGCAATAAATTGTTTAATTAGTAATTTAGATGATTATTTCTCATTGGAGAAGTGCGGAGTAGATTTATCCCCTCTTGAGATTGCTGACAAAGGGGTCGGCCTATGGTTTTTTTGCGATGAAAATGATTGCGATTGGCTTTTGTTGATTTCTAACTATGGTAAAGTAGTTGAAAAAATTGCTATTGATGGTGCTGAATTAATTGAATTGCTTTCTTCAGTTTCTCTAGAAAATCGTAATTAATGCAATTCAAAATGTACAAATTCTAATAATCTAGAAAGCCAACAATTTAATAATAATTTATCCTTGTCTGGAGCTAAAAACATGCAAAAATGGAGTAAAAAACAATGGAAGCAGGACAATGTGTAGAGGTGCTCAATCCTTACGATTGGCTACCAGGGTATGGTGAGAATTCAGTCAAAATTTGCACCAAAGAATTAGATTTGGTTGTTCTAGTGGCTTATGATGGTGAAGATGGCGAGCAACAAGAAAAGAAAATTAGTTTTAAAAATACATGCGGATTTTACAAAGGAAGTTTCCCTGGACCTAGCCTGCTTGAGATAAGCAATAACGTTGAAGATAAAGAAAATCTCATTGTCTCTGGCCGTTTGGTGGAGTTCCCCAATTCAGAAGCAGCAAGTATCTGCGATAAATACTATCAAGGTGCACGGTCATTTAAGCATTACAAGCTTATTTTTCTTTCTGAAAATGTTTCTCTTGAAATTTTCGCGGAGAGTGTACAACTTGAAAATATTAATTATGAAGATATTGGTTCGGCACCTTCTGAGTAAGCCATACCCCGTTCTCCGCCTGATAAAAATTGAAGCCCTTCCTGTGCATACGCAGGGCTTCAATTGTTAGCACAACAGGTTTGCCATAGCGCTGACCAACAGCGGTAGCGGTTTGTACCTCTTCTGATAAATGTACATACTGCCTCTCGCCGGGTTTCAGCCCTTCCTTGAGAATCGATTCCAAGAAACGCGACGCTGTTCCATGATAAAGAAATTCTGTGGGCAGTTTTTCTGCATACGTGATTGCTACGCTCTCTGTCGAATGTCCTTGCGCAGCGCGAATCCGTAACCCGTCTTCCGAAATGGAAAAACGTTTCTTGTCGCTGTTCTCAACAACAGCACGAATCAATGCATCATCCAGTTCTATGCCTGTTTGCCGGGCTCCTGTAATAAGCACCGCAATATCAGCCCAGCCTTCACGGTCCAAAAGCTGCGCAGGATATTGCACTGGCAGCCGACAACCAGATCCAATTGCTCGCTAGCCAGGATAGCAGCCAACAGCACAGCAACAACTCGGGCAGTAGCGGCAGCATCGGTGTCAGCTTCGGGCTCGGTAACGGTGCCGGCAACGGCCTGATGCTGAATGTGAGTGGCTCCAAAAGCCGCGGCCATGCCGACTGAATGCTGGAGCCAACATCAGCCTGACCAGCGGTGGTGACACCACGCTGAAAGGTGCGGTGGTGGCGGGCAAGCACATTGCTGCAGATATTGGCGTTCAACTGGCGATTGAAAGCCCGCAAGACAAAACCCACTACGACAGCGCACAACAAAGCTTCGGTGGCACCCTCTCGGTTGGCCTTGGGCAGATGGGCGGTAGTGCCAATTACGCCAAGAGCAAGGTTAATAGTGACTTCTTAAGCGTAGGCGAGCAAAGCGGTTTGCTGGCTGGCGATAGTGGCTTCAACATCAAGGTGGCAGGCAATACCACCCTGACGGGCGGCGTGATCACCAGTACCGATAAAGCCATCCAAGACCAGAAAAACCTGTTCGAAACCGGCGGCAGCCTGCGCAAACCGGGCTGAAACCGATCTTTGATGCGGATAAGGTGCAGAAAGACATAGATGCACAAACGCTGATCACGCAATCCTTTGGCCAGCAGGCGAGCAAGCTGGTCGGGGATTATGCGACGAAAAAGATGGATGAGGTCACGACACTGAAAGCCCAAGCCATTATTGCCAGGAAAAACGGCAATGAGGCTGAGACAGATCAGCTGGATACGCAGGCCAAACAACTAACAGACCAATGGGGCAATAACGGCAGTTATCGGATCGCTCTACACACGGCATTGGTGGCCTGACCGGTGGCGTGGCTGGAGCGGCGGGGGCTGGAACGGCGTTTAATGAAGTCACAAATAACATGTTGCTGCACAATAACCAGTTGGATGCAATTAAACGGCTGGCGAAGGGAAACAAAGACAAGGAGCAAAAGCTGTTTGCAGCCGCTTGCTATTTGATGAAGTGCTCAGCGGAGTTTGTTTCTGGGACAAAGAATTATGCCACCTTTGCGGCGGTGGAACAGCAAGGCGCCCAATATACAGCCGAGCTAAGCCAACTGCAGAATTATAGCTATACGGAGCAAAAGCCATCCGCCTCAGGTTATCCAGCGGTAGGTAATACGGTCACCTACAAAAACCTGTTTAGCTACACTAAAGAGGATCAGGCCAATGACGGTATGGAGTTTGCACGAAACTACCGTATCAATCAGCTGCAACAGCGAGGTATGAGTTATGCGGCGGCCATGTATGTGATTGACGGTGCAGACTTTGGCTTGCTGATGTTGGGGATGGAGGGCGGCAAGTAGCGTTGCTCAAAGCAAGACTGGTACTATTTGGGACTCTATTAAACCTTCAGGTGCTTACTACTCTGGATCTGTTATTCCAAAAAGCTTTGAGCTCATATTGTCAAATGGCCAAAAAATCTGGGTGGATGGGAATGCCACGAAACATTTGGCTGAGTAAGCCGCAACTTCACACCAGAGGTTGTGCGTTTAGTAAGCCAAGAACAACTGCAAAGCCTTTCTAGCGCTGTTAATACAGACGCGAGCCGAGGAATTCAGTATCGCCAAATGACGAAGGTGAATGGATGGGATCTCATTTTTGCACCGCCCAAGTCTGCAGGGTAAATACCTGTGCTTTATTACGCTCATATAAATAAGGCAATTATGATATGTTGCAAATTATAGGTGAGAGCTCAAGTAGGATAGTAGAAATTGAATTTGGGGATTATGTACCTTTTAAATTTCAGTGCTCCTATAAGGGGGACTCTCCTCATTTGTATTGGCGAACAGGCGATTTGGAGTCCACTCTGCTTGAGATTCAAATTGATCGTAAAAGTGGGGGAGATTACAAGTGGATCGTTGCTTTTGCTTGGTAACGTAAGTTCGGCTTTCCCAAATTTGCCTTGCTTTGATCAGATGTCATCTGGTATCCCCGTGGTTTCTACAAATACATGGACTGATGATCGTTACATAGATGATCCTTCATCTTTCCAAGTTTTCGTTGACTCGTCTCGTTTGCTTATTCAGCTTTCAGAGGTCGGGAGCGCAGTAAGATCTATAGTCTCTGGCTGCATGGCCTTTGGTGTAGCTTTGAATGGCTCATTGTCATGGATACTAATTAGTGGTTTGGCTCGCGAACAATTGGTAAAGCTAGATTTTTAGTTATGCTGTTGCATTACGATAAACACAGCGGCGAGGGCTTGGGCTGCTGATCAGCGAAGAGCCGGTGGCACCAGACACACCCTCAATAGGGACGATCAAAAACCTGCAGTCGCCTACTACCACCGATGCTGCGCTTTTGGTTCTCAATGTTTGGTGTTGCTTGTTGCGCACCAGTCACCCATCAGGATCAAGGGCGTTGCAACTGAAAGAATTGATCCTCTGATCGTCCCTGGCTGCCTCTGTAGTCTCAGAAAATCCTTTGTTCCATGTCGCGTCCAATAAGAGCGATCGAATTCACGAATGAATTTTATGACAGTATATGACTTACCTTACCTCTATGCCTGAACTGGACAGGCAGCCAAAAGGGTTCTTCTTGGGCAACTTGGCTCGGTCGAACGCATTACAACGAATCAAACTATAGGAACTTATTACGAGAACGGTGTAGCTGTTGGCCCAACAACGAATTTTACAATTCGATATGGTAAAGACGGCGTTCATATTATTCCAGCGAGACCATAAAAAATGTCTATCTCTTGCTTTACTGAAAATATTTCCAAAAATTACGAACTGTGGAAATCGGTTGTTTTAAGCTTAATGCTCGCATTGATCGGATCCGTGCCTAAATCCGTCCGAGGCATAACACTCGATTTTGATGGAGAGACGATCCAAATCACGGTGTTTTTTGACGAGCAACCTACAGAGCGAGATGTGGCCTGCATGCAGGATGTTGAGGCCGAACTCATCTCTCATCACGACTATCAGAGTGACCTTGTTTTTGATGTTATTCCAACTACAGAGAGCTTGATTGATAAAGTGAAAAATTGGGGGTGGATATATCTTCGTCGCGAAGATTAATTATTAGTGCAAAACATAGCCAGGGCCATTCTAATCAACTGATGACCATCCCTGATGGCGGAGCGCGAGTTATTACCAGAAAAAGTTTTGGTTATCAATATCACTCAGTTAGTGGCACTTTTTATGAAATGGTTAAGAAATGAAAAAAGAATTGGGTCCAATAATTCAAGTCACAGAAGATGGCGATGAAGTCGGCTCAGCAAGGTTGTGCTCTGAGCAGGCTCATCAGCTTCTCGTGAAATTGAATGAAACTAACAATTATGTAACTCTGGAATTTACATCACGTCTTGCAATGTATGATTTTGCGGTTTCTTTATTACAGGAGGCTGTTTATGGACTTTCAGGTACAAAAGAATTCTATCCGATGGAAATAAATGGCAAATTGCAAGTTATTGATGGGGTTAGAATGGCCTTAGGTAGTCCACGGTTATTTGTATCTTGTTCCGATAAATTGTTGGCGCAAAAAGGGGAGTAACGGCTCGGATCGCTCTACACACAGCAATCTCTAGTAATGCCGTTGATGCTTTTGCTAGGAAACAGGTGCTTTGCAGAAAACCCTGCAGAGTGCGGCAAAAGTCTTGAAAGTAGAATCTACTTGTGGAACATTCCTTGTGACTGAGCGCAATCCTACAACAGGGCGCGTCCAGCAGCATTTTGAGTCCTATGATCAAAGTGGGAACGTAGTGCGCGTTCATCCAAAAATGATTGATGGGATTCCTGTTAGTTCTCCTCATTTTCCACCAACGGGGAAGGAGCTTAAAAAATGAAATACACAAAGCGTGATTTTGGTTGTGAATTGAGCACCTTTCTTTTGAGCGAAGATATAGAGTACCCAAAGATCGCTGAATGGGCATATCTGACAAAATTGAAATACGTGAACGATATCGATCCAGAAGTAGATCGGTGGTTAGAAGTACTTGGGACCGTGGACATGGGGGAAGAGTTTGAACTGGATGTTGAAGAGCTGAAATCTCTCATTTCTGCCTCTGAATCACCCCAGATGTTGTTGTAGAGGGCAGACCACTTGTTGTGGTTAGGTATTTTGACACCGTGTACGACATAGCCTCTTTGGTAAAGCGCAATCGCCGCTTAATTCTTTGTCAATGCTGCGCATGGCAAATCGTTAATCAGTTGCCAACTTACCCTGGATAGTACACAGGAGGCCCTTGCCTTTGTTAGTAATGCAAGAGGCGTCGCCAAGAATCAAGAAGAACGCAATTTCTTGGTTCTGGTATACGAACAACAAGTGAGCCATTTGAATCGCGTGCTGATTGATATGCAGAAGTTGGGGACAACGGCAACCATGCTTGAGCAATTTGCCATGCAAATAGCAATCGTTGCGCCGGATCTGGTGGTTGGGATTGGTAGCCTTGGGGAAAAAGCTAAAACTGGCAATGTCAGCGTATCGATAAAGCGAATCACTACGGAAGCGACCCCAGCCATTACGAAAGGCACGGTGCCGAATTTAACGTGAGAAATCCTGAAGAATAGCTCCAAGTTGACCATGACGTGATAGAACATGGCCAACAAGTGAAATATGCATATAAATGTGAAACCCGCATCGGCTATTTTAAATTTATGGGGAATAATTCTCGCGGAGAAGCTAAGTTTGCATTCGTTGGTACAAAAACCGATGATGTAATTACGACAATTCACGTTGAAAGCGGAAATGATTTCTGGAAAATGCTTAATGGCAACAAAAATGATAAGACAATTTTGGTGAAATAATGAAATTTAAAGCTATTGTATTGGGCCTTAATGATGATATTGAAGAAGAAGTATTGCTTCAAATAGGTGAGTGGAAGATTCTTTGTTTTGCGGGAGTGTGCCCATATCCGATATACGTGGGTCATGATTATGTCGTTAATCTTTCACTCGTGGTCTTAAACGACTATGTTGTTAGCGAGTGCACGAGTGGTCCACAACCAGTCATAGAGAATAACGGGAAAGGATTTGTAACTCACCTGATAGGTAAGCTTTTAGGTAGTCGTCTCATTATAGGTGACATAGGGTTTGAAGATGAAATATTTCTGAGAGACTACGGTTATCTGAATGGAAAATTCGTATCCATACAAGTTGATCGCATTAGTGCGGAGTTTCTTTAATTATACTAATGTGAAATGTATCATAAATTACTGGTAGCTATCAGATAGCTGGAGTCAGGTCTTGCATTGAAAATATCGCTTATTCAGGATCTGGCTGCGTTTTTACATGTCCATATTTTTGAGCGTGAAGGCAAGATTTATACGCTCGACAATAAACGCTTATACAGCTTTGAACAGGCTGAGATCAATATTCCTTATCAAAAACTAGATGCAACTCCGAAGCGTGAATTGTTCAAATTCACAACGACGAATGATGGCGCTTCGATAAATATTTGTAAAGGAAAATAGAAGTGATTGGTGATGATTTGTTTGATTACGCCAAGACGGTAGCATCGCGTGAAGACTTCGTGAAATTTGTTAGATATCTCAAGGATGACTATTGGCAGAAACGTAATGAATGGGGAAACCATACACTTGATCAGTTTTTTGGTGGGCTATCTGGATTTGCAAATGATATGTCAGGCTATTATAAAAACATGGGAGAGATAGTCGATGTAGAACAGATTACTTGGCAGATGGCTGCGGAGATGCTCTTGGCAGCGAGTATTTATGGTAATTGACAAGAGGGGGAACCAGGGCCAAGTCTTGCATTACTATATTTCTAGTTCAGCTTCAGTACCAAGTTTGGCGTAAATCACAAGTTGTTCGGCCTTAGTCTGCACCATCTCTGGTGATGTCACCCTGCTCGCGGGTGAGCACTACACCCAAACCGGTAGTGCGGTGATGGCGACCGGAGTCAATGACGGTGGTAACGTCAGTGTTGTGGCCAAGGACATCGTGATTACCGAAGCGCGCGACACTACACAAAACGTCAGCGATACCTGGTTTAAACAAAGCGGACTGACTGTCACCATCTCTAATCCAGTGATTAGCTCGGTGCAAACTGCAGAGCAGATGTATAAGGCGGCTAACTAGACCAGCGATTCACGCATGAAGACACTAGCGGATGACGTAGTAATCGTTGGTGACAAGAAAATGGCTATCGAAGCCAAGTATGTAGATGATTGAGGGGCATCAATCCGAAATCCTACCAGTCCGAATGGGTCGAAGCCTTGGGCAGTAGCCGAACAACAGAATATGGTTACTGCGGCTTGGAATGATGTTAATTAAGGAACATCCATGAACAAAGAAATGATTCTCGGAGGCTATTATGTAGGAGTCGATGGTATCCGAACCCAGTTGCCAATTTTTTTTCATCCATCTGCTTCAAATATTAAAGAATCGATTATGAAAATAGTCGAAGCGAGTCAAGGTGTTGTTACAATCCGTTACCAACAGATTCCCGAGACTGGTCCATATGAACTAGATGTATATGTGGATTCTGGAAACTTCATTTTGATGCTAAATGAATTCGATGAGGATGGTGAGAATAATGTCAGAACACTAAATTGTGGAAATACTGCTGAGAGTAAATTTGTTTTTATTTTGGGTGAAAAATATCCAGTCCAAGCTATTACTCGTGACATTAGTCACGTATATTTAATATTAAAAGAATTTATTCAGACTAGGAATGTGTCTACAGCTTTATTGGGTTAGTTGGCACAAATTGTATAGGGGGCCGAATATTTTCTGCTCAACGCTCTTGATGTTGACCAAATACGTCATCCGTAAGCAACCGCGATGCACCAATTCGGCGCAGGTGTTAGGTACCGTCTTGGATGTCGTCCTATTCTGTCTACCAGGCGGTCGCCGCATCAATGCTGCCGGGTCGATCAGTCTGGTGGCGATGAGCGCCGGTCAGGGCCGTAACATTCTGATTCAGGGCCGCGATCTTAAGGCTGCGCAGGATATTGCACTGGCAGCCGACCACCAGATCCAACTGCTGGCCAGCCAGGGTAGCAGTCAACAGCACAGCAACAACTCTGGCATTAGCGGCGGCATCGGTGTCCGCCTTTGTTTCGGTCACGGGGCCGGCAACGATCTGACGCTGAATCTAAGTGGATCAAAAAGTGTAGCTATGCAGATGGCGATGCGATCGCTTACAACAACAGCCACTGGAATGCCGGAGCCAACATCAGTCACTTCTATTGGCAGAAAATAATTAAACGTAAGCGCAAATATAAGATGAGATATTTTAATAAAACTTTTGTGACTGCATTATTTAATGCAATCAATGCAATTGATATTAATAAACAATTCCCTGGCTTTGTTTTTTATGATGGTTGGTGTGCATTTAGATTTTTTCAGTCCGATTATATCTTTTCATCTGATTTTGTGGATATTGTAAAAAAACTCCTGCTCATTGAACATTCTAATGTTTCTTGCCTGGTTAATCTTGATCGTGGTGAACAAGCTTTGAGTGACACTGCATCAGCTATTTATATAAACAATGATTCTGATCCGGCTGTATATAACTCTAAATTATGTGGTGGTGGACCAGCAGATGGGTGGCTATATGGAGTTGATCGATATGTTTGTTCGACAGAGCTTGGGAGATGGTGCATATATTCTGAAAAAGCTAATGATATTGCAGTAATCGGATTCAGATCCCATGAAGACATTTTAGAATTTGATGCACCATTAAATCAAATATCAGCCAAGCCGCTTTCTGATTTAATTGAAAGGGGGAAAACACCTGTTTCTCCATTTAACATTCTAACATTAGAGTGGAAAAAAAGGCTAACTGATAACTATGCTGACTAGTGAATAGGTTATGATAAAAAATGGGTTTTTTCTACTCCCGGAATCAGAAGCGGAAAAGGTAATTTCAGAATGCGAACTCCAGCATTGGAAAATATTTAAGTTACCCGGTAATTTGTCGTCAAAAAGTGAGTTTTTTGACGGTGTACGGCTGACCCTTCCTCTAGATCCTCCGCTAGCGAGTAATCGTAGTTGGGATGCACTTGATGACTCGCTCTGGTCTGGTCTAGATTCATTACTGGACGAAAATATTCTTATTATTTGGCCTTATGTCAATAATATGAGGTTAAATTGGGTGCGAGATTTTGAAATTATTAGAGAGATATTTTCTGATTTAACAAAAACAATTTCGAATGATGAATTTAATAATGGAAGTAATAAAAACATAATTATTGTTGGATTAATTTAATTGCAAAAACAGGAGCAGTGATTAATAAGCAGCGTAGTTGTTACTGAATAATAATAGCACCTGAGCGAATCCAGCAATATTTAGCGTTGCCAAAAATTCCAACTCAAGGTGGCTGGCAATACCACCCTGATGGGCAGTGTTATCACCAGTACCGATAAGACCATCCAAGACCAGAAAAACCAGTTCGAAACCGGCGGCAGCCTGCGTATGAGCGATCTGCACAACCATGCCGAATATGACGCCAGCAGCGTTAGCGTCAATGTTGGGACTTCAATGGACCCGAAAGGCGCCTGGAGCCCATCCGGTTCTGGCGTCGGCTATTGCTTTTAAGCCCAGCTATTTGCTGGGCTTTTTAAATCGGCCAGTTGCCGATTTACCTTAGCTGCTGGTTTGTTCCTGCTCTGGTTTAGAGTCTGGTGTCGTGCCGGTTTGCGCCACATCCTCGACCACGGCCAAACCGAATAATTTGCAATTATCAGGCAGAGCAGTCTCCATTATCGAGGTGAACTCGGCTTCCTAGTATCGGATTGATTGGTGGGCTGACCGGCGGAGTGGCGGGTGCGGGAACGGCGTTTAATGAGGTAACGAATAACTACCTAAAACATCAGGAGATCTTGGAATATGACAAGGCTACCGCGCAGTGTGCAGCTCAAGATAATAACGCCTGCAATATCAAGAAAGAGCTAGAGGATAAAAACAAGAGCAGAGACGACGCGGTAAAGGGCTGTGAGGGCAATACTAGTGAGCAGTGTGTCAGTGTTCGCAAGGAGGTCCTGTCAGCATACGCGGAGATATTGCGGAACGAGGAGGTGCTGCCCGATCCAAATTATAGGATATTTGCCAACCATACCAGAGACATGGCGGATAGCACTTTTGCGTTTGGGGGGCAGACTGCAGGTGCTGGCAAATCTCTTTGGAGTGGGGAGCAAGACACAATCAAAGGTTTTGGCGATGCGGTAGCGTATGTTAGCAGCATTCTAACGGATGAGCTGTATATCCTCGGTGGAAGCAAACCAGCATTGGAACGGCAGCAAGATCGCGGTGAAAATATGCTGCGGGCTGCCGAAATATTGCTTAATCCTGCAGTGGTAGCCCAACTCTCCAAAGCTTATCGAGAAGAGCTGGCCCGTGCATACGACAGTGGAGATGCTGAGCGAATTGGTCGCGTGCAAGGGCAGGGCATGGGTCTCATCACCTCCTTGATTTTAGGTGGTGGTGTTGTAGGGACGACCAATCGGGTAGTCAGTGGTGCAGAGGATGCTGCGGCTGCAGGTAAACTGGGCAAAAATGCAGGCCAGATTGTTGAAGATGGCAGTAAACTTGGCGCAAATAGTGTTGCTGCGGTAGATGTTGCGAGTTCTATTCAGGCTGCTCGATTGAATATGCAGCTTTCAGCGGAACAAGCAGCCGGTATTCGAGCACCGACATCAATTACCAGTTATTCAGACCATGCACTTACACAGATTGCTAGTAGAGATGCTGGGATTGGCGTAAATCAGGCGGCAGTTAACGATGCGTTTGCCAATCCTGTTGCGATTCAGTACGCTCCGAGTAAGTACGGCCCCACTTTTAAATATATTGGCCAAAATGCAACAGTAGTGGTAAATCCGCAAGGTAATGTGGTCACCACATGGGGAACGAGTGCAGCGGGAGTGTCTAAATGAATATTTTATTAACTGATCGTCAGAAAGAAATTCTAAATAGGCTGCGCCTAAATGATGCGGGAGAAAATGCTGTCGCATTTGATAATATAGGAAGAGGACAAATGAGTGTAGAAAATATTGAAGCTCTTTGTAGTGTCATCAATGCAGAATTTATGATGGAAGGAATATTGCCGAGTTTTGAACCTAACGCATATGGGATTGAGTTAGAGAATTTGCTAGATATTATTAATAGGCCGAGAGTTAGTTCGTAGATGCTATTGGCGCAAAGGGGGCTGGAGGGGTTGCGACTGCTGAAGAGTATGTGAATATTCTTTCGCCTGCTGAACGCCAGCACATACTCTTCGGTGATGGCCAGCGAAGCTTGACCCGAAACTTAAGGATGCCAGGCTACAGGATAATTTGAAGCAGATTGCCGACATCTTTCCATCAGAGAAGCCAAAAGATATTAGGGTTGTCGGCGCTAACACATCCTCGAACCGCAACTCATCGCAATTCAATCTCACATTTCAATACGAATACCCCGGCAAATGGCTGCTCGCAAATGTGATGCTTGAAAAGACGGGCGAGGTGATTGTTGTAAAGGGAGTCCACGTTGAGCCGCTAAGAGATTCCCTGGAGAACATCAATCGCTTTACCTTTGATGGTAAAGGCGCAGTTCACTATGAGGTGTTTTTGGCGGCCATACTTATTCCTTTCTTCATAGTCGGTTCACTCGTCCTTTGCTTGTGAACTCCCATCCCGAAGCAGAAATGGCTTTGGGTCTTTTTTGTCCTTTGCGGCTTTGTTCAATTCTCGCTTAATTGGACTACTGGCGCATTCAACATCAATCCGTTGTATTTCCAACTATTGGGTGCTGGGTTCTTCAAACCGGTGCCTTTCGGAGTAGTCACTATTAACGTTTCACTGCCACTAGGTGCCATCGTTTTTCTTTTGCAACGCAAAAAATGGCTGTCACAACGGGCGACTAATGGCTAAGTTGATCGAAGCTTTCGGCGGTACTCATGACCTCCTTGGAGGGCAAATCACCGGGCTGTACGATGATCAGGGGAATATCAAACGTGGGATGAGCAAAACAGAACGTTTTATTCGAGATCGAGTATCCGAGGTGGCATTGGTTCCCTCCGCCCCACTTGCGGCGGCTGAATCATTGCCGCCGCAAGTGGGGCAAGGAATCGCGATTTTTCTGAGGGCTGCGAGATGAGAAAACTATTACGCTTATTCTTTACTGGAGGAGCATGTGCTTTGCTGTCAGGCTGCTTTTGCATTGGGTGCTTTGTACCCCAGCTTCCAACGCCTCCTGAACCCTACAGAAACTCTTGGACCAAAATCGGCATGACAGAAGAAGGCCGGAGAGCAGATTGGGTTGCGTGCCAGGGACGTGCAGACGGGAATGCTACGCCAGAAGATCGCCTTACTGGCGAAACAGATGATTTTGCTGCGATGCGTCGAACTCATAGAAGACTTGTCAACTGCATGGGTTCAAAAGGTTACGTGTACTCGGTAAAATAGGTCGTGGCCATAGTTGAAAGCCATACATGATTAATTAAAGGGTTATAGATACATCGGAAGCTGCGCTGATCGCGAGATGAAGGCAAGCCGCAAGCTGCGGCGCGCCGTGATGTCTAAGACTGGCCCTACAGGGAGGCGACCATCGTCAGGCTCCATCACGGTTTCAACCCCGTTTGCCATATTTGGGTATCATCCCTTCAAGTTTGGAATGTTATTTTTATTTTCATAAACGCGGAAAAATGAAATTTCTTCAACTACTTATGTGCTCCTGCGTCATCTTGACGGGGTGCACCATCGGCAATGGGAGAATTTGCAGTTTCCAAACGCCAGCGATTGACTGCGATAAAGGAACCAGGGCTGTGAGATGAGAAAACTATTACGCTTATTTTTTACAGGAGGAGCTTGCGCTTTGCTGTCAGGCTGCTTCTGCATCGGCTGCTTTGTACCTCAGCTTCCACCGCCTTCTGAGCCCTACAGAAACTTTTGGACCAAAATCGGCATGACAGAAGAAGGTCGGCGAGCAGATTGGATTGCATGCGGAGGGGACACCGACGGTGGCTCCTCGATGGATGTCAAAAGAATGCGTCCCGGTGAAACAAATGAGCAGGGAGGACACCGGCAAGAGTATGCCCTCCAGCGCTGCATGCTTCAACAAGGCTATCGATTCACTGGATACATCGGAAACTGCGCCAAACCCTATATGAAGGCAGCCCCACGCTGCGGTGCGCCGTGATGTCTAAGGTGGGGCCCCGACAGACGGCGTAGTTTCAGTGGTGGGGTGTGATCGCCGCAGCCATCGTGCCGCATGTAAGCAACCACCTGATTTTTCCTCGCAACTTTAAGAATTTTCGCCGCGCCAGTGTCTGTTTTGTCGGATGTGTTCTGTCGGTTCGCTGGGTATCGTGGAGGGGTGGCATTCGCCACAGTTGGACGCGGGCCCGAGGTGACACAAACACCGCGAACCCGCTGACCAATTCTAACTCGTAACTAGCGAAAGAGAGTTTAGAAATGGCTAAGCGCAATATTAGTCGCATCGGTTCCGTCGCAACATACCCGTCCTTCCGTCAAACCCAGCTGATTTCTCTGGTTTCTGTGTTGTCTGCGCCGCGTGATGCGTGGCCGCTTTCTGACCAGCGTCAGTTGGTGGTGGATAGTCGCCTGCCGTGGGCGGTACAACCGATTGACGGCCAAACCTCGTGGCTCTATCTCGCACGACCAGCCCGTGCGCAGCAAATCGCCGATTGCCTAATCCTCACCGCCGATGATTAAGGCTTAATGGAGCCGGGGGCCGTAAGGTCCCCGTGTTGCCACTGAATCCCTCCAGAAGTAAGGCTGATATCTCGTATCCGCTTGCACCCAACCCTCAGTCATTCACGTAAGCCCAAATACAACAACCTGATTTCACCTCTGTTATTTTAACTGACCAGCGCAAAGCAATGCGCAATAGGAAACGGGCCTCTCGTTTCTTATATGCTGGTTAGGATCCATTTCTAGGCTTAAAACACATCAAGCGGCAACTTGAGATAGCAAACGCCGTTGGCTTCTGCTGGTGGTAATTGGCCGGCCCTTAGGTTGACTTGTATTGCCGGCAGAATTAACGCTGGCATTGGCAGGGTTCGATCTTTTGCCGTGCGCAGGTTAACAAAGGCTGGCTGGGTGATTCCATCATGGATATGAATGTTGTTCTTGCGTTGCTCAGCCACTGTGCTTTGCCATCGAGGGACTTTGATTGTTGTTGGTGGGTAACCATGGCATAAGTGGAGTCGAGTATTGAGCGGTAATGACAGAATTTTCTGTATCGACTGATACAATGTTGCAGCATCACCACCGGGAAAATCGCAGCTGGCGGTACCGTAATCGGGCATAAACAGCGTATCCCCAGTAAAGGCATCTTGATCGATTACATAGGTCAAGCAGGCTGGGGTGTGTCCTGGGGTATGCAGCACGTGCACGTTGAGCTGTCCAATATTGAATATCTCGCCATCTTGAAATAGATGATCAAAGTTAGAGCCATCGGTATAAATATCCTCAATATTAAAGATGTTTTTGAATACCGTCTGAACGGTACAGATCTGTTGTCCAATACCGATTCTTCCCCCGAGTTTTTCTTGGAGGTAGGCTGCTGCGGATAAGTGGTCTACATGCGCATGGGTCTCTAGCAGCCATGAGATGGTCAGCCCGTTTAGCCTGGCATACTCGATAATCTGGTCGGCACTGGCGTGTGAAATGCGACCAGATCTAGGGTCAAAGTCGAGAACGCTATCAATGATCGCGGCGCAGTGGGTTGCCTGATCTGACACGATGTAGGTTGCCGTGTGGGTGGCTGAGTCATAGAAACTGTGAATCAGGGGAGCGTACATGAGATTACGACCTCCTATGGTCGCCTGTGGTTATTGGACGAAAAACGATGCCGTTCGAACCTACCGAACGGCATTTAAAGGGAGGTACTAACGCACCACATCAACTACAACTACAACTACAACAGCAACTACAAATTCAGTTATTGGCTCTGAATTGGGTCAGGATTTTAAGCCAACCAGGACCTCATCCAGCATCTTTTTGGCGTCACCGAACAGCATGCGATTGTTGTCTTTGTAAAATAGCGGGTTATCAACGCCAGCATAACCAGAAGCCATGCTGCGCTTCATCACGATTGAGGCCTTGGCTTTCCAGACTTCAAGTACGGGCATGCCTGCGATTGGACTATCTGGATCTTCCTGCGCGCCAGGGTTCACTATGTCGTTAGCACCGATCACCATGGCAACATCAACATCAGGGAAGTCGTCGTTGATTTCATCCATCTCCATAACAATGTCGTAGGGCACTTTAGCTTCGGCCAGTAATACATTCATGTGCCCTGGCATACGGCCGGCTACTGGATGAATACCAAACCGGATATTGACGCCTTTCTCGCGCAGCAGTTTGGTGATTTCGTACACCGTGTGCTGTGCTTGCGCCACGGCCATCCCATAGCCAGGAATAATCATTACGCTCTTGGCGTCCTTGAGCAGTTCAGCGGTTTCCTGTGCAGTTATCGGCTGCACTTCACCCGCTGGTTGCTCACCGTCTTTCTTGGTGGCTGGTTTTCCTCCTTCGGTACCAAACCCACCAGCGATGACGCTAATGAAGCTGCGGTTCATTGCACGGCACATGATGTAGGACAGGATGGCTCCCGAGGAGCCCACCAACGCACCAATCACAATCAACAGGTCATTGGATAGCATGAAGCCGGTGGCCGCTGCGGCCCAACCTGAGTAGCTATTGAGCATTGATACCACTACAGGCATATCGGCACCGCCAATTGCCAATACCATGTGGATACCAAACAGCAGTGCGATCACCGTCATCACCGTCAACGGCTGCATGCCTGCATTTACTGACTCAGCGTTCAGAAATAGCCAGCCAAAGTAGATAACGGCAATCAGCCCAGCTAGATTCAGCAGGTGGCGCCCAGGTAGCATCAACGGTGTACCGCTGATCTTGCCCGAGAGTTTACAAAAGGCCATCACCGAACCGGCGAATGTTACCGCGCCAATCAAGATCCCAATGTAGATTTCCAGTTCATGAATACTTTTCTCCGAACCTATCAATTGCGCACTTGGGTCGATGAAATTGACAAAGCCGACCAAGCAAGCCGCCAGTCCGACCAAGCTGTGCATCAATGCGACCAGTTCTGGCATTTGCGTCATTTTAACGGTACGGGCGGCATATAGGCCGATACAAGCGCCTATGGCCATGGAGGCGGCGATCCAGATCCACCCCAGCTCAGTCACGCGCGGGCTAAGCACCGTTGCCAGTACGGCGACCGTCATACCGATCATGCCGTAGAGGTTGCCGCGCCGTGAGCTTGCGGGGCTCGACAGTCCGCGCAGGCTGAGGATGAAAAGTACCGTCGCTCCTATATAGATGGTCGTAGCCAGACTTTCGGACATATTTCTTTCCTTATTTGCGGAACATCGCCAGCATGCGCTGGGTCACGGCGAAACCGCCGAACATATTGATAGCTGTCAACACGATGGCACCTCCGGCAAGCCCCCGAATCAGGGTTTCCGGTCGAACCATCCCCACTGCCAATGGCGGTGCGATCTGAACCAGGGCACCGATGGCGATGATGCTGGAAATTGCATTGGTCACACTCATGAGTGGGGTATGCAGCGCAGGCGTAACATTCCACACCACTTGGTAGCCGACAAAGCATGCCAACACAAAAACCGTGAAGTGTGCGAGGAAGGCTGACGGCGCGAAGGTCCCAATCAGGTAGGCCAACACTGCCGCGAACCCAAGCATGCCTAACAGGCTGGCGGTTGAACCTTGGGCTTCGCTTTTAGCGTGCGCTGGTGCGGCGGCCACCGGCTTTGCCTTGCTTGGGGCGGGTGCCGCAGGCATCTTGAGCGGCGGTGGCGGCCAAGAGATGGCCCCTTCCTTAATGACCGTTGTGCCACGCAGGACGTCATCACTCATATTGACATTGATAATGCCGTCTTTGGTTTTGCACAGTTCCTCTGCTAAACGGAACAAGTTGGTGGCGTAAAGTGTTGAGGATTGCTTGGCCAGACGACTAGGTAAATCGCTGTAGCCGATGATGGTGACGCCGTCGCGAACCACGACCTCATTGGGTACGGTCAGTGCGCAGTTGCCGCCTTGTTCGGCTGCCATATCGACAATGACGCTACCTGGCTTCATTGAGCGCACCATTTCGGCGGTAATCAATTTAGGGGCAGGGCGTCCAGGAATCAGCGCGGTCGTGATAATGATGTCGACTTCCTTGGCTTGCTTTTCGAATACTGCGCGCTGAGCTCTTTGGAACCCTTCGCTCATAGTCTTGGCATAACCACCCTGGCCGGTACCTTCTTCTTCATACTCGACAGAAATGAAATCGCCGCCCATGGATTTGACTTGGTCCCCAACTTCGGGGCGCGTGTCGTTGGCACGCACAATTGCACCCAGTCCGCTAGCGGTACCGATTGCGGCAAGACCAGCCACCCCGGCGCCAATGACGAAAACCTTGGCTGGCGGAATTTTGCCGGCGGCAGTGATCTGCCCCGTAAAGAAGCGACCAAAATGGTGTGCGGCTTCAATCACGGCGCGATAACCCGCGATATTTGCCATGGAAGACAGCGCGTCAAGCTTCTGTGCCCGCGAAATTCGAGGCACACAGTCCATTGCTAGCACGGTTACTTTTTTAGCTGCTAATTGCTGTAGCAGTTCGGGGTTTTGTGCCGGCCAGATAAAACTGACTAGTGTTTCCCCTTTGCGCATCCATCCCACTTCCTCTGCGTTGGGGCCGCGCACTTTAAAAATAATGTCTGACGTAGCCCAGAGCGCGGCCGCGTTGTCGATAATGATGGCTCCTGCAGCCTGGTAGGTTGCATCGCTAAAATTAGCGGCCTCTCCTGCGCCAGACTCCACCGCTACGGTAAAGCCAAGCTTGATAAGTTTCTCGACCACGTCAGGAACGGTGGCAACACGCTTCTCGCCAGCCGACACTTCCTTTGGTACTCCAATGATCAGTCCCACAGAATCACCTCCCGATTACTTGTGGGCGTCCGCCGCTATGTGCGGCGGAGCCCCCTATGGCGGAATGCCAACCTATTAATCAGCAATTAAACAAATCTCAGTACAAGCCGATTTTGGTTTCAGTCATGCTGATAAAGATGTTTTTGCATTGCGAATAATGGTCGAGCATCATCTTGTGGTTCTCACGTCCAATCCCCGACTTCTTGACCCCGCCGAAAGGCGCGCCCGCAGGAATCTGGTTGTAGGTGTTGACCCACATGCGCCCGGTTTCAACTCCCATTGCGACGCGCAGCGCCCGATTAAGGTTGCTGGTCCAAACAGCACCGCCAAGTCCATATTCGCTATCGTTGGCCATGGCAATGACTTCGTTTTCGTCTGAGAACTTAATCAGGGCAGCGACTGGGCCAAAGATTTCTTCTTGAGCTACGCGTGCTTTGTTGTTGCGGCAGGCGATGATGGTTGGACGCATGAAGCAGCCTTTGCCCAATTCACCGTCGGTTACGGCATAGCCACCGGCGAGAATTTCGCCTTCCTTGCGACCAATATCGACGTAAGACATGATGTCATCGAGTTGTGAGCGGCTGACTTGCGGACCCATCTGGGTGTCCTTGAGCCAAGGCAGATTGACGTTGACCTTATTGAAGGCAGTGGCGACTTGATCTACAAATTTGTTATAGATATCGGCATGCACGAAGATTCTCGACCCCGCGCAGCAGACTTGGCCCTGGTTAAACAAAATCCCCAGTTGCGCCCCCTCAACCGCCTTATCCCATGGTGCATCGGGGAAGAAAATATTGGCTGACTTGCCGCCTAACTCCAAGGTCGCGGGGATCAGCTTCTTGGCTGCAGCATCCGCAACGGTGTAGCCGATATCGGTCGACCCGGTAAAAGCCAGCTTGCGGAAGCCTTCATGCTCCAGCATGTAATTTCCGGTGGTGGATCCTTTCCCGGTTATGACGTTTAACACGCCCGGAGGCAGAATATTGCCGATAATCTTTGCCAATTCGAGAAGGCTGAGTGAGGTTTCAGAAGAGGGCTTGATCACGACGCAGTTTCCTGCCGCCAAGGCTGGTGAAATCTTCCACGCTGCCATCAGGAAGGGGAAATTCCATGGGATGATTTGCCCGATAACACCGAGTGGTTCGCGCAGGATCAAACTCAGCGTGTCTTTATCTAACAGTGAGGCAGAACCTTCTTCACCGCGAATCACTGAGGCAAAGTAGCGGAAGTGGTCTGCTGCATAGGGCACGTCGACGCCAGTGGTTTCTCGGATTGGTTTGCCATTGTCCAAGGTTTCCACCATAGCGAGGTGGTCAGCATTAGCATCAATGGCATCGGCGCACTTCATTAGATAGGTAGCACGTTCGGTTGGGCTGGTATGTTTCCAGGATTCAAACGCTTTCCATGCTGCCTTGACTGCCCGGTCGACATCTTCTTCGTCAGCATTGGCGCATGTGGCTAGCTGTTCTCCAGTCGATGGACAGTATGCATTGAAGGTTCTCCCTGACGTGCTTTCAACCCACTTACCGTCGATGAACAGCTTGTAACTTGGGGCAATATACTGATTGGCTTGCATTTCCATTTCCTTGAGCAATGGCTGACCCATGGGGTTTTCGCCATTTTTTAGATAGTTGACTGACTTTTGCTTTAACCCAGGGCCGCGTTTTGCGCTGGTTCGGGTACCTTCCCTTGGCTGACATGAAAGAAAGGAACCGTGGCTTCGCCTTGCAGCGCTTTTGCGTAAATATCAACGACTTGCTGCAAGGTTGCCGTACGCGGATTTGTTAGTTGGCAAGCGTCTTTTTTGGCATTGCCCGCCATGGTTTCGAGGTCAGCTGCCTTAACGCCTAATACGGCGAGATTTTTTGGAATTCCAACGTCCTTGGCTAAGCGCCGCATGGCGGCAACGGCCTTTTCAGCTGCGGCCATTTCGGGCAGACCGCTAATGTCTTCCCCCAGGGCGACGGCAATATCTGCATAACGTTCTGGGCAGGCAATCAGATTAAATTCGCAGACATCTGGCAGGAGTACCGCATTGCACACCCCGTGCGCTAGGTTGTAGAACCCACCCAGTTGGTGTGCCATCGCATGGACATAGCCCAGGCTGGCATTGTTGAAGGCCATCCCGGCGAGATACTCTGCATAGGCCATCTTGTCGCGGGCTTCGATATTGGATCCGTTGGCTACCGCAGGGCGCAACCAGCGGGCGATCAATTTAATTGCATTGAGTGCGCAACCGTCGGTGATTGGCGTGGCAATGGTGGAGACGTAGGCTTCAACCGCATGGGTTAAGGCGTCCATGCCAGTCGCTGCGGTTAAGGATGGCGGCATGCCAACCATCAATAGCGGGTCGTTGATGGCGACATTCGGGGTGCAACGCCAATCCACGATTGCCATTTTTACGTGTGTGCTGGTATTGGTGATGATGCAGAACCGCGTCATCTCGCTGGCGGTACCAGCGGTCGTGTTGATGGCTAAGAATGGAGGCATGGGCTTAGTGGTCTTATCCAAGCCTTCGTAGTCACGGATGTTGCCACCGTTGCCAATGACGATGCCGATCCCTTTGCCGCAGTCATGGGAACTGCCCCCTCCCAAGGTAACGATCGCGTCACAGCCGCGCTCCATATAGAGATTGACCCCATCTAGCACGTTCTGATCTGTCGGGTTGGGTTCTGATCCGTCGAAGACGGTCACTTGCACCCCAGCGTTTTCGATCAACCGTTTAACTTTTTCAGCGATACCGAGCTTGACCATGCCAACATCGGTGCAGAGGAATGCATGCGTTGCACCGAGCACCTTTGCCTGTTCACCTGTCATCTTTGCACTCCCAACGCCCATTAATGCGATAGTTGGGGTAAAGAAACTGAATGTTTGATCCGCGAGCGACATAATTCCCCCGATTAACTCTTGGTAAATATTCATTTGCGTGATTTAAATGCGCAACCGTCCCCATGCATATTTAAATGCACCATGAAAATTATTGCGCCACACAAAATATACTGCTGCATATTTGGCAGGCAGTCCTGTATTACCGCGTTTTGTCATGCAGATAAAAGGCACGTGGTAATCATGTAGCGGACTCTAGCAGCCATAACATGACGACGAAATTATCCTTTAGTATTAGTTTTGGTTTGCTTTAAGATTACGATCAGGATCGGTGACTGTTTATTGTGGATTGATTTGTTTGTTTGGAGTATCTATTAAGTGATACTTTAGTATTAAATTTGTGAATTTTTCATGGTCATGCAATGGTAATAAATTAAAACACCAAAGAAGCAATATGATTAGGCCATCAATTATTTAAATCGGTGATTGCAAGCTGAAACCCTTGTATAAACAGGTGATTTCGCTGTTTTGCTTGGGATAAAGATAGGGAAATGGATACCCCAATCTCATTATTATTCACTTAAAAACACTATGGGGCTCGTTACACAGACTGGCGGTTAGAGTAAGGGGGCTAAGCCATAGAAAGATTGCGCGGCATTGTGGTTTTTCTAATTGTTTACAAGGTGTAATATGTTTGTATCTGTATAATTTTTGGTACAAAATTCATGCCACATCCTGTATCGGTGGATTTCACTGCACTAAAATAATACTTTAGTATTAGTCCTGATGACCAAACCATAAAAACATTATATATATGGTATATTCCTATGAGTGTAAGAATTGAATTACTATCACGCCAAACAGTTTTTATTTCAACATGAGCAATATAGCTAAACTATGGCGATTAATGGACCGTACCCTCTGATGAACAAGTTTCAAAGGGGAGGGTAGCTAGCGCAGACACGTACGGCCATGGCCGGTGACGCTGGCTAAGATTGAAAGATATAAAGATTTCTTGCCCCTATACGCCAGATCGATCACTGCGCAATCGATGTACAATAATCGATCAATGTACTGGCTCTCCAGCCAAGAATTTCTGGGCGAAACATTCTTTATTAGCCGTTGATCTGATGTTTTAAATCTGCAGTTCGGCTGCGTGTTGAAGGGAGAGATCGAGAATGCCAATCTCACAGGAGCCAACTTTATCACCCGTAGCATTCGATCCTCAGCGTGACGTTATTGATCCAGAGTCTCGCGAGGTGCGCCTAGCCTCTTCTTGGAACCCCTCAGGCGTGGAGGCGATAGCGGAGATTGTCGACAAGCTTGGTGAACTCAAAGAAATTGAATTTGTGTTGGTATTTGTTTCGCCCAATTACCCTCCAGATGAAATCGTAGCTGGCCTAGAAAAATACCTGTGTGCTATCCGCTATGCGGGCTGTTCTACCTCGGGAGAGATCGGCCCCTGTGGGGTGACCGAATCCAGCGTGGTCATGATTGCCTTCCCGCGGCGCAGTTTCAATGTCGTCTGCACCTCCTTGTCGGATTGCGGCAACTTTGACCTTGAGAAAGGTGCTGAGCTGGTCGCCGAGTTGCGTCACCAACTGATGTCACACGCTGACGCGACCGACGAACATCTGGTTGCCATGACACTGCTTGACGGCCTTTGCCGGAGCGAGGAACGCATTCTCTCTGCACTGCAGTTTGGTCTTAACAACATTCCGTTAGTCGGGGGATCCTCTGGTGACAATCTCGCCTTGCGCGATACCTTTGTTCTGCACGATGGGCAGGTCCTGCGCGAAACTGGGTTACTGTTACTGATTCACACAGAGCTGCCATTTAGAGTATTCGAATCAAATCACTTTGAGCCAACAGCGAGAAAGATGGTGGTTACTTCCTGTGACCCCGAGGCACGGGTAGTGAAAGAACTTGATGCAAGCCCCGCTGGGGAAACTTTTGCCGCCGCTGTGGGGTTGGAGATCCAGACCCTGAATAGCATGAGTTTCGCCACCCACCCTTTGCTAGTGCGCATTGGAGACAAATACTACTGCCGCTCAATTCAGAAACTAAATCCAGACGGTAGCCTTTCTTTTTACTGTGCAATCGATACTGGGGTAGTGCTAACGGTGGCACACACTAAGGATATGGTGCGCTCGCTAGAGGAAGCCTTTGCCAACCTTGAAGCGGAGCTTGGCCCAATTGATAGCATCATTGGATTCGATTGCACCCATAGACGGCTTGAAGCCGAAAGCCGGCAGATTCAACAGCAAATATCTAATCTATTCCAGCGTTACCATGTCGCGGGTTTTTGTACCTACGGCGAACAATATAATGCGCTGCACCTGAACTACACCTTCTCAGCAGTGGCTTTCGGACGGAGTAAGGCACCATGAATGCGACCAATGGCTCTCAACCCGAAACCATGGCTGATTTAAGAGAACGGATTGTTAAGCTTGAAAGAATCAATGCGGTACTGATTGACCGTGTTGAAAATAGCGCTGACCAGCAACCCAATGCCTACTCGCTGTTTCAAACCGCGATTGCTCTGGAGCGCCAAGTCAAATTGAGATCCGATGATTTAACGCGCACCCTGCGGCGGCTGGAGCAGATGAATGATCAGTTAATGCTGGCCAAGGATATTGCTGATCGGGCTAATCAGTCCAAGACACAATACTTAGTGCACGCAGGGCACGACCTGTTGCAACCCCTCAGTGCTGCGGGCATCGCTCTTGAAGAACTAACGGAAATGTTGCATGGAGATAAAGCTATTCGTTTGTCTCACCAGATCAAACGGGCGCTATTCAATATTGAGGAACTATTAAAAGCGCTGCTTGATATCTCCAAGCTCGATGCTGGCATCATTGAGCCCAATAAGACGCCCGTGTCGGTTGGTGAGGTTTTGGCTGAGCTGAATGCTGACTACATCCCCTGGGCCGCGCGCCGCAGACTCGAGCTGCGTATCCGGCCGACCAATGTTTTCGTTATGACTGACCGGGCAATGTTTACCCGGATACTGCAAAATCTGATCTGCAATGCCTTGCGCTATACGGCCAAAGGACGCGTACTGGTGGGGGTACGGCGGATGCAGCAATCAGTCCGTGTCGACGTTATCGATACCGGCCCCGGCATTGCCCAAGATCAGCACGCCCGGATCTTTGAAGAATTTCATCGGGGGCACGCATACTCGACAAATGGCGAAAAGGGATTAGGGCTGGGGCTAGGTTTGGGATTAGCCATTGTCCAGAGGCTGGTAAACACGCTGGAGGGACACCGTATCTCATTGCGTTCTGAGGTTGATCACGGTACCTGTTTCTCGATTGAACTGCCTCGTGCAGAGGCTCGATCACTGGATATTCGTGCTGCATCCCGTCCCTTGCGGATTCTGCAAGACTCTTTTTCTGGTATTCGAGTGGTGTTTATTGGAGATGAAGATCCTGTGCAGGGGATTTTGCGTCACTGGCGCTGTGAACTTATTGTTGCCTCAAACGAAGAGGAGGCATCACATCTAATCATCGAACGTGGGCAATCACCGGATTTATTGCTGCTGAGCCAAGACGCAATTGCGCTAACGACAATTACCAAGCTGCGCGCAGCCTTTGGGCAGAACATTCCTGCGATTCTGTTCACCACGAACGGCTGTAATCAAGAAGAAGGGCAGGGCGGCGATCAGATCGAACTTTTGAGTAAGCCCGTACGCCCGGCCGAACTCAGGGCACTGATGGCTCATCTATTGAGATAGTACGAACGCTAAAGGGCGGTACGTGGTGCTTAGTTTAAACCTGCGATATCATTTTTGACTGGATCTGGTCAAAGTTAATTCTGGCGACTTCAACGACTACCTGTGTCCGACTATAAAGATGGAGTTTGTGCAAAATTCCCGAGACGTGCGCTTTTACCGTTGTCTCGCAGATATCAAGTTCATGGGCGATCTGTTTATTGAGCTTTCCCTGACGTAACATCTGCAGAACTCGAATTTGTTGCGGGGTCAAATTTGCCAAGCGAGAGATCAGCTCGGCATTCTGCTTAGAATCTGCGACCACAGCGGATTCATACCAATCCGGCAAATAGATATCTCCGGCAAGCGCCATAGTAATAGCATGAGCCAATTCAGATTTCTTGGCGGATTTCGAAACGTAGCCAGAAATACCATACGACAGCGCCTTCTGCACCAAGAGACAATCTTCATGGGCGGAAACAATCAGGATGGGTTGATGCGGAAATCGTGAGCGAAGCAATAACAGCCCATCAAACCCGGAGGTTCCTGGCATGGATAAATCGAGACAGGCAAGATCGTAGCCATGGCGCAAGCTGGAGATCATATCAACGGCGGCATCTATTCCTGATGCCTCATGGATTTCAGCTTTGGGACTCACTGATTGCACAACGATTTGCATGGCCTCGCGAAACAGCGGATGGTCATCAATGATCAGAAACTTTTGCATAGAGATTCTCTGACGTTGGAGGTATAGCGAAATACACCCATCACTGACACGGCCCAAGGCAAGGCAAGCCATCAGACCAGGCTTTTTCCCTTCAAATAAAAACCAAAAACACGATACAAAACCGAGTGTTACATTTGGTTTGCTATAGCGTAGTGATATGACACATCCATTGCAACTATTATTCGAAGCAAACTTGTCAATATAGGTTATTTTATGGGGTTTTTCGCCTCAGTTTTTGCGTGTACGCTGCAGTTTCAGCGGCTAGAAGCTTGTGTTTGGTATCGAGTATCGCGATGTCACACAACGTAAGCAGTCGTGATGAAGGAAATGGGGTGGGGCATGCGATGGGTATCTGAATCGGATCGTGATGACGCTTGGCGATTCGCTAAGAAATTTGGCAGGTCATTTTAGTGGTTAATGGCCGATTTTTCGCGACTGCCAAAACGTATTGAGCACCACATGATAATGAAACGGGCCTCTCATTTTTGAGAGGCCCGTAGTGTCTTGGTGCCGGCGGCAGGAATCGAACTCGCGACCCCCTGATTACAAGTCAGGTGCTCTACCAACTGAGCTACACCGGCGAAGAGGGCGCAATTATGCGTAAATTGGCGCCCTCTGACAAGCCCTTATTGTCACTTTTTGTACATCGTTTTGACTGGCTTGTGTGTCACCTTGTGTTTTAGGTGAATTTTATGCTTGGTCGCAGGGGCTTTGTGTTGCGCTTGAGCCTTGCTGGCCTTCGCTTTTGCCTTGGGTTTAACTGCCTGTTTTTTGGCGTTTTTTACTGGTTTAGCCGAAGCTTTTTTATTCGCGGCGGCGGTTTTGGGTTTGCTGGTTTTGACTGTTTTGGCGTGAGCGGTCTTGGCCTGAGTCGATTTGCGATGCGCAATTGGCTTGGTCGTTTTTTTGCCCACACGCTCTTGGGTCACCAAATTGGTTTTGTCATTTGGCTTGGTGTCAGTTTTAACTTTATTGCTGTGTGTGGCCGATTTGCCACGCACTGCTGCGGTGGCTTTTTTGCTGTGCAGTGGTTTCTTGGCAGCCGTTTTTTTGCTGTTGGCTGCCTTTTTGTGAAGCGACTGCTTGGCGTGATGTTTAGTTGCTGCGGCTTTGCTATGCCGACGGCTACTGGAATGTGTCTTGCGACTGCTAGCGTGTTTAGTCGTTGTTACGCTATCGGTTGCGGTCGCTGTAGTACTGGTCTTCTTGGCCTTGTTCGTGGCGGTGCTGCTACGATGGCGAACAGTGCGGTTAGCGCTTGGTTGTACCGCTTGAACGTCGCCCGGTAGCGGAGCGTCTACCGGATCGTCGGCAAACGCAACGCTACTACTTAGCAGCAGGGCTGCGGTTGCCAGGGTTTTCAGAGCCAGTTTCAAATGCATGGCGTTCCAATCACTTCTCGAATTCATCACGAGATTAAGTTATACGTTGTGGATAATTTAAACGGTGATATATTATCACGCAGGTGCCCCTCAAAGAGCACCACCATCATAAAGCAAATCTACAAAGGGATAGTACACGATGAAGACTTCTAAGGGGTTTTTTTGGCTTTTAGTTATGTCAATGGCATTGACTCTCGGCGCCTGTGGACAGAAGAGTGGCGATAAGGCTCAAGACAGTTCAGCCGCCAGCGCGAGCGCTGACAAAGTGGTTGTGGTAGGGAGTGATGCCAGCTATGCGCCTTTTGAATTTCTTAATGATAAAAAGGAAGTTCAGGGGTTTGACGCTGATGTAATGACGGCCGTTGCCGCTAAGGGGGGATTTAAGATCCGGTTTATTAACACCCCTTGGGAAGGTATTTTCAACACGCTGCAACAGGGTGACCGTGATGTACTGGCTTCGGCAATCACTATCACTAAAGAACGCAGCCAGACCATGGACTTCTCTGCTCCCTATTTTGATGCCCGCCAGTTGATCGCGGTTGCCAAGGGTGTGACGGATGTACATTCGTTTCAAGATTTGAAGAACAAGAAGATTGCGGTTCAAACCGGTACTACCGGGGATGAAGTCGTACAGAAGCTGTTGGGTAAAACCAATCCAAACATCAAGCGGTTTGAAAGTATGCCGCTAGCACTAAAGGAACTTGAAAACGGCGGGGTGGATGCAGCAGTTGGTGATAATGGTGTAGTCGCTAATTATGTGAAGAACAATCCTCAGACCGGGGTTGTGACGCTCGAAGACACCACCAGTTTTGCGCCTGAGCACTATGGTTTTGCCGTCAAGAAGGGCAATAAAGCCTTGCTAGATAAGATCAATAGTGGGATTGCCGCCGTCAAGGCTGATGGTAGCTATGACACGATCTATAAGAAATATTTCGGTGACAAGAAGTAATTGATTGCCGAGCAACTGACTGGCGGCTTATGCCGCCAGTTTTGCCTTATGGGGTAGGGTATGGATTTCCGCTGGGGGATTGTGGTTGAGTATATGCCGTTGTTTATTGACGGCATTAAGATGACGTTATTAATGACCGTGCTATCGGTGTGTATGGGCACGATGATTGGGTTATTTATGGGAATGGCGCGCCTGGCCGAGGCGCAACATGGCTTGCCCAAGTATTTACTTAAGTTTGCTGTACGGTGGCCCGCTGGAGCGTACGTCACATTTTTTCGCGGCACGCCGCTGTTTGTGCAGATTATGTTGGTGCACTTTGCGCTGATGCCGCTATTGATTTCACCTAATGACGGCTTGTTGATTCAGGGTGAGCTGGCACGGCATATCCGCCAGGACTATGGTCCGTTTTTCTCGGGGTTGGTGGCATTAACCCTAAATGCGGGTGCCTATATTACTGAGATTTTTCGCGCTGGGATTCAGTCTATCGACAAGGGTCAGATAGAGGCTGCGCGTTCGTTGGGTTTGAAATATAGCCAGGCAATGCGTTTTGTGGTGGTGCCACAGGCATTTCGCCGCATGTTACCGCCATTGGGCAATGAGGCGATTATGCTGTTGAAAGACAGCTCGCTGGTTTCGGCAATTGGTCTAGCGGAGCTAGCCTATGCCGCGCGCACCGTGGCCGGGGTGTATTCACGCTACTGGGAACCGTATCTAACTATCTCATTTGCCTATCTTGGTTTAACCATGTTGATGGCCTGGGGGATCTCTCGCCTGGAGCGCCATCTGTCGGTTGCGCGTCGTTGAAATGCGGGTTGCGGCAAAGGAAGAGCCTGATCCAGTGCCGCGACCTTTTCCGGTCATGCGTGAAAGCCACGGTCGTGGTAGAATTGACGCTGTTTGCCAACACCAGAAGATAAGCTCTTACCCATGACAGATCAGCTTTTCGCCAAGGAAACGATTCCAGTCAGCCTGGAAGAGGAAATGCGCCGCTCCTACCTTGATTACGCAATGAGCGTAATTGTTGGACGGGCGTTACCTGATGTACGTGACGGACTTAAACCCGTACATCGCCGTGTGCTGTTTGCAATGCATGAATTATCCAACGACTGGAACCGAGCCTATAAGAAATCCGCGCGTATCGTTGGTGATGTAATCGGTAAATATCACCCACACGGTGACACCGCAGTTTATGACACCATTGTGCGGATGGCGCAGCCATTTAGCTTGCGCTACCCGTTGGTGGATGGTCAGGGTAACTTCGGTTCGGTCGACGGTGATAATGCTGCCGCAATGCGTTACACCGAAATCCGTATGGCGCGCATTGCGCACGAACTACTCGCCGATATTGATAAGGATACGGTTGATTTTGGTGCCAACTATGATGGCTCAGAACACGAGCCATTGATTATGCCGTCCAAGATTCCTAACCTGCTGATCAACGGCAGCTCGGGTATTGCGGTCGGGATGGCGACCAATATCCCGCCTCACAATCTGTGTGAAGTGGTAGATGCCTGCCTGGCGTTATTGGCGCAGTCCGATATTACGATCGACGAGCTAATCGACATTATTCCGGCTCCTGACTTTCCGACTGCAGCGATTATTTATGGCACGGTTGGGGTCAAAGAAGCCTACCGCACCGGACGTGGCCGCGTGATTATGCGTTCGCGCACCCACTTCGAAGACATTGGCCGTGGGGAGCGTCAGGCGATTATTGTCGACGAACTGCCTTATCAGGTTAATAAGGCACGCTTGCTTGAACGCATTAGCGAACTGGTGCGTGACAAGACGATTGAAGGTATTTCAGACCTGCGTGATGAGTCGGACAAGTCTGGCATGCGCATGGTGATTGAACTCAAGCGTGGTGAAATGCCTGAAGTGGTGTTGAATCATCTATATAAGATGACTCAGCTGCAGGACAGTTTCGGTATCAATATGGTGGCCTTGGTCGACGGTCAGCCGCGCCTATTGAACCTGAAGCAGGTGCTGGAAGAATTTTTGCGTCACCGCCGCGAAGTGGTGACACGTCGCACAATCTTTGAATTGCGCAAAGCGCGTGAACGCGGTCATACCCTTGAAGGTCTGGCTGTCGCATTGTCCAACGTGGACGAGATCATTGCGCTGATCAAGGCGTCTGAAACCCCTCCAATTGCCAAGGTTGGCTTGATGGCACGCACATGGCGTTCTTCTCTGGTTGAAGAAATGCTCTCGCGCGTAGACCCAGAAAAAGCCCGCCCTGATGGCGTTGAGACCGGACTAACCGTCGACGGCTATCAATTGAGTGAAGTCCAGGCTCAGGCGATTCTTGATTTGCGTTTGCAACGACTGACGGGGCTTGAACAAGAAAGAATTGTTAGCGAATACCACGAAGTGATGTCCGTGATTCTCGATTTGCTCGACATTCTTGATAAGCCAGAGCGTATTAATCAAATCATTTCTGATGAGTTGATTGCCGTTAAAACCCAGTTTGGCGATGCACGACGTTCTGAAATTGAGCCTTATGGCGCCGATATCAATATTGAAGATCTGATTACACCGCAAGACATGGTGGTCACGATTTCGCACACGGGTTATATCAAGACCCAGCCGATGGATGATTATCGTGCGCAACGCCGTGGTGGTCGTGGCAAACAGGCTACAGCAACCAAGGATGACGATTTTGTTGACACCTTGTTTGTTGCCAATACCCATGATTATGTATTGTGCTTCTCGTCATTTGGCCGTTGCTACTGGATTAAGGTCTACGAATTGCCGCAGGGCGGACGCGCCAGCCGAGGCAAGCCAATTGTTAACGTATTGCCACTGGCCGAAGGCGAAAAGATTAATGCCACACTGCCAGTTAAGGCCTTTACCGATGATCAGTACATCTTTATGTGCACGGCCTGCGGCACGGTCAAGAAAACTGCATTGTCCAGCTTCTCACGTCCGCGTTCAGCCGGAATTATCGCGCTGGATCTGGATGAAGGCGACAAACTGATTGGTGTTGCACTCACCTCAGGCAAGCATGAAGTGATGCTGTTCTCAAGCCATGGCAAGGCGGTTCGCTTTGATGAAGGTGACGTGCGTGCCATGGGACGTACTGCACGCGGGGTACGCGGCATGGATCTGCCGGAGGACGCACGGGTTATTTCGCTACTGGTTTCCGATAGCGAAGAAGCCCAGGTGTTGACCGCAACCGAAAATGGCTACGGCAAGCGCACGCCAATTGCTGATTACCGCAAGTGCCGTCGCGGCACCCAAGGGGTGATCGCGATTGATACTTCAGAACGTAATGGCTCTCTGGTGGCAGCTACGCTGGTGGTCGAAGTGGATGAAGTGATGCTGATTACCACGGGGGGCGTACTGATACGTACCCGTGTATCAGAAATTCGCGAGACCGGTCGTGCGGCGCAAGGCGTACGCCTGATCAACTTGGACGAGGGCGAGAATTTGATTGGCCTGGAAAAAGTTGCCGAGACTGATGCCGACGAAGACGATATCGAAGGCATTGACGATACCGAAGCTACTGGCGGCGCTGAAAACGCTGCACCAGCTGCACCAGAAGGGGATGATCAAGCATGAGCGCAGGCGCCACGCCGGAAAACCCGCAAGTTCTAGAGGTATTGAGCCGCTTGTTTGTTTCTTTGCCCCACTGCCAAACGCTAGGCATGCAGTATGTGGGAACCGAGGGACGCAAGCCGACCTTAAAAGTCGATTGGCGCGAAGATCTGGTGGGCAATCCGGTGAGTGGCGTGATCCACGGCGGGGTGATTACCTCGCTGGTGGATACCTGCAGCGCAGTGGCGGTGGCAGCGCAGCTAGCCGAGTTTGAAACCATCGCCACGCTTGATCTGCGGATTGATTACCTTAAAGCCGCTTCTCCAGGGCGCACTATCTACTGTACCGCTGAGTGTTATCGACTGGCGCATCAGGTGGCTTTTACCCGTGCGATCTGCTTTCATGACGTAGTGAGTGATCCAATTGCACAAGGCATCGCTACGTTTATGCGCGAATCCAGTCCGGTACCCATGACGCCAGAGGCTAGCCGATGAGCGATTTTATTCGGCGTTTCAACACCCTGCGTGACAGCAAAAGTTATCGAGAAATTATTGATGCCATTCCCTATGCGCGCATGATGGGGGTGGAATTCTGTCAGGATGAGCAGGGCAATTTATTATTCAGTCTGCCGTTTGTCGAGCGAAATGTGGGCAACCCGACATTACCGGCACTGCATGGCGGATTGATTGGCGGCTTTCTCGAGAATGCAGCACTGATTCACCTGATGTGGAATCGCGATTCACTGGAAACCCCAAAAATCGTCGACTTCTCACTGGACTATCTAAGGCCGGGTCGAGCGCAAACCCTACACGCACGCTGTGTAATTACCAAACAAGGCAAGCGGGTAGCGCATGTATTGATTGAGGCCTGGCAAGACAATAAGGACAAGCCAGTCGCGGTAGCGCGTGCGCATTTTCTGCTGGCGACCTTGTCCGCCAACTGATATAGGGGACACTGATGGCAAAGGTTTACAACTTCTCCTCCGGCCCGGCAATGCTGCCGTATTCTGTTTTGGCCGAAGCGCAAAGCGAGTTGCTAGACTGGCACGGCAGCGGCATGAGCGTAATGGAGATGAGCCATCGCGGCAAAGAATTCATGGAAATCATTCATGATGCCGAGCAAGACCTGCGACTGCTGATGCAAATCCCGGATGGTTATAAGGTATTGTTTTTGCAGGGTGGTGCCTCCCAGCAGTTTTCCATGGTGCCGCTTAACCTTCTTGGCGACAAAAAATCGATTGACGTGGTCAATACCGGACACTGGTCGAAGCTTGCGATTAAAGAAGCCCGGCGCTTTGCCAAGGTAAATGTGGTAGCCAGCAGCGAAGACCGCGATTTTTCGTATGTGCCAGAAGAGGGTACCTGGCAGTGTGATCCGAAGGCTGCCTATTTGCATTACACGTCAAACGAAACCATCGGCGGCTTGCAGTTTCCGTTTGAACCTAACTCAGAAACCCCGTTGGTGTGCGACATGTCTTCAGATTTTCTGTCGCGCGAGATTGATGTTAGCCGCTTTGGCTTGATTTATGCCGGGGCGCAAAAAAATATTGGTCCAGCAGGCCTGACCCTGGTGGTCGTGCGTGAAGATCTACTTGGCCACGCGTTGCCATTCACGCCGACCATGCAAAATTATCAGATTCATGCTGATGCTGATTCGATGTTCAACACACCGCCTACCTACCCGATCTATATTGCGGGTCTTGTGCTGAAATGGCTGAAACAGCAAGGTGGCGTCAAGGCGGTTTGTGCGCGCAATGAAGAAAAAGCCGGCTTGTTGTACCACTTAATTGAAACCAGCGGCGGATTCTATTCCTCTCACATTGAAGCGCCGTATCGTTCAAAAATGAATGTCACCTTCCATTTGCATAACGAAGCCTTAAACGATGAGTTTGTCAGCGAAGCGCGCAAACGTGGTCTGGCACAAATTAAGGGGCATCGAGTAGCCGGTGGCATGCGTGCCTCTATCTATAATGCGATGCCGATTGAAGGGGTTAAGGCACTCGTCAGCTTTATGCAAGACTTTGCCCGCCTGCACGGTTAAACCCAGTTGGCCACCGCGATGCGGTGGCCAACCCTGCACTAATTACTGTCCCGCCATAGGTTGTTTCACTGATCGACGTTTGTCTGATGATCACCTACCCCACGTATCCATCCAAATCGCCCCGCAATGACGTAGAGCACAAAGGCACCAGCAATTGAATTAATCGATGGCACCCCAATGGGCACGTAATAGCCGATTAGTGCTGCAAGCACCCAGATAACGAGTGAGGCGGGCACCCAAACAGGAGCGGACACTGGCAAGGTGTTGGGAGCGGAGTCGAGTTGTGTGCGCCATTTCTTCACCACAAAGTATTCGGCGACGATGATGCCGCCAATCGGGGGAAATAGAATTCCGAGCCAGGTCAAATAATTTACATAGTGATTAAGCATACCCAGTGCACCCAATAGTGAACCAAGCACGCCAATCGATGCAGTCACCAGAGTGCGATTCACTTTGATGGCAAACATTGCATCTATAAAATTCACTACACTCAGCCCCGCGCTGTATAGATTCCAATCGTTGATTTTAAAGGTTCCCAACAAGATTACAAAGATCCCGACCCAACCAATCGAGGTGGTGACAATATGTGCAATATCTGGGGTATGGGCGGCATGTGCCAACAATACGCCAGCCAGTCCCAACGAGTACTCACCCAGCGTAACGCCTAAAACCGCCTGTTTGACGACGTCTACCACTGACCGATTGTAACGCGTCATATCTGGCGCAATGATCGCACCGACAATAAAGCCGCCCGTTACCAGTGAGATGCCTTGAATCATGCTCAGTGCTGGCCCGTCCGGTGCGCGTGCCATCAGTTCGGTCAAGGATTGGTATTGCAATGCGCTAAAAATTGACCAACTGACCAGCAGTAAAAATAACGGCACCGTTACATTGGCAACCCACTGCATTGAGCTGAATCCGCGCATCGCAACTGCTGTGACCAGCAGGCCAAAGATCAATGACCACATTGATTCTGAAAAAAACGGTAGCAATACCGTCAAACCCTTGGCCGACACGCCAGACTGAATGCCAAACCAGCCGATCAGGCTAATGCCAATACAGAGGCCCACCAGCAAGGAACCCCCAGTTCCAAAGCCGGTCCAGCGAGTCAGTACTGAAGTATTCAGCCCTTCGCGCATGCCTATAATGCCAACAAAAATCAGCACTGCTTCAAGAATCACCGAACCGAGTGTGAGCGCCCAAAACGCATCCCAAAATGGCATGCCAAACCCCAGCACGGCACCCAGCAGAAACTGACTCAAAGAAGATTTCTGACCAAACCGTTGCACTGCAGTGGCAAACCAGTGATGACGCTGAGCTGAGGGTACGCGTTGCAGTGCATAGTCATGATCCTCAAGTATTTCCGCGATGCTGTGTGTGTGGAGTGAATGATCTAGATCGGGTGGCATGAATGAACAACTCCTAACTGGCAAGTAGTGAAGGATGCCCCCGTGAGTATCTCCAGCATGAGAGGCTCACGATGGCGCGAATTAACCTTGAAAATAATGCAATGTTTACTAAGAGCCAGGAAGGGAGAGCGGTTCGCATCGGGTGCGATTTTGGAATCGCTGCAATCAATAGATGGGGGTCTACCGATCAAGACGGCCATCAGGTGGCCTGTCGTGATAATATTCATTGGTATTCTTGTGATGATAGGTGGGTGGTGATGCGAGCCCTCGCCAGCAAACAGGAGAGCGTGGCATGTTGAATAGTGAAATTCTGCAGCAATTGCAAGCTTTGTGGCAGCAGGGTGAAGAACATGATCAGTCAGCTATGGAGCATAGCGACAAATGGCTGATGATTACCCCTGATACTGGCAAGTTTCTGTATCAATTAGTGCGCGCCAGCGCTGCACGACGAATTGTCGAAATCGGGACCTCCAGCGGCTATTCAACCCTGTGGCTGGCGTTGGCCGCCAAGGCAGGACAAGGACACGTAACCAGCCTAGATACTTCTGCCGAAAAACAGCAGCAAGCACAAGCCAATCTGCAAGGTTTTGGAGTGGAACACCTGGTTAATCTGCAGTGCGCAGAAGCAGGGAAATGGCTCGCAGCGCTTGAGGCCAGTCCAGTTGACTTCTTGTTTCTGGATGCTGATCGTGGTCGTTATACTGACCTCTGGCAACAGATTCAGCGTGTGCTCCGCCCCGGCGGTCTGGTGGTTATGGATAACGCCCTGTCACACCCAGAAGAGTGCGCACCATTTATTGAGCAAGTTCATGCAACCGAGGGCTACCTCGCACAAACCTATCCGATTGGGAAAGGTCAATTTGTTATTCTGAAAGATCAATAATCGTGTCTGAACACTTACTAAAACAACACCGCGACGCGATTGACGATATCGATGCGCGAGTACTGGATCTGCTGAATCAACGCGCTACGCATGCACATGCTATCGGAGAGATCAAAGGGGGTGGGGTAGTCTACCGCCCTGAGCGTGAGGCACAGGTTTTACGGCGCATCAAATCGCTTAATCCTGGGCCACTCAGTAATGAATCTGTGGCACGGCTGTTTCGCGAGGTGATGTCCGAATGCCTTGCGCTGGAGCGTCCACTCTCCATTGCCTACCTTGGCCCAGAGGGGACATTTACCCAACTGGCTGCAGTCAAGCACTTCGGCCATGCTGCGCACACGATTGCCTGCGGCTCGGTTGACGAAGCCTTTCGTCTGGTTGAGTCGCGTTCACTTGATTACGTCGTGGCACCGGTGGAGAACTCGACTGAAGGGGCGGTTGGGCGCACGCTTGATTTAATGGTTGCCAGTCCGCTCAAAATTTGTGGTGAAGTGGTATTGCGTATTCATCACCACTTACTGCGGCGCGACACTGACAAGCCCGCCATACGGCGGGTCTACGCCCATGCGCAGGCGCTGGCGCAATGTCATGAGTGGTTAAATAAAAATCTGCCACAAAACGTTGAGCGGGTATCCGTGGCCAGTAACGCAGAGGCTGCTCGTCTGGCAGGCAAGGAAGATGGGGTTGCTGCTATTGCAGGGCAGGCCGCTGCTGAACGCTACCAGTTAAGCAAGGTCGCAGAAAACATTGAAGATGAACCGAACAACACCACGCGTTTTCTGGTGCTCGGGCAGCAGGGGGTTGGCGCAACGGGCCAGGATAAGACCTCTTTGATTGTTGCCGCGCCCAATCGAGCTGGCGCACTGTACTCATTGTTGGCTCCGATTGCCGACCATGGGGTCTCAATGACCAAGTTGGAGTCGCGTCCCGCACGTGCCGGCTTGTGGGAATACGTTTACTTTATCGATATAGAAGGGCATCAAAGTGATGCCAATGTTGTGGCTGCGCTGCAAGCACTAGAAGCGCGTGCGGCGTTTGTTAAAATTTTGGGTTCTTACCCTCTTGCGGTGATCTGATAAGCAATGACGATTCAATCTGTGTGTTTATTTTGTGGTTCTAACCGAGGCGTACAACCTGAATATGCCAGTGCGGCGCGTGCGTTTGGCACCGCTCTGGCAGAGCAAGGCCTGACGCTGGTATATGGCGCGGGTAATATTGGCCTGATGGGGGTTGCGGCAGATGCCGCGCTGGCGGCTGGTGGCAAGGTTATCGGGGTGATCCCCGAGTTTCTAAAAGATAAAGAAGTGGCCCATCTTGGCCTCAGCGAACTGCACGTCACGAGCACAATGCACGAGCGTAAGGCGCTGATGGCTGAGCTATCTGACGCCTTTGTTGCCTTGCCTGGCGGTTTTGGCACCTTTGATGAGCTGTTTGAAATTCTGACCTGGGCGCAGCTGTCCGTGCACAACAAACCGGTGGGGCTACTTAATGTTGCTGGTTTTTTCCAACCCTTAATGGAAATGGTGCGGCATGCGGTAAATCAGGGATTTGCCCCGGCGCACAATCTAGATTTATTTGCTTTGGCGAATGATGTTCCAGCCTTATTGACCCACTTGCATCGCTATCACGGCCATGCTGGCAATAAATGGCTACAGATGTCTCAGACCTGAGCCAGGCGGGTTGTCTTGCTCTTTGCAAGACTTCTCAGCTCATCGAGCATCCATCTGTTTAAGCCCTCAGGCTATGCAAATCCTACGACACATCATTCGGAGAAACTTAAGATGAATCCAGCCGAACAGGCTCCCGCCTATATTCGTTCTATTGCACCTTACCAAGCTGGCAAACCAATTGCCGAGTTGGCACGTGAAATGGACCTCGATCCAGGCAGTATTATCAAACTGGCATCAAATGAAAACGAACTTGGCTTTTCGCCACGAGCACGGCGCGCACTGGAAGCCGCCATTTCTGGGGTAGCGCGCTACCCTGACAGCAATGGCTTTGAGCTCAAGACTGTGGCCAGTCGCAAGTGGGGCGTAAAACCAGAGCAGATAGTGTTGGGCAATGGATCAAACGACATTATCGAGCTAGTGGCGCGAACCTTTTTGACCCCAGGAAGTTCAAGTGTGTTTTCGCAATATTCGTTTGCCGTGTACCACCTGGCTACCCAGACCATGGGGGCAGAAGGCATAACCGTTCCCGCGCTGAATTACGGCCACGATCTGGATGGTATGCTGGCTGCGATTCGAGCTGACACGCGGGTGGTGTTTATTACCAATCCCAATAATCCAACCGGCACGAGTTGCCTGCCTGAGGTGTTGCACGCATTTATCGCCAAGGTTCCTCCGCAGGTGCTGGTGGTGCTAGACGAGGCGTACAGTGATTTTATGCCACGCGAGCGCATGCCGCAGAGTATAGAATGGCTGGCGCGTTTTCCGAATCTGGTGCTGGCGCGTACCTGTTCCAAGGCTTATGGACTGGCAGGACTACGCGTAGGTTTCGGACTGATGCATCCTGAGGTAGCAAGTTTACTTAACCGCGTACGCCAACCATTTAATGTTAATGGCTTGGCGTTAGCAGCAGCTGCGGTCGCGCTGGATGATAGCGAATTCATGGCACAGTCGGTGGAAAACAATCGCCAGGGTATGCGCCAGATTACTGGCGCATTAGAGCGACTGGGACTGGCGTATATTCCGTCGCACGGCAACTTTGTTACTTTTCATGTAAAACACGCAGAAGAAGTGCATAAGCGCTTATTACGCCAAGGGGTTATTATTCGCTCGCTGGCATCGTATGATTTACCTGGTAGCCTGCGGGTCACGATTGGCCTGCCGGCTGAAAATACGCGCTTTATCTCAGCGCTGGAAGTTGCGCTACAGCCTAGCTAAGGAGAGATTGATGAGAACCGTAGCATTCGTGTTATCAGGTTGCGGAGTGAGTGATGGCAGTGAAATCACCGAGGCTGCGGGCTTGATTATCGCCCTGTCCCAGGCCGGATATGCGTTGCGTTTTTATGCACCGGATCGGGCTCAGTTTGACGTGGTTGATCATACCCATGGCCGTCCGACCGGAGAAAGACGCAATGCAATGGTCGAATCGGCACGGATTGCGCGCGGCAAGATTGAGCCGCTGACGGCGCTTAAACTGGAGCATGCCGACGCGGTCGTACTTCCTGGTGGCTTTGGTGCAGCCAAGAACTTGTGTGATTTTGCTGCACAAGGTACTGCGGCACAATTAGCCACGGATGTGCGTGAAGCGTTATTACCGTTTCTGCAGGCAAAAAAACCCCTGGTGGCCTTGTGTGCGGCACCAGTGGTGCTAGCGCTATTAGCACAAGAAGCAGGAATTCGTGCGGCCAAACTGACTTTTGGTCATATGGCAGAAGGTGCGGATCTGATTCTGGCACTAAAGCCTTGGGGGCAAACCCATGTTGAAATGCCGGTTGATCAGCCATGTATCGACGAACGTCATCGGCTAATCAGCGTTCCAGCGTACATGTATGCGGCGGCCACTCCGGCCGAAGTATTCTCTGCGTGTCAAGCTGCCGTGGGAGCGTTAACCCAGCTACTGGGGCCGGAGGAGGTTGAAGCATGATTATCGTCATGGCACCAGGCTCGACCGAAGATCAAATTCAGGCTGTGGTGGCCCGGATTCGTGCTGCGGGGCTAAGTGAGCACCTGTCGCGTGGGACGGAGCGCACCTTGATTGGTGCCATTGGCGATGAACGCGCGCTGGAGTCCGAATTGTTTGAACGCATGCCCGGCGTTGAGCGTGCCATGCGTGTGGTCAAAGAGTATTGCATTGTGGCGCGGGAAACCCAACCGGTTTCAAGCATTGTGCACATTCGCGGTATTCCATTCGGCGGCCCAGCACTGCAGGTGATTGCAGGCCCCTCTGCAGTAGAAAACGCCACGCAAATTGAAGCCGCCGCTGCCGCAACACGCAGTGCAGGCTGCCGCCTGCTGCATGGCGCCGCATTCAAACAGCGTAATAATCCCTATAGTTTTCAAGGGCTTGGTGTGGATGGGCTGGCGTTATTGCGCCATGCGGCACGTCAACATGGCCTGCCGCTTGTGAGCGAGTTAACTGACCCACGCCTGGTCGATGCATTTCTAGAGTTTGACGTCGATGCGTTTGAAATTGGCGCACGCAATATGGCCAACGCCGATTTACTCAAAGAAGTCGGACGCCTGAACAAACCGGTGATTCTAAAACGTGGCCCGGCTACCACCTTGGCTGAGTGGCTAATGGCAGGCGAATACATTGCCGCAGGTGGCAACCACAATATTATTTTTTGCGAGTGTGGGGTCAGAAGTTTCGAACCCAGCACCCGTGCATTGCTGGACGTGAGTGCGATTGTCGCCCTGAAGCAGGAGACCCACTTACCGGTCATCGCTGAACCAGCCTACGCCGCAGGTAAAGCCTGGATGGTGCCAGCACTGGCGCGCGCAGCATTGGCCGCAGGGGCCGATGGTCTGCTACTCGATGTGCATCCTGACCCGGCTAGCGCGCTGTGCCATGCCGAACAGGCACTGCTTCCCGCGCAATTAGCCGAACTAATGGAAGACCTGAAACAACTTGCGCCGGTATTGGGGCGTGTGCTCTAGCGGTAAGGGGGTGGATACGCATTGCGTAAGCTGACCTGTTTATTGATTTTCAGGTGGTATATACGCTAAATTTGTTAACCACTCTTACTGCCAGCTAACGCTTTAGTCAGTTGTGTTTTGTGGAAAGGGATACCTTTATCCCCACTTTTCTGCGGGGCAGCCAAAAATTATCCATCAAGATAGTAGCGTTATAATATTTCCGAATAAAACCCCTTATACAATCACCAAACAAACCCCCTACACCATTTAAATACACCCTCAGTTTGTCTATTAAATCCTCTTTGCCATACAGCTCGATAGGGCTGGGAATTGCACCCTTTAGGTTTGCAGGAACAAATCCAACTGAATGTCGTCCAATTCAGCTCTGTTCTATTTTCGAGCACGGCAGAGCTGAGTAGGGCTTGCTAAGCCGTGTGCTTGCTCCCAAGCGCAAGCACCTATCGAGATCAACATAACGCCCCGTGTCGCGCTTTGTTTCCAATCTTCCATGGTGAGTCCATGAATAAAAATTCATTGAATTACAGTATTAATAACATATCAAACACCCCATATAAAATATACAAAAACACGGAAAACGCATTTGAGGAAGTTGATCAAAAACTTTTTGACTTCAATAAACAATGTCTACCTGCGACACAGACCCCAGAAGAGATAAGAATAGATTACATAATAAGAGAAAACGATAATATGATCGCCGGGATTTGTGCAGAAATGTATATCTGGAAGATATTGTATATAGAAGTTTTGTTTGTAGACGAGCTGTACAGAAAAAAAGGCTTGGGTTCGTTATTGTTAAAAATGGTCGAGCGTGATGCTATTGCCATGGGGGCCAAACTTTGCCATCTAGATACCTACGCATTTCAAGCAAAAGATTTTTATTTAAAGAATGGGTACGAAATATTTGGCATTTTGGATGATTGCCCAGAAGGATTTGAACGATTTTACCTGAAAAAGGACCTGCTCCAGGCGGAGGGAATAGCCAACCCAGCACATAATTCAACCGTTGAGGTAGCAGAAAGCCAACTAGAAGTCATGCTTTCAGGTGGTGGTCGAACAAAAGTGGCTCGCATTAATGACAACCTACACCGCGAGACCGGAACATGGTCCGATTCCGTCCATGCTTTACTGAAACACCTAGAGCAGCAGGAATTTTCAGGAGCGCCGCGAGTGCAGGGCAGCGGTTATGATGAACAGGGACGTGAAGTTCTCAGCTATCTGAGTGGTGAGACTATTCACCCGCAGCTTTATAGTGCCGAGGCTATGACAGCACTTGGTAGGTTATTGCGCCAGATGCATCAGTGCAGCGCTAGTTTTACACCGCCACCCCAGGCGGACTGGCAAGCTTGGGTTTGTCGCGATATTGGCACACCAGATATTATTGGGCATGGAGATATTGCACCATGGAATATCATCACCCAGCAGGGGCTGCCGGTTGCCTTCATTGACTGGGAGTTTGCCGGGCCAATGGATCGATTGACCGAGATTGCCTATGCAGCATGGACGTGTGCGCAACTCTACGATGATGATTTGGCAGAAAAAAATGCACTGCCCGATGCCAAAAGCCGGATGCATTTGGTTAGACTCATGGTCGATGCCTATGGCCTGTCTAGCGCTCAACGGACCATTCTGGTGGATAGATTGATTGAAGTGGCGATTCGAAGTGCTGCCGCCGAAGTCATTGAACAAAAAATCAACATAGAAACTACTATAGCCAGCAATCCTTGGGCTATTGCTTGGCGCACACGTAGCGCCGCCTGGATGCTGCGCAATAGGCTGGTTATTCAACAGGCTTTGCAATAATTCAGAGTGAAGGATGTAAGAGATCTACTGAGGGTGGAAATACTAACGCGCAAGCAGTTGTGGCAGGCCCCAGACTTTGGCTTGTATTTTTCCAAGAATTAAATCAATCACATACTAGAAATAGCGTAGCAACAGCGGCACCAGTCGCTCGGCGATGCCAATGCCAACTAGCGGCGTTAGCACACTGAGTAGTATCAGTGGGTTCCAGCCGACACTACCGTCGCGGCGGTGCTGGCTAATAAAGTAGAACGCTGCATAGAGTGCCAAGCCGAGCAAGACAATTAGCGGTGGCAGGGTGAGGTAGACCATCACACTGCGCCCATGTGTAAGATGAGCCGTGGCGGCAAATCCGATATGTAACGCCAGTTGTGCCAGTAAAAACGCAGATAGTCTTGGCGTCTCACCATCAAAGCGTATACCCCGCCGCGAGACACGCATCTCAGTAGCGGCCCAAAATACCGCCGCCACACCACACCAGGCATAGGGATAGAGGAACGGAGCCCAAATGGGAATTAAAGCCGTATCCGGTAGCCCATGACGTACTACTATGGCAATGACAAAGTAGGCGGCAATGAACCCGCCCAGGGCGCTACCGCTGCCACTTGCCAGCACGCGCCACAAGGCATGTAGCCAGTAGCCAGCGAGAAGCAGCATGAAAAATAGCGACAGAGGCGACAGAATCACGTGTTTTCCAGAATACGCACAAAAGTGGTGGCGATCAGTTCGCCCATTTGCGCCAAATAGTGGGTATGCATGTCAAAGGTGAAACGCTCAGGGTCGTCACTGGCTAGAACTAGTAAACCAAAGGGCTCGCCTTGATCATCGCGCAAGGCCACCTGACAAAAAGACTGCAGCACGGGTACCGGCGGGAACCATGACATCACTTCGTCATTCACGTAAGGACCACAATACGGAGCAGCCAGATTGCGACTTAATGCAGCCACTTCATTACGTCCATTAAATAGACTGGCATGCGTTTCTGCCTTGGGGTGCCACAGGCGCAAGGCCATGCGATCCAGGCCAAAATCACGGGCAAAACAAGCTTTGATGCCATCGACCGCTGCGTCAAGGCTGTTTGCGGCTAGCAGAATCAGTGAAAGCTGGTGGGTACGTGCCTGAATTAGATCATTGGCCTCACCATGGCGTATTAGCTGCTGCAGACGGGCTTCTAATTGGCGTGCGCGGTCTTTGAGTTCAAGCATTTGTCGGTCAACTAAAGAGACGACTACGCGCTCGCTTGGCTGCTTTAGACCAAAGCGATCGGCATGATGCTGTATAAACTCCGGGTGGCTATCGAGAAAAGCCAGAACGTCATCAGACTGCATCGTCGAATTCTCCAGGGTTGTCATACGTCAATTTCGCCACTGAATACCGTGGTGGCCGGGCCGGTCATCATCACCGGCTGCCCGGCGCCCGCCCATTCTACCGTCAAGTCGCCGCCATGGGTATGGACCAACACACGGCTGTCTAGTTTGCCACGTAGGATACCCGCAACAACCGCGGCACAGCAGCCGGTACCACAGGCCAGCGTTTCACCGGCCCCGCGTTCAAACACCCGCAATCTAATTTCTTCCCGCCCCAAATATTGCATAAACCCGGCATTTACTCGTTGGGGGAAAGCCGCATGGGTTTGCAAGGCTGCACCGATATTGGCTACATCAGCAGATTCGGTATCCTCGACTTCCATCACCGCGTGTGGGTTACCCATTGAGACCACGGTAATGTGCAGCGTCTGACCTAAGACTTGGACCGGATGGATCACCGCATCTTGTTTGGCGACAAACGGGATCTTTTCACAACTAAGTTCGGGCGGCCCCATATTGACCTTCACTTGGCCGTTATCAAGTAATTCGGGCACAATCACGCCACGCGCGGTTTCAACCCGGATGCTGCGCTTATTGCTTAAACGTTGTTCAACCACAAACCGTACGAAACAGCGGGCGCCATTGCCGCACTGTTCCACCTCCGAACCGTCGTTATTAAAGATTCGGTAGCGGAAATCGTTATCGGGTTGTGTCGGGGCTTCGACTAATAGCAACTGGTCAAAACCGACCCCCAGATGGCGATCCCCCAGTTGGCGAATCCGAGCGGTGTCCAGCATCGCGGTCTGGCGCATACCGTCGATCACCATAAAGTCGTTACCAAGACCATGCATTTTGCTGAATTTAAGTTTCATACCTGTCATCAATCCGGAGGGTGGGCTTATGCAGCAACCATCATAACTCATCTGGCGCCACAGCTTATAGTACATGCCAATTGCATTGACAGCTTACTAATCAGTAAGTAAAGTTGTGTCATGAAAATCGCCATTGATCCCAAAGAGGATACGCGCAAACGCATCCTTGATATTGCCGAAGAATTGTTACTGACACGTGGCTTTAATGCCTTTAGTTATCAACAAGTCAGCAGCGAGCTTGGGGTGCGCAATGCAGCGATTCATTATCACTTTCCACACAAGACTGATCTGGGGATAGCACTAATAGAGCGCTACCGCCGTCGCTTGTCACGGTTTATCGAAAGCCAAACGGATCTTGGCGTCAGCGCGCAACTGGAGCGTTACTTTGATTTAGCAGAAAGCTATTTCAGCCATGAGCAGCAGGTATGCCCTAGTGGTATGTTAACCACAGAATTTCACACGCTGCCTTTAGAAATGCGCCAACAGGCGTCCGCCTTTATCGCTGAAATGCGCGCATGGTCGATTGCGATTGTGCAACGAGGCCGCAGCGAGGGGGTGTTTCACTATCCTGGTGACCCTGAGTCGATGGGGGTTCTGGTGTTTGCGGCCATGCAAGGTGGTTTGCAATTAGCGCGGGTGGACTCGACCTGGTTGCAACTGGTGAAGCAGCAGATTCACGCACTGTTAGGTATCTTGCCCCTTACGTCCAATCCAATCAGGATTCACACAAGTGACCCCATCACATAATTCGTTGTACCGGCTCACAAAAAAATTTGCAGGTTTGCCATCTGGCCTGCGCAACATTGTGCTGTCCAGATTATTTGGCCGCTTTGTGCCGTTTGTTGGCACGGCGGGACTGCGTTTTGAGCAAGTAGAATGCGAGCGCTTAGTTGTATCGATTCATAACCGCCGAAAAGTGCAAAATCACATCAAGGGTGTCCATGCCGCCGCCATGGCGCTACTGGCGGAAACCGCTACCGGATTTGTGCTGGCGATGAATCTCCCAGATGACAAGCTAATACTGCTCAAGTCAATGAAAGTGGACTATCTAGAACGTACACAAGGCCATCTACGTGCGGTCGCCACGCTAGACCCCAAAGAAATCGCAGAACTTCAATCGTTGGAAAAAGGCAACCTGGTGGTGCCAGTTAGTATCAGCGACGAATCCGGCGCCGAACCGATCCAGTGCGAAATGTGCTGGGCCTGGATGCCTAAAAAACGCCAAGGAGCGTGATATGGTGTATGCAATGTTAACGGTTGAAATGGTTGGTGCAGTCGCCTGCGTTACACTCAATCGCCCTGACAAGGCAAATGCGTTAAATGCAGAACTATGGCTTGAACTCAAAACTGCATTTGAGTGGTGCGATCAGACCCCTGAAGTTCGTTCGGTGGTATTGCGTGGTGCAGGAAAGCATTTTTGTTCTGGTATTGATCTGGCAATGTTGATGGGGCTACAGGCGCAGGTAAACGATAGTTGTGATGCGCGCAAGCGTGAAAAGCTGCGTGACCTGATTTTGCAGCTGCAAGCCTGCGTCACCAGTCTTGAACGTTGCCGCAAACCGGTACTGGCTGCCATTCAGGGCTATTGCCTGGGTGGTGGGTTGGACCTAGCCTTAGCTGCTGATTTTCGTTATGCAAGCCTTGACGCACAATTCGCTGTGCGTGAGGTAGATATTGGCATGGTAGCGGATGTTGGCACTTTGCAGCGTTTACCACGGGTGGTCGGCGAGGGGGTTGCACGCGAAATGGCACTCACTGGGCGCGATATCGACGCAGAGCAAGCTTTGCAATGGCGCCTGGTTAACCGTCTGCTACCGGATGCCGATAGTCTCAGTACCGCTGCGCTCGAAACCGCACAAATCATGGCGGCTAAATCACCGCTAGCATTACGTGGCAGCAAGCAGGTGCTCAATTACAGCCGCGACCATAGCATTGCCGACGGCCTGGATTATGTCGCCACCTGGAATGCCGCGATGCTGATTTCAGAAGATATTGCGCAGGCAGGTATGGCCGTTATGACCCGCCAGAGCGCTTGCTTTCGCGACTAGCGCCAACGGCAGGGAGCCACAACTTTGTCGAGATTTACGATTTATTAACGGTTACGCCCGGAAAAATAGACGTGGCATAACGGTATTTTCCTTGTGTTGATCTCATTAATTAGTCTTGGTTCGTTTTAATAAAATGATTAATTTCGTCGCTGAATTGCCAAGGCAATTCAGCCATTCATTTAAGATTAATCATTGGAGAGACACCATGCCTATATTTATCCGTAACGACGACAGTGTAGTTGAAGTAACTGGTTCTGAGATCGGAATGCTCACTAACGCGCAACTGGCTCAGGACAGGGATATTAGCAGTGTGCAGCAGGGGGACAGCAGTCATAACATTCTGGCGGGTACGCACGGTAACGATCTAATTGATGCCGCAGAGGGTAACGATTGGATCTGTGGCGGCAAGGGTAATGATTTTATCCGCAGCGGAGCCGGCAATGACACCCTTGTCTGGCGTGCCGAGCACCTAGACGGCTAGGATCGAATCGCTGACTTCGATCCTGAGCACGACAAGCTGCGTTTTGAAGGCATCTTTGACCCCTCAGTCAGGGGCGAAAGTATCCTGACTCGGTTGTCCTTGTCCGTACAACCTTACGAGAACACCGCAAAGCGGCTAGACGGTTCTGAAACCGGCGTGACGATACGCTTTGGCACCAAAAGCACCCTCAGCATCCTGAGTGAGGATGCCGACTCGGTATTGCACCAAATTCACCTATTGCGAACCGATTATACCGAAGGTGGCACCCTGTCTAGCGATGCGGCCTTGCGCAATCTGCTGGAGCAGGGGGCGTTTGAATTTGCATAGTCGGTATCGGCCAGCAATCGATAACTGGCTTCTAAGCTGCTTAGCGATAACATCATTGGCTGTGCTGTAGCTCAATACAGAAAAACGGCGCGAAATTTTCGCGCCGTTTCTTCGTACAGCCGTAGTGAGTCAGCGACTTATTTATCTCCACCAACCGTAGAGACCACAACCCACTTGCCACCCTTGACTTGGTAAACCGTTACCGCACCATTGGTCAGGTCACCCTTGTCGTCAAACTTGATATGACCGGTTACACCGGCATAGTCAGTCTTGCCAAGCTCAGGCAGGTACACCTTCGGGTCTGACGAATTGGCACGCTTCATGGCCTCCACTAGCACCCGAACTGCATCATATTCGTAGGGCGCATAAATCTGCACGTCGACATTAAAGGCTTTCTTGAACTTGCTTTGGAAGGCGGCAAACCCAGGCATTTTTTCATGTGGGGCACCTGGGCTAGAGGCGTACTGACCTTCTGCTGCATCACCGGCTAATTTGATAAATTCTGGAGTTTGCGAGCCGTCACCCGTAATCAGATGCGCCTTGATGCCTAATTGCTTCATTTGCTTAGCCATCGGTCCGGCTTGTGCATCCATACCGCCGTAGAACACCAGATCGGGTTGTTTGCTCTTAATAGACGTCAGAATGGCATTAAAGTCTGTTGCGGCATTGGTGGTAAATTCACGGCCAACAATATTGCCGCCCTTTGCCTTCACTGCAGAAGAAAACTGATCGGCTAAACCCTGACCATAAGCGGTGCGATCATCGATGATCGCAATGCGCTTGGCCTTGGCCTCGCTCACAGCATATTCACCCAAGGCACGACCTTGCTGAACATCATTGGCAATATCACGGAAAGTGGTCTTATAACCTTGCTTGGTATAGTCAGGGTTAGTGGAGGCGGGCGAGATTTGCGGCAGGCCAGCATCAGAGTAAATTTTGGAAGCTGGAATAGTGGTACCCGAATTCAAGTGGCCGATCACCCCTGCCACGCCCGCATCAACCAGACGTTGGGCAACCTGGGTTCCAATTTTCGGGTCGCCCTGGTCATCTTCCGAGACCAATTCGAAAGTGACTTTTTGCCCCCCAATCTGCACCCCTTCTGCATTCAGGTCCGCAATCGCGAGCTTAGCTCCATATTCGTTATCTTTACCCAGGTGAGAAATCGGGCCAGACATGGGGGAGACTTGGCCGATTTTAACGACCGGGCTAGACGCCGCCGCACCAGAAGCATCAGAAGCCGATTGTGCTCCTTGTTTGCTACATGCGGTTAGCGCTATGACCGCAGCTGCAATCAACGTCAGACGAGCAGTGTTATTCATTCTATTTCCCTTATTCTCTTTGTAGGTTTTGGTGATCTTATTATCGCTAGGTTTTAGCGGGTGGTTTAAGCCACGCCCCAGCTGCGATTGATTATGATGATCACTTCTTTAACGTGTCAACGAATATGGGATAAGGGATCCAATCTCCAACTTTAAACGGTTTATTGCGTCGCACCATACGCCGCGGCTCGGCTAGCGCGCAACTTATTATCTTGTTGATTTTCAACGTAAAAACCATTTATATAAGGTTCAATAATATCAGCCAGCGCCGCCACCCAATGGCTGTTGTTATTTAAGCAGGGAATGTATCTAAAATTACCGCCGCCATGGCGTTTAAAAATTTCCTGCCCCTCAATTGCAATTTCTTCAAGCGTTTCCAGACAGTCGGACACAAACCCCGGACAAACCACATCTAAAGTACGGGTTTGTTGGCGGCCTAATTCAGCTAGGGCATCACTGGTATAGGGCTTGAGCCACTCGGTACGCCCGAAACGACTCTGGAAACTAATTCGGTAGGAGTCGGAAGACAGATTAAGCGCCTCGGCCAACAAGCGACCGGTTTTCAGGCATTCACAATGATAAGGATCGCCGCGCTCTAAGGTAAAACGCGGCATGCCGTGAAAGCTCATCAGTAATACGTCGGGCTTGCCATGACTTTGCCAGTGCGCTTCTATATGTTGAGCCAAGGCGTGGATATAGGCTGGATGGTCATGGAAATGCCGTACCGTATGCAATTCTGGCAGATTGCGCTGTTGCATCAGAACTTGAAACACACCATCAATGGCCGAGGCGTTTGAAGCGGCAGAATACTGAGGATAGAGCGGCATCACCAGTAGGCGCTCTACATGCTGACGCTGCATCGATTCCAGCGCCGCCGCCACCGTAGGTTGGCCATAACGCATGGCGAACTTCAGTACCAGATCGTCCCGTCCACGCAGCGCGAATTCGGTGCGTAATGCCTCAGTTTGTGCGCGGGTATGGACCAGCAATGGGGAACCATCAGCGCTCCAAATGGCTGCATATTTTTTGGCTGACTGGCGCGGGCGAGTATTTAAAATAATGCCGTTGAGCAACGGCCACCATAGCAATCTCGGGATTTCGATTACACGCCGATCTGACAAAAACTGCTTCAAATAACGGCGCACGGCGCTTGTGGTTGGTGCGTCCGGGGTCCCCAGATTTAGTAGCAATACCCCAGTGCGCGGGGTGTAATCATGATTGAAACGCTGGGGCAGTGTCATGCCAAGTCCTAGCAAGAAACAGCTAGCACAAGGCTAGCCATGAAGGTGATGTGTTTCATGAAGGCCCAGCACTTACTCTTCGCGTGCCGGAGCCAATACAGTGCGATTACCGTTGGTTTCCATAGCAGAAACCAATCCTGACGCTTCCATCTGTTCAATCAATCGCGCAGCGCGGTTATATCCGATGCGCAGTTGACGTTGCACTGACGAAATTGAGGCGCGCCGTGACTTAAGCACGACAGCGACAGCTTCGTCATAGAGTGGGTCATTCTCGGTGTCGCTATGGCCTTGAGAGATACTGCCTTCATCCTGATCCGTATCCTCTGAGGCACCAGTGAGTATGCCTTCAACATAATCTGGTTCGCCAGTGGTTTTTAAGAACTCAACCACGTGATGGACTTCGTCGTCGGCAACAAAAGCACCATGCACCCGCAAGGGATAGCCGGTGCCTGGAGGCAGGTAGAGCATATCGCCTTGGCCCAGCAAAGTTTCAGCGCCCATTTGGTCCAAGATGGTGCGAGAGTCAATTTTACTGGATACCTGAAACGCAATCCGCGTCGGAATATTAGCCTTGATCAGACCGGTAATCACGTCCACAGAAGGCCGTTGGGTCGCCAAGATCAGGTGAATCCCCGCCGCACGTGCCTTTTGCGCCAAACGGGCAATTAATTCTTCAATCTTTTTACCCGCCACCATCATCAAGTCGGCCAACTCATCAATCACCACCACAATAGTCGGCAATAACTCTAGCGGCTCAGGAGTCTCCGGCGTGAGAGAGAACGGATTAGGCAGATGCTCTCCGCTTTTTTCTGCATCCCGAATTTTCTGGTTATAGCCGGCTAGATTACGCACCCCCAACTTAGACATTAACCGATAGCGACGATCCATCTCTACTACACACCAGTTAAGCGCATTGGCGGCATGCTTCATATCTGTCACCACGGGCGCCAATAGATGCGGAATGCCTTCGTAGATAGACAATTCCAGCATCTTCGGGTCAACCATGATCAGACGGACTTCTTTGGGGGAGGATTTAAACAGCAGGGACAAAATCATGGCATTAATCGCCACGGATTTACCTGAGCCGGTGGTACCCGCCACCAATACGTGCGGCATTTTAGCCAAGTCAGCGGCTACCGGCTGACCCGCGATATCTTTACCCAAGGCAATGGTCAAGCGCGAAGTCATGTTTTGATAGACGTCAGAGCCCACAATTTCAGATAGCCGCACGATTTGCCGCTTAGGATTAGGCAACTCCAGGCCCATATAGGTTTTGCCTGGAATGGTTTCTACCACGCGAATCGATACCAGTGACAAAGCGCGCGCCAGGTCTTTCATTAAATTAACAATTTGCGCGCCCTTGACCCCAACAGCCGGCTCAATCTCATAGCGTGTAATCACCGGTCCTGGATAAGCGGTGACCACCTTTACCTCAACACCAAAATCGGCCAACTTGCGCTCAATCAGACGCGAGGTGTACTCAACCGTTTCGGCGGAAACCGGTTCATGCAGTTCTTTGGGTGGCTCAAGCAGACTCAGGCCGGGCAGGGCGCTATCTGCAGGATCTGCAAACAGAGATTGCTGTACCGGCTTCTGCAGTTTAGGGGAGACCGGAACGTCCAAGACTGCAGCTTCAATCCGCACGGGTTGATGATCGACGTTCTTTTTCTTTTCGCTTGAAACTTTTTCGTCACGGCGCAAAGCTTGTTCACGGCCGATTTCGCGATCACGCCGTGCTTGCCACGCGTGATAGACACCCAAGACACGGTCTTCAACCCAGCCACCTACGCGTTCCATGATGTCGAGCCAAGACAGTCCGGTAAACAGTGAAAACCCGATGGCACCCAAGGTAGATAACAGCAGGCTGGCGCCTGAGAAGCCAAGAACACGGACGGCAGCGCCCCCCAGATAGTGACCCAGCACCCCCCCTGCCAATTGTGATGACAATCGTGTAGTCAGGATAATGCTTTCTATACTGGCGCTGGCTAACAAGAGCAACAAAAACCCAAAGCTTGCCGCTATGCTCAAGGCGTTGGGTTTAAAACCATGTTGGTCCATGCGCCGATATCCCCAGGCAATGGCAACCAGGCAAAACACCACCAACCACCAAGAAGAAAGCCCAAAGACAAACAACAGCATGTCCGACAACCAGGCACCAAAGGTGCCACCGTAGTTGCGCACAGTGGGATCCGACGAACTATGGGACCAAGAGGGGTCAAGCGCCGAGTGGCTCGCCAGGATTAACACCAGATAGACAGCCGCCACCGCCATCAATAGCCACCATGCTTCGCGCAGGAGGGCAGTGAGTCGGGGTGGTAATTGTGACTGGCTATTGCGAACAACGGCCTTTCGCTTGAAAAGTCGCATTTTCTTTTAAACGAGCGATAATTGATGCTGATTATATATCGGATAGCCTTGGTGCGGGTTATCGTGGATACAGGGCTCCAAGCACACGCAAACCTTGTGCGCCAGTGACCTCGGGAAGATTGCCTGGGAGACGAGCCAATAGTTGTCGCGCTAACCAGGCAAACGCGGCGGCCTCAACCTGATGCACCGGCAAACCTAATGCTGCGCTACTCTCTATGTGTCGCGTGGGTAAGCGCTGTTTTAGACGGGTCACCAATTCGAGGTTATGTGCCCCACCCCCACATAAATACACCTCACGTGCCTCTGTGGCAAAATCCTCAATTGCGATGGCAATGCACTGAACCGTCTGTGCCAGCAGGGTGGCTTGCACATCGGCGGCTGATAATGATTCAAACCCAGTTAATCGAGTCTGCAACCACTCCAGGCTAAACAGGTCGCGCCCGGTGCTTTTAGGTGGGGGCGCACTAAAATAGGGATCATCAAGCAATACCGACAGCAGGTCAGTATTGGGCTGGCCACTGGCAGCCCAGGCTCCAGCCTGATCGTAAGCAAGCCCTTGATGTAACTGGCACCAGGCATCTAACAGCATATTGCCAGGACCACAGTCAAAACCGCCGGCAGGGGTACCCGGTATCAGGATAGTCAGGTTGCTGATGCCGCCAATATTAACAATCACCCGGGCGTGATCTGCATGCGCAAATACTGCTTGATGAAAAGCCGGAACCAGCGGAGCCCCTTGGCCTCCCGCTGCGACATCTCGACTACGAAAATCGCCTGCGACATCAATTCCAGTAGATTCAGCCAGGCGCGCAAGATTACCCAACTGCACGGTATAACCGTCTAAAGGGGCGTGTCGCACGGTTTGCCCGTGGCAGCCAATGGTCCGTATCTGGGCGGCGCGAAACCCCGCAGTTTGCAAAACACCCTGTACCGCTGCCGCATATAGATCGGCCAGCTGATTACCCAGGCGTGCAGCGCGGCGCAACTCGTCTATCCCTATGTCTTGTAGAGACAATACCTGCTGGCGGATTTCAGCCGGGTAGGATACTGCGTAATCCGCCAGAACGTTAAAGTGGCCATCTGCCGCAAAACTGCACAGAACCGCATCGACACCGTCCAGACTGGTTCCGGACATCATTCCAATAAAGTATTCCGTCATGACCTGATTAATGCATTTTGTCGACTTCAGATCCTGATCCCACGAAAAATAACCGGGATCGGGTCCCTCACTACCAAAGGGGGCTACAAAACCTGCCTCACTACACAGGTCAGAACGCACCCCTGTGCGAAAGCGGGTAAAATACGCAACCTAGATGGCGGATGCAATAGAATCTGGGTACCTTGCATTGTTCACAGTATGCAGTAAAACGAGAAGTCTGGATGAAATTAACCCTTGCTATACCTGGTTTGACTTGGCTAGACAGCTATGACGGTGCCGAGGTATCGCGAGCCCTTGAGACCCCTGCCTTGTCACAACTACTGGGTCGCGCACAGCTTACTCCACAAATTATTAGTCTATCTAGTTTAGAGGCGTACCCATTTGAGAAGGCTAACCTCAACCTGGCGTGTTTGAGTGCACAGCAAGATGGATTGGACACGCAAAATGGCGACTGGTTGATTGCCGACCCGGTGCATTTGCGCATTGACCGTGACCGCGCCGTACTGGCCGACGTTGGGGTGATGCATCTGACTCAGCAAGAGGCGGATACCCTGGTTGCCGATCTTAATCGACATTTTGTCGAAGAGGGGTTGCTGTTTTATGCACCAACACCCGGCCGCTGGTATCTGCAAATAGCCCAACCGGTCCAAGCCCGATTTAATCCACTACCTGACGTGGTGGGAGAAAATGTGGATGCGCATCGACCTCAAGGTGAGGATGCCTTGGCATGGGATCGGCGACAGAACGAAATTCAGATGTTTCTGTTTACTCACCCGCTTAACCAATTGCGCGAGGAGCAGGGTGAACCGACGGTAAATAGTCTCTGGTTATGGGGCAATGGCCTGCCCGCCACACCAAGTCAGACCAGTGGTGTGTTGTATAGCGATGCAGATATTACCCGCATCCTGGCGCAAGCCAGTGGCTCTGTTCCAGAGGGCGCACCCTATTCTTTGGCGGCATTACTGGAAGATACCACCGCCGTATCCAGCGCATGGGTGCAATTGGATCGGCTATTGGCTGCGGCGCAATACCGTGACGCATGGGGTTGGCGCGAAGGGCTGGTTGCGTTGGAAACCGACTGGTTTGCCCCTTTACTAGAGGCCATGCGTCAAGGTCGCATTCACCATCTGACATTAATCACGCATGGCGATGCTGGCTTTCGTGCCAGCTTAACGCGCCGCGATCTTTGGAAATTTTGGCGACGTGCTCATCCGTTGCCCACGCTCTATTCGAGAATCTCGTAACCTTATGCAGACTTTCCATATTCGCCCCGTTTCAGTCTCCAGCCGCGATGATTTGATCCATCGCGGCATTTCACCTTTATTTGCACGCCTGTATGCCGCACGCGGCGTCCAGCATTGTGAAGAATTGGACAGCGGCTTAACTGCCTTATTGCCCTATGCGTCGTTGAAAAACATCGCTGCCATGGCAAGTCGTTTAGCCGATGCGATTCATAGCCAGCAAAAAATCCTGGTTGTCGCTGATTATGATGCCGATGGTGCCACCGCCTGCGCCTGCGCGGTTAAGGGCCTGTCTTTGCTCGGTGCAGTAGTAGATTTTATTGTGCCCAACCGTTTCGAATATGGTTATGGGCTCACGCCAGAGATTGTCACCCTGGCAGCCAAGCGCCAGCCCGATATCATTCTGACGGTCGATAATGGCATAGCCAGCGTAGAGGGGGTCGACACCGCTAAGAAGTTTGGCATTGAAACCCTGGTCACAGATCATCACTTGCCTGGCAATCAGTTGCCAGATGCACTGATCGTCAATCCCAACCAACCAGGCTGTGCATTTGGCTCAAAGAACCTGGCTGGAGTCGGGGTCATGTTCTACGTGTTGATGGCCTTGCGCGCAGAAATGCGCAGCAGGGGGGTATTTTCACTGCAGCCAGAACCCAATCTGGCTGAATTGCTGGATCTGGTGGCGCTGGGTACCGTGGCTGATGTGGTCAAGTTAGATCAAAACAACCGTATCTTGGTCGGCAACGGGCTAAAGCGCATGCGGGCAGGTCGGATATCCGCCGGGATCAATGCGCTATTTCAGGTCGCGGGGCGCGCCACCTATAAAGCCAACACCTTTGACTTGGGTTTTACCCTGGGGCCCAGGCTCAATGCGGCCGGGCGACTGGATGATATGAGTATTGGCATCGCCTGCCTGCTTGCCACCCAAGACGAACCCGCGCTGCGGCTAGCGCAGCAACTAGACCAGCTCAACCGTGAACGCCGCACCATCGAAGCCGGCATGCGTGAAGAGGCCCTGGCCGCCTTATCTGGAATTGATCCGGCCAGCCGCTATAGCCTGATTTTATTTCGCGATGACTGGCATCAAGGGGTGGTCGGCATTGTGGCTTCGCGCTTAAAAGAACGCTTTCATCGGCCTTCAATTGTGTTTGCACCGGGAGATCATGGTGAAATTCGTGGGTCTGGCCGCTCCATTCCTGGGTTTCATTTACGTGATGCGCTGGACCTGGTGTATAAGCGCCACCCAGGATTGATTCTTAAGTTTGGCGGACACGCTATGGCGGCCGGGCTCACCGTGCTACAAGAGCAGTTTGCACTGTTTGAACAAGCGTTTGAGACCGTCGCGCGCGAACTCCTAAACGAAAAACAACTCACCCGCACCATTGAAACCGATGGGGAACTGGATACGGGAGAGATTTCCTTGCCACTGGCAGAAGAACTGAGTGCCGGCGTCTGGGGACAAGGTTTTCCACCGCCGACATTTAACAACCGGTTTGCGGTCATCAAGCAGCGTACCGTGGGTGAAAAGCACCTCAAACTACGGCTGGCCAGTCAGGGGCGCGAATTTGATGCCATGCTATTTAACCAAAGTGATTGGCTGCCTGACGAAATCGACGCGGTCTACCAGTTGGTGGCGAACGAATGGCAAGGTCGCAAAGAATTACAGATCTATATCGAACACTGGCAGGCGATTAAGCCCGAGCTAGTAAAGCAGGGAGCCTAGATGGAAATGCTATTGAGCCTGCTGGGAGGCCTGGTACTCGGAGGGACTGCCTGCAGCTTTATTCTGCGCGCACGCGCTGAAACCGAATACCAGCGTGGGCGTGGCGAAACCGCGGTCGCAGAGGCGCGCTACAACGCAGAGTTGAATGCCGCCGTAGCACGGGAGGATGAGCTGAAGCAACGCCTGAACCAGACGATTGATGACCTGAGCGATTTGCGTGAGGCATTAAGCCACAGTCAACAGCAACATGCAGCACTAGAAGCTAACTTGCGTCAAGAACGTGCTCAGAGTATGGAAAAATTAGCGCTACTCACAGAAGCACGCGAAAGCTTGAGCAACCAGTTTAAGGCGCTAGCCAATGATATTCTGGAAGAAAAAACCAAGCGGTTTACCGAGCAGAATAAAGAAAACATGGGGAGTTTACTAACCCCGTTAAACGAACGGATTCAAGCCTTTAGCAAACAAGTACAAGACACCTACGAGAAAGACTCCAAAGAGCGGCTGACGTTAGAGCAAGAGCTAAAAAATCTACAGGCGCTCAACACCCGTCTGAATCAAGATGCAGTGGCCCTCACCAACGCACTCACCGGTGCCAGCAGCAAGGCGCAGGGCTCTTGGGGTGAGATGATTTTGGAGCGGGTACTAGAAACTTCCGGGCTGCAAAAAGACCGCGAATATCGGGTTCAAGTATCGGACGTATTAGAAGGAGAACAGGGCAACAAACGCTACCAACCTGATGTAATCATCGATTTACCAGAAGGCAAGCAGTTGGTGGTGGATTCTAAGGTGTCACTGAATGCCTACGTGCGTTTTACCGCAGCACAGGATGACGCCACGCGCGCGATTGAACTCAAGGCGCACATTAGCGCACTGCGTAACCACATCAAGAGCCTGTCGGAAAAACGCTACCAAGACCTGTACCACCTGAACACCTTAGACTTTGTCTTTATGTTTGTGCCGGTCGAACCGGCCTATCTATTGGCGGTTCAGCACGACATGGGGCTATTTAACGAAGCCTTTGAACGTCGCATTATGATCGTCGGTCCCAGCACGCTGTTAGCCACACTGCGTACCGTAGCCAATATCTGGCGTTATGAGTATCAAAACCAGAATGCTCAGGAAATAGCACGCCAAAGTGGAGCCATGTACGATAAATTCGTTGGCTTTGTAGAGAGCCTGGAGCGTATTGGCAAACAAGTCGATGGCGTGCGCGACAGCTGGCAAGACGCGATGCGAAAAATGCGTGATGGCCGTGGCAACCTGATTAGCAGTGCCGAGCGTTTGCGTAAGCTGGGAATCAAGTCCAATAAACAGCTAGGCAATCATCTACTCGGCACAGAAGAAGAGACCGAAGACCCTGACGAAAACGCTCACACCGGGCATCGACTGGGTGAGAACGGAACCACGTCCGGTTAAGTTGAAAATTAATGCTATGCCTAAAGCCTTATCTGCACAGCAGCGTCAGTCTGGCGCTTAGACCACCCCCTTCGCGAGCCAGCAGCTTTAACTCGCCGCCTTCGGCTCGGGCGATGGCGCGCGCAATGGCCAGACCCAGCCCACTGCCACCGGTAGCTTTGGCGCGAGAAGATTCCAGGCGGAAATAGGGCTCGAAGACCCGCTCGCGATCAGCCTCTGGAATGCCTGGCCCGCGATCTTCTACCAGGATATCAATCTGGTTCTGATGCATTTGTAACGTCAGATCAATCATCCCGCCCGCATAGCGACGCGCATTCTCTAATAAATTGCTCAAGCAACGGCGCAGGGCTTCGGGCCGCGCCATAAGAGGGTGGCCAACGCGTCCATTGAGATGGATCTCCAGACCAAGCGCTTCAAAATCCTCCATCACGCTATCGATCAAGGCATCCAGATTGAGCAATACACGCGGTTCGCTGCTATTGCCTGCACGCAAAAAATCCAGAGTGTGGCCAATCATGCTATCCATTTCGGCCAAATCACCCTCAATGCGCGTGCGCAACTCCTGCTCTGGCAGCTGTTCAATGCGTAGCCGCAGCCGGGTAATCGGCAAGCGCAAATCATGCGACACGCCAGCTAAGGCCTGGGCTCGGGTTTCAATTAAGGTACGCAAATCGCGTTGCATGGCATTAAACGCTGCCGCCGCACGCGCGATTTCAATCGGCCCGGTTTCTGGCAGTGGGGCTTGGTTTAGATTCTGTGCCAACCCAGTGGCGGCATCGGCCAGAGCGGCAAGTGGACGCGTTAACCGACGCAAAACCCAGCCAGCCAGCACGGCCACAGACAGTGCCAGTACCCACAGCAACAATAGTGTGCGCCCAGGCCAATCGCGCGCATCGGGCAGCGGGGCATGGCGCAAGCTCAATACCGTGCCATCAGATAGGCGCGTTTGTAGCATCAAAAGCGGCGGCGGACGCGAGGGGTCCCTGCGCGTATCAGACTTGGGGCGAGATAAAGGGGGCTGGCGATCAGGTGTTAAAATCTGCAAGGGCGCCGGACGGCCCAGCGCAACCTCAAAAGTTTTACCAAATAAAGCCACGGACTCATCACCAGTCTTTGGCTTGAGCCAAGGCTCGCCCAAGGTTAAAAAACTGGGGGGTTCGTTAAGTACGTTTAATAAACGTGCCCGTTCACTCTGCGGGGTGCGGTCTAAAATGGCGACAATACTTGCCAAACGCTTAGCGACATATTCATTGCGCAACTGATGGACAAACCGCTCGCGATCAGTTTGCATCAACCATGCGCCCATCAGTTGGGCAGTGAGCAAACCAATAAATAATGCCAGTAACAACTGAACAAACAGAGTGCGGGGCCACCCAAACAGCCGAACCCGTCTCATGCCAATCGCTCCACCTTGGCCGCCAGCATATAGCCGCTACTACGCACGGTTTTAATCAAAACCGGATCGCGCGCGTCGTCACCCAAGCGACGACGCAGGCGCGAAATCAATACGTCAACCGTACGGTCAAACGGACCGGCTTCACGCCCGGCCAATCCATCGAGCAATTGATCGCGCGACAACACCCGATTGGGGTGTTCGGCTAATAAACACAATAGATTGAACTCACCGGCAGATAACGGCACAACGACGCCAGAAGTATCAATCAAATGACGTGAGCCCAAGTCGAGCGTATGACCAGCAAAGCGTAGTGCGCGGGTCTGGTATAACACCCCACCATCTACACTGCGGCGCAAGATACTCTTAATGCGAGCCAATAATTCACGTGGGTTAAATGGCTTGGGCAGATAGTCATCAGCCCCCATTTCCAAGCCAACAATTCGATCAATATCGTCGCCACGAGCGGTGAGCATCAAAATCGGCACCGCAGAATGGGTGCGCAATCCACGACACAAAGATAAACCGTCTTCGCCCGGCAACATCAGGTCGAGAATAATCATATCTGGCATTGCCTCCAGACACAGGCGGCGCATCTGCTCACCATCGCGCGCCACCCTGACCACATACCCTTGGTCAGTTAGGTATTCGCTCAGTAAACGGGTTAGTTCTGGATCGTCATCGACCACCAATAAACTATTCGACATCGGCGCCATCACCTGATTAAGTTGCCAAAGCATAACGTAAGACCGGAAAACGGGCGTGCTTTGTAACGAGCTTGCTACAAATCACCGTCCGCCATTTACAATTCTCAGCTTTCTGTACACACCTGCTTTACATCTTTGGCTTGAAATAAGCGCTCACCCAGTGCAAAAGGCAAGCCACATGAAACATAACTTATCCACACCACGCTATTTGATCCGTCTGACGATTCTGAGCTTAGTGCTTGGTGCAAGCGCTACCTATGCCTCTGAGCCACCGCCGGGGGCTAACCAAGAGGAGACGCCCTGCAACGCCTATCGGCATGCACCTCTAATCGCGCTTGGTGAGCAATTAAAGCTGCGGCATAAACAGCAGCCCATATGGCAGGCCTATGTTCAAGCAGAGCAGGCGGCCCAGGCGCGTCCTGAACCATTGGCTATACCAATGGAACTCAATGCAGTTGATCGCGCAAAACTACGTGCACACATGGCCGCCCAACATGCAGAACGGCTAGCGGCAGTTAGCCAGGCGACCCGTGCACTCTGGGAGGTGTTGAGTCCTGATCAGCGTTCAATCTTTAACCAATTAACCCTGGAGCCGATGCCCCCGCACGCATATCCAGGCCCCGACAACGCAGATCGTCCAATGCCACCACCGGATCAAAATTAATCTCGATTTGGCACCTATCTTTTTTAGAGTGCGTGCCATCAACAAAACATTACACAGGATTTACTTTTCTAAACCTGGGCCACAAAGATTATTTACATCCCTCAGGTTAAATTATAACCACACCCTTAGAAGTCTGGATTTCCTTATGAATTACGACACTTCGACCGTGCTGCGCAAGATGCAACTATGTGTAATGGCACTGGTTTTGTCAGCGGCGGCTGTGTACACCGATAAGGCGCACGCTGCCAACTGCGTTCCGATGCATCATAACGTGCGCTTGCAACAACAGATGGACCGACTGGCTCAACTGTTAAAGCTGCAACCGGCACAGCAAGACGCATGGAAAGCCTTCGCCAAGGCAGAGCAGGGGGCGCATACACCACGACCAGCTTTGGCAGAAAACGCCAGCATTGTTGAGATTACCGCCGACCAGTCAGACTATGCGGCAGAGCAGGCGGTTCGCATGGAAGTGATTAGTCAGGCGACCCGCAAGCTATGGGTGGTATTGAATGCAGAGCAACGCACCACGTTGGAACGCGTGATGCAACGTGATCTGTTATTTGGGCGCGGCTGGGGAGGACCAGGCCCAATGGGCGGTCCAGGAGGACCAGACGCACCGAGGGATTAACCCCCTTCAAGCACAATTCTAGAGCGAAGATTCTCTTGTGCCAGATTGCAGGTTAAAATACAGCAATAGTCATCATGAAAGCGCTGCCATGGCCTGTAAGCTAAGTGTTAACCTGAATAAAATTGCCTTGATCCGTAACGCGCGCGGACACAACTACCCGTCAATCGAGCATTTTGCACGGTCGGCACTTGCTGCGGGCGCGCATGGTGTGACCATTCACCCACGCCCGGATCAGCGTCATGCGCGCTATGCAGACATAGCCGCATTGGCTGAGGTGGTGCGTAATTTTCAACATGCTGAATTGAATGTTGAGGGTTATCCAGATGAGAATTTTTTGCGTGAAGTCCTGGCTGTCGCTCCAGCCCAGTGCACCCTGGTTCCCGATGCGCCGGATCAGTTAACCTCAGACCATGGGTGGAACCTGAGCAAGGATGGCGATTTCTTAGCCAAGGTGATCGCACAACTGAAACAGGCCGGAATCCGTAGCAGCATTTTTATGGACCCCGATTTGGCTCAGATTGAACTGGCACCTAAAACCGGGGCACAACGCATTGAGCTGTACACCGAAGCCTATGCTGCACATCCGAGCAGCAAAACCATTGAGCCATACTTGCATGCGGCACAACGCGCGGTCACGCTTGGGATGGGGGTCAACGCTGGGCACGACCTGAATCTAGCTAATTTGCAGCCATTTCTAACCGCTATTCCAGAAATAGAAGAAGTCTCAATCGGTCATGCGCTGACAGTAGAAGCCCTAGAGCTTGGGTTTGTGCATACCATTGAGCGCTATGTCGATATATTGCACCAAGCGACTCGATAAACCATCATTAGCCTGATCAGACTAATCGCCGTCACCTACCCCGCGGTGATCACCATGCGTTCAAGCATTTTGTTTGGCCTGCTAACGCTATTTGCGAGCAGCGCCCAGGCACTTCAGCTGCAAAACACAGATTGGCAGGTTGATTTAGATCCAGCGACTCTGGCGCTCAGTGTAACGCCAGAGGGACAGCCATCCAGACAAGTATCAAGCGGAGTGACTAGGCGCGCAGTGTCAGCGTTACGCCAAGACGCCAATCAGGCAAGCTGGCAATGGGCGAGTATTCCGGCGCAAGTAAGTGCACGGCTGAATGGCCCTGATCTTGAAATTAGTCTGACATCCTCGCGGGTTGGGACATTACCCGTATTGTCCCAACCCGCCAGTGCCTATGGGCAGGCGTTGTTATTGCCGCTGGGAGAAGGATTCAGAATCCCATTCGATCATGTCGCCTGGCGCAACTTTTTGTTGCAGCACTATGCTAACTTAAACACCAGTCAAGACCTGAGTCTGCCGCTATGGAGCATGGACTATGGCCACTATTCGCTAAGCTGGCTGCTCACTAACCCGTTTAACAACACCCTGCATTTTCGTTCTGATGACAGCGGGTTGGCGCTGGATTTGAGCCATGAATTCACGGCTCTGGATCTTGCGACACCGATGACCCTCACCCTGTCTTTGTCACGCACATCAGATCCGCTTGCCGGCGCTAAACGCTATCGCCAATGGCTACAGCAACAAGGGCAGTTTGTGCCGCTAAGCGACAAGTTGACCCAGATACCGGATAGCAAAAAATTGCTCGGGGCCAGTTATGTCTATCTATGGGGTAACACCCCCATCACCAATCGTGATGTGCGTGACCCGGCTAAACTGGTGTCGCTACTGCGTGCACAGAGCCCTTTTATTACGCGCATACGCAGTCGATTCGATCCAGATTCCAAGCAGGTTTTGACCGCGGCGAGGGGCCAGCCCGATAGCTATCAATTACGTACGCTCGTGCGTGCAATCAATCAAGCAATGGCTGATGAAGCCAGGAAAACCTGGCAAGTTGCCAACCCAGATTGGAAATCACTGGGGGAGTCCTATCGAAATCTGATGCTGCAGCTGAAACAAGCACTAGGTCCGGCACTCACTGCAGATGCACAGCAATGGGGAGGGGGGCTCTCTCTTAAAACCATTGCCACCCTCAAGCAAGCCGGGCTAACCCGCCTATGGTTAGGGGTTGATAACTGGGAAGGTGGGCTGTGGCATCCGGCAGCAGTGCAGGCCGGTGTTCGCTCGGGGTATTTGATGGCGGCCTATGATTCTTATCAAACCACCCTGGCGCCTGGGCAGCAACCTGATTGGACCACGGCGCAACTGGGAGGCGAAGTTCACCAGCGCTGCGGCATTATGCGTGTCAACGGAGCAATCCAGGCCGGATTTCAACAATCGGGCTATTACACCAACCCACGCTGTGTACGCTCAGGAATGCAAGCACGCATAAGCGCACTGACCCAAACCGTCGGCTTTAATAGCTGGTTTCTTGATGCCTACGCAACAGGAATGGTCTTTGACGATTACCGCAATGGACAACAGTTAGGGCAACGCCAGATGGCCTCTGCCATCACAGACAATATGGCGTGGGTGGGGCAAACGCTCAAACTGCCATTGGGTTCAGAAGACGGCAATGCCACCACCTCCAGAGGGGTGGTCTTCGCCCATGGGATGCAAACGCCGGTGATGGGATGGGTAGACCCAGATCTGCAGAAAAACGCCAACTCCCCTTATTTTCTTGGGCGCTGGTATCCAGCAGAGCAGCCTGAAACGTTTTTCAAACCAGTTGAACTCAAACCCGCGTATGCCGAGCTGTATTTTGCCCCTGCGACGCGTCTACCGCTTTACCAGACCGTGTTCCATGACTCGATTATTACCACCAACCATTGGCTATACGATAATTTTAAATTTAGCAACGTCGACAGCGACAACCGCCTCATGCAAATGTTGTACAACGTGGCGCCGCTCTATCATTTGAGTGCTGACACCCTGTCGGCACGCCTGGCGCGCATGCGCTGTACGGATACGTTTTTCCGGCCAGTACATCAGTCCTTGGCAACCCAGGCTTTAACTGGATTTAGCTGGTTATCGGATGATCGCCAAGTGCAGCAGACGCGCTTTGCGGATGGCAGTGTCCTGATAGCCAACTTCAGTAGTCAAGAACAGCAGGTCAATGGAGAACAGCTAGCTGCACACAGCGTAAGCGCCCATCTAAGCAATGGCTTGCACGCAGTCTATAGCACTGAGCGTTGCCATTAGCCTGAACATCAGCGAGATAGATTTGCGTTAACCAGAGACGGCCGACAGGCCTACCCGCAGCCGTTGTGCTGCGTGTACCACCCCTTGCAAAATTGGTTCAGACACCGCCACAGGAAACCCAGCTGGTAGCCGTTTACGTAAGCCGGCAGAGATCTGTAATGCTTGTGCACTCACATCTGACAAGAGTTGCAACATTTGTGTTTGAGGCAATGCACAGCGTCGCGCCAGCGCCAACCAGTGCACGACATCAATCTCGTTCCAGCGTTCAGGTATCGTCTGCTCACCGATGCCCAGGGCCATGTGCACTTTATCCGCTGACATTTTTCCCTGGGTGAGCCCCAGCAAGGGGTAGGCAGACAATACCCCTCCGGGTGGTGCCAAACCAAATTGGCCACCAGGGCCCAGCTCTAATGCAAATTTCTTGGCATGCCCATCAAACGCGCACAGCATCCAGAACACTAGTTGGCTGTGCAGCAACGCCCGTCTATCGTGCCAGCCATTGCGACTTCCCAGTAGCAATCTAGCGATACGGGTGAGGGTTGGCGCACCATTGACTTGATATTTCTCTGCAGACGGTTGACCAAACGCCTGACACATATCTTCACGCGGCACACAGATAATCCGGTTCTGTTCTAACACGACACGCCGATCAGCGCGCTCGATGACCAGTACTTTTTGTGATCCGAAATGCATTAACTCGCAAACAGGCACCGCAACCCCAAAGGCACTCGCAACCCGCTGGCACAGCCAGGCATTCTCTAGGACGGCAGACAACATCAGGCCAGTGTCACCATGGCGTTCAAATGGCAATTGCAGAATATGGCTGCTCACGCCACCTTCCTTGGGCAGATGCCAGTGTCCCTGATGCCAGAGCAGGGCGGTTTTGCTGTGGGCTCCGCCGAACGTGCAGCGCGCACCCAATGGTTGTTTTCTACTTAAAGAGGCCTGCGGTCCAAGACTGATCAGTAGCCGCTCAATGTCTTGTTCGCTCAGTGCTGGCGCTGGATCTAGTTCAACGGGCGGTGGCGTTTCATGGCGGGTAAATTGCAGCGCACCAGGACAATCCGCTCCAACTTCGGCCAGTAAATCAAAAGGCTCAATCGATTTGGCGGAAAATTGCATGCGCAGTTGCTGACGTTGATGCACCGTATCAGGCAGCAGATTGTCAATGAAATGGTGTACTGCCGTACCACGCCAAGGGTCATGCGCCGCGCGTAGTGGTAGCGAAAGGGAAATAGGGCGGCAAAAAGAGGAAGTCAGCCACTCGCGCGCATAATAAAAACCCAGTCCATGCAGACTTGAGCGTTCCAAGCGTCCCACCAGCTCGCCGTTCATCCATGCGAACAAGCTATTTCGCGCCATCTTGCGTGCCATACCTCGCGCTCCTTCTGAGCTACCAATCCAGGCTGTTGGCTTCAGGCTCACGCTTATCGTGCAATTCAAACTCCAGATCCAGCGCCGCTAGCATCATGAATAACCGCTCAACGCTCGCGGTTTCAGCATGGGCTTCCATCGCCGAAACGGCCTTTTGCATTAGCCCTATATTCTCAGCGGCTTCCGCCTGGGTCAGTCCGCGCCGCTTGCGCCAATTACGCAATTCAGCACCCAACTGCATCGGTGTGGTGATGTGCATGTTAATAATATCCGCTAATGAGGATATATTAACTATATCCTAGTTAAGGTTTTAATTTAATAATTAGAGGAAGATTATTTCGAAAAACAGCCCAATCTCAGCTATTGGCGTCCCTATTATCAAAAAATTCGGCCAATGAAATATTATATTTTTTTTACTAATATGGGTTGATCACAATTATTGATGGCAAAGGGAAACCCAATGACTGCGACTCAGATTATTCAACAATTTCGCCAACTGATGGGCGCTGGTCAGCGCGAAGCCGCTTTTGCCATGTTAACCGACGACGCCTATTGGCATGTTGATGAAATTGGCGCGCCGTGGAGTGGTGTATTTCATGGCCGCGCGGCGATTATCGAACATTTTGCCAAAATAGATGGCACCACGCGCGGCTTTAAGCGCCAGATTGATCGCTTGTTTGAAGAGGGCGATACCGTGATTGAAATTGGCTCTCTGGATTGCGAACTGGTTAAAACCGGAGAACCGTTTCACACCGAATATGTTTCTGTTTATCAGACCCGCGACGGCATGCTGAGTTATTACCGTATTTACGAAGACAGCCTGAAGCTTTACCGCGCCTACTTTAAGGAGCCAGCATGAGCATCGCGATTGTTATCGGCGCCGAACGCCTAAGCCCAGATCAACTGACGGTGCTTGACGCACTATTTTCAACGGCAGATGCACCGACGCGGCTTGATTTAGCGCTCACCGAAGTGGCTGGCAAATTGCGGGTCCTATTAGCACAGCATGACCGCCCAGTACTGATTGGTATGGGCGAGTCCGCGGCCACCGTTTGGCAACTGGCGGGTTCGCTGGACCAACTGGGTGGCACACTATTGATTCACCCTCAAGATCTACCGGACTTTCTGCAACACACATTGCTACAGACCTGCCTGGTAATTCATGGTAGCGATACTAAGCTGACCTCTGCTGCGCTACTCACAACCTTACAGCGTCCACGCCCGGATATTGCACAACTAGTGAACGACCACCCGGCAAACCTTGCCCCATTGATGCGCCGTTATATTCATCAGTTCTCAGGAGCCAACGCCGCCAGTCTTGGTCGCGTGATACATTGCGCTGATATTGCCAAAGGCTTTCCGGCGCCAGCCCCTGGCGCGCAACCCCTATTTGAAGATGAAAACTGCCTGGTTGGAGCGGTACAGTTGGACCAACACGAACCCTACGAACACATTAACTATCGCGACGAGATGCATGTGGTGATCCGTGGAACCGGGCATTTCCGCCATGGCAACGGGGAGATGGTCAAAGTCAAACAAGGTGACATGGCTTACGTCAAGGCATTTGAAAAGCACCGATGGAGTGACTGGTCACCCGATTTCAAGCTGTTGTTTATTCAGACTGGCCCCAGTCCACTATAAGGCCCGCTATAACCACGCGGCTAACCCAAGCTTCAAGCAAAGAAGTGTCTAGCGTTTAAAACGTCGCAACACCTTTGCTACGGTACCACGGCATTCTTCTATCCCAGCAAGATAGGTTAAAGCAAAGTACAGGCAGCCATAGCTACCGAGCACAATCAGTGCCAAAAAGATCGGATGTCCCGCCCCAAGCTTGAGCTTAATCACCCAGGCGGCCAGCGCCGAGCACAAGGCGCTCAACCACAGTGTAAACATCAGCTTGGTAGGCAGGCCTGTGTGGCCGATGCGCGCATTGAGCGTACGGCGCAACAGGATAAATTCGACCCAGCCAGCCACCCCGGCAGAAGCGGTTAAGCCAGCGGCGCCCCAGCGTGGCGCCAAACCAAATAGCGGCGGTAACACAAATACGCACACCATACCCAGTATTGTGGTCAAGGTGAGGCGCACCAGGGCAAACCGCAGTGGAGTCTTCGTGTCGCGCAGGGCGTAGTAGGTGGATGAATACAGGCGGCCCAGCGTAGTCGCTAATAAGCCGACCCCAGAACCGGCGATAATTCCCCAGACGAACAGCGTATGCGCATGGGTGAATTTGCCAGTCTGGTACAGTGCCGCGGTAATCACATCGCCCAAGGCAAAAAATGCCATGGCCGAAGGCACAATAAAGAAGGCAATTTTCCGCAGGCCAGAATTCAGACGTTTCACCAGTGCCGCCGAAGCGGCATCATCCTGCACGACGCCAAGGGTACTCGACATAGCAGGAAGTTCTGCCGCCGAAACGGCCATGCCAAACAAGCTGACGGGCAACATATTGATCGATGCCGCCGTGGTCATGGCCGCCATGGCACCTTGACCCAATAAACTCGACAGCGCCTGATCCACGTAGGCGCTGATCTGAACCACGCCACGGCTAATCGCCACCGAACCAAAGTTGCGGATCACCTCACGTACATGGTGCGAGCGGGTATCTAAAGACGGGCGCAACCCCGAGGTATAGCGCAATACAGGGGGGATCTGGATCAGAAACTGAAGCGCACACCCCACCACCGTCCCCCATGCCAGATACACCGCCAGCACTTGCTGACTGGACTGACGAAAAATCAGCAGCGTGGCAATCATCGCCGCATTCCACAACACAGGGGCAGAGTAAGATAGAAAGAATTTCCGATGACTATTTAGAATCCCCAGACACCAGGCCGAGCACACCAACAGGCCTGTGCCAGGGAACAGAATCCGTACCAATAAAATTGTCAGCTCGCGCTTGGCGCCGCCATATCCAGGCGCGATGGCCCACAGCAAATACGGCGTGGCCCAAACCCCCAACAAGACAATGACAGAAATGGCCAGTGCCAGGATGGCGCCGACGGCTCCGGCAACGCGATCCGCTTCTTGCTGTTTTCCCTCGGCCAGCAGTCGCGAATACACCGGAATAAACGATGCCGACAACACCCCTTCGCCAAACAGATTTTGCAAAAAATTGGGCACACGCAATGCAGAGCTAAAAGCGTCAGCAGTATCGGATAAGCCGAAATAATGTGAAAACACCCGTTGACGAACCAGCCCCATGATGCGGCTGAGCAGGATGCCAGCCGCAACCAAAAAAGCGTGACGTCCTGTGCTGTCCTTGGCCATGCGATAAGGTCCGAAACCTGGTCAATAAAGACCATCAAAGAATAGACGCGTGAGTCTATCAGTTCAGCGAGAGGATGGACAGAGAAAGGCCAGGGCAATGTCGCACAGGGAATTAACAGATCGTTGTAGCAAGACTGGGTACTAACCATTAGCGGCAAAGAAACTGAGCCCTCGAAACACCAATATCGAGGGCTCAGTTCTACCGTCTAAGAACTAATCGTAGCTGGCATTAATCGATACATTCGCAAAAGGTTTTCGTGCCTTGAGTGTCAAATAGTACCAACTGCCTGCTTGAGGGGCTGCAATACTCATGGATTCTTCGTTGCCTAGAGTCACCGAAGCCAGGTCATAGTTAGTCGAAGTGGGATAACGGCCTAAGGACAAGTACAAGTCAACGTCACCGCTGCCACCATGCGTCCATAGTTTCAGATTGCGCGCGCCAGTGGGTAGCAAAATCGTGACATAAGCGGCCGAAGACGAACCCAGTCCGCTAATTGAGCAGTTTTTACCCAGGTAGCTGGCAGCTGCTTCGTGGCAAGGAGGGAGTTGCCCCTGAGTGGGGATTGGCGGCTGCCCTGAGGTAGTGGCGCTTTGCACCCAACTGGCAAATTCACTATCGTAACGGGTACCAATTTGCCCCATCAGCTGCATATAGCCGGTGTAGTTTCCTGGCCGAAACAGGCTCAGAATCGAATTCACATCCGCGCGATGATTTTCAAACATAAAGCGCGTGGCCATATACCCCCATGAATAGGCCCGTGGCTCGTAGTCACTCATTGAATAGCTGTTATTAAAAATCTGACTCAGCGTATAGCTACCGGTTTTGGCGGCATCAATCGCCGGCTGGTCGTTATTACGGCGCGAAATATATTCAGCCAGCCCTTCAATCCACCACACAGTTGGCTGTTGAGTGCTGAGGTCAAAATTGCCATACATGTCAAACCGGCCATCCAGATAGTGCACATACTCGTGTTCCAGATTCCAGACACTAAAGGTTGGCCGCAACCACGAAGCCTCGTGGGCAATAAAGCGGGCCTGATTGCCCACCAAAGCCGGATTACCTTCTTCATATACCCCCCCATTATCGGTATTAATGCCAAAGATTACTGAGGCGTATTTGTTGTAATTGTCGTAATCGTCAAACACCACCACTTCTAGCGAAGTGTTGTAGTCATTGGCGACTGGAATCTGACCGGTTTGCAACATCTGGTGAAAGTAGGCTTCTTCAGTTTGCAGTAGTGCGCAAGAAGACTGCATCTGATCGGGATTCATCTGTTGAGCGCGAATGCGAATGGTTGGGCTGCAGGCATATTTCTGCTGCAAAATTGCATTCGCCAATAAGGTTTCAAAGTTGCAGGTGCCATAGTCAGCGCAATTTGCCGCATCGTAATACTTCACCGCCTCAGCAGCAGCCAACCACAAGGCATTGTCCTTACCTGTCATGCTATTGGTGGACAATAGCGTCTTGATTTGAACTTTGACGATGGGTGCAATGCTTGGTACTGTAAAAACCGCAGACTCTCACTGGTTGCATCACTCAATTGATAGGCAGTTTCGGTGTCAATCAGGCTAGATTTATTAGCTATTACAAAGTTGTACAACGTTGTTGAATAGCTTGCATCACTGTCTAACAGTAATGTGGCATTACTACGGAAATGCGCGTAATAAAACACAGTCAGCACCCCGGTAAATCCCTGCGCAGCGCTGGTTTCACGCAAAGCCTGGGCAGCACTGGGCTGACTGTAACTATTGGTATAGCGCAGCACCACCGCTTTCATATCATTCAGGTAATAGGCCTCATCCATCATATTGCTAATCAGGCGCGTGACCTCCGCTGCGCTGGACGATTCCAGTGCGTTGGCCGCAAACAGCTGATGACCATTCAGCAGTTGTTTAATTGCAGGGCGCAGGATACTAAGCACCGAAGCATCTATGGCCGGCATGTTTCCCCAGTCGGCCAGGTAGTAGCCCGCGCGCAGATATAACGTCAAGTTCACCAAGGCACGGTTGCTAGCATTGTAATTGGCGGCCTCAAGAACCATGCGTTGCGCCACGGCGATTTGGTTGGGCACACTATACAATTGGGGCATCAGAGCTGACGGCAGCGTAAACAAACCATAGGTACAACTGGAGTCGGGCAAGCTAACCAGATAGTCAGCCAATGCCGTACCGGTATACCCCGCCATGGTCGCCATATCTTGGCAGGCCGGTGTGAGCGCAGATTGTGCCAGCGGTTTTTTTGGCACACCAATCACCACCTTGCGATTGGGAAGGCGATATCGGGCCTGAAACTCTGAAGGGGGTTGATGATGCCATTGCTGCGGAGGCGGAGCGGACCTATTGCTCGGAAAATGCAGCGATTGCTGCGGGGAATCGCGCACTGAATGATAAGGTGTGGTGTTAACGGACGTTGCTGCTTGGGCCGACATTCCGGATAGAGCGAACAGCACGACTAAATATCGCGTGCACATAGAGGGGGTTAACATTGGCACTCCTAGACGGTGGCCGTGAAATAGGGCTAAAGCAGTTAAGCCCACAGACTCAAAGTCTAGGTAGTGCAGCAGATTCATAAGCAGCGCTTTATGTCAGTCCACGCAAGCTTTACAAACAACTAAATAGCTGTTTCGGTTTTATTGAAAGTCCTTTGTGTTATGAGGCGATTCACTAACACCAAACATTAATGCTATATGATTGATATTTGAATCAATATATTTGAGATTCACATCTAATGCTGATTGATATCCGCACACTGGCCTTGGTCTCCGTTCTCAGTAGCCTGGTGTTTGCTGTCACCATGCTCACCAGTTGGAGACAGGTACCTGAAGAGCGTAGCCTGCGCGACTGGGTGATTGGGTCGATATTAATGAGCATGGGTCTACTTGAAATTGCCCTGCGCAGTTGGATCAACTTTCGCGTATCCATTGCCATCGGGAACGCAACCATTTTTCTGGGTTGCGGATTCATGCTAATTGGCTTGCGTCATTTGCTAGGTTTAAAAGTATTGAGTCATGAACGCGCCATGGTCTGGGCATTTAGTGGCTTGATCTTCGCCGGTTGCCTCTACTACACCTTTAGCGTGACTTCACTCAGCGCTCGCATCAGTTTAGTGTCAACAGGATTGGCGCTATACCATCTGGCCGTCGCCCGTGCAATTTACCAACATCGTGAAACCCGGCTTAAAGAATGGCTGCGCTTTACCTTGGCCCTGCAAATGATCGGATTTGTCCTGTTTGTCGCCAGAGCCTGGGCGGCTCCCGGTTCAACCGTGACACAGAGTTATAGCCAAACTCCCAATTGGCTGATAGCGGCGCCGGGCATCTACACGCTGTGTTTTAATCTCTGGATGTCGATCACGGTGGTGTTGATTGTATTGGCACGCATGCATCATAAGGTGATAGAAACCCTTGGACTGGATCGGGCCATTCTTGCTGACTCGCCGGTAGCCATTGCCACATATAATCATCTTGGCAATTGCATTCAGGCCAATCAAGCCTATGCCCGGCTGATGGATTGCAACAGGGAACAGCTCTTGGCACAAAACTTTTATACCTTGCATCAATGGTCGAGATCCGGCCTGCTGCTTGCCTGCCAGGAGGCGCTTAAGCAAGAGCAAGGGGGCAACTGCGAGATCCAGATGGTGACCTCCAGTGGCTATCTGCGCTGGCTGGACTGCCGCATATTGCCCTCAAAAATTAATGATTCATTGCATTTGCTGATTCAATTTTTTGATTTAACCGAACGCAAGCGCTTAGAGGACGAACTGCGGCAAATGGCTTTCCATGATGGACTAACCCGGTTGCCAAACCGACGGTTACTCATCGAGCGTATTGGACAGGCACAACTTAACAGCGTGCGCAGGCAAACTTACGGAGCCTTATTGTTTATTGATCTAGATAAGTTCAAACAATTAAATGACCGCTTTGGCCATAACGCAGGTGATCTGGCACTGGTTGAAATTGCTCAGCGTTTACAAAAAGCTACGCGACAAAACGACACTGTGGCCCGTCTGGGGGGGGACGAGTTTGTGGTCATGCTAGGTGATTTGGCCAGCGATACGGACACCGCCTGGCAGAACGCCCAACATTTGGCCGACCAATTACAGCAATCGTTAAGTCAGCCATTTGTGTTTGGCAATGATATTTGCCCCAGCGGGGCCAGTATTGGTATCAGGTTATTTTATGGCAATCAGGATACGCCAGAGCAAATTCTTGACGATGCCGATCGGGCGATGTACCAGTCAAAATCAGCGCCAGAAAATACAGAACAGGATCATCGCTGAGTAAAGCCAAGAACCCTGATTGATGGTTATTCCAACTGAGCTGCGCGCTTCAAACTATTTTCCATCAGACGACGCATGGTGCCTTGCTTGTTTGATAGTGCAATTTCGCGATTGAGCAACGGCAGTAGCCAACGGGTGGTCTCAGCGGATTTTGCCAAGATAAAATGCATTTGTGGTGCAGTGGCGCCAGGCACTGCACCATGTCCTAGATCTGGGTCATCCAAAAAAGGGCGCCCAGTTAATGCATAACCCTGAATAACCTCAAGCTCTTCAACAAAATAATCACAATGGCTATGGCTTAACTTTCCAACCAATTGAATATCGTCGAGTGCGCCACTATCTAGATCGCGGTTGCTTAAGCCATAGTGCGCATACGAATAACCGCGCACGCCACAACCGCGAAATTTTTTCAGATCACCCGGATTTTGAATAGATAAACCCCGTGGATATTTGCGCCGCGAATAAAAATATTGTGGCGTCAGCGTGTAATAGGGTTCTGAAAACACCACATCGCGTGCACGCACCGTATCAAAATAGGCATCCATACCCAATTGAATCTCGCCCTGTTTGACATAAGCCAGGCAGCGCGCCCAAGGGTACCAAACCACACGATAGGCTATTTTATTCCGCTGCAGAATTTGATGGATCAGGGTAGCGGTCGCCCCCCTTGGGGCGTGCCGCACATCTTGCGTACCATATTCAAAAGGAGCAAACCCGTCATCCATGCAAACGGTTATGGTTTCTGCTGAAGGGGACAGGGATTCGGCACGAAGATTAGCGGCGAAAATTAACAGCAGAGCACCAACCACAAAGGGAAGTTGTACGCGGGAAGTACAATTTGCGATTGGATGCATAATTTTCTGAGTTGGAGTTTTTTTAAAAAACGACAACTGATTGCCGTGCTTACCCTGTCCGATCATAAACACCCGAGAAAGCAGGTGCAAACTTATGGCACAAACAAACCCAAAACCTAGCTGATAAGTGTCTGATTTGGGTGCGCATAATCAAACCCGTATCAAGACCTTGGATTCCACAAAGGATGGCGAGCAAAAGCCGCCGAGATAAACTCGACAAACGCTTGGACTTTTGGCGGATTAAAACGCTGATAGTGATAGACCAGAGAAACCTCCGAACCATCCACGCTAAAAGGAGCCAGGACCTCTTGTAACCGGCCCTGCGCTACCGCCTCTTCAGTCAATTGGCAGGGAAGGCGCACCAGACCGATCCCGGCCTTGGCCGCCGCCAGCAGTGCCGCCGAATTATTCATGGATAAACGGCTGTCCATCTCGACCGACCAGACCTCGCCCTGTTGCTGAAACCGCCACGGGATTGCGCGCCCGCTACCCGGCTGAATGGCAGTGATACAGGGGTAATCAACCAGTTGATCAGGATGAGAGGGTGGGGCGTACTGGGCAAACAAGGCGGGGGATCCATATACCGCATAGCGTACCCGACCCACTTTTTTAGCCACCAAGCGTGAATCTTTAATCTCGCCAAAACGAATCACCACATCCACACCGGTACGGGCCAGATCCAATACCTGATCGTCAAATTGCAGGTCAACCTTGATTTGTGAGTGGTGCGACATAAATTCGCCTACCAATTCAACCAAGCCACTCTCCGCCATGCTAACCGGTACACTGACCCGTAACGATCCAGATAAACTATCCAAAGACATCGACAACTGGTTTTGCGCTTCACTCAATGCGTAGAGTGCATGGCGGCAGCGCTCAACAAACAGCGCACCTTCTTGTGTCAGGCTCAGGCTACGCGTGGTCCGATGTAACAAGCGCACCCCCAGCGACTTTTCAAGCCGGGTCACGCTATTACTTACAGCCGAGGGAGAGACCCCTAGCTCAAACGCGGCTTTGGTAAAGCTTTTTAGCTCGGAAACCCGTATTAAGACCTCAATGCCATGAATTGATTCTGCCAGCATGACATGCTCCTTTGACAATCCTATTGATCACTTTTTTATAAATAATATTATAACGTTAAACCCACTATATGCCAGATCAGGCAATCGCTACCATCAGTAGATCTAAATTGCACAGCGAAGTACCAACCATGACTAGCCCCATTCTTGAAGTGGTAAGCGACTATGCCTGCCCATGGTGTTATTACAGCACCCCAGCCCTGGCGACGCTCGCAGCTGAAGGTGTTGAAGTCCATCGACGCAGCTTTCAAATTTTGCCTGATATACCGCTAGAGGGCATTAGCGTTAACGACTATGACGCAATGCGTGGCAACACCCCGCAGGATCGAGCGGATAAAAACCGCATCAACGCAAAATACACCAGCCAGCTCGGATTGCCTTGGGTGCCACGTCAGCGCTTTTTCCAGAGTCGCCCAGCACACCTATTGCATCACTGGGCCGAGTCACTCGGGCTCGGTGGCGAGGCTTTTCACCGTGTGGTGTACGACCTGCAGTATGGCGAAGGCCGCAATATTGCCCAACCAGAAGTCTTGCGCGAAATCGCCACACGTAGCGGCCTGCCACTAGACCAACTTGACCAAGCCTTGCTTGATCCGCGCTGGCAAGCGGAATTTGTCGCCGATGGTCGCAAGAGCCACGAGCAAGGCATCAATGGCGTGCCCTACTATGTGTACCAAGGCCAGGTTTATCCGGGTTACCGCTCTCTGGAGGCGCTGCGCGCCTTACTAAACCAGGGTTAACCATCGTCATTAAAACCCATTATAAATACTAGAAATTAATCTGGTTCAGTGCCTTGGTCTTTTTATTATTTATTCAGGAAACCCATGTTGAATCAAAAAAATAACCGCTTGTTTACTGCATTCTCATTAAGCAAAAACGTAAGCGCAAACAACCGGCTGTTTTTAGCCCCAATGACCACTACCCAAAGTCGTGACCACGGCTTGGTCAGTGAAACCGACCTTAACTGGTTAGCAAAATGCGCGCAGGGCGGTTTTGGCACCATCATTACCCCGGCTGCGGCCATTGCCCCTGACGTTCTAGGATTTGATGGGCAGATCTCAGTAGCCAGTGATGCGCACATCCCCGGACTAAAAAAACTAGCAGAGGCTTTATCCGCCCATGGCGCTATCAGCCTGCTGCAAATTTGTCACCCCGGCATGCGCGCACCCAGTCGCTTAAATGGGGGCGTTTCAGTAGCGCCAAGCGCGGTAAAACTAAATTTCCCTAACTTTGAAATTCCGCGTGCGTTATCGATTACCGAAATAGAGAAAATCATCAATGACTTTGCTAATGCCACCCTCCGCGCAAAACAAGCGGGGTTTAATGGCGTGGAAATTCATGGAGCCAATGGTTATTTGATTACGCAATTCATTCATTGCAATAACAATCAGCGCCAAGATGATTACGGCGGTAGTCTCGAAAACCGTGCCCGCTTTGCCCGTGCCATCGTGCGCGCCTGTCGAGCAGCCGTGCCTGAAGATTTCATCATTGGATTTAGAATTTCTCCAGAAGGGGACGGGCTGGACCTAGACGAAAACCTGCAAATAGCGCAGTGGATCAAGCAAGACGGTGCCGATTACGTACATCTATCGACTCTAAACGCCAACAAGACAGCGAATAAATACCCAGATTCAGATAAAAAGCTAGTCACCAGGTTTAGAGTCGCCTTGGGTAAAGATTTTCCTATACTGGTCACCGGTGGCATCAAACAAGTGAGCGAAGCGCAGGAAGCGCAAGAATCAGGCGCCGATTTAGTTGGCCTAGGACAGATTTCTATTGGCAACACCGACTGGGCCAAGCGTGCGCAAAGCGAATCTAATTACGCCCCCTGGCTTCCCCCGTATTCGGAAAGTCTACTGTTGAAACAAGGCATCACCCCCGAATTTGTCAGCTATATCAAAACACTACCGATGAATATTATTCAAGTCGAGTAAGCCATCCAGCCTCATGCAAAGCCACCCTTTCCCCGGCAAAACTAAGTAAGTTTGCCGGGGATTTTCTTATACCCTATGGTGGTATAAGCTAAAGCCGTTTTCAACCAACTGGTCTATTTTAACTAAGTAGACGCTGGCAATGGCACAACAAAGGGGGAATGCATGCAACGCAGAACGTTTCTAAATGGGATGCTTGCCGTTGGACTAAGCGGACCTTGGCTACACACTCTGGCAGCAGACATGTCAAGCGAAGGTGATGATTCAACAGTGGATTTATTGCCAACAGATCAACTGCCGCTTGGTGCTGATTTGCGTGACTTACCCTTGCTTGCCAATCAAACTGCCGTTAAGGGACAGTTCAAGGCCACCTTGGTCGCCGCACCGTTTAATCTAGCCCTGGCAGGCGGCCTGCAGACTGAATTCTGGGGCTACAACCACAGCTTGCCCGGCCCCTTGATTGAAGTGTTTGAAGGCGACACGGTGGAAATTGTTTTTGTTAACCAACTAAAACAACCCTCAACCATCCATTGGCACGGCTTACCAATCCCCCCCGAGCAAGATGGAAATCCACAACAGGCAGTACCCCCAGGCGGGCAGATCACCTACCGCTTTACCCTACCGATGGGAAGTGCAGGAACCTATTGGTACCACCCTCATCCACACCACTACACCGCAGAACAGGCTTTTCGCGGTATGGCCGGTCCTTTGGTGGTGCGCTCCAGACAAGACCCTCTGGCGGGAATTCCCGAGCGTAAGCTGATGATCTCAGATCTAAAACTGGATGCACACGGGACGATTCCCCCTAACGACAGCAATGACTGGATGAATGGTCGCGAAGGGCAGTTTGCCCTGGTGAATGCGCAATACCAACCTGTGCTGCACTTCGATAGAGGCGGGCGCGAACGTTGGCGCGTGTGGAACGCCTGTAGCGCGCGCTATCTGCTCTTACATCTACCAGAGCATAGCCTGACCTTAGTGGGGACCGATGGTGGATTGATTGAGCACCCGATAGCCGGTCTGAGTGAGTACTTGCTGGCACCAGGTCAACGCGCCGAGTTGATTATCGATGCCGGCACACCACGCGGATCACCATCGATGATGGCGCTAGCCTATGACCGCGGCAAAATGGGCGATGTGGCGCCCGAACAGGATGTCGCCCTGTTTTCGGTAGATTTTTCACAGGTTGGGGATAGCCAATTGCAAGCGCTGCCCGACAATCTCGCGACGATAGCCGATCTAGGGCCAGTTAAAGCGCACAAGCAAGTGGTGTTTACCGAGCAGATGGATATGCAGAACGAATCAGGTGGAATGCTGTTTTTGATCAACGGTAAACAGTACGACATGCAACGGATTGATTTAACCAGCAAGGTCAACGAGGTTGAGCTATGGGAGCTAGTCAACCAGGCAGATATGGACCATCCGTTTCACTTACATGGCACCCAATTCCAGATTATTGAACGGGAACGCGATGGCCAGGTCACAACTGAGCCATTCCGGGCTAGGCGTGATATCGTCAATCTAAAGTCTGGCGACACGGTTCGCATCAAGACTGTGCAGCATTGGCCCGGATTACGCATGTTCCATTGTCATGTTTTAGAACATGAAACCATGGGAATGATGGCGCAGCTCAAGGTGGAGTAGTTGAATCTTGCCTGCTGCGTCGCACATAATGAATAACTTGATATTGCGGAGAAATATAGATGCGTAAAGCATGGTTAGTGTTGTTATCAGTATTGATGCTCAGCTTGTCTGGCTGCGGCTACAACGCGCTGCAGCAAAATGACGAACAGATCAAATCAAGCTGGTCAGAAGTGTTGAACCAGTATCAGCGCCGCGCAGATCTGATTCCAAACCTAGTTCGAACCGTTAAGGGTTATGCCTCACACGAAAAGGAAGTGCTGGAACAAGTTACCGCAGCGCGCTCTAGGGTAGGAGGCATCCAAGCCACACCTGAACTGATCAATAACCCTGCGGCGTTTGCCAAATTCCAGGCGGCTCAAACACAACTGTCTGGCGCACTATCCAGATTGCTAGTGGTAACAGAAAACTACCCACAGCTAAAAGCCGATAGCAACTTCCGTGACTTGCAGGCGCAATTAGAAGGCACAGAGAACCGGATTACCGTCGCGCGCAACCGTTATATTCAGGCCGTACAGACCTATAACATCAGCGTACGCAGTTTCCCCTCTAACCTCACGGCAATGGCCTTCGGCTACAAAGTAAAACCAAACTTTGCCGTGGAAAACGAGAAAGCTATCTCCAGCCCGCCTGCAGTCGATTTTGGGACAACGGCAGGCCAATCACAATCAGCCACACCCGCTAGCGGCAGCCAATAACGATGAAGATCCTGCGCACACTACTAGCAATCGTTGCTTTGGGATGGAGCCTGGGCATTGGTGCACAGCCGGTGGCCGTGCCTCCATTGACCGCGCATGTTACCGATCTGACGGCCAGCTTGACCCAACAGCAAACGGCTGCGTTAGAGCAAGAGTTGCAGTCATTTGAGGCAGCCAAAGGCAGCCAGTTGGCCGTGCTGATTGTCCCTAGCACCGGGGAGGAAACCATTGAGCAGTACTCCATGCGGGTGGTTGAGCAGTGGAAGCTGGGGCGAAAGAAAGTCGACGATGGGGCACTGCTGATCATTGCCAAGAACGACCGGACATTGCGTATCGAGGTCGGCTATGGACTAGAGGGCGCGCTAAACGATGCCACCACCAAACGCATTATCGATGACATCATGGTTCCCTATCTAAAACAAGGAGATCTCAACGCAAGCATACAGGCGGGCGTTGCTAGCCTGATCAAAGTCATCAACGGTGAGCCTTTGCCACCGGCCAACAAACCAGCCGAGGGGTCATCCAGGAGCATCGATGGCTTTGGCTTACTGCCGGTCGTGCTAGTGGCTGCGATAGCATTGGGTGGAATGCTACGCGCAATCTTTGGACGCATCCCTGGGGCACTCATCACAGGAAGCCTTATCGGGGTGATCGCATGGTGGTTAGTCGGTCTGGTTTTTACCGGTATTGCTGCCGGTGTGCTGGGGTTTTTCGTGACCTTGCTAGCTGCACGTCTGAACATGGGGGGAGGGTATATGGGAGGAGGTGGAGGATTCGGTGGTGGTGGAGGGGGATTTGGCGGAGGCGGAGGATTCGGTGGGGGTGGAGGCGGATTTGGGGGCGGTGGCGCGTCTGGAAGGTGGTAGCCGATGAGCCAATTACGCCGACTTATCCGGCATGGTCTAGTGACCCATCGCCATGTTTCACGCTGCTTTCCCCCTCAATGCCTTAAAGCGATTCAAGCGGCTATAGGCCAGGCTGAAACCCTGCATAGTGGCGAAATCCGCTTTGCAGTCGAAGCCGGTCTAGAACCAAGACAGCTACTGCGTGGCATAACACCCCAGCAACGCGCACTTGAGGTGTTTTCAAATTTGCGGGTATGGGACACGGAACACAATAACGGGGTTCTGATTTATGTCCTGCTGGCAGAACATGCCGTGGAGATTGTGGCGGACCGGGGAATCCATGCAAAGGTGGGAAACCAGCGCTGGGAACAAATCTGCCAGGCAATGGAGAGCGCTTTCAAAAACAAAGACTATCAACAAGGCGTCGAGAATGGGATCGCAGCGATTACACAGCTTTTGATTGAAGCCTTTCCAGCCAAAGGCCCCCGATTAAATGAACTGCCTGACACCCCGGTGCTGCTGTAAACCGTCAGTGTAAATTGCAACGAGTCTTTGACGCTTCTAATAAAACTGCCATGAATGATTTCTACGACGCACCATTTGATGCCAACCACGACCATGTGTTTCTTGGCGTGGGCCACGAGAAGAACGAGCGCAAGACCTGGGCCGTGATTGTATTGTGTAGTGCAATGATGATCACCGAGATTGTCGGTGGCAGCCTGTTTGGTTCACTGGCACTGATTGCCGATGGCCTACACATGTCAACCCATGCGGGGGCGATGCTGATTGCCGCTATCGCCTATACCTATGCGCGTAAGCACGCCAACGATCCACGTTTCGTGTTTGGTACCGGCAAGCTGGGAGATCTGGCGGGGTTTACCAGTGCCATTATTCTGGCCATGATCGCCGTGCTGATTGGATACGAGGCGATTGCTCGCTTGTGGTCCCCAATCCCGATCCACTTCGCCGAAGCCATCCCAATTGCCGTACTGGGCTTGATCGTCAATATTGCCAGCGCCTGGATATTAAGCGGTCACGATCACCTAGGGCATAGCCATGGGCATGGCGCACATGATCACCATCAGCATGACCATAGTGAGGAAGCACAGCAGATTGAGACCGCCAATGGCAGACTCACGCTTTCGATCTTTGAGGAAAACACCCCGCCGGTTTTTCAAGTCAGAACCGACTCTGAACAGACCAAGATGGCGGCGAAAGACCTAACCGTCACCACGACCCGACCAGACGGTAGCCAGCAGTCCTTTACCTTTACGCAGAAAAAGGGGGTTCTCGAATCGACCACCGAGATTCCTGAACCGCATACATTCGAAGTCACCGTAACACTGCCTGATGGCGAACAGCGCCTAAAGTTTGCAGAACCAGAGCTGGCACATGACGCACATGGAATCGATGCGCGCGACCATAACATGCGCGCAGCCTATATCCATGTAATTGCAGATGCAGCAGTATCCGTGCTGGCAATTATTGGTCTACTGTTGGCGCAAGCCTTCAACTGGCTGTGGATGGACCCTCTGGCCGGCATTGTAGGTGCGTTGGTGATTACCAATTGGTCGTATGGGCTATTACGCGACACAGGGGCCAACCTGGTTGACCTCAACCCAAGCGACAAATTGGGCAACAAGATCAAAGCAGCAGTAAAAACCGCCGGAGACCAACTGCTAGACTTGCATGTCTGGCGTCTTGGGCCAGGACACTTCGGCGCCATCATCTCGGTAAAGACGGTAGAGCCACAGCGAACCCCCAGGTTTTACCATGCGGCACTGTGCCAAATTAACGGGCTGTCACACCTCACAGTTGAAGTTAATCCGCAGGCACATGCCGATACACCTTAGGGCGTCATTCACTTAATTCCGCTAGGTGAATTCTGGTTTTAAATTTTCTGCTTGACCCTGTAGCCACATCAGGGGTTTGAATACAAGCATACGATCAAAACCGGAGTTCGCCATGGCCCACGGCCAGCATCACCATCATGAAAAATATGGACATGGAGCGGCGCATGCTCATGATCATTGCCATGCCGATGGCCAATGTTGTGCAGCCCCATCGACCATCGCACTAGCGGGTTTGAGCGCGCCAGAAGTGGTCGCAGACGGAACACGCACCGCGATTCGCATCATGCAAATGGATTGCCCCACCGAAGAGGCGCTGATTCGCAAGAAATTGGGTGGCATGCCTGACGTCAAAAGCATGGAATTTAACCTGATGCAGCGCGTGCTTACCGTCGTGCATGCGCCAAATGCGTTAGATGCTGTGCTGGAAGCCGTACGTTCGCTGGGTTTTCAGCCAGAAGTAGCAGACGCCAGTGGTCAACTCGCTGCAGCCAAACAACCGAATAAACCATGGTGGCCATTGGCCTTGGCTGGCGTTGCCGCGATTGCGGCGGAAGCCGCCAGTTGGCTAGGTGGGTCTGGCTGGCTGATCGCCGCGCTGGCCATCCTGGCGGTATTCGCTTGCGGCTTGACCACTTATAAAAAGGGTTGGACAGCGCTACGTAACGGCAACCTAAATATCAATGCGCTGATGAGTATTGCCGTAACCGGGGCCCTGGCGCTAGGTCAGTGGCCAGAGGCGGCGATGGTAATGGTGCTGTTTACGATTGCCGAACTGATTGAGGCCAAGTCACTAGATCGCGCCCGCAATGCAATTGAAGGCTTGATGCAACTTGCGCCAGAAAAAGCCACGGTTCAACAGGCCGATGGTAGCTGGCAGACCATTGATGCCAAAACGGTCACCGTCGATAGCGTGGTGCGGGTTAAACCGGGCGAGCGCATTGGTCTAGACGGTGAGATCGTCAGTGGCAGCTCATCCATCAACCAGGCCCCGATCACAGGAGAAAGCCTACCAGTAGACAAAACCGTAGGCGATAGCGTGTTCGCGGGCACCATCAATGCATCCGGCTCGTTTGACTACCGGGTCACGGCGCTGGCGAGCAACACCACTCTGGCGCGCATTATTCACAGTGTTGAGCAAGCGCAAGGTGCCAAGGCGCCGACCCAGCGGTTTGTCGACCAATTTGCCCGCGTCTATACCCCCATCGTGTTTGTCCTTTCACTGTTGGTGGCCATTCTGCCCCCGTTACTACTGGGTAGCAGCTGGCACGAATGGATTTACAAGGCATTGGTATTGCTTGTGATTGCTTGCCCATGTGCACTGGTGATCTCAACCCCGGTGACGATTGTCAGCGGTCTGGCTGCCGCAGCGCGGCACGGGATTTTAATCAAGGGCGGGGTTTATCTAGAGCAGGGACGCAAGCTATTTTGGCTGGCGCTGGATAAAACCGGGACCATTACCCACGGCAAACCAATCCAGACCGATTTGGAGTTGCGTGCAGGCGATGATATTGAACACTGCCGACGCTTGGTCAGCAGCCTGGCCGGGCGCTCGGATCATCCAGTCTCACAAGCGCTGGCCAAAGCCGCCGACAACGATGGTGTAGCGCGCAAAACGGTAGAACAGTTCGAGGCGCTGCCAGGGCGGGGCGTACGCGGAGTGATCGAAGGTAAGACCTACGCCTTGGGTAATCACCGCTTAGTACACGAGCTCGACCGCTGCTCACCCGCGCTAGAAGCGCGCTTGGAACAACTGGAGCAGCAAGGTAAAACCGTGGTGATGCTGATCGACGAGCAGCAGGTACTGGCCTTGTTTGCCGTGGCGGATACGGTCAAGGATAGCAGCCGTGCGGCGATTGCCGATTTACACGCACTCGGAATCAAAACCGTGATGCTGACCGGCGATAACCCGCACACCGCTGACGCGATTGCAAAACAAGTCGGGATCGATCAGGCCAAAGGCAACCAATTGCCAGAAGACAAGTTACAGGCGATTGAAGCGTTCAGTGCAACCGGCACCATCGGCATGGTTGGTGATGGCATCAACGATGCCCCCGCATTGGCCCGTGCTGATATCGGTTTTGCCATGGGAGCAATGGGCACCGGCACAGCGATTGAAACCGCTGATGTCGCCTTGATGGATGATGATTTACGCAAGATTCCAACTTTCATCCGCTTATCAAAAACCACGCATACGGTGTTGGTTCAGAACATTGTGTTGGCACTCAGTATCAAGGCGGTATTTTTGGTTCTTACCCTGGTAGGACTAGGCACCATGTGGATGGCAGTGTTTGCCGACGTGGGCGCCAGCCTGCTGGTGGTGGGGAATGGATTACGGCTGTTACGCAAGTAACGCACAGCATACGCACGTTTATTGAGTACCCACTTGGGGCTGGCTATGGTTGGTGGCCAGTGTGGTACGCCAGCAGCCTAATTGAACAGACGGTACCAGGGTACCGTCTGTTGATGCGTTTATCTCTCAGAAATGCAGCGAGCTCAATACGGTACTGAGTCCTGATAATTAACCAGCTACTTTCAGCAGGATGTTGATGATATCGGGTATGAGGGGGGGGGTCGAAGATATCTCTATTCTCATAGCAATGTCTCTAATGCTATGATCACCCAAAGGAGATGGCATTCCTCCTACAAACCGCCCTTGGGGCTGATGATGCCTACGTGTTGCCCAAATCCGGGCGCGTAGGCTGCTGTTTACCTGTCCGGAATATTCATTCAACAAGGACAGGTGTATGTTTGAATCTATTATTACCATTAGCCTAGGTGCCTCGTGTGGGGCCGTACTGCGCTGGCTACTTGGCACTTCACTGAACGCTCTGTTTCCCACCATTCCGCCTGGCACGTTGTGTGCCAACTTGCTCGGTGGCTATCTTATTGGGATAGCTTTGGGCGTGTTGTCTAATCACCCTGGGCTTTCTCCCCTCTGGCGTTTGTTGATTATCACTGGTTTTCTTGGTGGGCTCACAACGTTCTCGACTTTTTCCGCCGAAGTTTCAGCGCTGCTCCAACAAGGCCGTCTTTTGTGGGCCGTCGGCGCCATCAGTGTGCATGTCATAGGGTCTATATTCATGACAACACTGGGCTTGGGTACTGTGATGTTGCTCAAAACAATCTAACAGCAGGGAGTTAGCCATGAATGGTTATCAGGTAACTTTTTTTACGCAGCAAAACAGAATGCATGCAGGGTTAACCATTGGTGAATGGCTCGTCCAAGAAGCGCGCGCACTCGGGGCGAGCGGCGCGACACTGGTTGCGGCCAGCAGTGGTTTTGGGCATGACCACAAATTACATTCGGCCCACTTCTTTGACCTAGCCGACCAACCGATTGAGGTCACGATGGCTCTGAGTGAGGGGATAACTGAACAGTTGTTTCAACGACTGCAACAAGAAAATCTCAAGGTGTTCTATATCAAGACACCAATTGAGTATGGCTTTACAGAAGGGGTTCAAGGTTAGTTTGCGTTAAAAGCACGACGCAGGGAGTCGTGTTGTTGTCGGACGTATATTGAAAACAATTTCGGATGATTACAAAAGGAAATGCCATGACACCTCGTATTCAGTCTATCGACGCGCTGGAAATTTTAGACTCCAGAGGAAACCCGACGATTCGGGTCAATGTGGTGCTTGATAGTGGGATCACGGCTACGGCCTCGGTTCCATCGGGGGCCTCCACTGGGGAAAACGAGGCGGTAGAACTTCGTGATGGAGATCCAAAGCGCTATGGCGGCAAAGGCGTGTTGGGGGCGGTTGATCATGTTAACCGACAGATTGCCCCGATGTTGATCGGTCGTGACGTTCGGGCTCAGGCAGATATTGATGCTTCGATGATTGAGCTGGACGGAACGCCGAACAAAGCCAATTTGGGCGCGAATGCACTGCTCGGCGTATCGCAGGCCGTTGCACGCGCTGCGGCAGAGGCTTGCAACCTGCCTCTGTATTCCTACCTTGGCGGCGTAGGTGCTGTGCACTTACCCAAACCGATGATGAACGTCTTAAATGGTGGGAAGCACGCTGACTCAGGGATGGACTTTCAGGAGTTTATGATTTATCCGATAGGGGCCCCCAGTTTCTCAGAGGCACTACGTTATGGCGCAGAGACTTTTCATGCGCTGAAAAAGATCTTGGCGGCAGAGGGCTACGCGACCAGCGTGGGGGATGAGGGGGGATTCGCGCCACAGGTTAATAGTAATGAAGAAGCCTGTGACCTGATCGTCAAAGCCATTGAAGCTGCTGGCTACCTTCCGGGTCAAGATATTGCAATAGCACTTGATCCAGCAGCCAGCTCCTTCTACGAAGACGGCAGCTACCATCTGAGCCGAAGTGGACAAGGTAATAAAAGCGCACAAGAAATGGTCGATCTATTTACAAGCTGGGTAGACAAATATCCCATTGTGTCCATCGAAGATGGCCATGCAGAAAACGATGAGCAGGGTTTCAAACTGATGACCGCCGCGCTGGGTGGCCGCATCCAGATTGTGGGGGATGACAACCTGGTGACCAATACACGTTTTATTGAACGCGCCATCCAGGAAAAAGCATGCAATGCGGCACTGATTAAGTTGAATCAGATTGGAACGGTCAGCGAGACCATTGCCGCCATCCATTTATGCCGCAAGGCTGGCTGGGGCTTTGTGATCTCACATCGCTCTGGAGAAACCGAAGACAGCTTTATGGCCGATTTTGCGGTTGCAATGGGTGGGGGACAGATTAAGACAGGATCAGCTTGCCGCTCTGAGCGCATTGCTAAATACAACCGCCTGCTTGAGATCGAGCGTGAACTGGGATCTCGCGCAATTTTTGGGGCATAGCCTGTCTTTGATTGTGGATTAAACTACCAAACAAGCCTTGCATAGGCTTGTTTGGTAACTGAGATCAAAGCGTCGACGTGCACCATTTCGAACGGTCTCACGTATTGGCACTGCCGTGACTCTGCCGCCGACTTATTCGTGATGGTAACAATCGACGCTCATATCGCGCTTTACTTGAGCGTCCCCCCCCATTTACTTCTTCACGGTCAAGCGTACAAACATGCCGGACTGAAAGTGCCCAGGAACATTACATGCAAACATCAGCTTATGTTGACGCAGATGTTTGAATGACCAAACCAGCGTTTTCGTCTCGCCGGGTTTGAGGGTCATCACATTCGGGTCGTCGTGCATCATGTTAGGCATCTGCGCCATCTCTTGCGCGTGTGCGTGCTGGCCGGCTTCGTCGGCAAGGCCAAATTCATGTGGCAATACACCAGTATTGGTGACGATGAACTTCACGACATCCCCGGATCGAATGTCTTGCGAATCGAACACGAGTCGCATCTGGTCGGTTGCCTTGACATGGATCGTTCGGGTCGCGGCAGATGCCTTGGCAGGGCTGCCGAAGGCAAAGGATTGCATTTCGTGCGCTTGCGCGGCATAGAACGGCAAAAGGCCGGTTAGGGAGACGGTGGCAATAAAAGTATGGAATTTCATTTTTAAATACCTGAATCATTGGGTTGAGCCATGCGCAGTGCATGGGTCGGCCACCGAAGCTAAGAATAGAGGGTTCGGCGGACTAAATGCATGCATGAACCGGATCGTCGCTTGTTAACCGGCAAGCGGGCATGCGTACTTCATGCGCGCGCAAGCGTTGCCAGGGAAAGCGGCAGATCCATTAAACCAGCAGAGGGGGACGCAACAGCGGGGGGCGGGAAATGCCAGGGGGAAACGGCAAAGTACCTTCAGTCCAAACTTGTTTGACCAGCATAGCTCTTGGCGCTGCCGCAGGGAGCACGAGCGGGGCAAGGCAATGTTGCGCACAGGAAGGATGCGCGCTATGCGCGGCCGCATCGGCTGACTTTAGGTCAGATTTGGTCTGGCAATGGGGCGAATTCATGGTCATCACTGAGTTTGCTTCAGTCGTGATCATCCCCTCCAGCGCGCTGGCAAGTACAGGCCGCAGCGGCAGAAGCAGGAGCACAAGAAGGAAAATGCGACGCAGTGAATTCATGCGCTTGAGTATAGGGGGCTTGTAACTGCCCACACAACCCCCAGGGGGTATATAGGGGCTTTTTTATTCAGAATTTGTGTGTAGTAAGCACGCATAATTTTAATGCAAATGTCACCTAATATTTACTAGACATAATCTATTTCAATTTATATGCTTAAGTTTGTTCCGCTGTTAACCCACCCGGAGGTTTAGAGATGTCAATTAGTGATAACACTCAAGAACTGGACACAGAAGAAGCGAAAGTCCTTGCTGGGCAAAGTTTTCTGAAAGCGATGATTCTTAACGGCGGCACAAATTTCACGTTGGCAGGGGCTGATCACGGCTCTGGCGCAAACATGGACTTGAGCGTATTTCAACCCACAGTGCCAAGCGGTTACTTCTTTCTCGGTCAGGTAGCCGTTCAGGGATTTCCTCCGTCCTGTCCATCTTCGTGCCTGATTGTAAAACCAATGAACGATGACCCGAGCAATCCTTGCCTGAAAAGCCCCACCGGCTTCTCAAAAGTTTGGGACAACGCGGGTTCCGGTTCTAGCAAGCCAGATTATTCGTTCTGGCAGCCAACTTGTACTGATTCCAGTTATGTAGCGGTAGGGACCATCTTCTTCACAGGGGCGAACAGTCAGACACCCGATCCAGCCAACTATCTTAATTTACAGATGGTCCGCAACGATCTAGTCGCCTATGTGCCATGCGTGCTGCCGTTAATCTGGGACGATGCAGGAAGTCATTCCACTGCGAATGCCTCGCTCTTTCCGCTCCCCAACTCCAACTACTTTATCTGCTCGACCGGTCCAGAAGGGCAGCTCCCCCCAGGGAAATATCCTGACCTGCGGGCCCTCACTGCAGTGACACACGCGAAACCCTGATTGAATGCGGCCGATTAGCTTTTGTTAATCGGCCGTATTCATTTCAGCGAGCCCATCTTATCGATACATGGCGGTGGTTCTAATTTGTTGGCCTGGAGAAAACCCAATGTCTGATGTCAATTATCTCGTGAAAAACGGTGAAGTCTCGCCTGCCTTGGCGATCAAGCAAGGGTCGTTTAGCGTGGACTCAAGCGGGCAAGCGACTTATCGAATTCCTATCGAGGTTCCTCCCGGCATTAACGGGCACACTCCTCAACTCGGACTTAGCTACAACCACCGTAGCGGAAACGGACCGCTGGGCGTGGGTTGGAGTATTGAAGGTGGATCGTCAATCTCCCGTGTTGGCGCGAACTATGCGACAGACGGATATAAGAGTGCGATCAATTTTGATCACAGCGACCGCTTGGCGCTGGATGGCCAACGCTTGGTCAATGTATCCGGCAATTACTGGAGTGCAGACGCCACCTATGCAACTGAAGTGCAGTGTTGGGTAAAGGTCGTGGCTGGCCAGTCAGACACCGACGGCTTTACCGTCGTGTCGAAAAATGGAGAAGTGCGCGAATATGGCAACACACCAGACAGTCGAATTCTGGTGAATAACAGTGGCAGTGAAGTGCGGATCTGGGCACTCAACGCGATTCAGGATTTGAATGGCAACCGTATTGAATATGCGTACACTCAAAACCCCGTCGCCGGTTTGCCTGCATGTGGTGCCTATTATCTGCAAACCATCCGCTACACCACACGCAAAGACGGGGCCGCATCGGCCAATCGATTTGTGGTTTTCTCATACCGTGCGCGCAATGACAAAATCATTTCCTATGCCAGCGGCTGCAAGATTGAGGTCGACTGCCTGCTCGACAGCATTACCAGTTACCTCGGCACGGCAAACAATCCAGACGCTGCCGTAACCACCTATCGCCTACAGTACACCACCAGCTGCGCGACCCGACTGTCGCGACTAACCGCTCTCACAGTGACTGGAGCCGCAGCACAAGGCAGCCCGGTTTTGCCCGACATCAAACTAGCCTGGCAGGACGTCACCACGCCAGCCATCGGCAGCGATCAGCAAGATGTCGTACTGGGTCAGGGCAAAATTCTGTCTATGGACGTTAATGGTGACGGGTTGACCGACGTTGTGCAGTTTTTTAATGACCCGGATAGCGGCTATTTGTGCGTGGACAGTTATCTGGCGAATTACAGCAATGGCAAGGTCACATTCGTCTCACAACCAACCAGTAATCTGAAAACAGCGTATCCCGATGCGCGAAAATTGTTCGCAACCGATGTCGATGGCGACGGGCGGGGCGATCTCGTTGTCGTTTACCCCGATGCAAGCAACGCAAACGCGTTGAATATCGATTTTGCGTTATCCAACGGCAACGGTTTCGCCATACCGCAAACGATAAAGACCGGTAACGTCTTTAGTGCTGACGATCTGTTTTTTACGGTCGATCTGAATGGCGATGGTAGAACCGATATCGTGCAGGCAACCCGCGATACGCAGTCGCAAACCTTGGTACTGAATTGCTACATCACCGCCACCGATAGCAGTGATCAATATTTCGGCTATGCCACCAGCGTAGCGACCGGTTTGCCTTTTCCAGCTAGCAGCGCGTGTCTATTTGCCGCCGACGTTAATGGCGACGGCATGACCGACCTGGTATTGCTAACGGAAGACCAGAATACCCAGCAGACCAGGGCTTACTGCCTGATCACCACGGTGGCACAACAAACCGCCTTCGCGCCATTCAATGTTATTTCGAGCGGAGATCTACTGGATGTGCCGTTCTCACAGATGGGCAGCATGCTGCCAGCCGACCCGAACGGGGATGGGCTGACCGATATCGTCCGAATTTATCAGGACGGCGACGGGTGGATGAAGTTTCAATCCTATCTCTCGGATGGGTTGGGGCATTTCAGTGCGGGTACGGTCTCTGCTGGATTTACGCCTTGTTCCAATCTTTATCCTATGGGTTTCTTCGGTGGCAGTGCCTCCGATATTCTCGGCTGCTGGACCGACCCTCAGAGCGGCAACTGGAATTTCGTCATCTACTCAGCGTCTGCGGCTGGCGATTTCTCTCAATCAGCCACGGTGAGCACCGACCAGAGCCTTTCTCAATTGAGTTTTTTGATCGGAGATGTGACCGGCAATGGCAAAGCCGATTTCCTTTACGCGTATCTCGACGCGAATCGCTGCGTCAATATTCGGCCCTATCTATCCGCCGGGCTCTATCCGGATCTGGTCAGCTCGATAGAGGATCAATTGGGTGGGATGGTCCGCATCGAATACCAGCCACTTACCAATTCTGCCGTTTATTCTGATGGGCAAGATGCGGCATTCCCAAAAAGCTCGGCTCGACGCTATTGCAATCATTTGTCACCCGCGCAATTCCCGATTCAATCGGTTATCGGTCAGGCCGTTTATGTCGTGTCTGGCTATACCCTGAGCAATTCACCTGAGCGTAACCGCTATCCTTATTCATTCGGCTACCGCTTAACCTATGCCAATGCGCAAATTGATCTACTGGGACGGGGCTGGCAAGGATTCCGACAGATGTGCACCCTCAACCAGTCGACCCAGTTGTTGACGCGCCAAGTCTATAACCAGGATTTTCCGCTAACCGGAAAAGTGGCTGCTGTGAGTACCGAATCCGCTGGCGTGCCGTTGGGGTTAACGCTCACAACCTATTTGAGCCGCGTATCGTCGATCTATCCGCTACACAATAGCGTTGAGGTGATCACGACTGGCTCACTGAATTACACCTATACCAACGGTGCGTTTGATGACCTTACCGCCCAGGTTTTTGCGGACGTCCTAAACGGGAATATTCTCTACTACGACGCGTACGGAAATAATCTACGTGAAGTCTGGTATGGCTATGTCGAATATATCGACCCGGTCAACGTTATGTCGCCAAGCACCGCCCATCCACAAGGGAACCCGATTCTTCCGGGCATGCTCAAGCCATTGCAAAGTAGTGAGATGCTTTATCGTTACCGCGATTTTGTTAATGACCAAACTGCCTGGGTATTGGGACGTCTGATACACCTTAAGGCGTCAGTGAATAATACCGATGCTAATATCGCCAACTTTAACCCGGGCGACCTAACGCTCTCGGTGACCAGCTATTTCCCAGTGACCTATAACCGTCAGTCAGTCGCCAACTGGGACAATAATAATGCTGGTTTCTTGACCACCAGCTATCAGTACGACAGCTTCGGCAATTGCGTTGCAGAAATACTCCCGGGTGAGCGCAGCACTCGTTATGTTTTTGAAACCGCATACCACACCTATGTCGATCAAACAGTTTCCCCCAAAGAGGCGCAGAGCCCCGAGCTAGTCCGTTTCACCGGTTATGATCCACGCTTTGGCATCCGCATCGCCGAACAGGATGAGAACAGCTTTATTCAGGTGTCCGTACTAGACGGATTCGGCCGCCTTATCGCGAAACAGGGGCCAGTGCCAGAGGGGACGCAAGCGGATGCCAATCTGCTCACTAGCCTTGTAACCGGCTCGATGCGCAATGCATTCCTAGCAGCAAAAGTGGTATCGCTCGAAACGACGGCTTATCTGGACGATGGTCAACAGGGGCTCTATTCGCAGCGCCAAGTTTTGCAGCAATTTCCACAGGACAACCAGCGTAGCCTTGTGGCTAACCTGCAGTTTACCGACGGACTGTCATGGGAGCGGCTGACTGCCGTAAGCACGGGCAACGGTACCCAGTATTCGGCCACCACCGTCGATTACACGGCCGACGGCAAGCCATCACGCAAGGGTATTCCATTTTTCTGCACCGATCTCGCCACGGCTACAGCTGATCTCGCTGCTTCGTATCAATACGATGCGTGTGGTCGTCCGATTCTAGCGGTCCAACCTGAGGGGGCGAATGGCGAACAGACTGTGACCACCCAGTGGATCTATGGCCAATCTGGCTTGGTCACAGAAACCCAGGCCATGGGTACAGCGGAACAGTATGTTCAAACTTTTACGCATCATCGGTTCGACGGCAAAGATTGCATTATAAAAACGGCTATTGCTTCTGCTGGCGGCGCGGTCACATGTTTTCAGTTTGATCCGCTGGCGCGCAACTGGCAGTCAGTTGACCCCAATGGCGTCCTCAACACGCTGAGCTACGACTCGCTCAGCAGGAAAACCTCGCTAGATAACCCCGATCAAAACACCACCGGCACGTTGCCGGGCATTCGGTATGGCTATGACGCCAGCTCCGGGCTTTTGTCCTCACAGACAGATGCGGCTCAGGCCAGCATTAGCTACCTTTACGACCACCGGGGCAGGGTATTGAGTACAACGTTTCAAGATGGACGCAGGTTTGCCTATCAATATGACACTGCGCCAAACGGGCTGGGCCGCTTAGCCGTTATCACCATCACACAGGGTGATGCCATCGAGTCGACGCGCAGTTTTGCTTATGACGCGTATGGCAATATTGCACAGGAAACCCTGAGCATTATGGGAGAGGCACAGGCCTTTACCACCCAATCGAAGTACGACCCAGTGAAACGGCTGATAGAACAGACTCAGCCTGATCAGAGCGTATTGCAACGGACTTTCATCAATGGGCTTTTGAGTTCACAGTCGCTGGACGGCGTACAGGTCACGTATTCTGCATTTACGCCAGTCGGCAATTATTCAACCATGGGTTACAACAACGGTGTAACGCTAGACTATCAACGCAACCCGCTCGATCAGATCTACACCGAATCTTTAAATGTTGGTGGACAGGCGCTATTTGCCGCGCATTATCAGTACGACCAATTAAACCAGTTGCTACAAATTCAGCAACAGCAAGCTGGAACACTCTCAACCCAAAGTTTTGTTTACCAGGGCAAGCGGCTGACTTCGGCGCAGATACCAGACTTTGATGCAACGAGCTATCAGTATGATGCCGGCGGCAATCTGCAAACGAAAAACGCCCAACACTACAGCTACGACGCACACTTCCCACGCCAAGTTGAAAGCGGTGGTCATTTGATCTACAGCGCTGCGCGCGACGCACGCGGTCGCACCCTGTCGCGCAGCGCTAATGGGCAAACACTCAATTTCAAATACGATGGTTTGGGCTGTCTGCGGTTGGTACAGGACGCCAGCGGCACCCAGCTATTGCAGGTCACGTCGGACGATAATGGTCAGCGGCTGCGTCAAGTGAGTGCGGACGGCACAATTACCCTCACAATCAATCACGGCTATCGGGTCATCAAAGCAGCCGCCGCGACGACGATCCAAAAAACCCTGTTTGACACGGGCGGGGCGTTGGCTTCGATCACTACGCAATCAGGCGGACGCCAGTTATTGTATTTTCGGCGCGACAGCAAGGGCAGTGCTACCCACTGCTTTGACGCCAGCGGCACACTACAAAATCAGTTGGCCTACGATGCCTTCGGCCAAGTCAAGGCCGTGTTAGGCTCAGTACCGGAGATTCCGCTGTACGAAAGCCGCCGTTGGGAGCGCACCACCGGACTCTACTATTTTGGCGCGCGCTATTACGACCCCACACTTGGCACCTTCTTGACCCCGGATACCCGCCTCGGCGGCAACAGCGAGCTGCAATGCAATGTATGGAACCGCTTTGCCTTCGAACTCAATAACCCGCTCAACCATATTGATCCAGACGGCCATGCAGCCTGGTGGATTGCCGGACTAGTGATTGGTCTGGTGGCAATCGCCGGCGGGATCGCGATCGTTGCAACCGGCGGCGCTGCCAGCGGCTTAGTGGGCGTAGCGGTGGGCGCAGCCGCTGGCGCGTTGATTGGCGGTGGCGCAACCGCAGTCAGCTATTCGCTGCAACACCGGGACGATTTCTCCTGGAAGGATTTCGGTATTCAGGTGGGAATTAGCGCGGGAATCGGTGCCGCAGCAGGCGGTTTACTAGCCGGGATCAGTGGCCCAATCGGCGCAAGCGCGCATCCCATCATCTATGGTGCGCTTTCCGGCGGGGTGATCGGCGCCGTAGCCGGCGCGGCTTCCACTACGTTGACCAGCGTCGCCGAAGGGCAATCGATTAGTGCCAGCGGAGTCGGTATCTCGGCTGCATTGGGTTTTGTGTTCGGGGCAATTGGTGGCGGCGTCGGCGGCAAGGTCAGCGCCAGGGTCGCACCAAGAATGAATCAGCTCGCAGAGAACATCGAACTCGCAGCACAAAGAGGAGGGCGCTACAACATTGCGACTGAGCAGATCATTCCGAGGCCGGGCGTAAATGGTGGGGTACCGATCCGCATCGCCTGGCAGGAGTTTTCACCTCAACAGATTAGAGGCGCACAAACCGCGTTAATCATGAGTGCCATGTTGGCCGACGTCATCTTGCCTTCGGCTCAGACCGCAGTGGGGAGTGTCATACCGAGTTAATCGAGCCATGCGCGGGGACCTTGCGGTCCCCGGCTCCGGTTAAGCCTTAATCATCGGCAGTGAGGACCAGACAATCCGCCATCTGCAGCGCTAGCGCCGGGCGCGCCAGATACAACCAGGAAGTTTGACCATCAATCGGCTGAACCGCCCAAGGCAGGCGGCTATCCACCACCAACTGACGCTGGTCAGAAAGCGGCCACGCATCACGCGGCGCAGACAACACAGAAACCAGAGAAATCAACTGGGTTTGGCGGAAAGACGGGTGTTTTGATACAGAACAGATTCGACTACCATTGCACTTAGCCATTCTAGACTCTCCTGTGATTGCACAGAGTTAGATTGGTCAGCGGGTTCGGGGTGTTCTCGCACCTCGGGCCCGCGTCCAACTGTGACGAATGTCACCCGCCCACCATACCCAGCGCCTGACAAAAAACCATCGTGCAAAACAGAAACCAGCACAGCGAAAATTCTTAAAATAGCTGCAGAAAATGATGCTTTCGAGGCGTTGGCCTCACTATCACCAAAGTATTTGGCAGCTATTTAGCCAGACTTCCCCTCGGAGCTAGGCGCATGACCCCCCTCTCATTTCTTGAGAATAATCTGAAAATTAGCATCAGATGATCTAGATCAGAAGATGTATACAACACTGGGTTTACCCGAGCGTAAGGGAGTGATATTCTTATTGATAATGATTCTCATTATTGGTATTTGCCATGTATTTATCTGAGTTAAAAACCGGGGAGGCCGCCATCGTTGAACGGGTCAACGACGCACAACCCGCCGATGCGATAGCGCAACGCTTGCGCGACCTGGGATTCGTGCCAGGTGAACCGGTACGCGTTGTCGCCCATGGGCCATGGGGGGCGGATCCGCTCTTGATACAGATTGGTTCGACCCGCTTCGCTCTGCGGCGCAAAGAAGCGATGCGGGTCATCTTACGTGCGGAGGGGCTATGAGCGAAGCCACGCTACGGATTGCCCTGGTCGGCAATCCGAACTGCGGCAAGACCGCATTGTTCAACCAGTTAACTGGTGGGCGGCAGAAGGTCGCGAACTACGCGGGGGTGACGGTGGAGCGTAAGGAAGGCCGCTTCGTCGCTCCCTCCGGGCGAACCATGCAACTGTTGGATCTCCCTGGTGCTTATAGCCTGGACGCGACGAGCCCAGATGAACGCGTAACCCGCGACGTGCTACAGGGGCGATATCCCGGCGAAAAGGCACCCAATCTGATTATCTGCGTGGCCGACGCCACCAATTTGCGCCTACATCTGCGCTTCTTACTAGAAATCAAACGCCAGGGATGCCCGGTCGTGCTGGCGCTCAACATGATGGACGCGGCCAAGAAACGCGGGATCACCATCGATGTGCCACTGCTGCAACAACAACTCGGGCTGCCTATCGTAGAAACCATCGCAGTCAAACGTGGTGGTGCACAAGCGCTGATTAAACTGGTCGACGGCTATGACGCGTCGGTCGTTAACAACGCGAAGGCAGCAGAGCCCGCCTTCAACGCTGACCTACACGCTGAGGTTCGCGCGCTGCTTACCCAGACGGTACACATGCCGCGGGCGACCGATTCGGTCGACGACGCCATTGATCGCTGGGCACTACACCCCGTGTTTGGGCTGGCAATTCTGGCTGTAGTCATGTTTATGGTCTTCCAGGCGGTCTACTCAATCGGGAAACCGATGACCGACGCCATCGGCGACGGTATGGGCTGGGCCGGTGCGTTGGTCGGCGGCGGGATACCAGACGGTCCCTTGCGCAGCTTGGTGGCGGACGGTCTGTTCGGTGGGCTCGGCACGGTACTCGGCTTTCTGCCGGAAATACTGGTGCTGTTCCTGTTTATCTTGCTACTCGAAGAGTCTGGTTACCTGCCGCGAGCGGCATTTTTGCTTGACCGGGTGATGGTTTCCGTTGGCTTGACCGGGCGCTCCTTCATTCCATTACTGTCTAGCTTCGCCTGCGCGATTCCCGGTGTGATGGGTACGCGCAGCATCACCGATCCGCGTGACCGGCTGGCGACGATACTGGTGGCGCCGCTAATGACCTGCTCGGCGCGTCTGCCGGTTTATGCCTTGCTGATCGGGGCGTTCATACCGACCAACCGGGAAGTGCTTGGCACGTTCAACCTGCAAGGCATCGTTCTGTTCCTGCTCTACGCCCTGGGGATTGTTGGTGCGATGGCGGTCGGCTGGACCCTCAAGCGCAGCCGTAAAGACAAGAGTGAGCACGCACTATTGATGGAGCTGCCGTCCTACCGCCTGCCCAAGCCGCGCGACATCGCCATCGGCCTATGGGAAAGGGGAACAATTTTTCTGAAGCGCCTGACTGGCATCATTCTTGGTTTAACCGTGCTGATGTGGTTCATCTCGACTTTCCCATCGCCACCGGCTGGCGCAGTGGGGCCCGCCATCGACTACAGTTTGGCCGGTTACATGGGGCGTGGTCTGCAGTACATCTTTGCGCCGCTCGGATTCAATTGGCAGATCAGCCTGTCGCTGATTCCTGCTTTTGCCGCCCGTGAAACCGCGGTTGCCGCATTGGCCACGGTTTACGCGGTAAGCGGTGGTGAAGCCAATATGTCGGGCCTGGCCCACGCGCTGTCTGCCAATGTGTCGCTGGCTAGTGCGTTATCGCTGATGGTCTGGTTTGCTTTCGCCCCGCAATGCATGTCAACACTGGCGGTCATTCGGCGTGAAACGCACTCGTGGCGCAATGCGGCCTGGTCGTTTGGATACATGTTTGCAATGGCGTTCGTAGCTTCGTTTCTAACCTATCAAATTGTGGGGTGGCTCTCATGAGTATCAGCCTGGTGCTTCAGTACGCTGTTGTGGCTGCAATCGTCTCAGTCAGTGTGCTGCAAGTGATTCGGAAACTGGCACCGAGTCTGGTCTCGCCTCTCTTGCTGAGGCTATCTATCTGGCTCGGGCAGTCCAAACGGTCCCGAATATTTCGATGGCTAGGGCAATGGATTCAGCGCCAGAGCAATAGTAGTGGCTGCAGTGATGGCTGCAGTGCTTGTAAAGGCTGCTCATCGGGCCCGGCTCCGATTGCGGAGGATGAGATTGCAGTGAAATCCATCAGGATTCATGTAGAACGAGGCCAACAGCAGACACGATTAAATAATTTATAAAATATTTGGAACATATTTAGCTGATTGGTTACTGAGCCCATAGTGATGCCACGATGGAAACAACAGCCATGAGCCAAAAAGATCTGAGCACTGAAATAAACCAGATCATTGCTAAATGTGGGACAGATAAGCACTTCAAGCAAAAATTACGGGCGGACCCTGCCGCAACACTCAAGGCCGAAGGGGTCATCTTGCCCGATAGTGTGTCAGTCACTGTTTTGGAAAATACGGACAAGCGGCTTCATCTGGTGATACCCGCCGACCCGACAGAGCTGTCTGATGCTGACTTAGACCAGGTGTCAGGCGGCGATTCTATAGATGATGGAGTGGAGGGTGGTTAAGCACCTAAATTAGTCGTCTCAAGACTATTGCTGACTGGCGTGTTTTTTGCTGTGTCTACGGGGGGAGCTACCCATCACGCGCTTGAATGCAGTGCTGAAAGCACTTTCTGATTCATAGCCCAGTGACAGCGCAATCTCGCCAAGGGAATCATTGGTGCGGCTCAGGCGATCTTCGGCCAGTCGCATGCGCCATTCGGTCAAATATTCGATCGGGGAGCTACCTACACGCTGTTTGAATCGCTGTGCGAACACCGAGCGCGACATGCCGACCAGTCTGGCCAGTTTTTCGACCGTCCAACTTTGCTCCGGCATCTGATGCATTGCGTTAATCGCCTGTTTCATTACGGGATCACTCAGCGCAAACAGCCAGCCAGTGCAACCCTGCTGAGGGTCGCTGAGATGCAGTCTAAGTGCCTGAATCAGCATCAAATACGCAAGGTTTTGCACGACCAGATCAACACCAGGCTGTTGCTTTTGCAGTTCTTCTTGCATGCGCTCAATTGACAGGCGCATTGCCGCTTTGTCCGAATCTGTTTGCAGCACTACGATAGACGGAAGCTCTGCAAACAGACTCTGGGCATCACCTTCCTCGAAAGTAAAAAATCCGCCAACCATGAAGCAGCGTCCGCCCCCCTCAATGTGCGCCACGCCGCTTTCTCGGCAAATTGCCCCCAGCAAAGGAATCGCATCGACGGGGTCGGTATCAAGATCCGTCGTAAGCCGAAATGGCCGCCCACGTAGTAGCAGAAAGCAGGTGCCTGCCGTGAGGTGAATCGTCTGCGAATCACCATCAAGTGCGATCCAACAATCCCCAGAAACCACCGAATAGCACTTGATGCCTTGGTGTTGTCCAAACTGCAACGAGACTTGTTCACCCAGGTCGAGACCCCCGACTAGATAGTGGCGCGGTTTGAGTAGCGATAGCGCATTGGAAAGGGGATCCATAGTCAGCTCACCCGGACGATTACGAAGATATTACGGACTTTATCGCATAGACTGTCTTGCCGCAACGCCATTAGGATCTCCGAAGGGCTGGCGGCGTTCCGTGTCGGCCCGACTAACAAGGAGACCATCATGCGTGTTTTTGTTACCGGAGCAACCGGTTTTATTGGCTCGGTCGTAGTGGCCGAATTACTTGGCGCGGGGCATGAGGTACTCGGACTGGCACGCTCAGACAAAGGAGCTGAGGCGCTGGAACGGGCGGGCGCGAAGGTGCAACGAGGAAGCCTTGAAGAGGCGGCGAGTCTACGCCGTGGCGTGGCATGGGCAGAGGGGGTCATTCATACCGGCTTCAATCATGATTTTTTACACTTTGCAGAAAACTGCTTACTTGACCAGCGAGCAATCGAGGCAATGGGAGATGAACTCGCTGGTTCTGAACGCCCCATCATAATCACCACCGGGACCGGCTTAATCATAAAGGGACGCGCAGTAACCGAAGACGATCTTGCGCCTCCGGTTTCTACCGCGTTTCCGCGTGCGTCAGAAGCTGCGGCAGATGCGCTGGTTGAGCGCGGCATTCATGCTTCCGTGGTACGGTTGCCGCCTTCTGTGCATGGCGCCGGCGACCATGCCTTTGTGCCAATTCTGATTAATATCGCCCGTCAACACGGGGTTTCGGCCTATATCGACGAGGGGATGAATCCCTGGTCTGCGGTACACCGAAAGGATGCTGCGGTGGTGTTTCGTCTGGCACTTGAACGAGCCGCAAAGGGCGTGCGCTATCATGCAGTTGCGGAAGAGCAGATTCCTTTTCACGAGATTGCCGCTGAGATCGGTCGCCAGTTGCAGTTGCCGGTTGTGAGCAAATCGAAGGAAGAAGCACAGACGCACTTCACCTGGTTCACCATGTTTGCTGAAATGGAAGCCGCTGCCTCGGCGCAGAAGACGCGTGAATTACTGGGCTGGAAGCCAGTACAGCCCGGGCTGCTGACTGATATGGCGCAGTCTGGCTACTTTGCATCATAAGTCCGTAGATAAGCTCAGCCCTTAAATAATTTATAAAATATTTGGAACATATTTAGCTGATTGGTTACTGAGCCAATAGTGATGCCACTATGGAAAGAATCGCCATGAGCCAAAAAGATCTGAGCCAGGAAATAAACCAGATCATTGCTAAATGCAGGTCAGATCAGTACTTCAAGCAAAAATTACTGGCGGATCCTAAATCGGCACTCAAGGCCGAAGGGGTCATTTTGCCTGATAGTGTGTCAGTCACTGTTTTGGAAAATACGGACAAGGTGTTTCATCTGGTGATACCCGCCGACCCGACAGATCTGTCTGATGCTGACTTAGACAAGGTGGCAGGTGGCGATTCTATAGATGGTGGAGAGGAGGGTGGGTAACCACCTAAATTAGTCGTCTGACCAGGATGATTTTTGCCTGTCGCTGCGTAAAGCGCCAATGCTGGGCGGTCAATGCGGCAAGACAGCCAAAAGCCAGTGCATCGGCGCAGGCAAAGTAACCATGGCTCTGCCAAAATTCATTACTACTCCACCACGGTGTTCTGGCCATAGGACCTAACACGATCAAGCCCATCAACTGCTTCCCTTTGATTAAAATCTTATCAAGACCGTTTGTATTTCTTGTAATGTAAATAAGATTTATTTCAGCACCGCCTGTCATGTAAGCATTGGCCCCACCATCTAGATCCAAGCATTTGGATGAGATGCCTCTGAAAAAATAATCTTCGGCTTGGTGGTATAAGTTTATTAATGTGGCGCTCATATTATATCGCTCAGTCAGACTTGTTAATGACGGCTTCGATGCGATAGCCATCTGGGTCAATGCGGAGATTGCGGTTTACAATTTTGCGCAGAGATGCGCACATGAACGGCTTTTTATAGCGACACTAAGTTACGCACTAAGTTCTTCGTAAACTTGGCGCGTGCGGAGACCGTTGCCTACAGGAGAGGACGCAACACATTTTGTGAATGCTACTTAAGGGCTAGCCGTAGTTTTTTTGTACTTAATCGCGAGGCGCTTGAGTGCTCGCCCATTCTTTATCAAGCCAGGCAAGGAACGCCCGGACGGATGGATGTCGTTCCCGACCCGGTACACAAAGGGCAGCGTATTCCCCCCCTGGTACAGTGATGGCGGGCAAGTAGGGTGCGAGGAGGCCATTCTTAACATATTCGGAAACCAGAATCGAACTGGCGAGCACTAGGCCTTGCCCGGCGATGGCAGCCTGAAATGCATACAACTCCTCTGCGTATGCACGAATGGTTCCTTGGGCTGTCTGCCATGTGAGTCCTGCGGCCGCACACCAACGGTCCCAGCCATTTTTATATGCCTCAGATTGCCCCCATTCCACGGTTATCAAAACGGGTGCTTGATTTCCAACCTTGGCTATGCGCTCGGCGGATCCATACACCCCAAAGATTTCTTTGATCCGCCCGGAAACGTACAGTCCTGGATAAGTATCTCTGCCGTATCTGATCGCTATATCAACGCTTGCATCTTGGTGAAGATCGATGATAGTCGCTGTCGTATCGAGACGAAGCTGGATCTGTGGGAAAGCTTCGTAAAACCGATCAATGCGCGGAATAAGCCAAAGCGCGGCGAACGACGGGGCTATGGATATAGTTAGTTTGCTTGGCTCTGGCGTTGGTCGAAAACTGCTAGCAACGTGCGCCATGTCTAGCAGCGCGCTGTGTACGGTATGGAAGAGCGTCTCGCCTTTGGTTGTGAGCTTGACTCCCCGGGGAAACCTTTCGAATAAGGCAACACCGAGCCAATCCTCAAGGGTTCTGATTTGATGCGACACGGCTGCTGGCGTAACGGCAAGTTCGTCGGCAGCAAGCTTGAAGCTCAGGTGACGAGCAGATGATTCAAAGGTACGAAGGGCGTTGAGCGGGAGAGAACGAAACATCTATGCGGCTCCTTGAGGTGAATCAAACTAACCCGGCACAAGTTGTAGTTGTTTGTGAACAACTTTGACGATGCATACAGTGAACTCGTCGAGTCAATTACACAACCAAACAACGAGGCACCTATGTCTGAAGCACTGGCACAAGATAATGTACTTGCGGCACTCGCAGGTGACGCTCCAGTTGATAAATTTCTTGGAAATGTCGTCGAAATTGCAATGGTCACTTACGACATAAAGAAAACAATGGACGGTTTGCTCCAACTCGGGATTGGACCGTGGCAGGTATTTGAATTCAGTCCAAAAAATACGTCTAACCAGACTTACCGTGGGAAGCCGTCCGAGTTCGTTTTAAAAGTGGGGTTTGCACAGTCCGGTAACATGGTTTGGGAACTGATGGAGCCGGTTTCTGGCCCCAATATCTTCTCTGAATTTCTCGATGCTCATGGTGAAGGCATCCATCACGTGGCCTTCGACTGCAACAACATTCCGTTTGAAGAAAGAATTGAAGAGCTGAATCGTCGCGGGTTTGAAGTAGTGCAATCTGGAAGCTGGCTTGGGACCAACCACTATGCCTTCTTTAATACAGAAAACGCGACCGGCACTTGCTTCGAAACCTATGCGTTTCCTAGCGACTGGGTGTACCCGGAACCGGACTATTGGTATCCAGCAGCGGAGTAAAATTGATAACCGCAAGGCGGCGGCAGTGATCTGGCTGCGCATCAATAACGGCGCGGTCTATCATGGCCTGTCGCCGAATGTCGACATGGTAGTGTGTCAGTCACTGTTTTGGAAAATACGGACAAGGTGTTTCATCTGGTGATACCCGCCGACCTGACCGATCTGTCTGATGCTGACTTAGACAAGGTGGCAGGCGGCGATTTTATAGATGCGGGAGAGGAGGGGGGTTAACCCCATCGGGTGTACAGGGTTGCCAGCTTGTCGTGCCGCAGGCGATATCTACCTGGCCTAGCATCGCGACTCCGCCACATGCCTGTACCAGCCTCTGGCACAGTTCCTCCAGTGCGTGCATCCGGTAGGCTAGACTAGTTTGAAGATTGCCTTGGATTACGATCAGAATGTCGCGAGTCGTATCCGTCACTTTGACTCGATCAGAATCGCGTGCGTCAAGCCAGGCCAACACAGTTTCACTGTCTGCGTAGACATAGTCGCCCGATGTGGTGGTTTTTACCCCGCCACCGATGGGGTAGAAAGCTTCTCCGCCTGGTGAAATCTGAAATTTGATTGGCCCTCTCAGTTTGGACAAATCATGTACACCCAGCGACAGGCAGGAGGAGAGGGCAGTGACATTGTAGATGTCTACTACGGGCAAAATACGAGGGAATTGCCCACGGCGCTTGATAATATCAATGAGGGCGCGCGCACTGGGAGGGAATTTTTTTGGGCTACGACCAATCTGGCGGATCAGTTCGAGATAACCTTGCAACACCGGTTGGGTTTCAAGCTGCAATTCGTCAGCATTCAATGCCCATTGGCACATTGCATCCAACAACGGCTGATATTCATTAGGGAGCGAAGCTTGCGGATCCATCCCACGTACGGTGGCGAACGCGATGTGGCTCAGGCCTAGTTGCTGAAAGCCTGAATCAAATTCAAAGCTGAGGTGGGGCATTGTATTCTCCTAGTCAGACAGGGGAGCAATTAGCCGAATGCGTAATCGCCCCGTTTGTTTCCGGCTACCAACAGCTCGATTCCCCTATTTAAAGTAACCGTATAAATCAAAACAAAATAGATTTAAGCCTGCCGCGTACAGGATAGGAAAATCATGCCATTTCTATTTTGTTCCAATAAACAAATTAAGATAAATTCATCCAGCCTTAGGTGAACCTTATTTGAAAAACACCTCTATCTGTATGATCTGGCGGAGAAAACAATGCTGTGTTTTAATCGATAGCTGAATGACCGGGGTGGAGAGGGTGCTGCGTACCTTTGCGCCTTACTGCTTTCTTCAACTGGATTCGTCGCCGCTATGCGGTGAAACTGGAGTGCGGTTTTGAAGCTCGACATCAAGAAAACCGAGGCCTTACTGGCTATTATTGAGACGGGAAGTTTTGAGCAGGCCGCGCAACGTCTGAGCATTACTTCGTCAGCGATATCACAGCGAATCAAAGCCTTAGAAAGCCAGTTTGGCGTACCGCTTGTTACCCGAACCCGGCCATGCCGCACCACCCGAGAGGGGATGAAGTTGGTGTACTACCTGCGCCGATCACACCTAATGGAGCAGGAGTTTGAAGCTGACTTTTATCAGGAGCGGAGAATACGGGTAGCGTTGGCGGTCAACAACGACAGCCTAGCCACTTGGCTATTGCCAGCACTAGCCAAGTTTCTGAGTCAGAACGACATGCTGCTCGATATTACCGTCGACGATCAGGATTTCACACATAAGGCACTTGAAGCAGGGCTCGTACTGGGCGCCATTTCATCCAAGGAATTCGCGATGCGAGGCTGCATGGTTGAGCGTCTTGGAAGCCTGCGTTACCGCTTGCTCGCCTCACCTTCCTTTTATGCCCATTGGTTCCCCAATGGGCCGACTCGGCAGGCAGTCATGCAAGCTCCATTGCTAGTCTTCGATCGCAAAGACATGCTTCAGGCTAACTTTCTCAAGCTTCACTTCGGGGTACATCAGGAACAGTGCGCTTGTCACTTCATACCATCCAGCGATGCTTTTTTTCTGGCGCTAAAACAGGGAATTGGCTACGGCATGATTCCGGAGCTGCACTACCGGGACGCGTTCTCTAAGCAACAAGTTGTTGACTTGTTACCCGGAAGATATACCGACATCGATTTGTTTTGGCATCGATGGGAAATGCAATCGCCGATGATGTCCCGGCTGACTAAATGCCTGCTAGAGCAGAGCAAACAATGGCTAGATAACTGAGTGACACTATGTAAAGACGGCTTTCTATGGAAGATACAAGGCCAGATCAGCCGATATCTAATTTTGCAAATGCGTGCGTTAAAGGGGTAGATGTATGCAGAATATATCGCCGATTGTTATGCTAATAGTGCTCGGGTCTATTTGGGGTGCCCACTTTTCTCTAATCAAATTTTTGTCTAATTCTGGTCTGAATTATTCTTCTCTTGCACTATATTTGTGTTTGGGCAACGCTATTATTCTTGGGTTAATTTGCAAAGCTAGAGGTGAGGTGCAGAACTTTAGCCGATCCCGATTTGGTTACTATATTTTTTGCGCACTTTTTGGTTATTTGTTTCCTTTGCTTCTTGAGTTAAACTTTGTTGCTAGATTGGGTGCCGGCGTGTTGTCGCTTGTTGCATCCACCACACCGATTCTGACTTTGGCAATTGCTCTTATTGTTCGCTCTGAAAATTTCAAATTTCAGAAATTTATTGCCGTTGTAATTGGCTTCGCCAGTGTTCTTCCAATTCTTCTTGCCGACTTTGCTTCAAAAGAAACGGGAGGGGCTATCGTGTTTTGCCTTGCTTTCTCCATTCCGCTGTGCTACGCCATATATCATAATTTTGTATCTAAATATTGGCCGTCTGATACTAATTCATGGCAAGCTGCCTTCGGGGAAGCTATTGCATGCCTCCTAGTTGTAATGCCGTTTTATGCACTCAATATGAATGTTGGTACCTCTTCTTTAAATTATAAATTTTTCACATTGATTGTTGCATTAATAATTTTCTCCGTTCTGGAAATCTACTTGTATTTTGAAATTGTAAGAGTGTCTGGTGCCGTTTTTGTATCGCAGGCTAGTTTTCTAACTGTTGTCACTGGCGTTTTGTGGGGCATGCTACTTTTTGATGAAAAGCACAGTGCTGCCTTATGGCTAAGTGTACTGTTTTTGTCTTTGTCTATTTATTTGTCAGCCAAGAATAATGATGGCACTTGCACTGATGGTTAAATCTCATTTTGTGACCCGATCACCAATGTAGCCAAGCGCAATGGTGCAAGCGAGTCATCTGTAGAATACTCACCAGTAGTTCGTAAACTTGGTAATTAAGGGATGTGTTGCGTTTGGCTGTTATCTCAAAATCGTGCGTCCACAAGCTTTACGTTAAATTTCAATAAGTATGAAAGCTCAAACTTGTTGCGTAGGGCGAGCGCTGTCCCTTGTTGTGCTCGGGCATCTGGCTATACGCAACACTTTCGCATGAGTTTCGCCGCTACCAGCTCCAGCCCGTTGCGTTGCCCCTTTGCAATATAGTCGCAGTACACCATGGCCTTAGGCATGCCGCTACGCCTTAAATTGGGGTATTCCAGAAAGCGTTATCGTTATGAACACCAAGCATTCCCTTGATGGATTTAAGTTCTAAGCCGTCAAACAAGTTATCGTGCGCTGTTACTACATTGCCGAAGTTACTGTTTGGCAGGGGTCTGCCGATTCCAATCATCTGATATTGGCATGGCCTTTGCGTCAATTTATGCCAAAGAGTTACAATACCTATTGGTAGGCGATCTCCTTCTGGCCGGCTTTTATCGCCCTCATCCCCTGACTGCGAGTTCACGTTAAATCGAACCAACACAATTATCTTGCTAGAGGCCCCACGTGAACGAGCACCTCACTCCACCGGACTTGAGCACCTTTTTTAATGCAATGCTTGAGAGTGCTGTTTGGGAATACTCCGAGCACTCGTTTGACGATATCGCTAAAAACAACGCTGAACTTGTCGCCGAGCTAGCCAGCTTTGAACGGGACGGCACAGTGGCGTTGCTTGCCAGCCTTCTCACCCTTCCTGCTCTGCAGTCTGCATGCTTGCGACTTGAGCTTCTCTCTGTCCTTGCCCTCATCTACTGCAAAGGCCAACAAGTAGCCACAGCTGATGACGCACGGCGCTGGTACGCCGCTATTGGTAAGTCGAGTAGCGTAAATGGGGAAGACCCGGCAGAAGATGTGTTCGTCTCCCTTGTGGAGAATGAGAGGGGTGACTACAGGGTACTAGAAGGTGTATGGGAAGCCGCAGGGTTTTATACACAGATGTTAGTCGACGTTGTCTTCGACATGCCGGATACCGGCCGTTATCGCCCGATCAAGCGTACTGTTCAGGCACTCCTTCGCCTTTCGGATGTTGTCTGTACTCGCTCAGATCTCCGCCGTTTCGAGCCTGGATGTGAAGAGATTCCCGACTCACTTGAGACCAGTGATCTTGATGCGGCCGCACTCCGATCTCGTGTTATGTTGACTAATCGTGAGCTACGAATGGCGGGTGTGGCTGTCGCTGACCTTGCCCCCTTTATTATCGATCACTCTAAGATTTCTACTCTTGGCAGCCAGGCGCCAGGGGCAGGAGAGCTAGAAGAACGACCACTGCTTCAAACGCGGGAGGGCATTGTCATCGTTCTGCCCACAGCTATTTCCGTCGCTCTTCGCCACGCAGTGATGACATTCGCAAAGCGAATAGGTGAGTTGAGTATACTCGACAAGGCGCTGGCCCATGCCTATGCGCACACCTTCTATAAAACACCAGTGTTCGGCCGTGGCGGGCAATTGCGTCTTTCCTGGCAGCTGCATAAGACAACCCGGTTCGCCATTGTCGTTTCCGAGGTCGATGTTGGGCATTTTATGATGCTCCATTTTGTCTTACCCTCCATGCAGCAGCATCCGGACAACGGCTTTAGCGGCATGCTCCAACTCGATGAGGAGACCGAACACTTTCTCGACACCGTCGTTGCTAAGGCCTGCGTAGACCTTGCCCGCAAACCCGACTTCCAGCGAGGGCTGGCCGTGCGTGTCGGTTGTGGCTGGGGAGCGGGCTTTTCCGGCACCGCGCCCGAATTGCCAGATGAGTGGCAGTTCGAGTGGATGCCTAGTGCAGACTTTGTCCGCATAGGGTCTCTAGCTGAGATGTCTCCGCTTGCCTTCTGGCGAGTGCAGGATGCGGAAAGGACAATTGCACGCGCAGGGGTGCAGCTTATGAACCTTAACGGCATCCTCAACCTTTTAGGCTGGATTCACAGCAATGACGGCCACATGGTGCCCCACGAGGAATTGCCCGAAGGGCGCCGTATCACCCCCGAGAATCCGCTGCTACTGATGATTCCAACCAATCTACTCCGTGACGTACGCCTGGCTGCAGACACGGGATACGACCGGCATAGAATCCAAGACAACAGTGGCAAGTGGCACCGGGTGATGCGGCTATCGGCGGAGGAGTTGTTCCCAACCGAATACGCACGCAAATGCTATGCATCCATCGATGAGCTTGACGCCCACCGTTTGACCCACGTGTATGAAGGACAAAATAACCTGTGGGTGACGATTGAGGCCCCCGATATGCAAGATCGTCGGCTCCAAATCGAACTTGCCAAAATGGCGCACGAATGGCTTGGGCGGATTGGCCGGGCACTAGAAACGTTTAGCGAGCTGGCTACCAGCAAATCCGTAAAGGTCTACCTACATTTTGCCGGTGGCGACGACATCAGCAGATTTGAGGCGGGCGGAGTCCCCAGCGACCTAAATACCTTCTGGCAACTCGAACATATCCGTGAGCAGGGGGCGCTTCGGCTTGTATTCAAGGACGGGTATCTTGCCGGTTTTCGTGCGCCGGACAACCGTGCAGAACGAGCCTTTGTGCGTGCACTCAGCGCGGCGTTCGCTACTCTTCTTCGAATTGACTCTCCAGCAAGTGCAGCAGTCGCTGTTGAGCAGATGACTGTTCCCAATGAGACAGCGCGCAGCTTTCACCTCATGCAGACGTACGACTTCAGTGACTATGTGGGCGGCTCGCTGACCCGACGCCTTTTGACCATCGAGAACGTCGAATTGTGTGCCGCCAGAATTGAACTCGGGTGGCGTGCAGTTGCAGCCGATGCTCCAATGCGGTACGAAGGCAAGAGGGCAGTTGGGCAGCTCCTCAACGCTGTGGTTGATGTGCTCCTTCGTGACATGCAGGAGGAACTTTCCCAATTTGATCGTAAAAAGACTCTCATACGCCTTCTTGAGAACAGCGAGCGGGCACGTAAAGAAGAGAACCACTGGCACCGTACGGCCGCAGCTGTCCTTGGACTGCATGCGGGCGAGGACGGTGTGAATGATACGATTGCCGAGCAATTGGGGCGCTTTGCTGGCTCGTCACTCACCTCCCGATTGGTGATCGAGCAGGCCCTGTGTATGTGTCCCGCAGATGGAGGGATTGAGCCCTCCGATATGGCGCTCTGCCGGCTCCTTGCCCGCGCGTCACTGCTCTTTCGCATTGGTGGCATGTCGGATGCGGTGCGCTTCGGCGCGCTGCCGGCCATTGTCAGCATCTCTCCCTTGGGAGACCTTCTCTTTCGCGATGAGCTTGGGGAAATGGTGCTCGAGCCACTACTTGTGGAGGCGACCAATGAACGATTCGAAGCGCATGCAGCGCGCTTCGAGCAGCATTACACAAAGACAGGCGAGACGGACGACGAGAAAGACGGGGCTGGACGTGCTGATGTCCCCAAGATTGATGACGAGATCATGTCCTTTCTGGCTATCTGGGAAGCCGAGATGGGCTTTTCGCTCGAAGAAGGCTTGCGCTTCATTGTGGCACTCGAACAAATTGGCATTGAACGGCACTCGGCGATTTTCGAGATGAAAAAGAGCCAGCTGGAGGTTGCTGGTAAATCAGCCGGACTCGAAGATGACGTTACAGGCGCATTCCTAAGCCAGTTCGTGCTCGGAACGCGCCCGAAGTGGGAGGAGGTGCCAGACGACTTTGACCGTTCCGATATCTATCCTTGGCGATTTGGCCGGCGTCTGTCGGTTATAGCCCGCCCCTTGCTGCAGGTAGATGATAGCCATGATCCGTTGATAATCGTTGCACCAGGACTCCTGCGTGTTTCCTTGCGGTACATCTTCGAAGGTGCGCGTACAGGGCGGCTCAAACGAGAGTTTTTCCGTACGGAAGGGTTGCGTGATGGCTGGTTGGGGGAGGCTCGGGAAGGGCACTCGTTCGAAAAGGCCATGGAAGCAGACCTCCGCAAGGCCGGATGGACTGTTCGGCGTGGTATTGGCTTCCCGGAAATCCTGCAGCGAAACCTGCCAACAGACCCTGGCGACATCGATATCCTCGCCTGGCGAGCAAGCAGCAAACAGGTACTCATAGTCGAATGCAAAGACCTTTCGCTTGCCCGAAACTACTCGGAAGTCGCCTCCCAGCTCTCCGAATACCAAGGTGAAGACACAAAAGGTAAACCAGACAAACTCAAAAAGCATTTAAAACGTGTTGCGCTCGCTCAGGAGAACCTCATTGACATCGCTCGGTTTACATCTGTGGCGAATCCAGAGCTTGTCTCCTGGCTTGTCTTCAGTGGGGCTTCCCCAGTCACTTACGCTCAGTCGCAGATTGCCGCGCTGGAAGGTACTCATGTTGGACGACCGGAAGACCTTCTTGAATTCTGCGAGAAGACAACAGACCACTGAGCAGTAGCAACAAAGCGTCTAGCGCTCTACTAATATTGAAAACCACAAAAAAGAAGAACTATGCCTTTTGACTATCTAGCCGCATTCCCCATACCTGTCGACGCATTGCCGCCAAGGCTGCGCAGCTTGCTGGAACCTGTTGGCATGTCGCCAAACATCCCCGTGGAGGTGGCATCCATACAGGAATCAGACCCACATGGAGAGCGAGCAGAGCATCTTCATTTGCTGATGGCGGTGGTTCCTGGGGTGAATGATGGCCCCATCGAAGTGCTGTCCGAGGCAGGCGGTGGTGTAGTCGAGCACTCGGTTCCGGCCGGTGATATGCGTGGCTGTACAGCTGAGTTTTCTCCGTCGATCTCTGGCTATGACTATATCGTCGCAGCATGGGGTGATGGTTCGTTCTACAGCTTCAACCTTGCCGAGAAGGTTTGGATGACCCTTGGGCTGACGCCTCGCTGTGTGGGAAATGATCAGCAACGTTTGGTCTACGATGATTTGGGACTTCCAGAGTTCGGAGTGGCTGAGGGCGAAGTGTCAAGCGACTACCACGGGACCTTGAAAAAGCCTGTAAGTTGGCGCATGTCAAATGAGTATCTTCGCCGCTATCTTTGGCTACGAGGCTCCCGAGGAGTTCGAGTTTTCTACTATTCAGCACAGCTACCGAATGTTCCGGAAGTCCGCGCGATCATGGGGGGGGAGTCACATTTTGTCAGCAAGCCTTCCGAGGGAGTTCCCTGGTATGAACTGGACGTCCAAGAACACGAAGGAGGGTTACTGCTTCAGCTTTGGGCTTCAGTCGAGGCGGTAATGCCAGAGCTCTGCCCTGAACAGACTGCTGAAGGCATGCTGTGGCCTGGTGATGCGCAGCCGATAACCCATGCGCGTGCAAATCGCATATTGGGGAGAAACCATTTGATCTACCTCGATGATAAGTTCCTTCAAAAGTACGAGCAGAGCACTTTCTACAACTCGGTTCCAGCCCACATCTGGGGCACGTGGTATTGCAATCCATCATACAGAGGGCAGTGGAGCTTCACTGAATGCACGCGGGTCGGAAGAAATTTGATCAAAGTACCTATACGTGAGTTATACAAGCCAAAGCCTGATCGTGAGATTGTGCATGCCAGATCATTTGCGATTGATCCGGCCGATTTGGCGCATGTGGACCTGAATGAGGAGCATGTGCCTGCCAAGATCAACAGACTGCTCTTTGTACTTCTACGATTGGGTGATGGCCTTTCCGCCCTGGGAGCAACAGTTGGCCTGAAGAAGACGGCGGTAGAGCTGACTGGTTTTGATCGTGCAGAGATAGAAGCCAACGGTTGGATGGGCTACCCAATGCTTAGCCGTTTGGCTCAAGTTGTGCCATTGGACATGACTCAACAGAACTTCTTGGCTCGTTGTAAGAGTTTGCACGAGGTGTGGCAACGCATTCCAAACGGCTACCTCAAGTCATTGCTGGAGCGCGCTGGGTGTTCAAGAGCAGCGGTCAGGGATCTCGGAAGCCTCAAGCTGCTGCAGGCTCTTTTGAACGTCATCGAAAAACTAAATGCTCATGAAGAGGCAATCGATGTCTTTGCCTCAGGCAGGGAGCCTGAGGGTTGGAATGACCGCAATGCAGCCATGGCACCTTTATTCTTGAACAACGACCTAAGAATCGCCGATGCGCATGAAACCTTGGAGCAGTGTCTAACGACTCTGCAGCAACTTGGTTTCGACACGGCAAACGTCAACGCAGGTTATGGGCGAGCGCTCGATTTTGTTATGGACGGCGTCATCAGTGCCTTGGGAGTTTTAACTACCAGCATTGAGGACCTTGTGAGTCGTAGGTGAGTATGTTGGCAAATTTTCTATGACATAAAAAATGGCTCCTCCGAATTTTAAGAAATTTGTCGATTTGGCTGTTACACATGCACCGCTTCTGCTAATTATTGCCATTTTTGCATCTTTAGCAGTGCTGTTTATTACATACAACCGTGATGATGTTTTGCAGCACATGGAGAGCTGCTCAACCAATGCGAATATGGCGTCTCCATCCGTCATAAATAGGGATGATTTTATACGTATAACGATTGAAGAAGGGCAAGGAAGTAGATTCAAGGTTTCTGGCAGTCTTTTCCTTAAGGCGGAGACGTATGCACAGCTAAAGAAAAAAAATGCGGAGATGACTGTTATTCTAGACCCGCTGAAGTCTCATTATTCATCCATGCCTCCTCCGCCCATCTTTTTGAGTTTGGGAAACAATAAGACCATTAATTGGTTCAACAATGTCGTAGAGATAAAAATCAGTGATACTTTTATTTATTCGAATGCCAATGTCAGTGCATTTCCATTTGAAGAATATAGGATTGGTATTATTCCAAATCTATACGTAAGCACGTCAAAAGATAAAGTATCTAAGATTTATAAACTTGATGGGGCGGTGGTGAATGGATATTTTCCAGGAGCGTTCATTGTAAATAAGGCTGCAGTATGGGGCGATTTTGCGAAGGATGTGCAAATGAGCACATTCGAGCAAACAGCCCCTTATTCAGCAGGAGAGTGCCCGCTCATCATAAAGAGGCCGTTTTGGTATAGGGCATTAGTGGTTTTGCTTGTCCTGCTTTTATTCGTTCCATCTTTTTATCTTGCCTATAAAGCTGACAACAATCCGGGGCTTGGACTAATAACTTCAATTTTGGAAGTGGCTACTATTAGGAACTTCTTGTTAAGTGGGTTTGATCCGTGGAGGTTTTTTGCCATAGATATCATATTTGCAGCCGCCGTTATATCTACTGCAACAATCCCATTGTATTCAATTTATCGCCGTCAACTAGATAATAATAGGAAATCCAATCATAAGAGTGAAAATTAATTTTCATAAAAACTTTGTCGTGATGATTAGCAACAAAAATAGCGAAGCAAATACGCATATATTTGTTGCTATCATTAATTTTCTATCGCCGGAATAAATTTCCAACAAGCCTAGGTTGTTGTTGCGAGCGGCAGCATGTTGCAGGAGGCCGACGACAAGAAAGGTCACCACCACAGCGGTGTCGTGAGATGAAAAAGCAATCGCAATGTTTTTGCTCATACTTGCAATGTCACCATGGCTGTCTTCATAAAACATTCCAAATACTTTAAGTGAGACAGCCAGCCATAAGCTTACAGCCGCTGTTTTGATGACAAAAAATTGCAAGGGAATTTTCTTGGCATTCTTTCCAAGCTTTTTGTAAAAGCAAGAAAGTGCGTTGTAAAATAACCAAGACACAATGGAAATAAGATAGGTGACGACAATCCACAGAGAAAAAGTCATCCAGCCTGCAATTTTTGAAAAGCAAGAAACTTTTTCACTCATTTCAAGAAGTGAAATGTCGTGTGGGTTGATTTTTGTGAATAAAACTATTTCAGTCACTTGCACAATTGCCCATTGAGCAATAACCGCAGGGATCGTTGGTGTAATCCATGGACTCTTTAGAAGTCGAAGAAATTTCGACCTTGGCTTTCCATCTTCAAAATGCAAAGGCCTAGCAAAAAAAGGAAAAATTGCCAGAGCGCCGCACCGAAATACTTTGCTCTTCTTTATGGCCCCCCAGATGCGATAGAACAATCTTTGCATTTTTGTCTCTTTAATCCAATGCAACCAAACCCGACATCCCCCCGGTATTGAGTAGCACGTAGCTTTAGAGTCCAATCACCCATGACACGGAGATTGGATATGAAGAAGCGATTCACCGAAGAACAGATCATCGGATTTTTGCGTGAAGCCGAAGCCGGTATGCCCATTGCAGAGCTGTGCCGCAAGCACGCTTTCTCGGAAGCCAGCTATTACCTTTGGCGCATAGACATGTTGTAAAAACCCAAGCTACCGTGGTATTGATTGCAGCATTTTATTCACTAGCTTTCCCTGCATGACTTCTGTAAAAGAGGTTATTTCTGGATAGATAAAGTCTTTTCTTATTCCATAAAGCGGCAGCTCGCGATGAATGTCTTCAGCAAACTCGGCTGGAATATCAATACGTAATCTGCCCTGCGTTTTGTCGATGCGTGCCAAGTGTTCAGTGGATTCAGATTTTACGACCAGCTCATCCGGGAAGTCCCTTGGGGTGAAGACAGGCTTATTAAAGTAGTTTGAAAAGAGCAAGACACCTTGCTGGTTCTTGATTCTTGGATTGAGTGGTAGTGGCTCGATGATGTAGTGGCAATCGTTTAAGATTTGTGTCGAGCTGATTGGCGCCAACGCATTGACGATTCCTTGTTGGAAAAGTTTGTGCATTTCCGAACAGTTATTACCCACATGTTTGTGTAGTACATTGGCTGCTTGGATTCCAAGCAGGTTTTGATTGATACGAATTGGCGGATAAACAGATTCGTTGGTGTGAGATGTATTCCCAATTCGGTGCGCCTCACAGGCCATTTCGAATGATATCTTTTGTCCTATCCGTTCCTCACAGAACTCCGCAAGCGCCCTGATTCTTTGCTGCTCATCGCTGATCGATGTGGCGAAGGCCTCACTGCTGCTGACCGAGACAGGATGATTTTCATCATGGTTGTACAGCATATAAATTGAACAAGATTTATCTTTTTTGGGACGCTCTGTCGCGAAATAGAGAGCCACCAGGGGGTTCTTACTCCAGTCGATCAGCCTAGTCTTCAAGCCGTAATGCTGGGCGACCATCATCAAGTCGAGGTCATTCAATTGATAACGTTTGAGAGAGTGCACCTCTTCAAACGCCGGCATATTATTCTTGAACTCAAGAAATAGCTGATTGGCCAAACGGTAGCCATAGCTGCCGTCTCGCGACAGGAGCTTTTTATCGGACAGCAGGCGATAGAATGATGAACTAACATCGCGTGCGCTGTCACTTTGTCCTCTAAAAAAGGCTGCCTCATTCTCTGGATAGAAGTGCTTGATGATGCGCAGAAAAGTACCCACGCTATTGATGGCTTGTGTTTGCATGACCGCCAGACCTAGATTGGAAAAAGACTACAGATAACTGTATTGCGTATTCTATGCTTATCGAGCATAGCTAGGGATAGTTAGAGCATTGGACAGATTCAAACTCGAATGTACATTGAGAAACAGCATCTGTGACTAGCTCGGTGCCACGAAGGTCAAGTGGATAGACTCGGAGAGGGCCATCCGGTGATCGCGGCTGCGGGAGCGGCGGTAAAGTGAGTCTTTGACCTTCGAGGAACACGTCGCGGTCCGGTGACGGTATGATGACTTGAAAGCTCTCATTGCCGTAAGACAGCAGGAGGAATGCGTAGGGAACAGCGTCGAGAGCGTTCTCCTTTCGGCAGATCACTCCAATATTGATCCCGGTTATCAAAGAGGGCCCGGGTGTGATAGTCACTAACACAGGAGCAAGGATTGGCACATCCTCCTGATGACTAGAGTTCATGATCCATGCGAGCGCTTGACGAAAGTTCGGCAACTCCGTTTCGGGCAGGATTGACAGGGCCATCTTAACGAAAGCCTTGTGTACAGCTATCGGTCGGTGGGGATCGCATTTCAAGGCGAAATCGATCACGCGATAATCCTCACTTGCGACAAATGGCCGATTGTGTTCGTTTTCCCCCGCATTTATATAGAAGTGGTTATTTATCCTCTCAAGCCTCCAACCAGTGTCACCGCCGCCCTTATGAGTAGGCACGCCGTTTTTTCCTTTCCGACCGGTGAGTGTGCGCATTGGTTTAGACCAATTGCCATAGTCGTTCTCGATGCCGTTCCCAAAAAATGTGTTGCAGGTGTCGCACTCATAACGACTAAACAGCTTATTGTTGCCAAGCAGCTGAGGTATAGCATGTGCCTCAAGCTTGAAACTGACCTCGGGAGATTGCCTACCACAGAAACGGCACCGCTGCCTCCCGGCGTCCTCAAGATTGATTCTTTTGCTGTCTTTTGACAGGGTATAGAAGCATGCCAACCGGTAGTTTCGCTCGTAGAAATTGATGGCTCGTTCGTATGCTTCGTCCATGTTTTGTCTTCTCCTGAAACGGCAGGTTACTCGTTAGCCGTACCGTGACGCCAGTCGATGCTGGTCGTCACAGCACCTGCGTACAGCCTCTGAACGAAGGTCTTGCATTCAGCCCGGCTCATTATATTGGCATAAACAGCCACTTTGACCGACGTCGTCCCCGTAAACCTATACTGGCTCGCTCTAGAAATCAGCACCAGCACCACGTAAAAATTGGTACGGATAAAGTTTATGGATTCGAATGTGCTTGTTGCAATTGATCCCGATCTATCACTTCTTACTGGATAGAAATGGGCTGTTTTGGCGCATCTGAACTCCATCAGCAGAGTCGTCAAGCAGGCCAACAACAAGGAGGTCAGCTGGAGATGCTAAGAGCAACGTCCACCGCTGGATGTAGTCATCTGAGCAAAGTGCTCTCCGTTTCCATCTACGTATTTCCCGCCTTGCACGTGACAAAACAACATGACGAGTTCGTCGACCATGCAAGAGAGGAACCAGGGCTTGATGGAACCTTAGACGGCGAGCGTCTATTGCCCGTTGCTGAGCCCTGGCGTTTTCCCTGGCTTCTTGTGATGGGCTATCCATTGTTCTGGTCATTTTTCGATATCGGCACAACTTCAGCAGAGGGAAGGGCACCGAGCCGTTCCAATGTAATCCGCCCCTCGCGGTAGTTTTCAAAAAACCGCGCCCACTTGCTAAACCCACCGAGTTCTCCAACAGCACGGATCATGGCGACATGAGAGGCCGTTAGCAATGCGACTTGCTTTTCAAGCTCTGCAATGCGCAGATCCTTGTCCGCAAGTGCGGCAGAAACCACCTCCTTCGATTGCTTGGAAACACGGCCGCTCCAGCGACGATATTGCGCCTGTTTTTCCTGGTAGTGCACTAACAACTTCGTCCGCTCAGGGTGTCTAGTAATGGATGACGCCGCATTGATCTTGGGGTGGAGGCGGGCCACAGCTCGTGCCGTAATGGGCTCATCCTTGGCTAGGAGATCCTCCAAGATGCGGCGCATTTCTGGATCATCGAAAGTCGCCATACTGTTTTCGCTAGACATCCATCACTCCGCTTTTTGGGGGGGCTGACAAATCAGGCCCATCAGGAAACGGCTGTTCTCCTTGCTGGGTCGCCAGTATCTTCCGCACGCTGTCCAAGCGTGACATCGCGTGAGCAATCTGGTTGGTTCGGCCGATACTCTTGGAAGGACGGGCTTGAGCAAGCTCCAGCGCTGAGGCTAGTTTCCCCTCAAGCCGAACCAATGCCGAGTGCTGCTCAGGCAAATTGGTGGCCGAGAGATGGCGACAGCCGGCAAAGCATTCCAGGTGTTTGGGGCACGGGTCAACCGTAAAGCTATTCAGACAATGCCCATAGGGCGTGGCATGAAAACCATCAGCCTCGACTTTAAGATACTCGAATGCAGCCGCATCCCCCTCTGTCGTCTGGATTCGCTCGAACGCATCCACAATGGGGCCACGAGCCTTTCCTGACGCAATCATCTTGGCGACGGTGGTGGCTTTCTCGCCCAGGGCAAACTCAACTCCCATGGGGATTTCCATCGTATCGAGTTCTTCGGCCAGGCTACGATGGTCATACTCGTAGCTTTGCGCGACGCTCCGACGGTTAAAGCGCTTGGAGATAATGGTGTCTGCAATGCCAAGTCGGAACAGCTCGGTATTCTGCAAGTGGCGCAATGAGTGCGAGTTCAGCGTCAGGCGACGGTCTTCGTCGGTTAAACCATAGCGGGAAAACAGCGTCCCACTCCCTTGGTTGGGGGCCAAGGAAAGAGAGATAAAAGTAGGGTCTGGCACATTGACGGCCATATCGCGTCGATGAATTCTACGAACATGCCAATTCCCATGAACAGAACTGGGCTAGATTGTCTTAGCTACAGCGCACTGTCAAATTGTATGTCATTGAATACAAAAGGAATAGTGTTAATTACGTGTTAACCGGGTGATACTTCCCAGGAAGCACGAAGGTACTCAAATGGAGATGTGCGCAACAGCTATCCGTCAAATACTTACCAGAAGTTCTGTGTGCTGTTGTGGTAACCACTGCAAGAGATGCAACAGCAGAATACTCACCAGTAGTTCGTATAATACATATTATGTCAAATCTTGGTTTTCTACACATCTGCTTGCCTAGATCAGATTTCAGCTAAACTAGCGTCAGCTTGCACCCCCAACTACTTGAAGATCATCCGCCATGCTCATTAATTGTGTCGCCTACCTTGATGGAAAAAAACTCAGAGACATCCCGGTGGCCGATATCAGCGAATACGTCAAACTGACGGATTGTTTCGTCTGGGTGGCACTCAAGAACGCGAGCGCGGCTGAACTTGAAGAACTGCAATCAGAGTTTGGTCTGCATGAATTAGCGGTCGAGGATGCGCGTTGCGGCCATCAGCGTCCCAAGATCGAAGAATACGCAGACTCTCTGTTTGCGGTGATGCATTCGGTTGCCTTGGTGGATGATGAATTGCAGGTTGGTGAATTGGATGTGTTTGTTGGCGAAAACTACGTGCTTTCAACCCGTAACCGTTGTCCGCAGGAGTTTTTGGGGGTTCGTGCACGGTGTGAACGTGAGCCTCAGCAGCTCAGACAAGGCTCGTCCTTTGTGCTGTATGCATTGATGGATGCAGTGGTTGACCGTTATTTTCCCGTGGTCGACGCACTTGAGTCTGAGCTCGATACGATTGAAGAGCAGATTTTTACTGCTGGATCGCAGCGCTCTACCATCGAGCGGCTTTATCAACTTAAACGCAAGGTGGTGGCATTAAAGCATGCCGTAGCACCATTAATGGATGCGGTCGGCAAATTAGATGGCGGCAGAGTACCGCCAATCTGTGCAAATTCACGCGAATATTTCCGCGACATTCAAGACCATCTGCAGCGGATTAATACCTCAGTAGACTCGATTCGCGACACCATTAGTACGGCAATCCAGGTAAATTTATCCATGATTGCAATCGATGAAAATGAGGTTAACAAGCGGCTGGCTGCATGGGCCGCCATATTTGCCATGGCGACGGGGGTGGTTGGGGTCTGGGGCATGAATTTTGAAAACATGCCTGAGCTAAAATGGAAGTATGGCTACCCGGTCGCTCTGTTGACGGTTGGCACCGTGTGCGCTTACTTATATTACCGCTTCAAAAAGTCTGGCTGGCTGTAACAAACAAGGGGTGTGCGCACCCTGCCCCTTGCGGTTTACACCACGACATCAATCTGGCCATTAGCGTTGGTCGTGCTGGTATTGAGTGGATGGTCTGCCACGGCTGGATTCACCGTCGGATTTGCACTGCCAGTTTTGTTTTGCCGCGCCTTGTTTTGCTGCAACTGGAGCATTCGCTGGTTCAGCATCTCAATTTGGCGCTCGAGGTTATCTAGCAGTTTTTGTAGCACTGCCTTGTTTGGGTCAGTTGCTGAGGCTTTCGCCAGTTGCTCTGATATCGTTTTTGCACTGTCTTCTACGCGTTTAATCTGGCTTTGCAACGATTTAATTTGGGAATCGATGCTTTGATCACCTGTCACATTACTGTTCGCACTATTTACATTGATTGAAATGGACATCATTTCCTCACTGTTTTGCCTGACACTTTTACTATCGGCTGTTTTACAGCAAGGCTAAGTCCCCTTAACCCATCTTTACTTGGCGCGCAATAGAGAGTTGCGCTATCAGCACAGGGCTATTGGCACTACAATATCGTTTTGCCTAGAAGCACTGACCGATGTTGCGAAATAGTCTGCCTATCCTAATCCTTGCTGCAGCCCTCACCGGCTGTGCCACCACCCCGCCCTTACCCCCCGACACTTCTACACAGTCTTCCGAGCCGGTATTTGCACCGCCGCCGCAGTCAAGCCAGCCGACGCCCGCTATTATTCCACCTGTCGTCACGCCAAAGCCGACACAGCCGGCGATCAAAGTTAATAATTACCGCGATCCTCGCGCCGGACGCGTGTTATTGGATCGGTTGTTGCCTAGGGGAATTCCAGCTAGAAAGGGCTGGAATGACGCTATTTTTACTGCGTTTACCCAGTTAAAGATTCCCTACACGGCGCAGTATTTCTGTGCCGTCATGGCAGTAGCAGAGCAAGAATCGGGCTATGACCCCGATCCGGTGGTACCTAATTTATCGAATATTGTCTGGAAGCAGATCGATGAGCATCGCAAGAAATACATGATCCCTTCGTTTGTCGTGGATGCGGCATTACTTAAGCGATCACCAGATGGGCGCAGCTATAAAGAACGGATTAATGCGCTGCGCACTAAACGCCAGATGAACCAGTTGTATGGCGAAATGATTCGGGAATTGCCCTATGGACAGGACATGCTAGCCAGCAAGAATCCTATCCGCGACGGCGGCCCGATGCAGGTTAGCGTGGCGTTTGCACAGACCCAGATTCGTGCCTGGCCCTATCCCTACTCTTATAGCAATCTACGTGACGAGGTGTTTAGTCTGCGTGGCAGTGTGTATTTTGGCAGCGCCATTTTATTACAATATGCCGCGCCATATGACGACATGGTGTATCGGTTTGCTGATTATAATGCCGGCCGCTACAGCAGTAGAAATGCCGCTTTCCAGGCTGCAGTAGCACGTCTCAGTGGTCGCAGGCTGTCGTTGGACGGTGACTTGATGCTGTATTCGAACAAGATGGATCGGATATTTTCTGGCGCAGCTAGCGATACCCAGCGGATATTGATGGGAATGTCTGGACGCTTGCAAATGTCCTCGGGTGAGATTTTGCGCGACCTCAGACAAGAAAAGCTTTCCAGCTTTGAGCAAACACCGTTATTTCAGAAGGTTTTTGCCTTGGCTGATCGTGCGGCAGGACGCCGTGTGAGCCGTGAAGTGATTCCGCAAATTGTGCTGATCAGTCCCAAAATTACCCACCATCTCACAACCGAATGGTTTGCCCGCAAGGTGGATGGTCGTTATCGCAACTGTCTGACGCGTGGTGGGTTCGCACCTTAAGCCGCTCCAGACCAGCCCAATCGCTACGCTTGCAGCGATTGGGCTTTGCACTTAGCGCGCAGCGTAAACTTGACCGGTCTGTAGGCCTTCCACACTTTTGCTATAGGCCTGTGCGACCCGGCTAGCTGGCACAGGAACAAAGCCTCTAAAGTACGGAGCATAGTCGGCCATAGATTCTTCCAGTACGGTTGGGCTCACGGCGTTAATGCGCAAGCCGCGCGGCAATTCAATCGCTACAGCACGCACGAACCCTTCAATGGCACTGTTTACGGTAGATACACAAATCGCATAGCGAATCGGATCCTGGCTCAGAATACCGCTCACCAAGGTAAATGAGCCACCGTCGTTAAGCCAGGCCTGCCCACTCAGCACCAGATTAACTTGTCCCATCAGTTTGTCTTGCAAGCCAGCTTGCATTTGTGCGGCATCCAGCTGTTCAAGTGCGGCAAATGGAGCGCCTCCAGCAGCAGAAACGATGGCATCTACTTTACCAATTTTGGCAAATAGTTGCTCCAGGCTGACTGGATCGGTGAAATCTGCCTGAAATTCGCCGCTATGCCGCCCAATCGCGATCACTTCATGCCGAGCGCCAAGCTCCTGGCGCACTGCACGTCCGATTGTGCCGCCAGCACCAAATAATACAATTTTCATTTCCCGTCTCCATTCAGTGATTAATTAGTTGACAGTACTTAGTCTAGCAATGGCAATATTCAAGATAAACCTATCTTTTGCAGCTTGAGTGTCAACCATATGGAAACAACAACCCCTCGATTTGATTGGTCGATGACCTTCTTGGCGGTGGCTGAGTACGGTAGCTTTAGCACCGCAGCTGACCATTTGGGCCAGTCCAAAGCTTATGTCAGTAAACAGGTGCGCCAACTAGAACGTAGCCTAGGGGTGTCTCTACTATTTCGCACCACGCGCCGCATGGCGTTAACCGACCCCGGTCGACATTATCTTGCGTATTGTCATCAACTGCGCGACACCATGGAGCAAGCCACACGCGCCATCGGCAATCTACGTCTAGAGGTGAGCGGCCGGGTTCGCCTAAGTGCGCCCATTAGTCTGGGGGTGGCTTTTGTTTGTGATCTGCTATTGGCGTTTCGCGCACGTTATCCGCAAATTGAGGTGGATCTCGACTTGAGTCAACAGTCGCGGGATTTGATTGGCGATGGTTTTGACTTGGCACTACGTGCGGGAGAATTAACCGACGATCAACTGGTTGCCTACCCCCTGGGGGTGCTACAAGACTGGATTGTCGCATCGCCTGGGTTTTTGGCACAACGCCCAATACCGCTCAGTCCGGGTGACTTGCTTGATCAGCCCTGCATGATCAATAGCCACTATTTAGATGGGGCACAATGGTTATTTATGCGCGCGGGGCATAGCGAATGCATTGAGATGCGACGGGAGGTGTGTGTCAATCATTATGCTGCAATCCGTCACTTTCTGCTGGCCGGCGCTGGTTACGCAAAGGTTCCGGACTATTTGGTGGCGCAGGATATAAAACAAGGGAAGTTAACCCGTGTTCTGCCTGACTATGCATTACCGCATACGGCACTGTATTTGGTTAGTCCGCCGCAAAGGCCTCAACCTGCGAAGGTACGGGCTTTAATTGATTTTATCCGGGAGTGGTTTGATCAACACCCATTTGTAACGGCCAAGCCGCCGATTTGACGATAGCCGAGGGGCGGCATCCAGGCCGCTTATTGCCCAAGCACATATATACGTATATTCTTATATTACACGTGCATCCCAAAAAGAAGCATGGCATATGTTATCGCAGTGACTATCGCGAGGATAAAGATGCACGCAAAACGCCCAAATCTTGCTTTTGCCATGCTTTTAGCGCTATTTGGGTATTTATTACCCATATCCTTGATTCAAGCAGCGACCCCAGCAATCAATTTATGCGTTGACGATAACTTTGCGCCGTTTGAATACGCGTCACCAGCATCCAATTCAACAGCCCATGTGGTACGTGGTGCAACCATTAGCATGGTAGAACGCATCTTAAACCGCCACCAGATCAGCTATAGCATTAAATGGCTGCCATGGACCCGCTGTCTGGCCTATGTTAAGAGCGGTAATATTCAAATTGGCATGGACGCGTATTACGATGCCAGACGCGACCAAGACATTGCCTATTCCGAGCCCTACTACACCCTGACCCCACAATACTATTACTCACGGCAGCGCTTCCCGCATGGGCTAGGCATCAAATGGCGCACCAATTTAAAGCAATATCGTGGCTGCGGTGTGCTCGGTTATTCGTATACACACTATGGACTGGGAAAATCAGATATTGATTCTGGCGCACAGGACCATGCGACGCTGATACGTAAATTATCGATGGGGCGCTGCGATTATTTTGTAGAAGAACTGGAAGTCATGCAGGGCTATGCGTTGACAGGCACTCCTTACTTGAATAATCCGGATCTGGGCCACGCTGGCGTGCCAGGGGTCATTGCACCAAAATTACATTTGATTATCAGCCGCAAGACCCCTTCTATGCAGAACCTGCTTTCATTACTTAATCGCGAGATTATTCAAATGCACAAAAATGGGGAAATGCAGCAACTGGTTGATAACAACCTGCGGCAGTCTATTCGGGGAAGCAGCAAAATGAATGGAAAGCACTTAAAGTCATCGATGTTTTAGCAATAGCGGGGTTTGCATCCACCACGCCAGAAGCGCTAAGATCTTAGGCACCAACACCCTCCCACTCCAAGGAATCAACATCATGAACATGCTCGCCTAATCGCCCGATTCCGGGCCGCCTGAACCTGTATCCGCCCGAGCGAGAGAGAGCACCTCATGAACGTGATTCAACTTCAAGACATTAGTCTTTATTTTCCCCATAAAACCTGCTTTGCTGATTTTTCAACCCAAGTGCAATGGGGGGAACGCATTGGCATTGTCGGCGACAACGGTAGTGGTAAATCCTGCCTGCTGCGTTTGCTTGCCAAGCAGATGCCACCCAGTGAAGGCCAGATTATTTGCGACCCACAATGGCGCATTGGCCATGTCGTTCAGATTCTGGATGCCGACACACCATTATCTGGTGGCCAGCGGGTCAATCAGGCGCTAAGCCAGGCCCTGGCCAACTTCCCCGACGTGTTATTGCTGGATGAACCCAGTAACCATCTGGATACAGCCAACAGCACGTCAATGCTACGCATGCTGCAACAGTTTAGCGGCACCTTGATTATTGTGACCCACAACACTCAATGGATGGATCTGCTGTGTGAGCGGCTTTGGATTATTCGAGATAATCACATACAAGAGTTCAATGGGCGCTATGGCGACTTTTTGGCAGAGCAAACCTCAGTTCACGATAGCTTGTTGCAACAACGCGCACAGTTGAAGCAATTGCAGCGCCAGTCACACCAACAGCGCATGCAGGAGCAAGAGCGCGCAAGCCATGCACGCGCACGCGGTGAAAAGGCCATCCAAGAGCGGCGTTGGCCCACCATCAAATCGCCGACCAAGTTAGCGCGCGGGACCACAACCTCGGTTGATAAGCGGGCGGAAATACAGGGAAGACAAGACTCCATCCATCGTAAGCTATTACAACTCGACCTGAGCGAGCCGGTTCACCCGGCCTTTTTCCTAGCACCGTCCAATCAACCGGCCAAAGGACCTCTGGTCCAAATCAGTAACGGGATCATCGGCTATCAGCACGCACTAGGCGCTCCCTTGCATCTATCGATCGAGAATGGGGAGCGGATATGGCTCAGGGGCAGCAATGGCAGTGGCAAATCAACCCTGGCACTGGCGATTGCCGGACATGAAGTTCTGCGCTTAGGCGGCGAGTGGCTCACTCCGGCACCAGGCGATATCGGCTACCTTGACCAGCACTATTCCAACCTAGCAGCACAGGATTCAGTATTGGCCTGCCTGAGCACCATCGCCCCTGACTGGTCGGTTACGGCGCTACGTCATCACCTCAGCCGCTTTTTATTCAAACATGATGGCTTGTTACAAACCCCAGTGGAAAAGCTGTCGGGTGGTGAGCACGCCAGACTATCGCTGGCGTGTATCGCTGCCCGGCCTCCCCGCCTGCTGATACTGGACGAAGTGAGCAATAACATCGACCTTCGGACCCGAGCGCACGTCATCGAGATTCTGGCCGCCTACCCTGCCGCCATGCTGTTGATTAGCCACGACGAACAACTCGTGGCCCAAATTGGTGGCTTTCGTGAATGGCACCTGAAATAACGTCTCCAACTGAATACGCATGGACTAGGCAAAAAAAAACCGCCAACAAGGCGGTTTTAGGGTTGTTCTGTTCGCTCTAGCTATTGCTATCAGTGTTCTTGTAGGCTTTGCGGCGATCAGGCTCATGCAGATGACGCTTACGCAGGCGCACAGTGACCGGCGTGATTTCAACCAATTCATCATCATCAATAAATTCAACCGCAGATTCCATGGTCAATTGAATTGGTGTGGTCAAGCGCACGGCTTCATCGGTACCGGAAGCGCGCACATTGGTCAGTTTCTTGCCCTTAAGCGGGTTAACCACCAGATCGTTATCACGCGAATGGATGCCGATGATCATACCTTCGTAGAGCTTGTCGCCTGGGCTGACAAACATACGGCCACGATCTTCAAGATTCCACAGCGCATAAGCGACTGCTTCACCGGTATCTTGCGAAATCAGCACACCATTATGACGGCCAGGCATATCTGGCTTGACCGGACCATAATCGTCAAACACATGTGACATCACGCCAGTACCGCGGGTCATGGTCAGGAAATCACCCTGAAAGCCAATCAAACCACGAGCGGGGATCTGATATTCCAGGCGAGTACGGCCCTTGCCATCCGATTCCATGTTTTGCAGTTCGCCACGACGACGGCCAAGTTCTTCCATCACCCCGCCCTGGTGGGTATCTTCCAGGTCAATGGTCAGGTTTTCGTAGGGCTCGCTTTTTACACCGTTGATGTCTTTGTAAACCACACGCGGTTTGCCTACTGCCAGTTCAAAGCCTTCCCGACGCATGTTTTCCAGCAAGATCGTAAGGTGTAGTTCACCACGACCCGAAACTCGGAACACATCAGCATCGGCGGTATCTTCAACCCGCAGTGCAACATTGGTTAGCAACTCTTTTTGCAGGCGATCGCGAATTTGGCGACTGGTCACAAATTTGCCTTCGGTACCGGCCAATGGCGAGGTATTAACCATGACGTCCATCGTCAATGTTGGCTCATCCACCGTCAACATCGGCAAGCCAACCGGCTTTTCTCTATCAGCAATCGTTACACCAATACCAATATCATCCAAACCAGAAATAATAATAATGTCGCCAGCAACCGCTTCTTCAATTGCCACGCGTTCCAAGCCCTGGAAACCCAGAACCTGATTAATACGGCCTTGGCCAACTTGGTTATCGTGGTTCATCACCGCGACCATCTGTCCAGGACGGATTTTACCGTTCAATACGCGCCCGACGCCCAAACGACCGGTATAGGTCGAGTAGTCGAGTGCGGAAATTTGCAATTGCAACGGCGCGTTAACGTCGCCGGTAGGCAGAGGAACATGTTCCAGCACCACTTCAAACAGCGGGCGCATGTCAGTGGATTCAACCGCCAGGTCGTTAGTGGCAAAGCCATTGAGCGCCGAGGCATAAACCACTGGGAAATCGAGTTGTTCGTCGGTCGCGCCCAGCTTGTCAAACAGGTCGAAAGTCTGGTCGACCACCCAATCCGGGCGAGCACCCGGACGGTCAATCTTGTTTACAACCACAATCGGGTGCAATCCAAGCGCCAAAGCCTTCTTGGTTACAAAACGGGTCTGAGGCATTGGGCCTTCAACCGCGTCCACTAGCAGCAATACGCCATCCACCATGCCTAGTACACGTTCCACTTCACCGCCGAAGTCGGCGTGTCCCGGGGTGTCTACGATGTTGATGTGCACGCCCTGATATTCAATGGATGTGTTTTTAGCCAAGATAGTAATGCCACGTTCTTTTTCAAGATCGTTGCTATCCATGACACGTTCTGCGACATATTGATTTTCGCGGAAGGTGCCGGCCTGGCGGAGAAGCTTGTCGACCAAGGTGGTTTTACCATGGTCTACGTGAGCAATAATGGCGATGTTGCGGATTTGTCGGGTCATTAGGCTTTGCCGGAATTAAACGGTACGGAAAAACGTAGTATTCTAGCACATTCAATGTTACAGGCCCACTATGACTGTACTATCAACACTCTGCCTGTATAGCACAATCTTCATCGGGAGTAAGAATGTACGACTGGAACGCGCTGTGGCACACGCATCAGGGGTATCGCACTGGATATACAGCGCCACAGGATGACATCAATAATTTAGCAGCCGAACTGGGTGCAAAACAGATCAAAGCCGCAAAAAACCGTGGCGATATTGCGGTTTACCAAACCGATGATCAGTTTATTCTTGTTGGCCATGGTGATGGGCTACAGATTCTGTCGCTAACCCGGCACACCCTGTTTGACATTAACATTCGCTTTGTTAGCCAAGACGAAGGCCATACCCCCCCGCCTTACATCGAGGTATTGGTCAATAACCCGGCCACCAAAGAACAGGAAGCCTGGCGCGGCGCAGTTCGACGCGACAACGAAGGTCATGTGTTACTGGAAAATCACTTATTAAGTGAAGGCATTATGCCGGCGATGGATTTTGACAGTCTGTCGTTTACCAACCACGCGCATTTTCGCGATGTACTTTATAGCGCCTGGCAGAAGGCCTTGCCACGACTGCTACCCGAAACTGAAGCCTGGCAGCCGGAAGCCGATCGCGGGCTGGTGCAGCAGGCACGCTATTTGGCGTTGATCAAACATGAACAGGCGCTACTGACGCGGTTGTTTAGTGACGCTGAGCGGCAATTTATCGCTCAGGCGCTCGCCAAACACAAGCTGGATGACCCCAGCGCTTGCCGTGGGCTTTGGCTGAAGATTGAAGCTAACTTAATGGAAGCCGACCCGGATCTCAACATTGAACCCTTGCTCGACAAAATGCGTAAGCTTAGTTACGCGCAAGAACTCGCGTTGATTGAATCGCTATAAGCTTGTGTGCCGTGCGAATGAGATGAAAAAAAACGGGCGACATAGTGTCGCCCCCATCTCATCCGAACCAGGTCATCCGAGAGGCTTTGCTTCCTCTCAGGGACTGACTATACGGCATACTTAGAACGTTGTCATTATTTACCGATTAATAAGACAATTTTTCCCTGATTCTGATTACCCTCCATTTGCAAGTGGGCCTCACGCACCGCCTCCAATGGATAAGTCGAATCTAACGTCACTTTAACCATGCCTTCGCTAATTGCCGGCAGCACATGCTGCTCAAGTGCTTGCGCCAAACGCGCCTTGCGCTCTACGGTTTGTGGCCGCAAAGTGGAACCGCGCACGGTCAAGCGCTTCATTAAAAGCTGACCAAGATTTAACGGCGACTTGGCGCCCCCCATCACCCCAATCACCACCAAGCGCCCATCTGGATTCAAGCTGGCAATATTCTCGCTTAGATAAGACGCGCCGATCGGGTCAAGAATCATATCCGCGCCGCCCCACTGCCGCACCAAGGCCGAAAACGCACTGGTCTCGCGCCAATTAAAGGTTTGTTCCGCCCCCATCTGGCGGCAATAGTCCAACTTGGCACTACTGCCTGCACTGGCGAACGCGGTTACACCTAGCAGGCGGGTTAATTGGATCGCAGCCACGCCCACGCCACTGGCCCCGGCATGGATCAGGGCATGCTCCCCTTCCACTAATTGCCCGATATCAACCAGATTAAACCAGGCGGTCATCCAGGCTTCTGGCAGACTCGCGGCCTCTGCCCAGCCCAAACCAGCCGGTTTAGCGATGGCAAGCGCATCATCCAGAACCACGTATTCGGCATAGGCACCACCCTGGACCAAGCCCAGTACTGCGTCGCCCGGCTGAAAACGCGAGACCCCGCGCACTTCCTCGACCACCCCCGAAATTTCCAGGCCCAAAATTGGCGATGCGCCAGGAGGCGCCGGATAATAGCCCTCGCGCTGCACAATATCCGCACGATTAACCCCGGCAGCCATGACACGTATTAATAACTGGCCGTCTTGAGGTATCGGTTTTTCAATATTCTCTAGGCGCAACGTGTCTGCACCCCCTGCTCCATTTTGCACCACGGCTTTCATTGTCATGACGGCTTTTCATGTCCTTTTTAGTTGCGGGGTCAGGATGATGCTCCACCGCACAGAATATTCCATTACAATAGCACGCCATGAGCCAGAATTGCTTTCACTGCGGGCTTCCGGTACCGGAGAACACGCACTTTATCATTAGCGACCACAGCCGCAGCGAGCCCGCCTGCTGCGCGGGCTGCCAAGCCGTGGCGCAAACCATTATTGATGCAGGCTTAGGCGATTACTACCGACACCGCGAGGTCTCAGGCAAACCAGCCGAGACACTGCCACAAGATCTGCTGCAACAGATCGCGCTATACGATTCCGAGCTACTACAGCAGTCGTTTGTCCGCACCGAGCCCAATAATATTCGTGAAGCGGCATTGATGCTGGAAGGCATCACCTGTGCTGCCTGCGTCTGGCTCAATGAGCAACAGATGCTGCGCTTACCCGGAATACTGTCGGTCGATATCAATTACACCAGTCACCGCGCCCGCGTGCGCTGGGACAATAGTCAAACGCATCTATCGACCATTCTTGAAGCTGTGGCGGCCATCGGTTACCGCGCGCACCCTTATGACAGCGCGCGTCAAGAGCTGTTACAGCAAAAAGAACGTAAGCAGGCGATTAACCGCCTGTGGGTTGCCGGCCTGTCGATGATGCAGGTCATGATGTATGCCGTTCCGATTTATCTGGCGCAAAACAACGAAATTGAACCCCGTTTTCTATGGGTCCTGCACTGGGCGAGTTTTTTGCTGACCTTGCCGGTAATGCTGTATTCGGCCCAACCGTTTTATCGTGGTGCCTGGCGAGACCTCAAGGCCCGGCGGGTAGGAATGGATACGCCGGTAGCCATCGGGATTCTTACCGCCTTTGGCGCTAGCAGCTGGGCGCTATTTCAGCATATTGCGCAAGGGGTCTACTTCGACTCGGTATCCATGTTTGTGTTTCTGTTGCTAGGCGGTCGCTACCTGGAGGGCATTGCGCGGCGCAAAGCCGGTGAAGCACTGGAAAGCCTGGTTAAATTGATTCCGGCTTTTGCCCACCATCTAGCGGATTGGCCACAGTCGCGCACTAGCGAAGAAATATCTGTCAGCACACTAAGCCCGGGCATGGCCTTATTAATCCGACCAGGTGAAACCATTCCTGCCGACGGCGTGATTCTGGATGGACAAAGTGCCAGCAATGAATCGTTACTCACCGGAGAAAGCCGTCCGATTGACAAACACCCAGGGAACATGCTGATTGCCGGTAGCGTTAACCTGAATAGTCCACTGGTGATGCAAGTCGATGAAGTGGGGCAAAACACCCGTCTGGCATCAATTGCACGCCTGCTGGACCAGGCGTTGGGGCAAAAGCCACGGATAGCTATGCTAGCCGACCGCTTTGCCAGCGTATTCGTCACGGTATTACTACTCACTGCATTGGGTAGTTTTATTGTCTGGCACTTTATTGCGCCGGACCGCGCACTGTGGATTATGGTGGCGGTACTGGTCATTTCCTGTCCTTGCGCTTTGTCTTTGGCGACCCCTACCGCCCTCACCGCCGCTGGCGGACACTTAGCACGATTGGGAATACTGATCACCAAAGGGCATGCGCTTGAAGCATTAGTGCGCGCGACGGATGTCGTGTTCGACAAGACCGGCACGCTGACCGATGGCGCGATGATTCTGCTTGAGCAAAGGCAGTTAAGCCTGACTTATCCTGATGCAATGCAAACGCTGGCAATCGCACAAGCGCTGGAGTCGGGTTCAGAGCACCCGCTGGCAAAGGCATTGCTCGAAGCCGAATCTACGACGCGTTTGACCGCTACTGATCTGATTAATCAACCGGGACAGGGGGTTGAGGGACTGATTGATGGTCAGCGCTGGCGCCTGGGCAAACTGGATTTTGCTTGTGCTCTATGCCAAGCCAAGCCGGAGGACAAAGCCGCCTGGCGGCAAGAAGTCAGTGTGATCACGCTAGCAAACCAAACCCAGCTAGTGTGTCAGTTTGCGATTGGCGACGCAGCCCGCCCAGAGGCGGCCTCGGTGATTAAGGCACTACAGACCAAGGGATTGCGCGTGCATTTACTCAGTGGCGACAGCAGTGGCGTCGTGGCGCGCCTGTCGACACAACTTGGCTGCGACGCCTGGCGCGCTTCAGCCACCCCACAAGACAAGCTTGACTACGTGGCCACACTACAAAGCCAGGGGCGCTGCGTGCTCATGATTGGTGACGGCATCAATGATGCCCCGGTATTGGCACGCGCTAACATTTCCATCGCCATGGGCGGAGGGAGTGATGTAGCACGCGCCAGTGGCGACATGGTTCTGGTCGACGACCAGCTAACGCGCATTCCTGCTGCACTGGCCGTGGCCAAAAAAACCCGCCGCGTGATCAAGCAAAACTTGTGGTGGGCCGCAGGGTATAATCTGGTTGCACTACCGCTGGCAGTCAGCGGGCATGTCACCCCCTGGCTTGCCAGCCTGGGAATGGCGCTCAGCTCGTTGCTAGTTGTGTCTAACGCGCTCAGGCTGGTTAAGCGGAGAGACTAAGAGGCCTTATGGAAAGTCTGTACTTACTGATTCCATTGAGTATTGTGCTCACATTTGTGATTGGTGTGATTTTTTGGTGGGCCACCCGCAATGGCCAGTTCGATGACATGGAAGGCCCGGCACATCGCATTTTGATGGATGATGACCGAATAGAGTCGGAAAAAACTAAAGAATCTCAAGACGAGCGACCGTAAGCGCATTGACTTGCACGCCCTGAGCCGCAACCCCCAACATTGGAGCGCACGCCCTGTGCAAACCGGATTTTCTTTTTTTGCCACGCGCCGCTTTTTACCCCTATTTGGCACTCAGTTTATGGGGGCTTTTAATGACAACCTGCTGCGTACCGGGGTTGTGGTGCTCATTAGCTATTATGGTTTGCAGTTTGCCGGACTGCCTGCAGAGCAATTGGTCAATCTGGCGGCCGGGATTTTTATTCTGCCGTTTTTTCTGTTTTCCGCCACCGCTGGCAAGTTATCAGAATGCGTAGATAAGGCGCGCATCGCACGCATGGTCAAATTGGCCGAAATTGGCATTATGCTCATCACCAGTGCCGGATTTTTTTTGCACAATGCGGGATTACTCCTGTCGGCGCTGTTTTTGATGGGCACCCATTCGACCTTCTTTGGCCCACTAAAATATGCAGTACTACCTCAATATTTAAAGCAGCAGGAATTAGTGGGCGGTAACGGCCTGATTGAAATGGGCACGTTTTTAGCGATTTTGCTGGGGCAGATTATTGGCAGTCTGATGATGCGTCATGGTGCAGCCATCGCTTCTGGCCTCTTGCTTCTGTCAGCCTTGATCGGCTATGGCTTTAGCCGGGCCATGCCTGCGGCCGCGCCCACTGCAAGCCATCTGAAGTTATCGCTGAATGTTGCCCGCGATACCAGTCAAATGGTGCATTCAGCCTGGAAGCTACACGGGGTGCGCTCGGCGATTCTGGGTATCTCTTGGTTCTGGCTAATGGGCGCGGTCTACACTACACAACTACCTACGTTCACCCGGTTGCATCTGGGTGGCAATGCTGACGTTTACACCCTGTTATTAGCACTATTTTCAGTGGGAATTGGTTTGGGATCTGTGTGCTGTGCCAAGCTGTCGCGCGGCCAGTTGCAACTGGGCTTAGTGCTAGTGGGTAGCGCGGGGATGAGTCTGTTTGGTGCTGACCTGGCGCTCAGTTCGATGCCGCTTTATCACGGCCCGTTGATCTCTCTAACTGACTTCATGACACGAGCCGGTCACTGGCGGCACATGTTGGATCTAAGCTGTCTAGGCTTCTTTGGCGGATTTTTTACTGTGCCGCTGTATACCTGGCTCCAAACTGCCAGCCCAGATGCGTTTCGTTCCCAAGCCATCGCCAGCAATAACATTATTAACGGTTTCTATATGGTGGCTGCGGCTGCGGCCAGCGCATTCCTTCTCAAAGAATTCAATAGCATCGCCATGCTGTTTTTACTGACAGCGGCTGCCAACCTGATCGCCACTCTGTTGCTCATGTCCAGCGCACCCATCATCTGGCACACTCGGTTTAACTGGTTGAAACGCTAGGCAGCGCTTATTCTGACGAGGCTTAGGGCTGAGACAAGTCGGGAAACCCGTCATCAAACAGCGCAGCGGTTGTCATTGACTGACGATTTTGCTGGCTATCACAAGGTAGTTGCACCACAAAACGCGCCCCTTCGTTGCTGCCATTACGGGCCCAAATCGCGCCACGGTGCGCCAGCACAATTTCTTGCGAGATTGACAACCCTAGCCCGGTTCCCCCTGCTCCACTGCGGGTTTTGCTGCTCTGAACAAATTTATCGAAAATACTTTCCAGTTCATCTTCCGGCACCCCCGGCCCTTGATCACTGACTGTCAGTTCTAGCGCCCCAGACAGGCACTGAATCGTCAGCGTAACCGTCCCGCCCTGAGGGGAAAACTTGATCGCATTCGATAGGAGATTACTCACGACCTGCGCCATGCGCAGCGGATCAAACTGGGCGAATGCCCCCTGCGTCGGCAAATCCAGATCTAAATGCAGTTCATATTCTTCAATACGCACTTCTTCAGCCCGGGCACAAGTACGCACCACCTGGCACAGATCGTGATTCTGCATTTCAAAATTCATTTTGCCGGACTCAAGCTTGGACAAATCAAGCAAGTCATTGAGCAAGTCCAACAGACGCGAGCCACTGGAGTGAATATTTTTAAAGTAGTGCAATAATTTACCACGCTCGGCGTCTACTGCTTTATTGACACCAATTTCGGCAAAGCTCAGAACCCCATGCATCGGGGTGCGCAGTTCGTGTGACATATTCGCCAGAAACTCTGATTTCGAACGATTCGCTTGTTCAGCCGCCTCTTTGGCTAACAGGAGGTCACGGGTCTTGCGCGCCACCATCTCTTGCAAATGCAGGCGATGTCGCTCGAGTTCGGCCTCAGCCTGTTTGCGCGCGCTGATATCCGTGCCAACACCACGGAAGCCGCAAAAGTGCTGATGGGCAGAAAACACCGGACAACCGCTAATCGCCAAGTAGCGAATCTGTCCATCACGCGCCACGCGGGCAAATTCAAACTCGCGAAAGGCACTCCGCTCAAGCATCGCTTGCAGAATCCTTTCGTCACCTTCGCGCCAGACCGCCGGATCATTCACCCCGAGCAATAACTGCCATGATCGGCCAATCAAATCATCAGGAGCATAACCGACGATTGCGGCAATATGAGGCGAGCAATAACACAGCACCCCTTTACGGTCGGTTTCCCAGAACCAGTCCGAGGCAACGCTAGCAAACATGCGAAACCGTTGTTCACTTTCTTGATGCGCCTCAGCGCTAACGTGTGCCAAACGTTCAGCGAGTTCATTGCGTCGCATCAGCAGTAATACATAACTGGTTAAAAACAGTGACAGCAGAGCGCCTACCGGCAAGACCAGCCAATAATGACGGGACAGATTACGCTCTGTAAACGCTGGGGTGGGCGCTAAACTCAGGCGCACCACTCGCCCACCTAACGCTAAGTCGGTACTCCTTGCTTGCGCAGCATCCCCACCGGATTGGGCCAGTAGCGTCAAGGCATTGCGCTCAGTGATATCGCTCACATTAAACGCCATGCCGGTCGGCACAGCAGATGCGCCAGGCAACCGACTCCAGTCTAGCGCGCCCAGCAATACCCCCTTTAAATGTGCGCTTCCACCGCGGTAAGCAGCACGCACCGGGTGAGCCAGCCAATTGGCGCCTCCACCTAGTGGGCTGGCCGCTCTACCCGCATGGCTCAGTAGCGCCACATCATCGACCTGACTGACTTGGCGCAGCAACATAAGCAGCGATGGCGCATTCAAAATCTCCACCTGACTGCCCGGTAATCGCACTGCGTTCCAGCTACCATCACCCCGCGGGGTCAACCAATACATGCGTTGCAACAAGGGGTGAAGCTCCCGTTCTGACCGAATTTCTTGCCCAAAGGTATCTTGCGCTAACGCCCCATCACGCAAACGCCGGCCAAACAAACCTAAATCGTCTGCACTATGCTGGATGGCAAGCGTGGCTCGCGCCAAGCTTGCATCTGCCTGCAGCGAAAACGAGTTTGCTAGGCTATCGCGCATGCCTGCTTGCAAATCGCGATACAGCAGATAGGTCAGCAGCAATGGCAACATCATCAGCACCAGCACTATTTGTAGCCGACCACGCTGCACCAGAGACGGTGAAAACCAGCCGCGCGCCCTATTCTTGCGCCAGAAATGCACGCACAACAGCACCAGTAACAAGATAAACAAACAGACAAACCAGGGCGAGCCAATCAGCGAGCGCATCTCATCCCCTTACTTCTGGCCATCCAAGGTCAATTAACCCGTAGCGGTAGGTCTCCGCCATCGGTATGGTTTATTACGTGTGATGCATACAGGAATAGACGACAGCGGGGAAAAAACAAGGGGCATCATCGTTTGCCTTGATGGCGCGCAATACCAACTTAGACGGGACACGCGCATTGGAATGAACTAAATCGAGGTCATTTTTGCACCACTAAAGAGGCAAGAATAGTTTTAAGAATTCGCTTATCACGCCAACGCTCATCACTGGCTAATATGATTCACAGGAGCAGACTGTGAAGTTAAACACAGTTTTTAGGCCACCCTTCGGGGTGGCTATTTTTTCCACCGGCCGACTACGCAAAACCACCCGGCACGGTCACTGCTTCGGTGCGTATTTTTGAAAGATTTCTCGCATGTACACCGTCCAATTGATGCGTCAGGCCATCCTGGGACTACCCATCGCCCAATCAAAACTTCTGCGTAGCGCCTCAGCGCTAGGTCTGCATTTATTGGGGGCACACAATCTAGCGACCAATCAGAGCCCAAACCTGGCGCATCACCATCAAACCAACCGATACCCATCGCCCAAATTTCCGCTTAACTCAGCTCACAACCCAACCCCTGGCCGGGGGCCTATGGTAGCGTTAGACGCCACACCGTTAATGCCGTCCAAAGACTCGCTGGCCACCAGTTTGCTGCATGGCGCGCACCAAACGGCACTGAATCAGTTATTTGACCAGATATTACCCAAGGAACCTGAGCCACAGCGGCGTTTTCTGGCCGCGCAAGCTGTGACCAAGGCGATTGAGACTGGCGCTACCGTTCCAAATACACAAGGCTTTATCCGCCTGCCAATTACCGACAGCAACGGAGCCATCCAGTTTTACTGCCATATTCATCAAAACCCTGCAATTCAGGTCTTAATTGAAGTTGGCTCCTTGGCACGGCCAAGAGCAAAAGACTCCGGTGGTACTAAACACAACGCCGGTGAGTGCCATGGTTTTCTGACGCTTAAACTAAACAAATCCGGGCCGATGCCAGCCAGTGAAGTGATTCAGCCCCAAGCATGGCACCAAGACTACCCTCACATAAAATTAGCCACCGCAGTGAATGACACTACGTTGATTGTGTCCTCTGCGGGTCCTACCGTTAGCGCTCTACTGAGTAAAGGCGTCATTCTGAAACCGGCAAGCTTCCAGCCACTACTGGAAGAAATTGGCCAGATGGCCACGCAACACAATGCCTATCTATTCGATTACAAGCCACAAAATATGGGGCTCAAACAAGGTGTCGTCAGCACTTTTGACAATGGCGCGCCACAACAACCGAGTACTGAGTTAAAGCTAGGCCGTGAACTCCCCTTTACCCCAGGCTATTTCCCGGGCAGTCTGGCCGATGCGCTTGAGCGTGGCGAACCTGCCGCATGGCAAACCGCATCGGACTATGGCCTCCTGGTTAATCTGATTGAGTGCTGCTTACCAGAATTGGATCAAGAGGCATTTGAAGAGTACAGCAAGGGACAAAACCAAGCGTCTGCTAACCTTCGGGGTAACCCGCTGTTCAACCCACACACAGCACCCGTACTGCAGCGTTTTTTGCAGTGTGTTATCAAACCCGAGCATTTGGCGCGTGCGCTAGACTTACTTGCCGACCCAGTCAAATACGGTCAGACCTTGCATGAACCCTTTGCTCAACTGCACGAGATGATTAATTTTGATGCAGATCCAGCTACGGTGTTTCCGCTGGTGGAATCAAACTAGCGCGTAACCAAACCACAGTAATAGAATTAACTTAAAACAATTTAGTGATTAATAAAAAATATATATAGCAAGTCGGGTATTGCTGCAGCAACACCGCTCAGCCAGTAGAATCAGATTCTGATATGCACCAGGACAATCAGCCAGGCACCGGTAATCGGTGGCCGCCACTTCGTGCTGAATGGCCGATCAGGTGCACACGATCAAACCAATTATTCTGCTGGTGCTCTGGCACCGCACAGCACGGACACACTGAATGACCGCCTTATTCCGGATTGCTAGACCCCTGTTGTTTACCTCGCTTCTGTGCGCGCCTCTACTGGCTATCGCCTCGGCGCAGGACGATCTACTCATGGCGCTGGATGCTTACCGTGCCAATGACACGCAGCGTCTAGCCAAACTGGCCGCCGAGATGCCAGCGGACCCATTACAGACCTACCCCAGCTATTGGTTAACCCTCAAAGCGCTGGAACAGGACAATGATGCACAAGTCTCACATTTCCTTGATCAAAACCCAGACAGTGTACTTAGCGAACGCATTCGTCGTGACTGGTTAAAAAAACTTGGCAAACGCCAGTCCTGGGCATCGTTTGAAACCGAATGGCGCAAATTGCCAGCCGAAGGCCGCGACGAAGAAACACAGTGCTATGGCGATGTTTTATCGCTGCGTCAGGGGCGTGCGCCGGGCAATCTAGATCGTTTTCTGGAGAGCCGTACACTCCCCGAAGGTTGTAACACCCTGATTAGCGCCGCCGCCGCACGCGGGCTGGTGAATCAGGAATGGTTATGGAAGCGGCTCAGACTGTTATTGGCCGGAAATTTCACCTCTCAGGCACGACAACTAGCCAGCGACACCGGTTTGGCTTTTGATTCCACCTTGCTTAACAACCCTGGGCGTGCCGACCTGTCTACACGCCAGGGGCAAGAAGCCATGTTGTATGTGATAGAAATCAAGGCGCGCAGCAATCCAGCTTTTGCGGCTAGTCAGTTGTCTGCAGTGGAAAGCAGTATTGGCAGCTCGGCAGCAGGGTTTGGCTGGGGGCAATTGGGTCTATTGGCCGCGCGTAAGCAACAGATGGCAGACGCACTGCAGTGGTTTGGCAAAGCTGATCGCGCGCAAATGAATAATGACCAGTGGGAATGGTGGGCGCGTGCTGCGCTGCGTGGCAGTCAATGGGACGATGTGCTGCGCATCACCAAGGCCATGCCAGCCAGCCTGGCAAATAAATCGGTCTGGCAGTACTGGCAAGCCCGCGCGCTAAAAACCATGAATCGTAGCGCCGAAGCCAATGTGCTGTTTGCTAAGGCAAGCCAAGACCATAGCTACTATGGCTTACTGGCCCAAGAAGAACTGGGCCGTTCGCTGGCAGCCCCCCCAGACAAGAGCGCCCCCAGTGATAAAGACATTAACCAGATCAAGAACGATCCGGCGATTGTGCGCGCGCTAGCGCTGTACGATATTTCGCAAAATGTGCGTAAACCTGAGCTGCGAAGCGCAGCTCAAACCGAGTGGCGTTGGGCGATGCGCACCCGTAGCGATATGCAGTTATTGGCCGCATCGGAAATTGCACGCAAGGTCGGGTTTTACGATATGGCGATTTATAGCGCTGAGCGTACCCAAACCCAGCATGACTTTTCTTTGCGCTACCTGACTCCTTATCGTGAAATTACCCAGCGTTATGCCAAACAACTCGACATAGACGACGCATGGGTTTACGGCTTAATTCGTCAGGAAAGCCGTTTTGTCACCGCTGCACGTTCAGGAGTGGGCGCGTCGGGCTTGATGCAGTTAATGCCTAAAACTGCACGCTGGGCCGCACAAAAGATGGGGCTCACCAATGCACTAGCGGTGAATGACATTGAAACCAATATTCAGTTGGGTACCTGGTATTTGAAATACGTGCTCAACTCTTTGTCTGGCAACCCGGTTCTGGCAACCGCCGCCTATAACGCCGGTCCTAGCCGGGCGCGTGCCTGGGAGGCCAATCAGCCGTTAGAAGGTGCGGTCTACACCGAAACCATTCCATTCAGCGAAACCCGCAACTATGTACAAAAGGTGATGAGCAACGCCGCCTACTATTCCAGCGCAATGGGGCACAATACCCTGTCGTTAAAAGCCCGGATGGGCATTATCCCAGCCAAAGCTAACTAATGGCCAAACCAAGCCCACAGATTTATCTAGTTGGCGGTGCCGTGCGCGACCAGCTATTGGGCCGTAGCGTGACCGACCGTGACTGGGTAGTGGTCGGCGCTACGCCAGAGACTTTGCTGGCGCAGGGCTTCCGTGCGGTCGGTAAAGATTTCCCGGTATTTTTGCATCCAGAAACCCATGAAGAATATGCACTGGCGCGCACCGAACGCAAAACCGCACGCGGCTACCATGGGTTTAGCTTTTATGCCGCGCCGGACGTCACCCTGGAACAAGACCTGGCACGGCGCGACCTCACGATTAATGCGATGGCTCAGGACCTGGATGGCCGCATTATCGACCCCTATCAGGGGCAAGCCGATTTAAGCGCAGGCATCTTGCGCCATGTCAGCCCAGCGTTTGCCGAAGATCCTGTGCGCATTCTGCGGGTGGCACGCTTTGCGGCCAGGTTTGGCTTTTCCTTGGCGCCAGAGACGCTACAACTCATGCGCGACATGGTCACTAATGGAGAAATCGACGCACTGGTGGCTGAGCGCGTATGGCAAGAGATGGCCAAGGCGCTAATGGAAGCCGAGCCGTCGCGCTTTTTCCTGACCTTGCGAGAGTCTGGCGCGCTAGCACGGCTACTGCCTGAAATTGAGCAACTGTTTGGTGTACCTCAACGGGCAGATTTTCATCCAGAAATAGATTGTGGCGCACATGTCATGCGTGCCTTAAACATGGCTGCGGCACAACAGGAACCTCTTAGCGTGCGCTTTGCGGTACTGACGCACGATCTGGGTAAAGCCCTGACGCCCGCAGATAGTTTGCCGCGCCATATCGGTCATGAAGCACGCGGCGTGGCTCCGCTCGCCGCCTTATGCACACGCTTGCGGGTACCGGGCGATTGCCGTGAGCTGGCTCAAATCACCGTGCTACACCATACCCTGGTGCATCGTGCCGCCGAACTGCGCCCACAAACTGTGCTTAAATTATTTAAGCAATGTGACGCGCTACGACGCCCACAACGCTTTTTACAGCTATTGGCAGCCGCGCGTGCCGACGCACGCGGACGAATGGGGTTTGAAAACCATCCCTACCCCCAGGCCGACTGGCTAAGCACCATGCTAAGCGCAGCACTAGCGCTAGATGCAGGGGCGATCGCTCACGCCTGCACCGACAAATCAACCATCGCGCTGGCCATTGACCAAGAGCGAACCCGCTTGATCCAAGACTGTCGAAAAACGCTTGGATTACCGAACGCCCAAACCTAAGCCCTACCCCACCATAAGCCCCTACATTCTTTTCTGAGCACCTGTTTTCTTCGATTTTTAACGGCCAATTCAGCCTTCACTTCGGCAAATCCTGCTGAACAATCTTGCCTGCATCTGTTTCCAACAGCCTGTTGTCAATCCGACTTAAAAGCCAACTGCGTATTTGAATGATCTCCATGGCGGAGTTCAGACGCTGAGCGGCTAACAGGAGATATTCATGACCGGCAAAAATGTAAACATTGTAATTGATCCACGCCTGCAAGCCCTGCTGGACAACAGTCCTGGCCCTTGGGGCTGCAAAGATCGTAACTCGATCTTTCTGTATGCCAATGAAGCCTATGGTCGACTGGTGGGGGTGCCACATTTTCTGGAACTCATCGGCAAGCGCGAAGACGAGTTACCCTGCGGTGCCGCCGAGTGCGCCGACCTGTATCGCCAGCAAGACCGCGAGGTCATGGAAAAGGGGCTACCACTACGGATTCTGGACATTCACCCCTACGCCAATGATAACTGGCGTGCCTTTATCTTTATCAAAACCCCACTGCTAGACGCACAACGCAATATCATCGGCACGATTTTTTATGGTGCCGACGCCAGCACCCCGCTGTCACGGCCACTGACTAAGCTAGTGAACGCGCTGGCGCTGCAAGACCCCGGACTAGACCTGAGCGAGGCCACCCGCTATTCGCTACTCAATCCGCAGGATAAAAAAGTGCTGTCGCGGCGCGAAACCGAGGTGCTGTTCTATTTGCTCAATCGTCGCACCCTAAGCGAAATCTCGCGTGATCTGGATGTGTCAGAACACAGTATTCAACAGTTTGTAGAGCAACTGATAAAAAAATTTGCCGCCGCCAGCCAAGCCGATTTGGTCGACAAGGCAATGCGCCAGGGTTACTCCAGCCATGTACCGGAAAGCTTGTTCGATCAGCAGATTTCACTGATTTTGCGTGAAAAGGAGTCCTGCGATGCATGAAACCAGCCTAGAACCCAGCATGTTGGCGTTGATGGAGTCGAGTCACGACCGGTGGGCGGTTAAGGCTGCTGATTCGGTGTATCTCTACGGCAACCCGCGTGCCGCACACCTCTATGGCTACACCAAGCAGCAAGACATGCTCGGCGATACCGACTACGGACTGCGGTGCGCTGCAGTCAAGAGCGCAGCACTGTTTCTGCAACAAGATCGAGAGGTAATAAAACTGCGTCAGCGGCTACGGGCTTTGGATATTCAACCTTATGTAAACGGTGAATGGCATGTGTTTATCAGCAATAAAATCCCGCTACTGGACGCCCAACAGCAAGTCAGTGGAGTGGTATCACATGGAGTGGATATCACCTCGCGCCGCAGCCTGGCGCTGGGTTATCTACTCGGCGGCTTGATCCGACAGGACCGAAGAGCAATCCGCCCGCGGATTGGCGCTAGTAGTTATTTTATCGACCAACGGCGCGGCCAGGTCGATCTCAGCCGACAAGAAACCGAGAGCTTGTTTTTGTTGCTGCATGGCCGTAGCCACAAACAGATTGCACGCGTGCTGAATTTAACCCGCCGCAGTGTTGCAGACCAACTGGCAAACTTGAAACGCAAATTCGAAGCCAACAGCCAAGCCGATCTGCTCGAATCGGCCATCCAGGCGGGTTACTTGAATCAAATCCCGCCCTCGCTGTTTAACCGGCAACTGTCGTTAATTCTATCTGAACAGGAGTAAACACCATGGACCAGAGCATCATTGAGCCCAGCCTTAAATCCATGATGGATGCCAGTAGTGAACGCTGGCGCTGCAAAGATCAACACTCAGTATTTTTCTACTCCAACCGCACAGATTCTCAGATCTGCGGCTATGAAAAACCGGAGGATAAGATCGGTGACACTGACTATGACCTACCTTGCAAGGCGTCCGAGTGCGCCGCATTGTTTCAAAAGCAAGATCAGGAAATCTTAAAGTCCGGGCGTGCACTACAGATGCTGGACATTCACCCCTATGCCAACGACGAATGGCGGGCTTTTTTTGTCGACAAATCTCCACTATTGGATGCGCAGCATCAACCCACTGGGGGGCTGTTACTTCACGATATTGAGATCACCTCACGCAAAACCCTAGAACTCGGTCAGCTACTGCGGTCGATTGCACTGCAAGACGACCCTGAGGTGCAGTCATTGGTTGGAGGGAGTAGCTATGTAATCGGCCAGCATCTCGACAAGGTAGCGCTAAGCGAACGTGAAGCGGAAATGCTGTTTTTTTTGCTACGAATTCGCAGCCTAAAGGGACTGTCGCGGGTACTGGATGTGTCAATGCATAGAGTGGAGCGTGAGGTAGAAAGCCTGATGTATAAATTTGGCGTCACCAGCAAGCGCGAGCTCATGGACACGGCGATGCAGCAAGGATACTTAAACCAGATTCCCGCAACCTTGTTTAATCAGCAACTCTCACTGATTCTGCGTGAAGGACAGGAGTAAAACCATGACAGAGAAGAATTCGATTGAATTTATCACCCCGAGCATGCGCTCAATGATGGATGCCAGCCCAGATATATGGGCCTGCAAGCTACCCGACACTGAGTTTTGCTACGCAAATCCGCGCGCAGGCCAGCTATGTGGCTATGCAAAACCAGAGGACATGATCGGTGACACCGACTATGACCTGCATTGTGCTGCGGCCAAGTGCGCTTATTTGTTTCAACAACAGGACAGCGAGGTATTGCAGACTGGAAAACCACTGCGCATGCTGGATATTCAGCCCTATGCAAATGGTGAATGGCGCGCTTTTGTTGATACGAAAACCCCAATACTGGACGCACAACAGCAGCCCCAGGCAGTGCTGTGCCACGATGTGGAAATCACCAACGCACAAACTCTGGAACTTGGTCAGTTGCTGGCTGCATTTGCCTTACACGATCCAGAGGTTAATGCGCTGGCCGGGGCCAACAGCTACATTATCAGCCCGCGCCCCGACCCGCTGGCATTAACTCAGCAGGAAGCAGAGATGCTGTTTTTCTTGCTGCGGATTCCCAGCATAAAGGGGGTGGCCCGTGCACTGAACCTATCGTTAAAAATAGTTGAGCAGCGACTAGACAGCCTCAAGTTTAAATTTGGCGCCATCAATAAAGCTGAGTTATTCGACCAAGCATTGCGACAGGGGTATTTGACTCAAATCCCACCCTCGCTGTTTAACCAACAGCTAACGGTGATTTTGCGTGAGGAAAGTTGTGTTTAATCAATGAAGGCAAACCTGATGGCCGCCGCTGGGCGGCCATCTTGATTTTAACTACCAGAACGTTCGAGTTGGCGCACCCGTTCAAACAGGCACAGCGTTGCTGCCATCGCTACATTGAGCGATTCTGCGCGCCCTGGCATCGGAATCCGCACCCTGGCGTCGGCCTGTGCCAGCAAGGCAGCAGATACGCCAGCGCCTTCATTACCAAACACAAAGGCGACGGCAGAGCGCAGGTCCTGCGCATACAAGGACACGTTACCCTCTAGGCTAGTGACCAGTTTGACGCCGTCAAACGCTTGAAGTTGTTGCACCAAGTCGGCCTGTTCGTACAGGGCCAGCACAAAATGCGCCCCCATAGCGGCACGCAGCACTTTAGTTGAATACACATCCACACAACCAGGGCTGAGATAGACCTGATTCACCCCGGAGGCTGCTGCTGATCTTAGAATCGTACCTAAATTGCCCGGGTCTTGAATGTCTTCTAATAACACACGGCTGTCGGTAGTATTGGCCGGTGCCGGCGTGGGGCGCTGGCATACAGCCAGAATTTCAGGCGCGCTAGCCAGAGCACTGACTTTAGCTAATAGTGCGTCATCCAGGGTGAATAACTGGGTGGATGGCGGCATGCGCTGCAAGAGATTAACCACTTCGGGTTTGCTGACCGTACGCAAATTAATAAATAGCTGCGCAATCTTCCAACCAGAGGCTAAGCCAGCCTCACATAGATGGATCCCTTCGAGAAGCATCACGCCCTGTTTGCGTTGCTCTCGCCCCTGCTGCACCAGTTTGCTAAGCTGCTTGATGGTGTCGTTGTGTACGGAAATCAGTAATTTAAAGCGGGTTTGCATCGTTTTCTTGTGGTTTAGGCGCCGGGCTGGATACCAGGGTGCATTGTTGGGCTAAATGCAGTACCCGCTGCTTAAACTGCTGATAAGCGGCATCGCTGATAGGGGTAACTTGCTGCCCCATGTCGGCGTAGTACACCCCGAGCAGGGTGTGGCCAGAGAATAGCGGCATGGCAACAAATTCGCCATCACCGACCAGGGAGAAGAATGAGTCAGGATATGACGCGCCAATTTGGCTGCGCGCCTGGAGTGACGCACGAAAACTTTGCGCTTTACTGGTTAATAGCGCAAAGAATGAGCCAGGTTCCAAGCCGACGGCAGTCGTTCGCAAGGCATGTTCGGCAGGCAAACCAAACTGATAGCGTAGCTTGAGGCAATGGCTGTCTGCGTCATAGCGCAAATATAATGCGCGCTCGAAAGCCAGATCCGCCACCATATAGCGCACGGTCTCACGCAAGGCCAATTCCAACTGGGCAGCACCATCGTGAGCAGGCACCGGATACATTTCGGGCAGATGAAACGAGCCAGGTAGCATGAGTAGTTCACGCGCGGGGTAGCTATAGGCCTTAGCGCGAGGATTGCGAGCCACGTGCGTCACCGCGAGCGGGACTGATTGATAAGCAAGGTCTGCGCTCACTCCGATCACGCGCGCCGCAGCTTCGATGCCAACCCACCACTGTGGACGCCAGGCCCCTTGCACCAGACCATTCGCCGTGGCGACGGCCAAACGCAGCAGTTGCTTGCGTTTACTGTTGCCTGCGCTGGTTGATAACACCCCCAACAGCCCCATTGGCAGCGGCATCGCCCAGACGAACTGCTCAAGCAACTTGGGATAGTCCAAAGCAAAGGTTTCGGAGACTTCTTGCAGGAGTGGCCGCTCACTCGTGTGATTGCTATACAGCAGATAAAAACAAGCGGGCAGATTGTAAATCAAAGCCGCTATATAACAGTCTTCAAATTTGTGTTCCCCGGCTAATGATAGCCAGTCTTTGACAATAGTCGCCGCCACACGGCCATGTGCTAGCCACATCTCGACGTCTTCGATTACCGAGGGAAGCAGGCGTCCGGCAACCGGCTCTAACGGCGTCAGCTTGATAAAGCGGTTGACCGCAGTTTCTAGCCCGATCAGCATCATCGATTGCTCAATCGATGGCATAGACTCATTGCGTTGCAGGGTGCGCGAACCACCAATCACCCGAATCAGGTCAAATAGTAGTAATGGGTCGGATAAGATCAGGTTAGATAGATCGGTAAAATCAATCAGGTCACTATTGCGCGCGCAGGCCTGCCGCAGCTCGGTCAGCGTATCAGGTAAAATTGGCCAACGCCGCTGGGCGATGGATTGCAGCCAACTATTCAGTTCCATAATGTCTGCACCAGAACAGTAGGGCATGCTGCAAGCGCCCCGTTAATGGCAAGCGCTGTTCGGGCTCGACCCCGGGAATCTCGAAGGTATTGCTGATCAATAGCCCCCCTGCCTTCCCCTGTTGTTGAAATTTTTCCCATACTTTTAGCATTGGCGCTGGAGAGAGAAACACATAAACCACGTCATAGTGTTGCCAATTTTCACGCCAAAAGCTGCGGCATATGGGAATAAAATTATCGGGACGCCCGGCCAAAAGCCAGCGTCCACGGGCTAGCCAATGGCTACCCCAAGCATTCTCCATCGCCGTAACAGTCAGGTCGGGGCGAGATTGTGCCAGATAAAGCGCTAAACGACCATCGCCAGAACCTGCATCCAACACCTGGGCACCCGACACAAGCTGCTCAGCCAGAATCTCTGCGGCCTCTTTACTTGAACGATAAAACGGTACACGTTCAAGCAAGGTATTACGACTCAGTAACCAAGTCAGCGCAAACGCCAGCAGGTAGACCCAGGACGGCAAGCCAGAATGCGCGAGTGTAACCACTAGAGGCAGAAACAACAGATGCATGCAAGCTGCCCCCAGCCCTGTGCGCAAAACCAGTGCCAAACCTCCGGCAAAAATCCCCTGTAACCCAGCCCAATATAACCAATGCAGCGAGGGGGGCACACACATCCAAGAGAGCACGGCCGCCGCTAGCTGAATCAGCGCGTGGCTAAGCCGACTGGTTCTTCGCGAGCCGCTCAGGGCTGACCTCCCACACCAGGTTTAGGGCCACCGATCAACTCTTGGTTTAATGCCGGGATTACGCCGTCATTCAAGATGGTTTGCTCGGCCTCTTTATTGAGCACCACAATTGTAATGCGCCGATTTTCGGCCGCAGTCACATTGCTATGTATCAGTGGGTCAGCATCGGCTAGGCCAACCACGCGTAACACCTTATCTGCCCCCAGCCCCCCCGCAATCAGCTCGCGGCGCGCAGCATTGGCCCGGTCGGCTGATAATTCCCAGTTACTATAGCCTCCCAACCCGCCGCTATACGGTGTTGAGTCGGTGTGTCCAGAGATACTCAGCCGGTTAGGCAACTGATTTAAATCGTTGGACAGGGCTTGCAGTAGCGCGCGGGTCTGCGGCAACATTTCCGAACTGCCCGAATTGAACATGGGCCGATTTTGCTCGTCGACAATCTGGATTCGCAACCCTTCGGTGGTCATTTCCAGCTTAAGTTGGTTTTTATACGGTTTCAGCGCCGCGCTGGCTTCTATTTTTTGCTGAATTTTTTTCTGCACTTGCGTTAAACGGGCTTTTTCTTGCTGGCGTTCTATATCGCCTTTTTTGACCTGCCCGGCGCGACGCGTCAGATCGGTGCCGCCACCTTTGACAGGAGAAGTAGCGTCCCCGGCGCCACTACCACCGGACATGGCGACCTTAAGCGGGGTTTTGAAAAAATCAGCTATGCCATCTAGCGTTCCCTGTGACACCGAGCCTAATAGCCACATGAGCAAGAAGAACGCCATCATGGCGGTTACAAAGTCGGCGTAGGCAATTTTCCATGCACCTCCGTGCGAACCATGCCCACCTTTTTTGATGCGTTTAACGATAATTGGCCGTTGTGATTCATCTGCCATGGGGTGCCTGCCTGTTATCGATTCTTGGATTGTTTAACGTGGTCTTCCAATTCTTTGAATGATGGACGATCAATTGAAGCCAGTGCTTTGCGACCGAACTCAACCGCTACCTGCGGTGCGTAACCATTCAAACTCGCCAGAATCGTCACTTTGATGGTCTGAAAAGCCCGTCCACTATCGTTAAGTCGATGCTCCATCACAGTACCGATTGGGCCAACAAAGCCATAAGCAAGCAAAATCCCCAGGAACGTACCGACCAGTGCATGCGCGATCAACAGACCCAGTTCATTTGGAGGGATCCCCACTGATTCCATGGTATGCACCACCCCCATGACCGCGGCCACAATACCGAACGCCGGCATGCCATCGGCAATCGCCTTAACTGCTGAAACCGGAATTTCGCCCTCGTGATGATGGGTTTCAATTTCCACATCCATCAAATTTTCAATTTCAAAAGCATTGAGATTACCCCCGACCATCAGGCGCAAATAATCGCAAATAAACTCTACTACATGATGATCTTTAGAAACGGTGGGGTATTTGGTAAAAACGGGACTGGATTCAGGATTATCGACATCGTTTTCAATCGACATCAAGCCTTCTTTGCGCACCTTGGCCAAAATCTCATAGAGCATTGAAAACAGCTCCATATAGAAGGCCTTATTGTATGGTGTACCCTTGAAGACCGCTGGCAGTGCCTTCAAGGTTGCTTTAAGTGCTGGGCCACCATTGGCGACAATAAAAGAGCCGCCAGCGGCACCTGCGATCATTAATAACTCGATCGGCTGCAGCAAAGCGGCGACGTGGCCTCCCGCCATGGCGAAACCGCCAATCGTGGAGAAGATGATAATTACATACCCGATGCCGACAAACATTCGTCAATGCCCCGTAGTTTTCAAAGAGAGGGGGATCTTCAATCCCTCTCTATTTTTATTTTTAACTAAAATAGCGGATTTGATTGTACCAAACCCGCTATCGGTGGCGCAAAGCAGAAAAGAAGATTGTCTTAATTTATACACTACTCATAAGCTTAATCAATTAAAACAACAGGCCTTTTTCAAATTCCTCCATTGAGCGTGCGGCAATTCCCAGCATGGTATCGATCTCTTGGCGGGTAATTATGAGAGGTGGGGCAGAAACAATATGATCACCGCATGCGCGCATAATCAGATTTTCGCGAAAGAAAATATCCCGGCAACGGGTCCCCATGGCGCCAAAATCAGGAAATAGCTCGCGTTTGCTGCGATCTTTCACTAACGTGAACGCCTGAATCAATCCAACCCCGCGCACGTCATCTACATGGGCAAACTGGCCAAATGTTTCACGCCAGCGCTTTTGCATATAGGGGCCGGTATCATTTTTAACCCGATCAATAATGCCTTCGTCGCGCAATGCACGCACATTGGCACAGGCAACGGCTGCAGCAACCGGGTGTCCTGAATAGGTAAACCCATGATTAAAATCGCCCCCGGCCATCAAACCTTGAGCAACTTTATCACCCACAAATACCGCCCCAATGGGTAAATAACCAGAAGATAGTCCCTTGGCGGTGGTGAAAATATCAGGATGGAAGCCCAAAAGCTGATGTCCAAACCACTCGCCGGTACGGCCAAAACCACAAATCACTTCATCCGCCACCAACAATACGTCATATTTATGACAAATCCGTTCAACTTCTGGCCAATAGCTGGCTGGCGGGATAATCACCCCACCGGCACCTTGAATCGGCTCACCGACAAAGGCCGCCACTTTATCCGCGCCAATTTCCAGAATTTTATCTTCGACCCAACGCGCGGCTTGCAGACCAAACTCGTCGGGGGTCATATCATGGCCAAACTTGTACCACCACGGCTGTTCAACGTGCGCAATACCTGGAATGGGCAAATCACCCTGCTCATGCATATACCCCATACCACCCAGGCTGGCGCCACCGATGGTCGAACCGTGATACCCATTCCAACGACCAATCAGGGTTTTCTTTTTGGGTTTGCCTTGAATGTCCCAATAACGACGCACCATGCGCATCATCGTATCGACCGATTCAGATCCTGAATTGGTATAAAACACATGGCTAAATCCTTCAGGGGCCACTTCATTCAATAGCGTGGATAGTTCAACCACCGAAGGATGGGTGGTTTTAAAGAAGGTGTTGTAATACGGCAACTCAGTCATCTGCTTTTTTGCGACTTCAGGCAAGTCTTTACGCCCATAGCCAATATTGACACACCATAGCCCCGCCATCCCATCCAAAATCTTGTTGCCCTCTGAATCCCAGAGATAAATTCCATCCGCATGCGTAATCACGCGCGCACCCTGCTGGTTAAGAGACAAGGTATCTGAAAACGGATGTAAATGGTGGGCTGCATCTTGCTGGCGCAACGCCGCGGTATCGTGCTGCTTCATTGGTTTCTCCTGTTATTTCCCCATACGAAAGGGTCCCGCCCCTTTCGCCCCGAGGGGCTGATCCCCCCCGGCCCTGCCCAAAGCCGAGCGTCAACTACACCCTTGGCTCTGTAATAGTGTTAGACGTGCAACAGCAGGAACTTGCGCTCCCAGGGGCTAATGACGCGGAAATATTCTGAGAACTCTTTTTCCTTTAGCGCCACATACATCCGCACAAATCGCGGCCCCAGCACTTCGGCCAATTCAGGGCATTCGCGCAACTTATTCAATGCATCCTCAGAACCATGAGGAAACTGAAACGGCAACTCGTAAGCATCGCTCTGACAAGGCTCACTACAAGGAATCTGATTGATCATGCCAAGGTAACCACAGGCCAACGTAGCCGCCATAGCAATATACGGATTAGCATCGACACCAGGCACCCGGTTTTCCACCCGACGCGCTTGTGGTGAAGAGTGTGGAACCCGGAAGGCAACCGTACGATTATCGTAGCCCCACTGAACATTGGTCGGCGCCGCGGTATAACGTGACAGCCGACGGAAAGAATTAACGTAAGGCGCAAACAACGGCATGGCGTGCGGCAGATACTTTTGCAGACCGCCAATAAAATGGAAAAACTTTTCAGATGGAGACCCATCTTCGTTTGAAAAGAGGTTATTGCCCGTCGCGCGATCAATAATACTCTGGTGAATATGCATGGCACTGCCTGGCTCGCCCTCCATCGGCTTAGCCATAAAGGTGGCATACATATTGTGACGAAACGCCGCCTCGCGCACGGTACGCTTAAATAGAAATACCTGATCGGCCAGGGCAATCGCATTGCCGTGCAAAAAGTTGATCTCCATTTGCGCGGTGCCGATTTCGTGGATTAGGGTATCCACCTCCAGATTTTGCGCATGACAATAATCGTAAATGTCTTCAAACAGCGGATCGAACTCATTGACTGCGTCGATCGAATAGGATCGTCGACCAAATTCTGCGCGCCCAGTACGCCCGATTGGTGGTTCAAGTGGAATATCAGGGTCAGGATTGGGGGACAGTAGATAAAACTCCATCTCGGGGGCCACTACAGGATCCCACTGATGTTGCTCATAGAGCGACATCACCCGTTTGAGCACATTGCGTGGCGCAACGTCTACCGGGGCACCATCAGAACGAAAGCAATCGTAGATCATCTGTGCGGTCGGGTCGGATGCCCACGGTACATGACGCAGGGTGGTTTCATCTGGATAAAGCACCATATCCGGGTCGGTTACATCCAGATAACTGTCATCTGGATAGTCGCCGGTTACGGTCTGGATCAACACGACTTCAGGCAAACGCATTTCTGGGTCGCTGAGAAATTTGTCTTTTGGAACAATCTTGCCGCGTGCCACGCCAGTAATATCCGGCAAGATGCACTCGACTTCAGTGATATGGTGCTCGCGCAGCCATTCGACGACTTCGTTGTTCATACACAATCCCTCTCATAGTTTTTTCGGCCGTTTATACGGCTCTCAAACGCGTCGCTTAGCGACTGCGCTGTGCCCGACGCGCGCGACAGGCATCGCCAAACGCCTTGAAAATCGCTTGCGAAACAGGGTTCTCGGCATACTTCCACTCAGGATGCCACTGCACAGCAAAAGCAAAATTCAGGGCATCTTTGACACTAAACGCCTCAACCAGGCCATCATCCGCCACTGCTTGTGCTTCTAAACCCTCCCCAAGACGTTTGATGCCTTGCCCATGCAGGGAGTTAACCATGGCACTTGATTCGCCAAGCCATTGGCGCAGCAATCCACCTTCCGAAAAATGCACGCGGTGCGCGTCGGCATATTGCAAATTCAGGTCGTCCGATACAGGCTCGCGGTGGTCATGAAACCCCGGTTGCTCATGCACATATTGATAAAGTTCGCCCCCCAGAGCGACGTTCATCTCTTGAAAACCTCGGCAGACACCGAGTAAAGGAACCGCCGATTTGATTAATAGCGGGATCAAAGGAAGCGTGATCGCATCGCGCGCCGGGTCGTGTTTATTACCCGGTCGGCTAGTTTCTGCGCCGTAATGGTGAGGCTCGATATTAGAAGGCGACCCTGGCAGTAGAATCCCGTCAACTAAATCCACGATGGCTTGCAGGGTATTCGCATCACCCTGCGCCGGAATCAGAATAGGAACACCGCCGATACCGCCCGCCGCGGCGGCGATATACTTATCGCCAACCGCGTGGAACGGAAGCAGGCCGATCATCTTAATATCGCAAGGAATTCCGATAATCGCTTGCTGCATGCTTGCCTCGCAAAATTTAGGATGACGCTTTGATTGCCTCAACCGGTTCAACAAACGAATACCCCAACTCGCGAGCAACCGCTTGATAGGTCACCTTGCCTCGGCAAATATTCAAACCATTGCGCAGATGAACATTTTCCAGCAAGGCACTCGCCCAGCCCTTGTTCGCCAACTCAATGGCGTAGGGCAAGGTGGCATTGGACAACGCCAAGGTTGAGGTACGTGCCACACCGCCAGGCATATTGCCAACACAGTAGTGAACCACCCCATCCACTACATAGATGGGATCTTGATGCGTCGTTGCGTGGCTGGTTTCAAAGCAACCACCCTGATCAATCGCCACATCCACCATGACCGAGCCTTGTTTCATACCCTTAAGCATAGCGCGGGTCACCAGCTTCGGTGTTGTTGCGCCAGGGACCAGAACTGCGCCCACCACCAAATCGGCTTCACGCGTCATTTCTTCTACATTAGCTGTATTGGACACCAGGGTCTTGATGCGCCCCTCAAACAGCATATCTATTTCTTTAAGACGGCCCAGTGACTTATCCAGCAAGGTGACATCCGCCCCCATGCCCATTGCCACGCGCGCGGCATTCAAGCCCACCACGCCACCGCCAATCACCACCACCTTAGCTGGAGCAACACCAGGCACCCCACCCATCAGCACACCACGACCGCCTTGCGCTTTTTCAAGCGCGTGCGCACCGGCTTGAATCGCCATGCGGCCAGCCACTTCAGACATTGGCGCCAGCAACGGCAGGCCGCCACGCTCATCGGTCACGGTTTCGTAGGCAATCGCCACGGCACCGGATTCGACCAACAGCTTGGTTTGCTCTGGGTCTGGAGCCAAATGCAAATAAGTAAACAGAACCTGCCCCGGACGCAGCATGCGACATTCAACCGGTTGCGGCTCTTTAACCTTGATAATCATTTCGGCTTGGTCAAACACCGCTTTCGCGCTCGGTGCAATTGAAGCACCTGACTCAACATACTGTTCATCAGTAAAACCGATAGACAGACCCGCCTGGGTCTCAACCAATACCTTGTGACCATGGGCAATCAATTCGCGCGCGCCAGACGGTGTCAGACCGACGCGATACTCGTGATTTTTGATCTCCTTAGGAACGCCAACTAACATACTTCTCCTCCCGTGATTAGATGTCATGGTTCGATTTGAGATTCAGACAGCTGTTTAATAAAATTTACAAGCTAGTTGCTGCCTGATACTGATTTTGACTATAAAATGTTCAGGTTGCAAAGCTTTATCGATTTTGCGCTGCAACATCTTCCACGGCCACATAGGAAATCCAGCCGTCATGACGTCTAAAATTATTAACAACCCTCACCACAACGGGAAAAATACGATGGATGTAGGAGCACGCCTCAGGGTAGTGCGCGACCGCTATGGCCTATCGCAACGCGAACTGGCAAAGCGCGCTGGCGTAACCAATGGCACCATCTCTCTCATTGAACAAAACCGTGTCAGTCCTTCGATCAGTTCCCTGAAAAAGGTGCTAGAAGGTTTGCCGATGACCTTGGCAGACTTTTTTACTTTTGATGGCGAACCACAAAGCCCGAAAGTGTTTTATCAGGCACAAGAATTACCCAATCTCGGCAACAACCAGATTCGCCTGTTGCTAGTGGGAACCGCCCATGAACGGCGCGACATCGCTATTTTGCGTGAGCACTATGAAATTGGTGCCGACACCGGTCCAGGAATGCTTGCGCATGAAGGACAAGAAGGCGGAGTAGTCGTAAGCGGCCAGATTGAAGTCACCGTAAATAATGAAATTAGAATCTTGGCTCCCGGTGACGCTTACTATTTTGATAGCCGACAACCGCATCGTTTCCGTAATATCAGCGAAGAACCTTGTGAAATCGTCAGTGCCAGTTCACCACCAACCTTTTAGGTAAGGCGGCCTGGCCACCAAGGGCGCAGATCCACGATCACTGCAAGGCAACAAAGGAGATGGAATGGCTAATACCCATGCACTGTGGCAACAACGCGCAGCAAAGACCACTTTCGAAGGTCGCGCGTTTATAAATGGTGAATACGTACACGCTAGTGATGGCAAAACTTTTGCGTGCATCAATCCGGCTACCGGGCAAACGCTGACTGAGGTGGTTCACTGCGGGGCCACGGAAGTGGAAAGCGCGGTTGCAGCAGCACGCAATGCTTTTGACCATAGCGGCTGGGCACAGATGGCACCCCGGCAACGGGCAGGAATTCTCAAGCATTTCGCGGCACTGATGCGCGAGCATGGCGATGAGCTTGCCCTGCTGGAAACCTTAGACGCAGGCAAACCGATCGGAGACACCACCACGGTGGACGTTCCTGGCGCGGCCTACTGCGTAGACTGGTTTGCAGAAGCCATCGACAAGGTCGGCGGCGAAATTGCCCCGGTCGATCCAAGTTTAGTTGGCTTGATCAGCCGCGAGCCGATTGGCGTAGTGGCGGCGGTGGTACCTTGGAACTTTCCGATTTTAATGGCGAGTTGGAAATTTGCCCCGGCCCTGGCCGCTGGTAACGCTGTGATCCTGAAGCCATCTGAAAAATCTCCGCTTAGCGCCATTTGGCTGGCGGCGCTTGCCAAACAGGCCGGCATCCCAAATGGGATTTTCCAGGTACTCCCCGGAGCAGGTGATGTGGGCAAGTTATTAGCTTTGCATATGGATGTTGACTGTCTGGCTTTTACCGGCTCAACTGGCGTTGGCAAATTGATTGCCGGCTATGCCGCTGAATCTAACCTTAAGCGTGTCTGGCTAGAGCTAGGGGGGAAAAGCCCGAATATCATCCTAAAAGACTGCAAAGACTTAACCCGTGCAGCACGCGCGGCAGCGGGTGCTATTTTCTACAATATGGGCGAAATGTGCACGGCAGGCTCGCGCGTACTGGTACAACGCGAAATCAAAGCCGAGTTTATGCAACAACTCAAACTGGCTGCTGCCGACTACGTTCCCGGGGACCCACTCAACCCAGAAACGCGCATGGGTGCGATTGTTGACCGTATTCAGTACGACAAAGTACTGTCGTATATCGATAAAGGTCAAAATGAAGGGGCGACATTATTTAATGGTGGTAAGGCCGCAGGGCTGGGACAGCCAGGATTATTTATCGAACCGACCATTTTTGATTGCGCGAGCCCAGACCTGACGATTTGCCGCGAAGAAATCTTTGGCCCGGTACTATCGGTGTTGACCTTTGACGAGATTGATGACGCGATTCGCATGGCCAACGACAGTCCTTATGGACTGGCGGCTGCTGTATGGACCGCCGATTTAACCAATGCACACACTGTGGCGCGCCGATTGCGTGCGGGTACTGTATGGGTTAATTGCTACGATGAAGGCGGAGATATGAATTTTCCGTTTGGCGGCTATAAACAGTCCGGCAATGGTCGCGACAAATCACTACACGCACTTGAAAAGTACACCGAACTCAAGAGCACCCTGATCAAGCTCTAAGCACCCGATTTCCACTGACAAACCACACAGCCTGCTGTGTGGTTTTTTTGTCATGCAATAGAGGGCTTACAGGCCGATTTAACCATGACAAATAATTATCAATATCTCTACAGGCACGCAAAAGTGTTTGCTATATTAAACGAGCTCCCTCGCTGATTGTAACCACTCGATTCCTGCATACATGTCTCATCAGCTTTCACCAAGCAGTACACGAATCCTATGTACTTTAAAAAGGCAGACCATGCAGCAAAAAACTATCGTCACACTAGGCTCAATGATTAGCCTGATCGGACTCGTCGGCTTTCAGAGTTCACCCGTGCGGGCCGATTCAGTATTAGCAGCCCAGAGCAACATCGTTATCACTGCCGTGGCCAACATTCACCCCACCTCCACGGCGCTAGCTTCGCAACTAGACCCCAATGGCCGGGTGACCTTTTCACAAATGCCCAATGGTGAACTGATGGTCGATGCGCGGATTACCGGGCTAAAACCAAACAGCGAAAACGGCTTTCATATCCATGCAACCGCCGATTGTTCTGGCGACGGAAGTAACGCCGGAGGACACTTCAACCCTGACCACAACCCGCATAATCATCCAGCAGAAAAAAAGCGCCACGCTGGCGCCATGCTCAATCTTAAGGTTGATGCCAGTGGGGTCGGCAGCCTGCACCAGACTTTAGACACGGTCACACTCAAGCCTGGCAAGTACAGTATTATCGGCTTGCCGGTGATCATTCACCGAGATCCAGACGACTATCACTCACAACCGGTGGGGAATGCCGGGCCACGTATCGCATGCGGCCTGATCAAGCTGGCAGACTAAGTTTCCTTAAGCGGAGGGACCCCTCCCTCCGCTCAGCCTCAATCTAATCAGAAGTGGGATGCAGCCTCCAGTGTTTTCTGGACCAACACAGACTCTCCAGAACGCAGAACAGGACGTGCCTGACACAATCTAAGCTGCTGAACTTCTAGACTGGCCTCAACATGCAGACTAAACACATTGGCGGCCTTCAGTCCAACGGATGGGTCTACAAAACCAGCGTCTTCAGCCTGTGCCGCCAGGGCAAGAACACTCAAGATCACTACCCTCGCGAGCTTGTCGGTATGCAGATGCAAACTAGTTCCTTTCGATTGAAGAACCACTGCGCGTGGTGAAGAATACGAATCGCAAAACCTACCTAGTGGTGGAAACCCATCTCAACGGCGGCGCTATACTAATCGCAACGAGCAACATCGCAGACTGACCTTTATGGCAGGAACGGCTCGGAAGTTTCGCCTTCACTTTAAAAACCCAGTAGTAGATAACCTTGATTGATGACCGCCGTCACTTGCTTTGTTCCGCCTCCTATGAATTAAAATGCCAGCCATAACCCCATGTTCAACTCTTTAGCTCAGGGCTTCAGCATGAAAGCACCTAGCTCAAAAATTGCCAGAACCGCCTCAAACCCGATTTGCTCTTTCTAAGGGCCCCTGGAGCGCTAATGACATTACGTCGGTCAAACAAGATCAATCAATCTAACCATCAACAGGGAAACAAAGGGATTCTGCGGGGACTTCTAGAGGGCATGCAGGCGGTTTCGCACGAAGTCAGGATTTTGCTGCTGGGTCAGTTTTTTATGAATGTATCCACCTTCACAGCCTTTTCTCTGATGGCGGTATACATGTCGCAGTATCTTAACTTTTCAGCGACCGAAATCGGCACGGTACTGACGATTTATTTAATCTCGGCACGGGCCTTACCGATTGTCACTGGACCCTTAGCCGATCGATTCGGTTTTCGGGCGCTGATGGTGCAGGGACTGGTGCTACGTGCACTTGGATTTCTTGGCTTTGCTCTCTTCTCAAGCCCCATTCTGATTGCATCCACTGCCCTGACCATCGGCTTGGGAACGGCACTCTATCAGTCGGCGGTCTACGGTATATTTGGTCGTCAATCGACTGCGATTGTGGCGCGCATTTTTGTGCTTAACAATCTGTTACTAAATCTGGGAGCTGTGGTTGGCCCGCTGCTCGGTGCAGGCTTACTCATCCTTGATCCGGTCTACCCTTTCTATGCCAGCAGTGTATTTTTTGCAGGCTTAGCGCTTTGGGCTGTGCGGCTGGGTCACCTTGACACCCTGTATACCAGCCGGTCTTCGATGCGGGACAGTTGGAAAGCGGTAGCCAATGACCATACTTTTCTATTGTTTTTGCTAGCCACTTTCGCTTGGTGGTTTTTGTTTTCGCAGTTGTTTGTGCTTTTCCCCCTGATGGCAACCCAGTTGGCCGGATCAGAGATAGGTGCCAGTGCGGTATTCACCACCAATGGGCTGGCGGGTCTGCTTTTTGTCGGCCTGTCTTTGCTGGTTTCCCAGTGGGCGGCAAAGCGGCGCGTTTTACTCAGTTGCTATATAGCGCTGGTGGGTCTGTACCTGGTCGCCGGGTTCGGTCATGGTCTGGTCTGGCTACTATTGATTGTCACCCTTTACACCTTAATCGAAACGCTTATCTTGCCTACCATCGAGTCGATCACTGCCGAACTGGCCCACCAGGGCAAGCAGGCAACCTTTTTTGGCGCGATTGGGCTTTCATGGGGGGTGGGTGGCAGCCTCGGCAACTACGCGGGTAGTTGGTTGGCCTTCAGTGATCTGGGGACTTTAGCGCTATGGGGCATTCTCGCCGGAGTGGCTTCACTTGGGGTGGTGTTCACAATGGTATTCAATGCTGCCATACCCCAACAGCAACACATAATAAATGTACCCCCGGTTGTCGCGAAGGACACTCCATAGACAAAAGGTGATCTGAATCGACACTGACACCAACACCGTGCAGGCGTTGGTGTCATTGGGTATTGACGAGAATCTAGGCGGGCAGCGCCACCAGAATGGATTTAAGCAGATCCCACACGCGGCCAACCGAGGCAACATTCACGCGCTCGCCAGGGGCATGGGCACCGAGAATATCGGGGCCAAAGGACACCATATCCATCCCTGGATATTTAGCGCCGAGAATCCCACACTCCAACCCTGCATGGATAACCTTCACCGTAGATTCGGTGTGGTAGTTGCGCAGGAAGACTTCACGACAGAGGGCCAATAACGCGGAATCAGGATTGGGAGTCCAACCAGGATAGACCCCTTCAAAAATCACATCCGCATTGATCAGGCTAAACAGGCTTTGGATTTCATGCGACAGTGTCCTGGTGCCGGTATCCAGCAAGGATCGCACCATGAAATTGATAAACAACTTGCCATCGGCCAGTTCCATCACCCCCATATTATTCGAGGTTTCAACCACACCGACTACGCGCTGGCTCATGCGCTTCACCCCATGCGGCGCCGCATGCATGGCACACAGAATGGCGCGTTGATCCGCGCGTGCCATGACGCTGTCTGCATGCGCGGTTGATCTTACAATCTGCACCCCCTCATCGACTCCGGCCAATTCAAAACGCAGGGTGCGCTGGAAACTATCCAATTGCGCCTTTACGCGCTCTAGATCTGCGGCAGGAAACGCGACAATCGCAAAGGCTTCTCGTGCCAGCGCGTTGCGTGCCGAGCCCCCCTTCAGACTAGAGAGGCGCAGCTCAGTGTGTTCTTGCAGTTCGATCAGCAGGCGCACCAGGATTTTATTGGCGTTACCATGACCTAAGTGGATATCCGATCCTGAGTGACCGCCTTTCAGCCCCGTGACAGACAGTTGGCATACATGCATTGCCGCTGGCAGCGGTTCCTGCGCATAAGCCTTCTGTATATTGACATCCACCCCACCAGCGCAGCCCATGTAGAACTCGCCCCAGTTTTCGGTATCCAGGTTAATCAGCAGTTTGCCTTGCAGCAGACCCGCTTCTAATCCCAGCGCACCGCCCATGCCCTGTTCTTCGTCCAGGGTAAACAAGGCTTCAATCGGTCCATGGGGAAGGTCATGGCTCGCCAGCACCGCTAGCGCCAGGGCCACACCAATGCCGTTATCCGCCCCCAAGGTGGTGTTCTCTGCCACGAGCCAGCCGTCTTTAAGTACCGGCTGAATTGGATCGCGTGAAAAATCGTGTGGCGTGCCGGCATTCGCCTGACACACCATATCAAGGTGGCCCTGCAGTACAACCCCAGGACGGTTTTCCATCCCGGGCGTGGCCGGTTTTCTGATAATCAGGTTACCAACGCTATCAATGATGGCGGTGAGCCCGTTAAGCTCAGCCCAGCCTTTTAAGTAGTCGCGTATCTGCTGTTCATGCTTAGACGGTCGGGGAATTTCACACAGAGTCTGGAAGTGCTCCCAGACCGCTTTGGGTTCGAGTTCGGAAATGACCATGACGGTACCCTACAAATCTAGTTATATTAAGGCGCAAGCACGTAGTTCACTTGTCGCTGTCACGGCCGCGATCAGCTTTGATCCTTTGATAACGTCTGACCGGCAGCTATATAGACCAAATAACTCTATCATGCCCACCCGTAAAAGGACACGGCGCCACTTGACCAAGCGCAAGCAGGCCACCTTCTGGCATAGCGGCGGCTAGCCAGCAGACACCGGGGCTTCGTCCTGCCTTTGCTCTTGCTGCAATTGCCACATTTCAGCATAGCGTCCCCCCGCTTCAAGCAGCTCGCGGTGGGTTCCTTGCTCAATCACCTGACCCCTATCCAACACGATGATCGCATCAGCATCGACGACGGTTGACAGTCGGTGAGCAATAATCAAGGTGGTACGATTGGCGGCAATATCCAACAATTCTTTCTGTATGGCTTTTTCGGTATGCGAGTCCAGCGCACTGGTGGCTTCGTCGAAAATCAGCACCGGGGGGTTCTTAAGCAAGGTGCGGGCAATGGCCACCCGCTGTTTTTCGCCCCCAGACAATTTGAGCCCCCGCTCTCCCACTTGGGTTTCATAGCCATCCGGCAGACTGAGTACAAAGTCATGGATATGTGCCGAACGCGCCGCTTCGATGACTTCTTCTCGACTGGCACTGTGACGGCCATAGGCAATGTTGTAATAGATGCTGTCATTAAATAGCACGGTATCTTGAGGAACAATACCGATATGTGCACGCAAGGAATCTTGTGTCAGCCGACGAATATCTTCGCCATTGAAGCTAATCTGACCCGCGGTGACATCATAGAAACGAAATAACAAGCGCGCCAAAGTCGACTTACCCGCCCCGCTAGCCCCCACCACCGCTAATGTTTGGCCAGCCGGAATCTCAAAGCTGAGGTCATGCAGAATCTGGCGATTGGTTTCGTAAGCAAAGTTTACGTGATCAAACCGCACCGCTACTGACCGGGTAGCCAATGCTTTGGCGTCACTCCGGTCCGCCACTTCGGCATCGGACTCCATAATCGCAAACATGCGTTCCATATCGGCCAGCGAATGCTTCATTTCCCGGTAGACAAATCCGAGAAAATTGAGTGGCGCATACAACTGTGTCAGATAAGTAGCCACCAGAACCACGTCGCCCACGCTCATGGTTTTTTGCACTACGCCACGCGCAGCCATGGCCATGATCAGGGTCACCCCGACAGCGATAATCGCGCCTTGCCCTGCATTCAGAAACGATAGTGACACCTGATTCTTGATCGCAGAGTTTTCCCATGCAGCCAGATTCGTGTCATAGCGCTTGGACTCATAACGCTCGTTATTGAAGTACTTTACCGTTTCATAGTTGATCAGCGCATCAATCGCCTTGGCGTTGGCGCGTGAATCCAGGTCATTCATGCTACGGCGATAGACCGTGCGCCATTCTGTGATCGCTAAGGTAAAGCCGATATACACCACAATCGTGCCCAGCGTCATTGCGGCAAACCAGCCACGATAGCGACTGAGCAGGATGCCGGTCACCATGGCAATTTCCAGCAAAGTCGGCAAGATATTGAACACGGCAAAATTCAGCAGAAAACCAATACCCTTGGTGCCGCGTTCAATGTCACGGCTCATGCCGCCGGTCTGGCGCGACAAATGAAATTTCAACGATAACTTCAGCAGATGCTCAAACACGGAACGCGCCACCTGGCGCACCGTACCCTGCACCACTCGGGCAAACACTGCATCACGCACCTCAGACAACATGCTGGCCGCCAAGCGCGCGAAACCATAACCAACCAGGGCAGCAATCGGAATGACCAGTAAGGTGGCAGGGATCGATAGCTGGTCGATAATGCGTTTCAGATACAGGGGTACCGTAACGTTTGCCACCTTTCCCAACACCAAACAGCTCATGGCGATGGTTAAACGCCACTTGAAAGCCAATAGATAAGGGAAAAGACTTTTAATCGTTTGCCAATCATGCCGACCCGAGGGTGCCGGGCCGCTGTGAGTCATACGCATCGGTAGTGCCTATAGTTGTTTTTGTCTAAAAGCGAAATAGCAGTGCATCCGCCCCAAAGCAAGGGGGCGGTCGGTACGGGGACAATCAGGTAGCCCTGGCAAGGAGCGAATCTTTGGTGCGAACAGTGAGCAACCGGGAGGACACTATTAATGCAAGATGCGATGCGCAACTAAATGCATCTCGGGAATCTCGGCATCAAAGCGCGTTCCATCGGCAGCGACCAGATGATAACGACCGCTCATACTGCCGTACGGGGTTTTCAGCGAGGTACTGCTGGTATATTCATAAGTCTGCCCAGGCTCGATTTCGGGTTGTTCTCCTACCACCCCCATCCCTCGCACTTCTTGCACCTGATTATTGGCGTCAGTGATGATCCAGTGTCGACTGATGAGTTGCGCGGTGACATTACCGGTATTGGTAATGCGAATGTGATAGTGAAACACATAAATGTCGGCCACTATATCTGACTGTTCTTCTGCATAAACCGCCTCGGGTTCAACCCGGACACACAGCACACTATCAGGCATGTCTTCTCCTTGTGGTTGCGTCGATTACCCCAAGACACACGCATTGCAGCCTATTATTTAACTGGCCACAGGCAAAGTGGAATCGCGCACTAACGCCATACAGCATTATATTATCCAAACGACATGATGTGGGCGCGCTACAATAGCTTTTTTCGACCCTTCGCCGACTGAAACCGAACCATGCCGCCGACCTATCGCATTGCCCCCAGCATCCTGTCCGCTGATTTCGCTCGTCTCGGAGAAGAAGTCATTCATGTGATTGATGCGGGAGCCGACATCATTCACTTTGATGTCATGGATAACCACTATGTACCCAACCTGAGCATAGGGCCACTGGTGTGTGAGGCAATCCGCCCACACGTCAAGGCCCCGATCGATGTTCACCTCATGGTACAACCGGTGGATAGCCTGATTCCCATGTTTGCCCACGCCGGGGCCGACATCATCACTTTTCACCCAGAAGCGTCGCTACACATTGATCGCACGCTGGGTTTGATTCACGAGCATGGCTGTAAAGCCGGGCTAGTGTTTAACCCAGCCACACCACTTAATCATCTAGATTACGTCATGGACAAAATCGACATGATCTTAATTATGTCGGTAAACCCAGGTTTTGGCGGACAAAGTTTTATTCGCGAAAGTCTAAACAAGATTCGCGCTGCACGCACCCGGATAGAGGCTTATACACGGGAGCATGGAGGTGAAATCTGGCTTGAAGTCGATGGCGGGATCAAAATCAATAACATTGCTGAAGTTGCCAGCGCCGGAGCCGACACTTTTGTAGCAGGCTCAGCCATCTACAAGACGCAGGATTACCGCGCCACCATCGCGGCCATGCGTGCTGAACTCGCAGGAGTCACTGGATGATTGCCGCTATTGTTACCGGTTGTTCGCGTGGATTGGGGTTGGCACTTAGCCAACAATTGCTGCAACAGGGTTGCTGGGTGGTTGGTATTGCACGCAATCCGCCAGCACAACTGACCGGCGAGCTTGAAGACGGCCATTTTAGTTTTATCAGCGCTAATCTGGCACTCGGTTGCGACACAGAAAACCTCATGCAACGTGCTCTCGGCGTGTTTGAACATCAACACTTCGACCGACTTTATCTAATCAATAATGCCGGTGTAGTCACACCGATGACGCAGGCAGGAAACTATTTGGCAGACCAGGTTCATAGTGCTATGGCAATCAACCTGACCACACCCATTCTGCTGACCAACGCTTTTTTAGCAACTGCACGCAACTGTAGTACTGACTTGCGCATTCTGAATATTTCTTCAGGGGCGGCCGTAAACACGTATCCAGGATGGGGTATTTATGGCGCCAGCAAAGCGGCGATTGATCACTTCAGCCGCCATGTAGCGCTAGAGCAAGCAGAAGTCGATCAACCGGCACGCATTGCCGCTTTATATCCTGGGGTGCTGGACACCGATATGCAATCGTCGATTCGTGCCAGCGATCCAGTCGCTTTTCCGCAGAAGGCACGCTTTGATGCACTCAAACGCGACGGGGGGCTTTCTTCCCCAGAGGATACGGCTCAACGTATCTTGCGCTATCTGCATTCTGACGATTACGGCACTGAAACCGTAGTCGATATTCGCACTCTTTCAATTTCTTCTGAAACTCCATGAACTTACAACACATCAAGGCCGTTGCCTTCGACCTGGATGGCACGCTGGTTGACTCATTACCCGACCTAGTCGCCACCGCTAATGCTATGCGCCAACATCTTGGCATGCCGCCCTTGCTAGACGACCGGATTCGCGAACATGTCGGCGATGGGATTGCCAGCCTAGTACACCGTTCGATTACGGATCAGCGCGATGGAGAGGCCAAACACCAAGAATGGGAACAGGGGTTTCGCTTTTTTGTTGATTACTATCGTCAACACCTCACTGACCTCACCACCGTCTATCCTGGGGTCACGACTGCACTTGGCCTGTTAAAAGCACTCAAACTACCGCTAACCATTATTAGTAATAAATCGGTTCGTCTTGCGCTACCCCTGTTGCAGCAACTTGGTTTGGCCGATGATTTTTCACTGATACTGGGCGGCGACTCACTACCTGAAAAAAAACCGGCAGCATTACCTCTTCTGCATACCTGCCAGGTGTTAAACCTGAAACCGGATGCACTATTGATGGTAGGCGACTCGCACAATGACATTGCTGCGGCACGCGCAGCAGGTAGCCCAGTGGTCGCGGTCAGTTATGGCTATGGGGATGCGGATACGCTAGGGGCGGATGCCGTGATTGATAGCCTGGAGCGATTGTACGATATGATTAAACCACCGATTGCCAAAGATTAATTCGCTGGTTTTATGTTGATTGACTATTTGCTAGCATCGTTAACTATGGCCGGGCAATCTGTAGTGTCCGGCCGTTTCACCCTCAGAATAAAAAGACCGCCAGAAAGCCGACTATGACAGCGAGTGAATTCGAGAGTCTGACCAAAAAGGGATACAACCGGATCCCTGTAATGCTTGAGCTATTTGCCGATCTGGATACCCCTCTGTCGGTCTACCTTAAGCTTGCCAACCAGCCCTACACTTATCTATTTGAATCGGTAGAGGGCGGTGAACGCTTTGGTCGCTATTCATTTATCGGGCTACCGTGCCGCACCCGTCTGAGGGTGAATGCGGCTCACGTGCAAGTAGAGTGCGACGGAGAGGTAATTGAAGAGTCAGATGGTAACCCTCTTGATTTTATTCGCGACTATCAATCCCGATTCCGCGCAGCACCTAACAGTATTTTGCCGCGCAATACCGGTGGACTAGTTGGCTATTTCGGTTATGACACCATACGCTATGTTGAAAAGCGGTTGGCAAAGACCCAGAAACCAGACCCAGTTGGCACGCCTGATATTTTATTGTTGCTATCGGAAGAGCTGGCCGTGGTCGACAATTTATCCGGCAAACTCTATCTGGTCATCTATGCAGATCCAGGCAGACCTAACGCCTACATAGCCGCAGTGGCCAGATTGGCACAATTACGCGCCAGCCTGCGCACCACCATCGATATTCCGTTATCACTGCCAACCAAAGGATGCCGTGCCATTTCTGAATTTGGTTCAGCAGACTTTCAGGCGGCCGTCTCACGCTGCAAAGATTACATCCACGATGGAGATATCATGCAAGTGGTATTGGCACAGCGCATGCAGATGCAATTTGCCGATTCACCACTTTCGTTGTATCGGGCACTGCGTAGCCTCAATCCCTCTCCCTATATGTTCTACATTGATTGCGGAGCATTTCACATTGTTGGCTCGTCGCCTGAGATTTTGGTGCGACGTGAGGCTGGCCGACTAACCGTGCGGCCATTGGCTGGCACGCGTCCACGCGGGGCAACGCGCGCTGAGGACGAACAATTGGCCAAGGAATTGCTCGCTGACCCGAAAGAAATCGCTGAGCATGTAATGTTGATTGATCTGGGACGCAATGATATTGGCCGCGTCGCACAAATCGGAAGCGTGACGCTGACCGACAAGATGATTATCGAACGCTACTCACATGTCATGCACATAGTGTCCAGCGTCGAAGGGAAAGTCGCTGACAGCGTGTCGAATATAGACGTTCTGAAAGCGACATTTCCTGCAGGAACCCTATCCGGGGCACCAAAGATCCGAGCAATGGAAATTATTGACCAGCTTGAGCCAACCAAACGCGGCATCTATGGCGGCGCTGTCGGCTATATGGCGTTCACCGGAGAGATGGACCTGGCGATTGCCATCCGCACCGCCGTTATCAAGGATAAAATGCTTTACATTCAGTCAGGCGCTGGCATTGTGGCCGACTCGGTGGCGGAGTCTGAATGGCAAGAGACTCAGAATAAGGCGCGTGCAGTGGTGCGTGCCGCCGAGCTGGTGCAAAGTGGTCTGGATGCCTGAGCGCCATCACCTGGATCGGCCGCGCAGCAGGTTAATTTCCTGAGCATGACGAGCCAGGGACAGACGTCGATCCGCCTCAACCAGCGCCAGTGAACCATCAAATCCAGGTGGGCCTACCAAAGCGGCCCCACTACTCAATTTCACGGTTAGACGCCGGCCACCACTGATCATAAACGGCACATCATAAAGTGCCGCACGCACCTTGCGCTGCACCCGCCCAAGCGTGGGCTTATCGCATGGTGAGACCAACAAGGCAAAAGCATCATCCGCTAAACGCGTCACAATACCAGAACCATGCAATACCCTGCGCAACCTTGATGCCGACTCAGCCAAGAGTAACGCACAAAGTTCAGAGCCTTCTTGCTCGACAAACAGCGCAAGGTCATTCAGTTGCAGCAGCATCAGGGCAAAGGTCAGATCCAACTGACGCGCAGACTCAACTTCCGCTTGCAGCAACGATTGAAAACCTGCGCGATTCCAACTCCCGGTCTGTGGGTCAATCCAGGCGGAACGCTTACCTTCCGCAAGTAAGTTGCGCTCGGCCAAACGAGCCGAGTGAATCCGATCTTGTTGTAATTCCCCCTCTACCACACGGCCAAGGTCGATCAACAGTTCAATTTCATGCTTAGAAATGGTGCGTGGCACCGTATCGATCACACACAGCGTTCCAGCCATCAGTCCATCAGCTAAGCGCAAGGGAATGCCCGCATAGAACCGGATATGTGGATTACCCGTCACCAATGGGTTATCACAGAACCGCATATCGATACTGGCATCCGGCACAATCAAAGGATAACTATGCAAAATCGCATGCGAACAGAATGACAACTTTCTTTCTGTTTGATCCAGTACCAACCCGACTCTGGATTTAAACCATTGTCGTGTCGAGCCAACCAGACACACCAAAGCAATTGGCGCGCTCACCATCCGCGAAGCAATACGTGTAATCCGGTCAAAGCGTTCTTCTGCGGGGGTATCGAGTAAATCATAGGAGTCAAGAGCGGCAAGTCTCAAGGCTTCGTTTGCTGGCACTGGTGCTGGTTGCATGTGCGGGACCTGAAAACAGATAAAAGTCGGCGTGCTATTTTTGTATGACCGATTCAAGACACTTATTCAAGCTAACAATGCGTTACACCCCTCATAAGTGAACAACAATATGTACATTTGATTACATACCAATACATTCCCCCCGTAGACGAAACGGATGACTATTTCCGATAATCTAGGACAGATCAAATTTCCCGGCAAAAGTCCAGAACACACACAGACGCACGGGCAACATCAGGAACAGGGCCAAAACAATAGCCCGCAAACTATAGGAAGCCCGACAGATGACCAAGATCATTGCGGCCGTGTTGGCTTGTGCATTCGGTACAGCCTATGCTCTACCCATTGTGCCCCATCCAAGTGAAAAAGCTAACGCGGCTAGCGCCGCGAGCGCACAAAGCGCACAAAATCGTTCAGAATCTTTGCGTCCGGACAACGACGAAGATGAAGCAGCCCCTCCTGTGCCCATTCACCACGCAAACAGTTTCCGCAAAAAATCGGCAAAAAGACTTACGATGAAAAAAAACGAATTCCCGACGCACCCCAAGCGTTATAGCCTGCTGATACAAAACTGAAACCAATCATTAAGTATTACTTTTTGATATAAAAAAATCGTTATTAATAATTTCTCGCAATAACCTGCGCCGGTTACACTCCTGTCATACCTCTAAAGATCAGGAGCCTGCAATGCAACACCGTGTAACCAACAAGCTAAACGTGATCGGCCTTGGCCTTTTTCTGGCTTCATTCTGGGCACAATCCGCGACCATTCTAAATGTGTCATACGACCCCACCCGTGAACTCTACCAAGCCTATGACAAAGCATTCATAGCGCATTGGCAGCAGACCACTGGACAGCACATTGAAATCAAACAATCACACGGGGGCTCATCCAAGCAGTCGCGCTCAATTTTGGATGGCATCGGAGCTGACGTCGCTACCCTGGCTCTGGCCTATGATATTGACGCGTTGGCAGACCGCGGATTTTTGCCATTAAAGTGGCAAAGCCGTCTACCACACAATAGCTCACCCTACACCTCAACGATTGTGTTTTTGGTTCGCAAGGGCAATCCCAAAGGGATTAAAGACTGGAACGACCTGGTTAAGCCAGGGGTTCAGGTGATCACACCCAACCCAAAGACATCCGGCGGCGCGCGCTGGAACTATCTAGCAGCATGGGGTTATGCCCTACGTCACAACAAAGGCAATGAAGCTGCAGCCCGCGCCTTTGTTAAAGCCCTATACAAGAATGTACCCGTATTAGACACCGGCGCTCGCGGCTCTACCATCACCTTTGTTCAGCGTGGGCAAGGTGACGTGCTGATCGCCTGGGAAAATGAAGCTCTGTTGTCACTCAAAGAGCTGGGGCCGGATAAGCTGCAAATTGTAACGCCTTCCGAAAGTATTTTGGCAGAACCACCGGTGGCAGTTGTTGATAAGAATGTGCAACAACATGGCACCCGTAAAATTGCTGAGGCTTATTTGAATTATCTGTATTCACCGCAAGGCCAGACCATCGTCGCGCAAAACTATTACCGTCCAGTAGACCCAAAAATAGCCGCCAAATATGCGGGGCAATTTCCAAAGGTTAAGCTCTTCACACTGAAGTCATTATTTGGTGACTGGCGCAAAGCGCAAGGCAAGCACTTCAACGATGGCGGTGTATTTGATCAGATATCACAAGGACATTAATTGATCTGACCGCAATCCCCCGCGTCAAGAGGCGCAGGGGATTGCGGCTCTCTCCATAGAAACAAATCAAATGGACCCACTACTGGCGTTTTTTATTAATCGGGTGCAGCGCACCTATTTCAGTGGTTTCCCGATTTACCGGACACCAGAGGACACCTATGCGGGTGCCTTTATGAAGCACCGCTTGAGTTCACGTTTTGAGGCAGTTGGAGAGGATTGCGTTATTGCAGAATTAGAGTGCGTAGCCCCCACAGGAGCCATGGTTGATATTGAATCACTGCAAAAGTTATGCCGTGCCAGTCAATCGGCGGTAGTACTGGATCGATTTATCCGTTCGGTACACTTACTGAATTTAATGAATAACCCAACGCGTCGGGATACTGTTTTTTTACCGGTGACTCAAGCGCTCATTACAGGGGTCAGTCATAACCATGGCAGCGTTTTCCGCACCATACTTGAACGACTTGAGCTGCAAAACCATCAATTCGGTATTCTGCTGCCTTCGGACCTGCAGATCGACAAAAATCGCTTCAAACAGATTATTCAAGCCTATCAGCGTAATGGATTTCTAACCGCTGAGCGCACCGCACAAAGCGGTATCGTTATACTGCCCTACTCTCCTGAGTAAAACTTACTTCAAATACGAATGCAATACACGCACCACTTGTTCCATATCGTGCTCACGCGCTTCTGGCGCGCGATCTGGGGCAATCAAATGCGCGCGCAAATGCCCCTCTAGAACCTCAACCATTAAACCGTTAACCGCCCCGCGAATTGCAGCAATCTGCTGCAACACTAAACTACCGTCAGTGTGCTGCGTAAGCGCGGCCTCCAACGCCTGCGTCTGACCGGTGATTCTATGCACGCGCGTCAACAGTGCTTGATTGTTTTTAACCGTAGACATATTCCATCATTCGAATAATTAACAACACCACTTAGCCAGGAACCCTGGTCTAGCCCCTTAACTAACCAGACTTAACTTCATCCAATACGACATTACAGTAATTTTAAAAAATCCGTCAACAAACTTGCATATGCCAGCGAGAAATACAACAACGTTCGCATAGGAAGAAATTATTAAAAAATGCTTATTTCAATAAAGTATTTTTCCAAACATCAAGTAAGACAAATCTTAAACTCATTGTCGTACCATTCACTTTTCTCATGCCCCATGTAGAATCCCTGATGTAACAAGCGTATAGCAAGGGGATGGCATCATAATCTCAAATTTTAAACCAAAATATAAAATGACATTTCCCTTGTAGATGACACTGAACTTTTACTCAGTTCTTCTATCAATTAGTACAGTGCCAGCGTCATCAACGCCACAAAAGCACCGACCACCCCGACCCGACCCTATTTTAATTTAGGTTACGCAGGGAATGCACCGGCCACTTTTCCAGACACGGCTGTTTCAGTCCATCTCGGAGGGGTACTGGCGAACTCACTTTAAACAAACGGCAGAAAATATTGTGACAATTATGATCAATAAACAGGAGTGTTTTATGATGAACAAAGAAGTCAGCTTCGATCCGCGTGCCATGCGCAGGCGATTAGACCTAAACCAGCAAGAATTCTGGTCAGCAGTCGGCGTTACACAGTCCGGCGGTTCACGCTACGAACAAGATCGCCGCATTCCCAAGCCTGTTATGGAGCTTCTACGCCTGCGCTATCAGCTTGGAATTCGACTAGAAGACATCTCAGAGCAAAACGCAGCCATGATCCGTGCCATCACCGAAGGACACCTCGATACCAGCACTCTCAAGCATCAGCTCGACAAAATCCAACGGGTTATCAAGGCAAGCCAGCAGTTGGCACATAGCGCATCGGAACTCTCAGGTGCCGCCGAAGCGGTACTCAATGACCGCGAGAGGCACTGCATGGTCGTCTGAGATCGTCACATCTAGAGAACCGGGCGCACATATAAGCATGGCGCTCGGTAATTTTAAAAACAGCAACTATAAATAAATGTTTAATTAAATTTTAAAAAAAACAAATATTACAATTATATTACCAACAAATTTGAATAATATTGGCTCTGCCGCCCATAGTACCTTCACATCAACTTTAATAACTCGCCCAAAATCCATATTCACCGGCACCCCACCCCAAACAACCCACCACCTTTTGGGTTGATCCAGGCCAAACAACACCTACTTTGGGCATGGCAATATTTAATCATGCTAATGCCCTATAACCCTATCTCAAGACCAAAGCTGATGTAACTGCACCGATTTTCGGCGCTCACGCCAGTTCTCTCCACGAGAAATCGACAAAATTGTGCGTGAAATGCAAATTAAATGTTACAAATGCGATGTTAATAGTTCTTCTTAGGCAGACAGCCACTCAGGAGGATTGACAACCCACCCTGTGAATATGCAGTATTTCGAATATATGAATTTGCCGTTACATGGCGAACAGTTGAACTAAAGTCTCACGTTGAACCGCAGTAATAATTGGGCAACATCAGTTACCCAGGGAGTTAGGCTATGTTTGTTTCTGCCCGCAAGCTGACCCAGTTTCTCAAGCCACTATCGGAAGCAACCCGGGATGGGGTTGATCTTACAGTGTCTTTAGACGAGAAAGGCAGCCTCGGCTGGATCGCACAATTAATGAAGGGGCTCCTTGGCCGTTTTCATGGGGCTTTAATTAAAATTGCCAGCACCACCGTACACCTATCGCAACAAGCTCCTGAATTAGCTAAATTATCGCAAGTGCTCGCTGAGCGCGCCCGTGCACAGCAAAGTAACGCCGAAAACATTTCTGCAGCCAGCCATATATTGGCTGAAACCGTCCAGTCCATTACCAGTAGCGCCAGCGAAGCCTCTGCCTTCTCGCAACAAGTCGCCGACGCTGCCAACAATGCAAATACCAATGACAAGCTCAGCCGGGAACAAATCCAATCTATTGGCAGCAGCACCCAAGCACTAGAACAGCAGATGGACCTTCTTAAGACCAGCTCAGCTTCCATTAGTGAGGTGGTCGAACTCATTAAGAACATTGCGGACCGCACCCGATTGCTCTCGTTGAATGCTGCGATAGAAGCCGCGCGGGCAGGGGAACAAGGACGGGGGTTTGCGGTTGTCGCCGACGAAGTGCGCAAGCTGGCAGATCAGACCATGACGGCAACGCAAAACGTCGAGGAACTCCTCGCCACCATTCAGGATCAAGTCACCTCCTCCAGTGAAACCATGGTGGAGATGTCTCAGCAGGTACAACAGGGCATTACGGTATCGCAAGCGGCAGGAGAAGCCATAGAGGCGGCGTCACGCGACATTGGCACACTCATCAATCATGTTCATACCATTGCTCAAGCCAGCGGATCACAAAACGAGAAAGTTAAAGCCATTGCAGATCAGATAGGTGAAGTGGTGGAAAGCACCAATCAACAACTGGTCGACGCACAGGCACTTGCCAGCAATGCCACCCAGGTCAGCGAGCAGTGCGACCTATTGCTTACCGAAGTTGGGGAGTTTCGCCTAGAGGGACATCGCCGCTTCCGCATCACAGTTGAAAACGCACTGGAAAAATGGCAGCTATCGCGGCTTAGCGGTGATGACCTAGACCAAAAACTAGTTGCCTTATTTAATACAGAGCCCGCCTTTAGCATGCTTTGCATCACCGATGCGAACGGGCAACAGATCAGCTCAGACGTAGACAACGGGAAAATAATTCTCGAGGGACGAAAAAACAACTGGAGGGATCGCCGTTGGTTCTTGGATTCGATCCGAAACCGACGTCTGTTTGTGTCTGACCTATATCGCTCTATCGATACCAACGAATATATTTTCACGGTGGCAACGCCATTATTTGACCCGGCGGGACAAATTCTCGGGGTTTTGTGTGCCGACGCCCGTTTTGACCACATCATCAATTAAACCGGTCGAAATCAACAAAAAGCCAGTCTCCATGACTGGCTTTTTGTATATCCACCACAATCGACTGCAGAAACAAAAAAAGCCTGAAACCCTTGATAAATTTGGGTTTGAGGCTAATTATTGACTATCGTGAAACTATCCGTGGTGCGAGCGGAGAGACTCGAACTCTCACGCCTTGCGGCGCTGGAACCTAAATCCAGTGCGTCTACCAATTCCGCCACGCTCGCTAATTTTCGGCAAAGTGCTAAGATTGCTTCTTGCCAAACGGGAGGCAAATAGTACCCGAAGTAAACAAAACCGGCAAGAGCGCAATTCACACTATTGAAGAAACTATTTTTGCTGCAATATGTCTATCGTAGATGTATCAAGAAGCTCAATAACATGGAGAGATCAATATGCAACCGAACCTTCAGACGGCCTACGACTCTGGCCTGTCCGATTCCCGCCACAAGGTTCTACGCAACACTTATGCCCTGCTCGGCCTGTCCCTGATCCCAACGGTGATCGGCGCGCTGATTGGCACCAATATCAGTTTTATGTTCATGCGCGCAAGCCCAATCATGGGAGCGCTGGGAATGCTTGCGGTCATGTATGGCTTTATGTTTGCAATTCAACGCAATCGCTACTCCTCACTGGGTGTCTACCTAATGATGGGGTTCACCTTTATGATGGGCGTGCTGCTTGGACCATTACTCCAGGTTGCATTACGCGTAACCAATGGCCCCAGTCTGATCATGACAGCCGGTGGCGCCACCGCACTGATATTCCTGGCCATGGCTGGCATTGGCAGCACCACTAAGCGTGACCTGTCGGGCCTGGGTAGTTTTCTGACTGCAGGCGCAGTGGTTTTGATGGTGGCGGTCGTTGCCAATATCTTCCTGCAACTACCGGTGATGCATCTGGCATTATGTGCGGGTTTCGCGCTGTTTAGCTCGTTGCTGATTATGTATCAGGTCAAGGTAATCATAGAAGGTGGCGAGACCAGTTACATTTCCGCCGCACTGACCATTTACATTAGCATTTACAATCTGTTTACCAGTCTACTGCAGTTACTGCTCGCATTTAATGGCAATAACCGCAACTAAGCAATCTGGTTTTATACAGCAAAAAAAACACCCCTCGGGGTGTTTTTTTTGCGCTGTAAACTTAAGTTACAACCCATGTTGGCCAATAGTTATGCGTACCTCGGCAGTCCAATGCTACAGCCACAGAGGGAATGGCTGCCAAGCGACCATCAGGCAAATACAACAAAGGCCAGCGCTTACGTAGCCGAGGAGGAATTCCGGCCTCTTGCAACAGGGTCTTTACCGGCTTACTACCGATTTCAAGCAGTAAACGCTCCCCTCCCTGACGGGGGCGTACATCAAAACCTCCTGCAAGCAACTCTAGCGCCACGCCATGGGCACTTTCGACAAAACCGAGCATACCACCCCAGCTTGGAAGGGAGCGTGTCGCCACGATGCCGTCCAACCGCTCTACTGCAGGATGCAGCGCAGGCAGATTGCGATCCACCCAAACCTGCTGCCGATAGCGAAACAACACACCCTGCACTAAATGTAATTCTGGATGGCGATCCGCGGGCGCCTGATGCAATTGCAATCGAAATGACTCAATCGCCGCTGGCGCCACATCATTCCAACCAAGCTCTTTGAGCCAATGCACTAGCAACAAGCGTTGTCGAGCGGGTGACAGCCTTGCCAAACCTGATAACTGTAAACGGCCATCACTCAGGCAAACACTCAAATCTTGTTCGGCTACCTCGTCCAAAACCTGCGCAGCCTCCCACATCTGGGTAGCACTACGCTGCAGATGCAGCCGGTACTCAGGCAAGGCAGTGGCAATCAAAGGAAAGATATCGTGACGCAATAAATTACGCCGCCAGCGGGTGTCTCCATTACTCTCATCAGTAATCCAGACCAGGCCTCGCTCCTTGGCATAAGCTTCAATTCTGGAGCGCGGCCAAGCCAATAATGGACGCCATAAGCATTTATCTCCCAAACGGCGCATCACTGGCATGGCTGCCACTGCGTGCGGGCCACCACCACGCAGCAATTGCAACAGCACCGTCTCCGCCTGGTCATCCTGATGATGCGCCAAGGCAATCACTGCGGCAGATGAACGCCGAAAGGCACCATAGCGCTCGTTACGCGCCACAGCTTCTAGACTGTCGCCGCCAGATAGCACCACATGAACCCGCTCAACACGCAGAGGAATCTTGCGCAAGGCGCACCAGTACTGACAGTGCGCCACCCAGTCTTCTGCATTTGCGCTCAAACCGTGATGCACATGGACAGCCGACAAATGGAAATGGCGTAGCTCTTGGCTACGCCATAACAAATCAAGCAGCACCATTGAATCAATGCCACCGCTTAATCCTACTTCTATTTCACATTGGTCGGAAAAACTCTCTGGCCAATTTAATTGCAGTTGATCCAGGAGATCAGGCTGCCTCTTCCTTGAATCGGCCATAATTCATTAACCGGTCAAAGCGGTTCTTGAGCAGATCGTCCAGGGACCGACTGTTCAGATCCTTGAGCTGCTCTACCAGGGCTCGCTTCATACTATTCATAATCTGCGCGTGGTCGCGATGCGCCCCGCCCAGTGGTTCATTAATCACGCGATCAACCAAGCCCAGCGTCTTAAGACGATGTGCCGTAATTCCCAAGGCCTCTGCCGCATCCGAAGCGCGCTCTGCGGTTTTCCACAAAATAGAGGCACAACCTTCTGGAGAGATGACCGAGTAAGTTGAGTACTGCAGCATATTCAAATAATCGCCAACAGCAATTGCCAATGCACCGCCTGAGCCACCCTCGCCTATCACGGTCGACACGATTGGCACGCGAAGCTTAGACATTTCATACAGATTGCGCCCGATAGCTTCACTCTGCCCACGCTCTTCGGCATCAATTCCTGGGTAAGCCCCTGGGGTATCAATGAGCGTCATCACTGGCAGGCCAAACTTTTCGGCTTGTTTCATCAGCCGCAGCGCCTTGCGATAGCCTTCTGGACGCGGCATACCAAAGTTTCGATAGATCTTTTCTTTGGTATCTCGCCCCTTCTGATGACCAATCACCATCACCGACTGGCCATTAAACCGCGCCATACCGCCCACGATGGCAGGATCGTCCGCAAAGGAACGGTCACCATGCAGCTCAGTAAAATCAGTGAAGATCGCGTTTATATAGTCCAGGGAATAGGGGCGCTGAGGATGACGAGCAACCTGAGAGATCTGCCAAGGCGTAAGCTTGCTGTACAGCATCTTGGTCAGCTCTTGGCTCTTTTTCTGCAGGCGCGAGATTTCTTCCGATATGTCCAGAACCGAATCATCCTGAACAAAGCGCAATTCTTCTATTTTGTTCTCGAGCTCAGCGATTGGTTGCTCAAAATCGAGAAAGGTGGGCTTCATTCGTAACATCGTCCGCAAGGAGGTGAATCAACAAATGATACATGAGGCGCATTCACCTCGTCACTACTTTCTGTCTGACAAAATTCACTTGGACCGCTGCATCTTGCTGGATTATCAATATTCCATAAAGTTTTTTGGTTTTTCCTCTTGCACAAATAAATCTCATATGTTTTAATTCGCCTCCTGCCAAGCAACGGCGGGCCTTGCAGGGCGTTTAGCTCAGTTGGTAGAGCGTCTGCCTTACAAGCAGAATGTCGGCGGTTCGACTCCGTCAACGCCCACCATGACTTTTGGAGTGGTAGTTCAGTTGGTTAGAATACCGGCCTGTCACGCCGGGGGTCGCGGGTTCGAGTCCCGTCCGCTCCGCCATATGGACCGGTTTATTGCAAGCCGTTGCAATCAGGTACAAATTTTCGGGCGTTTAGCTCAGTTGGTAGAGCGTCTGCCTTACAAGCAGAATGTCGGCGGTTCGACTCCGTCAACGCCCACCAAAGCTTTTGGAGTGGTAGTTCAGTTGGTTAGAATACCGGCCTGTCACGCCGGGGGTCGCGGGTTCGAGTCCCGTCCGCTCCGCCAGATTTAAGTGTTATTGCAAGTATTTAGGGGCGTTTAGCTCAGTTGGTAGAGCGTCTGCCTTACAAGCAGAATGTCGGCGGTTCGACTCCGTCAACGCCCACCAAAAGCTTTTGGAGTGGTAGTTCAGTTGGTTAGAATACCGGCCTGTCACGCCGGGGGTCGCGGGTTCGAGTCCCGTCCGCTCCGCCAGATTTAAGTATTAAATGCAAATATCTAGGGGCGTTTAGCTCAGTTGGTAGAGCGTCTGCCTTACAAGCAGAATGTCGGCGGTTCGACTCCGTCAACGCCCACCAAAGCTTTTGGAGTGGTAGTTCAGTTGGTTAGAATACCGGC